>OCJK01000001.1_pt1 | contig 675683 bp, 637 predicted proteins | sample 1480781 | NCBI WGS metagenome assembly OCJK01 (sample SAMN05301484, study PRJEB22388) | human gut metagenome | isolation source: Infant 1 DOL 27 gut | host: Homo sapiens | place: USA: Pittsburgh, Magee-Womens Hospital of UPMC | collected 2013/2014 | reverse complement strand
TAGCGCGGACATCTGAATTGAGCCACAGGCGGACATTACTATTGAGCCATTACAACATGAGTGCGCATAATGTATATTATGTTAAATGAAGTATCAGGACGCGTAACCCAACCATAGTTCCAACTCTACCCCATGAAATTCATAGGCTCCATCTTGTCCTCCACCGGCTCCAACACGTTTGAATATGACTCGCGCTGTTTTCACTCGCGGTACTCTGATGCCGACCGTGAACGACGTATCCGAAAACCTCCCGGCGGACCAGCTAAGGCGTTTTTCATAAACTCCTCCGGCACGCATGTGACGCTCTCGAACGTCGTTGGGTTCAGTCGGCGAACGCACGGCGGCGACACGCGGACCGCACCCGGCTTTCCGGCGCGGTTAACTCATGTCTCGCTTCTGGTTGCCTATCTGCCAGACAATGCCGACTCACTCAATGGTAACCTTTCCCGACAAACCGCACGCCGCGCTTTCTCCGCCCTAAAATGTCCAGATGACAGCTGCTGTCAGTGCCGCCTCGTTACGTCGTAACACGATCGGGCTCTCATTTGCATGCTCCCCAAGCCAGGTATAGTCAGCGCTCAGGAGCGTGCCCCAGTGGGCATCAAACTGGTGACTCCAGGTCAGACTGTTGTCTATGCCATAAAATCCCCCCGGTGCTGAATAGCGGCTATAACCTGAGCGCTGGCTCTGCTGCGGATCCACCCCATACCAGGTATTCAGGTAACGGTTGTCGCCAAACAGGGCCGCCGTTTGAAAGGCGATCGTGTCCTGGTCAGTTTGTACGGGAATCAACGTGAAGGATGCCTGGTAGCTTACCCCCTGGCTGTCCGTTAAAGGCAGCGTCGCTTTACCTTCAACACTGAGCCAGGAAAAAGCCTGCCAGCCGACGGCAAGAGCCGTGTTCAGGGAAGCGTCAATGTCTCCCATCCCTTTCAGATTATTTGCCCCTGCCCGCCAACTGGCGTTTTTATCCGCCCTACCCAGATCGTATCCCAGCGTATGTTCGAAGTACCAGCCGCTGGCGTTCTGCAGGTCATATCCCACCCCTTTCTGCGTATCAATAAAAAATGCGCCGTTACGCCCCTGAAGTACAGGAACCACCTGCCATACCTGCTTGTCTGAACCTGAATATCGCGGAGTGTAGTGGCCTCCCAGCCCAATGGTGAAGGCGCCGGAAGAAGTGTCATCATTTGCTTGTACGCAGGATGTCATGGCCGTCAAAAGCGGTACGGTCATATACAGGGCTTTTTTTATCGCTATCATACTGTTCTCCTCACAGACGCCGGCTTCTCCTGAGGCAGGAGCTGCCACAAAATGTTGGCGCAGTATGATTTGGCAAAATCAATGAATCGTCGGGATAGTGTTAAGAAACGGTCAAGGTGAACGGATGTTGTCCAGAAGAGTGCTGATTATTGAAGATGACGCCGATGCGGCTGGCGTGCTCGAAGCCTATTTACGCCGTGAAAATTACGATGTCGTCATTACCGGAGATGGGCTGTCCGGGCTGGATATGGCGCACCGGTGGAAACCCGATCTGATCCTGCTGGATGTGATGCTTCCGGGGCTTAACGGCACCGAAGTCCTGGCTGGACTGCGTCGTAAAAATGATGTTCCGGTGATCATGGTCACCGCCATGGGCGATACTCCCGATCGTATTGGCGCCTTGCGCTATGGCGCCGATGATTATGTTGTTAAGCCTTACCATCCGGGAGAAGTTGTGGCTCGGGTACAGGCGGTACTGCGCCGTAGCAATAAAAAAGAAACAAAGGAAGAGATCCTTCGCTGGCAATCACTTGAAGTGGATGTCACGGCCATCGTGGCGAGTATTGTCGACGGGAACAGCACACAGCGGACGTTGGATCTGACCCCAACCGAATTTTCACTACTGACCACGCTTATGCGCTCTCCTTCACGACCTTTTTCCCGCCAGCATTTACTGGAGCACTGTTTGCCGGAAAGTGAAGCCCTGGAGCGCGTGGTGGATACCCATATTTATAACCTGCGTAAAAAACTCGAGGCGGCGGGTATTTCCGGCGTGCTGGTTAACGTTCGCGGCGTAGGCTACAGGTTCAGACAACCATGACAAAAACCCGCTACTCCTCCCTGTGGCGCTGGATTTGCGCACGTATATTAGCGCTGGCCATCGGAAGCGTAATTGTCATTGCGACCTGTATGTGGCTACGTTATGCGGTGCAGAATTACTGGAACCTGGGCAGAATGCCGGTATCGGTCCGGCAAGAGTTTCTTGCGCTCAGCCAGAACCCGCAGGCCAACCCGGCGCGCTTCCATCAAATCGTCGATACCTGGTGGGGGTTGAGTTATTCAACCCCATCCATCGCCTCGGCGGACTGGGTCACCGTGGCGTTACTGGTCCTGGTCATGATCCCTTTTATTGTGGTGATGGGATTGAGATACGCCAGGCCACTGGCGCTGCAGTTCAGCCGACTGCGTGATGCGGCAAAGGACGTCGCCGAAGGGCAATTTGGCCGCCAGGCTGAGCTCATCAGGAATGCGCCGGCTGAAATGGTCAGCTTTGCCAGTGACTTTAATACCATGACGGTAAAACTGGCCCGCTATGAAAAAGAGTTACGTACCTCTCATGTGGCCATGGCGCATGAGCTTCGCTCCCCCCTGACTGCCGCTATCGGACGTTTACAGGGCATGCTGGATGGCGTGTTTGATGCCAGCCCGGAACAACTGGCCATGGTAATGAAACAGCTTCAGCACCTGAATCGCCTGACCGATGAACTTCATCTGCTCTCGCTGTCTGATGCCGGGAATCTGGTTCTGGAAAACGAACCCTTTCGTCTGGATGAGCTGCTTAAGGAACGGGCGACATGGATCATGCCCCAGGCTGATGCACATCGTTTTACCATCAGACTTCATCATTCTCAGGCGTGTCCCTTCAAAGGCGATACGTTCCGTATGGGCCAGGTTTTCACCATTCTTATGGAAAATGCCCTCCGTTACGGGCGTGATGGCGGCCATCTTGATGTTACGCTGCACTACGTCAGCGGGCAATATTGCGTCGAATTTCGCGATGACGGCCCGGGGGTATCTTCCCAGTTCCTGCCGGAAATGTTTAACCGTTTTAGCCGGGAGGAGCAGTCGCGTGCCCGCCACTCCGGCGGCAGCGGTCTCGGTTTATCCATCGCTCGCGCGATTTGTCAGGCCCATGGTGGCAGTATCAGCGCGTCGTTACCTGAAACCTGCGGACTCGCAGTCACCCTTTTGTTACCCTGGACGCCGTCTGAGATGGAAAATAACCGCTCTTGATAATACCTTGACAAAACGTCGAATCTTTCTCGACTAAGCGCGCATTTAATAACGCCATAACCTTTATGGAGCGGCGTTATGTCAGATGAATTTTTACTCTCCCTCCGCCACAGTCTGCACCATTTGTACGACGTGGCGCGCACCCTTTCCTGGCTGCACTTTCTTCCCCTGACCATTCTTTCGGTAGTGATTTTTCTGCTGCCCGGATGTGGGGACAACCAGGGTAATAAGACTGATCCTGTGCGAACTGTGCGCTACGTTGTTGTTGGCTCAGCGCAAACCCTTCCCGCGCTGGAAAGAACCGGAGAGATCCATGCGCACGATGAAACGATTCTGAGCTTTCGTACCGGCGGCCGGATAGTGACGCGTAGCGTCGATATTGGCGATCGGGTCAATGCAGGGCAACTGCTGGCAACGCTTGAAAATACAACCAGTCAGAATCAGCTCGATGGCGCACAGGCTGATTATGAAGGAGCCAAAGCCTCTGCTCAGGTTGCTGCACTTAACGTCAACCGAATGCAAAAGCTCATGCCAACGGGCGCGATTGCCCGCACGCAGCTCGATAACGCCCGCGCGGACTGGCTTGTCGCCCGCGCGCGTTTAAAAAACAGCGAGTCCGCGTTACGTAATGCCAGGGAAAATCTTGGCTGGACGCGTCTGATTGCGCCGCAAAGCGGCGTGATCACCGAAGTAAGCGCCTCTGCGGGTCAGGTGGTCAATGGTGGTCAGTCGGTGTTGACGCTGGCGACCGGTGAAGCCCGCGATGTGGTGTTTGATATCGCTAAACCCGAGGCGATCCCGCCCCAAGAACAGGCTGGCTTGCGAGTTTCCCTCCTCAGCGACCCGTCGGTGCAAGCGTCCGCCGCGGTAAGAGATATTAGCCCGCAGGCCGATCCTCAGACCCGCACATGGCGCGTCAGGGCTACCCTGCAAAACCCACCGCTGGCAATGGCGCTGGGCGCCAGCGTTACCGTCACGTTACCCGCAACGGGTCCGCATGGATACGCCCTTCCCGCTTCAGCGCTGAGCCGCGTCGACGACAAACCGGCGGTTTATGTGATTAACCCACAGTCGCAGGCACAGCTTCGCGTGGTGGTGCCAGCATACTATACCACCACCTCGGTCATTATCTCCGGCGGCCTTGAACCAGGCGACCGGGTGATTACCGCCGGCGTGAGTAAATTACGCTCCGGCGAGCCGGTGATTGCCGGGGAGTGCGAACCATGAAACCTGTATTGAATGAGAAATTTAACCTCTCCGCCTGGGCGCTAAATAATCAGCAGATGGTCAGTTTCTTCATGCTGCTGATCATTGCTATGGGCGCGTTCTGTTATGAGAAGCTGCCACGTAATGAAGATCCGGCGTTTACGATTAAAACGGCCGTCGTTTCCGCGCAATGGCCCGGGGCATCCGTAACGGATACCACCCGACTGCTGACCGATACGCTGGAAAAAAAGCTGCAGGAAACCCCCTGGCTTGATTATCTCGAAAGTGAAACCCGTGCCGGGAGCTCCGTTATTCATGTCAATCTCCGTGATGATACCCCGCCGCAAAAGGTGCCGGATATCTGGTATCAGGTACGTAAGAAAATGCAGGATATTGCCCCGTCGTTGCCAGAAGGCGTTCAGGGCCCCGCCGTCGACGACGAGTTTGATGACACGTACGGTACGATCTATGGCTTTATACCTGAGGGCTATACCCTGCGGGAGGTCCGGGACCGTGTTGAGACCATTCGCCGGGAGCTCATGTCGTTACCGGATATCGGAAAAACCACTCTGCTGGGTGAGCAGCAGGAACAGATAGTCCTCTCTTTTTCTCCGGCGCGTCTGGCAGGTATGGGGCTGAACATCCAGCAGGTAGCGGATGCCCTCAGAGCACAAAATGCGGTTGTCCCGGCAGGTATGATCCGCACCGGACAGGAAAATATGGCGATAAAGGTCAGCGGGGAGCTGACATCTGAAGCTAGCTTACGTGCCGTCACGCTGCATATTAACGATCGTTACCTTCCTCTGACGGATATTGCCACCGTTAGCCGGGAAAACGCCGAGCCTCCCCAGCCGGTTTATCGGGTCAACGGCAAACCCGCCATCGGGCTGGCTATCTCGATGGCGCCGACGGGTAATATGCTGCGTTTCGGCGCCGCGCTGAATGCAAAAATGCATGCCATCAGCGTCACGCTGCCGCACGGTATTGAGATGGTCAAGGTTGCCGATCAATCAGCGGTGGTCAGCGACGCCGTAAGCGGGTTTATCCGGGTGCTTATCGAAGCCGTGGCGATCGTCCTGGCCGTTTCGTTTGTCTCGCTGGGTTTGCGAGCCGGACTGGTCGTGGCCGCGGCCATCCCCCTGGTTCTGGCCATGACCTTTACGGGAATGATGCTGGCAGGAATAGGTCTGCAGCGTATTTCTCTCGGCGCATTGATTATCGCGCTGGGTCTGCTGGTCGATGACGCCATGATCACCGTGGAAACCATGGTCTCTGGTCTGGAAGCCGGGGATTCCCGCCGGCAGGCGGCGACCCGGGCTTTTAAAACGACCGCATTTCCGATGCTGACGGGCACCCTTGTGATGATTGCCGGGTTTATTCCCGTGGGATTTGCTGCGTCCAGCGCCGGTGAATATTGCTTTTCCCTGTTTGCCGTGGTGCTCATCGCCCTGCTGTGCTCATGGGTTGTCGCTATCCTGTTTTCACCGTTAACCGGGACGTGGCTGTTATCTGACAACATCAGACAGAAGGCGAAAGGTCCTGGACGGATGGCCCGCGGATACCAATGGCTATTGCGCAAGGCGTTGCGTCACCGCTTCGCCACCGTGTGTATTGCCCTCATTGCGCTTGGTCTGTCCGTTTACGGAACAACCTTTATGCAGGGGGAGTTTTTCCCCGCCTCCGACAGGCCAGAATTGCTGGTAAGCCTGACGCTACCGGCAAATGCCTCGCAGTCGGAAACGCAAAGTACGGCTGAAAAGCTGGAGAAGGCCCTGGCAGGCAACCGCAACGTTGAGCGCTTTTCGACATACGTTGGGTCGGGAGCGATCCGTTTTTACCTGCCGATGGATGTGCTTCTGGCAAATGAAAATATCGCCCAGATAGTGGTGGTGGCTAAAGATCTTAAAGCGCGGGATCGTCTTCATCGACAGTTAAACAGGATACTGGCTACGCGCTTTAGTGACATCATCACGCGCGTATCGCCCCTGGAACTTGGGCCCCCCGTCGGCTGGCCAGTCAAATACCGGGTGAGTGGACCTGACTATCTGAAGGTCAGGTCGATCGCGAACCGCCTGAGCGATGTCATTGGCCAGTCACCCTCCTCTCGCGAGGTTAATCAGACGGCAGGCGAACCGGAGAGAGTCATTACCCTCAAGGTCAATCAGACCGCCGCCCGGGCTGCGGGCGTGTCGTCAGAAAGTCTGGCCCGGATACTCAATACCGTCTGGTCCGGCAGTATAGTCACGTCGGTTCGCGATAATGACCGCCTGGTCGATGTGGTGCTCCGGGCCAGGGACAATGAGCGTCTTAATCTCGCCACCTTCTCTTCGCTGACTGTTCAGGGGAATGACGGGAAACAGATTCCCCTCAGCGCCTTTGCCACGCCAGTCTGGGGCGTGGAGGATCCGGTTATCTGGCGTCGACAGCGTTTGCCTTTCATCACCGTGCAAACTGACCTCGCCCGGGGACTTCGCGCCGAAGCAGTATCCGCAGCGTTGCGACCTGCGGTAGACAGGTTGCGCGCGGAACTGCCTGAAGGCTACAGCATTGAAGAAGGGGGCGCGGTTGCTGAATCTGAAAAAGGTAATAGTTCGGTCTATGCGATTCTGCCGGTGACACTGGTCATCATGCTCTTGCTGTTGATGCTCCAGTTGCGCAACTATTCCCGTATGGCGTTGGCTATACTGATGGCCCCGTTTGGTTTACCGGGTATCGTGCTGGCTATGTTACCTGGCGGCACACCAATGGGATTTGTCGCTCTGCTTGGCGTGATTGCGCTCGCTGGCATGATCATTCGTAACGCCGTCATACTGATTAGCGAGGTTGACAGCAATCTTGCTCAGGGAATGGCAAGCGATGCCGCTATTATTGCGGCCGCAGAGCATCGTGCGCGCCCCATCTGCCTGACTGCCTGTGCCGCCATTATGGGAATGTTCCCCATCTCTCATCAGGTATTCTGGGGACCGATGGCCTATGCGATTATCGGGGGACTACTGGTTGCCACGCTGGTTACACTGACCGTTTTACCGGCATCGTTTAGCCTGTTGTTACAGCTGAGAATGACGTCCTCAGGCGAGACTCGTGAAAAATGAGTAGCGTGCCGTCGTATCCTCGCCTCAAGGTCTGCCAGGTTATTCGCTGCAAGACAAAGAACTTGCTCACCTGCTGCTGCAACGCCCGGGTAACAGGAAAATTAATAAAAAGTAAATCTCCCTGACCATGTTTATTTATACTCAGAAAACATGTCCTTAAGAAAGGAAGCTACGCGTTGAAATGGGTAACCTGGTTAAAACGTATCGTGTTGTCCCTGCTGCTGTTGATCGTTGGCGCTCTGGGACTACGCCTTTATGACATTCAGCGCGGGCCCGATCTGCAGCTCTGGCATACCTGGGTTCCGCATGAGATGGACGCGGATGAAATCGACAATGCTGACTGGAACGATTACATCAAAAAAGAGAATGCGCTCTTCAGTGAGGTAAAACGCCAGGTTACCGATAAGCTGGACGCTGAGCAGCAAACCGAACTGAATCGTTACTACAGCCACAGCCCCATCTATCCGGACTCGTTTCCCACCAACTGGAATCGGTCATATATCATGATGCCGGATGGTAAACCGCAAGGCGCCGTGGTGTTGCTGCATGGTCTGACGGACACGCCCTACAGCCTGCGGCATATCGCTGAAAACTACCGGCAACAGGGGTATGTCGCCATCGGTATCAGATTACCGGGCCATGGGACGGTTCCCGCCGGGCTGACCGATGTGGACTGGCAGGACTGGCTGGCCGCCACGCGCCTGGCGGTGAGAGAAGCGAAACGACTGACGGGTAAAGATGCGCCCCTGCATATCGTCGGATTTTCCAACGGCGGCGCGCTGGCAATGAAGTATTCGCTGGACGCGCTGGATAATGCCGAACTGGCAAAACCCCAGCGGGTGATCCTGATTTCTCCGATGATCGGTATTACCAGCTTCGCGCGTTTTTCCGGCCTCGCTGGCTGGCCCGCGTTGCTTCCCGCCTTCTCGAAAGCCGCATGGTTAAACATCATGCCCGAATTTAATCCGTTTAAATATAACTCCTTCCCGACGAACGCCGCCCGGCAGTCCTTCCTGCTGACCAAAGCGCTGCAAAAGCAGATAGTGGCTGACGCGAGAAATCAGAAACTTAACAGCTTACCGCCGGTATTGACCTTTCAGTCCGTCATGGATTCAACGGTCAGTACGCGGGCGATCGTGACGGCGCTGTATAACCGCTTGCCGGATAATGGCAGTGAAATTGTCCTGTTCGATTTAAATCATGCGGTCAGGTTTAATTCATTATTACGCCGGACGTCTTACACCGCGCTGGCGCGGTTGCTGCCCGCAGCGCCGCGGGCTTATCAAACCACGATCATCACTAACGCCAATTCAGCCAGTACTGATATGGAAATCCGCACAACACCTGCCGGGAAAACAGACACCACAGTGGAAAAACTGCAGGGAATGCGCTATCTGCCGGACGTATACTCCCTTTCTCATGTCGCGCTTCCCTTCCCATTGAGCGATTCGCTGTACGGACGCTATCCCCATCCGCTGAATCAATACGGGATCAGCCTCGGCACGTTTGCAGCTCGCGGCGAGCGTTCTGTGCTGGTAGTGGGTCTGGACTCGCTGATGCGCCAGTCTTCCAATCCGTTTTTTCCCTATATAATCAAGCGCATTGACGAAGGGATCGACACTCGCCCGGCGCTCTCCGGGAAGTAACTCCCTCTGGATAAGTGGCCACTGCGGCCACTTTTTCCTGAGGATGCGGTACTACGCTTTCGCCGACGGCGACAGCCACTGATATACCGCAGACAAATCCTCTCCGGCATATCCCGCGTCCGCCGCCTGCTGCCACAGTTCGGCGATGTTTTCCAGCCCCGGCATGGTGTGCGGCTCGGCCAGGGAAAGCGCCAGCCGGGCATCTTTCAGGGCATGCGCCAGCTGCATCTGCGGGGTAAACTGCTCGCTGGCGATGGCGTCCAGTTTCACTTTGACATAGGGCGCCGCCAGCGGGCCGCCTTCCAGGGCGCTCCACAGCTGGTCGGGGGTGAAGCCCAGCGTCTTCGCCAGCTGGGCGCTCTCCGCGATGCCCTGCATCATCGAAATCAGCCAGGCATTGAGGACCAGCTTCATTTTCTGGCTGTTGCCCGCCTCGCCAAACCACTGCGTCCCGCGGGAGATAGCCGCAAACACCGGTTCGGCAGCGGCGCCCTTTTCCCGATCTCCGCTGGCGAGCACCAGGATCTGTGCCTTCTCCGCTGGGGCTTTGGTCCCCGACACCGGGGCATCGATATAGGTCATCGCTGGCTGAAGTTCCCGCAACAACGCGATGGCCTGCCGGGTCTCCGGCAGGCCAATGGTGCCCATCTGGCAATAGATCGCCTGCGGCTGACAGGCGGGCGCGATTTGCGCCAGTACCTCGAGGGTGGCCTCGCCGTCGGCGAGCATACTGATGATCACCTCGGCATCGGCCACCGCCTGCTGCGGCGTGGCGTGCAGAGATAACCCATGCGCCTGTAAATCTTCGCCGCGGGCTGGCGAACGGTTCCAGCCGGCAACGGTAAAGCCGTTTTTCAGCAGGTTACTGGCAAAAGCGTGTCCCATGGCGCCGAGTCCCAGCACCGCGACCTTTGGTAATGTACTCATCTTGTCTGTCCTGATTCGCGTCTTAATAAAAGCGGACCTCTACTATCGCATCTCTGGCACGGATGTCAGTAGCAATAACGGGCATGAAAAGTGACACTGTCACTGATATTCTCAAGGCTGACGAAGCCATTCCAGTAAGCGGCGCATCGCTGGCGACAGGCTGGCGTCATCCTGGTAGCACAGGCACAAACGGCGCTGCGCCCAGCGGTCCTGTAACCCGATGACGGCAAACGAATAGCGCTGCCGGTAACGCTCGGCAATAACGCGCGGCAGGATCGCCCCGCCGGCGCCGTGCGCCACCATCTCGCAAAGCCCTGCAAAATGGCTCATCCTGACCCGAACGTTTAGCGCCTGGCCGAGTTCAGCTGCGTGCTGTTCGATATGCTGCTGTAGCGCACTGGTCTGATAGAGGGCGACCAACGGCTCGTTGAGCACCGCCGCAAACGCCACTTCCTCTTTTTCGGCCAGAGGGTGAGCTGGCGGCACGATCAGCACCAGCGGGTCGTCAGCGACGGGATCGAGGCGCAGCGGCCCGGGGTCGACCGCATCGGACACCACTCCGGCCTGCGCCACGCCCGCCAGGATACAGCTGACGATATCCGCGCTGGTGCGTTCTTCGGTTTCGATCTGCACCGCCGGGTGCGCTGCCATCCAGGCGGCGAGCTTCCCCGGCAGAAAGGCCGACATCGCCGAGGTGTTGGCGAACAGGCGCAGCGTCCCCCGCTGACCGCAGGCGAAGGCGTGCATCGCCTGGCGCAGACGCTGCTGCTGCGCAAGAAGCGGGCGGGCATGGCGCGCCAGTACCTCCCCGGCCTCTGTCATCGTCACCCCGCGGGCATGACGGTGCAACAGCGGCACGCCGATCTCGGCCTCCATCTTGCGCAGCCTCTCACTGGCGGACGCCAGGGCCAGATGGGCATTCGCCGCTCCGCCGGTGATACTGCCGGTATCCACGATGGCGATAAATAGCCGCAGATCGGCCAGATCCAGTCGCATCAGGCCCTCCTTTCCCTTCGGTTTTTCCGTAGTCTATGGCCAACATACCGCATTGTGGCCCTCACGACCAGCTGTTTCAATGCCCCTTTCTATCCTGAAAAGTGAGCCATAATGTTCGATTTACACACGATCTCTTTCCTGTTGATCTTTATTGCCGCCGGGCTGGTCAAAGGGGTGACCGGCATGGGATTGCCCACCGTGGCGATGGGCCTGCTTGGCCTGCTGATGCCGCCGCAGGCCGCAGCGGCGCTGCTGGTGCTTCCCTCGCTGCTCACCAATCTCTGGCAGTTACTGGCAGGCCCGGCGCTGGCGCAGATTGTACGCCGTCTCTGGCTTATGATGACCGGGATTATTATTGGCACGTTGGCCGGATCCTCACTGCTGATCGGCCTCAATCCTCGGTGGTCAGCGCTGGCGCTTGGCGCCGCATTGATAGTCTATGCCGGGTATGCGCTCTGCAGTCCGGTGTTTCAGGTTTCCGGCCGCGTGGAGAAGTGGCTGTCGCCGCTCATGGGCGGGCTGACCGGCGTTATCACCGGGGCGACCGGGGTATTTGTTATTCCGGCCGTTCCCTGGCTACAGGCGCTGGGCTTTCGTCGCGACGAGCTGGTGCAGGCCCTGGGGTTGTCGTTCACCCTTTCCACTCTGGCGTTGGCGGCCGGCCTCGCCCTGCACGATGGCTGGCATGATGATGCATGGCTATTGTCGGCGCTGGCGCTGTTGCCGGCGCTGCTCGGCATGTGGCTGGGACAGCGGATCCGCTCGCGTCTCAGCCCGCAGCGCTTTCGTCAGGGCTTTCTGTTGTTCCTGCTGGCGCTGGGGATAGAGCTGATCGCCCGGGGATGGCTGGTCTGAATCCTCTAGCGGCGGGTAATGTGCTTCACATTGTACTTACTGGTGTTCTGGTAGATCTCTGAGAAATCGACGATCGCGCGGTTCTGGGCGTAGCTGATCGACTGCACCCGCAGCAGGAGGCTGTTTGGCGCCACCTGCAGCAGCTCCGCCTGCTCACGGGTCGCCAGCACCGGGGTATAGCTGCGGTGGCTCTCGATGATGGTGATATGGCACTCTTTTTTGAAATAGTTGAACTTAGACTGCTCGAGGTTACCCACGCTGAGCCAGGGGAAGGTGGCGAATGGGATATAGCTGTTTTCCACCAGGATTGGGACCTCATCGATCAGCCGCAGCCGTCTGACGTAATACACTTTCTCCCCCGGCTGGATCTTTAGCTGCTGGGCAATGGCTGGCGGGGCATCAAGCACGGTAAATTCAATAACTTTGTTACGGTAGTTGGTGACGCCCACCACCTGCATCTGGTAGTTAAAGCCCTCCAGTTCCCCGCCATGATAGTTACTTTTACGCACAATGCAGGTTCCGCTGCCGTGCCGCCGCGCGATCAGCTTTTCTTCCTCCAGTAGCGCCAGCGCTTTGCGCAGCGTCATCACCGAGACCTTCAGCTCCGCGGCGAGCGCTTTTTCGCTGGGCAGCATATCGCCGACGGCATAGTCGTCGCTGTTGATGCGGGTCCTCAGTTCAGTGGCAATCTTTTTATAAATCACTTTTAGATGTCTCGATGGAGTGGCGCCAGTCAACAGTAACCATGAATAACTTCATGTAATTAGATGATTATTTTTATCTTGCAGCGAAAAAATCAACAATGACACATCTATAAATCACGCCATATTTATATATCTGTCCAGCAAAAATATATATGACTTTCGTCACAGATGGCCCCTTTCCTGCTCGGGTTCCCGGTGGTCTGCTCCTAGTCTGATAAGCCTATTCATCAGGTGATGACAGCGGTCTGCAAAGACGAGAGGACAACCATGATTGGAGTGAAAAAGCTTCAGGACTTTTCCAAGGCGATGATCGGGCCGGTGCTGTATCTGCCAGCTATCGGCCTGTTGATCGCCCTGTTCAGCATGACGACCAACCGGCTGTGGGTGGATGAAAGCAGCGGGCTCTACCTGGTGGGGAAATTTGTCTCCAGTATGCTCTGGGCGCTGATGAACCATCTAGGGTTTCTGTTCTGCCTTGGGCTGGCCAGCGGTCTGGCGAAAACCCGCAAGGCCGAAGCGGCCTTCGTGGCGGCCATGACCTGGCTGATGTACCTGGCGGCGAATAATAGCTGGCTAACCCTCACCCATCGCCTGGCGACCGGAGCCACCAACGCGCAACTGTACGGCAGCGGACAAACCTTTATCTTCGGTTTTCAGGTTATCGATATGGGCGTATTCCTTGGGATTATCCTTGGCTGCGCTGTCGCCTTTGTCCATAATCGCGTGGTTGGGATTGAGTTTCGCGGCGCGCTGTCGATCTACGGCAACAGTAAGCTGGTGCTGATCGTGATGCTGCCGCTGGTTGGCGTGTTCGCCATCGCCACCGTCTATCTCTGGCCGGTGGTGGAGCTGGGCATTTCGGCGCTGACCGGCTTTATGAAATCCTTTGGCGCCATCGGGGTCTTCCTGTACGGCTTTCTCAACCGGTTCCTGATCCCCACCGGGCTGCATCATCTGATCTGGTCGCCGTTCGTTTTTACCTCTATCGGCGGTCAGCTGCTGATCGATGGTCAGACCGTCATTGGCGCTAAGCCTATTTTCCTGGCCGAAATCGCCCGCCACCCCGTTGACGCGCTCAGTGATTCCGCCCGTTTCCTCACCTATGGGATGGTGAAGATTTTTGGCACCGCCGGCATGGCGCTCGCCTTCTACCGTACGGCGAAACCGGAGAATAAGCAGCGGTTGAAAGTCACGCTGATCCCCTTGATTGTTACCTCCGTCCTGGTGGGGATCACCGAACCTTTTGAGTTTCTCTTTATCTTCACCGCCCCATTGCTGTGGCTTATCTACTCCCTGCTGGACGGTTTTTTCCAGATGCTGGCCTGGCTGCTTCACGTCAGGGTCTGCGCCACTAACGGTCTCATCGATTTCGTCGTCTATAACCTCCCGGCGGGAGTCAGCGCGACGCGCTGGCCGGTGTTTGTCGCCCTCGGTCTGCTGGAAACCGCGACCATGTACCTGGTCGGCACCTTCTGTATTACCCGTCTGCGGCTGCTCACCCCGGGCCGAGAAACCGCAGCCGAAGATGAGCATTCGCAACAGGCTAATAGCGAGCATCCGGATAAAGGCGCGCTGGTGATTGCCGGGCTGGGAGGGAAAGAGAATGTCTGTGCGGTGGGCAACTGTTTTACCCGTCTGCGGGTTGATGTGCGGGACCCCGCCCTTATCCAGCAGACGCTGTTGAAAGAGAGCGGCGGGAGCAGCGTGCTGATTAAAGGAAACCATGTCCAGGTTATCTATGGCCTGGGAGTTAACAAAATTCGAACGGCGGTCAACGCCAGTCTGGGTGTTACTGAATAACGAGGTGGTAAATGAAAGATAATTTTGTGGTCACCATTGCCGGCGGCGGCAGTACTTATACCCCTGGGATTGTGATGATGTTACTGGAAAATATGTCGCGCTTTCCCCTGCGGGAGATCCGTCTGTACGACAACCATCACCAGCGTCAGAAGACTATCGGCGACGCCTGCGCCATCCTGGTGGCTGAACGCTTCCCACAGGTGAAGTTCAGCTATACCACCGATCCGCAGGCGGCCTTTACCGACGTCGATTTCGTGATGGCGCATATTCGCGTTGGCCTGTATGAGATGCGGGAAAAGGATGAAAAGATCCCGCTGAAATATGGCGTGCCGGGCCAGGAGACCTGTGGTCCGGGTGGGATTGCCTACGGTATGCGCTCGATTGCCGGGGTGCTGGAGCTGGTCGATTATATGCAGCAGTACGCTCCAGGGGCCTGGATGCTCAACTACTCCAACCCGGCGGCTATCGTCGCGGAAGCGACCCGTCGCCTGCGGCCCGACGCGCGCATCATCAACATCTGCGATATGCCGGTGGCTATCGAGGGTCTGTTCGCCGACATCCTCGGCCTGCCGTCGCGCAAAGCGCTGAACGTTCGTTACTATGGCCTGAACCACTTCGGCTGGTGGACCAGCATCACCGATAAAGCCGGTAACGATTTGATGCCGGCGCTGAAGCGTCACGTGGCGGAGCAGGGATACAGCAGCCCAAAAGAAGACTTTCAGCATAAGGCGCCGAGTTGGATCGAGACCTTTAAAAAGGTGAAGGATGTGTTTGCCCTCGATCCGACGACGCTGCCTAACACCTATCTGAAATACTATCTCTACCCGGACTATGAAGTGGCGCATTCCGACCCGGAGTTTACGCGGGCCAACGAGGTGATGGCCGGACGCGAAAAAGAGGTCTTTGATATGGCCCGGGAGATCACCCGTCGCGGCACGGCGGAAGGCGCGCATTTCCATGCCGGGGCCCATGCCACCTTTATCGTCGACCTCGCCTGCGCCATCGCCTTTAACACCCAGGAGCGGATGCTGTTGATCGTCGAGAACAACGGAGCCATCGCCAACTTCGATGAGACGGCGATGGTGGAAGTCCCCTGCCTGGTGGGCGTTAATGGTCCGGAACCGCTGGCGATGGGGAAAATCCCGTCATTCCAGAAAGGGTTGATGGAGCAGCAGGTGGCAGTTGAGAAACTGGTGGTTGACGCCTGGATTGAGGGCAGTTACCAGAAACTGTGGCAGGCCATCGCCCTGTCGAAAACGGTGCCCAGCGCTTCGGTGGCGAAAGCCATCCTCGATGAACTGATCGTCGCCAACGAAGGCTACTGGCCCGCACTGCACTGATCTTTTTCGTGATGGGTAAGATGCAGAGAATCCCCCTTCTCTGCATTTTTACCCGGTGTTTCCCCCGGTGATGCATTCATCCTTAACCTCCGCCCCCGTGGGCAAAGCGAACCGCTCATTTCCCCCTTCAGACCGGTGGTAAAAGGCCTCTATCTTCATTTTGCCCCGATCGTGACAATGAAATATAAATTCTATTCTTCAATATTATGGCGTAAAAATGTGATCTGCGTAGTATTCTCCGATTTACATTAACCCACTGAAAACAACATCGTTATTACCTCACTGTAAATTTAACCTGCTTTTCATGGGGATATACTCCCTTTAGCCTTTGTGATTGGCTTCATGCATTTACCATTCTGCAACACTGATTTGAAATTAAATTTTCATAATGTGATCTTGTTGCATGTTCATTCCATTTCTTTGTGCCATATTCTTACCACGGTAAATCGCCGGAGCGACAGCAACGTGCCACACCAGAGCGCTGTTCATCGGCAAATGTCGTCGCGACTGACGCACTAAAGACCGCTAACCCGCAAAGGAGAACGGATATCGACTACATCCATGTCAACACCAAGCCGTAAACCTCTTTGACCGCCATTGCTTAGCGTACCCTGCCTTGTGCTGAGCAATTACACAAAGAAGAAAATCATTTAATTCAGTTAGATACGACAACACAGGCGTGATAAATCCTGACTGGGGAGATGTATTTTTATCTTGTGTCGTTCAACAAAATAAAGGGACTACCATGTCATTTATAACAAACCTGAACCAGCAACAGAGAAAACGACTTCATCAGATCACCTTAGTGGCCACCTTCGGCGGCCTGCTTTTCGGTTACGACACCGGCGTTATCAACGGCGCCTTTTCCTCACTGAAGCAGTACATGGCGCTGACCCCAACCACCGAAGGGCTGGTAATGAGCGTTCTGCTGGTCGGCGCCGCGCTGGGCAGCGTGTTTGGCGGCAAATTTGCCGATTACTTCGGCCGGCGTAAATATTTACTCTTTCTCTCCTTTGTTTTTCTCATCGGCGCGTTGCTTTCCGCCGCGGCCCCCGATATCACTACCCTGCTGATTGCCCGCGCCCTGCTGGGCTATGCCGTCGGCGGCGCTTCGGTCACCGCCCCCACTTTTATTTCAGAAGTGGCGCCTACCGAGATGCGCGGCAAGCTGACCGGCCTGAATGAAGTCGCCATCGTCATTGGCCAGCTGGCGGCGTTTGCCATCAACGCGATCATTGGCATCATCTGGGGCCATCTGCCGGACGTCTGGCGCTATATGCTGCTGGTACAAGCGATTCCGGCCATCTGCCTGTTCGTTGGCATGTGGCGCGCGCCGGAAAGCCCGCGCTGGCTGATCAGCAAAAATCGTCATGATGAAGCGCTGCATATCCTCAAACAAATCCGCCCAGCGGAACGCGCGCAGAAGGAGTACGATGACATCTCTACCCTGATCAAAATTGAAGCTGGTAATAAGTACAGCGCCCAGAGCACCTTTGCGACGATTGTCAAAACACCCTGGATCCTCAAAATTTTGCTGGTCGGCATTACCTGGGCCGCACTGCAGCAAACCACCGGCGTTAACGTCATTATGTATTACGGTACGGAAATCCTGAGTGCCGCCGGTTTCTCAGAGCGTACTTCGCTGATCTGCAACGTGCTGAACGGTGTTTTCTCCGTGGGCGGTATGCTGATCGGTGTGCTGTTCCTTGTCGACCGCTTCAAACGTAAGACAATCATCATCTACGGTTTCGCCATTATGGCAACCCTGCATCTGATTATCGCCGCTGTCGATTACACCCTGGTGGGTGACCTGAAAGCTACCGCCATCTGGCTGCTGGGCGCGCTGTTCGTCGGCGTGATGCAGGGCTCCATGGGCTTTATTACCTGGGTGGTATTAGCCGAACTGTTCCCGCTGAAATTCCGCGGACTGTCGATGGGGATCTCGGTATTTTTCATGTGGATCATGAACGCGGTGGTCAGCTATCTGTTCCCGCTGCTGCAGGCAAAACTGGGCCTTGGGCCAGTCTTCTTTATCTTCGCCGCCATTAACTATTTAGCCATTCTTTTCGTGGTCTTTGCCCTGCCCGAGACCTCCAATAAATCGCTTGAGCAGTTAGAAGCAGAGCTGTCAGCAAACCATGAAGATAAAAAATCCACTCGTCTCACCAGGGAGGTTGGTTATGATCGATAACATCACGCTGGATAATCTGCATATTGGCTGCAAAGCCAGTAATAAAGCGGAAGTCATCGCCATGATCGGCGCGGAGTTTAAAGCCAAAGGCTATGTCAATCAGGAATGTGTCCACTTTCTGCTGGAGCGTGAACATCAGGTCTCGACCTTTTTAGGCAATGGCATCACCCTGCCGCATTTGCCGAAATCCGCGACGGATATCATCCTTAAAACCGGGATTGAGATCTATCAGTTTCCTGATGGCGTAATCTGGGATCGGAGCAATGTAATGTTTATTGCCATCGGCGTGATCGCGAAAGAGAAAGAGCATATTGACGTACTCAAGGAAATTGCCTCGATATTTAGCGATGAGCTGATCGCTAACGCACTGTCATTAATCTCCGACAAACATGATTTCCTGAAAATTCTGCAGCATAACGCCTTGCCCCATTAAGTATGACACCGACCGGAGCTCTGGCCCCGGTCGGATTTTCACCCCTCGCCCAGCAAACATGGCGAATAATCTGATTCTCCCCGTTATAACCTCAATGGTAATAATAACCAGAGAAACCAACGTATTGCTACTTGCTTGAAGTACGCACGTTACCGCAGGCATCTCATAACTAAAATATCATTAAAACAATGAGTTAAATATTATCCAGAGCTACTGATCCTCAGGTTTATTGCTCGCGCTGTTAGCACCGTACGCCAGTGATTCCTGCGGTATTCCATTAGTTTTGATTTATATCAATACCTGTTCGATCGTTAAAATGCATTTTACAGCGCGATTATTTTTGCAGGGTGAATACGACATTGGTTTTACGATTGGGATATTTATTTAGCCGACCCGCAAGTCTGTGGGGATGGCTGATGTGTAATGCGTTTAACGGTATTGCGATTGTCCTCTGCTTTCGTGGCATAAGCATCGTCACCGGTTTCAGCGAGGCGATCTGGCAGGTCATCATCACGCTGGCTATTATCATATCAACCTGGTACAGCGCTAACTATTTTGCTGCGCTGGAAGCTCGACGCGATAAACGACGCTATCTGCTGCTGGCCTGGGTGGTTATGACCATTCTGTTGAATTTTATTCACCTTGGCGGTGGTTAACGCCATTTATAAAAGGATCATACCATGACGCTGGCGATGCTGTTGGTGCTTATCAGCCACCATAAAGGGCTGACGCTCTTGCTGATCGTAATTATTGCGCTGCTGTTTATTGCGCTCACTCCGCTGGTCAAAAAACTGTTGAGTCACCTTCACGATCGTTCCTGAATTTTCTTTTATGACCGCCTACAGGGGGCCTTCTCTTCGTCATCTCCCTTTATCCCGTCACCCGCTCCCCCAGCATACAGTTTGTGGCAACGCCAGAAAAAGAAATGAGAACCATTATCATAAAAGCTGTGCTAACGTGTCAGCCCAACAATAACGCCAGAAGCAACAAAACAGGGGGACAGACGAGGTGAAGTTGAGTTCAGGGAGCATCACAACAGGTCGTATGAGCGGGCTGCTGACGCTGGCGATTGGCGCACTCTTCTACAGCAGCGGCAGTATTGCCCGGCCGGATCTTCAGCCGCTGGGGCCGAACATTGCGGATAAAGGGTCGGCGTTTTACCACTTTACGCAACGCCAGTATGACTCTGCCGATGGCGAACGTCACTACCGGGTATGGACCGCAGTGCCGGACAAAGCCCCGCCCGCCGCCGGCTATCCGGTACTGTATATGTTGGATGGCAACGCGGTGATGGATAAACTCGACGACGCGTTTCTGCAGCAGCTCTTCGCCGGCTCCCCGCCGGTGATCGTCGCTATCGGCTACCAGACCGCGCTGCCCTTTGATACCGCAGCCCGCGCCTGGGATTACACCCCACCGCTAAAGACGCATGAGCCTCGCGCCGGGAAACCCGCGCTACCGCCGCGTAAAACCGGCGGCAATGATGTTTTTCGCCAGCTGCTGACCGAAACGATGGTTCCCCAGACGGAAGCTAACCTGAAAATAGATCCCCACCAGCGCGCTATCTGGGGCCACTCCTACGGCGGATTGTTTGTGCTCGACGCGTGGAGGAAGGCTTCGCTGTTCGGGATCTACTATTCCGCCAGCCCGTCGCTAGGTCAGGCCCTGCAATCGCCTTTGCAGGCAAGCCAAAGTCTTGATGCCGTCCGCTTTCGCGGGAAATCGCTGTACCTACTCGAGGGTGACGGTAAAGTCCGTGGAGAGCCGTCCGGGCACGAGGCCTCGCTTGAGGTGTTGCGTCAAACCCAACAGCAGCTTGCCAGTAAAGGGTTGACCGTAGCCTTCTGGCGCTACCCCGGCCTGACACACGGTCAGATGTTCGAGGTCTCGCTGCGCTCGGCGCTGCTGCATCTTTCCGGGCAGGCAGCGCTTGCGCATCAGTAACGCCCTTACGCCCACCAGCGGAGGGTGGGCGCATCAGCGCCGGTCGGGCAGGTGTTTGATATCGACCGGCTCGCCGAACAGAAATCCCTGCATCTCGTCACATCCCTCCTCTTCGAGGATCTGCAGTTGTCCAGCCGTTTCCACCCCCTCGGCGATAAGCGGCGTATTGATCGAATTGCCCAGCGAAATAATGGCTCGCACGAATGAGCGTACCTGAGGGTTGCTCTCCACATCTGTCATAAAGCTGCGGTCGAGTTTGATGACGTCGAAATGAAAATCGCGCAGCATGCTCAGGGAGGAGTAACCGGTGCCAAAGTCATCCAGCGCAATACTGATCCCCATTTTTTGCAGATGATGCAGAACGCTGAACGCCAGCTGTTTATTGATCACAAACGCCGTTTCGGTGACCTCAAACTCCAGCAGACTGACCGGGTAGGCGGTACGCATCAGGATCTCGCGGACTTTTTCGATAAAGCTACGATGACGCAACTGCACCGGAGAGATATTGACCGAAACTTTTCTGTTCAAACCATTTTCCAGCGATTCGTTACACACCTGCTCGAGCACCCAGTAACCTAAGGGCACGATGGCGCCGCTCTCTTCGGCGATGGGAATAAACACGTCCGGCGGGATCGTCCCCAGCTGCGGATGCTGCCAGCGCAGCAGCGCCTCGTAACCGGTGATGCTACGATCTTTGATGTTGCGGATAGCCTGATAGTGGAGCGAAAACTCCCCGGCGTGAATACCGCGCCGGATATCGGCGGCCATCATATTACGCTGCCGCGTCTTGTCATCCATTTCACGTTCATACCAGCAAATCTTATGGTCGAGGCTGCTTTTTGCCCGATACATAGCCAGATCGGAATTGCTCAGTATCGTATTAATATCCGTGCCGTCCTCCGGGTAGACTGAGATGCCAATGCTGGCGGAGAGAACCACTTCCGTCGCGGCAAACGTCTGCTTACCGCTGAAGCAGTGCCACAGGCGCGCAGCAAAGGCATCCACTTCCCCCTCATCGGAAAAAGGTTTAACGGCCACAAACTCATCGCCGCCGAAGCGGGCGACCATCTCCTCCTTCTGCAGCGTTTTGAGCACGGCGCCCGCCACGCGCTGCAGCAGCTGGTCACCAATCAGATGGCCCTGCAGATCGTTAATCTCTTTAAATTTGTCTAAATCGATCGTGAAAATGGCAAAGCGGCGGGCATCATTTCCAGTGATCAGCTTCTCCACCCGTTCAAAAAACTCCACCCGATTGGGTAAACCGGTTAACGCATCGTAGCGCGCCATCCAGGCGATGCGGTCGTTAATCGCCTTCTGTTCACTAATGTCGCGGGTAATTTTGGCAAAACCCAGCAGGGTGTTCTGCTCATCGCGGATGGTATCGATCATGACATGCGCCCAGAATCGGGACCCGTCTTTGCGATACCGCCAGCCTTCCCCTTCAAACTGCCCGCTACGCAGGGCGATTTCCAGGTTTTTTGCGGGTACACCGGAGAGTTGCTCAGCTTCGCTATAGAAGAGACCGAAGTAGCGACCGATGATCTCGTCGCTCAGGTACCCTTTTGCCCGGCGGGCGCCCTCATTCCAGCTAATGACCGTGCCGTCGGCGCTCAGCATATAGATGGCATAATCTTTAACGCTTTCAATAAAGTGGCGATAGGCAATATCCGTCAGGTGATCGTTACTCATGGTACAGCGCTCTCTGTGGCTCGGTCGTGGCAAAACGCATTAGATATAGCAGAATTACGCCTATTAAGAATACAAGGATATGGCCTTTTGTTGGCCTCTTTCTGACCCGGACACCGCAGAAGGTGCGGCGGACGCTCTCGTTAAGCGTAGTGGACCAGGCCGTCCGAAGGAGTGATATTCCCCGCGATTTTTGCACTTAGGTCGCCCACTAATAGTTACTTTTATTGATTAAAAAGTTTGATTGAAAGAATAAATAAAAGGAGTAATGTTAATAATACTTTCTATGGAGGTTAAATATGTTGCGTGATTATTTAAAAGTGGAAAAAGAAGACCAGCTTGTTGAACAACAGAGTCGGCATGACAATAGCCAGCATTATTCTTCGGTGACCGAATGGGTTATTTTAAGTAAAGATGGCCAGCGCAAAGGCCGGGTATCCCTGTTCGACCGCTTCACCACCCGCCGCTCCTGGAGCGACAGTTTCCGCATTACGCAGTTCGATAATGCGGGTAAAGTGGTGGTGGATAAACTCACTGACGCTCTGTAAATCCTTCGGATTCCCGGCCTGACGGGAGAATATTAATACGCAAAATTAACACCTGCATAAAATATATTGATGCGTCGCCATCATGTTATTTTCTTTCTGCATACCGATAATCTAATGGGTAATTTTCGCCATGGTGCACAGCGCGAATTTTTAACCCGAAAAAATGCTGAATATAAGCCCGCTGGTCGGGCTTTTTTGCATGGTGCTCGCCATCCACGCCACAAAATGCCAAGGACATCCCGCGCTGGATTGTATACGATGTATATACGAATCGTTACGGTATATATCTATGGGAATCGTCAAAATCTCCGATCTGCTGCACGATGATATTCGTGATGCCAGCAAAGCCATGTCCCGCTCCGTCAATGCCCAGGCGGAATACTGGATCCGTCTGGGCATGATGAGCGAACTCTACCCTGAGCTTAACCACCAGCAGATCAAACTGCTGATGCTGAAATCCGGCTCTGACCGTCTGCTGGAGGTGATCAATGCCATCAATAATCATTAAAACCGCCGACGAACTCGCCCGGCAGCGCCATGCCGGCCAGCTGCTGGCGTCGGTGTTTGATATGCTGGATACTTTTATCGTTCCCGGCGTAACGACGATGGCGATTAACGATCGAGTGGAAGATTTTATCGTCAACCAGCTGCACGCCCGCCCGGCCAGCAAGGGGCAATACGATTTTCCCTATGTGTTGAACACTTCCATTAACGATGTGGTGTGCCACGGGATCCCCAAAGCGACCGAACATCTGCGCTCCGGGATGATTGTTAACGTCGATATCACCCTCGAGAAAGCGGGCATGATTGCCGACTCCAGTAAGATGTACCTGATAGGCGATGTCTCCCCGCTGGCCCGCCGGCTGGTAAAGACTACCTATGAAGCGATGTGGAAAGGCATTGAGGTGGTGAAGCCTGGCGCGACGCTGGGCGATATTGGCCACGCTATTCAGCGCTGGGTGGAGGAACATGGCTATAGCGTGGTCAGAGAATATTGCGGTCACGGCGTCGGTCAGGAAATGCATGAGGAACCGCAGGTGCTGCATTACGGCCGCCCCGGAGAAGGCGCCGTGCTGCAGGAAGGCATGGTGTTCACCATTGAGCCGATGGTCAACCAGGGCGACAGCCGTATCAAAACCAAAAAAGATGGCTGGACGGTGGTTACCCGCGATAAAAAACTCTCCGCGCAATGGGAGCACACCGTGGCCGTCACCGCCAACGGTTTTGAGGTGCTGACGTTACGCGACGATGAACAGTCGCGGATCCGCTGAGTTGCTTCCCTTTCTCTATGACGGTGGGCCGCTTTCCGATCCCGGAGCTCGCTTGGGCGCCAGACGACACCTGATTCTGCCGCCGGGCGGCGGCAATAATTGTTTTCATGAATGATTTTCTGCGCGCGCGTCTGCCCGCTGGTTATAGCTGATGCGCACGTAAACCGCACAACGGTTTATCCTTTACCTCCTTGCATCAGCTTACTCTTCATTGCCTTTATCCCGCCTTAGCGATAGCGAATAATGACATCCGCTTCGCTATGCTGCGCATTTCGCCAGTGAATACTGACCTCACCGCGATTGTCCGGCATGGCGTAGCGAGGACGGTTGTTTGTCAAGGCGACCTGTTCCGGTGAATGGTGCTGGCACGAGACATCGATACGATCGTGCCGGGGGACGATAACACAGGCCGGATTGATGACCCGTCCTGAAAAATGAACCTGGCCGGAAAGCGCAGCAGACGACGCCAGCGGCGCCAGGCACAGACATAGCAGAGCGAGACGGAATGGAGACATAGCAATCTTCCTTGATAACGGGTGACACTGCGCGGCACAGCATCGTTTCTGTGCCCTACAACCTGCGGCTTCCTGCCGTCACTCCACGCTACTGCAAAATAGCGGCAGCGTAAATGATTATTCCGGGCCACCCGGTCAACTGCCGGGATTAACAGCAACTTTTTCGTAAAATTTGCTCAGAACAGTTATCTCCCGGAAATAATGCATTATACGTATGGGACTCTTTTTAATATTTAATGAGATTATACTTACACCAAAAAATAAATAATGTTACAGCTTAACACATCTTATCAATGGGCCTTTACGATGTTCTCCGTATAATCCCGCCCCCGACGGTAATATACATTAGCGATGCTTACCGTTTTTTTGTGAACAGAAATAAAAAACATGCTTTAAAAATGTTAAATGCTTTTGTTAACTTGTGATTATTTAATAAGGTTTGAGTATGAAAGAAAAAGGCACCCTGCTGGTTGTTGGTTCACTGCTGGCCTTAAGTCTGGCTACTGTGACCACCGCCCGCGCGGCGGGTACACTGAATTTCACCGGTAAAATTATTAACGAGTCCTGCCAGATCGCCAATAACGGTGGCGATGTTAATGTCGATTTTGGCAACGTCGATATGTCGGCGCTGAAATCCCATGAAGCGAAAACCGCAGAAACGCCGTTCACTATCAACCTCACCGGTTGCCCACTGGCGCAGAACATCAGTATCAGCCTGGAAGGTACTCCGGACACCAACGCTAACGGCACCAGCGCCGCCGTGCTGGCGCTCTCTGACGCCGCGGATACCGCCAAAGGGGTGGGCATTGAAGTCTTCTCTTCCCCTGACGGCTCAACGGAAGGCACTCAGCTGACCTTTGACAAGCAGAGCAAAACGGCGGTTTCGCAAGCCGACGAAAACGGTGATATTGCATTTAACTTTATTGCCGATCTGAAGAGCGATTCCTCACAGGATGTCACCGCCGGCAATATTAATGCCACGGCCAATATTGATATTGTGTACGAATAGAATGTCCTGATTGCCACTTTTCCAAGGGCAGCGTCCCCCTGCCCTTATTCTCATTCCTCGTGACCGGATCCTCAATTATGCAGTGTTATAAAGCGGCTTTTATCCTGAGCCTTCTCTTTTGCCCGTTCCTGGCGTCTGCCGCCGGGGTTGCCATTGCCGGCACACGTGTCATTTATAATGAACAAAGCCATGAGGCTGACATCACGGTAAAAAACACCAATCCTCACGATCCGGTGCTTATTCAGAGCTGGGTAGACGATCTGGCTGATAATAATAAATCACCGTTTATCGTCACCCCGCCATTGTTCCGTCTGGATGCCGGAGACAGCAACGATCTGCGCGTGTTATTAACCTCGGCGCAACTGCCAAACGATCGGGAAAGTTTGTTCACCCTGAATATCAAAGTGATCCCTGCCAATACCGCGCCGGCTGGCGAGAACATTCTGCAATTTGCTATAAAGAATCAACTGAAGCTCATTTATCGCCCGGCAGGGCTCCCTGGCTCGGCGCTCGACGCGGCGCAGCACCTGCGCTGGCGGGTCAGCGGCAACCACCTGCAGGCGGAGAATGCCTCCCCCTATTATGTGACTATCACCACGCTCAGCTGCGCGGGCCAGAACCAGAAAACGCCGCTTGAGCGCAGCGTGATTGCTCCTCACAGCCGTGAAGAGTATGCCCTCCCCGGCGAGGCCTGCGCCCGCGAGGTGAGCTGGCGCATTCTGGATGACTTTGGCGCTGTGCAGACGTTTAGCGCCCCCGTTTCGGCGCACTAAGCGTCTGATGTCGCGATGCGCCACGGCCCGGCTCATACCGTTACCGTCGTCAGCCTCTCCATCCTGCTGGGCGGACAGAGCGCGCTCTTGCACGCCCAGGCGACCTTTAATATGGATCTGCTGGAGAAAAACGACCATTTGCCGGCAGTGGATCTGCAACGCTTCAATCAGCAGGCGGGCCAGCCGCCAGGCGACTATCCGGTGAGCTGGCAGGTCAACGGCGTCACGCTGGACGCCCGTAAGACCGTCACGTTTCGCCAGAACGATCGCGGACAGCTCACGCCCTGCCTTAAGCCGGAAGATCTGCTGCAGGCCGGAGTTAACCCGGCCGTGCTGTCCCAGGCGACCGGCGCAACGTCCCGCTCATGTCCCGAACTCAACGCGCTGCTGCCGGGCAGCACGGTCAATTTCGATTTTGCTCATCAGCGGCTGGTAATGACCATTCCTCAGGCGCTGATGACGCACCGGGCGAGGGATAATGTTCCCTCTGCGCTGTGGGACGAAGGTATTAGCGCCTTTCAGAGTAACTATCGTTATTCAGGCGCCAGCCAGCGTACCCGCGAGGGCAACACCGAGCGCGATAACTATCTGATGTTGAAAAGCGGCGTGAACGTCGGCGCCTGGCGCCTGCGCGCCAGCAATAGCCTGACCGCCAACAGCGATGATAAGCCCCAGTGGACGACCAGCGGCGCCTGGCTTGAACGCGACCTGACGCGCTGGCAGAGTGAACTGACCCTCGGGGATACCTTCACGTCGGGCGATGTGTTTGACGCGGTACAGTTTCAGGGAATATCCCTCGCCTCCAGCGATGCAATGCTCCCGGACTCGCAGAAAGGTTTTGCCCCGACCATCCGCGGGATTGCCAGAACCAACGCCCAGGTCACGGTTCGGCAAAATGGCTACGTGCTGTATCAAACCTACGTCACCCCCGGCGCGTTCGTGATTGACGATCTTTATCCCACCGCCAGCAGCGGCAATCTTGAGGTTGCCGTCAAAGAGTCGGATGGCGAAATCCGCCGCTTCACCCAGCCGTATGCTTCGGTGACCAGCATGCAGCGCGAAGGCAGCCTGAAATACAACCTGGTCGCCGGGCGCTACCATAGCGACGATGCCAGCCAGCGACCGTTGATGATGCAGCTGTCGCTGATGCGCGGGTTCGCCCACAACCTGACGCTGTTTGGCGGACTGCAGAGCGCGGCGCAATACCATAACCTCTCGCTCGGCGCAGGACAGGGGTTGGGAGAAGCCGGGGCGCTCTCGCTGCAGCTGTTAAACGCCCGCGACCGGCACCAGCAGGATCCGATCGATGGCCGGGCCTGGCAGCTCCAGTACAGCAAAGGTTTTGATCGTCTCGGCACGCAGTTGACTTTCACCGGCTGGCGTTATTCGCATCAGCGCTATGCCACGCTGAGCGAGGCGTTTTCCAGCCCGGGTAGCGACGACGACTTGCAGGATAGCGACAACAAAAAAGCAACCCTGCAAATCACCGCCAGCCAGAGTCTGCCGTACGATATCACCCTCTATCTGAGTCTCGACCAGGACAGCTACTGGTCAGGGGGCGCCACACAGCGTACCGCCAATATGGGGATCAGCAGCCAGGTTCACGGTATCGCGTGGTCGCTCAGCTACAGCGACTCCCGCAGCAGCCACGGTGACGAGGAGGATGACGAGCCGCATTCCGACAAAGTGGTGACGTTGTCACTTTCCGTGCCGTTGAGCCACCTGCTGCCGGGGAGCTATGCCGGCTATACCCTGACCTCCTCCCGCCACAGCGTTGGCAGTCAGATGGTCAGCCTCAACGGCACATTGCTGGACAATCACGCGCTTAGCTACGCCGTCAGCCAAACCCGCGATCGGCAAAACGGGTCCAGCGGCAGCCTGACGGCCGGGTACAGCAGTGGAAGGGGCGATCTGAATCTCGGCTACAGCCACGATTCGCAGGCCGCTCGTCTGAACTACGGCGCCAGCGGGGGCATTCTGATTCACCGCCACGGGGTAGTCTTTACGCCGGAAATGAATGGCGCTGTCGTCCTGATTGACGCCGGTGGCGCCGGGGGTGTGACCCTCGCCAACCAGAAAACCATCGCCACCAATGGTGACGGGTACGCCGTGCTGCCCTTCGCCACCGCCTATCACCGCAACGACGTCTCTCTCGACAGCCATTCGCTGCCGGAGAATGTGGATCTGGCCAACAGCACCGTGACGCTGGTCCCTACCAAAGACGCGGTGGTTCTGGCGCGCTTTCACACCCACGTTGGCTATAAGGCGCTGTTTACGCTGCAGTCGCGGGGACAACCGCTGCCCTTTGGCAGCGAAGTACGCGCCAAAGACACCAACAGCATCGTTGCCAGCGAGGGTCAGGTGTACCTGGCCGGCCTGGCGCCAAAAGGCACCCTGTATGCGCAATGGGGGCCGGGCCCTCAGCAGCGCTGTAGCGCCCGCTACGATCTCACCCCGACGCTGGCGCAGACCCCCCATCCACTCATCTTACAGCAGACGTTATCATGTCCTTTTTAACTCTCCTGCGTCGGGTCGCCCTGACGCTGTTATTTATTCTGTTACCGGCCGCCAGCGGATGGGCCTGTACGCCAGTGTTTGTCCGCGGCCAGGCCTCCACCCTTCGGCTGAACGTGGGGCAGCTCACGGTTCCGGCTGACGCCAGACCCGGCACCCCGCTGTATCATAAAAGTTTCGCCTGGAACCGCCTTAGCGACGGCGGCGAACAGTGGATCCGCTGCGCGGACGATCCGCACGGGCTGTCACCGCTGCTGCTGGACAGTCTGCTGTCCGGGGGAGTGACGCGACCGACGGTTTATCAAACTAACCTCGCCGGCATTGGCGTTCGCGTATCGCTGCGCGCTATCGGCGGCTATGGCGGCTTTCCTGACCGGCCGACGCCCTCGCCGTTTAGCCAACGGGTGGACAATCCCGCCGCCTTGCCCGATGCGGTGTGGAAACTGGGCTATTTCCGCCTGACGATTGAGCTCATTAAAACCGGTCCCGCGGCGACGCCGGGCGAGCTTGAGTATCACAGCGAGCGCTTTTTAATGGCGGAGCATACCCCGCTGGCCGCGTTAGACTTAACCGGCAGGATCAGCACCGCGGGATGTTCAGTGAATGACGCCACGCCAGCCCTGATCAAGCTCCCTGCGGCGATGCTTGACCACTTCGGCGGCGTCGGCAAAACCACCGGCGACACCCCTTTCGCGCTGCAGCTGGATTGCAACAGCGCGGTCACGATTTCCCTGCGAGTTGACGGCGCGGAGCCCCTCTCCGCCCGGGGGCATGGCGTTCTGCGCAATGACGCCACCGACGATCGGGCGCAGGGTATTGGCGTGCAGTTGCTTTACCATCGTCAGCCGGTCGTACTGAATCATGAGATGACGCTGGGCAGCGCGAGCGCGGGCCGGTTTACCCTGCCGCTCACTGCCCGCTACTACCAGACACGTTCCCGGATCACCGCCGGCCAGGTGTCGGCCGTCGCGACCTATACCTTGCATTATTACTAGGCGATGGCGAACCGACGGATGAAGCGGATGAAGGAATTGCTCTGACCGGCGAATCGTAAGAGAATAGCGCCTACACGCGACGATCTGAGTACACGGGAGTTCATCATCAGCCATTCTCGTCGATTCCCCTTAGCCAGCAAAGTGGCGCTGGCAGGCGCGGCGCTCATCGCCGCTGGCATGCTGTTCAGCTGCACCAGTAAAGCCCCTAAATCCCTTGTCACGCCGCCGAACGCTGCCGCCGTCAAAGCCGGGCAGGCGCACCGGGAGCCGGTGCGCGGCGTGTGGCTCACCACCGTTTCGCGCCTTGACTGGCCGCCGGTCGGGTCGATTATCGCCAGCACGCCGGAGAGCCGCATCACGCAGCAGAAGCTGGCGCTGATCGCTAAACTCGATAACCTGCAGCGCCTGGGGATCAATACCGTCTTTTTCCAGGTGAAACCGGACGGTACGGCGCTCTGGCGGTCGGATATTCTGCCGTGGTCCGATATGCTGACCGGCAAAATCGGCGAATACCCTGGCTACGATCCGCTGCAGTTTATGCTGGATGAAGCGCACAAGCGCGGCATGAAGGTTCACGCGTGGTTTAACCCCTACCGCGTCTCGGTCAACACCAAACCGTCGACGATTGCCGAGCTGAACAACACCCTTACTCAGGTACCGGCCAGCGTGTTCGTCCTGCACCGTAACTGGATCCGCACCGCCAGCGATCGCTTTGTTCTCGACCCGGGCATTCCCGAAGCGCGTGACTGGATCACCAGCATCGTCGCTGAAGTGGTGCAGAACTACCCGATTGACGGCGTGCAGTTCGACGACTATTTCTATACCGAAACCGCCTCTTCCCCGCTTAACGACAACGAGACTTTCCGCCGTTACGGGCAGGGCTATGCCTCGAAGGGCGACTGGCGGCGGCATAACACCCAGCAGCTCATAGCCCAGGTTTCCACTACTATCAAAAAGCTCAATCCGAACGTCGAGTTTGGCGTGAGCCCGGCGGGGGTGTGGCGCAACCGCTCCCACGATCCGGCGGGGTCGGATACCCGTGGCGCGGCCGCCTATGATGAATCCTATGCCGATACCCGCAGCTGGGTGCAGCAGGGACTGCTCGACTACATCGCGCCGCAGATCTACTGGCCGTTTGCCCGCGATGCCGCGCGCTATGATGTGCTGGCCAACTGGTGGGCCGAGGTGGTTAAACCGACGCATACCCGGCTGTATATCGGCGTGGCGCTGTACAAGGTGGGTGAACCGTCCAAAAATGAGCCTGACTGGACGGTGGACGGCGGCGTGCCGGAGCTGAAAAAGCAGCTCGATCTCAATGAGACTCTGCCGCAGATCCAGGGCACCATCCTGTTCCGCGAAAACAACCTCAATCAGCCGCAAACCCGGCAGGCGGTTAACTATTTGCGCAGCCGCTGGGGGCAGCCGCAGAGCTAGCCGCCAGCCGGCTCTGCTATAGCGCCTGCAGCCCTTGCTGCAGGCGGGCGTGCAGCTTCAGCATGTTCTCTGTAATGGCCTGCCAGACGTGGCTGGAAAAGTCCGCCGGCAGCGTCCGGCGAGCGCTTTCGATTGCCTGCGGCACATGCCCGGCAAACTCCTGGAGGATCGCCAGCATCTGCTCCCGGGGAAAGTTCACCGCTTTGGCCGTCGCCAGAAAATGACGCGGATAGATGGCGTTAATCTCTGTTTTACGCCCTTTTGTGGCATTGAGCCCCATCGACAGCTTCAGATCGCGCAGATGCAGTCCCGTGCCGCCCAGCACCGGAAACGCCGAAATAATGTCGTAGAACGGTGTTAAGCGGTAGCTGCCGCCGGGCAACAGGTAAATTGAGAAGTTTTTTGCGTGACCGTCCGTCGCCCCCGTCAGCCACTGGAAGACCATGAACTTCATAAAGTCATAGCGATCTTTCAGCGCTTCACTCGAGCCCAGCAGAAAGGTCATGATCGCGGCGATACCCGGCCCGCCGTCAGACTCATATTTCATCGCTGAAGGAAGACCAAAAGCCTGACACAGATCCTCCTGCGGCAGACGCAGCAGCACCCGTCCCTCCTGCGCCCAGCGCCGGTCGAAGCGGGTTACCGCCAGGGCGCGGATCCGCGGGGTGGCGATGATCTCCGCTTCCGGCACCGCCAGGCCCAGTTCTCTGGCCAGCGCCAGGCACAGATACTCATTATCCACGCTTTCGCGCAGATCCAGCGTCGCATTGGGCTGCTTTATCTCGCCGATGGGCAGCTTAATGATATGCGTGGTCGGCGTGGCGCCCTGCGGAATACACCACTGCTCGCCCATCCGCAGCAGCGCCGTTTTCTCCTGGGCGCCGGCCACCGAGATACGGAAATCGTCCTGGCTGGTAATCATCCCGAGGGGGATATCCGACTGGTAAGCGGTCAGCAAAGCGGTGAGCTGCGCCTCGTCCAGCGTCTGCCAGCGTAATCCTTCCAGGTGCGCCTCTTCCCCCGGCGGCAGGAGGGTCACCGCCCCTACGCTATCCCGCCCGACTTCGGCCAGCAGATCGAACGGCTGCTTCGAGCGCGCCTGATAGCGCCTGACGATCCGGTCGCGGACCTGCGGGCTGTCGGGCAGCAGGTTATCAAAATAGTGATACACCGCGTCGGCAGTGATATTGCCATACTGCAGCGGCAGTGAGAGGGAGAGCGGTCTGGCGCGCGGGCTGCGCAGCCACTCTTCCTCATAGCGAAAACTGTGCGCCCCGTTAGCCTGGCGGGTTAAGGTTCCCACGCGCACATTGTTCATCCAGGTGGTAAGCGTCGCCATTACCAGTCAAGGTCCGTGTTGTTATCGGGAGCCGGCGCCGTCTCAGCAGCTTTGGCGTTCAGCATCATCACCACCCCCAGCGACTGGAGGATCTTAAACAGCGTGGTTAAGGTGGTTTTGTCGGGGTGATTTTCAAAATTGGACAGCGTGGCCTGCTTAATGCCGATCCGCCTGGCCAGCGCATCCTGGGTCCAGTGGTTCTGCTGGCGCAGCAGCTTCAGGTAATTGGCCAGCTGCACGGGACTGTATATCTGCGGGGAATTCATCGCCTTGTTCCTCACCATCATTTATCCCCCTGTCGGGATAAACTTGGTTTTATACCCTATAGGGGATAATGTCAATGTTATCCCCTCATGGGGATAGGAGAATAATTATCCTTGAGTGGGGATAAAACAGGAAGGATGATCGCCGGAGCCACCTGTACATGCCCGGTGGCGGCTGCGCCTTACCGGGCCTACGGGCTGTCTCTACCCGCTCCGTAACGATCCAGGCCGGGCAAGCGCAGCGCCGCCCGGCAGCGAGCAGCCGCGCTTAGCTGCCGGTTTAATGCCCGGTGGCGGCTGCGCCTTACCGGGCCTACGGGGCTGTCTATGCCCGCTCCGTAACGCTCCAGGCCGGGCAAGGGCAGCGCCGCCCGGCAGCGGGCAGCCGCGCTTAGCTGCCGCGGTAGGTCGACCACCCGCCCGGGGCGATGAGAAACGGCAGATGGAAATGGTCCTCTGCCGCCTCGCCGACAACAAAATCAATCTGCGCCCGGGTAAAGACGCTCTCGCGCCCGGCGCGGGCAAACCACGCCCCGGTTTCCGCTGTTAAGCAATAGTGCCCCGCCGGCAGCGGCGCGGCGCTAAAGGTGGCGATACGCCCCTGGGCGTTGGTCACCAGGTTCGCCAGCGTCTCGCCCTCCCGGCTCAGGCTGACCGTTACGCCTTCCGCCGGCGTACCGGTGGAAATATCCAGAATATGGGTGCTCAGGGTGCTCATTCGCCAATCACTCCTTCCAGTCTTAACATCGTAATTTCCCGCAGCTGGGCAAGCGCCTCGGCCACTTCTTCGTCGGCGGTATGCTGCAGCCGGCGCGTCAGCGCCTGCAACATCTCTTCGCCGCTGCGCCCTTTGGCGCGGATTAAAAACACACGGCCAAAGCGGGCTTCGTAGCGGGCATTGCCCTCCCGCAGGGCCTGCGCGAGCCGCTCATTCTCGCTGTCCACCGACGACTGCTCCTGGCGCGACAGCGCCGCATGCGCCTGGCTGCCGGTCGGCTTCTCACCGATCCGCGGATGGGCGCTGAGCGCCGCGTTCAGCTCATCCTCTCCCCAGTTAGCCATCGCCTTACGGGCGGCCTGCAGCAGCGCATGGCGGCTGGCGAAAGGTCGTAAGCTCACCAGCATCTCGCCCCAGGCCGGGATCGCCACGCAAGGGGCCAGCAGCCCCGCCGCCTCATCTTTGCTCAGGCTGTTAAACTGACTCAGCGCGATCATCCTGACTCCTTAACGATTTCGTCGCCGCCTGCTCCTGCGGCAGAATAAGGTTCAGCGCTATCGCTACCAGCCCACCGCTGGTGGCCGCCGAACCGAACAGATCGCCGACCATCGGCGGAAAATGGCTGAGAAACGCCGGCACCGACTCCACGCCAAGACCCGCGCCAAACGCCAGCCCCACGATCAGCACATCGCGACGGCTCAGCGGGGTCTGGGTAATAATCCGGATCCCGGCCGCCACCACGCAGCCAAACATCACCATCGTGGCGCCCCCCAGCACCGGCGCCGGGATCTGCCGCAGCAGTTCGCCCACCGGGGGGAACAGCCCGAGCAGGATCAGAATCACGCCAATGTAGCGTCCGACATAGCGGCTGGCCACCCCGGTCATCTGGATCACGCCGTTGTTCTGCGCGAAGGTGGTGTTCGGAAAAGCACAGAGCATGGCCGCCACCATACAGCTGACGCCATCCGCCAGGATACCGCCCTTCAGCCGGTTACGGAAAGCGCGATCGTCAACAGACTGTTGCGAAATCAGCGAGTTGGCCGTCAGATCGCCCACCGCCTCCAGAATACAGACCAGCGACACCAGGGCGACCGGCAGAAATATCGCGCTGTTAAACTGAAAGCCGAACGGAAACAGCGTCGGCAGGCGAAACAGAGTGTCGCCCAGGCTGTGAAGATGGAACTGACCGCTCAGCCCCGCTGCGATGCAGCCCACGGCAATGCCCACCACCACCGAGGAGAGCCGCAGCCAGCGGTTTTTGGCGCAGCTCAGCAGGACGATAACCCCGAGGGTGCCCGCCCCGAGCGCGATATTGCTCATGCTGGCGAAATCCTCGGCCTTTTCCCCACCGCACCAGTTGATGACGCTGACCTTGATCAGGCTGATGCCGATCAGCGCAATCACGCTGCCGGTAATGATGGGAGTAAAGATTTTCTTCAGCGGTTCGATAAAGCGGCTGACAATCACCGGCACCAGAGCGGCGACAAAGTTAACGCCAAACAGCATCGCCATCATATCCTGCGGCCCGCCGCCCTGGGCTTTTACCCACATCCCTCCGGCCACCGTCACGCCGAGGAAGGCAAAACTGGTGCCCTGCATGCAGATCATCCCGGCGCCGATGCCCCATACCCGATTGGACTGCAGAAAAGTGCCGATGCCCGAGGCCAGCAGCGACATACTGATGAGATACGGCAGCCAGTCGCCAAGCCCGAGGGTAGCGCCGATGATCAGCGGCGGCGTGATGATCCCCACCAGGCCCGCCAGCACATGCTGGAGAGCGCTGAAAAAGGCCGGAAGCGGTGGGATCCGCTGTTCAAGGCCGTAAAGCAGGCCACTGTGATGTTCGTCAGACATAGTGATATCCCGTAGCAAAGAGAAGTGCATGGGCTAGTGCACAAAGCAGGCCAGAGACGACAAAAGGGCACCAATAAATTTATTATCACTCCAAAATCATCAACTTAGATTACGCTCGTGATGCATCACCCCTCTCCGCTGCTGAACCAGGCGTCTGAAACGATAGATTCTTAATGCAACATACAGAAACTTTTGATTCATAAAAAGGCAACCAATACCTCACATTGCACCGATGCGGTGCGTCATGAGCCATCGCTGTGCCTCATGCAGGCGGTTTTCCTCCCTCCGGCGAACTGGTACGCAAATTGCTGTAGTCAGTCACAACATCGGGAGAAGGAGAAAAAAATGAAAGCAATCGTGATTGGCGCCGGCATCGGCGGTTTAAGCGCGGCAGTGGCGCTCAAACAGTCGGGGATCGACTGCGACGTCTATGAAGCGGTGAAAGAGATCAAACCGGTCGGCGCAGCGATTTCCGTGTGGCCCAACGGCGTGAAGTGCATGGCCCACCTCGGCATGGGCGACATCATGGAGACCTTCGGCGGGCCGCTGCGCCGGATGGCGTATCGTGATTTCCGCAGCGGCGAGAACATGACCCAGTTCAGTCTCGCCCCGCTGATCGAACGCACCGGCAGCCGCCCCTGCCCAGTCTCCCGGGCAGAACTGCAGCGGGAAATGCTGGATTACTGGGGACGGGACAGCGTGCAGTTCGGCAAACGCGTCACCCGCTGTGAAGAAGACGCCGACGGCGTGACGGTATGGTTTACCGACGGCAGCAGCGCCAGCGGCGATCTGCTGATTGCCGCCGACGGCAGCCATTCCGCACTGCGTCCGTGGGTGCTGAGCTTTACCCCGCAGCGCCGCTACGCCGGCTACGTCAACTGGAACGGCCTGGTGGAGATAGATGAAGCGCTGGCCCCCGGCGACCAGTGGACCACCTTTGTCGGCGAAGGCAAGCGCGTCTCGCTGATGCCGGTCTCCGCCGGCCGGTTCTACTTTTTCTTTGATGTGCCGCTTCCGGCGGGTCTGGCGGAGGATCGTGACACCCTGCGCGCTGACCTCAGCCGCTACTTTGCCGGCTGGGCGCCGCCGGTGCAGAAGCTGATCGCCGCCCTCGACCCGCAGACTACCAACCGCATTGAAATCCATGATATCGAACCTTTCAGCCGCCTGGTGCGCGGCCGCGTCGCGCTGCTCGGCGATGCCGGACACAGCACCACCCCGGATATTGGCCAGGGAGGCTGCGCGGCGATGGAAGATGCAGTGGTGCTGGGCGCCGTTTTCCGCCAGACCCGCGATATTGCGGCCGCCCTGCGCGAGTACGAAGCCCAGCGCTGCGACCGGGTTCGTGACCTGGTGCTGAAGGCGCGCAAACGGTGCGATATTACCCACGGGAAGGATATGCAGCTCACCGAAGCCTGGTACCAGGAGCTGCGTGAGGAGACCGGGGAGCGCATTATCAACGGCATGTGCGACACCATCCTCAGCGGGCCGCTGGGCTGACCGTCGCCATAGATTCGATCACCGCACTCAGCGTCTGAATGGCCATTTGCGCGGGCCGCGAAAGCTGACGCGAGGGCGCAGTACACAGCGCCAGGGTCAGCGGTCGCAGCAGCGTACTGCGCAGCGGGACAAAGGCCAGCTGTCCACGCTGGACCTCGTCCAGCACGTCGAGCAGGCTAAGGAGCGTCACGCCGCTGCCGCGCAGCACCAACGACTTGATAAGCCGGATATCATTGCAGCTGATGGTATTCTCCGGCGCAAAGTCATGGTGGCGATAGAGGAGCGCCACCCGCTCATGGACGATCAGCGGCGCGCCGGGCACGATATGCCGCTCCAGGCTGAGCTCGCCCAAAGACAGCGCCTTCGCCCCCGCCAGGGGATGGTCCGGACGCATCACAATCCCCACCTCCAGTTCGGCAAAGGCCAGCACGCTGAGTCCAGCCTGCCCCTGCGGATCGAGGATCAGGCCGACGTCCAGGTCCGCCTGACGCACTTTCTGGCTGACGGTGTGGCTGTCAGCCACCTGCAGATCCAGCTCCAGCCACGGCCAGTTGGCGATGATCTCCGCCAGCGCGGCGGCGAAGCCCCCTTCCGCCAGCGCCTGCACCATGCCAACGCTAACGCTCCCGCGCTTCATCCCCTGCAGCTCATCAAATTTCTGTCGGGTCTGACGAAATTCCTTCTGCCAGCGCAGCAGATTGTCATACAGCAGTTCACCGGCGGTGGTCATCCGCAGTCCCTCCGGCAGGCGCTCGAACAGCGGGGTACCGAAGGCCTCCTCGGCCTGCAGGATCTGGCGGTTAATTGCCGAGGCGGAGATATGCAGCTGCTCGGCGGCCCGGCGCAGACTGCCGCAGCGGGCCACGGCGATGAAATAGTGCGCGAAACGGGAAAATGGACTCATGGCGCCCCTGTACTCTTTTTTGCAACAGCAGAGTGAATTAATGGTGATGGATGTGAACACCCTAATATGACAACAATAATCTCACAACAATAAAACAATCACCGATGTGAGCAGGAAGAGAAATCATGAAGACAACCACCCCCACGCCCCCCGCCCATTGCACCTTTGACCCGGAAGACTGGCTGCGGCTGGCCCGCTGCTGGCACCCGGTGGCCCGCGCCTGCGATATTGCCGGCGCCCCGGTGAAAGCCACCCTGCTGGACGAACAACTGGTTATCTATCGTATTAAAGGCCAGGTGGTGGTCGCCCGCGACGTCTGCCCGCACCGCGGGGTGCCGCTGACCCTGGGATTTCATGAAGAGGAAGGCATCGTCTGCCCCTATCATGGCCTGCGCTTTGGCGAGGATGGCCGCTGCAACCGCATCCCCTCCAGTCCGGGGCAACCCATTCCGGCCAAACTGCATCTCACCAGCTTCGCCGTGGAGGAGCGCTACGGGCTGATCTGGACCTGCCTGGCCTGCGATCCGGACAATCCGCCGCCGTTACCGACCATGCCGCACTGGGACGACGCGGGATTTCAGCAAATCAACTGCCCGGCCTTCGAGGTGAAGGGATTTGCCGGCCGCCAGGTCGAAGGCTTTCTCGATGTCGCCCACTTCGCGTGGATCCACACCGACACCTTCGCCGATCCGGACAACCAGCAGGTGCCGGACTATACCCCGCAGGAGACGCCGTTCGGCTTTGTTGCCGACTACTGGAGCTCGGTGGGCAATTACCCGGCCAGCTCCGATTTCCGCGCGCCGGAAGGGTTCCAGTGGCTGCGTCACTTTGAAATGCATCTGCCGTTCACCGCTACGCTGACCATCCATTTTCCCGCCGACGCCAGGCTGGTGATCATGAACGCCGCCTCGCCGGTGTCGTCCCGGGTGACGCGGATGTTTGCCCCTATTGCCCGCAACTTCGATCTGCACGTGCCGGTGGAAGACGTACATGCGTTCAACCTGCGGGTATTTGAAGAGGACCGCCTGATGGTCGAGACCCAGCGTCCGGAACGGTTGCCGCTGGATCTGACCCTGGAGGCGCATATTCCGGCAGACCGCAGCTCCATCGCCTACCGGCGCGGGCTGAAGAAGATGGGTTTTGGCGATTTCTTTCTGGTATGAGTGGAGGTCATATGCGCGACATACTCCCGGTGGTTGTCGATGGCCTGTGGCGCCAGGGCGCGAAAAACCTGGCCGTTCGTCTGGTGAGCGCCGAGGGGCAACCGCTGCCGGCGTGGACGCCCGGCGCCCATATCGATCTCCATCTTCCCTGCGGGCTGATCCGTCAGTACTCCCTGACCGGCAGCCCGGCCGAACGGGATCGCTATCTGCTCTGCATTGCCCGCGAGTCGCAGTCTCGCGGTGGCTCCCGTTATATTCATGACACCCTGCGCCCGGGACAGCCATTGATGATCTCTGCCCCGCGCAACCACTTTCCGCTGCACGAGGGCGGCCATGTGGTGCTTCTCGCCGCCGGGATCGGTATTACGCCGCTGCTGGCGATGGCCCACGCCCGGGCGGCGTCCGGCGCCAGCTTTACGCTGCACTATTACGTTAGCCGTGCGCAGGAGGCCGCCTTCGCCACCGAGATCGCCCGCCAACTAACGGGTGGAATCTGCCAGATCCACTGCTCAGACGAGGGGCAGAGTCCGCGCCAGCGGCTGGCGCAGGATCTGGGGGCTCCGGACGCCGACACCCGGGTCTACTTCTGCGGACCGCCCGGATTTATGGCCCGGGTTCGCGATACCGCGCGGGCGGTCGGATGGGAGGAGGCGCAATTGCACAGCGAAGCGTTCCAGCCGCCCGCCCCGACGACGGCGTCGGCGGCGGACGGAACCTTCACCATCACCCTCGCCTCCACCGGGGAGCGCTGGCCGGTGCCGGGGGACAAAACCATCGCCCAGGTGCTGCAGGAGCATGGCGTCGCGGTGCCGCTCTCCTGCGAGATGGGGATCTGCGGCGCCTGCCTGACGCCGGTACGCGAGGGAACCGTCGACCACCGGGATACCGTGCAGTCGGAGGCGGAAAAACAGGCCGCAGAGCAGCATATTGCGCTGTGCTGCTCCCGCAGCCTGTCGGCCAATTTAGTTATCGATCTCGCGGGATAAGCGGCCCGTCACCGGCTGGTCGGCGCGGGCGACCGGTTTCACCCGTACGGCGGCGAAGACAATCACCATCGCGCTCAACAGCAGCAGACCGCTGCCGGTGAAGACGCCGCTGGCGCCGTGCAAATCAAACACCGCCCCGCCGCCGGCGGCCCCGGCGCTGATGGCCAGCTGAATAGAGGCGACCAGCAGACCGCCCGCGCTTTCTGCTTCATCCGGCACGGTGGTGGCAAGCCAGGTGGACCAGGCCACCGGCACCAGGCCGAAGGCAAATCCCCACAGGGCGACCAGCAGCCCGGCCAGCACGGTCAGATGGCCAAACGTCACCATCAGCAGCGCCAGAACGCTCATCATCAACGGCACCAGCGCCAGGGTCAGGCGCAGGCTACGGCTCAGCAGATAGCTCGCCACCGAAGTGCCGATAAAGTTAGCGATACCGAAGCCGAGCAATATCAGCGAAACCCCTTCGACACTGGCCTGCGCGACGGTCTCAAGGAACGGCCGCAGGTAGGTAAAGAAGGCGAAATGGCCGCTGAAAATCAGGATCGTCGCCAGCATGCCGCCCAGCATACCGGGACGGCGCAGCACCCTGAACAGCGTGGAGAAGGTCCCGACGCTCTCCGGGCGCATGGAGGGCAGCACCCACAGCTGCCAGAGCAGCGCCAGCAGGCTGGGTATCGCACAGAGAATAAACACGTTGCGCCAGCCGATCAGCTCCCCGAGGTAGCTGCCGAGCGGCGCGGCCACCACCGTGGCGACAGACACCGCGGAAAAGATGATCGCCAGCGCCTTTGGCACATGGGCCGCCGGCACCAGACGCATCGCCGTGGCGGTGGACATCGCCCAGAAGCCGCCGATGGCGATCCCCAACAGCAGACGGCCCAGCAGGAGAAACGCCAGCGAATCGGCAAAAGCGACCATCAGGCTGGAGACTATCTGCAGTACGGAAAAGAACATCAGCACCCAGCGGCGATCGATATTGCGGGTGGCGGTGGCGATCAGCAGGCCGGTAACTAACGCCACCAGCGCCGTCGCGGTGACCGCCTGTCCGGCCATCCCTTCACTGACGCCGAGGCTGCTGGCCATCGGCGTTAACAGGCTGGCGGGCAGAAACTCGGCCACGATCAGGCCGAACACCCCGAGGGCCAGGGCATAGACGGCGCGCCAGGCAGGTTTGGCGGGTGACAGGCTCGCGTCAGCAGCTATGCAGGAACTCATATACAACTCTCCAGGTTTATTAACATCCTGGTCATCTTAGGGACTTACTTTCGGACGATATATGATGCATACTCTTCAGTTATTGATTATTCGTCCGGAATTACCATGAGCCAGCCTGCCATCGACCTGACCAGCGAACTGTTGCGCGGTATGCGCCTCTCCGGCGTTAACTACCGGCGCATCGAAACCGCACGCCCGTTCGGCGTCGGCTTTAGCGCCGTGGCGGGTAAAGCCCAGTTCCATTTCATCAGCCGCGGGCCGGTGCTGCTGCGCATGGCCAGCGGGGAACAGTTCACCCTCGAGAGCGGCGATGCGCTGTTTATTCCCAACGGCGACGGGCATGCCCTGCTCTCGGATCCGCAGGCCACGGTGGTCAATGTGGCGCAGCTGCCCAGCGAAACGGTGTGCAGCACGGTAAGTTGTATCAACGCTGGCGACCAGCCTGACTGCCCGGAGCGCGCCGTCATTTTCAGCGGTTGTATGGACTTTGAGCTCGGCGGCATGCAGCCGCTGGTCAAGGCCATGCCCGAGGTGATGCGGGTCAGCAGCCTGCTTACTACCTGGCCGGAGATCCAGCCGCTGCTGGGGGCGATGGAGCGGGAATCCCTCACCCGCCAGGCAGGCTATGCCGGGATCCTCGCCCGGCTGGCGGACGTGGTGGCCGCGCTGATTGTCCGCGGCTGGGTAGCGTGCGGGTGCGGCAACGCCACCGGCTGGGTACAGGTCCTGCGCGATCCCCGGCTGGCGAAAGCGATCTACGCCATGCATCAGCGCCCGGGGGTCAACTGGAAAGTGGAAGATCTGGCGCGGGAGGCGGGTCTTTCACGCTCGCTGTTCGCGGAACGTTTTCTCGCCGCCACCGGCACCACCCCCGCCCGCTATCTCACCGAGCTGCGTATGCGGCTGGCGGTGCAGTACATCACCCATGAAGGCCTGGCGCTGGAAACGGTCGCCTTCAGCCTCGGGTATCAGTCGCTGGCGGCCTTCAGCCGGGCTTTCAAACGCATCACCGGCCTGCCGCCGGGGGCCCTGCGCGCCATGGCACGCTAGAGTCAGCCTTTATGTAAAGCGATACACGCCGTTGCCGACACGAAAGCGCTGCCCCTTAAGCGCCGGGTTGGCGACGCGGAACACCAGTTCGGTCAGCTGGTTGGCAGCCCCTTCACGGAAGATAAATTGCTGGCCGCCCACGTCCAGTCCCTGCTCCCCCAGGGGCGGAAAGCCCAGCAGCGCCTGCCAGCGATCGCGCACCGCCTGCGGATTGACCACCTCGAATACCGCCTGCTCAAGCGCAATGTCGCCCAGCGGATGCGGCGCGTCCAGCCTCTGGGCGCGCAGCCGCGTCAGCCGGGTGGCGTCGTCTTCTCCCCACTGCAGCACAAAGGGATAGACCAGCCCGGCAGTGTCGCCATCGATGGTGAAGATCCGCCAGCGGATGATATTGCCCTGCGGATCGTTGCGCTGTCCATCGACAATCGGTGACACTGTCACCCCTGTGCGACGCAACTGGTCATGGGTGGCGTCGATGTCGTCGCTGCGCAGCGCCACCCGAAACAGCGCCTCATTCTCCGGCAGCAGCCGTGCGGCGTCGCGCGAAAGGAGGAATTTGTCCGTCGCGGCGCGCAGTTCGTCCGGGTCGGCAATGGCGAGGAATTCGATATAGGTCAGGCCAAAATAGCTCAGCGCATTACGGGTTCCCCACCCCGGATGCCGCCCTCCGGCCACCGCCCGCAGCTGCTGCCCGGCAAAGATTTCAATCGCCGCTTCCGGCTGATTCACAAACTGTACTGCGTGGTCCCACTGCAAGGTTGCCATGATCTCTCCCGCGATTGTGCCTGGTCAGGCGCCTGCGGCAAAAGATAGTGCTGGGGTGAAGGGAATGGCAAACAAGAATTAAATATATCGAAAGCAGGATAGGTAATTTATATCAACGCGGTATGTCGCATCTGACAGGCGATGAAACGGCGGGCAAAGAACCGCCCGCCACGGGGTCAGACCGACCCTTCTTTTTCAATCACCAGAATACGCGCCGCCCCCTGCGGGTGGGCGACATGCTCGCATCCCACCCCGGCGTAGAAGATATCGCCGGCGTTTAGCATGATAACCTGCTCCTCGCCGTCGACTTTCACATGCATCGCCACCTGACCATCCATCACGGCAAACACCTCCTGACCATCATTGATGTGCCAGATATAGGGTTGGTCGGTCCAGTGCAGACGCACGGTGGTGCCGGAAAAATTGGCAATATCCAGCGCGCCCCACGCGCGGTCGGCGGTGAAATCTTTACTGCTCCAGCTCTGCATGATGGTGTCCTGTGGTAAGGGTTATTTTTTCTGCCAGTTTGCCCAGGGATCCGCTTTCTCTGTCGGCGCATCGTCGTCGAGCGAAGCCAGATACATCGCCTCCACCTCTTTGCGCGCCCACGGCGTCCGGCGGAGAAATTTCAGGCTGGACTTGATGCTGGGATCGCTTTTAAAGCAGTTAATGTTGACCTGGCGGGCCATTTCCACCCAGCCGTAGCGCGCCACCAGGGCATTGAGCAGCGCTTCCAGCGTCACGCCGTGCAGGGGATCTTTTGAGCTGTGCATGAGGATACATCCGTTCCGCATTAAAAAAGTGCGCCCACCTTACTGACTCTCGGTGACGGGCGCAACGGCTTCAGTTCGCCCTTACGCCTTTATCTATTTAACGCAAAAGCACAGAACCCCGCGCGGACATAAATTAGAAAATAACGTTATTGGTTGCTTATCTGGCCTTGAGGCAAGCTGTGTTCAGCCCCGGACAGAGGAAATCACCATGCGCTGCTGTTGTGCCAGAACCCTGAACCTGAATCGACCCATAACTTATTATCCCGTTTTCGGAGAACACAATGAACGCGACCACCCTGCCGATTCTCGATCTGGCCCGCTACGCGGACCCCGCGGATAAAGCGGCCTTCCTGGCCGACCTGCGTCACGCCGCCCGCGACATCGGCTTTTTCTATTTGATCAACCACGGTGTCGACGACGCGCTTCAATATGAAGTTCAGCGCCAGTCCCAGCGCTTTTTTGCGCTCGATGAGGCGCAAAAACAGCAGGTGGCGATGATCCACTCCCCCCATTTTCGCGGCTATAACCGCGCGGCTTCTGAGCTGACGCGCGGCCAGCCTGACTGGCGAGAGCAGTTTGATATCGGCGCCGAACGTCCGGCGCTGACCCTCAGCGACGACGCGCCGCGCTGGCAGCGCCTGCAGGGTCCGAATCTGTGGCCTGCCGCGCTGCCGTCGCTAAAACCGGTATTACTTCACTGGCAACAGCAGATGACTCAGGTGGGGATCCGCCTGCTGCGCGCCTTTGCCGAAGCGCTGCAGCTCCCGGAGAATGCCTTTGACCGGCTTTACGGCGACCAACCCAACGAGCATATCAAGCTGATCCGTTATCCCGGCCAGCAGGAGACCCAGAGCAGCCAGGGCGTTGGCGCCCATAAAGATTCGGGGTTTCTCAGCTTCCTGCTGCAGGACGAGCAGAAAGGACTGCAGGTAGAGGTCGCGCCCGGGCAGTGGATCGACGCCGTACCGCTGGCCGGCAGCTTTGTGGTCAATATTGGCGAACTGCTGGAGCTGGCCACCAACGGCTATCTGCGCGCTACCGTTCACCGGGTGGTGTCACCGCCGGCTCAGCAGCAGCGCCTCTCCATCGCTTTCTTCCTTGGCGCCCAGCTTGACGCGGTGGTGCCGGTTTATACCCTGCCGTCCGAGCTGGCGCGTGAAGCGCGAGGGCCGGACAGCGACCCGCACAATCCGCTGCTGCGCGATGTCGGCTGGAATTATCTCAAGGGCCGTCTGCGTTCCCATCCGGACGTGGCGGAACGTTACTATCAGGACGTTTTTCGCGAACGCGCCGAGCAATTGATCGTTTAACCATAACTAAAAAGGAACACACCATGAAATATGCTGCTTTTAAACTGGCAGGGGTCGCACTGTCTCTTTCTCTGGCATGGACGTCTGCCCAGGCCGCCGCGCTGCGCGTCGCCGCGGACCCGGTTCCCCACGCGGAGATCCTCAACTACATCAAAAAAATCGATCCCAGTCTCGATCTGAAGGTGGTGGAGCTGACCAGCGGGGTCAACGCCAATGAACTGCTGGCCAGTGGCGATGTGGATGCCAACTACTTCCAGCATGTCCCCTACCTGAAGGATCAGGAGAAAGCGCTGGGTAAAACCTTTACCGTCGCGGCCACGGTTCATATTGAGCCGCTGGGGATCTACTCGCATAAGCATAAAGATTTCTCGTCGCTGCCGGAAAACGCCACCGTGGCGGTACCGAATAACACCACCAACCTGAGCCGGGCGCTGTTCCTGCTGCAGGCGCAGAAGCTTATTAAGCTGGACCCCAAATTTACCGACCCGGCCACCACCCTGGCGACGCCGAAGGATATTGTCGAGAACCCGAAACACCTGAAGATCCTGGAGATTGAATCGCCGCAGATCCCGCGCTCCCTCGACGATGTCGACCTGGCGGTGATTAACGGTAACTACGCGCTGGAAGCCGGTCTGGTGCCAGCGAAAGATGCCCTGGGGCTGGAAAGCGCCGAGCATAACCCCTACGCCAATATCCTGGTGACCACCCCGGCCCTGGCGAATGACCCGCGCATTAAGGCGCTGGCGAAAGACCTGACCTCGCCGCAGGTGGCGGAGTTTATCCGTAAAACCTACAACGGCTCGGTGATCCCGGTGGCCCCTCAGTCATGATAACCATCGAAGGGCTGAGCAAAACCTACGCCGGAACCGGCCGACCGGCGCTGAACGATATCGCGTTGCAGATACCGAAAGGGGCAATATACGGCATTCTCGGGCGCAGTGGCGCCGGCAAAAGTACGCTCATCCGCTGTCTCAATTTACTGGAGCGGCCCACCTCGGGCCGCATTCTGGTGAACGGACAGGATATTACCCAGTTGAACAAGGCGGCGCTGCGGGATTATCGCCTGCGCACCGGGATGATTTTCCAGCACTTCAATCTGCTGCATGCCCGCACCGTCGCTGACAACGTCGCGGTGCCGCTGGAGATTGCCGGAGTGCCGAGGGCCGCTCGCGAGGCCCGGGTGCGCGAACTGCTGGCGCTGGTGGATCTCAGCGAAAAGGCCGCCGCCTTCCCGTCGCAGCTTTCCGGTGGGCAAAAACAGCGCGTCGGCATCGCCCGGGCGCTGGCCGCCCGGCCGGAAGTGCTGCTGTGCGATGAGGCGACCAGTGCGCTGGATCCCGAGACCACCGCCTCGGTGCTGGCCCTGCTGGCGGATATTAACCAGCGCCTCAATCTGACCATTGTGCTGATTACGCACCAGCTGGAGGTGGTGAAAACCATCTGTGACCACGCGGCGCTGCTGGAACAGGGCGAGATTGTCGAAAGCGGTAAACTCGCCGACCTGCTGGTGACCCCATGGTCGCGGCTGCGCCAGTCGCTGCTGCACGACCCGCAGGCTGAACAGGAATTTCTTACCCGCCACGGCGTTCAGGGGAGGCCATTATGCGGAGTAGCATGAGCTGGGAAGATTTGTGGCCGTTATTACTCGACGGCACGCTGGATACGCTTTATATGGTGGGCCTGGCGACCCTGTTTACCGTGCTGATCGGGCTGCCCACCGGCGTGCTGTTATTTATTTCCCGCGCCAACGGGCTGGCGCCGATGCCGAAACTGAACGCGCTGTTAGGCGCGGTGATCAACATCGGCAGGTCGCTGCCGTTTATCGTGCTGCTGATCGCCCTGATCCCCTTTACCCGCCTGATCGTCGGCACCACGCTGGGCAGCACCGCCGCCATCGTGCCGGTAACCATCGGCGCCTTTCCGTTCTTTGCCCGTCTGACGGAAAACGCGCTCGACGAGGTGGACTACGGGAGAATTGAAGCCATTCTGTCGATGGGCGGCAACGTCTGGCACGTGATTTTTAAATCCCTGCTGCCGGAAGCCCTGCCAACGCTGCTGGCCGGGATCACGCTGACCATCGTGATGCTGATTGGTTTCTCCTCCATGGCCGGTGTGATCGGCGGCGGTGGACTCGGCGACCTCGCCATCCGCTACGGCTATCAGCGGTTTAATAATGAAGTCATGTTTGGCACGGTGCTGATCCTGGTGGCGATGGTGCAGGGGGTGCAAATGGCCGGCGATCGGCTGGTGCGCAGCCTGGCCCACCGCCGCTAGCCGTCAGTCATTAGTTCCAGCCGCTCTCTGCCGCCAGCTGGCGGATCAGAGTGGCGGCGTCACACTCGCGGATCAACCCCACCCCCTGCCCGGCCCAGTGGGCGCTATACTCATGGACGCCCTGGGCTTTCGCGGCGGCGGCCAGTGCTTTGCCGATATCATACGCCAGCGGATAATCCGGCACGGCGCTCGCCGGATAGCCTTCCCCCAGCGCACAGAAGGCATTCGCCAGACAGCGTGCCGGACGCCCGGATATCGCGGAGGTCAGCACCGTACGCCCGTCAAGGCTGTTGTGGATCGCCGCGCGGTAGCCAGCGTCGGCGGCCGATTCCGGACACAGTAAAAACGCCGTACCGAGCTGTACGCCCTGCGCCCCCAACTGCATCACGCTGGCGATCCCCGCTCCGTCCATGATGCCCCCGGCGGCCACCACCGGGATGGTTAGTCGACGCCGCAGAAGTTGCACCAGGGTGAAGGTGCTCAGCTGCGCGTCAGGCGCCTGCGGAGCAAAGATCCCCCGGTGCCCACCCGCCTCATAGCCCTGAGCGACCACCACGTCGATCCCCTGCTGTTCAATCAGCAGCGCCTCCTGGAGCGAGGTTGCCGTCGCCAGGGTGACAATCCCCTGCTGTCGCAGACGCTGGATCGTCTCACGTTCAGGAAGACCAAAATGAAAGCTCACCACCGCCGGCGAGATGTCGAGAAGCAGCTCCAGCATCGGCGCATGACCGACAAATGTCTGGTAGATCTCGCTTAACGAATCCGGTGGCGTACTGCCATAGCGGGCAAAATGGGGACGTAATGTTGTTGCCCAGTCGGCTTCCCGCCGGGCGTCGCGCCGGGGCGGCGCATGGCAGAACAGATTGACATTGAACGGGCGGTCCGTCAGCTGGCGAGTGGCGACTATCATCGCTTCCGCCTGGGCAACGGTTGAAGCGCCCAGCCCCAGCGAGCCCAGCGCACCGGCATTACTTACCGCGGCAGCCAGCGCGGGGGTGGAGACGCCCGCCATCGGGGCCTGAATCAGGGGATAATCAATATCAAGAAGCGAAAGCAGCGGGTTGCTCATGGTTTCCTCATGCATTAACGATGCCGGAGGCTTACCATCTCCTTTAAAGATGGTAAGATCAACATTATTATCGTATTGAGAAGAAAAATATGAACCACAGCACACTCGAGATCTTCATTCAGGTGGCAGAAACGCAGAGCGTCACCCAGGCAGCAAAACGGCTGGGCCGCGCACAGTCCAATATCACGACCCGCATTCAGCAGCTGGAAGAGGAGCTTGCCGTTGAGCTCTTCGTTCGCGGCAACAAAAAAATGGTGTTGTCCCCGGCAGGCGTGCAGTTTCTCAGCTATGCCCGGCGGATCCTGAGCCTGGCGGAAGAGGCAAAGCAGGCTCTGCATCCGACAACCCCAGGCGGCAGTCTGCGTCTGGGCGCGATGGAGGCGACCGCCGCCAGCCGGCTGCCGCCGCTGCTTACCCGCTTCCAACAGCAGTGCCCACAGGTGGATATCACCCTCATCACCCAACCGACCCGCCAGTTAACCGAGGGGGTGTTAACCGCCGCCCTTGATGCCGCGCTGGTCTGCCTGCCGCCAGGGGCCGATGGGCAACCTGCCTGTCCCGACGAGCTGGCATTCACCCCGGTGTTTTATGAAACCCTGATGCTGGTCCGTCCGCAGACCCCGGGTCCGCTGCGGTTCGCGGCATTTGCCAGCGGCTGCAGCTACCGCGCGCTGGGAGAACGCTGGCTGGCGGAACAGCAGGCGGCCGTCGAGGTGCATGAGGTCAATTCCTATCACAGCATGCTTGCCTGCGTGGCGTCCGGGCGCTACGCCTGCCTGCTGCCGCAGAGCGTGCTGTCGCTGATGACGCTTCCCGAAAACTGCCTTAGCGAACCGCTGTGCGAGGCGACCACCCAGCTTATCTGGCGCAGCGGCTTGAGCGCCCCCGCCCTGAGCGAGTGGCGCAAGCTGCTGCAAAGCGTGGCGATTGGCTAAGCCTGGCGTTCGGTAAAGACCAGCCCTGCGGCAATCAGCAGCGCCAGCGCCGCGGCACAGAGCGCCGGGTTAAATGAAGCCGCGATCTGATACAGCGCGCCGGCGATAAGCGGCCCGGCAATCTGTCCCACACCGTACAGTGCAGTCATCGCGGCAATCATATTGAAGCTCACCTGATGGCTGAGACTTTTCGCCTTCGGTAGCGCAATGGTTACGGTGCCCATAAAGGTAAAGCCCACCAAAAGCGCGCTTAGCACGCAAAACAGCAATGAAGCGCTGCAGGCTGGAAGGATCACGCCAAGCGCCTGGAAGAGCAGGTTGCGGGTCAGCGCTTGCCGGTATCCCCACTTTAGCACCAGCTTATGCCAGATGAGGCAGGACGGCGCGGCCGCCAGACCAAACAGCGCCCACAGATGGACCGGGTCAACGCTCTGCAGCGAACCGGACAGAAACAACGGCAGATAAGTGGCGGTGATGATATAGCCGAAGCCCGCCAGACCGTAAACCATCAAGAGTCGCCACGCCGCGCGACGGGTATCGCTCCCGGACGCAGGCAGGGAGGTCTCAACATGGGAAACCCTCACCAGTGCAGCCGGCGGAGTCAGTAGCCAACGGATCGCCAGCGCCAGCAGCAGACCGGCGCATAATGCGCAGAGCAGCCAGATCTGCTGGCTGGTGAGGTTCAGGGCATGTCCAAGGGCGATCCCCTCCGCGGAGATAAATATCCCCAGCCCCACCCCGGCATACAGCAACGGCGCCCCGTGATGATGCCCCATATGTTCCAGCAGCCACAGCGAACCTGCAATCAGCGTTATCGCGCTCAGCGCGCCGGCGACGGCGCGCAGCGTAATAATGGTCCACGGCGAGCTCACCCAGGCCAGCAGCGCCAGGCTGGCGATGGTCAACCCGGCGGAGATAATACTCAGTCGGGTGGCGGCCCCAGGCTGCACCCGCGCCAGCAGCAACGCACCGACCAGATAGCCAGCGTAATTGGCCGACGCGGCGAGATTGCCCTCGTGCAGGGTTAACAAACCTTCATTAAGCATAAGCGGCAGCACGCCGGTGAAGGCAAAGCGCCCGTAGCCCATGCCGATCATCAGTACTATCGATCCAGCCAGTGCCAGCCATAAGGCCTGGCGCGATTGGTTATTCATCCACCACCCCACAATGATTCTCAATTTAAGAATAATAAGATTGAATGATTCTTTTTTTATTATGATGAAGAGGTATTGTTGGCGCAAGGCGGATGTTAATCCGCTATGGTATTTACAGAGAGAAGGTGGCGCCTGGGCACGTCTTAACACACGCCGGGCCGATTTACCGGTACAGTATCAACTCAACTTATGCTCACGGGAGTCATTATGTCGTTCTGTCATATGCGCATTGCCAGGCCGGTCAGTGAACTGGACACCACCGCCAGCATGTATTGCGCCGGGCTGGGACTCGAGCAGCTCGGCAGCTTTACCGATCATGAAGGATTCAGCGGGATAATGCTCGGCGCGCCCGAAGCCGGCTGGCATCTGGAATTCACCCACTGCCGCCACCATCCCGTCACCCCCTCGGCAGGCGATGAAGATCTGCTGGTGCTGTACTATCCGCAGCAGGCGGCATGGGAGGCACAGTGCGCAGCCATGGACGCCGCCGGATTTCTGCGCGTTACGGCGTTTAACCCTTACTGGGAGGTCAATGGCGTCACTTTCGTCGACCGGGACGGCTACCGCACGGTATTGCAAAACCGCGCCTGGGGCATGGTGTGTGATTCGTCGGGTATGGCGGCGAGCTGACGCTGAGCGAGGCGGGCGTTAAGCGCTGTAAAAGCAGTTATTTACATTCGTACAAATATCGTTCCCGTCGGTTACCGATAAAACGCTGTCGCGCCTCGCCAGCGCCCTCACGGCGCGCTATGCTACACATCCCGTTGTATTAACCTCTTATCCCTATGAGCACTTCCGTCAGCACTACACAACTCAATTTGCGCATTATTTCGATCGTTGTTTTTACCTGTATCTGCTATCTCTCCATTGGTCTGCCGCTGGCCGTACTGCCGGGCTATATTCACTATCAGCTGGGCTACAGCACCTTTGTGGCCGGAATTGTGATCAGTCTGCAGTACATATCGACGCTGGTAAGCCGGCCGCACGCCGGACGCTATACCGATATCTGGGGGCCGAAAAAAGTGGTCAGCCTTGGGATCGTCTGCTGCCTGCTCAGTGGCGCCTTCACGCTACTGGCGGTAGTCCTGCAGGCAACGCCGATGCTGGCCATTGCCGCGCTGCTGGCGGGCCGGGTGTTTCTCGGCGTCGGCGAGAGCTTTACCGCCACCGGCGCCACCCTGTGGGGGATCAAAACCGTCGGCGCGATCCACACGTCACGGGTTATCTCCTGGAACGGCGTGGCGACCTATGTGGCGATGGCGGTCGGGGCGCCGCTGGGAGTTACCCTCAATCACTATTTTGGCATCAGCGGCTTTGCTACGGTGGTAGTGCTGGTCGCGGCCATCGGTCTGCTGTTCGCTCGTACCCGCCAGGACGTCAAGGTGATCGCCGGCGCCAGAGCGCCCTTTCACTCGGTGGTGCGAAAAATCTGGCCTTACGGCCTGGGGCTGGCCTTTGGCACCGTCGGTTTCGGCGTTATCGCCACCTTTATCACCCTCTACTTCGCCGCGCACAGCTGGCAGGGCGCCGCGTTTACCCTTTCGCTGTTCAGCGTCGGCTTTATCTGCGTTCGCCTGGTGCTGGGAAATACCATTACCCGCTTTGGCGGAGTCCCGGTCTCCCTGGCCTGCTTCATCATCGAAAGTCTCGGCCTGCTGCTTATCTGGCTGGCGCCATCAGCGTGGATGGCCGGCGTCGGCGCCTTTCTCACCGGTTCGGGTTTCTCGCTGGTCTTTCCGGCCTTAGGGGTTGAGGCGGTAAAGCAGGTGGAAGAGCAAAATCAGGGAACCGCCCTCGGCACCTACTCGGCGTTTCTTGATCTGGCGCTGGGCCTGACCGGGCCGCTGGCCGGCTGGGTCGCCGGGTTCTACGATCTCGCCACGCTGTATCTGCTGGCGGCGATCGTGGTGGCGCTCGCATTCCTGCTGATTTTCCGCGTACATCGGCAACAGCGGCTTGTCGCCAGAGAGTAGTGTGGCCCGGCTCGCGGGCCGCCGCGGTCCGATGACGCCGGCAAAAAATGAATCGGCAATTGACGACGATTCGGCTTCCGTGCCAACATCCCGTCAGCGTCTGGCAACAGATGCATGGACGGTACTGGTAGACAACAGAGTTCGCGCAACGATCCAGCCCGGTACCGTAGTCCAATCCGAATCACTGACCCACACGGTGAATTCCTGATTCTGGCGGGAAACACAGACATGCACCAAAGTTTTAATCAGCGCGTTCATTTCTATTACTGCGTCCTGGTCGCGCTGAAGATGCACGGAAAATCGAAAAAAGCGGGTGGTATCAGGGGAAAGAATAACTTTCTGCTGAAATGGCTGCGCCGGGCGCAGGATAACAACATTTTTCCTCCCGATATCACCAGTGAAATCGAATGGCTGCGAGGAAAAATTATTCAGGCTGGTTATGACACCGATCTCGAGCCGATGCTGGATTTTGTCTACGCCACCGCCAGCCGCGCCGAGGCGCTCAAAAACGCCGAATAGGCTCCTGCGCCCGCTACGGGCGCAGAGACGTTCCCTGCCATGTCTCAATCCCAGGTTCGGCCAACAGCGCAGGCGCAATCCAGCCACGTTCTATTTTGTGACACTGTCACGCACAAAGGTGACCGCTGAGGTTCATTAACCGCTGACATGCCGCCTGACGCGTTCTATGCTTTACCCTGTCTCCCTCCTCACACAGGAACTGCACCCGATGGCCGACTGGAATCCTTCGTTGTATCTGCAATTTGACGCTGAACGTACCCGCCCCGCGGCCGACCTGCTCTCGCGTATTGCCCATCTGCAGGTCGAGCACGCCGTCGACCTCGGCTGCGGGCCGGGAAACAGCACCCGCCTGCTACGCGCCGCCTGGCCGTTGGCGACGATCGTCGGTATCGATAACTCCCCGGCCATGCTGGTCCAGGCGGCGCAGGCCTTACCCGACTGCGAATTCATTAATGCCGATATTGCCCGCTGGCGGCCTGCGCAACCGCCAGATGTGATCTATGCCAACGCCTCTCTGCAGTGGCTGACGGATCATGAGACGCTTTTCCCCCATCTGGTAAACCTGCTGGCGGACAACGGAACGCTGGCAGTGCAGATGCCGGATAACTGGCAGGAACCTTCCCATACCCTGATGCGTCAGGTTGCCAGCGAGTTGGGGTTGCCGGACCGTGGACGCCAGCCGTTACTCCCGCCCGCCGCCTGGTACGATCTGCTCAGCCGCCAGGGTTGCGAAGTTGATATCTGGCGCACCACCTATTTTCATCCCCTTGCTTCTCATCAGGCGATTGTCGACTGGCTGCAGGGCACCGGGTTACGCCCCTATCTGGCAGGCCTGGACGAGCAGGCCAGAAGCGCGTTTTTCACACGCTATCTCGCATTGTTAGCCGCACACTATCCGTTACAGTGTAACGGGAAGGTGCTCCTGCGTTTCCCACGGCTGTTTATCGTGGCGCGAAAGATCGCCGCCTGACCGTTGGGATAGGTGGGCAGAAAAGCGGAGTGATGAAAGGTGTAAAGGATCGGCTATACCATCCTGATTTTCAGGATTGATAATCCCGAACGTTGCGATATTCAATATCTTAGTCAGCGTGCGACAGTGATGACTCCTTTAACCTGCAAAGAGAATCACTATGAGTACTCCTCCTGTAGATCGCCGAACGCTGGCTGCTATCACCCCAAAGCTAGCCGAGCTGACCGAAACGGTGCTGTTTGGCGATATCTGGGCGCGGAGCGAGCTGTCGCCCCGCGAACGCAGCCTGATCACCCTTTCCGCCCTGACGGCGCAGGGCAAAACTGAACAGCTGCCGTGGCACATCGCGTTCGGCTATCAGAATGGCCTGAGCCGGGAAGAAATTGTCGAATTGTTTACCCATCTGGCGTTCTATGCCGGTTGGCCGGCGGCGGCCAGCGCCCTGACCTGTCTGAATGCGCAGGAGGCGTCATGCCCCTGACCCGAATTTCGCTTGGCACCGCCTGGCATCCCGCGGAGTTTGCTCAATTGTCGGCGCTCTTTCATGAGTGTCTGGTGGCGGAGTTCGACGTTCCGTCAGCAGATAGATTTCAGTTTATCGAACGGGCCGCCGATGAGCAGCGCATTTACGACCCGCACTACCTCAGCGAAGGACGCAGCGCCCGCTTCGTGCTGTTTCATATTTTCGCCGGAAAACCGCGCTGCCGGGCGCAGAAACAGGGACTCTATCGTCGGCTCTGCGCGCGGTTAGACGACGAGATGGCGGTCAGCCCGCAGGACGTGATGGTGGTTATCCAGTTTAACCAACTGGAGGACTGGAGTTTTAGCGCAGGGAAGATGGCGGATGAATGAGACAGGCGGCGCCGCAAGAGGCGCCGCGTTTCAGATGATATAATTTACTACCACGCGAGATGATGCACCAGCGAGAGATCCCAGGCCGTTGCCAATAGCGAAAGAAACATAATCACATTGACCACTGTTTCAAGACGTTTTTCCATCGTTGCTTCTCCTGAGCCTGATTCCCTGTTATAGCGGGAAAAGCTTAACAACCTCTTACCGCTTCAGGACTCAAGCGTGATCCTGTAGCGTACGTAATCGTCAGCCGGGGTAAACTCATCATACAGATGACGGGCGGGATTATCACGGCGCGTATGCCAGTACAGCCGCGACCAGCCTTTGTCCGCCCCTTCGCTTTGCAGCGACTTAATCATGGTTCTGGCAATACCTTGTCCACGGAAGGCGGGATCGACAAACAGATCCTCCAGATAGCAGATCGGCGTGGTAACCCAGGTTCCCTCATGAAGAACACAGATAGCGAAGCCGACCACCGCATCATCCACCACCGCGACTCTACCCAATACAGACGAGTTTACATCCAGCATCCGCTGCCAGGTGCATTCGGTCACCTCTTCCGGCTGCGGGCTACCGTAAAAACGAGTGTAGCCTTGCCAAAGCTGAAGCCATTCGGCTTTGTCGTGGGGCCGTACTTCCCGGATATCGATGACCATGAGAGTTTCCTTACAGATGAATGCATTAGCCTGCGAATATTGGCAGGAGATATGAGTTGAGGTCATTATTTTCCTGCGCAGATATTTGTTCAAGCGCTTCGGCCATAATTCTCCTGCTGTTCGGAACGATTTGGCACTAAAAAGCCGTATGCAGAGGAGCCACTGACCGGCTGTTACAGGTTAGTATAATAGTATGTTGTAACTAATAAAAATCCTGCACAACCCGGCCGCAGCCGGGTGTATAGATGGACTATCAGCAAAGAGGTTTGACGGCGTCGCGCATACCGCAGGTCAGGATAGCGTCAAGGTCGGCAGTCACCAGCTCCACCAGCCCCGGGATCTGGCTCAGATCCTGCTGCCAGTGATCCGCCACGCTGAGCACGGCGGTGACCAGCTCGCGAGTGCTCATCTGGCCATCGCGATGGCGGGCCCACAGCGTTTGATAGCGCGATATCCAGTCGGCGTCATCCTGTACTGGATAGCTCTCACCATCCCGCTCTCCCCGGTAAAAGGCGATCAGCGCCGCCAGGGCAAAGGTCAGACGCGGCGGCAGCGCGCCATGCGCTTTCTGCCCCGCCAGCAGCTGCGGCAGAATACGGGTGAGGTACTTGGTCATGCCGTTGAGCGCAATCGAGAGCAGCTGATGTTTAATATAGGGATTACGGAAGCGCCCTGTCACGGCGCTGGCAAATGACACCAGCTCATCGCGCGGCAGATCCAGCACCGGAATAATCTCGTCATAAATCGCTTTTTCGACAAACGCGCAAATCTCCGCATCGTTCATCGCCTCACCCACGGTGTCGATCCCGGCCTGGAAGGCCACCGGCACCAGCGCGGTGTGCGCCCCGTTGAGGATCGCCACTTTGCGCTCTTTATACGGCTTGATATCGTCCACAATGCGCACATTCAGCGGCAGTTTATCGAGACGCAGCTCGGCCTCCAGCGAGGCAGGCCCCTGGATAACGAACAGGTAGAAATGCTCAGCGGTATCAAGGAAAGCATCTTTATAGCCGGTCTGCGCCTCGAGAGCCGCCACTTCATCACGCGGATAGCCGGTCACAATGCGATCCACCAGCGTCGAACAGAAGGTATTCGCTGAGGTCAGCCAGGTGATAAATGCCTGCGGCAGTTCCCATTCGCTAGCATAGCGCAGCACCAGCGCCTGCAGCGCCTCGCCGTTATAATCGATCAGCTCGCAGGGAATAATCACCCATCCCTTGTCGGCCGCACCGGCGAAATGCTGGTAACGCTCAAACAACAGACGGGTCAGTTTCGCCGGATAACTGACCGGCGGCGCGTCGTCAAACCGATCCCCAGCATGGTAGCTGATGCCCGCCTCGGTGGTGTTGGAGAAGACAAACCGCATCTCCGGGTTATGCGCCAGGCGTAAAAAAGCGTCGAAGTCTGCGTAAGCGCTGATCTCCCGGTTGACCGAGCGGATAAGACGCGCATCGCTGACCGCTTCGCCCTGCTCGTTCAGGCCGCGAATAATAGTCGTGTACAGGCCATCCTGGGTGTTCAGCGAAGGCGGAAAATCTGTGGCGATAGGCCGCACGACCACGATGCCCGCATTCAGGTCGGTATGCTCGTTGAGCAGGTCGATCTGCCAGTCAACGAATGCGCGCAGGAAGTTACCTTCCCCAAACTGGATGATACGGTCAGGGTACTGCGCGCCGGGGAAATCACGACGGTTTAAAGTTTTCACAATGGGTTCCCTCTAATAGTAGTCATACAACCTGAGTAATTGGTCCAATAAGTTATCAGGTTTTGCTACCAGTGAAACCCTGTTTTGATCAAAGCAATCTGCAATAGCGGCCGTCAGGGCAGAAACTTATAGAATAGTGAGGTGGCAGTCATTTCGCCGTCGGGCATCAGCGCATAGCGCGGAATTTCCCCCACTTTTTCCCAGCCGCAGCGGGCATAGAACTGTTCCGCCCCGCTGCCGGTCGCCGTGTCCAGCACCAGCACCGTCTTCCTTTCCCGCCGGGCAATGCGCTCCAGCTCGCTCATCAACGCCTGGGCGATCCCCTGGCGGCGGACATTTTGGTGAACCAATAATTTGGCGACATCCGCTCGATGGGGCTGGTTTTCCGGTTGACTGGTGATAAGTTGCACGGTGCCAACGGGACGTTCCTCCGCGTCGAAGGCGGCCAGCACAATGCGCTCCCCGGCCGCAACGCTGTCGGCAGTGCGTTGCCAGAACGTTATCGCCGTTTGCGGCGCGAAAGGCAGCATAAAGCTCACCGAGGCGCCGCCGTTGACGCAGCTTGCCAGGATCTCGCTTAATGCCGGGAGGTGATGGAGAATATCGTCACGCGAGAGCGTGCGCAGTGAAAAGGATGTGGTCATAAAAGCTCCCTGTTATCGACCACATCACTATGTTTTTAACCAAAAATTAGCACAAGTAGGATCCCAATAGGATTTTCTTATGGCGCGCTTTCGGTCAGCGTCGGCATACAAATTTGGTTACGACCGCTCTGTTTGGCTTTCACCATCTCATCGTCCGCCGCCAACAGCAGCTGGTTAAACAGCTCGGTGATGCGGGCGTGGCCTACCTCGCGCGTCTCCAGTCCCAGACTGATGGTCAGGTGGATCGGGTTCTGGCCCAGGCCGAAAGGCTGCGACTCCACCCCGTGACGGATCTTTTCCGCCAGCAAATAGCCCTGCTGGGCGCTGTCGACGACGGCTGCCACCGCAAACTCTTCGCCGCCGATACGGGCCACCATCCCCTGCTCACCCACCAGCTGTCGAACCTGCTGGGCAAACTGGGTCAGCACGCAATCGCCGCCTTCATGGCCCAGAGCATCATTCACCCGTTTGAAGCCATCGATATCCAGCACCATCACCGTCAGCAGCTTATCCGCCGGCAGCGTCTGACGCTTCAACGCTTCGCTCAGTCCGGAACGGGAATAGACGCGGGTCTGAAAGTCAAAATCGGCGCGCAGGGCCAGCTGCTTCACCAGCGTGTTAATCGCTTCGACACTGGATGCGACAATCACCGGGCTAATCAGCATGGCGGCAATTCCGAGGCGGGTGGAGAACAGCTGCCACGGCTGCATTCGCGCATCTGGCGAAAAGTGAATTAACGAATTAGCGACCAGCAGTATTTCGCCGATGCCAGTGAGAAAAGTCAGCAGACAGGTCAGCGGCAGCGGATAGCGTACAGCGCACCAGATCAAAGCCGGTAACGGGAAGGTAATGCTGCCCGCGCCGCCTACCGCCACGCCAAGCGCAATTGACAGGACCAGCGCCAGCACCGGCAGCAGCTGGCGAAAGCGAAAACCGCTTAATGCCGAAGGCAGCGTCAGGGTCAGAATAAAGGGCAGGATTAATACCGCCGTCGAGAACTGTTCGCTAAACCAGTCCGCCAGCTGGGGAACGAAGGTGGCGCGTTCAACATCCACCGACCCCAGAGCGCCGACCGCTGCGCACAGTAAGGCGGCTAACAGGCAGAAACAGAATAAATTAAGCGCGTTTATCGGGCCCGGCATGGAGTCGGCGCGACGTTTATCCCACAGCACCAGCTGCGCCAGCGTCACAATAAAGACAATATTGGAAAAGTTAATCAGCAATGAGGCAAAGCCCATTCCCCAGCGCGAGGTTAATCCGTCATAGACCAGCATTGCCGCAAAACAGACGGCATAAAAATAGCTGCGGTTAAGCCATACATAGCGTGCAAAAATCCCGGCCATCACTGCATTGAGCGGCCAGAAGAAAGAGAGCTCCTGCACCAGACGCAGCATAGCGCCAAGAAAATGCAGCAGTAGCGTTAACGTAAATAAGACCAATGCATCGCGCACGGGTTGTTCTTCACGAAACAGCGTAAATGACCGAATCGACAGTGAAGACATTCAGTAATTATCCGTCTAATTGTTTCAGGAAATTATTATGTTAATAGTTAGTTAGCGGATTATCATAACATGAGAATATTTATCAGGCATACTCCGGCGCCGATCAAATGCAAATTAGCGCACAGACGGCGCATTCATTTGTAGCACCAGCCAGCGGTGGATGACCTGCAGGATATAGTCCTGCTCCGGCTCGCTCAGCGCGCGGCCGTGGGGAATGGCATGCCATTTTTCCAGGCAGCCGCGACAGCAGGTAGCGGTCGCGTGCTGGGCGATAAACACCGGGTGACCGCGCATCGGCGTCTGCTTGCCATCATTGATCGGCGCAGCGGGCGCCAGCCGCTGGCGAATAAAGTCTGCGGCATGCCGATCGATAACCTCCGGTCCCTTATCGAGACAATATTGCCGCTCTTTCACCCCCAGACGGAAGCGTGAGCGAAACGTCGAGCGCGCCAGGCGCGCAAACAAGCGATCCTGATCGACCATCAGAACACCGACCTCCCCATCCGCTGAGTCAGTTTTTCCAGCATCGCCACGCCGGCCAGCGAGTTCCCGGCGTCGTCAAGCTCCGGGCTCCACACGGCGATCGCCATCTCCTGCGGGACAATCGCCACGATCCCGCCGCCGACGCCCGATTTCGCCGGCAGGCCAACGCGCCAGGCGAATTCACCGGCGTTCTGGTACATGCCGCTGGTCATCATCAGGGCATTCACCTGGCGGGACTGGATGGGCGCAATAACCGGCGCGTCGAGATGCGGGGCAATGCCGCGGTCGGCGAGAAACAGAAAGGTTCGCGCCAGCTCAACGCAGCTCATCTCCAGCGAACAGTAATGGAAATAGTTCTGCAGCACGGTGGCGACGTCGTTATGGAAGTTACCAAAAGATTTCATCAGCCAGGCGATGGCGGCGTTGCGCGCCGAATGCTCAAACTCTGAGCGAGCCACCACCGGATCGTAGGCGATATCGGCCACGCCGCTCAGACGGCGGACAATCTCCAGCATCCGCTGACGCGGGGCGCTGAGCCGGCTCTGCAGCATGTCGCAGACCACCAGTGCCCCGGCGTTGATAAACGGGTTGCGCGGTTTGCCCTGCTCGATCTCCAGCTGCAGAAGCGAGTTAAAGGGCTGGCCGGAAGGATCTTTCCCCACCCGCTGCCAGATCTCCTCCTCCTGATAGTGGTTCATGGCCACCACCAGGCTCAATACCTTGGAGATTGACTGGATGGAAAAACGTTCATGGGCATCGCCAGCGGCAAAGTGCTGACCGTCCACCGTACTGATCGCGATACCAAGCTTGTCGCCGCTGACGCTGGCCAGCGCCGGAATATAATCCGCCACTTTTCCGCGGCCAATCAGCGGCCTGATTTCTGCCAGAATGGCTTCCAGCATTGCATTATTGATAACCGTCGCCACACGCGGCTCCTTGCCCACCATCAAAATTCGGTGGGCGAGTATAGCAGACGTGGACGACGGTCGTCAGGGGCTAACGTTGATTAGCGACGGTCTTTCCAGACGGTCTGCGCATTACAGAACTCGTGCAGGCCAAAATGCGACAGCTCGCGGCCAAAACCGCTCTTCTTCACGCCGCCGAAGGCCACGCGGGCGTCGCTGGCGCAGTAGCCATTGAGGAAGACGCCGCCGCACTCCAGCTCGCGGGCAAAGCGCTGGGCCTGCGCCTCGTCGGTGGTATAGACCGTGGCGGACAGGCCAAACTCGCTGTCGTTGGCGAGGGCCAGTGCATGGTCAGCGTCGCGAGCGGTGGTCAGGGTTGCTACCGGACCAAACAGCTCCTGACGAAAGCCGGTCATCCCGGCGGTGACGTTGCCCAGCACCGTTGGCGCATAGTAGTTGCCCGCCCCTTCGATTTTTTCCGCGCCCAGCAGCAGAGTCGCTCCTTCATCAAGGGTCGCCGTTACCTGCTGGTGCAGTTCATCGCGTAAATCGAACCGCGCCATCGGTCCGACGTAGTTTTGCTCATCGCGCGGGTCGCCCATCTTCAGCGCTGCCACGGCGTCAACAAATTTGCGGGTGAAGGCCTCGGCAATGCCGGCTTCGAGAATAAAGCGTTTCGACGCCGCACACACCTGGCCGCTGTTCTGATAGCGGCCGGTGACGGCGGCTTTTACCGCTTCATCGAGATCGGCATCGTTGAGCACGATAAAGGGATCGGATCCTCCCAGCTCAAGCACGCATTTCTTCAGCGCCGCGCCCGCCTGGGCGCCAATCGCCTTCCCGGCGCGGACGCTGCCGGTGACGGTCACCGCCGCGATGCGGTCGTCATTGATAATCTGCGAAACGCCGTCATTAGTTGCGTTCACCCAACCAAATACACCATCCGGCAGGCCGGCGGCGGCAAAAATCTCGCCCAGCAGACGGGCGCTGCCCATCACGTTCGGGGCATGCTTCAGCAGATAGCTGTTGCCGGCCAGCAGGATCGGCACCGCGCCGCGCATCACCTGCCAGACCGGGAAGTTCCACGGCATCACCGCCAGTATGGCGCCCAGCGGCCGATACTCAATCACCGCCTGGTTATTTTCCACCAGGGTAGCTTCCGTCGCCAGCATCGCCGGGCCGTGTTCAGCGTACCAGTCGCAGAGGTTGGCCGATTTCGCCACCTCGCCGCGCGCCTGAGCGATCGGCTTGCCCATCTCAAGGGTGATCATCTGGGCCACCTCTTCGCCGCGGGCGCGCAGCGCGGCCCCGATGCGGCGCAGGGCCTCGGCGCGGTCGGCAAGCGGCGTCTGACGCCACTGGCGATAGCCCGCCGCGGCGAGCGCGATGGCCGCGTCGACCTCGCGTTCGCTGGCCCACGGCAGCGAGGAGACCACCTCACCGGTAGTCGGATTGACGGAGAAGGCGTGCGTTGCAGATAAATTCATCATTATTCTCTCTCGTTGCTTGCGAAGTGTCCGTATTCTGGCTTACCTTTCCATTCATTGAAAATGAATAATATTAAGCAACGCATTCACAAAAGAAGAATATCATGGACCTGACTCAGCTAGAGATGTTTAACGCTGTCGCCAGCACCGGCAGCATTACCCAGGCGGCGCAGAAAGTACATCGCGTGCCGTCCAACCTCACCACCCGCATCCGCCAGCTGGAGGCCGACCTCGGCGTTGAGCTGTTTATCCGCGAGAACCAGCGCCTGCGCCTGTCGCCTGCGGGACACAGCTTTTTGCGCTATAGCCAGCAGATCCTCGCCCTGGTGGACGAGGCGCGAATGGTGGTGGCGGGCGACGAACCCCAGGGGCTGTTTTCACTTGGTTCGCTGGAGAGCACCGCGGCGGTACGGATCCCCAGCACTCTGGCCCACTTTAATCAGCGCTACCCGAAAATTCATCTGGCGCTCTCAACCGGCCCTTCCGGGACGATGATCGACGGCGTACTGGAAGGCGCCCTGAGCGCCGCGTTTGTCGACGGCCCGCTGGTGCATCCGGGCCTGGAGGGGCTGCCGGTGTTCCCTGAAGAGATGATGATCGTCGCCCCCTACGGCCACGCACCCATCACCCGCGCCAGCGAAGTGAACGGGGCCAACGTCTACGCCTTTCGCGCCAACTGTTCCTATCGCCGGCATTTTGAGAGCTGGTTTCATGCCGACAGAGCGACCCCGGGCAGGATCCACGAGATGGAGTCTTACCACGGGATGCTGGCCTGCGTCATCGCCGGCGCCGGCCTGGCGTTGATCCCGCGCAGCATGCTGGAGAGTATGCCCGGCCATCAGCAGGTTTCCGCCTGGCCGCTGGCCGAAGAATGGCGCTGGCTCACCACCTGGCTGGTGTGGCGCCGGGGCGCCAAAACCCGCCAGCTGGAGGCGTTTATAGCGCTGCTGAACGAAGATCGGCAAACAGTGGTTTCTCCATAAACACGCTGAGCGGATCGGGTTGATACGGCGCAAACGCGCAGCGGGTCTGATAGCCGTTGCGCGTGTAGAGGGCGATGGCCGCATGCTGATGGATACCGGTCTCCAGGCGCAGGGTATGGCAGTCGCGCTGACGCGCTTTCGCTTCCAGCGCCGCCAGCAGCTTTTCTCCCAGCTGCTGGCCGCGGTGCTGGGGATCGATATAGACCCGCTTCATCTCGCCAAAGCCTTCCTCACTGAGGACAATAGCCCCGCAGCCAACGGCCTCGCCCTGCGGGCTGCGGATCGCCAGGGCGATGACCGTCTGCGGCGGCAGCTGGCTAAGGTCCAGCAGGTGGTTGCTCTCCGCCGGGTAGAGAGTCTCCTGCCAGGCGTCGAGGGCGGCAATCAGGGCGATAAATTCGGCGTCGGTAGGGGCGATGTCGGTGATGGTGTACATAGGTGAGCTCCTTTTTTACCCCACTGTAGCGCGGCCGGCGGCTTTTCCCGACATAGCATTAACTTATATTGCCGCCCGCCTATTGCGCTAACCCACTGAAACACAGTAATTTTATCCCCTGCCGTTCGTACTTGAGATCTGAATATGCACACCAAAGCCCGTAAAGTGATGATTATTGGCGCCGGCAATGTCGGCGCGTCGGCGGCCTACGCCCTGCTCAACCAGAGCATTTGCGAGGAGCTGATCCTCGTCGACCTTAACCAACAGCGCGCTGAGGCCCACGCTCAGGACCTGAGCGACGCCGCGGCCTACCTGCCGGGGATGATGACCATCTCCACCCGCGAGGCCAGCGACTGCGCCGATGTCGATATCGCGGTGATCACCGTCTCCGGCGGCGCGCTGCGCCCCGGCCAGAGCCGGCTGGATGAACTGACCTCCACCGCGAAGATTGTGAAGAGCATTGTGCCGACGATGATGGCCAACGGATTTAACGGCATCTTTCTGGTGGCCACCAACCCCTGCGACATCATCACCTGGCAGGTATGGCAGCTTTCCGGCCTGCCGCGCAGCCAGGTGCTGGGCACCGGCGTCTGGCTGGATACCACCCGCCTGCGTCGCCTGCTGGCGCAGGAACTGGAGATTGGCGCCCAGAGCATCGACGCCTTTATCCTCGGCGAGCATGGCGATACCCAGTTTCCGGTGTGGTCGCACTCCTCGGTATATGGCACGCCAATCGCCGACCTCTACCAGCAGCGCACCGGCCTGCCGCTCGATCGCGAGGCGATGGCTGACAAAGTGCGCAAGCTGGGATTTGAGATCTACGCCGGCAAAGGCTGCACCGAATATGGCGTGGCAGGGACCATCGCCGAGATCTGCCGCAATATCTTCACCGGCAGCCACCGCGCGCTGGCGGTCTCCTGCATTCTTGACGGCGAGTACGGGGTCAGCGGCGCGGCGGCTGGGGTGCCGGCGGTGCTGGCCCAGGGTGGCGTGAAGCAGATCATTGAACTGCAGCTGGCCGGCGAAGAGCAGGCGAAGTTCAGCCAGTCGATCGCGGTGATCAAGGCCAATATCGCCCGTCTGCCCTGACGGCAGCCTGCGAGTCAGTCGGCAATGATCAGCTGCGGGGAAAGGGTCTCCAGCGCCTCGCGGGTTTTATCCGGCAGGTGGGCGTCGGTGACGATATCGGTCAACGACGCCAGCGGAGCGATGTTGAACAGTGACCAGGCGCCGTATTTGGAGCTGTCCGCCAGCAGGATACGCCGCCGGGCATTGGCCATCAGATCGCGCTTCAGGGCGGCCTTTTCCTCCGTCGGGGCGGTGATCCCCTTCTCAAGGTCCCAGCCGTTGCAGCTGACGAAGGCGAGATCGGGCCAGATGGTCTGCAGCAGGCGGCGGCCGTGATCGCCGATGCACGACTGGCTGCTGTCATCGATGCGCCCGCCGATAATCGTCACTTCGATCTGCTTAAATTCCGATAGGAACAGCGCGATATGTAAATCGCTGGTGATCACCCGCAGCGGCAGATGGGTGATCTGCCGCGCCAGCTCAATCATGGTGGTGCCGGCGTCAAGCACAATGGCGTCGCCGGCTTTCACCAGCGCTGCCGCCGCACTGGCGATAGCCTGCTTCTCAAGCGGACTGCGCTGGGCTTTCTCCAGCGTCGTCGGCTGGGAAGGAATAAACCGGTTCAGCGTCACCCCGCCGTGCGTTCGGCTGATCACCCCTTCCTGATCGAGTTTGATCAGGTCGCGGCGAATGGTGGCCGGCGAGGCGTTGGTCGCCGCCACCAGCTGGTCGACTGTCACCAGATTATGGCTTTTCAGGAAGTCCATAATCTGCTCTAACCGGTTATATCCCTTCATGTTATTCCTGCGCGATGTGCATGGCGAGCTCAATGGAGGTTGCCATGCTCTCAGACTTCGCTTTACCTGTCCAGGCAATATCAAACGCAGTGCCATGATCCGCGGAAGTACGGATAAACGGCAGCCCGGCTGTAATATTCACCCCGTCATAGAATCCCAGCAGCTTCAGCGGAATATGCCCCTGGTCGTGATACATCGCCACGACCATGTCGTACATGCCTTCGTGACACTGCATAAACACCGTGTCCGGCGGACAGGGGCCGGTCACCTCCACTCCCTTCGCCCGCATGGCGGCGACCGCCGGGGCGACGATACGGATCTCTTCATCGCCAAACAGGCCGTTCTCCCCGGCGTGCGGGTTAACGCCGGCGACCGCGATGCGCGGACGCGGATAGCCGACGCGGCGCAGAAAGCGATCCGCCACGCCAATCACCGTCTCAATCCGCGGCTGGTTGAGGGTATCGAGGAACTGGCGCAAGGAAATATGGGTAGTGATATGGATAACCTTAAGCTTCTCGGTATAGAGCACCATGGCGTAATCGGTAGTCTGCGTCAGGTGGGCCAGCAGTTCGGTATGGCCGGGATAAGCGTGCCCGGCGAGATGCAGCGCCTCTTTATTCAGCGGCGCGGTAGCGATGGCCGCGACCGCGCCCTCCAGCGCCAGCGCGGTCGCCCGCCTGATGCAGCGAAACGCGAGATCCCCTGCCTGGGCCTGGACTTCGCCAGGGCGCAGCCCCTGCGGGTCGCTGAGTGGTTCATCAATGACGTTGATGGTCGCTGGGGAAAAACTCGCCTCGGCGGGATGGTCAATAATGCGCAGCTCCGCACGCGGTGTGATATTTAGCGCCAGGATCCGCCGCAGCGTCTGCGCGCAGCCCACCACCACCACCGGCGCGCCGCTCAGCGCCCCCTCGGCGAGGGATTTGATAATAATCTCCGGACCAATCCCTGCCGGGTCGCCCATTGTCACTGCAATCATCTTAGACACTCAGTTTCTCCTCAATAAAATTCACAACATGTAACAGCGTGGTGTCGGTGCCGAATCCTCCGGCTTTGGTCATCACCGGCCGCGACCAGCGGCCGCCGAGAAAATGCCCGTATGGAACGCACTCCGCCACCCGGCCGCGGATCTGAAACCCTGTGGCGCCGAGCGCGTGCGCGACGGCGATGGCTACATCGCCGCCAGAGAGGTACAGGGCGCCCGGTGGGCACAGCGCCGCCACCAGTGCCGTGACGTCGGCAAGCCAGGCGCAGATGTGCTCCCCGTAGGCGGCGCGGCTGAGACCTCGTTCACGGCACCGGGCTTCAATCCCTTGCCGGGCGGCGTGATTCGGGCGGGTGGTCACCACGCAGTGCTGGCCCTCACGCAGCACCTCGGCGATCCGTGAAGCTTCCTCCTTCGGCGATCCGCTAAAGGCCTGTTCGACATCAATTTCAATCACCCGTACTCGGGAATGGACCTGCAGCGCAGCAACCTGGCGCTGCGCCATCTCGCTCATCGAACCGACCACCGCCAGCAGCGGGTCCTGCTCGCTGCGGCGCAGGCGGCGAGCCAGCGCCTCGCAGAGACCCGCCGAGCCGACCAGCAGGGTCTCCCGCGCATGGGGCGCAACGGCGTCGATCACCTGGTCCAGATGGCTGTCTTCCCAGGCGTCGGCAATCAACACTCGCTTCTCCTCGCCCGCCGTCGCTAATGCCGCCGGAAGCTGGCCAGCGTTCAGGGTCAGACAGGGAAGACGGCTCTGCATGGCGATAATTTCGCTAATCTCCGCCCGGCTCACCGGCGTTTTCGGATCGCTGGCAAATTCGGTCTGATCGAGGGGCACGCCATGCACATAGCAGCGCCCGTCCCGGGTATGCCGCCCGGCTGCCGGATAAGCCGGGGCCACCACCGCCATCCGGCAGCCTTGCGCCGCCATCATTGCCTCCAGTTCGCCGCCGGGATTACCGCGCAGCGTGGAGTCGATCTTCTTTACCTGCCAGTGCGGGACGAATGTCGCCGCGCCGCGCAGCAGAGCGGCGACCTTGTCCGCCGCCGCCGCGGCGCTCATCGCCCGGCTGTCGCTGTTGAGAATTAATGCCCGGGCGGTTGATGGCTGTCCGGCGGTGAAGGCCACTTCCACCGACATACCCGCCTCCGCCAGGCTGACCCCGGCGTCATTGGCCCCGGTAAAGTCATCCGCCAGCACCAGCACTCTGTTATTGCCGTCGTTCATTGTCCTGCCTTGTAGTCGATAAAATCTTAAATTGATTATATTCAATCATATTTGATTAAATGTGAGCAAGCTCAAGTTATTAAGTTGCCGTATAAATTATAACTTTTCCCCATCAGACGAGTAGCAAGATTTATGAATGATTGAATTCAATCAATTACTACCAAGGAGAAACGCGTGGCGACGATACACAGCACAATCATCAGCGGGGCTGGCGCCTCATCGGCCCTGCTCCCGCTGCTGGCCGGTAAAACCTCAATCCTGCTGGTGACCGACAAGAACGTCGGGACGCTGGAGGCAACCCAGGCGATTTATCGCCTGCTGGCGGCTGAAGGGCGTGAAGTTGAGGTCATTGACAGCGTGCCAGCGGAGCCCAACCATCACGATGTTACGCAGATCGTCAGCCAGCTGGGCGCCAGCCAGCCGCAGATGGTCGTTGGTATCGGCGGGGGGAGCGTACTGGATGTAGCAAAACTGCTGTCAGTACTTCTGCACCCTGAGGCGCCCTCGCTGACGTCCCTGCTGGCAGGCGAGCAGCCGCAACGACGAATTTGCTCATTGTTAATCCCGGCCACCGCGGGCACCGGATCCGAAGCGACGCCGAACGCCATTCTGGCGATCCCCGAGCAGCAGACGAAGGTGGGGATCATCTCCCCGGTGCTGCTTCCGGACTATGTCGCCCTGCTGCCGGAGCTGACCACCAGCATGCCGCCCAGCATCGCGGCGTCGACCGGAATCGATGCTCTGTGTCATCTGCTGGAGTGCTTTACCTCCACCGTCGCCAACCCGGTGAGCGATAACGCGGCGTTAATCGGTTTACACAAGCTGGTACGCCATATCGAGCGTTCGGTAAATCAGCCGCAGGATCTGACGGCGAAGCTGGAGATGCTCTGGGCCTCGTGGTACGGCGGCGCAGCGATCAACTATGCCGGCACTCACCTGGTGCATGCGCTCTCCTATCCGCTTGGCGGTACCTGGCACCTGCCGCACGGGGTGGCCAACGCCATTCTGCTGGCGCCCTGCATGCGGGTGGTCCGACCTCACGCGGTGGCGAAGTTCGCTCAAGTCTGGGACCTGATCCCCGATGCAGATCGCACGCTCAGCGCGGAAGAGAAATCCCATGCGCTGGTCGCATGGCTGGCGGCGCTGGTCAAACGACTGCCGCTGCCGGACAACCTGGCCGCGCTAGGCGTGCCTCAGGAGAGTATTTCCGCCCTCAGCGCAGCGGCGCAAAACGTCAAACGCCTGATGAACAATGCCCCATGCAGCGTCAGCCGCGAAGAGATCGCGGCCATCTACCAAACGCTGTATCCAGAACATGCCTAACAGGAGAAAGTTAAATGAGGAAAGCTATTAGCGGCGTACTCACCGCCATTGTCACTCCCTTTACCGCCGAGGGAGCGCTTAACCTGCCGGCGCTACGCCAGCAGGTGCAGCGCCAGCTCGCCGCAGGCAACGGTATTTTCTGCGGCGGCACCAACGGCGAGTTTTTTGTCCTCAATGAGGAAGAGAAGATCGCCGTCGCCAGAACCTGCGTGGAAGAGGCGGCCGGTCGCGCGCCGGTGGTGGCCCATATTGGGGAGGTTTCCACCCGGGAGACGCGCCGGCTGGGCCAGCAGATCGCCCGCCTCGGAGTTGACGCGGTATCGGCCATTACCCCGTGGTTCGTGCCCTTGAAGCAGGAAGAGCTGATTAACCACTATACGGCGATCGCCGACGCGCTGAGCGTCCCGCTCTTTCTTTACAACATTCCCGCCCGCACCGGGAACACTATTGCCCCGGAGACCGCGCGCCAGCTGGCCCGCCACGAGAATATCGTCGGCATTAAGGATAGCGCCGGCAGCTACGACAGCCTGAAAGGCTTTCTCGACGCGGTGCGCGATATCGACGGTTTCGACGTTCTGAACGGGCCGGACTCGCTTATCCATCAGGGATTCGTCGACGGCTGCTCGGCCTGCATCTCGGGGCTTGCCAACGTCGCCCCCGCTGAAATTAACGCCATCTGGTCGCGCTTTCACGCCGGGGATATCGCCGGATCGCGCCAGGCCCAGGAGCAGGTAACGGGCCTGCGCACCGATCTGTATAAAGTGGCGTTCTCGCCTGCGGCGGTGAAGAAAGCCCTGCAGCTAATGGGTCACGAGGTGGGCGACAGCCGCTACGCGGTGCAGTTTAGTGACCACCAGCTGCAGCAGATACGCGACATCATCGCTCGTTATTTAGCGTAATACTTGCTGCGCTTTTTTAATAAAACAGACCGGGTACCGCCGTGCCCAGGATTCGTACGCCCAGAGAGAGGCTAAGATGAATCATTTTACCGCTGAAGATACCTTTATTATTGTCGGCATTGTTATTGCCTATATTCTGTTTACCACCTGGCTGACATTCCGTATTCGTAGTAAAAATTCCGGGGATTTTATGGAAGGCTCGCGCGCCATGCCGGCCTTTATTGTCGGTATATTACTGATGTCAGAATATATTGGCGCCAAATCGACCATCGGTACTGCCCAGGCCGCCTTTGAGAGCGGAATTGCCGCCTCGTGGTCCGTGCTGGGGGCAGCCATCGGCTTTCCGCTGTTCGGTTTAATCCTGGTGAAACGCATCTATAACACCGGAAAAATCACCATTTCCGGCGCCATCGCTGAAAAATATGGCAACAGTACCAAAAATATTATCTCCCTGATTATGATTTATGCGCTGCTGCTGGTTAACGTGGGCAATTACGTCAGCGGTGCCGCAGCCATCTCCACCGTATTAAAAGTGAATTTACCGGTAGCCGCCTTTATTACCGCCATTGTGAGTACCTTTTATTTCGCGTTCGGCGGCATGAAGGGCGTCGCCTGGGTCACCATGTTACACAGCGCGTTGAAATACGCCGGTCTGCTGATCATTCTGGGTTTTGCCCTGTCCAAAACCGGCGGCTTCTCGCCGATGATGGAGAAGATGCCGGATTATTACTGGACATGGGATGGCAACATTGGTGCTGGCACGATCTTCGCCTGGCTCATCGGCACTATCGGCTCCATTTTTTGCACCCAGTTTGTCATTCAGGCCATTAGCTCAACCAAAGACGTTCGGTCAGCGAAACGCTCCACCTGGATCGCCTTCTTTTTCTGCCTGCCTATCGCCTTTGCCATCGCCATTATCGGCGTCGCGGCGAAATACCTGCATCCCGAGATCAACAGCCTGTATGCCCTCCCGGTCTTTCTGCAGGACATGAACCCGTGGCTGGCAGGTCTGGTGACAACGTCACTTGTGGCATCGATTTTCGTCAGCGTAAGTACCGTAGCCCTGGCCATTGCCTCGCTGGTGGTGAAGGATTTTTACGTACCATGGCGCAACCCAACGCCGGACCAGGAATTCAGAGCCACACGCTGGGCGTCGCTAATTATCGGCTTCCTGCCGCTGATCTTTGTGCTGCTGGTACCGGAGGTGCTGAAACTCTCCTTCTTTACCCGCGCCATTCGCCTCTCCATTACCGTGGTGGCGGTCATCGCCTTCTATGCCCCCTTCTTCAGAAGCACTCGGGGCGCGAATGCCGGCCTGATCGGCGCCTGTGTGGTGACGTCCGTCTGGTATTTACTCGGCGACCCGTTCGGCATCAATAACATGTATGTCGCCCTGGCGACCCCGGCCATCATCATGGTGATTGACCGCCTGATCCCAAATAAATCACAACCATCCCCCGCCCCAGTTGAGCAACGTGGAGTATAAAACATGACCGTAATTCCGCCTTTTGACGGCGTCATTCGCCAACACCAGCAAGATGAACACATCGCATGGGCAATGCTTCCCTGCGCCTGCCCGCAGAACCATGCCGCCAATCTGCTGCCGCTGGATGACGGCAGCCTGATGTGCGTCTGGTTTGGCGGCTCCCAGGAGGGAAAAGCCGATATTTCTATCTGGGGATCGCGGTTAGCCCCCGGCAGTGACCGCTGGAGTGAGGCGGTCAAGCTATCTGATGACCCAGACCGCTCAGAACAAAACCCGGTGCTGTTTCAGGCGCCCGATAACGTGCTGTGGCTGTTGTGGACAGCGCAATTTGCCGGAAACCAGGATACCGCCATTGTGCGCTACCGCCTCTCCCACGATGGCGGACGAAGCTGGGGGGCCATCGATACGCTGCTGGATCAGCCGGGTACCTTTATTCGCCAGCCAATAAGCGTTATGTCTGACGGCAACTGGCTGCTGCCGGTCTTTTACTGCCGTACCGAACCCGGCGAGAAATGGGTGGGTAACAATGACGTCAGCGCGGTGAAGATCTCTTCAGACTGCGGAAAAAGCTGGCGTGACGTAGCGGTCCCGGAGAGCCTGGGTTGTGTCCATATGAGTATCACTCCGCTTCCGGACGGCAGACTGGCAGCCTTCTTCCGCAGCCGCTGGGCGGATCATATCTGGTTCAGCCAGTCCAGCGACCAGGGAGAGAGCTGGTCTGCGCCGGTACCGACGACGCTTCCGAACAACAACTCGTCCATTCAGGCGACCCCCCTGGACAATGGTGAACTGGCGCTGGTGTTCAATAATATGAGCGCCGCCGGCGCCACGGAACGCCGCGCCTCGCTGTATGATGAAATTGCTGACGACGATGGCCGTAGGGAGCCGGAAGCGACCGGGAAAAGCGCCTTCTGGGGCGCACCACGCGCGCCGATGACCGTCGCTATTTCAGCCGATGGTGGTGAAAGCTGGCCGTGGCTGCGCAATCTCGATGAGGGTGACGGCTACTGCATGACCAATAATTCGGAGCAGAAGCTGAACCGGGAGTTCTCCTACCCCAGCATCAAACAGGGAGCAGACGGTAATTTGCATATCGCCTACACCTGGTATCGCCAGGCGATCAAGTATGTTCGTGTCTCGCCACAGTGGGTAAAAGGAGAAAGCGCATGATTATCGGTAATCTGCAGGCGCTGCAGCAGGCTGGTCTGCCGCCGGCTTTAAAGCAGCTATTGAGCAGCGAGGCCTGTTCGCTGGCCGCCCTCAGTGCCAGAGAGAATGGCCGCTTCCAGCCCGACGATGCGCCGTGGTTCTGCACCCTCAGCGTGGTGCAAACCCAGCCTGCGGCCGAGCGGCATACGGAATATCATCGCCAGTGGGCGGATGTTCAGGTCATCCTGGCCGGCGAGGAGCGCATCCAGGCGGGCATGGCTCCCGCGATGCGCCCGGAAGATCATGAGCTTAAGCCCGACCTCTATATATGTCAGCCGGCCCCGGAGAGTGTCTCTATTCTGCTGCGTCCCGGCGACTTCGCGGTCTTTTACCCCGGCGAACCGCACCAGGCGCTGTGTGCGGTTTCGACGCCAGCGCCGGTCAGAAAGGCAGTATTCAAAATCCCCGCTGAGATGCTGGAGGCGCGATGAAGCGGGCAATGGTAACCGGGGCCAGCTCCGGGATCGGCGCCGCAGTGGTGAGGCAGTTGCTGGCGGACGGCTGGCAGGTGATCGGCATGAGCCGTTCGCTGCCGCCCTTCTCACAGCCGAACTTTCGCCATCTGATGGTCGACGTCAGCCAACGCAGCGCGCTGCTGGCGGCGCTGGAGCAGATTGAGCCCCCTCAGGCCATCATTCACGCCGCGGGTTCAATGGCGGCCGCCACCCTGGGTAATCTGGACCCTCAGCGCAGCGAGTCGTTGTGGCGTTTACACGTCGATGCTGCTCAGACATTGGTCAATCACTTCGCCCCGACCATGGGGCCAGGCGGGAGGATCGTTCTGCTGGGAAGCCGTACGTCACGAGGCGCCGCTGGTCGCTCGCAGTATGCGGCCACCAAAGCCGCGCTGGTCGCTCTCGCCAGGAGCTGGGCGGCAGAGCTGGCGCCTGCCGGGGTGACGGTCAACGTCGTGGCTCCCGGGGCAACCGATACGCCGATGCTTCATCAGCCAGGCAGAGAAAGTTCCCCGCCGCGGCTTCCGCCGCTTGGGCGACTCATTACTCCGCAGGAAGTGGTCTCTCTGGTGAGCTGGTTGCTGAGCGAGGGCGCATCGGCGATGACCGGACAGGAACTGGTGATGTGTGGCGGCGCATCGCTGGGCTGATGCTATGTCGCACCCGGGGAGCGGAAGTAGATTACCGCTCCCCGGGGCGACGCGGGGACGATGATTAACGCAGGTAAACCGTTCCGCGCATATAGGTGGTGGCCTGGCCGCTAATCAGCACACGGTCGCCCTGCCACTGGCAGCGCAGGTCGCCGCCGCGAGCGGAGACCTGGCGCGCCATCATGGTGGTTTTCCCCAGCTTTTCGCCCCACCAGGGGATCAGCATGCTATGGGCGGAGCCGGTGACCGGATCTTCCGGCACCCCTTCTCCCGGGCAGAAGAAGCGGCTGACAAAGTCATACTCTTCATCCGGCGCGCTGACGCAGATCATTTTGCCAAGCGTTCGCAGCCGCGCCATATCCGGTCGCACCGCTTCAACCTGCTGGCGATCCGCCAGCACCACCAGATAATCGCGCCCTTCCCGAACTTCAACGGCGGCCTCGAGTCCCAGCCCGGTCAGCAGATCCGCCGGCGGGTTTTCCACCGGGGAGGTCGACCACGCCGGGAAATCGAGCGTCAGCCAGTCGCCATTGCGGGTGACCCGCAGCTCACCAACAAAACGGGTGCTAAAGAGAATCGTCGCCGAAGGATGGTCGAGATATTCGAAAATAACGTGCGCAGCGGCGAGGGTCGCGTGGCCGCAGAGATTGATCTCAGCGAGTGTGGTAAACCAGCGCAGCTCATAGCCCTCGTCGGTACGGACAAAGAAAGCCGTTTCGGATTGATTATGCTGCTGGGCCATTTTCAGGAGCACATCGTCGGCTAACCACTCGCTGAGCGGGCAGACGGCCGCGGCATTGCCGCCAAAGTTTTTATCGCTGAAAGCATCTACCAGATAAAATTGAATTTCCTGCATACCCTGTCCTTACTTTTTTTACTTTCCTTCAACATGACATAAAAGCGCCCCCTTGACACTATCCATAGCAAAATTAATCGCTTAACCGCGACCAGCCCCTTGCGATGAAATGAGACGCAGATCACAAAATGATTGTCTTTTCGCCAACAATCGTTTTAAGATCAGCGTCACATCTTTCCCTGAATCACCAGTCCAGAGCTTATGACTACGAATACGGTCTCACGCAAGGTAGCGTGGCTACGTGTCGTGACGTTGGCCATCGCCGCGTTTATTTTTAACACCACAGAGTTTGCCCCGGTCGGTCTGTTGTCGGATATTGCCGACAGCTTCGGCATGGAAACCGCCCAGGTGGGCATGATGCTGACCATCTACGCATGGGTGGTGGCGTTAATGTCGCTGCCGTTTATGCTGCTGACCAGCAAAGTGGAGCGCCGGCGCCTGCTTATCGGCCTGTTTATTCTGTTTATCGCCAGCCACGTCCTGTCGTTTTTTGCCTGGAATTTTGACGTGCTGGTGATCAGCCGCATTGGTATCGCCTTTGCGCATGCAGTGTTCTGGTCGATAACGTCGGCACTGGCCATCCGCATGGCCCCGCCGGGCAAACGGGCGCAGGCGCTGAGCCTGATCGCCACCGGTACCGCGCTGGCGATGGTGTTTGGTATTCCGATCGGGCGCATTATCGGCCAGTACTTTGGCTGGCGGATGACCTTCCTGGCGATCGGCCTCGGCGCGTTAGCCACCCTGGCCTGCCTCGTAAAACTGCTGCCGACCCTGCCGAGCGAACATTCTGGCTCGCTGAAAAGCCTGCCGGTGCTGTTCCGCCGCCCGGCGCTGGTCAGCGTGTACATTCTGACCGTGGTGGTGGTGACCGCTCATTATACCGCCTACAGCTATATCGAGCCCTTTGTCCAGACGGTAGCGGGCCTGAGCGGCAACTTTGCCACCGTACTGCTGCTGATCCTTGGCGGGGCCGGTATTATCGGCAGCATTCTGTTCGGTAAGCTCGGTAACCAGCACGCGTCGGGGCTGATAAGCCTGGCGATTGCCCTGCTGCTCGCCTGCCTGCTGCTGCTGCTGCCGGCCTCGCATAACCCGCAGCACCTGATGCTGCTCAGCATCTTCTGGGGGATGGCGATCATGATTATCGGTCTCGGCATGCAGGTGAAAGTGCTGGCCTCCGCTCCGGATGCCACCGACGTCGCCATGTCTCTGTTCTCGGGTATCTTTAATATCGGCATAGGCGCCGGGGCGCTGGTCGGCAGCCAGGTGAGTCTGCATCTTTCCATGGCCTCCGTCGGCTACGTCGGCGCCATTCCGGCGCTGGTCGCGCTGGTCTGGTCGCTGATGATATTCCGTCGCTGGCCGGTATCGCTGGAAGACCATCAGCCGCACCACTCCTGATTCCGTCGCACAAAAAAGCCCGCCGGTATCGCGCCGGCGGGCTTTTTTTCTCTGCGCATCGCGGGCGGTCAGGGATGCCAGGTCGAAATGATCTCCAGCACGCCGTTAATAATAAACTGCACGCCCATGCAGACCAGCAGAAAGCCCATCAGTCGCGAGATGGCCTCGATGCCGCCTTTGCCAACCAGACGCATAATCGCGCCGGAACTGCGCAGACAAGCCCACAGAATCACCCCTAACAGCAAAAAGATGATCGGCGGCGCCGCCAGCACCACCCACTCCGGGAAGTCCACGCCGTGCTTAACGGTCGAGGCGGAGCTAATAATCATCGCGATGGTGCCCGGACCTGCGGTGCTTGGCATCGCCAGCGGCACAAAGGCGATATTGGCGGTCGGTTCATCCTGCAGTTCTTCCGATTTGATCTTCGCTTCCATCGAATCGTGGGCTTTTTGCTGGGGAAACAGCATGCGGAAACCGATAAAGGCCACAATCAATCCGCCGGCGATACGCAGCCCAGGTATTGATATGCCGAATGTATTCATCACCACCTGACCGGCATACCACGACACCATCAGGATGGCGAAAACATACACCGATGCCATTAACGCCTGTTTATTACGCTCGGCGTTGTTCATATTACCGGCCAGGCCAAGGAACAGCGCCACGGTTGTGAGTGGATTCGCCAGCGGTAAAAGCACCGCCAGGCCGAGCCCTATTGCTTTAAACAAATCGAACATAGTTAATTAAAGTCCCGTTAATATTCATTTTTTAAGAATGGTTTCATTCCGTGAGTATATCGGCTTCAACAAATTTGACGCCAGCCTGCTGATAAATCACTTCTGCAAAAAAATAACAAGCGTTAGAAAAATCATAAAGAGTGACCCACATCGTACTTTTCCATTTTAGCAAATCGTGGCATCGGCCAATTCATAATGTTGACTTATGATTGCCTGGGCAATAGTATCACTTGCAACTAATTACTTGCCTGGGCAACCATTATGAAAAGTACCAGCGACCTGTTTAATGAAATGATCCCGCTGGGTCGCTTGATCCAGATGGTTAACCAGAAAAAAGATCGCCTGCTCAATGACTACCTCTCACCTATGGATATTACCGCGACCCAGTTTCGCGTGCTCTGCTCCATTCGTTGCGAAGTATGTATTACCCCCGTTGAGCTGAAAACCGTACTTTCCGTCGACCCGGGCGCGATGACGCGCATGCTCGACCGCCTGGCGTGCAAAGGCTGGATTGAACGGTTACCCAACCCCGCTGACAAGCGCGGCGTGCTGGTGCAGTTGACGCCGGACGGCGCAGCCCTTTGCGAGCAGTGTCATCAGGTTGTGGGTCAGAAGTTACACCAGGAGTTAACGAAAAATCTGTCGGCGGACGAAGTCGCCATGCTTGAGCAACTGCTCAAGAAGGTCCTGCCGTAAAAATAAGAAGAGGTAAGATGATGTCCAGACGTAATAATGACGCCATCACTATCCATAGTATTTTGTCGTGGATCGAGGATAACCTGGAATCGCCCCTGTCGCTGGAAAAAGTGTCTGAGCGCTCCGGTTACTCTAAGTGGCACCTGCAACGTATGTTTAAGAAAGAGACCGGCCATTCCCTCGGCCAGTACATCCGCAGCCGCAAGCTGACGGAGATTGCGCAGAAGCTCAAGCAGAGCAATGAGCCAATCCTGTACCTGGCGGAACGCTATGGTTTCGAGTCGCAGCAGACCCTGACGCGAACGTTCAAGAACTATTTCGATGTTCCGCCCCACAAGTATCGCATAACGAATGTACCTGGCGAATCCCGCTATCTACATCCGCTAAATAACTGATGTTAATCGCCTGCACTATAAAAGACGTATTGAGGAAATCATGAAACTATTCGCTGCCGCAGCTATCGTACTCTTGTCGCTGGCCTCCAGCCTCAGCTATGCGGAGCAAAACACCACGCCGGTGCGTCAAAACCAGCGTGACACAATGATTATCCCTTCAGAACATAATGATTCGCCGTTTGATTTCAATCATATGGCGGCTGGTAATGATAAATCTGACGAACTTGGCGTGCCGTACTACCAGCAGCACGACCTGTGATGCCATTACACGCATAATTGTGTATAGCCCCGTCTCCGGGGCTTTTTTTTATCCGCGCGCCATGCCAGGCCGCACCAAACGTAAGCCAAAAACATTAATGTAGAGCCCGGCCATAATCAGCACCGCCCCGGTGAGCTGCAGTCCGCTCAGCGTCTCCCCGAGCAGCAGCGCAGCGCTGGCCATTCCCACCACCGGCACCAGCAGCGACAGCGGCGCCACCCGCCAGGTTTCATACCGCCCCAGCAGCGATCCCCAGATGCCATAGCCGACGATAGTGGCGATAAACGCCAGATAAAGCAGCGACAGTATCGTCAGCAGATCGATGTGTTGCAGACTCGCCAGCATGGTCTGCGGGCCATCGATCAACAATGAGGCCAGCATAAACGGCAGCACCGGGATCAGCGCGCTCCAGACCACCAGCGACATGATTGGCGGCCGGCTCGCCTGGGACATGATTTTCTTGTTGAAAATATTGCCGCAGGCCCAGCTGAGCGCCGCCGCGAGGGTCAGCATAAAGCCCACCAGCGGCACATGCTCCCCGCCAAGGCTGCCCTCCACCAGCACCAGCACGCCAAAGATCGCCAGGGCGATCCCCGCCAGCTGCTTGCCCTGCAGACGTTCGCCAAAGACGAAGGCGCCAAGGATGATGGTGAAGAAGGCTTGCGCCTGCAGCACAAGGGAGGCCAGCCCGGCCGGCATACCCAGGCCGATAGCGCAGAACAGAAAGGCGAACTGACCGAAACTTATGGTCAGGCCATAGCCCAGCAGCAGGCGCAGCGGAATAGCTGGCCGGGCGACAAACAGCAGCGCCGGGAAGGCGACCAGCATAAAGCGCAGCCCCGCCAGCATCAGCGGCGGCATATTGTGCAACCCCAGCTTAATCACCACAAAGTTAAGCCCCCACACCACCACTACCAGCAGCGCCAGTAGTCCATCTTTCCTCGTCATACCCCTGCCTCTGTCGTTATTGGAATTTTTGTGAACAAAATCAAAGTAGCGAAAAAGCGGCCGCCGGGATAGATCATTATTTTTGGCAGGCCCGGAAGTGCGCCCGTCGACCGCGATGACCTGTACAAGGCGTAATGGCCGTGTTATTTGTGATCGAAGACATAAAATTATAACAACATGACAGGCAAGGAAATCATGATCACCACTCTCCGGCGCTCCACCATCGCGCTGCTGGCATCGTCGTTACTGTTGACTATCGGCCGCGGGGCCACACTGCCGTTTATGACCATCTATCTCACCCGACGCTTTCAGCTGGAAGTGGATGTGATTGGCTATGCCCTGTCGCTGGCGCTGGTGGTTGGGGTGTTGTTCAGCATGGGTTTTGGCATCCTCGCTGACAGGTTCGATAAAAAGCGCTATATGGTGTGGTCAGTGCTGGTGTTTATTCTCGGCTTCAGCGCAATACCGCTGGTCAATAACGCCCTCCTGGTGGTGATCTTCTTTGCGCTGATCAACTGCGCCTACTCGGTCTTTTCCACCGTCCTGAAAGCCTGGTTCGCCGATCGGCTGACGGCAGAGAAAAAAGCGCGCATCTTCTCGCTGAACTACACCATCCTCAACATCGGCTGGACCGTTGGGCCGCCCATCGGCACCCTGCTGGTAATGCACAGTATCAATTTGCCGTTCTGGCTGGCGGCCGCCTGCGCCGCCTTTCCGCTGGTGTTTATTCAGCTGTTTCTTCAGCGGGATGGCGCCGCCGCGGCCCAGCCGGGCGCCGCGCCCTGGACGCCTTCGGTGTTGCTGCGCGACCGGGCGCTGCTGTGGTTTACCTGCTCCGGGCTGCTGGCCTCCTTCGTCGGCGGCGCCTTCGCCTCCTGTCTCTCGCAGTATGTGCTGGTGGTCGCCAGCAGCGATTTCGCCGAGAAAGTGGTGGCCGTGGTGCTGCCGGTCAACGCCGCGGTGGTGGTTGCTCTGCAGTACGCGGTTGGCCGGCGGCTGAGCGCGAGAAATATCCGCCCGCTGATGACCTTCGGCACCGTCTGCTTTGTGATCGGCCTTGTGGGCTTTATGTTCTCTGGCGCCAGCCTGTGGGCGTGGGGGATCTCGGCGGCGATCTTCACCATCGGGGAAGTGATTTATGCCCCCGGGGAGTATATGCTGATTGACCATATTGCCCCGCCGGGGATGAAGGCCAGCTACTTCTCCGCCCAGTCGCTGGGGTGGCTGGGGGCGGCATTCAACCCGATGCTGACGGGGTTGATCCTCACCCATCTGCCGCACTGGTCGCTTTTTGTCATTCTTATCGTGGCGATTGTCGCCGCCTGGCTGATGATTTTCCGCGGGATCAATGCCCGCCCCTGGCAACCGGATTCTCCGCTGGCCAACGCCTGACGCCAGCTGGCATGCGACTGTCAGGTTGCTGTCGGGCCGTTGTCGGGTCGCTGTCGTGGTGGCTGGCGGCCCGGTTCACCATACTCCATCACAGGTTTACATCCGCAGAACGTTATGGAGCATACGAATATGAACAGCAACAATCAGGTCAAACAATTACGGCTGCAGCGCGCCTGGTCCCAGGAGCAGCTGGCCGAAATGGCGGGTCTCAGCGTCCGCACGATCCAGCGCATTGAGAATGGCGAACGCCCGGGGCTGGAGACCCTCAGCGCCCTCGCCGCGGTCTTTGAAGTGACGGTGGCCGAGATCGGCGGCGAAGCCCGGCGGGAAGACGCGCCGGGCCAGGAAGCTTCACTGGATCTGCGCATAGAGGAAGCCAAAGCGCGGGTGCATCAGGAGAGCCGCTTTTTCCGTTCGCTGTCGGTGGCGCTGGTGGTTTGCGTGCTGCTGGCGGTGCTTAACCGCTTCACTAATCCACAGTACTACTGGTCCGGCTGGGTCGCCCTGATCTGGGGCGCCCTGCTGGTGGTGAGAGGATTACGCCTGTTCGTGTTCGGCGAATGGATTAAAAACTGGCGCCAGGCGCGCCTGCAGCGGCTGCTGCGCAAATAGGCCGCAAACCGGCGGCGCGACCGCCGCCGGCATGGTCAGATGGTCACCATGGCGCGCACGCCGTCGCTCTCCATATCACCACCCTTGCCTTGCTGGACGATGGCGCCGCGCGACATCACCAGGTAGTGGTCCGCCAGTCCGGCGGCAAAGTCATAGAACTGCTCCACCAGCAGGATCGCCATGTCTCCGCGGCTCGCCAGCTGGCGGATCACCTCGCCAATCTCTTTGATGACCGAGGGCTGGATCCCCTCGGTGGGTTCATCAAGGATCAGCAGCTGTGGGCGGCTGGCCAGCGCGCGGCCAATCGCCAGCTGCTGCTGCTGGCCGCCGGATAAGTCACCGCCTCGCCGCTGCTTCATGGTCCTGAGCACCGGGAAAAGCTGGTAGATCTCCTCCGGCACCTGCTGCGCTTCGCGGGCGGGAAAGCGCGACAGCCCCATCAGCAGGTTTTCTTCCACCGTCAGGCGCGGAAATATCTCGCGCCCCTGGGGGACGTAGGCGACCCCGGCCTGCACCCGCTGGTGCGGTTTGCGATGGGTGATGTTCTGATCCTGCCAGCGTACCTCACCGCTGCGCGCCGGGATCAGCCCCATCAGGCATTTCAGCAGTGTGGTCTTACCGACGCCATTGCGCCCCAGCAGGCAGGTGACTTCGCCCTGGCGGGCGGAAAACTCCACCCCGCGTAAAATATGGCTGCCGCCGTAGTATTGATGTAGCTGACTCACCTGTAACATTGGCGCTCCTTAACGTCCCAGATAAACTTCAATGACCTGCTCATTGGCCTGCACCTCCCGTAGCGATCCCTCCGCCAGCACCTGGCCCTGATGCAGGACCGTCACCCGGTCGGCGATGGTCTCGACAAATCCCATGTCGTGCTCCACCACCATCAGGGAGTGCTGTCCAGCCAGGGTACGAAACAGCTCCGCCGTATACTCCGTTTCCGCATCGGTCATGCCGGCCGCCGGCTCATCAAGCAGCAGCAGATGCGGCTCCTGCACCAGCAGCATGCCGATCTCAAGAAACTGTTTCTGACCATGGGACAGCAGACCGGCCTGGCGGTAGCGCTCGCCGTCAAGACGCAGCAAGCGCAGCACCTCATTCAGCCGATCGTCCTGTTCGCTGCTCAGCCGGGCGCGCAGGCTGGCCCACACCGATTTATCCCCCTTCATCGCCAGGGCGAGATTTTCCGCCACCGTCAGCGCTTCGAAGACCGTCGGCTTCTGAAACTTGCGCCCGATGCCCTGGCGGGCGATGGCCACCGGGTCAAGAGTGGTCAGATCCACCGACTGGTCATAGAGCGCTTTGCCGCTTTGCGGCCGGGTCTTGCCGGTGATCACGTCCATCAGGGTGGTCTTGCCCGCCCCGTTGGGGCCGATCACACAGCGCAGTTCGCCGACGCCTATCGCCAGCGACAGATCCGTCAGCGCCCGGAAACCGTCAAAGCTGACGTTGATGTTCTCCAGCTGCAGCACCGGATCGGTTTGTTCGCGAAAGCGATCGCCGGGCAGCTGGCGGGTAAATAGTCCTTCATCCGGTTGCATTAGCGGTCTCCTCGACGCAGCAGGCCCATCACCCCGCGGGGTAAAAACAGGGTCACAATGATGAAGATGAGGCCGAGAAACAGCTGCCAGTACTCTGGCATCGCCACGGTGAAAATGCTTTTCGCACCGTTGACCAACCCGGCGCCAAGCACCGGGCCAATCAGGGTGCCGCGCCCGCCGAGCGCCACCCAGATGGCGGCCTCGATGGAGTTGGTCGGCGACATTTCGCTGGGGTTGATGATCCCCACCTGCGGGACATATAACGCCCCCGCCAGACCGCAGAGCACCGCCGACAGCGTCCACACCAGCAGCTTGAAGCCGCGCGGGTCGTACCCGCAGAACATCAGCCGGTTTTCGGCGTCACGCACCGCGGTGAGGATCCGGCCAAACTTACTCTGCGCCAGCGCCGCGCCCAGCCACAGCGTCAGCAACAGCAGCAAAACCGTGGCCATAAACAGGCTGGCGCGGGTGCCGGTGGCGGTGACCGGAAAACCCAGCAGCGTAGTAAAACCGGTGAAGCCGTTGTTGCCGCCAAACCCGGTCTCGTTGCGAAAGAACAGCAGCATACCGGCATAGGTCAGGGCCTGGGTCATGATCGAGAAATAGACCCCTTTGATCTTCGAGCGAAAGGCAAACCAGCCGAAAACCAGGGCCAGCAGACCGGGAACCAGCACCACCAGCGCCATCGCCCAGGCGAAATGCTGCGTGCCCCACCAGAACCAGGGCAGCTCGCTCCAGGAGAGAAAAGACATAAACGCCGGCAGACCGTCGCCCGCCGCCTGGCGCATCAGGTACATCCCCATGGCGTACCCGCCGAGGGCAAAGAAGATCCCGTGCCCCAGCGACAGCATGCCCGCGTAGCCCCAGACCAGATCCAGCGCCACCGCCACAATGGCGTAGCAGAGGATTTTGCCGCTCAGCGTCAGCAGCCAGCTCGGCACCGCCAGCGGATGGGAGGCCGGCAGCAGCGCCAGGAATGGCATACTCAGCAGCCCCAGCACCAGCAGGATCCCCAGCCAGCACAGAGGCCGCGGCGCGCGCTGCGCCAGCGTTAAGGTGATTGGTTGGCTCATTAGTCAATAACCCTCCCTTTCAGCGCGAACAGACCCTGCGGGCGTTTCTGAATAAACAGAATAATCATCACCAGGATCAGGATTTTGCCCAGCACCGCGCCCATTTGCGGTTCGAGAATTTTGTTGAAAATGCCCAGCCCAAAGGCCGCCGCCACGCTGCCGGCCAGCTGGCCGACGCCGCCCAGCACCACCACCAGAAACGAGTCGATGATGTATCCCTGACCCAGTTCAGGCCCGACGTTGCCAAGTTGCGACAGCGCCACGCCGCCCAGCCCGGCAATACCGGAGCCGAGGCCAAAAGCCAGCATATCCACCCGCCCGGTAGGCACGCCGCAGCAGGCGGCCATCGCCCGGTTCTGCGTCACGGCGCGGACGTTCATCCCCAGACGGGTACGGTTCAGGATGAGCCAGGTAAAGCACAGCACCAGCAGGACGAACGCCAGCACCGCCAGCCGGTTCCACGGCAGGATCAGGTTCGGCAGGACCTGCACGCCGCCGGAGAGCCAGGCCGGGTTTGCCACCTCCACGTTCTGCGCGCCAAACAGCATCCTCACCAGCTGGATTAGCATCAGGCTGATCCCCCAGGTGGCGAGCAGCGTTTCCAGCGGCCGACCATACAGATGACGAATAATGGTGCGCTCAAGCGCCATGCCGATCCCGGCGGTCACCAGAAACGCCACCGGCAGCGCGACCAGCGGATAAAAGGCCAGCCATTGCGGCGCGAGCTGCGCCAGCGCCTGCTGTACCAGCCAGCAGCTGTAGGCGCCGATCATTAACATCTCACCGTGGGCCATGTTAATCACCCCCAGCAGGCCGTAGGTGATCGCCAGCCCCAGCGCGGCCAGCAACAGCACCGATCCCAGCGACAGCCCCATAAAGGCCTGGCCCAGCAGATCGCCGAGCAGCAGACGATGTTTGATCTTTTGCAGGCTATCGCTGGCCGCCTCGCGCACCGCCGCATCCGGCTCATGCTGGGCATCGGTAAAGGGGATCAGCAGCGCCTGGGTTTCCGGGTCCGCGGAATGGCCGAGCAGCGTCACGGCGGCCAGCCGCGCGCTGGCCTCAGGCTGAGTGAGCTGCAGGCGCGCCAGCGCCACCTCCAGCAGACCCCGCACATTATCATCGGTTTCCGCCTGCAGCCGCTGTTGCAGCAGCGCGGCCATGGCCGGAGTCGCTTCCCGCTGTAGCGTTCGTGCGGCGGAAGCTCTCTCCGTGACGTTGTCACTTAAAATAAGGTGGCTGGCCAGCGCGCCGGCAGCCAGATTGCGCAGCCGGTTGGTCAGACGGACCGGCCGGGTTTCGCCCTGCGGCGCGGCGACAGCGCCCAATGGCTGTAATCCGCCCTGTCGGGTGCGGAAAGCATGTTTTCCGTCGTCCATCACCAGGCTCTCGGTGGTCAACGCCCGCAGCAGCGGCAGACGATCCGCCTGCGGCGCTGCCGCCCACTGGCTCAACAGCTGCGCCTGCTGGCTGCGACTGGCGGCAACGAAGTCGTCCGCCTCCGCGGCCTGCGCCCGCCATGGCAGCAGGATCAGCAGTAGCGCCAATACACTCATGAGACGCAATGCGTTCATGTCGTTCTCCTCTGGTCAGCGGCCGACGAGCGCGACGCTCCCGCCCCGTCGGCCGTGGCGCTTACTGGCTGACGGTTTTCACCGGATGGTCAGGTTTCTTATCATTACCGGGGATCCACGGGCTCCACGGCTGCGCGCGGACGGGCTCATCGGTCTGCCAGACCACGTTGAACTGGCCGTTGCCTTCAATTTCACCGATCATCACCGGCTTATGCAGATGATGGTTAGTGGCATCCATGGTCAGGGTAAAACCGGACGGCGCGTTGAAGGTCTGCCCGGCCATCGCCTCGCGCACTTTATCGACATCGGTGGTGCCCGCTTTGGTCACCGCCTGCGCCCACATATGCAGACCCACCCAGGTCGCTTCCATCGGATCGTTGGTCACCACCGTATCGGCATTCGGCAGCTTGTGCGCTTTGGCATACGCGCGATAATCGGCGACGAAGGCTTTGTTGGTCGGATTATCGACGGATTCAAAGTAGTTCCATGCCGCGAGGTTGCCGACCAGCGGTTTGGTATCGATGCCGCGCAGCTCCTCTTCCCCCACCGAGAAGGCCACCACCGGTACATCGGTCGCTTTCAGACCCTGGTTAGCCAGCTCTTTGTAGAACGGTACGTTGGAATCGCCATTGATGGTGGAGACCACTGCCGTTTTGCCACCGGCGGCGAATTTTTTGATATTGGCGACGATGGTCTGGTAATCGCTGTAGCCGAACGGGGTGTAGACCTCCTCGATATCTTTGTCCTGGATCCCTTTGGCATGCAGGAAGGCGCGGAGGATCTTGTTGGTGGTGCGCGGATAGACGTAGTCCGTCCCCAGCAGAAAGAAACGTTTAGCACCGCCGCCGTCCTCGCTCAGCAGGTATTCCACCGCCGGGATAGCCTGCTGGTTAGGCGCCGCGCCGGTATAGAAGACGTTGGGGGACATCTCTTCCCCTTCGTACTGCACCGGGTAGAACAGCAGGCCGTTCAGTTCCTCAAACACCGGCAGGACCGATTTACGCGAGACCGACGTCCAGCAGCCAAACACCACCGCCACTTTATCCTGGGCCAGCAGCTGGCGCGCCTTCTCGGCAAACAGCGGCCAGTTGGAGGCCGGGTCGACCACCACCGGCTCCAGTTTCTTGCCCAGCACCCCGCCTTTGGCGTTGATGTCGTCGATGGCCATCAGCGCGACATCTTTCAGCGGCGTTTCGGAAATCGCCATCGTCCCGGAGAGCGAATGCATGATCCCGACTTTGATAGTGTCGGCGGCATAGGCCTGGAAGGAGAGACCCATAGCCATAACAGAGGCGGAGAGTGCAAAAGCTTTTAATAACGTTCTACGTTGCATGATTCACTCCTGAGTAGCGCAAAAAATAAAGAATTAACAGCTAACCAGAGGTGATAAGGCAAAAAAGGTGCCAGGTTGTGAAAACAGCAGGATGCGGCGCAGGTGGGCGATAGTGGCGAAGAGGATGGCAGCGTTGCCTCATCACGGTGCAACGCTGCGCTAAGAAAGCAATTACCAGACGTCGGCGGCGATGGAGGTCACCAGACGGACCTTTTGCCATTGCTGGTCTTCGCTGAGGGCATTCCCCTCTTCAGTGGAGGCGAAACCGCACTGCGGACTGAGACAGATCTGCTCGAGCGGCACGTACTGCGCGGCCTCGGCGAGACGCGCTTTTACCCCCTGCGGATTCTCCAGCTCGCCGTTTTTGGTGGTGATCAGCCCGAGGACCACCTGCTGATGGCCGGGACGAATAAAGCGCAGCGGCGCGAAATCCCCGGAGCGGTCGTTGTCGTACTCCAGGAAGAAGGCATCGACATTAACGCCGCCAAACAGCACCTCGGCAACCGGCTCGTAACCGCCTTCCGAGATCCAGGTTGAACGGAAGTTACCCCGGCAGACGTGCAGGCCCACCGTCAGATCGGCCGGCTTACCCTCCAGCGCCTGGTTCAGCACCCGGGCATAAATACGCGCCAGCGCATCCGGATCCTCGCCGCGCTCACGTACCTGCTGGCGCTGGGCATCGGAGCACAGATAGGCCCACACGGTATCGTCCAGCTGCAGATAGCGGCAGCCGGCGTCATAAAACGCGCGGATGGCGTCGCGCCAGGTGGTGGCCAGATCGTCGAAGTAGTCGCTAAGATCCGGGTAGACCGTGGCATCGATATCTTTCCGCCCGCCGCGGAAGTGCAGCACGCTCGGGCTGGGAATGGTCATCTTCGGCTGCGCGTCGCCGCTGATGCTTTTCAGATAGCGGAAATCCTCCAGCATCGGGTGGTCGCCAAACGCCAGCTTGCCGGTGACGCGAACGCCGTGCGCTTTGGTCTGCACGCCGTTGAACTGGATCCCCTGCTCGGCATCGTAACGTTCAACGCCCTGCAGGCCATCGAAGAAATCGAAATGCCACCATGCGCGACGAAACTCACCGTCGGTGACCACGTGCAGGCCGCAGTCGCATTGCTGCTGAACCAGATGACGAATGGCGTTATTCTCAATCTCGCGTAGCTGAGCGGCGTCGATAATCCCCTCAGCCAGCTGCTGACGCGCCTGTTTAATGCTGTCCGGGCGCAAAAAACTGCCGACGATGTCTGCGCGGAACGGGGCCTGTTGACGTTGCATGCTGTCTCCTTAGCGGTGGGCGCGTTAGTTGCCCACCGTGATAGTTCATTATTTGAATTTTTAGACTTCTGGATGGCTATATGTCCAGATACTGGCATGCAGAGTGGTGGGTCGCAAACGAGAATATTTCATGGTACATGAAAAATTTTCATTTACCGGAAACAAATGCATAGCCCTCATCTTCCCAGCCGGTGAGTCCGCCGAGCATCATTTTCACCGGCCGCCCCAGCTCGGCCAGCTTCAGCGCGGCAACGTCAGCGCCGTTGCAGTGCGGCCCGGCGCAGTAGACCACAAAGAGGGTCTCCGCCGGCCAGGCGGCCATTCGCTCGGCGGTAATTTGGCTGTGCGGGAGATGCTGCGCGCCTGGCAGGTGACGTCTGGCGAAGGCTTCCTCGCTGCCGACCACGTGCAGCAGGACGAAGTCGACCTCGCCGGCACGCTGGGCGCTGTGCACATCGGCGCAGTCGGTCTCAAGATGCAGCTTATGGCTGAACCAGCGGATAGCCTCAGCGGAGGTGGCAGGGGGAAATTGGGTTACTACACTCATGGCGTCTTCTCCTTGTCTGTGATAACACTACTTTACTGACGCCCATCACCCTGATCTGCCGACAACCATGACAGAAAACGCTAACATCCTGACAACCCCTTCTGTGACACCGTCACGTCATCAGGTGGTCGCCCTCGCCTACGATGGCCTGTGCACCTTTGAGTTTGGCGTAGCCGTGGAGATCTTCGGCCTGCCGCGCCCGGAAATGGGCGACAACTGGTACCAGTTCGCCGTCGCCGCCGTCGATGAAGGGCCGCTGTGCGCTACCGGCGGCATCCGCCTGATGACCGACGGCGGTCCTGAACTTCTCGCCCAGGCGGATACGATCGTGGTCCCCGGCTGGCGCGGCGTCGACGCCCCGGTCCCCGAGGCGCTGTGCGCCGCGCTGGCTTCCGCCCACGCCCGCGGATGTCGGATTATTTCTATCTGTTCCGGGGTGTTCGTTCTCGCCGCCGCCGGGCTGCTCAATGGCCGCCAGGCGACAACCCACTGGCGCTACACCGCGGCGCTGCAGTCCCGTTTTCCGCAGATCCAGGTGGTGGAGGACGTCCTTTACGTGGGCGATGCTTTGCTGATGACTTCCGCCGGCAGCGCGGCGGGGATCGACCTTTGTCTGCATCTGGTGCGTGAAGATTTCGGCAGCGAAGCCGCCAACGTCGTCGCCCGCCGCCTGGTCGTCTCTCCCCATCGCGACGGCGGCCAGGCGCAGCAGGTCCTGCGCCCGGTAGCCCGCAGCCGGGAGAGCCTGCGCCTCGGTCAGCTGTTTGACTATCTGCACCAGCATCTTGCCGCCAGCCATACCGTCGCTTCCCTCGCCCAGCGCGCCGGCATGGGGACGCGCACCTTTTTGCGCCGCTTTGAGGAGGCCACCGGTAAAACGCCCGCCCGCTGGCTGCTGGAGGAACGACTGCTGCGCGCCCGCCAGCACCTGACGGAGAGCACGATGGGCATCGATCAGATCGCTGAGCGCTGCGGGTTTGCCAGCGCCGGCACCCTGCGCCACCATTTTCGCCAGCACTTCGCGCTCAGCCCGCTGCAGTACCGTAAACAGTTTACGCCTTCTCCGATTGCAAAATCGTCGCAGCCACGGACAATAGACGGCCACAGTAAACCGGTCGCCAGGAGGGTCGATGATGAAGAAAGAGTGTCGGGTAGTGATCTATAAAGAGGGGCTGCTGGGCAGTCTGTTTTTTGGCGAAGCCAAGGCCGACCCTGACAAAATGAGCCAGTTTCTCAGCAGCTATACCCGTGAGGGATGGGAAGTGAAAACCATGTCGGTGGAGCGCCGCCGTACCGCCCTGTTCTGGTCGCGGGAAGCGTATCTTTTCGTGCTCGAACGCCCCCTCTGACAGCCTGCGCCTGGTTTACCCGTTTAAGCCAGGCGTTTCTCAGCGTCAGCTTTCAGGGCTGACGGATATAGCCCTGCTCCTGCATTTTCTGCATGCCTTCCTCGCTGGCGCAGACCATGCCGGTAGTCAACATGGCAAAGCCAAAGCGCTGATAAAACGTAATTTTATCGGCCACCGCATAGATAAATATTTTGCCAAAGGGCAGGAGTTGCTCCCGGATGGCCAGCATCAGCTGTTGCCCGTAGCCCTGTCCCTGACGAGCGGGGACGATCGCCACATCCGCCAGATAGCTGCTCCAGGTGCAGTCGCTGATGGCTCGCGCCACGGCAATCAGCTGACCGTTCTCATAGCCAAACCAGCAGAAGGTGCTCTGGCGGAACGCCTGCTCCAGTTGCTGAACATCACGCTCATTCAGCCCGGCCTCGGCGATGATCGTTCGCACTCGCTGCCAGTCCACCCGCGCGATCGCCTCTTTACCCTCAATCACCATCATGACCTTGTCTCCCGTCGTCTCCCGGAAGCAAGATCTAGCATGCCGCGGCAGGATATGCCAGATGGAAAGCCGGACTGAAGCAGTCGGTACAGGGTGGAAGGGGCAAAAAAAAACCGCCATATGACTGGCGGTAAATCAATGCTTGCATGGATAGATTGTGTTTTGCATTTTTCGCAGACAGATAAGCTTTACCTCTCTACGTTTGCTGCCGAAGTTAGCATGCTCAACTTCAATAAAGCCTCAACGACCAGCAGCTAAAGCTTCTCCACCAGCGCTTTCAGCTGCGCCAGGGTCTGCTGCCGGTCCTCCGCGGCGGCGACAGGCCAGGCCGACTGGCGCACGATGAGCCGGGTCGGCAGCAGCTCGCGGATCCGCAGCTGCGGGGCCGCCATCAGGGCAATCAGCCGCTCCACCGCCCTTTTGCCCAACAGATCGAAGTCCTGCGCCACCGTGGTGAGCGGCGGCTGGAAGTAAAGGCTGTCGGCGGTGTCATCGTAGCCGGTCACCGATACCGCCTGGCTGCCGCTGCGATTGAGCTGGGCCAGCGCGCTGAGCACGCCGAGCGCCATCTGATCGTTTGCCACCACTATGGCGCTGATCCGCGGCTGCAGGTGGAGGAGCTCGAAAGTTTTCTGCCAACCGCTGGCGGCGCTCCAGTCGCCAAACACCGTAGTAGAGCGGGCAATATTCAGACTGTGCAACGCCTCGCGCCAGCTGGCGAGACGCAGACGGGCGGAAACCGAACTTTCCGGTCCCGCCAGCAGACCAAATTCGCGATGCCCCAGCTCCCACAGGTGGCGCACGCAGGCCCCGCAGCCGTCGCGGTGGTCGAAGCGCACGCAGCAGACATCGGCCTCCGGGGAGACATCGAGAAACAGGCAGGCCATATCCGGATTGTCTTGCACCAGCCGCTCGGCAGTGGCGCTCTCCAGCGGCAGACTGACGATCACCCCGCGAATATGCTGGGCGCGCAGCTCGTCCAGCCGGGCCTGCAGCGCGACAAAATCAGCCTGCGCCGGCATCGCTATCGCCACTTCCAGCTGATGCAGGCTGGCATGGCTCTTTATCGCGGCGGCGATCTGCGAGGGGGCGTGCAGCGTCAGCGAGGCGGTAATCAGCCCGATGGAGGGCGCCGCTTTGCCGGCAAGCAGCTGCGCCGAGCGGTTAGGCACATAGTGCAGCGCCTGCATCGCGCGGATCACCTGCTCGCGGGTGCGGGCTGACACCACCTCAGGACGGTTCAGCACCCGGGAGACCGTCTGCTGGGACACGCCCGCGGCGCGGGCGACATCCTCCAGGGTTGCGGTACGACGCGGCATCTTTTCTCCTCAGCAATAACAATGTCGTGCGCTAACATTTTATGTTTAACGCGCGACAAAAAACAGCGCTTCTCCCCCGCTTTCGTGATCGTCTGTTAATTTCGATTCCCCCGAGATTGCTGGACAAAACAAATTACCCGATAACGTTAACCATCCTGTTTAGCGAACGACAATTTCTGAATTACCGGGGTTTAATATGCAAATTAGCGATACCGGCCGCAGCCACACTCCTGACTTTCACGCCGTCCTCGCCCGTGAAGACTGGCAGAACCAGACCATTACCCACCTTAACCGCCTGCCAGCGCATCCCGTTTTCGCCAGCTGGCGCGATGAGCTTGCCGCCCGCGATAACCTACCTTCATCCCGCCGCCGTCAACTGGACGGCGAGTGGCAGTTCTCTTACGCCCGCAGCCCGTTTGCCGTCGATGCGCAGTGGTTGACGCAGGATCTACCGGACTGCCGCGGCACGCCTGTGCCTTCCAACTGGCAGATGGAGGGTTATGACGCGCCGATCTACACCAACGTCCGCTATCCCATCGACACCACCCCACCTCGGGTGCCGGAGGATAACCCGACCGGCTGCTACTCCCTGCACTTTACGGTTGAGGACACATGGCGCGAGAACGGGCAAACGCAGATTATTTTCGATGGCGTCAACTCGGCGTTTCATCTGTGGTGCAATGGCGTATGGGTCGGCTATTCGCAGGACAGTCGCCTGCCGGCGGCGTTCGATCTCAGCCCCTTCCTGCGTCCGGGCGACAACCGCCTGTGCGTGATGGTCATGCGCTGGAGCGCCGGCAGCTGGCTGGAAGACCAGGATATGTGGCGGATGAGCGGCATTTTCCGCTCGGTATGGCTGCTGAATAAGTCGCAGCAACGGCTATGCGACGTGCAGTTGACGCCAGCCCTTGACGCCCTCTATCGCGACGGCACTCTGCAGGTCCAGGCGACCATCGAAGCGACTGAGGCGGCGCTTGCCGGGCTCAGCGTCGGGGTTAGCCTGTGGCGCGGCGAGGAGCAGATCGCCGCCGGGCGGCAGCCGTTAGGTACCCCGACGGTGGATGAGCGCGGCCACTACGCGGAACGGGTCGATTTCTCCCTGGCGGTGGCGACGCCGGCGCACTGGAGCGCGGAAACCCCGAACTGTTATCGCGCCGTGGTCACCCTGTGGCGCGGCGACGAACTGCTGGAGGCCGAAGCGTGGGACATCGGTTTTCGCCGCATCGAGATTGCCGATGGCCTGCTGCGTCTCAACGGTAAACCGCTGCTGATCCGCGGCGTTAACCGCCATGAGCATCATCATTTGCGCGGGCAGGTGGTCACCGAGGCGGATATGGTGCAGGACATTCTGTTGATGAAGCAGAACAACTTTAACGCCGTGCGCTGCTCGCACTATCCCAACGCGCCGCGCTGGTATGAACTCTGCAACCGCTACGGTCTGTACGTGGTCGATGAAGCCAATATTGAAACCCACGGGATGGTGCCGATGAATCGGCTGTCCGACGATCCGGCGTGGCTGCCAGCCTTCAGCGCCCGCGTCACCCGGATGGTACAGAGCAACCGCAACCATCCGTGCATTATCATCTGGTCGCTGGGCAACGAGTCCGGCGGTGGCGGCAACCACGAAGCGCTGTACCACTGGCTGAAACGCAACGATCCGAGCCGTCCGGTGCAGTACGAGGGCGGCGGCGCGGATACCACCGCCACCGATATTATCTGTCCGATGTACGCCCGCGTCGAACGCGACCAGCCGATCCCGGCGGTCCCCAAATGGGGGATCAAAAAATGGATCAGCCTGCCCGGTGAGCAGAGGCCGCTGATCCTTTGCGAGTACGCCCACGCGATGGGCAACAGCCTCGGCAACTTCGCCGATTACTGGCAGGCCTTTCGCGAGTATCCGCGGCTGCAGGGCGGATTTATCTGGGACTGGGCCGACCAGGCGATCCGCAAAACCTTTGCCGACGGCAGCGTCGGCTGGGCCTATGGCGGCGACTTTGGTGATAAGCCTAACGATCGCCAGTTCTGTATGAACGGTCTGGTGTTTCCCGATCGCACGCCGCATCCGTCGCTGGTGGAGGCGAAGCACGCCCAGCAGTATTTTCAGTTCACGCTGCTGTCGACCTCGCCGCTGCGGGTGCGCATCATCAGCGAATACCTGTTCCGCCCAACCGATAACGAAGTGCTGCGCTGGCAGGTGCAGGCGGCCGGTGAACCCCTGTATCACGGCGACCTGACCCTGGCGCTGCCCCCTGAGGGCAGCGACGAGATAACGCTGCTCGATAGCCTGATCCTGCCTGAAGGCGCCCGCGCGGTGTGGCTGACGCTGGAGGTGACCCAGCCCCAGGCGACCGCCTGGTCAGAAGCGGAGCACCGCGTCGCCTGGCAACAGTTTCCCCTGCCCGCCCCGCTGGCGCTGCCGGCGCCCACCGTGTCTGCCGGCGCTCCGGATCTTATCGTCAGCGATGAGGTCTGGCAGATCCGCGCCGGTTCGCAATGCTGGACCATCGATCGCCGGACGGGTCTGCTGAGCCGCTGGTCGGTTGGCGGTCAGGAGCAGCTGTTGACCCCCCTGCGTGACCAGTTTATTCGCGCGCCGCTCGACAACGACATCGGGGTCAGCGAAGTAGAGCGTATCGACCCCAACGCCTGGGTGGAGCGCTGGAGAAGCGCCGGCCTGTACGATCTTGAGGCGCACTGCGTCCAGTGCGATGCGCAGCGGCTGGCAAATGAAACCCTCGTCGACTGCCGCTGGCACTACCTGCGCGGCGAAGAGGTAGTGATTGTCAGCCACTGGCGCATGCACTTCACTGCTGACGGAACCCTGCGGTTGGCGGTGGACGGCGAACGGGCGGAAACCCTGCCGCCGCTGCCGCGGGTCGGGCTGCACTTCCAGGTGGCGGATCAGCAGGCGCCGGTGAGCTGGCTGGGTCTGGGGCCGCATGAGAACTACCCCGACCGGCGGAGCAGCGCCTGCTTCGCCCGCTGGGAGCAGCCGCTGGCGGCGATGACCACCCCCTATATCTTCCCGACGGAAAACGGCCTGCGCTGTGATACCCAGGCGCTGGACTGGGGGCGCTGGCACATCAGCGGTCATTTCCACTTCTCCGTTCAGCCATGGAGCACCCGTCAGCTGATGGAGACCGACCACTGGCACAAGATGCAGGCCGAAGACGGCGTGTGGATCACCCTCGACGGCCTGCATATGGGGGTGGGAGGCGATGACTCCTGGACCCCCAGCGTGCTGCCGCAGTGGCTCCTGAGCCAAACGCGCTGGCAGTACGAGGTCTCATTGCGTTGCCTTTAATCCGTGGGGGCGACAGCCCCCACCCCACAAACAGAATAACAAGGGATCATGGTGATGAAATTCTCAGAACTGGCGCCACGAGAACGGCATAATTTTGTCTATTTCCTGCTGTTCTTTTTCTTTTACTATTTCATTATGTCGGCCTACTTCCCGTTTTTTCCGGTGTGGCTGGCGGACGTTAACCATTTAACTAAAACGGAAACCGGGATCGTTTTCTCGTCTATCTCGTTATTCGCCATTATTTTTCAGCCGGTGTTCGGCCTGATGTCGGATAAGCTCGGCCTGCGCAAACATCTGCTGTGGACCATTACGGTACTGTTAATTCTGTTCGCGCCATTCTTTATTTTCGTTTTCTCCCCGCTGCTGCAGATGAATATTATCGCTGGTTCGCTGGTAGGCGGGATCTACCTGGGGATTGTTTTCTCCAGCGGCTCCGGGGCGGTGGAAGCTTATATCGAACGCGTCAGCCGGGCCAACCGCTTTGAATATGGCAAAGTGCGGGTCGCAGGCTGCGTCGGCTGGGCGCTATGCGCCTCGATAACCGGCGTGCTGTTCGGCATCGATCCCAATATCACCTTCTGGATCGCCTCCGGCTTTGCGCTGGTGCTCGGTCTGCTGCTCTGGCTGTCGCGGCCGGAAAGCAGCAACAGCGCTCAGGTTATCGAGGCGCTGGGCGCCAATCGCCAGGCCTTTTCGCTGCGTACGGCGGCAGAACTGCTGCGTATGCCGCGCTTCTGGGGCTTTATCGTCTATGTGGTGGGTGTCGCCAGCGTCTACGACGTGTTTGACCAGCAGTTCGCCAACTTTTTCAAAAGCTTTTTCGCCAGTCCGCAGCGCGGTACCGAAGTGTTTGGCTTCGTCACCACCGGCGGCGAGTTGCTCAACGCGCTGATCATGTTCTGCGCGCCGGCCATCGTTAACCGCATCGGCGCCAAAAACGCCCTGCTGACCGCGGGGATGATCATGTCGGTGCGTATTCTCGGGTCGTCCTTCGCCTCATCGGCAGTCGAGGTGGTGATCCTCAAGATGCTGCATATGTTTGAGATCCCCTTCCTGCTGGTGGGAACTTTTAAATATATCTCTTCCGCCTTTAACCCGCGCCTCTCGGCCACCCTGTTCCTGATCGGTTTTAATCTGTCAAAACAGCTGTCCGGGGTGGTGCTTTCCGCCTGGGTGGGCCGGATGTACGACACCGTCGGCTTCCATCAGGCCTATCTGATCCTCGGCTGCATAACCCTGAGCTTCACCCTGCTCTCGTTCGTCACCCTACGCGGCGGCAACCGTCTGCTGCCGACCGCAGAGACGCAGAGCCCCGCCTGACTCCAGCGCCCCCGTCAGGGATGATGGGCTTCACTCGACAATCCGCGTCTCACCGCCGCGATTCTCCAGCGCATAGCGCTGACAAGGCGCCCCGGCGGCGATAAGCTCCGCCAGCTCCGCCGAGTGGCTGGTCAGCCAGATCTGGCTGTAGCGCGAGGCCTCGATAATCAGCCGGGCCAGCGCGGGCAACATGTCGCGATGCAGGCTGTTCTCCGGTTCATTGATCGCCAGAAACGCCGGCGGGCGCGGACTGAGCAGCGCGACAGCGAGGCACAAAAAGCGCAGCGTACCGTCGGACATCTCCGCCGCCAGCAGCGGGCGGCGGATCCCTTCGCGACGCATTTTCAGAGCGAAACGCGAGTGCTCGTTTTCACAATAAAACTGGCAGCCGGGAAAGGCGTCGGCAAGGATTTCATGCAAAATCTCCTCCGCGCCGATCTCGACAATGGTCTGAAAGGCGGCGGCGAGATTCTGGCCATCGCTGTCGAGGACTGGCGAACGGTAACCCACGGCCGGCTGACGCAGCGGCGAATGACGGCCAATCGCGAATTCATGATAAAACCGCCAACGGCGCAGGGTCTCCCGCACTCGCGACACTTCGGGAAAACGGTGCGGCTCGCCAAGCTGACCGAACACCGACTCATTTTCATAAATACTCTCGGTGAAAGTACTTTTCTCCCCGGTGACATCGACGAGAAACGCCGCCTGATTCTTGCGCTGCAGTACGCGGGAGGAAGGCCGGCGGGAGTAGCCGGCCAGCCAGATATTCTCTTCTTTAACGATAGGATCGAGCATGAATTGCGTCGGATAGGGCAATTTTTCAGGGAAGCCTATCTGCAGCTCATAATCGAAGCTGTCGGTCCGGCAGGCGATTTGCAGCCGGCGGGGGTGACGATCGAGGGGCGAACGCTCCCCGGACCACATCATATTCTCCAGACCGCCCTCTTCGCTGATAAACCCCGAAAGCCTGCCCTCAGCGGCAGCGGTCAGCAGGTGGATGGCGTTATAAATATTGGATTTACCGCAGCCGTTAGGGCCGAAGACAATGTTCAGCGGCCCGAGCTCCAGCGCGATATCCTTCACTGAGCGAAAATTTTGAATACGAATGTACTGAATCATTATGCGTCCGGCCCTGGAAATAGAAGGCTGCCACAGTAGCACAGCGGCGCCCGGCACACCCTCTTACGCCCCCTTTCGGGCAGGGTTTAACAGAACATTTTTTTCATTCCACGGGTCAGGGCGACCCGCGTCAGCTTATCGCTATCCTGATGGGCGTCGCTGAAAACGCCAAAAAAATAGCGTTCATCGTCAATGGTTTGGCTAACAATTCGGTAGCTCAACGGTTGCCCGGATAGCGCACCGTACTGCGCAGGCGTCACCGAGACCTCGGTCGCGTCATCGGCGACGCTGACCAACAGCCCGTCCGCCTTACCGCCCACCAGCATGACCTTAATTATCGGGTGCACTAGTTCCTCCCGGGATGGCATATAGCGTTGGCGAACCGCAGGGACCGGCGGGCGTGGTGATCGGCAAACAGCGACGCCCGACAGAGTGCGGTATTTAGTACTTTCTTATAGTTCATCACGGCCTTGAGTCAAAAAATAGCGTGCTTAGGCAGGGCTAGATATTGATTATTCGAAATAAAAGATGACAAATGATGAAGGAAAAAAGAGGAATTGTGAATCAGCAAAACGCCGGGTTATTCTTATTTGTCGCTTCTTTACTCGCCTTTATCGGCCCTCACTCAAGGATGTATTGTGGTTATGCGTTATATTCGCCTGTGTATTATCTCCCTGTTAGCCACCCTGCCGCTGGCGGTACACGCCAGCCCGCAGCCGCTTGAGCAAATTAAACTAAGCGAAAGCCAGCTGTCGGGCCGCGTAGGCATGATAGAAATGGATCTGGCCAGCGGCCGCACGCTGACCGCCTGGCGCGCCGATGAACGCTTTCCCATGATGAGCACCTTTAAAGTAGTGCTCTGCGGCGCAGTGCTGGCGCGGGTGGATGCCGGTGACGAACAGCTGGAGCGAAAGATCCACTATCGCCAGCAGGATCTGGTGGACTACTCGCCGGTCAGCGAAAAACACCTTGCCGACGGCATGACGGTCGGCGAACTCTGTGCCGCCGCCATTACCATGAGCGATAACAGCGCCGCCAATCTGCTGCTGGCCACCGTCGGCGGCCCCGCAGGATTGACTGCCTTTTTGCGCCAGATCGGCGACAACGTCACCCGCCTTGACCGCTGGGAAACGGAACTGAATGAGGCGCTTCCCGGCGACGCCCGCGACACCACTACCCCGGCCAGCATGGCCGCGACCCTGCGCAAGCTGCTGACCAGCCAGCGTCTGAGCGCCCGTTCGCAACGGCAGCTGCTGCAGTGGATGGTGGACGATCGGGTCGCCGGACCGTTGATCCGCTCCGTGCTGCCGGCGGGCTGGTTTATCGCCGATAAGACCGGAGCTGGCGAACGGGGTGCGCGCGGGATTGTCGCCCTGCTTGGCCCGAATAACAAAGCAGAGCGCATTGTGGTGATTTATCTGCGGGATACCCCGGCGAGCATGGCCGAGCGAAATCAGCAAATCGCCGGGATCGGCGCGGCGCTGATCGAGCACTGGCAACGCTAACCCGGCGGTGGCCGCGCGCCCGGCGGTGGCCGCGCGCGTTATCCGGCCCGCAGCACCTCGCAGGCGTGCCGGGCGATATGACTGGCGGCGGCATCGGAGAGATGCCGGTCGGTAATGATGGTGGTGAACCGGGTCAAAGGTAACGCCATAAACGTGGCCACCTGATTGTATTTCGAACTGTCGCACAGCAGGATGCTTCTCGCGCTGACCTGGCTGACGGTCTCCTTGACGGTAACCTTGTTCTCATCAGGGGTGAATATCCCGCGACTGTCCCAGCCGCTGGCGGAGATAAAGGCCGTATCGATAGCCAGGTGGCGTAACGTACGCGCCGCCGATTCGCCCACGCAGGAGCGGTTCTCCCGGCACAGAGTGCCGCCGGTGTGGATCACGCCGCACTGGCTGGCATCGATCAGCAGCTGGGTTATCTCAAAATCATTGGTGACCACCTGGAGATCGTTCCGGTCGAGGATCGCCCGCGCCAGCGCCAGGGTGGTAGTCCCGGCATCCAGATAGATGCAACTGTTTTTGGCGATATGACTCGCCGCCAGCGCGCCGATCGCCTGTTTCTCCTCACTCTGCAGCGTGCTTTTCACCAGATGACTGGGTTCCGCGGCCAGCCGGCTGACGGCGCGCACGCCGCCCGAGACGCTGACCAGCAGCCCCTGCTCCTCCAGTTTACTAACGTCCCGACGGATGGTCATATGGGACACGCCGAGGATCTCCGTCAGCTCGTTAATGCTCACCGCCCCACGCTGCTCCACCAGGGCTAAAATACGCTGATGTCGTTCTATTGGAATCACCGCTCTCCCCTTACCATTTTTTCACACCAGGCGTCACCACCCAGGCTGCGGGCCTGGCGACACCCGGTGTTGTTATCGCGCTTTGCCGCTGTTTTTACGCTATTTTAGGGCAAGAATCGCCGTTGTGCAGCCTCTTTCCGCCTGTGAATTTTTTATATTCATGTGGGTTATTCGTGATAACTCTCACATAAATTCACATGATAACGCTTTATTCTATCATTAAATCACATTTATTAACTAATGTTCACAAGGAGACCAGCATGGCTGCACACACTAACGTCTGCGTGATTGGACTGGGTTCAATGGGCATGGGCGCCGCCCGCGCCTGCCTGCAGGCGGGCCTGAACACCTGGGGCGTTGACATCAATCCCGACAACTGTCGCGCACTGCTGGCGGCGGGCGCCAAAGGCGCGGGCCCCAGCGCGGTGCCGTTCGCCGCGGAACTGGATGCAGTTGTGCTGCTGGTGGTCAATGCCGCCCAGGTGCGGGGGATCCTGTTCGGCGAGAGCGGCCTCGCCGCCCATCTGAAGCCGGGCACCGTCGTGATGGTGTCGTCCACCATCGCCTCCGCCGATGCTCAGGCCATTGCCGAGGCGCTGGCGGAGTACCAGTTATTGATGCTCGACGCGCCGGTATCGGGCGGCGCCGTGAAAGCGGCCGCCGGCGACATGACGGTGATGGCCTCCGGGAGCGATGCCGCCTTTGCCCGCCTCGCGCCGGTGCTGGACGCCGTGGCCGGCAAAGTCTACCGCATCGGGAGCGACATTGGTCTTGGCTCGACGGTAAAAATTATCCATCAGCTGCTGGCCGGGGTGCACATCGCCGTTGCCGCCGAAGCGATGGCGCTTGCCGCCCGCGCCGGGATCCCACTGGAGACGATGTATGACGTGGTCACCCACGCGGCGGGTAATTCCTGGATGTTTGAGAATCGCATGCAGCACGTCCTGGATGGCGATTACTCGCCAAAATCCGCTGTCGATATTTTTGTCAAAGATCTCGGGCTGGTGAATGACACTGCCCGGGCGCTGACCTTCCCGCTGCCGCTCGCTACCACCGCGCTGAATATGTTCACCTCCGCCAGTAATGCCGGATTCGGTCGGGAAGATGACAGCGCGGTGATCAAGATTTTCAACGGCATCACCCTGCCGGGCCATAAACAGTGAGGAGAGACAACATGCAGCTTGGTGTCATTGCCGATGACTTCACCGGCGCCACGGATATTGCCAGCTTCCTCGTGCGCAACGGCATGCCGACGGTGCAACTGAATGGCGTGCCGACCCGCGATCTTCCGCTGACCAGCGAGGCGGTGGTCATCAGCCTGAAAACTCGCTCCTGCCCGGCGGAAATGGCCGTCAGCCAGTCGCTGGCGGCCCTGCGCTGGCTGCAGGCCCAGGGCTGTCAGCAGTTTTATTTCAAGTACTGTTCCACTTTCGACAGCACCGCGCAGGGCAACATTGGCCCGGTGCTGGATGCCCTGCTGGCCGAGCTGGGTGAGACGCGGACGGTGATTTCCCCGGCGCTGCCGGTTAACGGCCGCACGGTCTATCAGGGATATCTGTTCGTCGGCGAGCAACTGCTGAATGAGTCCGGGATGCGCCACCATCCGGTGACGCCGATGGAGGATGCGCACCTGGGCCGCTTAATTGAGCGCCAGGGGCGCGGAAAAGCCGCGCTGATTGCCTGGTCGATTGTCGCCCGGGGGCCGGAGGCGGTCGCCGCCGCGCTGGCGGCAGTCAACGATCCGGCGGTGCGCTATGTGGTGCTCGACGCCCTCAGCGAACAGGATCTGCTCACCCAGGGCGTGGCGCTGCGGGAGATGAAGCTGGTCTCCGGCGGTTCCGGCCTCGCCATCGGCCTCGCCCGCGACTGGGCGCAGCGCCATGGCGCCCGGGGTGAAAGCGCTCAGGCCGGCATGCCGCTGGCCGGCCCGGCGGTGGTGCTCTCGGGCTCCTGCTCGGTGATGACCAACAGCCAGGTGGCGGCCTATCGTCAACAGGCCCCCGCCCGCGCCGTCGACTTAAGCGCCTGCTTTACCGATCTGGAGAGCTACGTCAGGACGCTGACTGACTGGGTGGACGCGCAGCGCGATGCGCCGCTGGCGCCGATGATCTATGCCACCACCGAGCCGCAAACGCTGCAGCGGATCCAGGCGCAGTATGGCGACAAGGCCAGCAGCGAACGGGTGGAACAGCTGTTTGCCGCTCTTGCCGCCGCCCTGAAGGCGAAAGGATTTACCCGCTTTATTGTGGCCGGAGGGGAAACGTCGAGCATTGTGGCGCAGACCCTGGGGGTTGAGGCGTTCCATATTGGGCCGACCATCTCCCCTGGCGTGCCCTGGGTACGTGACACCCGCCAGCCGCTCTCCCTGGCACTGAAGTCAGGTAACTTCGGCGATATCCAGTTCTTTGCCCGTGCCCAGCAGGAGTTTCGTCATGACTGAGCAACAACTGCGAGAGGAAATGGTGCAGATTGGCGCCTCGTTGTTTAGCCGCGGCTATGCCACCGGCTCCGCCGGCAATCTGTCGCTGCTGCTGCCGGACGGCAATCTGCTGGCGACGCCGACCGGCTCCTGCCTCGGCGAACTGCAGGCTCAGCGGTTGTCGGTGGTGACGCTGCAAGGGGAATGGATCTCCGGCGACAAACCGTCGAAAGAGGTCACTTTTCACCGGGCAGTCTATTTGCACAACCCGGCCTGCAAGGCGATCGTCCACTTGCACAGCCACTATCTGACCGCGCTCTCCTGCCTGCAGGGGCTCGATCCGCACAACTGTATCCGCCCCTTTACCCCCTATGTGGTGATGCGCGTCGGCGACGTCCCGGTGGTTCCCTACTACCGGCCGGGCGATGACCGTATTGCCCAGGCGCTGGCCGGGCTGGCGCCCCGCTATAACGCCTTTTTACTGGCCAACCACGGACCGGTGGTTACTGGCTCATCGCTGCGCGAAGCCACCAACAATACCGAGGAACTGGAAGAGACCGCACGGCTGATATTTACCCTCGGCAACCGCGAGATCCGCTACCTGACCGCTGACGAAGTGAAAGAACTGAGATAAAACCATGCCAAAATTCGCTGCAAATTTATCCATGCTGTTTACCGAACTGCCGTTCCTGGAACGCTTTGCCGCCGCTGCCCGGGCGGGATTTGAAGCCGTTGAGTTTCTGTTTCCCTATGAGTATGCCGCCGGGGAAATCAGACAGCGCCTGCAGGAGAACCAGCTGCAGCTGGTGCTGTTCAATACCCCACCCGGCGACGTCAACGCCGGAGAATGGGGGCTCGCCGCCATTCCCGGGAGAAGCGCGGAGGCCCGACGCGATATTGAGCTGGCGCTGGAGTATGCCTGCCAGCTCGGTTGCCCGCAGGTGCATATCATGGCCGGCGTGGTGCCGCCGGGAGCGGATCGCGCAGACTGCGAGGCCGTGCTTATCGATAATCTGCGCTACGCCGCGGAGTGCTTTGCCCGCCACGACAAGCGGATACTCATCGAAGCGCTGAATCCGCAGACCAAACCGGGCTATCTCTACCACAGTCAATATCAGACGCTGGCGATGGTGAAACGGGTCGACAGGCCGAACCTGGCGGTGCAGTTAGATCTGTTTCACGCGCAGAAGGTGGACGGCAATTTAAGCCATCTTATTACCGAATATGCCGGCCAGTATCGCCATATTCAGATTGCCTCCCTGCCCGACCGTCATGAACCGGATGAGGGCGAAATAAACTATCCGTGGCTCTATGCGCTACTGGATAAAACCGGTTATGACGGCTGGATCGGCTGCGAATATATCCCCCGGACAGACACGCTTTCCGGGCTGGGGTGGTTCTCGCCCTACCGGAAAAAATAAACGCCGTTTTCTAAAAAAATAACTCTCTGTACACCTGTTAATACCCGAGGCAAACCTATGTCGACATCGGCGCTGTTACTTATTGCGTTAGCCAGCGTAGTGCTGTTGCTCCTGTTAGTGATCAAAGCGAAAGCACATCCTTTTGTGGCGCTCCTGATCGTCAGCCTGCTGGTGGCATTCGCCACCGGCATTCCGGCAGATAAAATTATAACCACCATTGAAAAAGGCATGGGCGGCCTGCTTGGCCACATCGCCAGCATTATTATTCTGGGCTCAATGCTGGGGGTGCTGATTGAAATGTCCGGCGGCGCCGAATCGCTGGCGAAAACGTTGACCGGCGTACTGGGTGCAAAACGAACCATTGCCGCCTTAACCATCGTGGCTTTTATTCTCGGCACCCCGGTCTTTTTTGAAGTCGGCTTTATCATCATCATTCCGTTAATCTACGGCTTCAGCAAAGTCGCCCACGTGTCGCCGCTGAAGTTTGGCCTGCCGATGGCCGGCGTGATGTTAACCGTCCACGTGGCGCTGCCCACCCATCCTGGCGCAGCGGCTGCGGCAGGCATTCTGCATAGCGATGTCGGTTGGCTGATGCTGGCGGGGATTGGGGTGTCGGTGGTCGTCGGTATCGTGGGCTATTTTGTCGCCCGGTTTATCAATCGGCGCCATTATCATCTGTCGATTAACGTGCTGGAGCAGCAACAAACGGCGGAAGTACCGGATCTCTCGGTTAACGCGCAGCAGACCCGTCTGCCGCCGCCGAATGCGCTGGTTATCGGTGGGCTGATCGTGGTGCCCATCATGCTGATTGTTTCCGGGACGCTGTGTCAGGCGCTTCTGCTGCCGGAAAACGCGGTTCGCCAGCTGATGACCGTCATTGGTACCCCGCCGGTCGCCCTGCTGATCTCCCTGGGCCTGGCCAGCTGGACGCTGGGCATCCGTCGGCGGATGAGCCTGAAAAAGCTGGGCGAAGTCACCGGCAGCGCGATCCCCTCGTCGGCGGACGTGATCCTCGTCGCCGGCGCCGGCGGCGCCTTTGGCGGCGTACTGGTCGCTTCCGGCATCGGTAATGCCTTAGCCGAGGCGCTGGAGACAATACATCTGCCGCTGATGCCCGCCGCTTTTCTGCTATCGCTGGTGCTCAGAACCTCGCAGGGTTCGGCCACCGTGGCGATCCTCACCACCTCCGGTCTGCTGTCGCAGGCGGTTGTCGGTCTGGAGCCGCTGCAGCTGGTGCTGGTGACGCTGGCGACCTGCTTCGGCTCGCTCGGGCTGTCGCACGTCAACGACGCCGGATTCTGGGTCGTCACGCGCTATCTCGGACTCTCGGTGCCGGATGGACTCAAAACCTGGACCGTCTTGACAACCATCATGGGGGTGACGGGCTTTCTCATCACCTGGCTGCTGTGGTTTGCGCTTTGATGTTAACCTGGGTGGCTCCGGCCACCTTAACTTCGCCCCGGCACAGGCCCTGACCCACTACCGCTGTCAGACCGCAGACCCGCTGCCGACAGCGTCACCGGGATAAAATAGCGTACGCGATAGCGCCTGTCCCCTGCCTCTTCGCCTTCCGCATGGCGGGTTATAAAACATTCAATGTCATAGCCGTCCCGACGACTTACCCCCAGGGATGGCAGCAGCTCCATATACAGATCGCTGGATAAACGAGCATAACGTGACCAACTGCCGTAGAATTCAACCCCGACATAAAGCCCTGACCGGGTGGTCAGCGAGCTGTTCATGGCCAGCGCGGGGGGCAGCTTTCCCGCCTCATGACAGCCGACAAAAGCGTTAACCTCGACGTTAAGCTCATTTTTACTCGCCGCGGCGTAGTCGGAAAGTACGGAAAGCGAGCCTCCGCCAGCGGTGAAAAAACGGTCAACCTTTTGTCTGATGCTCGTCTTAGCGGTGCTTTGCAACACCAAATCCGACAGGCGCAGTTCATACTTCATCGGATAGCCGTAATAGACCTGTTCCGGCAGAGAAAAAAAACGAGCCAGAGGTAGGCTCTCTCCGTCCGGGTGAAACTTTTTCAACAGCTTTGCCGTGTCCCAGTGCGCCGCGCAACGGTATTCACGTGGCGAGAGCGAAAAGCGCTTCTTAAACTCCCGGGAAAAGGTCTGCGGCGAGTCATAGCTTAACTGCCAGGCAATAGCGGCGATCGGTTGTCGTGTTAAGCGCAGACTGACCGCTGCGATGGTCAACCGCCGTAGACGAATATACTGCCCGATAGGTAACTGGCCATACTGGTAAAACACGTCGTACACAAACCGACGCGAATAGCCCATATACTGCGCCAGGTCATCGATCGCCGGGTTACAATAGATATTATCCTCCAGCCACGCCAGCATTTTCAAATAGAGCATCTGCTTCATGAGTACGGCATACATCCTGTATTCTTGTCCTCCGCTAATTTTAACAACAGAGCGCGGCTATCACTAAGCTTTTTATGCATCGCAAAAATAAAAAAACAGCAAACGGCTTTAAATAGTGAAAAATATATGCTTAAGGTTTTGTTTATTAGGAACTTTCGCATATCAATATACCGTTATCTCACTTTCCCCACCAGATATTGCATTAATGGAAAACATCCCTTAGATTACCACGGCTAAAAATAGTACCTGCATCATCATTATATTCTTTAATTTATCCAGATATGTTTTTTAATGCCCACAGGGAAGTTATATGACTAATTTTTTGTTCAATATAAAAAATCACTATTTGCGAGTCGCTATTGCTGAACTGGTTGATGAAGCGATGAAGGCCGCCGGGCGGCCACACTATCAGTTGTCTCAACAATGGGATGCAGGATCGATGGCGCAAGCTGATGTGATATTCACGGAAATGGTCGCGGGGGAGTGGTACTTGTGCCAGGATCTTTTTCAGCATGCCCCGGAACAATATACGCTTTTTATTTTCCCGGACAATGAACACGCTACCGTAGATGAGGGTTTACCGAATTGTCTGCAGCATGCGGTATTTATGCCGCCTCACGCTCGCGTTCAGCGGCTGAAAGATGAGATAGCTAACGCCATTGAGCGTCCGCTGCTACCGCGGCAAGACCCGCCGTTCAATCGTCTGCGGCGTTGCATTAATTGCGCCTGCAGGTCGGTCAGCGACGCGCAAACCAAAGTCATTTACGCGTTCAGTATTGGCCTGAGCCCGCATGAAGTCGCCGCTGCGCTAAATATTAGTCCCAAAACGATTCATTCACATAAAAAGAATATTATGAGTAAATTTAATTTGAATAGCCGTCAGCAGTTTAACAACCTTGTGCAACTGCTCGCCAAACGCTGATACAACTCGTCATTTTATTCTGTCAAACAATCATCTTCTGGAACGGAAAACATACCGTCTCTTGCGCCTTTCCTGAATATAGGAAAAGCCACTCCATAAAGAAATAATGGGACATAAAATCAGACACAAAATAATAAAGAAGTCGCTCATATCAAACCTGACAAAAGAATTTAATTTAGAGTGATAATATTCACTCGGTTATATTCAGGCAAGACCAGCGCCTCATTTTTGAGAGTGGGAAATAGAATGGTAGGATAATTCCTGGTAGCGAATATTAACAGGTAAAATAAGACGCAGCGCCAGTGTCTGAGGAGGGAATGAGAGGCCTGTTAGCGTCTTTTTGCATTGAGGATGAGAAAAAGATAGCCAAATGTGTAATTCCCTGTACAGTGGACGGAATCACAAAGTGAAGCTCGCGTTCCGCGTAGCGGACATCACGGTTGGTTGAATGTTTGTACATATCAGCCTCGCCCTCCTTTAGGGTCAGGCCATACTCATCTTGCATGCTGAGCGCGGATGTTCTTACGCCGCGGGAGCGATCGTAACAACTATGCTAACCACCCTGATTTACCGCAGCCAGGTTCATCCTGACCGCCCGCCCGTCGATCTCGACGCTTTAGTCCATCGCGCCAGCAGTAAAAATTTGCCCCTTGGCATCACCGGCATTCTGCTGTTTAACGGCCTGCAGTTTTTCCAGGTCCTGGAAGGGACTGAGGAGGCACTTGAGTCGCTGTTCAGCGAAATCCAAAGCGACCCGCGTCATCGCGACGTAGTGGAGCTGATGCGCGATTACTCAGCCTACCGACGTTTTCACGGCACCGGAATGCGCATACTGGATCTCCGGCTGTTTGAAACCGATGGCGCGCTGGAGGAAATTCTGCGCTTTAGCACGTTTGGGGTCACCGAACCGGTCAACGACCGGATGTTCCGGCTGCTTAGCGCCTTCATTGCCGACGGCGGCCGCTATTGCCTGCCCGAGCCGCTGCAGCCCTCTCGCTGGATGATGATGCCCGCGTCAGGTACGGCCGCGCCGCAGCACCTGCCCGGTCAACCTTGCCAGTTTGCTCTGCAGGCTATTGTCGAGCCGGCTAAAAAGCGAGTTTCTTCCTTTGAGGCTCTGATCCGCAGCCCAACCGGCGGCTCTCCCGTGGAAATGTTTGCCGCCATTGCGGCGGAGGATCGCTACCGTTTTGATCTTGAAAGCAAAGCGTTTGCATTCGCTCTCGCCGGCCAGCTGCCGCTCGGGAAACATCAGCTGGCGATTAACCTGTTGCCCGGATCGCTGTATCACCACCCTGACGCCGTAGGCTGGCTGATGGACAGCCTGCTGGCGGCCGGCCTCAGACCGGATCAGGTACTGATCGAGGTGACCGAGACAGAGGTGATCACCTGCTTTGACCAGTTCCGCAAGGTGCTCAAAGCCCTGCGCGTCGCGGGCATGAAGCTGGCCATCGACGACTTTGGCGCAGGTTATTCCGGCCTGTCGTTACTGACCCGTTTTCAGCCTGATAAAATCAAAGTGGATGCGGAACTGGTGCGCGATATCCATATTAGCGGCACCAAACAGGCGATTGTCGCCTCGGTCGTCCGCTGCTGCGAGGATCTTGGCATTACGGTGGTGGCTGAAGGTGTCGAAACCCTGGAGGAGTGGTGCTGGCTGCAGTCGGTGGGCATACGCCTGTTTCAGGGCTTTCTCTTTTCCCGACCCTGCCTTAACGGCATCGGGGAGATTTGCTGGCCGGTAGCGCGCCAGGCAATGGACCTGTAAGGCCGCGCCCCCGGGCATCGTCACTGCCAGTGGGCAAGCTTTTCGCTCAGCGCCGCCAGGGCATATCGTACCGCTTTCGCCACCACGGTCTCACAGTCGCCGGCAAAGCACATCCGTTTGGTTTCAGTCTGGCCGCGAAAATTCCAGGCAAACCATACCGTGCCGGCGGGGGTACCATCTTCCCCGCCCTCCGGTCCGGCGTAGCCGCTGACGGCGATGGCGATATCGGCCCCGGCGAGCGCCAGAATACCAGAGGACATCTCCTGAACGCAGGTTTCGCTGACGGCGCTGTGTACCGCCAGGGTTTCCGCGCGAACCTGCAGCACGTTGCGCTTGGCTTCATCGCTGAAGGTCACTACGCCGGTATCATAAAATGCCGCGGTATCCGCCTGGGCACAGAGCGCTGCCGCCAGATTCCCTCCGGTGCAGGACTCCGCCGTGGTCAGTCGCCAACCGCGCGCGATCAGCGCCCGAGCCACTTCAGCGGTTAGTTCATGCGTACTGTTTGCGTCGCTATCGATCTCGTCAGTCATTCTTCCTCCTCGCCGAAATTGAAAGAAATAGCAGACTCACTGCGTCTGTTAACAGAATAGCATATCGATTTCTTTGTCGTCGGGAGGCCATTTATATTTTCAGGGGGAAAGGATAAAGGCCCGCAGGGCGGGCCTTTAAGGTAACATCGTCGGAACAACGGTGAATCAAACTTTATGTTCTATCACGCGCCCCTGATTCTCGATCGCAATTTTACGCGGTTTTTCGCTCTCCGGGATCTCCTGGTGGATGGCTATTTTTAAGATGCCGCTATCCAGCTGCGCCTGATTAATTTGGGCGTGTTCAGGAAGAGAGAAACTGAGCTGGAAATTAGCGCGGCGGATACCTTTATAAATCCAGCGTTCACCGCTGTCTGTCGAGGAATCGGTTTCCTGGCGTTTCCCGGAAATATGCAGATTCCCCCCTACGGTTTCTATTTCCAGCTCATCATCTTTCCAGCCAGGCACGCTGACGCTGAGCAGGAAATTGCTGTCGTCGACTTTCTGTAAATCATAAGCCGGTAAAGTGCCCACCGGCGTATCGCCCGTTAACTGGCTGAAAAGACGGTCAATACGATTAAAGCGATCGGCAAAAAGAGAATCAGCAAATACCGGGAGTGCTGACAAGGTTTTGAGTGCCATAATTAACCTCCTGAATATCCATTCAAAAGCTCAACATAAAGGCAAGCATTGCTTGTCCGCTATATAAAATAATATCTAAGGCGCGTTTTTCAAGACCCGAAATAAAAAATTTTTCTTCGCCAGCCTCAGTGAAAAATAAGCATGCCGGTGGCGAAGTTACCCCCGCCCGACGGCGGGGGCTGTGGCGCTTCTGAGTCCCATAACTGATGCTGTTTAACATTCAATAAACAGAAGCGACATGTATATATAACTTGTTTAAGGGGATGTCAACGTCCGAATCGCTCCCCCTTTGCCGTCGTGTATTCTCCCCATGAACAGTGCGTTTAGCAACACGGCTGCCTCTCAGGGTCCCCTTGCCAACAGCGGCGCTTCGACGTGGCATTCGCCTTGTTGCCGTCAACCGGACGCCGCTGGTGAAAATATACCCGGCCGGGTAAGGAACCTTTCATCCGACACCGTGCCTAATGATCTGCATACGCACTTTCTGAGGCACCGCCATGACCAGCATTTTTATCTCAACCACCCTGTTCGCCCTCTTCGCGTCGATGTTGATCGGCCTGGGAATGGTGTGGAAAAGCATTTCCAACAATCCTGATAACTGATTCTGTTGTACGCCGTTGCTGTTCACCCTCCGCAGCGGCGGGTCTACCCCGCCCCTTTTTATCAATGACCACCCCAGGTTTCGCTCAGGCGCAATCTCCTCAAGGAACCGCGCCTGCAAAAGGTATTTTTGAAAAAGCAATTCATACAGTGAATAAGTAACTCTGATTAATATATTTGAGACCAGAATTAACGCATGCAATATAAGCAATTTAAGCAGTTTGTGCCAAATTAGCGGTCATGCCCGCGCAACGCTAAAAAATAAGCCATTGATTAATATACCATTAATTTTACTCGCCAGCTCAAAGTCCAAAATTAGACTTATTGCATTTGTTGATTATTAGAAATATCCTAAAGGCATACGCATTTAATGTTCTCCACTTTAAATGCATGACAACTTTCACGATCGCCATGACTATGCCTGATATTTTAATTAACACTGAAAACATATTTCTTAATCGCGGAATTTGCCAACTGCTTAGCGAGATCGCGAAAGAAGAACACATCCGTGAACCGTATTCCGTTGTGGACTATTCCACAGATATATTAGGTCCGATTGATATGCTGTTCACAGAAATGGCCGCTGGTGAACATTATCTATGCCACCCGTTTTTCAAAAAACTTCCTCCGCACACGTCTATTTTTATTTTCGTCGCCACCGACAGCGCTTTGCAGGTTGAACAGTTACCACTTTGTCTACGCGATGCCACTTTTATCAGCATGAACAGCGACTTGCGCCGCGTAAAAAATCAGATTGCAAAACGTCTGACGGAGTCGACAACATTTAGTTGCGGTGGGCTGGAAAAAGACAGCAGACGCTGTGTCAAATGCCCTCGGTTAACCTTGACCAAATCACAACTTTATATTATCGATGCGATCAGAACGGGAATGAACAATCAGCAGATAGCGCAAAAACTGGGCATCAGTCATAAGACGATCTTCTCTCACAAAATCAATATTATGAAAAAATTCCAAATAGCTACCAAACAAGAGTTAACGAGATTCTCATCTGTTGCTTTTGCGCTTTCCGCAGGAAGGATCGGTTAACGTCGGAATTTATTAAAGCGCATCTTCATTTTTCTTCTTTCTCTAACATAGGACAGGCCAAAAAACAAAGATGTAAACAATAACACCACCGCCAGGACTAATAATAGTAAGTTACTCATAACAACCTTTTAAAAGATAAAGATGATTTTTTAAATAATAAGGGGTGGATGTTTTCAAATACAACCCAGCGACAACCATTTCAGACAAAGGTAAAACTCCGTGCGATAATTCTGAAAGATAATAAAAAGAGTAAAAACGATTTCCTTTATCAGACAGGCGTTAGGGTAATAACGATGAAGCATAAACTGACAATGCCTGGCCTAACGCCCAGCGTGTACTGTCGCGACGTCAGGCAAGATGACGGCCTGAAATAATGGTCTACTGACGTGGAAGGAGCGTGGTGATTGGGCAGGTGAAAACACCGTTTTGCAGCTGTTCTATACTGTTAGTCAGACATCACGCTGGAGGTGGCTATGTGCGGACGTTTTGCGCAAGCGCAAAGCCGGGAAGAATACCTGGCGCATCTCGTGGAAGCGGCCGAACGAGATATTGCCTGGGACCCGGCGCCTATCGGGCGTTATAACGTCGCGCCCGGGACAAAAGTTTTACTCCTCAATGAACGCGATGAGCAACTCCATCTCGATGCCGTTTACTGGGGCTATGCACCAGGATGGTGGGATAAACCGCCGCTGATTAATGCCCGGGTTGAGACTGCAGCCTCCAGCAGGATGTTCAAGCCGCTGTGGGAGCACGGACGGGCGATCTGCTTCGCCGACGGCTGGTTTGAGTGGAAAAAGGAAGGAAATAAAAAGCAGCCATACTTTATCCAGCGTAAGGATGACCAGCCAATTTTTATGGCCGCGATTGGTCGGACTCCGTTCGAACGTGGGGACCATGCCGAAGGATTCTTGATCGTGACGGCCGCCGCCGATCGCGGTCTTGTCGATATTCATGACCGTCGGCCGTTGGTCCTGACGCCTGAAGCCGCCCGCGAATGGATGAGGCAGGATGTCACCGGCGCGGAAGCGGCGGAGATTGCCAGCGACGGAGCCGTTTCCGCCGACGATTTTACCTGGCACCCGGTAACGCGGGCGGTCGGCAATGTGAAAAATCAGGAGCCCGAATTACTTGCCCCTCTCAGCCCATGACAAACGTAATCAAAGCGGCGGATAACGCATCATGTTCAGCGAAGAGATAATTAAATTTTATACCGCCCTGGAGTAGTGCCGAACATCCGACGGAACAAGGCTATGAAGGCACTCACATTGTCATATCCCAGATCCAGCGCTATCGCCGTCACTGGCTTGCCGGCAGCCAGTAGCTCAAGAGCCCTGAGTAAGCGTATCCGCTGTCGCCATTCATTGAAGCTAAAACCCGTTTCGGCTCGGAATCGTCGCGTGAGCGTGCGTGATGACATGCCGGCCCAGGCTGCCCATTCTTCCAACCTGCGCCCGTCGTCCGGGTTTGCTGACAGCGCCTGCGCGATTCTGAGCAATCGGCTATCTTGCGGCATTGGAAGCCCAAGATTAACCCTGGGAAGGGAACCAATTTCATCAAGAATAACGCCAGCTAAACGTTTTTGGGACGCATTAAGCTCTACACCTTGCCATGCAGCCGCTCGCGTTATCGCTTCACGCAGCAGATTTGTCATTGAGAGAACAGATGGCTTATCAGGTAGCTCGCCACAGGCTTTGGCAGAAACATAAACACTCCATCCTGAATATGGACCGTGCGAGCGCAGGCCGTGCGGAACACCTGGCGGTATCCAGACGGCATGTGTTGCCGGTACCACCCAGCGACAATCACCGCCATCGACCGTAAGTAGCCCACGTATGGCACCGATTAACTGCCCACAGCTGTGATGGTGGCGTGGAGTCTCCCGTATTACCTCAGACTGACGTACCGCGACGAGTAAAGTGGGTCCCTGGGGGGAAAACACCGGTTCGAATGGAATCAATGGATCGTGCATATTGGCGTGTTTGAGGTGTTTAATGTCTTTTATACCGTACTGAAGCCAGTTAGTCGATTGTAAAGTATTCATCGCTTTCACAGAGGACTAACCATCAAAATGATTACTATTACTAGGGTATTGGATGACATTATCAACCACCAACAGATACCACTGGATCGGATACTCAGTCGCTATTTTAGTCCCGGTTATCGGCAGCGTACTGATAACAAGTGGGAAGGATTAGATGGCTTTGCTCAGCATGCGCGTAGACTCCGGGAAATTATCGCCTTCGCTAAAATTGAGTTACATGACGAACTTCGTAACGGGAATCTTTATGCCACAAGGCATCGCGTTCTGTGCACCAGGCGCAGCGGAGAAGAGGTGGACATGGAAGTTTATATGTTCGCTGAAATAGATGATTCCGGGCGCTTCATTCGTATCGAAGAAGCCACGCTAATGCTTAAAGGGAGAGAGAGCGATAGAGATTTAGGCAGCGTGAGGTAAAAGAAATATAAGGTTACGACTAGATCAGACAAAAAACCGGGCAGCACGCCCGGTTATCTTGTCAGACTAAAATTGCCCTACGCACTCAACCCGCGATTTTTCAGCATCGGCTCAATCTGCGGATCGTGTCCGCGCCACTGGCGATACAGTTCAGCTAAATCAGTGCTGTTCCCGCGTGATAAAATCGCCTCACGGAAACGCTGACCGTTCTCACGGGTCAAACCGCCCTGCTCCACGAACCATTGATAGCCGTCGTCGGCCAGCATCTGGGTCCACAGATAGGCGTAATAGCCTGCCGCATAGCCGCCGCCGAAGATATGGGAGAAATAGCTGCTGCGATAGCGCGGGGGGACCGCCGCCAGATCCAGGTTCTCTTCCCGAAACACCAGCTGCTCAAACGCGTCCACCTCCTCCGGTAATGCCGAGGTCGAAAGGCTATGCCACCGCATATCGAGTAACGCAGCAGCCAACAGCTCGCTCATGTCGTACCCTTTATTGAAGGTTGCCGCACGCAACATATTGTCGCGTAGCGCTTGCGGCATCGGCTCCCCGGACTGGTAGTGCTTCGCGTAGTGGGCAAACACCTGCGGCTGGCTGGCCCAGTGTTCGAAGATCTGCGAAGGAAATTCGACAAAATCGCGCGGCGTATTGGTCCCCGAGAGACTGGCGTAGCGCTGGCTGGCGAACAGCCCATGCAGGGTATGGCCGAACTCATGAAACAGGGTGATCACCTCATCCCACGACAGCAGCGCGCTCTGCCCTGCCTGCGGGCGGACGTAGTTGCAGACATTGTAGATAACCGGGCGCTGCGCGCGCAGAGTCGACTGTTCGACAAACACATCCATCCATGCGCCGCCGCTCTTTGAGTCACGAGCGTAGTAGTCACCGTAAAACAGCGCCATCCCTTCGCCGTTGTGATCGAAGATCTCCCAGACCCGCACATCCGGGTGATAGACCGGTATATCGAAGCGCTCAACAAAGCGCAGACCAAAGAGCTGCGAGGCCGTCCAGAAGACGCCGTCGTGCAGCACCCGCTCGAGGGCAAAATAGGGTTTGAGCTGCGCGTCATCAATGGCATAGGCAGCCCGCCGCACCTGCTCGCTGTAGTAAAGCCAGTCCCATGCCGTCGCGCGAAAACCCCCGCCTTCGTTGTCGATCACCTGCTGGATGTCCGCCAGCTCACGTTCCGCCCTCGCCCGCGCCGCCGGCGCGATCTGACGCATAAAGCCCAATGCCTCCGCCGGGGAAGCCGCCATTTGATCGGTCAGCGCCCAGCTGGCGTAATCAGCGGCTCCCAACAGCTCAGCCTGATGCGCGCGGATCGCCGCCAGCCGCAGTACCAGGGCACGCGTATCATGCTCATCGCCCTGCTGATTGCGGGTCCAGCCGGCGGCGAAGAGATTCTCCCGCGTTTGCCGGTCGCGCAGCGCAAGCAGCTGCGGCTGCTGGGTGGTATTGGTCAGCGTCAGCAACCAGCGGTCGCTAAGCCCTCTTTCACGCGCTGCGTCAGCCGCCGCCGCTATCTCCTCATCGCTCAGGCCAGCCAGTTGATGCCGGTAATCAACCACCAGGCCGCCGCTTTTTGCCGCTCCCAGCAGTCGCTGCTGGAACTGACTTTGCAGCGTAGCCGCTTCGGTGTTCAGTGTGCGCAGCGCCGCCTGCTGCTCGGGAGCCAGCGTCGCCCCGGCATGAACAAAACGTTGCCACGTCAGGGTCAGGAGACGATAGGACTCGCTGTCCAGCGCCAGCGCGTCGCGCTGCTCGTAGACGCTGTTCACGCGCTGAAACAAGGCCGCATTAAGCCAGATGTCATTCCCCAGCTCGGCGAGTTCGGCGGAAAATTGTTCATCCAGTGATTGAATATAAGGATTGGTATGGGCGCCAGCCATGGCGAAAAAGACCCGCGTCACCCGCGCCAGCAGCTGACCACTCTGCTCCAGCGCCTCGAGCGTGTTGGCGAAACTAGCCGGCTGCGGATTGTCGATAATAGCGCGAATTTCGGCCCGCTGCTGCCGGACGCCCTCATCAAACGCCGGGCGATAGTGGCTGTCGTCAATCACATCGAACGGCGGCGCCTGGTAAGGCAACGTACTGACGCTAAAAAAGGGGTTTCGTTCGGACATCTTTCTCTCCTGTACAGACTAATGCTGTAAGATTAGGCCTCTCCTTAAGGGGTCGCAATGATTTCCGTTACCGGTCGCCGCCTGTGCGTGCTATGGTATGAAAACACAAAAAGCGTTGAGGAACAGTAAGATGATTATCATGGTCACCGGCGCCACCGCCGGTTTTGGTGAAAGTATTACTCGCCGTTTTATCGCTAACGGTCATAAAGTGATTGCCACCGGTCGTCGTGAAGAGCGCCTGAAGACGCTGAAAGACGAGCTGGGCGATAACCTTTATATCGCGCAACTTGACGTCCGCAACCGCGCCGCCATTGAGACGCTGATTGCTGACCTGCCCGCCGAGTGGCAGGCTATCGATGTGCTGGTGAACAACGCCGGCCTGGCGCTTGGTCTGGAGCCGGCGCACCGCGCCAGTGTGGAAGACTGGGAAGATATGATCGACACCAATAATAAAGGGCTGGTGTACATGACCCGCGCCGTGCTGCCGGGGATGGTGGAGCGCAATCGCGGCCATATCATCAATATCGGCTCTACGGCAGGCAGCTGGCCTTACGCCGGCGGAAACGTCTATGGGGCGACCAAAGCCTTTGTCCGTCAGTTTAGCCTCAATCTTCGTACCGACCTGCACGGCACCGCGGTGCGCGTGACCGACATCGAGCCGGGTCTGGTGGGCGGCACCGAGTTTTCTAACGTCCGCTTTAAGGGCGATGACGCTAAAGCCGAAAAAGCTTACGAAAATACCCAGGCGCTAACGCCGGAAGATGTGACCGAGGCGGTCTGGTGGGTCGCCACCCTGCCGAAACATGTCAACATCAACACCCTGGAGATGATGCCGGTGAGTCAGAGCTTTGCCGGACTCAGCGTTCACCGTCAGGGCTAACCGTCAGCCACCCGGCCTGCGGGCCGGGTATGGGCGGAAACGCAAAAAACGCGTAAAATAGTGCGCATAACCCCCTAAAAAGTAACCATCAATGGCCGCAGAATCGCAACTGAATCCGACGCAACCCGTCAATCAGCAAATTTATCGCATCCTCCGCCGGGATATCGTTCACTGCTTGATCCCGCCTGGTACACCGCTGTCGGAGAAAGAAGTCTCCGTGCGTTTTGCGGTGTCTCGTCAGCCGGTGCGCGAAGCCTTCATTAAGCTGGCGGAAAACGGACTTATCCAGATTCGTCCCCAGCGCGGTAGCTACGTCAATAAAATCTCATTGTCGCAGGTGCGTAATGGTTGCTTCGTCCGCCAGGCGATCGAGTGCGCGGTGGTTCGCCGTGCTGCCGGCATGATTAACGAAGAGCAACTTTATCAGCTGGAACAGAATCTTCACCAGCAGCGTATTGCCGTTGATCGGCAGCAGTTAAACGACTTTTTCCTGCTCGATGATGAATTTCACCAGAAGCTGTCGATTATCGCCGACTGTCAGCTGGCCTGGGAGACGGTGGAAAATATTAAAGCCGCCATCGATCGCGTCCGCTATATGAGTCTGGACCATGTCACCTCTCCGGAGATGCTTCTGCGACAGCATCATGAGATTTTCACCGCGCTGGAAAAACGCGATGCCGAGGCGGTAGAAAAAGCCATGAGTATCCATTTGCATGAAATCAGCGAATCCGTACTGCTGATTCGCCAGGAGAACCGCGACTGGTTTAGTGAAGAATAAGAGTCAGACGGCTGCCGGCATGGCCGACGCAGCCGTCCTCATTGAAGGGATTATCTAACGACCAATACCGGCGTTTTGGCGTAGCGCAGAATTGACTCGGCGTTGGAGCCCAGCAGATGGGTGGAGATCCCCGGTTTGCGGGAACCAATCACAATGACATCGAACTCTTCGTTGTTACTGATAGCCAGAATTTCGTCACGCACGTTGCCAAAGACTACGCGGGTATGGATCCGCGTCATGGGGATGGCGAACAGTCGCGCCACCTCGCGCATTTTTTTCTCCGACTCTTCTTCCATATAGGCTTCAAACTTACGAATATCCGCCGTAAAACCGCGCAATAGCGAACGGCTGCTGTTCGGCAGAACGTTGAGCAAGGTGATCTCGCCATTTTCGGCCGAAGCGAGAAATTCCGCGTGACGCACCGCTTTATCGCTTAAATCCATTTCAAAGACATCAACAGGCAATAAAATTTTTTTATACATGGCCCGTACTCCTTTTGCAGAGAAAGTTCTTTTTCAATAACTTAACTATGCCATTATTGCGGTGAAATACCAGTCATTGTTCGGAAAAATAACAGCTAATTATCTTTAGTAAATCAGGGAAATATAGAGTTATGTATAGACATTGCGTTCGATCATATTCTGCGTCTGCTAAAACCGATCGCTAGCAAAAAATAGACATCAGCGGAGTATCGTAGAAATAACTGAAGAGCCGGTGTCGACCCCGGGACCGACACCGGAAAAAGATTATTGCGCGGCGGCCCACGCGGCGACGGTAGCTTTAGCCCCCTGCCGCTGCAGCGCTAAGTAGGCGCGGGTCACCGCCGTGACAAAGCGTGACTCCTGCGGCAGTTCGACGCCGAAAATAGCCTCAATACCCAGCAGCGCTTTGACTCGCGCTTCGCCATCGGCGCTGGCAGCCACCGCTTGCTGGATAACCGGCAACAACGGGTCGCATATCTCGATTGCCTGGCCCGCATCGTCAACGCCGCCAACGTAACGCATCCACCCTGCCACGCCCAGCGCCAGCAGTGTAAAATCACGCTGATGCACCAGATGCCAGCGTATGGAGTCCAGCATGCGCTGGGGCAACTTCTGGCTGCCGTCCATGGCTATCTGCCAGGTGCGGTGCTTCAGCGCCGGATTGCAGTAACGGCCAATCAGCAAACTGGCATAGCGTGACAGATCCACCCCCTGCACCTTCAGCGTTGGTGCCTGTTCGTCCAGCATCAACGACAGCGCCGCGCGACGGTAGTTATCGTCCTGCATACAGTCGTTGATATGCTGATAACCGGCCAGATAGCCGAGATAAGCGAGGAACGAATGGCTACCATTGAGCATTCTCAGCTTCATCTCTTCGAAAGGCACCACGTCGGCGACCAGTTCCGCTCCCGCTTTCTCCCACTGCGGACGTCCGGCAACAAAGTTATCCTCAATCACCCACTGACGGAAAGGTTCGCAGGCCACCCCGGCCGGGTCGCGCACCCCGGTCAGCTGGGTAATTTTATCGAGGGTTTCGGCAGTCACCGCCGGGACAATCCGGTCCACCATCGTCGACGGAAAGGTGACATTCTGCTCTATCCATGCGGCAAGATCCTCGTCCAGAGCCCGGGCGTAGGCGCAGACGACGTTGCGCATCACGTGACCATTTTCCGGCATGTTATCGCAGGACATCACGGTAAAAGCAGGCAGGCCGGCCGCCCGGCGGCGAGATAAGGCCTCCACCACTACCCCCGCCGCCGATTTTGGCTGGTGCGGGTTATGCAGATCGGCGGCGATCAGCGGGTGATCGAGCTGCAGTTCGCCGCTGGCTGGCGAATGGCAATAGCCTTTCTCAGTAATCGTCAGGGAGACAATGGCCACCTGTGGCTGGCACATCGCCGCCAGCACCGCTTCGAGACCATCAACCCCGGCGTGCAGCGCCTGCTTCACCACACCAACCACGCGCGCGGTCCAGGCGTCGGCGGACATTTCGGCGACGGTATACAGTAGATCCTGCTGCTGGAGATCGGCGATCTGCTGCTCGCCGCCAATCAGATTAACTTCGGTGTAGCCCCAGTCGCTGCCGTGCTCGCTGGCCAGTATATCGGCATACACAGCCTGATGAGCGCGATGAAACGCGCCAAAACCAAGATGAACGATACGGGGGATCAGTGCGCTGCGATCGTAGGTCGGCAGCGTGGCGTTAGCGGTTAAGAGGGTGTTTTCCATGATGACTCTCGTTGTTATGTAGCCCATCAACCATTCTCGGGGAGAACTCTCGAGGAGAATGCCTTTGTGCCTCAACCATCTCACGCAATTGGTATAACATCTTTGATTTCTGTCAACTACCATACAAGAAGATCTCGCCTGATAAAGCACGGGGCACGTGGCTGCAATCGCCGCAGTGACAGGATAGCGCAGGCAACGGAAGGAGAAGAACATGGCGGCCGCGCGTCCCTGCGGGCCTGCTGTTGAAGAATCGCCGAGCGTTGCTAATCGATGCGAGTCTTGACGATAAAGAAGTAGCACAGCGCCCCGGCAAAGGTCACCCCGGCGGCGATCACCAGCGCCAGATTGAAAGAGTGAGTCGTATCCACTACCCAGCCGGTCACGATCGGCGCGAAGGAGGCAAACACAAAGCTGCCAAAGTTCTGGATCGCCGCCACCGAAGCCACTTTATGCTCCGCCACCATTACCTGCACCAGCCCCCAGGCGGACGTCCCGGCAAAATGAACGCAAAACAGCGCCATGGAGATAAAAGCCACCGCCTGGGCTGGCGTGGACGATTGCACCACCAGCAAGGTGCCCAGCGCCGACAGCACCAGACCGATAACAATCGCCGTTTTGCGGGTTTTCGCCTGATCGTAGCCTCTGCGCGCCAGGGCATCGACCACCAGGCCGTTGACCCACATCCCCACCGCCGCGGCAAGAAACGGGATCGCCGCCACCCAGCCGGTACGGGCCAGGCTTAACCCCTGCTGCGCCTGCAAATAGCCGGGCAACCAGGCGATATACAGCCAGCCGGTGTAGTTCACACCGGAAAAGCCGAGGATCATCCCCCAGGTAGTCCGCCGTTTAAACAGAGCCAGCCATTCGCTAAACTTCAGCGCCGGGCGGGCCGCCTCCTCACTGGCCAGATACTGCTGCTCCTCCTCCTGCAGGGTAAACTGCCGACGGTTACGGTAGCCCACATACCAGCACAGGCCGACCACGATCCCGGCTAAACCAATCACCACAAACATCGTTCGCCAACCCCAGGCCAACTGCATGATGACCAGGGCCGGCGGGGCGATAGCCTGGCCCAGCACCGTCGAGGAGTTGAATATTCCCACCGCCGTGCCGCGCTCTCTTTGCGCATACCAGTCGTTGATCGATTTCACGCCGGCAGGCATAAACGGCGCTTCGCCGATCCCGAGGCCAATGCGCAGCAGAATAAAATGCGAGAACGAATTGACCATCCCGGTCAGGGCCTGCATCGCGGACCAGAAAATCAGCCCGGCGCCCAGCACAATCCGTGGTCCCAGGCGATCCAACAAAATACCGGAGGGCAGTTGCGCGAAGCCGTAGGAGAGCGAAAAGGCGGAGAGCAGCACCCCGAACTCGGTGGCGCTAAGGCCCAGGTCGGCGCGTATCGCCTCCCCGGCGACGCTCAGCGAAGAGCGGTCAAGAAAGTTGACGATACCGGCGATAAACAGCAGCGTCAGGGTGATCTTCTGCACCCGACGGATGCGTAACGGCGTCGCCCCGGTCCGGGCGGCAAGAGTCTCGATAGCCATCGTTGTTCCTTACAGAGTCATATGAAATAGGATGTCTGATAAGTAAGGCAACAGGTCGACTACCATACAAGAATTAGGGTTGAAAAAAGCGGCAGGGATCACACATGACGAGCTTAGGCCCGTCCCCACCCCGCCACGATGATTAGCATGCCGCACAGGGCGACGGCCGCGCCCGCCCAGTCATAATGGGTTAATTTGACCCCATCAACGACCCGCAGCCAGAGCAATGCGGTACAAACGTACACCCCACCGTAGGCGGCATATACCCGCCCGCTGGCGGCCGGATGGAGCGTCAGGAGCCAGACGAATAGCGCCAGCGCCAGGGCGGTGGGGATCAGCAGCAGCGGCGTTGCCCCGCGCTTGAGCCATAGCCACGGTAGATAACAGCCGACGATTTCACACAGAGCGGTAGCAAAGAACAGCAGCGTTGTTTTGAGCATTAAAAGATTCGTAAAAGAGACAAAGCGTTGAACCATTCTACGCGATAATGGCCTCTGCCCCACGCTGTTTTGCCGGCTATGCCCGACAAAAGAGCTGTAGTAAACTGAACCTGAGGGTTAACCCATCACTTAAAGGAAATCGTGATGAACATGACACTGAACAAACGCTGGTGCCTGACCGCCATTCTGGCGTTAAGCGCTGTGGTCTACACCTCCAGCTCCTATGCCGCCACCGACCGGCTGGTGATTGAATCTGGCGACAGCGCGCAGAGCCGTCAGCAGGCGTCGATGGAAAAAGAGCAATGGAACGACACCCGCAGCCTGCGCCAGAAGGTGAACAAACGGGCGGAAAAAGAGTGGGATAAAGCCGATGTCGCTTTCGACGCGCAGGATAACTGCCAGAAGAGCGCCAACGTCAATGCCTATTGGGAGCCAAACACCCTGCGCTGTCTTGACCGTCGCACCGGCCGCGCGATCAATCCCTGAGCCGCTCCCTGACCACGCTGGCGCCTGCGGGCGCCGCCTTTCTGTAATCCCTTTTCCGTTTTGACCACAGGAATCTCCATGACCGACGCGCTACACGTCAAACTCCGCCCGCTTGAGCGCGAAGATTTGCGCTTCGTCCACCAGCTCGATAACAACGCCAGCGTCATGCGCTACTGGTTTGAAGAGCCGTACGAGGCCTTCGTTGAGCTCTCCGATCTGTACGACAAACATATTCACGATCAAAGCGAGCGCCGCTTTGTCATCGAATGCAATGGCGATAAAGCCGGACTGGTGGAGCTGGTTGAAATCAACCATGTGCACCGCCGGGCCGAGTTCCAGATCATCATCTCCCCCGACTTCCAGGGAAAAGGTCTCGCCACCCGCGCCGCACGCCTGGCGATGGACTATGGCTTTACCGTGCTCAATCTGTATAAGCTGTATTTAATCGTTGATAAAGAGAATGAAAAAGCGATCCATATTTACCGTAAGCTCGGCTTTATGGTCGAGGGTGAACTGATCCATGAGTTTTTCATTAACGGCGAGTACCGCAACACCATCCGCATGTGCCTGTTCCAGCACCAGTATCTGGCCGAGCACAAAACGCCCGGGCCGTCCCTGCTGAAGCCGACGGCTCAGTAATAATCGATACGGTTTTTAATGGTGTAGTGGCGGGTCAGCGGCGGCTGGACGCTTTCATCGACCACCTGCAGCTCACAGCTCAGCGGATTGTCGTGATCGTCGTAGTCGCAGGTCTGACGCACCGTGCCCAGCGTGCGATCGTTGAAGGTGCTGATGGCGGTATAGTCCAATTTCTTACGCGGATCCTTTGACGGCGTTGAGGCGACGGTAAATCGCTCCTCTTTGGCGGTGGTGGTTTTTCCCAGCGGATAGCCATCGCTGTCATAGCGGTAGGTGGCGGTGGTCTCTTTGCCGCGTGCGCTGATAATAAAACCGTTATCATCCGTCTCCCAACTCACCCCGGCGGCAGGCATCTCCGCCAGCTGACACTTGCCCTGTAGGCGCAGCCGCTTCTCGTGGGTGCGCCCATCGACGTAATAGTTGGCGTCCAGCAGCAGCGTGGCGCCGGTTTTGTTCTCCACATCTTCCAGGGTCAGCAGATCGAAACACCCTTCCCTGGAGAGCTGAGCGCTCACCTTCTTGACCACCACATCGTGTTCATCCAGCAGCGTCTGGCTAAAATCTTTCACCGGCCCGCGCAGGGGATCAAACTCAAACTCATTGGAAAAACTCGCCATCTCCGGGGTGAAGGCGTCCGGGGCGCTTTTACGGTCGCATGCCGTCAGCAGCAGCGCTGCCGGGATCAGCCAATACAATCTTTTCACAGACGATTCCTTTTGTGTACATCCGATCATATTAGCAAATACAATTGTTTACACCAGTTCTGCTATGCTTAAATCTGGATCACATCGATAAGGAGCGTAAGATGAAACTATCCCTCTGCACCGGCGCTGCGCTACTGCTGTGCTCCACGGCCGTACTGGCGGCTCCCGACTCCTGTGAACGGGTCAAAAGCGACATCCAGCAGAAGATCATCAACAATGGCGTACCGGAAACCGCCTTCAGCCTGGCCATTGTGCCAAACGATCAGGCAGACCAGCCCGGGGTTCAGGTGGTCGGTCATTGCGCCAACGACACCTTCAAAATCACCTATACGCGTAACAGCGACAGTCCCGCCGAAAACGACGCTCAGTAAGCCCTCTTCGGTTTCAAATGAAAGATATTATCCCTGCATTGACCAGGGATAAGGTCTACTGGCTACCCATAACGTATTATCGCTCACCCCTGCGTCTGTTAATGACGTGGCGGTCCTTCTCCGCACAGCATAACTATCATGGAGTGAGCAATGTCGAATCAGGAATCTCCCGGCGGCGTCAGCCGACGCGCGCTACTAAAATCTACAGCCCTCGGCTCCCTGGCGCTGGCCGCCGGCGGGCTGACCCTGCCCTTTACGCTGCGCCGCGCCGCGGCGGCGGTACAACAGGCTACCGGCGACAACACCCGCATTGTCTGGGGCGCCTGCTCGGTTAACTGCGGCAGCCGCTGCGCCCTGCGGCTGCACGTGCGTAATGATGAAGTGGTTTACGTCGAAACGGATAATACCGGCGACGACCGCTACGGCGACCATCAGGTCCGCGCCTGCCTGCGCGGGCGTTCGATTCGCCGGCGCATTAATCATCCGGATCGCCTTAACTATCCCATGAAGCGCGTCGGCAAGCGCGGAGAAGGCAAATTTGTCCGCATCAGCTGGCAGGAGGCGCTGGATACCCTCGCCGACCGCCTGAAGAGCGTGGTAGCACAGTATGGCAACGAAGCCGTATACATTAACTACTCTTCAGGGATCGTCGGCGGCAACATCACCCGTTCGTCGCCTTCCGCGTCGCCGGTGGCGCGTTTAATGAACTGCTACGGCGGCTCGCTTAACCAGTACGGTACCTACAGTACTCCGCAGATTGCCTGCGCCATGCCCTACACCTACGGCAGTAACGACGGCAACAGCACCTCGGATATTGAAAACAGCAAGCTGGTGGTGATGTTCGGCAACAATCCGGCGGAGACCCGGATGAGCGGCGGCGGCATTACCTGGTATCTGGAGCAGGCCCGCGAGCGCTCTAACGCGCGAATGATCGTCATCGATCCGCGCTACACCGATACCGCCGCCGGTCGGGAAGATGAGTGGATCCCCATTCGCCCCGGCACCGACGCCGCGCTGGTGGCCGGTATCGCCTGGGTGTTGATTAACGAAGATCTGGTGGACCAGCCTTTCCTTGATAAATACTGCGTTGGCTACGACGAGAAAACGCTCCCGGCCGGGGCGCCGGCGAATGGTCACTACAAAGCCTATATCCTCGGCGAGGGCGACGACGGGATCGCTAAAACGCCGCAGTGGGCCTCGCGTATAACCGGTATCCCCACCGATCGCATCATTAAGCTGGCGCGCGAAATCGGCATGAGCAAGCCGGCCTACATTTGCCAGGGCTGGGGGCCCCAGCGCCAGGCCAACGGCGAACTCACCGCCCGGGCGATCGCCATGCTGCCGATCTTAACCGGCAACGTCGGCATCAACGGCGGCAATAGCGGCGCCCGCGAATCAACCTACACCATCACCATTGAGCGCCTGCCGGTACTGGAAAACCCGGTGAAGACCGCCATCTCCTGCTTTACCTGGACCGACGCCATCGCGCGCGGTCCAGAGATGACCGCCAGCCGCGATGGCGTACGCGGAAAAGAGAAGCTGGATGTGCCGATCAAGTTCCTGTGGAACTACGCGGGCAACACCATCATCAACCAGCACTCCGACATCAATAAGACCCACGAAATTCTGCAGGATGAAAGCAAGTGCGAAACCATTGTGGTTATCGACAACTTTATGACCTCGTCGGCGAAATACGCCGACCTGCTGCTGCCCGACCTGATGACCGTTGAGCAGGAGGATATCATTCCTAACGATTACGCCGGCAATATGGGCTATCTGATTTTTATTCAGCCCGCCACCTCAGCGAAGTTCGAACGCAAACCGATTTACTGGATCCTAAGCGAAGTGGCGAAACGGCTCGGCGACGACGTGCATCAACGTTTTACCGAGGGGCGTACCCAGGAACAGTGGCTGCAGTATCTGTACGCCAAAATGGTGGCGAAAGATCCGGCGCTGCCGGCCTACGAGGATCTGAAGCGAATGGGCATCTACAAGCGCAAAGACCCGAACGGCCACTTCGTCGCCTATCGCGACTTCCGGCGCGATCCTGAAGCGCATCCGCTCAAAACCCCGTCCGGCAAAATTGAAATCTACTCCAGCCGACTCGCAGAGATTGCCGCCCGCTGGCAGCTGGAGAAAGACGAAGTTATCAGCCCGCTGCCGGTCTACGCCTCCACATTTGAAGGCTGGGACGATCCGCTGCGCAGCCAGTATCCGCTGCAGCTGTTTGGTTTCCACTATAAAGCGCGCACCCATTCCAGCTACGGCAACGTTGATGTATTACAAGCGGCCTGTCGCCAGGAAGTATGGATCAATCCGCTTGACGCGGAAAAACGCGGGATTAAAAACGGCGATATGGTGCGCGTTTTTAATCAGCGCGGCGAAGTCCGTCTTCCGGCGAAAGTGACGCCACGCATCATGCCGGGGGTCTCGGCGATGGGCCAGGGCGCCTGGCACGACGCCAATATGACCGGAGATCGGATCGACCATGGCGCCTGCATGAATACCCTGACCACCCACCGCCCGTCGCCGCTGGCGAAGGGGAATCCACAGCATACCAACCTGGTCGATATCGAGAAGGTTTAAGGAGTAAACCATGAGCACGCAATATGGATTCTTTATCGACTCCGCTCGCTGTACCGGATGCAAAACCTGCGAGCTGGCCTGTAAGGACTACAAGAACCTGACTCCGGAGGTCAGCTTCCGCCGGATCTATGAGTATGCCGGCGGCGACTGGCAGGAGGACAACGGCGTCTGGCAGCAGAACGTGTTTGCCTATTACCTCTCCATCGCCTGTAACCACTGTGAAGATCCGGCCTGCACCAAGGTCTGTCCGAGCGGCGCGATGCATAAGCGCGAAGACGGTTTTGTGGTGGTCAACGAAGAGGTATGCATTGGCTGCCGCTACTGCCATATGGCCTGCCCGTACGGCGCCCCGCAGTACAACGCCGACAAAGGCCATATGACCAAGTGCGATGGCTGTCACGAGCGCGTCTCCGAGGGGAAAAAGCCGATCTGCGTCGAGTCCTGCCCGCTGCGGGCGTTGGATTTCGGGCCAATTGCCGAACTGCGCGCTAAGCACGGCCAGCTGGCCGCGGTAGCGCCGCTGCCGTCGGCGCACTTTACCCGGCCGAGTATCGTTATCAAACCTAACGCCAATGCCCGGCCGTGTGGCGATACCACCGGTTACCTGGCGAACCCGAAGGAGGTGTGAGATGGGAAACGGATGGCATGAATGGCCGCTGGTGCTGTTTACGGTGCTGGGTCAGTGCGTGGTCGGCGCGACCATCGTCAGCGGTCTTGGCTGGCTGGCGCTGGGGGACCAACGGGAAGCCCGGCGGCGGCTGGTGCGCAATATGTTTTTTATCTGGCTGTTGATGGGCATTGGTTTTCTTGCTTCGGTGATGCATCTCGGTTCACCGCTGCGCGCGTTTAACTCGCTGAACCGCATCGGCGCCTCGGCGCTGAGCAACGAAATCGCCAGCGGCGCTCTGTTCTTCGCCGTGGGCGGATTCTGGTGGCTGCTGGCGGTGCTGGAAAAAATGCCGGCGACGCTGGGTAAAGTCTGGCTGGCGATCGCCATGCTGTTAGGGCTGCTGTTTGTCCTCGCAATGACCCGGGTTTACCAAATCAATACCGTGCCAACATGGTACAATGGCTACACCACCAGCGCGTTCTTTCTGACGGTGCTCCTCAGCGGGCCGCTGTTTGCCGCCCTGCTGCTGCGGCTGGCGAAAGTCGACTTTAACGGCTGTTTTTTTGCCGGACTGAGCGTGGCCGCGCTGGTCATCAGCGCCGCAGTTATCATTATGCAAAGCGCCGGGCTCAGTACCCTTCACAGCTCGGTTCAGCAGGCGGCCACCCTGCTGCCAGAATACGGCAAACTCCAGGCGCTACGCCTGGTACTGCTGGCGCTGGGCCTCGGCTGCTGGCTATGTCCGCTGATCCGCCGCCAGCCGCCGCGCGCTACGGGGCTGCTGATCGGCCTGCTGCTGGTCTTGATCGCCGAATGTATTGGCCGCGGCCTGTTTTATGGTCTGCATATGACCGTCGGTCTGGCGGTTGCCGGTTAATGAGACGGCGCGCAGGCGCGCGCCGCAGAAAGGAATAAGTGATGATGCCGATCCCAAATCGCGACGCCGTCGCGTTAAGCGCCCGAACCCTGGGCGCGCTGTTCTCTTATGCGCCGAATAGCGCGGAAATTGCGCCGCTGGTCGCCGCCTTCCAGGACGGGAGCTGGCAGCAGCAGTGGCCCTTCCCGGTCGCAGCCCCGCTGGCGTCAGGGTTTGCCGCATCGGCTGAAGAAACGTTGCCGGAAGCCTGGCAGCGCCTGTTTATCGGGCCATGGGCCCTGCCGGCGCCGCCCTGGGGCTCTGTCTGGCTGGATAAAGAGTCTGTGCTGTTTGGCGATTCCACGCTGGCTCTGCGCCAGTGGATGCGCGAGAACGGTATCGCGCTGGAGGCCGATGGCAACGAACCGGAAGATCATTTCGGCACCGTGCTACTCCTGGCGGCATGGTTGTGCGAAACGGAGCAGGATGCGTTGTTCGCCCAGCTGCTGGCCTGGCACCTGCTGCCGTGGTCCGGGCGTTTCCTGAGCGTCTTTGTCGACCATGCCGCCCACCCCTTCTATCAGGCGCTGGGTCAGCTGGCGCAGGCGACTCTGGCGCAGTGGCAGGAGAATCTGCCGATCGCCGTGGCGCAAAAACCGCTCTATCGTTAACCCTTCGCCGCGCCGGTATCCGGCGCGGTTTTATTTTGCCGCTTCCCAGCCTTTCACCCGCACTTATCGCTTTTGCATCTAAGGTTATTCCCTATCACAATAAGCCAATGTTTTCTGAACCTCGCCGTGACTAATGCATCGTCTTCATCCCTATCCTGATGTGCAGGTGATGTTTCGCCGCCTGCTGATCGCCACCCTGATTGGCCTTCTCGCCGCCCTGGCGGTGGCGCTGTTTCGCCACGCTATGGTGGTGCTGGAAACGCTGTTGCTCAGTAATGACAGCGGGAGCCTGGTCAACGCCGCACAGTCGCTTCCGGCGTGGCGTCGGCTGGTTACCCCCGCGCTGGGCGGCCTGACGGCGGGAACCTTACTCTGGCTCTGGCAACGACGCAGCGTCGCGCGTCCGCATGCCGCCACCGATTATATGGAAGCCCTGGAGACCGGCGACGGCTGTTTCGATACGCCGGCAAGCCTGGTGAAATCGCTGGCGTCATTGCTGGTCGTGGTGACCGGCAGCGCGATTGGCCGGGAAGGCGCCATGATCCTGCTGGCCGCGCTGGCGGCCTCGCTGTTTGCCCGTCGCTTCACGCCGCAGAGTGAATGGAAGCTATGGGTCGCCTGCGGCGCGGCTGCCGGGATGGCCAGCGCTTATCATGCCCCGCTGGCCGGCAGCCTGTTTATTGCTGAAATTCTCTTTGGCACGCTGATGCTGGCCTCGCTTGGGCCGGTGGTGATCTCGGCGGTGATCGCCCTGCTGTTGACGCAGTTTCTTAATGGCGGCGCCGCGCCGCTGTATCACGTCGTGTTACAGCAAAACCTCAGCGCCCTGCACTATGGCTTAATGCTGGCGACTGGCCTGCTGGCCGGGCTGTGCGGGCCGCTGTTTATCTGGCTGATGGACTACAGCCACCGCGGGTTCGTTAAACTGAAGCTGGCGCCGCCGTGGCAGCTGGCGCTGGGCGGGCTGATTGTCGGCGGCTTATCGCTCATCACCCCGGCAGTATGGGGCAACGGCTACAGCGTAGTGCAAAGCTATTTGCTGCTGCCGCCGTCCGGTGCGCTGCTGGTGGGCGTATTTATCTGCAAACTGCTGGCGGTGCTGGCCAGCAGCGGCTCCGGCGCGCCTGGCGGGGTCTTTACCCCGACGCTGTTTGTCGGCCTGGCGATGGGCATGCTGTTTGCCTGCTTCAGCAGGCTGTGGCTACCGGGAAGTGAAGAAATGGCCATCATGATGGGTCTGACCGGCATGGCGGCGTTTCTGGCCGCCACGACCCATGCGCCGATCATGTCAACCCTGATGATTTGCGAGATGACCGGGCAGTATACGCTGCTGCCCGGCCTGCTGATAACCTGCGTCGTGTCGTCTGTGCTGTCGCGGACGTTACGCCGGGATTCGATCTATCGCCATCACGTTGCCGAGCATGTCTAAGTCGACGTAGCGGCTCAGCTCACGCTGTTCGGCGCGCGGTAGATAAGGCAGCTCGCCGATCAGCGGCGCCGGCAGCTTTTTGCTAAGGACATCGATGATTTCGGCGTAGTGCGCCAGACCGGGGTTGATCCGATTGGCCACCCAGCCAATCAGCGGTAAACCGTCATTGGCGATCGCCTGGGCTGTCAGTAGCGCATGGTTGATGCACCCCTCCTGGATCCCCACCACCATCAGCACTGGGAGCTGCTCCTGAACCACCCACTCGGAGAGCGGCCGCAGGTCGTTCATCAGGCTGCGCCAGCCGCCGGTGCCTTCAACCACCACGTGTTCGACCTGCGCGGCCAGACGCTGCAAACCATCGGACAGCAGGCCGTAGTTGATCGGGCAGCTATGCGCCACGCTGCTCTCTTCTTCGCTTAAGGCGATGGGGTTGACAGCCTCATAAGGTAACGCCAGCGTGGAGACGCTCTGCAACACCAGCGCATCTTTGTTACGTAAACCGTCCGGCGTCTCTTTGCTGCCCTTCGCCACAGGCTTATACCCGGCCACGCTTTTGCCTCTGGCAGCAAGTGCCTGCAACAGCGCACGGGAAACCACTGTCTTCCCGACAGAGGTGTCTGTACCTGTAATAAAGAAACGCTTAAACATCACTAACCCCACAGTTTTGTCGATGAAATATACGGGAGAGAAATAATCAACGGTGGGCAAAGTCTACGTGAAGCCGTCTGAGGTCAGCTTGAGATAGCGCAATTTTTGGTGTGACTATGAAAAAATGTTAACCCTGTAACAGTCGTATGAGTAAGGATCCGTTATAGAGCGCATCTTTAACCAGCGCCGCGCCAGCCATCGTTCCGCGGTTGGAGAACTGAGTACTTTCAACGGTAATATGCCGGCTATAGGCTGGGAGAGATTGTTGCCGAATACAGCTGGAAATTGCCGGAAAAAGAATTTCTGCCGCCAGATTGAACGGCGAGCCAATCAGAATTTTCTGCGGATTAAACAGATTGACCATGATCGCCAGAATCCGCCCAACGTGATTACCCACGCCGCTGATGATGTCCCGGGCTAACAAATCGCCCTGCAGCGCCGCCTGACAAAGCCACTCCACGCTCAGCGGACGCTGGTGCAGCAGCGAGCTCATCGACTGCGCCATGCGCATCTGCGCCAGCTCCAGCACGCTTTCTACGCTGGCAATTGTCTCCAGGCAACCATGGTTGCCGCAGTAACAGCGTTTGCCGTAGGGATCGACCTGGGTATGGCCAATCTCCACCAGGCTGCTGCTGCCGGCGTGCAGCAGGCGCCCATCGGTGATCACCCCGGCGCCGACGTTATGATCGATGACCACCTGAATGACGTCCCGGGCGCCGCGCGAGGCGCCAAACAAAGATTCCGCCATGGTCCAGGCGCTGATGTCATGCTGAATATAGACTGGCACCCCGGTATGATTGGCCAGCGCTTCGCCGAGCGGGACATCTTTAACATCCTCATAAAACGGCATGCGATGAATAATGCCATTTTCGGTATCGATAATACCGGGCATCGTCATGGCGATGGAGGTAAGGCGTTCCAGCTGCTTTTGATGGCGAATAAAGAAGCGATCAATATGGTCGATAACGCGCGTCAGAAACGGCGTGCTGTCGGTAAGCGCCAGCTCCAGCTGATCCTCCACCACCAGCTGACTGCTTAAATCACGCAGCGAAAGATGGATCTCACCGCGGCTGATGCGCACCGCCAGATAGTGCCATGCCTCGGTCTCCACCATCAGCCCCACCGCCGGGCGGCCGCGGCTGCCGGGCTCCTGGATCTCGGTCTCCTGAACCAGATGCGCTTCCAGCATTTCGCGGACGATTTTGGTGATGCTGGCCGGCGCCAGTTGCGCAAATCGGGAAAGGTCGATACGCGATACCGGGCCGAGCTGATCAATCAGGCGATACACGGCGCCCGCATTGGTCTGCTTTATTTGATCGATATGGCCTGGTTGACTATCCGCTACCACCATTGACTCCCTTATTTTCGCGCTTCGAAATAAACTTTCGGCTATGGTGAAGCACTTCGACGGTGAACGTCAAATTTTTACTTAGCCTTGTGATTTACCGCACATTTCCAGCCCCTTTTCGCCTCAATTATGCTCGCTTTTCCAGGAGAGCAGCGCCTCACGAAAGCGTTTTGCCAGTGCCCCTTGCTCATGGTGTTTAGACCACACCAGCCACATCTCCGATACCGCATCCTGTTCGTCGATCGGCAGCCAGCGCATTTCACTGAGCTGGACGCGCTGAAAGGAGGCCGGGAGGATCGATACCCCCAGGCCGGCGGCCACCAGACCAATAATCGTCATTGCCTCCCCCACCTCCTGGGCAATCTTCGGCGTGTGGCCGTAGCGGCGCAGCAAGCCGAGGATGTCGTCATACAGGCCAGTGCCGACGTGCGGGTCGAAAAAGACGAAGGGCTCGCGCGCCAGCGCCGCCAGGCTGACCGAGGGCTGGCGGGCCAGCGGGTGATTCGCCGGGACCATCGCCAACAGCGGCTCGCGCAGAACCCGCTCCCACGCCAGGGTGTCCGGCAGTTGAGTATTGCGCAGCAGCCCCAAATCCAGAGCCCCTTCGCTCAGGGGCACTATCTGTTCGCGGGTGTTAGTCTCGCGGGTGAGAATATGCACATCCGGAAGGCGTTGGCGAAACATCGATAGCGTATCGGAGACGGCCTTAATAAAAGGGGCCGAGGAGGTAAAGCCGATGCGCAGCTCACCCGTTTCGCCATGGTGTAGACGGGCGGCGCGAGCTGCCGCCTCATCCACCTGGGCGAGGATTTGTCGGCTATCGGCGAGAAACTGCTTTCCGGCCGCCGTCAGGCTGACGCTGCGGTTGGTACGGGCAAACAGGCGAGCGCCGGTCTGCTGCTCAAGGATCTGAATCTGCTGGCTTAGCGGTGGTTGAGAGATGTTTAGTCGCGCCGCGGCGCGGCCAAAATGTAGCTCCTCGGCGACGGCGACAAAGTAGCGCAAATGACGCAACTCGATATTCATATTTAAAACGTCTTATTTGAGATTATTAATATATTAGACAGAATATTTACATTTTCATACCCTAAAAATGTGAGCTGAATGGTCACAACACTCTGTTGGTAAGCAGCAACTTCTACGCAAGGAATTCTCTGTGAGTCGTACAACAACCGTTGACACCGTGCCGGCGGGCGAGGTCAGCGTCGCTGGTGCATCCCGCCCGGATCCGTTTATTAAACGTGGCACCCCGCAGTTTATGCGCGTCACTCTCGCGCTGTTCTCCGCCGGTCTGGCCACCTTTGCCCTGCTCTACTGTGTGCAGCCGATCCTGCCGGTGCTGTCGAACGAGTTTGGCGTGTCGCCGGCCAGCAGCAGTATTTCGCTTTCAATTTCCACGGCGATGTTGGCGGTGGGCTTGCTGTTTACCGGCCCGCTGTCGGACGCTATAGGCCGCAAGCCGGTGATGGTCACCGCCCTGCTGCTGGCCGCCTGCTGTTCACTGTTGTCGACCATGATGACCAGCTGGCACGGCATCCTGATTATGCGCGCGCTCATCGGCCTGTCGCTGAGCGGCGTAGCGGCGGTCGGCATGACCTATCTGAGCGAGGAGATCCACCCCAGTTTCGTCGCCTTTTCGATGGGACTCTATATCAGCGGCAACTCCATCGGCGGCATGAGCGGCCGCTTGCTGACCGGGGTCTTTACCGATTTCTTCGGCTGGCGCGTGGCACTGGCGGCGATCAGCGGCTTTGCGCTGGCCGCGGCGATTATGTTCTGGCGTATCCTGCCCGAGTCGCGCCATTTCCGCCCGACCTCGCTGCGACCGAAAACGCTGCTGATTAACTTCCGTCTGCACTGGCGCGACCGTGGCCTGCCGCTGCTGTTCGTCGAAGGTTTTCTGCTGATGGGCGCTTTTGTCACCCTGTTTAACTATATTGGCTACCGGCTGATGATGTCGCCGTGGTCGTTAAGCCAGGCGGTGGTAGGCCTGCTGTCGGTAGCTTATCTCACCGGGACCTGGAGTTCACCGAAGGCAGGGGCCATGACCGTACGCTTTGGCCGCGGGCCGGTGATGCTTGGCTTTACAGCGGTGATGCTCTGCGGCCTGCTGCTGACGCTCTTTTCTTCCCTGTGGCTTATTTTCATCGGCATGCTGCTGTTTTCCGCTGGCTTCTTCGCCGCGCATTCCGTCGCCAGCAGCTGGATTGGCCCACGCGCCCGCCGCGCCCGCGGTCAGGCATCATCGCTGTATTTGTTCAGCTATTATTTGGGTTCAAGTCTTGCCGGGACGTTAGGCGGGGTATTCTGGCATCACTACGGCTGGAACGGCGTCGGTGGGTTTATCGCGCTGCTGCTCCTTGCCGCGCTGTTGACCGGCACCTGCTTACATCAGCGACTGAAATAGTCGCGTGTGACGTGGCCTGCGGGCCACGTTTCACCACATGCCCATTATGGAAGACAAGCCCATCAGCTCTCTGACGGCATCAACGGACAGCAGTGCAATAAACAGCCAGGTGAACGGATTCATAAACCACCCCCGAACCTCCAGACCTGTGTAATCGATCACAGTTTAGTACCGTTATGTTACCGTTTTCTGTCACACCGATCACAGAGGTGAGCTTATTCTCCCGCCATGTGTCTTTCCCTTCCCCTGTGCGCAACGCTCGACCCGCCGGGCGTATCAGGATAGTGTAGAGGCAAAGCGATAATCTCTTTATTCACCTGTCACGGACCGAACGCCACTATGACTGAAAATACGCCTTATCAGCAGCTTACCCGTACCTTTCAGCGCCTGTCGCGCTTTTCGCATCTCGCCGCCATCGCCGGCTGGGATATGTTCGCGATGATGCCCCCGGGCGGGAGCGTCGCCCGCAGCGAAGCGCTGGCCGAGCTCGGCGTGCTGCAGCATCAGATCCTGACCGATAAAAAAGTGGGACAATGGTTACAGGAGGCCCGCCAGCAGGATCTTAATGATGTTGAACAGGCCAACCTGCGGGAAATGCAGCGTCAGTACGATCAGGCGGCGCTGCTGCCGGAGAGCCTGGTGGAAGCAAAATCGCTGGCCGGCAGCCGCTGCGAACATGCCTGGCGCAGCCAGCGTCCCGCCAATGACTGGACGGGCTTTGCCGACAACCTACGCGAGGTGGTCAGACTGAGCCGCCAGGAAGCGCAGATCCGCGCCGATGCCAGGGGCGGCTCACGCTACGACGCGCTGCTGGATATTTTCGAACCGGATATGACCAGCGCGCGGCTGGACAGCCTGTTCGCCGATCTCAAATCGTGGCTACCTTCCCTGCTTAGCCAGGCGGTGGAGAAGCAGGCGAAGCAGACGCTAATCGCCCCTCAGGGGCCTTTCCCCATTGCTGAACAACGGGAGCTGGGCCTGCAGGCGATGCGTATCCTTGGCTTTGACTTCGACGGCGGGCGCCTCGACATCAGCGCCCACCCGTTCTGCGGCGGCGTACCCCAGGATGTGCGCATTACCACCCGCTACAACGAAAACGACCTGCTCAGCGCTCTGTTCGGCGTGATCCACGAAACCGGCCACGCCCGCTACGAGCAGAATCTACCTCGCCCGTGGGTCGACCAGCCCGTAGGACTCGCCCGCTCCACCGCTATCCACGAGTCGCAGAGCCTGTTTTTTGAAATGCAGCTGGGACGCAGCGAGCGTTTTCTTAATCGCCTGTTACCGGCGGTGCGCGAGCGTTTTGGCGATCGGCCGGCCTTTAGCCAGGACAATTTTGTCGCCTGGAATCAGCAGGTGAAACCCGGCTTTATTCGCGTCGATGCCGATGAGGTGAGCTACCCGGCGCATGTCATCCTGCGTTATGAAATTGAACGTGCGCTGATCGACGGCGAGATTGAGGTAGATGATATCCCGTCGCTGTGGGACGAGAAAATGCAGCACTGGCTGGGGCTGTCGACCACCGGCAACTATCGGGATGGTTGCATGCAGGATATTCACTGGACCGACGGCGGATTCGGCTATTTCCCTTCCTATACCCTGGGCGCGATGTATGCCGCGCAGCTGATGGCCGCGGCCCGCCGCGCGCTGCCGACGTTAGATCGCGATATTGAGGAAGGCGATTTCAGCGCCCTGTTCGACTGGCTGCGGCAGAATATCTGGCAGCATGGCAGCCGCTTCACCACCTCGCAGTTGATTCAGCAGGCCACCGGTGAGGATCTTAATAGCCGCTACTTCCGCGAGCACCTGACCACTCGCTACCTGTAATCATACGCGCCGGGCTACCCGGCGCGTCCTGTCGTTCCCGCCTTGTACATTCGGTTACACGCCGATACCAAACACTCACGGAAAGCTCGAAAAGACAAGCATATAGTGATTTCACCGGCCCCGCAGTGGGGTTGAAATTAAGAAAACTTTTCGAGGATATCAGAATGAAAAAAGTATTAGCTCTGGTCGTTGCCGCTGCTATGGGTCTCTCTTCCGCCGCTTTCGCTGCTGACGCAGTAAGCACCACTCAGGCACCGGCTGCCACCCACAGCACGGCTGCCAAGACCACCCATCACAAAAAACACCACAAAGCCGCGGCAAAACCGGCCGCAGAGCAGAAAGCTCAGGCTGCCAAAAAACACAAAAAAGCAGAAGCTAAACCAGCCGCTGCTCAGAAAGCCCAGGCCGCTAAAAAACACAAAAAAGTAGCAGCTAAACCAGCTGCTCCGCAGAAAGCTCAGGCGGCGAAAAAGCATCACAAAGCTGCGGCTAAACCGGCAGCCCAGAAAGCGCAGGCAGCGAAAAAACACCACAAAACCACTAAACACCAGGCCGCTAAACCGACTGCACAGCCGGCAGCATAATTCCTCCCGGTGAACCAACCTTCTTAATAATCGGCGCTGTTTCAGCGCCGTTTTTTCTGGAGAGCACTATGCTGCGGCGCTATCGTTTTGAGCTCATCCTGATCCTGCTAATTATATGCGCAGTGGTTGCAACCCGTTTTTTCCTCTCTTAATTATTTATCCCGCGTTCGCATTTTGCTGCTTCTACCAGCTTTTCATTAAAATGAATACCGTGCGGCTATCGCTGACCCGCTCCCCGCTTCCCATTATCCTGTGACTCTCTGCGGCGCAAAAAAATGTCCGGCGCCAGAAGACGCCAGACATGTTAGTCGTAATATGTCGCACGCCTGGCCCTTGCCGGGTGGCGCGCCCATCACAATGCACGCACGGCTTCCATCACCAGATAGCCGGTCGCGCCCCAGATAGCGACTGAGACCAGGGAAACATAAACCAGTGCGCGAATACCTTTTTTAGACATAAGCCCTCCGAACGCAGGGGAAATAGAGTTCAGGCTATCATCGCCGGTACTACCTCTCTATTTACTCAACGGCAGGGCGACGGTAACAACGTTTTCGGTGAGAAAATGTTTCGCATTGAAAATAATTACGAGAGGCGTAAAGAAGTGCGAATTCCGGTGAAGATCTGGTGGGTAAAAGTATTATTTTTGGGCATTATGCTGACAAACCAGGAATAATCCCACGGATGAATTGCTGCATTATTAACCGAATTCAGTACGTTCTGATACATGAATTTTGTTGCGCAAGACGCCACTTTCTGCGGAAATAGCACAAGCAGAATACTGGTATTAACCGCTTGAAATCAGGAGGTTTTACCAGCGCCAGACCCCACCGCGCGCTGATGTGGTATACGGTTTGGCCTGTTTAGAATTATTGTTTACTTTCAAAAACTTAAATCTCCTGCTACTGTCAATAGACATCATAGCCTCCCCAGAGAGTGATATGCGTAGAGACGTTCTGTTATTACTGTGTTCATTTTATCTGTTACCTCTGGGCGCACATGCCGATGATAGCGGACTGAGCGCCAAAGATATTAAGACGTTGTTTTTCGGTCACGATGACCGCAAAGCGGTGAACCGCCCCGAGGAGAGTCCGTGGGACGCGATTGGCCAGCTGGAAACCGCCAGCGGCAATCTGTGTACGGCGACGCTCATCTCTCCGCATCTGGCGCTGACCGCGGGCCACTGTCTGTTAACGCCCCCGCGCGGCAAGCCGGACAAAGCGGTCGCCCTGCGCTTTATTTCCCGCAAGGGCAACTGGGTCTATGAGATCCACGGCATTGACGGGCGAGTCGATCCCAGCTTAGGCAGACGCCTGAAAGCCGATGGCGACGGCTGGATTGTCCCTTCCGCTGCGGCGCCGTTCGATTTTGGCCTGATCGTGCTGCGCTATGCTCCGTCTGGCATTACGCCGATCCCGCTCTTTCCGGGCAGCAAGGCCGATCTCACCGCCGCGCTGAAGGCGGCGGACCGTAAAGTTACCCAGTCTGGCTATCCTGAAGATCATCTCGATAATCTTTACAGCCACCAGGATTGCATCGTGACAGGGTGGGCGCAAACCAGCGTACTGTCGCATCAGTGTGACACCCTGCCTGGCGACAGCGGCTCGCCGCTGCTGCTGAAAACGGAGGACGGCTGGCAGGTGATCGCCGTGCAGAGTTCGGCCCCCGGCCCGCAGGATCGCTGGCGGGCGGACAATCGCGCCATTGCGGTGACTGGCTTTCGCGATAAGCTGGAGGCGCTTGCCGGTGAGTAATGGACCGAGGCCGGTGAAGAATATCATTATTGACATCGTCCTGGCGGAAATGATTTTCCGCCAGCCGAAAGCAGTGAACCTGCGCAGCCCTCAGCGTCACCTGACACAATTACAGCGGGGCCAGGCGTGAAGGAAGTTTCCATTTGCCGCCTGGCTTTGCAGGCGGCGAGACGTCAGGCGAGTTTAATTAACACCATGCCGGCTACCAGCAGGATAACCCCCGCCCAGCCTTTGTTATTCAGACGCTGACCAAACAGCACCCAGCCGGCGGCGATGGTCGCCGCGATACCGAAGCCGCCCCACAGCGCATAGGCGACCGAGAGATCGATCCCTTTAACCGCCTGCGACAGGGCGCTGAACGCGCCCAATACTGCCGCCAGGGACAGGATGCCGTAGATCTTGCGGCGGAAGCCGTCGGAAAACTTCAAAAAGACGTTGGCAATAATTTCCAGCACAATGGCGATTGCCAGCCAGGCGGCGTGGATCCACTCAAACTGCTGCATGGGCCACCTCCTGCTTGGAAGACGCTTTTTTCTGGGTGCCTGACTTAATTAAGACGATCCCTATCACCAGGGTGGTCAAGCCGGCTATTTTCAGCAGGGACAGACTCTCATCAAACAGCAGCACGCTAAACAGGGTAATCAGTAAAATACCGATCCCTTCCCACAACGCATAGGCCACACCGAGGGCAATCTTTTTAACCGCAAAGGCAAGAAAAATATATGACAGGGCAATCATGGCCAGCATTAAAATAAAGCCGGTGTGCCCGCCGCTCACGCTTGCCCATTTCATAGACAAGGTGCCGGTAATTTCAGCAATAATTGCTAAAGCTAATAAAATCCAATAAAACATGATCCCTTCTCCTGCTTGAGAATATAATCCATTACCGTTTACGCGAGACGTAAACAGGAAAATTTCTGACGTAGATATCGCTGTGCGCTTGGCGCCAGCTCAGGCAGAAAGAAGGTGACTATAGCGCCGAATGCCAGTGCTGTTCGCCGGCAAAACGGGAAAAAGTGAGGGATACTGCGGGGTGATTTAAAATATACATCCTGAACTGATTGTCCATAAAATTACAATTATCCGCGGTGTTGCTTCTCGTCCGGTGCGGATGAAAATTGTCCTCAGTAGTTAAACACAGGTAGATTTGTAGCATAGTGCTACATTTAATTCAAAGACTTTGCAATTCTTTACGCCGCGGTTTTTCTTCAATGCGTTTGTTCTGCAAAAAAGCGTCATTATGCTAATGTAACGCAACCTGTTAATAGGCAAGGAAGTTTGAGGTCGGGATCCTATGGCTAAACCCATTATTACACTTAACGGATTAAAGATGGTCATCATGTTGGGCATGCTGGTGATCATCCTTACCGGCATTCGCTTTGCGGCGGACATAATCGTCCCGTTTATCCTGGCGCTTTTTCTGGCGGTGATCATCAATCCTCTGGTCCAGCTCCTGGTCCGCTGCCGGGTGCCGCGCGTGCTGGCGATCTCGCTACTGATTGGCCTGATTGTTATGTTAGCCATTGTGCTGCTGGCCTCGCTGGGGACCTCGCTCAACGAGCTGGCGCGCACCCTGCCGCAGTATCGCAACTATCTTTATGAGCCGATGCAAACCATCGCGCCCTGGCTGCAGCGTATGGGATTCACCGTTTCGGTGGTCGAGCTCAATAAGTACATCGACCCTAACGCCGTAATGACCCTGGTCACCAGCCTGCTCACTCAGCTGTCGAATGCCATGTCTTCTATTTTTCTGCTGCTGCTGACGGTGGTGTTTATGCTGCTGGAGGTGCCGCAGCTTCCCGCTAAGCTGCAGCAGTTAATGTCCAGACCAGTAGAAGGTATGGGCGCCATCCAGCGGGCCATCGACAGCGTATCGCATTATCTGGTGCTGAAAACTGCGATAAGCCTGATCACCGGCCTGGTGGTCTGGGGCATGCTGGTGCTGCTGGATGTGCGCTTCGCCTTTATGTGGGGGCTACTGGCCTTCGCGCTTAACTATATTCCCAATATCGGTTCCGTGCTGGCGGCCATTCCGCCGATCCTGCAGGTGCTGGTATTCGGTGGTCTGTACGAGGCGCTGGTAGTGCTGGCCGGCTACCTGATCGTCAACCTGGTATTCGGCAATATTCTCGAACCTCGTATCATGGGGCGCGGGCTGGGCCTCTCGACGCTGGTGGTATTCCTGTCCTTAATCTTCTGGGGATGGTTGCTGGGTCCGGTTGGCATGCTGCTCTCGGTGCCGTTGACGATTATCGTCAAAATTGCCCTCGAGCAGACCAGCGGCGGGCAGAGTATCGCTTTCTTATTAAGCGATGTCAGTAAACAGTAGTCCTTCCGCAGGCCGGCGCTTCGCCGGCCTGCTCCCTGCCCTACACTCTCTCCGTAGACCACTACGCCTTATGTATTATTGATCCGCATCACAAACGTTGCGGCGAAATCGTTACTCTGATGCTAACGATCGGCCACCGCGCTTAATTGATGCTCATAGCCTCGCGTCGCACACTAATCTCCACCAGGACAAACAAAACGATTTGTCGAATCAGGAGGTTATTAATGAATGCCGAACAAACGACGGGGCGGGTCTGGAACCGTCGCCGAACGGAAAAACAGCGGCGGCTGGCCGAGGCGAACATGCCAGGTAAGGTCATCCCGACTGACCAGTTGGTCAGCGTACTGGAAAACCTGCTCGCCCCCGGCGACCGGGTTGTGCTGGAAGGCAACAATCAGAAACAGGCCGATTTCCTCTCGCGCATGCTGGCGGAAGTTAATCCGCAAAAAATCCACGACCTGCATATGATTATGCCCAGCGTCGGGCGCAGCGAGCATCTGGACCTGTTTGAAAAAGGTATTGCCCGCAAGCTGGATTTCTCTTTCTCCGGCACCCAGAGCCTGCGCATTTCGCAACTACTGGAAGATGGCTTGCTCGAAATCGGCGCCATCCACACCTATATCGAACTCTACTCGCGCCTGTACGTCGATCTGTCGCCAAACGTCGCGCTGATTGCCGGCTATAAAGCTGACCGCAAAGGCAACCTGTATACCGGACCGAGTACCGAAGATACCCCGGCGCTGGTGGAAGCCGCCGCCTTCCACGACGGCATTGTGATAGCCCAGGTCAACGAACTGGTGGACGACGAATGCGATCTGCCGCGCGTCGATATTCCCGGCTCGTGGATCGATTACGTGGTGGTTGCCGACAAGCCGTTCTTTATCGAACCGCTCTTCACCCGCGATCCGCGCCTGATTAAGCAAGAACACATACTGATGGCGATGATGGCGATCAAGGGCATCTATGCGGAACATCAGGTGCAGTCGCTTAACCACGGTATCGGCTTTAATACCGCCGCCATCGAGTTGCTGTTGCCGACCTATGGCGAGCAGCTCGGCCTGAAAGGCAAAATCTGTAAACACTGGACCCTGAATCCGCATCCAACCTTAATCCCGGCCATCGAGAGCGGCTGGGTGGAGAGCGTGCACTGCTTCGGCGGCGAACTGGGGATGGAAGAGTACATCCGCGCCCGCCCGGATATCTTCTTTACCGGCCCGGATGGCTCGATGCGCTCTAACCGCGCCTTCTGCCAGCTGGCGGGCCAGTACGCGGTAGATATGTTCATTGGTTCAACCCTGCAGGTGGATGGTCTGGCTAACTCCTCGACCGTCACCCGCGGCCGTCTTTCCGGCTTCGGCGGCGCGCCGAACATGGGCCACGACCCGCACGGTCGCCGCCACGCCACCCCGGCATGGCTCAATATGATCACCGAGCCGGACCCGATGCAGCGCGGTAAAAAGCTGGTGGTGCAGATGGTCGAAACCTTCCAGGCCGGCGTGAAACCAACCTTCGTTGAGACGCTGGATGCAGTTGAGGTGGCGAAAACCTCCGGCATGCCGCTGGCGCCGGTGATGATTTATGGTGATGACGTCACCCACGTCCTGACCGAAGAGGGTATCGCCTACCTGTACCGTGCGGAGAGCCTTGAAGAGCGCCGGGCGATGGTCGCCGCGGTGGCCGGGATCACCGATATCGGCCTTGGTGTGGACGCCAAACGCGTCGCCGCGCTGCGTCAGAGCGGCAAAGTGGTCTACCCGGAAGATCTCGGGATTCGCCGCAGCGATGCCACCCGCTCCCTGCTGGCCGCCGGCAGCGTCGCCGACCTGGTGGAGTGGTCCGACGGACTGTACAACCCACCGGCAAAATTCCGAAGCTGGTAATGAAAAATCTCTCCCCCCTGCACGCAGAAAGCCGCGTCAGCTGGCTGGCGCATACCGCCAGCGCCTGTCTGATTGACGAAGCCCGTCTGAGCCCGAAACCAGGTCTGGTGGATAGCCGCGGCAACGGCGCGCATCAGGACCTGAATCTGGCGCTGATGGAGCGCTCCGCCCGCAGCCTGCAGCCGACCTTTCACGCGCTGGCCGAGCAAAGCTGGCGTCGCCCGGCGGACATCGCGCTGCGCGAAACCGTCGGCCGCCTTGGCCGCGAAGGCGAAGCGCAGATGATGCTGGCGACGGGTGGGGTTAACACCCACCGCGGCGCTATCTGGGCGCTAGGCCTGCTGGTCAGCGCGGTGGCGATGTTGGGTGGAGAGGGTCAGTCACAGGCGATCGCCGACGCCGCCGCCGCCCTCGCCCGCCTGCCCGACGGCTTCGCGCCGAAAAGCTTTAGTAAAGGGCTTCGCGCCAGCCGCCGCTGGCAGGTGCCAGGCGCCCGCGAGGAAGCGCAGTGTGGTTTCCCGCATATCACCCGCCTGGCGCTGCCGCAACTACAGCAAAGCCGGGCGCGAGGCGCCAGTGAGCCGCAGGCGCAGCTTGATGCGCTGATGGCCATCATGACCTCGCTGAGCGATACCTGCGTGCTGTCGCGCGCCGGTATGGCCGGGCTGCAGGCCATGCAGCAAGGCGCTTGCGAGGTGCTGGCGGCTGGCGGTTGCGCCAGTTTCGCCGGGCGCGCCGCCCTGGCCCGCCTGGACGCAATCATGCTGGCGCAAAACGCCTCGCCGGGAGGCGCCGCCGATCTCCTTGCCGCCACCCTGTTTCTCGACAGAGTTGCCGGCTAACGCATTCAGAGGATGTTATGGAACAGATTACATTGTCATTTCCTGCCAGCCGCGCCCTGAGCGGCCGAGCGCTGGCAGGAGTCGTGGGTTCAGGCGATATGGAAGTACTTTATACCGCCGCACAGAGCGCCACGCTCAACGTACAGATCACCACCTCAGTGGATAACAGCCAGGCGCGCTGGCAGGCGCTGTTCGACAGGTTGAACCTGATCAACGGCCTGCCCGCCGGGCAGTTGATTATCCACGACTTCGGCGCCACGCCGGGCGTCGCCCGTATTCGTATTGAACAGGTTTTTGAGGAGGCCGCTCATGCGTAACGATCGCAGCTTTATCGAACTGCGCGCTCGCGAACGTGCCCACGCCCTGCTGGACGACGGCAGCTACCGCGAACTGCTGGATCCGTTTGACGGTATTATGTCGCCGTGGCTCGGCGCCCAGGGCATCGTCCCGCAATCCGATGACGGTATGGTGGTCGCCAAAGGCACGATCAACGGCCAGCCTGCGGTGGTGATTGCCATCGAGGGCACCTTCCAGGGCGGCAGTATGGGCGAAGTGTCCGGCGCCAAAATGGCCGCCGCGCTGGAGCTGGCGGCGGAAGATAACCGCAACGGTATCCCGACGCAGGCGGTGTTGTGCCTCGAAACCGGCGGCGTACGTCTGCAGGAGGCCAACCTCGGTCTGGCCGCCATCGCCGATATTCACGCGGCGATTGTCGATCTGCGCCGCTACACCCCAGTGGTCGGCATCATCGCCGGCACCGTCGGCTGCTTTGGCGGTATGTCTATCGCCGCCGCGCTGTGCAGTTACCTTATCGTCACTCGTGAAGCCCGTCTCGGCCTCAACGGCCCGCAGGTTATCGAGCAGGAAGCCGGCATTGAAGAGTACGACTCCCGCAACCGGCCGTTTATCTGGAGCATGACCGGCGGCGAAATTCGCGCCGCCAGCGGACTGGTCGACGCGCTGGTTAACGATGGCGTTAACGCCGTTAAAACCGCAATGAATGAGGCGATCGCCAAAGGCGTACCGGTACAGCACCGCAGCGACAACTATGACGATTATCTGCGTCGCTTGAGCCAGTTCGACACCCGCCAGCAGGCGGATACCGCGCAGATTAAACAGCTTTTTGCCCGGGAGGATAAATAATGAGTCAGTTCCCAAACCGCGCCGCGCTGTGGCTGAACAAACTGGCGCCCGACGCGCCGCTGATGAGCGGCCTGTGCCCTTCCGTCCAGGTGGCAGACGGCCAGATTAATGGCGAAAACGTGCGTTTTATCGCCGTGGTCCCGGATGCTAACAACCACTACCCGCGCGCCGCCGGCGGCGAAGTTGGCCTGCTGGAAGGCTGGACGCTGGCGAAAGTGGTTAATGAAACCATCGCCGCCGACGCCGACCAGCCAGTCAAACGGCCGATCGTCGCCGTGATCGATGTGCCAAGCCAAGCCTATGGCCGCCGCGAAGAAGCTTTCGGCATTCACCAGGCGCTGGCCGGGGCGGCTGGCGCTTATGCCAAAGCCCGTTTGGCCGGCCACCCGGTAATTGGCCTGATCGTCGGCAAAGCGATGTCCGGGGCGTTTCTGGCCCACGGCTACCAGGCCAACCGCCTGATCGCCTTTAACGATAGCGGCGTGCTGGTCCACGCGATGGGTAAAGCGTCGGCGGCGCGCATTACCCTGCGTACCGTAGAGGCGCTGGAGAAACTGGCGGCTACCATTCCGCCAATGGCCTACGACGTCAGCAACTATGCGACGCTCGGCCTGCTCTCCGCCCTGCTGGATATTAATAATCCGGATGCCCCTGACGACCACGATCTGTCGTTGGTCAGCAACACGCTGCGCGACGCCATCGCTGACGCGCGTACCGATACCTCACTGAAGTGCCGTCTGGGCGCGGAAAACCGCCGCAGCTCGCAGCTGGTCCGCGATCGCATGCGCGCCAGCTGGTAAGACGTTCGTACGTAAGTAGTAGAAGAAAACCTGCCGGAAGCCGTCCCCCGGAGCGCGTAATAACCGCGCCGGGAAGGGACGGCTTTTAGAAAAAATAACAATCGCGCCAGTACTCTATCTTATTTACAGGTGATTTATGACTTATGTGATTATTCATGCTCTTGCCCCGATTTTCGTCATTATGCTGCTGGGCTTCTGGGCCGGTAAGGCCGGGATGGTAGATAACAAAAACGTCTCGCTGCTTAATATTTTTGTAATGGATTTTGCCTTACCCGCCACGCTGTTTAGCGCCACGGTACAAACGCCGTGGGCCGGGATCGTCGCCCAGTCGCCGCTGGTGCTGGTGTTGACCGGCGCGATGTGGATCACCTATGCCGCGATCTACTTCCTCGCCACCAGCGTGTTCAAACGCACGCCGCAGGATGCCGCGGTGCTGACCCTCACCGTCGCCCTGCCAAACTATGCCGCGCTAGGTCTGCCGATCCTCGGCAGCGTGCTGGGTGAAGGCGCGTCAACCTCGCTGTCGGTGGCGGTCTCTATCGCCTGCGGCTCGGTACTGATGACCCCGTTCTGCCTGCTGATTCTGGAGCGTGAAAAAGCCCGCGCCGCGGGTGAAAACAGCGGTTCTACGCTGGCAATGCTGCCGGTGCTGATGTGGCGTTCGGTGAAAAAACCGATCGTCTGGGGCCCGCTGCTTGGGGTGGTGCTTTCCGCGATCGGCATTAAAATGCCGGACCTGCTGCTGGCGTCGATCAAACCGCTGGGCCTGGCCGCCACCGCCGCCGCGCTGTTCCTCACCGGGGTGATCCTGTCGGCGCGTAAACTGCAGCTCAATGCGCTGATCGCTACATCAACCATCGTGAAACTGCTGGTGCAGCCGTTTATTGCCTGGGGTCTGGTGATGTTACTTGGGCTGCACGGTTCCATTGCCATTACCGCGATCCTGATGATTGCCCTGGCCGCCGGCTTCTTTGGCGTGGTCTTCGGCAACCGCTTCGGCGTCCAGTCTCCGGATGCTGAAGCCGTGCTGCTGTTGAGCTCGGTTCTGTGTATCCTGTCGCTACCGCTGTTTATCTCTTTGACTTCAGGACTGTAAACCATGTCAGCCACGCCGCGTCCCCATGATCTAGTTTGGTTAAACCACGCCAGCGCCCTGGAAGATATTGCCGAGCCGTGGGTGGCTCAGCAGTGGCGAGCCGCGCTGCCGGTGGTGGTGAGGCGCGACGTTGACGACCAGGCCCGCGTCCCGGTTGGGGTGCGGGGCATGAAGCGCGAGCAGCGCGCCGCCGGCTGGGTACAGGCGCGCAATATCGTGCGCAGCGTCACCCCGGAGATGCTTGTTGATCGTGAGGTCTTACTCCATTCGCCTTTTGTCTCGCAGCCGCCGGTCCAGGGGGCTATCGCCCTCACCTTACACCGCTGGCCCTGGGGCTGGGGCGTCACCGGCAGTACCGGCTACGCGCTGGCAACCGAGATCCCGGTGCTGCATGCGGCCAGCGATCTGGATCTGCTGATCCGCGCGCCACAGCCGCTGGACCGCGAGGCGCTGCTGGAATGGCAGACCCGGGTGGCCCAACTTCCATGCCGCGCTGATACCCAGGTCGAAACCCCGTACGGCGCCTTCGCCCTTAATGAATGGCTGCGCGACGGGCGCGCGCTGCTGAAAACGTCCCGCGGCGCGCGCTTAACCGCGACGCCGTGGCACAGGGAGGAATAATGAAGATTTTATTTACCTTTCCCGGTCAGGGCGGCCAGCGTCCCGGCATGCTGGCGATGATCCCCGATCGCGAGGCGATCCTCACCCAGGCGCGCGCCGTGCTGGGGGATGAAGTCGATACCCTCGATAGCGCCGATGCGCTACAACACACCCGTGCGGTCCAGCTCTGTCTGCTGATCGCCGGGGTAGCCTGGGCGCGCGAGCTACAGCGTCAGGGCGTGGATCCGCAGATGGTCAGCGGCCTGTCCATCGGCGCGTTTCCGGCCGCGGTGATTGCCGGCGCGCTCGATTTCGCCAGCGCGTTGCGGCTGGTGGCCCTGCGCGGGGACTTAATGGAACAGGCGTATCCTGAAGGTTACGGACTGACGGCGATTATGGGCCTGACCCGCCCGCGGGTTGAGGCGCTGATGCAGGGCCACGAGGTTTATCTCGCCAACCTGAACGCCGAAACGCAGTTCGTGATTGCGGGCCGTGATGAGGCAATGGCCGAGGTGGCGCAGCTGGCGCTGCGGGCTGGCGCCAGTAAAGCCCAGCGGCTGGCGGTCAGCGTCCCGTCGCACTGCGCGCTGCTGGATAAACCCGCCGCAGCGCTGGCAAAAGCCTTTGCCGACGTCACCTTAACGCGCCCTCAGCGCGCCTATTTAAGCGGCTCGACGGCGCGCGTGCTATGGGATCCGCAGCGGATCGCCGACGATCTGGCGATGAACATGGCGCGCCCGGTCCACTGGCAGGAGGCGATGGTCGCCGCCGATGAGCGCGATGCGCGCTTAGCCATTGAGATGCCCCCCGGCGGGGTACTCACCTGCCTGACCCGCCAGGCGGGCTGGCGCGGGGAGACCATTGCGCTGGAGCGCAGCGGCCTGGACGTCGCCCGCCATCTGGCGCAGCGGCTTAGCGATTAATACTGCGGGCGTACATCCGTCCTTCCGCCGCCAGCGCCAGCAGGTCGGCATCGCGTTCGCGATGGTGCGAATAGACGATAGAGATCAGCTGGCGCATCTGGTAGGGTTCCGCCAGCTTTAGCAGCTGTACATCCTTCTCATACACTTTCTTCATCCGCCCCGGCAGCAGGGCAAAACCGACGCCAGCCTGCACCAGGCTAATCATCGAGAAAATATCATTCACCCGGGTGACGATCTCCGGCTCGAAGCCGGCGATGTGGAATGCTTCCCGGAATCCGGCATAGGTGGCGAACCCCTCCGCCAGCGAAACAAACTTGCGGTCGGCGTAATCGCGCAGATCGGCGAGCCGTGAGGCATCCAGCCGTTCGGTCGCCGGGGCGGCGAGAAAAATATCGTCCTCAAACAGCGGCACCACGTCGAAAGCGGTATTATTGAACTCCCCTTCGTTGGTGGCGATCAGGATGGCATCGAGGGCATCGTCTTCCAGCATATCCAGCAGCATCTGATTTGAACCCATCGTCAGGTCCAGCTCCAGCTCCGGGCGACGCAGCTTCATCCCCATAATGATGCGCGGAACGGTTTCCAGGGTCAGAGAATAGAGGGTACCGATGCGCAACCGCCCCTGACCGACGCCTGCAACCTTGCGCGTCGCCTCGAGCCCGCGGTTCATCAGACTTATCACATCCTGGCAGTATTCAAGCAGCGTCCACGCCGCCTGCAGCGGCAGCAGGTTGCGCCCTTTGTGGACAAACAGCGGGCAGCCCACCCCCTCTTCCAGGGTATGCAGCGCGCGGTGAACGCTGACGCTGCTGAGTTTCATCGCTTCGGCGGTTCTGGCGATATTACCTTTCGCCATAAACATCATAAAGACCGACAGCTTGCGGAAGGTGATCTCCTGGTTAATATCCTCTTGCATGGCCCTTCCACACTCCTGGTTTAATTTTCTTATTTCAATTCAAATCAGTATATCTTTTATGACGCCAAAGTTGCAGGCAGCGCGCGGCCTCAGCCGGTAAATAACGCAAAAAAGGGAAGACCATGGTCTTCCCTTTTGTTCACTGTCGAGTTTGCTTTTACAGCGCCATATCGTGCTGCGGCGAGGCCTCGCGCGGCGTCTCTGCCGGCTTGGCGGTCGCGGTAGGCGCAGCCGCTGGCATCTGGATCACCGGCGGTTTCGTCAGCTGCAGGGTCGCAGCGGTGTCATCCCAAACCTGCTGGGTCAGCGCCACGTTACCGTTCAGCTTCTGGCCGTAGCTCGGCACAATAGCGTGAATGCGGCTCTGCCACTCCGGCGAGTTAAACTGCTGCGGGAACATCTGCTTGAGCACGTTCAGGGTGATCGGCGCGGCGGTGGAAGCCCCCGGCGAAGCGCCGAGCAGCGCGGAAATGGTTTTCTGCTGATCGACCACCACTTCGGTACCGAGCTTCAGCACGCCGCCCTTCTCTGCGTCTTTCTTGATGATCTGTACGCGCTGGCCGGCCTGGATCAGTTTCCAGTCTTCTTTACGCGCGTCCGGATAGTACTCTTTCAGCGCAGCGAAACGGTCATCATCGCTGAGCATCACCTGGCTAACCAGGTATTTCACCAGATCGAAGTTGTCGAGACCGACGTGGGTCATCGGCAGCACGTTATTGGTGGTGGTAGTGCTGAGCAGATCGAAGAACGAACCATTTTTCAGGAACTTGGTCGAGAAGGTGGCGAATGGCCCGAACAGCACCACGCGCTTACCGTCGAGGTAACGTGCATCAAGATGCGGCACCGACATCGGCGGCGCGCCGACTGAAGCCTGGCCATACACTTTCTCCAGATGCTGCGCGGTGACCGCCGGGTTCTCGGTCATCAGGAACGAGCCGCCCACCGGGAAGCCGGCATAGTTGTCCGCTTCCGGAATACCGGTTTTTTGCAGCAGCTTCAACGCGCCGCCGCCGGCGCCGATAAAGACGTATTTGGCGTCAATAGTCCGCGCTTCCCCGCTCTGCACATTCTTAATCGTTACGTGCCAGGAGTTGTCGGCATTACGTTTGAAATCCGTTACTTCAGAGGAGGTCTGCAGGGTGAAGTGGTTATTTTTCTTCAGGCTGCCGATCAGCTGGCGAGTGATTTCGCCGTAGTTGACATCGGTACCCACCGGCGTCCAGGTGGCGGCCACTTTCTGCTGCGGATCGCGGCCTTCCATCACCAGCGGCGCCCACTGTTTAATTTGCGCGTGATCGGTGGAGAATTTCATCCCCTGGAATAAGGTGGTCTGCTGCAGCGCGTTATAACGCTTCTGCAGATAATCCACATTATCACCCCAGACGAAGCTCATATGCGGCGTGGAATTAATAAACGAGTGCGGATCGTGCAAAATACCGCGTTTCACCTGTGCCGACCAGAACTGACGGGAAATCATAAATTGCTCGTTAATATCGAGCGCTTTGCTGACGTCAATCGACCCGTCCGCCCGCTCCGGCGTATAGTTCAGCTCCATATTCGCCGAGTGGCCAGTACCGGCATTATTCCAGCCGTTGGACGACTCCAGCGCCACGCCGTCCAGTTTCTCCACCATGGTCAGATCCCAGTCCGGCTGCAGCGCCTGCAGCCAGGTGCCGAGCGAGGCGCTCATGATCCCGCCGCCAATCAGCAGGAAGTCGGTTTTTTTCGAGGTATCCGCTTCAGCATGCGTCGCCGCGCTGACGAACATCGCTAATGCGGTTAAGGAAATAATCGTTTTTTTCATTGCAGGCATAATAGAATTATCACGTAGCACACGGTCATAAGAGGCAGCATATTAACGCACTTTTACTTTATTTTAAAATATCATTTACACTCTCGCATTTTAAACCAAACAGTTATTTAACTTAAAAAATCAATTTTAAAAATAGAGCGAAGACGGATAAAAAAATAAGGTCGAAAATTCAATATCTATTGCCGGGTAAAATAAAAGCTAAGAATTTCTTTAATTACAAAAGTCCAGGCGCGCATGCTCATCGCGCGCCTGGCAGAGAAGGGATTACTGGGCGGGAGTGACAGCGCTACGCTGGGCTTCACGCAGGGCGAGGCGCAGATGATCGTGATGTTTGGTTAGCAGCTCCCGCGCGTGCCAGGCGTCAAGCCCGCTGAGCAGCATCAGGATCGCGGTGCGGCAGTGCTGATGACAGCTGGCCAGGGCGGCCTTTGCTTCACTGCGCGTGCAATCGGTGGCCGCCATCACAATCGCTATCTGCCGCTCCGCCCAGTGCGAATTGTCAGCCTGCACGTCCACCCGCAAATTGCTGTACACCCGACCGTCACGGATGGCGAGTCCGGTTGTCAGCATATTGACGATCTGCCTCTGGGCCAACTGAGCCTTCGGATTGGCTAACCCCGCCACCGCCTCCGGCCCGGTCTGCGGAGCAATAATGATATCCGCCAGCTGCGCCGCCTCGCTGGTCGGCTGCTGGGTGATGACCGCTATCGGGGCGCCCAGCGACCAGGCGTGGCGCATCGCCCCCCACACCCATGGCGTCTTGCCGCTGACGGTCAGCGCCAGCAGCATATCGCGATTGCTGAAGTCCAGCGACTGCAGCTCAAAGGCGCCCAGGTCATAATTATTCGCTGCAGTCTCCCGCTCGGCCATCGCCGTCGTCTGCCCACCGGCAATCAGCCCCACCAGCGCGTGTTTACCTTCCGGTGAATAGTCGCTGACCGCCTCAATGGCCGTCCGGCCCGAAGCGCCGGCGCCAATAATGACCAGGCGCCCTCCCCGGCTTATCGTCGCGGTGGCGATATCAATCAGCCGGGCGATATCCGGCAGACAGGCGCCGACCGCCTCCGATATCTGCTTATCATCCTGATGCAGCATCGCCAGCATATCGGCGGTGGCGAGGCGATCGATGTGGGTGGTCTCCGGGTGACGACGAGCCTGCATTGACGCGGTTAGCGAACTGCTCATAACAACCTCCATTTACGACAGAAAAAGCGCATCTCGGCAAAATCAGCGGCCTGATGCATATCCTTATATTCATCAGGACTATTTAACCTCTGCCGCCACTATAAGTGGAATGTTCTGCACTTTACCGCCGTCGGGGTCACAGTTTACCGTCCCCAACGCGCGTTTACGGGTGATTGTCGGTTATCTGAGCGATCCTGTCTGAGGTCTCATCTTCACCACCCGCCTGCATAGCCAGCCAGAAGGATTGCTGGCAAAGGTTATAAAACTGTTTGCGCATCGGGTTGATCTCCTGGCCGGCGGCGTCGATAACCTGCCAGTCAATCCAGCACTCCGGGCAGGATGCGCTATCCTGCTGCGCGATCTCGAGCTCATAGCGGCGCTGGATCACCACCCCGCTGCGATGCCGCCAGCGGGCGATCTCCCACTCTGCTTCCGCTTCATTATCCTGTTCACGATGCTGCGCCAGACGTTCAACGTGCCGCTGCCGGAGGATATCCCGGACCAGAGAAGCCAGTTCCATAGTGTCTCCCTTAAGCCTGTGGCGAAAAGCCGCAGTGTACCGCGCGCAGGAGGAGTCTGCCGTAGCAAAAGCGGCCTTTTGCTTTGATTACACGGCTTTATGTATGCCGCGCTATCGGCGATAATAATCTTTCACTGAATCTACCCGGGGTCGTCATGAAGGCTTCAGAGCACCCGCCTCGCGTTCGCCAACGCGCCTTACCGTTAAAGCTGAGCACCGCCGTGTCCTTGATGATCGGCAGCGTCATCGGCGCCGTGCTGCTGCTGGTGTATGCCTTGTGGTATATGCAGATCAGCAACGCCACCCGCGACGGTCTGAAAGAAACCGCGCTGGCGGTGGCGCGCACCATGGCCGATATGCCGCAGGTGAAGCGCGGACTGGAGGCGCCCCCGCAGCAGCAGATCATTCAGCCGCTGGCGCAGGCCATTACCCGCCGCAACGACCTGTTGTACGCTATCGTCACCGATATGCAGGGTATTCGCTATTCGCATCCGGACAGCTCAATCATCGGCAAACCGTTCATCGGCCACGATATTCAGCCGACGCTGCAGGGGAAAGAGAATGTCGCCATCAACCACGGGGTGCTGGCCCCGGCGCTACGGGTGTTTACGCCGGTGTTCAACGAACGGCATCAGCAAATCGGCGTGGTGGTGGTCGGCATTTCACTGAGTAAAGTGGACGAACAGATCGCCAACAGCCGTTGGGACGTGCTGCTGACCATCCTGTTCAGCGCGCTGGTCTGCGCGCTGGGCACCTGGAGCCTGGTTCGCGGCCTGAAGCGCGTACTGCTGGGGCTGGAGCCGCACGAAATATCCACCCAGTTTCAGCAGCGTCAGGCCATGCTTCACGCCCTCAAGGAGGGGGTGGTGGCGGTCGATGCCCATGGCGAGGTAAATCTCATCAACCCCGCGGCGGAAGAGATCCTCTTTTCCGGCCCGGATAAGACTCTCGTTCACAGCCCCCTGCTCGACGATCTGCAGACCGTACTGCAGAGCGGCGAGCCAATGTACGACCGCGAACTGGGGTGCAATGGTCTGCTGCTGATCGGCAATACAGTGCCCATTCGCAGCCAGGGTGCGGTGGTCGGCGCCATCTGTACCTTCCGCGATAAAACTGAGGTCAGCCAATTGCTGCAGCGACTGGACGGCATGATGAGCTATGTGGATGCCCTGCGCACCACCTCCCATGAGTTTATGAATAAATTGCACGTGATCCTCGGTCTGCTGAATATGAAAAGCTACGGCAAACTCGAGGAATACGTGCTGCAGACCGCCCACCGCTACCAGGCGGACATCGGCGACATTCAGCACCGCATTAAATCCCCGGTGGTGGCCGGCTTCCTGATAAGTAAAATTCAGCGCGCCACAGAGTGCGGCTTTACCCTGACGCTGGCGGAGGAGAGCCTGGTGCCGGATTGTCCAAACGAGAAACAGGTCACGGTGCTGGTGACGGTGCTGGGCAACCTTATTGAGAACGCGCTGGACGCCATGTGCGGCCAGGCGGAGGGTGAGATCGGCCTGCTGCTGCACTACCAGGACGGCTGGCTAAGCGGTGAAGTGAGCGACGATGGGCCGGGGATCCCGGAGAACAACATCGACGCTATCTTTAACAAAGGCTTCTCCACCAAAGGCGAGAATCGCGGCGTCGGGCTGTTTCTTGCTAACCAGCAGTTGCGCGAGCTCGGCGGCACCCTCGCCGTCGAATCGGAACCCGGCGTATTTACCCAATTTTTTGTTCATCTCCCCTGGGATAGTAAAAGGAAACCTGCGTGATAAATGTTTTAATTGTTGACGATGATGCCATGGTGGCCGAACTGAATCGCCTGTACGTGGCAAGGGTTCCCGGCTTTCGTTGCAGCGGGAGCGCTTCGACGCTCAGTCAGGCCCAGGAGATGATTAACGATCCGCAGCAGGAGATCGATCTGGTGCTGCTGGATGTCTACATGCAGCAGGACAGCGGGCTCGATCTCCTGCCGACCATCCGCGAGTCGGGGCGCGCCATCGACGTTATCATGATTACCTCGGCGGCGGATGCCGCCACGGTACAGACCGCGATGCATTACGGGGTGGTCGATTACCTGATTAAACCCTTCCAGTTTCCGCGCTTTGAAGAGGCGCTCACCACCTGGCGGGAGAAGCGCAAGCTAATAACCGGCCAGCCCTATTACGAACAGGCCGATGTCGACCGCCTGCTGCACGGCGGCGCGCCGGAGGCCAGCGACGCGCGCAAGCTGCCTAAAGGGTTAACCGCGCAAACGCTGCGCACACTCTGCCAGTGGATTGACGCCCATCCGGATGTCGAATTCTCTACCGATGAGCTGGCGGCGGCGGTGAATATCTCCCGCGTTTCCTGCCGCAAATATCTGATTTGGCTGGCGCAGATCAATATTCTCTATACCACTATCCACTACGGCGCTACCGGGCGGCCGGTCTATCGCTACCGCCTGGTCGCCGAACAGTACAGTTTGCTTAAGCAGTACAGTCAATAACCCGATAGCCGCTGTCCAGCGGCGCAAAACGCAGCCGCTGCGGCGATGAGAGAATAATGTCGCGATTTTTGGTAACGAAAATCGCGTCGATATCCTGCCGCTGACGCAGCGCTGCGCAGCCCTTCTCCACGCCGAGGCCGAACAGCAGCGTGGTCCAGATGTCGCCGTCTAAAGAATCCGCGGAAATGACCGTCACGCTGTCGAGTTCGTTGTCCAGCGGATAACCGCTGCGCGGGTCGAGAATATGGTGCCAGCGTTTGCCATCCTGTTCGAAATAGCGCTCGTAGGTCCCGGAGGTGACTACCGATTGCCCGTTGACCGTCAGGGAACCGATCAGCGCCTGCGCGTCGGCAAATGGTTTTTTCAGGCCAATGGCCCATTCGCCGAGGGTAAGCACATTGCCGCCGAGGTTGATCAGCGCCTTCTCCACCTGCTGCTGACGGAGATAATCGCGCACGCGGTCAGCGATATAACCTTTGGCGATCGCCCCGAGATCCAGCTCCATCCCCGGCTGTTGGAGAAACACGCTGCAGGTTGCCTCATCGAGGATCACCTCCTGTGGGCGGGTCAGCGCCAGTCGGGCTCTGATATCAGCCGCGTCAGGCACGCTGTGCCCGTGAAAACCAATTCGCCACAGCTTCACCAGCGGGCCGATGGCGAGGTTAAAGGCGCTGTCGCGCACCATGCTGGCGGCTTTGGCGCACTGGATCAGCTGAAAGACCGGTCGGCTGACGGTGACCGGATGACGCCCGGCGGCATGGTTGATATCCATCACCTGCGACTCGGCGCGGTTAACGGTAAGCAGGTCTTCGTAGCGCTTGATAAGCTGGAAAACGCGGGAGGCCATCGCCTCATCATGGGAACAGAGTTTGAGCAGGATGGGCGAGCCCATCAACACGGCGGAGTAGCTATAGACGCGGTTATCGGACATCGGGCTCTCCTTAGAAGGGGCAAGCCGGGCGGCGAAAGCGCCAACCCGGCAGGATCAAGGTTACAGGTTATCCTCTGGCACGTTTCGCCGCCTGATGGCCCGCGAGGGTACCGAAGATGATGATATCCGCCACCGCGTTACCGCCGATACGGTTGCCGCCGTGGATCCCGCCCACCACTTCACCGGCGGCGTAGGCGCCGCGAATCGGCTGCTGCGCCACATTCAGCACTTCGCCATCGGTATTAATGGTCACGCCGCCCATGGTGTGGTGCACGCCGGGGGCGATGCGAATGGCGTGGAACGGGCCTTCGTTAATCGGCGCGCGCAGCGCGGTGGTCCGGCCAAACTGTTCATCATGCTGTTTTTCCACCGCCCCGTTATAGCACTCGAGGGTGGCGAGGAAGGCATGGTAATCCATCCCCAGTTTCTCCGCCAGTTCCCGCGGTGAGCTGGCGCTGGTGACGAAGCCTTTGGCGATGTACTCGTCGGCAGCTTTGTTTTTCGCCCGCACATGCTCGTCGAAGACGATGTAAGCATAGTGTTCCGGCAGAGCGATAATCGCCGTCGAGACTTTATCGCGGGTCTCCATCTCGTTGAAGAAGCGGTTCCCCTGCTGGTTAACGAGAATAGCGCCGCCGCCGCGAATCGATTCGGAAATCAGATACGAGGTCTGCTGCTCGACGGTCGGGTGAATCTGAATTTCGCCCATGTCCACGGTGCCGGCGCCGATGCGTTCCAGCAACGCGATACCGCTCCCGGTAGCCCCTTTGTGGTTAGTGGTGACGAAGCCTTCAAGGTCAGGACGATACTTCACGACCATCGCGCTGTTAGCGCTGAAGCCGCCGGTGGCCACTACGATGCTTTTGGTCTGTACTTCAATGACTTCTTTTTCGTCGTTGATCAGACGTACACCGCTAACCTCATCCCCGCGCATCAGGATCTCTTCCACCGAGGTATCCAGCAGGACGTCAATACCGCGTTTGGTGATGTTGCGCACCAGGCCGCTAATCAGATAGCCGCCGACCGCTGACCCGTCGCGCGGACGGTGGGTACGGTCAATGCTCATCCCACCGGTGGTGGTAATGTCGTTGAGCATAATGCCCCGGTCCGCCAGCCACTCAATGGCTTGCGGCGCGTTTTCAACGAAACGGCGCAGCAGCTGCGGGTTGTTTTTGTTGTGGCCGCCCTTCAGGGTTTCCTGATAGAACAGCTCTTTACTGTCCTGAATACCTTTGACCCGCTGGAAGCGAGTTTCCGCGGCGTTCATCCCGGCGGAAGCCTTGATGGTGTTCCCGCCGATGGTCGGCATTTTTTCGACGATCAGGACGCTGGCGCCTTCGTCGTGAGCCTGAATGGCTGCCGCCAGGCCGGCGCCGCCGCTGCCGACCACCACCACGTCATAACTTTTCGGCGCGGCGTCATTGCCGCCCTCTTCCGCCGCCAGCGCTTTACTCGATTTCAGCATCGCTTTGGCGACCGCTTTTTTCACCGCCTCGCTCTGGCTAGTGGCCCCGGAAATGGCATCGACGTGCGGGGTATTGGCGGTGAGAATACGTTCGCGGATCTCTTCGAAGCTGGTGGTGAATTCCACGGTCTGGACCGGGCTCGCCGCCAGTTCGATATCGGCAATATGGTCATTTTCGAGGCTGACGTTGATCACCAGCTCATTGGCGTCATCGTGGACGGTCTCAACAAACATCCCCGGTTTAAATTTGGCGTCGCCCATGCTCATGTCGCGGATCATCGCTTCCACCAGCGAGAAACGCCATAGCGGTTCCGGAATGTGCAGCGCTTCACGCTGGGTGCTGTCGATAAACAGCTCCAGCTCTTCGCCGGCGGCGATACGTGACGCCCAGTCCGGATAGGCGATGCAGGCGCGGCCCACGGCGATCAGGTCATAACCATGATCGAGGCCCTGCTCGGCATCAGCGGCGTTCACCACCCCGCCGACGCCCATCACCGGCACCTGGGCGAGGGTGTCAGAGCGCATCGCGCAGTATTTCTCGATCAGCGGCGTCGCATCGCTGGTATCGACGATAGACGGACGCAGGGTGGCACCCACCGAGAAGTGCAGATAGTCGACACCGCGGGCGGCCAGCTTTTCCAGCAGATACATGGTGTCGTCAAAGCGGATCCCCGGGACCTCCATCTCCTCCGGCGAGAAGCGATAGCCGATGATAAAGGCATCGTCAGCATACTGGCGGGCCATTTTGTGGGTAATATCCAGCACCGCCAGTGGGAAACGGGCGCGGTTGTCGCGGCTACCGCCCCACTCGTCATCGCGCTGGTTGGAGTTCGGCGAATAGAACTGCTGAATGAGATAGGTGTTGGCGCCGTGAATTTCGACCCCGTCGAAACCGGCGAGAATGGCGCGACGAACGCCGTCGCCAAACTTGGCGATCATCCCTTCCACTTCTTCTCCGCTCAGCGCCCGCGGCATGGCGGCGCCCTCACGCGGCGCGGCAATAGCGCTCGGCGCCACCGGCTGGCGCCCCCCGATCAGCTGCGGGTCGACCATACGGCCGCCGTGGTAGATCTGCAGAATCGCTTTTGAACCCTCGGCTTTGATCGCCTCAGCGATTTTCGCCAGGCCGGCAATTTTTTCATCATTATCAATGCCGATCGCGCCCGGGAAGGCCAGACCGTAGTCATCAATAAAGCAGCACTCGACAATAATGGTACCGATGCTTCCGGCGCGCGCGCGGTAGTACTCCACCAGCTCGCTGGTGACAGTACCATCGAAATAACCGGTGCAGGTGGTCATTGGCGCCATGAGCAAACGGTTTTTCAGCTCGGTACCATTTGGTAAAGTAAATGGCTGCAAAATACGTTCGTTACTGGTCATAAGTTACGCTCCAGATTTTAAAATATTAAAAGCTCAGAATGAGGTGACGGAATCATTAATGGTTTTGGTTTTTTAATTCCTGTTGTCATGCCAATAATATAGCGCGTTTTTTAATTACTAAACCAATTACGTTAGTTATAAAACTATTTAACCCCAGCAATAACATCGCTACCTCTATTGTATTATTAAAATAATAAATAGCATTTACATAATACAAATGCGTGATAACAATTAGGATACTTTTGTTAACATAAACAATGACAAGGAAACAACAAAAAATACAATAAAATCATAAAGATAATAAAACATAAAATAATTTCAGCATTTATTGTTCATTTTTCTTTTAACATCTATCGATATTTTCGCCAAAATAACACCTCATCATATAGGGTTATACTGATAATAAAAAAATAGTGAAATCACCGGCTTTTATTGATCTTGATCAATTGCAACGGCCATTGAAAGCGCAATATATAAATAACCAACAAATTTAATTTAACGCCTCATAAAACGCGTTAAATAAGCGCCCTGTCGATACTCAGAAACGCAAAATAAAAACTAAAGTAACTTTTGTAATTAAAGAAACCACTGAGCAAGACGCTGGCGTAAACGTTATTTCCAACAACTTGCAGATACTCATTATGAAAGAGAAAAAGACAACCATACCGCCTGCCGGTGCAGTCAAGCCAACGACTGCGAATAAAAAACCTCTCCTGATGATGGCGCTGCCGATTATCGTTGCCGTGCTGTTATTGTTCGTCCCGGTCCCCGAAGGCCTGCCGCCGTACGCCTGGCACTACTTCGCTATCTTTGTCGGGGTGATCGTCGGGTTGATTTTTGAACCGCTGCCCGGCGCCGTTATCGGTATCACCGGCGTGGTAGTTATTGCCCTGTGCAGCCAGTGGCTGCTGTTCAGCCCGGATCAGATGGCCGCGCCAGGCTTCAAAATGGCTGGCGCCTCCTTTAAGTGGGCGGTGAGCGGCTTCGGCAACTCCACCGTGTGGCTTATCTTCGGCGCGTTCATGTTCGCCGCCGGCTACGATAAAACGCAGTTCGGCCGCCGCCTGGCGCTGATTCTGGTGAAATATCTTGGCCGTCGCAGCCTGACGCTCGGCTACGCCATCACCTTCGCGGATCTGCTGCTGGCGCCGTTTACGCCATCTAACACCGCACGCAGCGGGGGGACTATCTACCCGATTATCGCTAACCTGCCGCCGCTGTACGGTTCAAAGCCAAACGATCCGAGCGCACGTAAAATCGGTTCCTATCTGATGTGGGTAGCGATCACCGCCGCCTGTATTACCAGCTCGATGTTCCTGTCGGCTCTGGCCCCGAACCTGCTGGCCCTGGCGCTGGTCAAAAGCATTGTTGGCATCAATATCTCCTGGGGCACCTGGTTCATCGCCTTCCTGCCGCTGGGTATCCTGCTGATTCTGGCCATGCCGCTGCTGGCCTACTGGTTCTACCCGCCGGAAGTGAAAGTCAATAACGAAGTGCCACTGTGGGCCGCGCGTGAACTGGAAAAACTGGGCAAACTGTCGCGCAATGAAATTCTGCTGCTGGTATTCGTCTGCTTCGCGCTGATGATGTGGATCTTCGCCGCCGACTGGATCGAACCGGCGCTGGCTGCCCTGCTGGTTATCGTGCTGATGCTGTGGACCGGCGTGCTCTCCTGGAGCGATATCACCAACAACAAAGCGGCATGGAACACCTTTGTCTGGTTCGCCACCCTGGTGGCACTGGCCGACGGCCTCTCCTCCACCGGCTTTATCGCCTGGCTGGGTAAAGAGGGCGGCGCGCTGATGAGCGGCATCTCCCCGGGGATGGCGACCATCGTCCTGCTGCTGGCGTTCTACCTGCTGCACTATCTGTTTGCCAGCACCACCGCGCACACCACCGCGCTGCTGCCGGCCATGCTGACCATTGCCTCGACTATCCCGGGAATGAATATGGAAGTGTTTGTCCTGCTGATGGTCACCTCGCTGGGCGTGATGGGGATCATCACCCCATACGGTACTGGCCCAAGCCCAATCTACTACGGCAGCGGCTACCTGCCGACCAAAGATTACTGGCGCCTCGGCACCATCTTTGGCGCCATCTTCCTGGCCGCCCTGCTGCTGATTGGCTATCCGTGGATGTCCATGATGTTCTGATTCATAACCGCCGGGACTACCCCGGCGGTTTTTATCTTTATGGAGTAAGTGACTATGTCGACTAAACCGTTTGTTTATCAGGATCCGTTTCCGCTGGCGCACGACGATACGGAATACTATCTGCTCAGCAAAGAGCACGTCTCCGTCGCCGAATTTGACGGCCAGCAGGTCCTGAAAGTAGAGCCGCAGGCGCTGACCCTGCTCGCTCAGCAGGCCTTCCACGACGCCGCCTTTATGCTGCGCGTCTCCCATCAGCAACAGGTCGCCTCGATTTTGCTCGACCCGGAAGCCAGCGATAACGATAAATATGTCGCCCTGCAGTTCCTGCGCAACTCGGAAATTGCCGCCAAGGGCGTGCTGCCGACCTGCCAGGATACCGGCACCGCCATCATTATGGGTAAAAAAGGCCAGCGCGTCTGGACCGGCGGCGGCGATGAAGCCGCTCTGGCGCAGGGCGTTTACAACACCTATACCGAAGATAACCTGCGCTACTCACAGAACGCGCCGCTGGATATGTATAAAGAGGTTAACACCGGCACCAACCTGCCGGCGCAGATCGATCTCTATAGCGTCGACGGTGAAGAATATAAGTTCCTGTGCATGGCGAAAGGCGGCGGTTCCGCCAACAAAACCTATCTGTACCAGGAAACCAAGGCCCTGATCACCCCGGCGAAGCTGAAAAACTACCTCGTTGAGAAGATGCGCACCCTCGGTACCGCCGCCTGCCCGCCGTACCACATCGCGTTTGTGATCGGCGGCACCTCAGCGGAAGCAACGCTGAAGACCGTCAAACTGGCCTCGACCCGCTATTACGACGGTCTGCCGACCGAAGGTAACGAACACGGTCAGGCGTTCCGCGACGTGCAGCTGGAGCAGGAGTTGCTGCAGGAAGCGCAGAACCTCGGCCTCGGCGCGCAGTTCGGCGGGAAATACTTCGCCCACGATATCCGGGTGATCCGTCTGCCGCGCCACGGCGCCTCCTGCCCGATCGGCATGGGCGTCTCCTGCTCCGCCGACCGCAATATCAAAGCCAAAATTAACCGCGACGGTATCTGGATCGAGAAGCTGGAGAGCAATCCGGGAAAATATATTCCTGAACATCTGCGTCAGGCCGGCGAAGGCGAAGTGGTAAGCATCAACCTGAATCAGCCGATGAGCGAGATCCTGGCGCAGCTGTCGGCACATCCGGTCTCCACCCGCCTGAGCCTTAACGGCACCATTATCGTGGCCCGCGACATCGCCCACGCCAAGCTGAAGGAGCTTATCGACAACGGCGAGGCGCTGCCGCAGTACGTCAAAGATCACCCGATCTACTACGCGGGCCCGGCAAAAACGCCAGCCGGTTACGCTTCCGGCTCCCTCGGCCCAACCACTGCCGGCCGCATGGACTCTTACGTTGATCTGCTGCAGTCCCACGGCGCGAGCATGGTGATGCTGGCGAAAGGCAACCGCAGCCAGCAGGTGACCGATGCCTGCCATAAACACGGCGGCTTCTACCTTGGAAGCATCGGCGGCCCGGCGGCAGTGCTCGCCCAGCAGAGTATCAAGAGCCTCGAGTGCGTGGCCTATCCGGAACTGGGGATGGAAGCTATCTGGAAAATCGAAGTGGAAGATTTTCCGGCGTTTATCCTCGTCGATGATAAAGGCAACGACTTCTTCCAGCAGATCCAGAATAAGCAGTGCGCGGGCTGTAAACAGCACGGCTAACGCTATCCTCTGACGCTGATATCAGGCCGTCGCCGTTTGGGCGACGGCTTTTTTTATGTCCGCGTTTCCCCAGCTTGAATTCACTTCGCACCAGGCTATGCTCAACTACAAGCCCTCCGTTTTTTACTGAAAAATAACAATAATTCTTATCTCAGGTGCCTCAATGAACAGGATGAGCATCGTTATCCTCTGGGCGCTGGCGCTGCTGGTGCTCCAGCCGGCGCTGGCCGCCGAACCGCGACAGCAGCCAACCGCGCGCGAGCAGGCACGCACGGTCACGATTTTCCACCAACCTGTCGTCATGTTGCAGGCCACCTTTGGCCAGACCACGCCCGAAGAGCGCGTTTTGCGCACCCGCAGCGCCCTGCGCGCCTTCACCGAAGATGATATTCGCCAGCCGCTGCGGGTCGTGCCGGTTATCCGCTATGGTCAGCCAGGCAGACTGTTTCTGATGAACGGCAAACCGGTGCTGCTGCTGAGCCAGGCGGATCTCGACGAGGGCGATGATTTAACCCTCGACCAGGCAGCCCAGCGGGTGCTGGCGCGTATGGAAGCCCAGCGCACCAGCCTCCAGGAGCAGTTCAACAACCGCTATCTGTTCATCTCCGCCGGTAAAGCCCTGGCCGGGGCGCTGCTGCTGGCGCTGTTTTACTACGGCGCCTTCCGCGCCTGGCGGCGGGTGCGACGTTTTTTCCTGCTGCGGATCCTCGAAAAACGTAGCGCCATACCGCAGCACTGGCGGCGCTATCTCGGCAATATTGAAGTTCGACTCTATGCTGTGCTGGTCATCTTTCTCGGCATGCTGGCCTGTTATCTCTGGCTGAGCTGGGCCTTCAGCCTGTTTCCCTGGACGCGGGTGTGGAGCGAATCGCTGGGCGACTGGTCGCTGGGGGTGATCCGCGACCTCTCTCTGTCGATTGTCGCCTCCCTGCCGGGGCTGATGATCGTGGTGCTTATTTTCCTTCTCACCTGGCTTATCATTCGCCTGGTGAAGGTGGTTCTCGACCAGGTCGCCGCCGGCCGCATTCAGGTTCCCGGCATTCATCCGGAGACCGTTAGCGCCACCCGTCGACTTATCTCGGTGGTCATCTGGTTGTTTGCCCTCTCCGCCGCCTACCCGTTCCTTCCCGGCGCCAACTCTCTCGCCTTCAAAGGCATTAGCGTGTTCTTCGGCCTGATGCTGACCCTCGGGTCAACCGGAGTGATGACCCATGCGATGAGCGGCCTGGTACTGATCTACTCTCGGGCGCTGCGCAAAGGGGATTGGATCCGCCTCGCCGATAATGAGGGTCAGGTCAGCGAGATTGGCGTACTGGCAACCAAAATTCTCACCCGCGAAAATTACATCGTTACCGTCCCGAACGCGGTGGTGGTGAGCGGGAAAATTATTAATCTCAGCGCCGAAAGCGCCGACGGTGGAGTCAACCTCACCACCAGCGTCACCATCGGCTACGATACGCCGTGGCGTCAGGTCCATGCGATGCTGGAGCTGGCGGCGAGACGCACCCCGGGGATCGATCAGCAAATTGCGCCGGTGGTGCGTAAGCTGGGATTGCTCGACTGGTATACCTCGTATGAGCTGCAGGTGCGCTTACTCCCCACAACCAAGCTGCCGGATGGCCGCAACGCATTGCATAGCAGCATTATTGATGTGTTTAACGAATTCGGCGTGCAGATTATGTCGCCGAACTTTGTGATGCAGCCAAAGGCGGCGGTAGTGGTACCGCAGGAAGCCTGGTACGCCGCCCCGGCCGTCGCGCCGCAGGAGCCTGAGAAATAAGGGTTAACGTAGCGGCATTTCCGCCGGGTGGCGGCTGCGCCTTACCCGGCCAGGGGTTCGTGCGGCCTGTCACTCATTTACCCACTTGCGCGACTGAAACTGCCGGTGCTGGCGGCCTCAAAATCGCTGAGACGTTCCCGGAAGGCCGGGGCAGCCCGCATGGATGCGGGCTGAGGGCCGTGTTTTGCAGGGACGCTGCCTCGGCCCGACCCGCAGCCTGCAGGGATAAGTCGAAGGGACCGCGCAGCGGCGATTTTGCTGGCCGGAGCCCGGGGGTACAGGGGGCGGCGGCGACTGGCCGCCCCCTGTGCGCTCCCTGCGCCATAAGAGACATAACGCAGAAGATCAACCGGGAGCGCAATCTGCCCGGAATTAACATAGAAGTTGTAGCCCTGCCAAACGTTGTGGTCCTGCCAAACATAGTGCGAACAGGGACATTTCCGGTTGTGCCGCCATTTCGCCGGGTGGCGGCTGCGCCTTACCCGGCCTACGGGGTCTACAGGCGATCTTTGCTTCCCAGGCCCGGCAAGCGCTGCGCCGGAGGGCAATCTATCGGCGCCATACCCGCCATTTCGCCGGGTGGCGGCTGCGCCTTACCCGGCCAGGGGTTCGTGCGGCCTGTAACTCATTTACCCACTTTCGCGACTGAAACTGCCGGTGCTGGCGGCCTCAAAATCGCTGAGACGTTCCCGGAAGGCCGGGGCAGCCCGCATGGATGCGGGCTGAGGGCCGTGTTTTGCAGGGACGCTGCCTCGGCCCGACCCGCAGCCTGCAGGGATAAGTCGAAGGGACCGCGCAGCGGCGATTTTGCTGGCCGGAGCCCGGGGGTACAGGGGGCGGCGGCGACTGGCCGCCCCCTGTGCGCTCCCTGCGCCATAAGAGACATAACGCAGAAGATCAACCGGGAGCGCAATCTGCCCGGAATTAACATAGAAGTTGTAGCCCTGCCAAACGTTGTGGTCCTGCCAAACATAGTGCGAACAGGGACATTTCCGGTTGTGCCGCCATTTCGCCGGGTGGCGGCTGCGCCTTACCCGGCCTACGGGGTCTACAGGCGATCTTTGCTTCCCAGGCCCGGCAAGCGCTGCGCCGGAGGGCAATCTATCGGCGCCGTACCCGGCCTACAACGACTGCCGGGCAAGCCGACTCGGACGACGACTCAACCCTGCGCGGCGTCGATGTCGTCAAACACCTGCTGCGCCAGATGCATCGTGGCATTGGCCGCCGGCAGCCCGCAGTACAGCGCAGAGTGCATGATCAGCTCTTTCAGCTCATCGCGGGTCACCCCGTTGTTAAACGACGCGCGTAGATGCATCTTCAGCTCCGCCTCGCGATTGAGAGCGATCAGCATGGCAATAGTGATCATGCTGCGGGTATGGTGATCGAGCCCCGGACGCGTCCAGGTCTCGCCCCAGGCATAGCGGGTAATAAAGTCCTGAAACTCATCATTCAACGGCGTCAGATGCTGCAGCGTACGGTCGACATGGGCGTCGCCCAATACTTTGCGCCGTACCGCCATCCCGTCCTGATAGCGCTGTTTATCATCCATGGCGTTCCCCCTGGAAAAAGCTCAGCAGCGCCGAAGTAAAGCTTTTCGGCGCCTCAATGTTAGACAGATGCGATGCCGCCAGAACCACCACCTCGGAGGCGGGGATCTGCTGCTGCAGGAAATGAGCGTCACCGACCGTGGTGACAGGGTCACTTTCCCCGGCGATGATTAGCGTCGGCAGCGGGATCTGCCCCACTTCGCCCCGCAGGTCGGCGGCGGCCAGCGCCTCACAGCAGGCGGCATAGCCTTCAGCATCGGTATGGGTCAGCTGGTGACAAAGCGCCTCGACCACCTCCGGCGCCTTCTGGCGAAACGCGTGGGTAAACCAGCGGTCTGCCGCTCCGGCGGCCACCACCGCCATCCCCTCCTGACGTACGGCCCGCGCCCGCGACAGCCAGCTGGCCTGATCGCCAATGCGCGCCGCGGTGTTGGCGACCGCCAGACCATGAAAACGCTCCGGCGCAAAGCGTCCCAGCCACAGGCCGGTCAAACCGCCCATCGAGATCCCGCAGAACCAGGCGCGGTCGATATTCAGGTGATCGAGCAGCGCAATCACATCCTCACCCAACTGGGCGAGGGTCACTTTGCCATTTTTCGTCGTTTTACCGTGGCCGTGCGTGTCGTAGCGCAGCACCCGGAAATGGGCGGTTAACGCCTCGATCTGCGGCTGCCACATCGCCCGGGTGGTGCCCAGCGAATTGGAGAGGACGATAACCGGCGCGCCATCCGGCCCGTCGAGTTGATAATCAAGATTCATCACGTTGCTCCTGATAACGCGCCAGCACCTGGCGCACAAAGCGTTCGGCGCTGCCGGTCGCCGTTGCCGGGTCCAGCAGCGTGGTTAAGCGTTCACGAGAGAGATACTGACTGACCTGTGGGTCAGCCGCGAGCAGATCGACCAGCGGGCAGTGACGGTCCAGCGCCTGGCAGCACAGCGCTTCGATGTGATGATGCGCCTCGGCTTTGCCAATGAATTCCGCCAGCGCCAGAGTCACCGCCTCAGCCATAATCAGCCCGTGGGTGATATCGAGATCGGCGCGCATTTTCTGCGGGAAAACCTGCATGTCGCGCACCAGCGACTCGCTTTGCGCCAACGCCCCGCCCACCAGGGTAATTAGCTCCGGCAGGGTCTCCCACTCCGCCTGCCAGCCGCCCAGCGCCCGCTCATGCTGCTGGAGTTGGCTGGCGTAGAGCGTCGCCATCAGCCCCGGCGTACGCTGGGCGGCGGTCAGGATCGCCGCGCAGGCCACCGGATTGCGCTTATGCGGCATCGTCGACGAACCGCCGCGACCTTCCGCCACCGGCTCGCCCACCTCAGCCACTTCGGTCTGCATCAGCAGGGAAAAGTCGTTAGCGAATTTACCCAGCGTGCCGCAGACGCCGGCAAACCAGGCGCCCGCCTCCAGCAGCCGATCGCGCTGGCTGTGCCACGGAGTATCCGGCAGCGACAGACCGAGGATCTGCGCCAGCGCCAGGCCAACCGCCGGCCCTTTCTCTTTTAGCGCGTCCAGAGTGCCCGCGGCGCCGCCGAACTGCAGCACCAGCAGCCGCGGACGCATCTCGCGCAGCCGCTGCTGCCAGCGCAGGAGCGCGTCGAGGGTGCCCGCCAGCTTCAGGCCAAAGGTCACCGGCAGCGCGTGCTGCATCCAGGTCCGTCCCGGCATCACGGTATCGCGATAACGATCCGCCTGGAGTGCCAGGGCCGCCAACAGCTGCTCAAGCAGAGTCTCAGCGGCATCCAGCGCCCCGCGCAGCTGGAGCACCAGTCCGGTGTCGATGGCGTCCTGGCTGGTAGCGCCCCAGTGAACGTAGCGCGCAGCCTCGGGATCTCGCGCTTTTACCTGGGCCGTCAGCTGTTTCACCAGCGGGATGGCCAGATTACCGGCTCCCACTGCCGCCTCGCCCAGCGCGGCAAAATCGATGGCTTCGTGGCGGCAGGCCGCCACAATTGGCCCGACCGCTTCCGGCGGCACCATCCCGCAGGCGGCCTGCGCTTGCGCCAGCGCCGCTTCAAAATCCAGCATGCCCTGCACCCGCTGCGCGTCGCTGAACCAGTCGGTTAGCGGACTGCTGCGCAGCATCGGGGTCAACAAACTCATTCTGGCTCCTTAAACACGTTCAATAATCAGGGCGATCCCCTGTCCGACGCCGATGCACATGGTGCACAGGGCGTAACGACCGCCGGTCCGTTTCAGCTGATAAGCCGCGGTCATCGCCAGCCGGCCGCCGGAGGCGCCGAGCGGGTGGCCCAGCGCAATCGCCCCGCCGTTAGGGTTCACGTGGGCGGCATCGTCCGGTAAGCCCAAATCACGGGTCACCGCCAGCGCCTGCGCGGCGAAGGCTTCATTCAGCTCAATGACATCCATCTGGCCTAATGTCAGGCCGGTCTGCGCCAGCACCTTGCGCACCGCCGGCGCCGGGCCAAACCCCATGATCCGCGGCGCCACGCCCGCCGTCGCCACGCCGACCACCCGGGCCAGCGGCTGAAGATCGTTAGCCGACAGCGCCGTCTCGCTGGCCAGCAACAGCGCGCAGGCGCCGTCGTTAACCCCGGAGGCGTTACCGGCGGTAACGCTGCCGTCGGCGCGCACCACGCCGCGCAGTTTAGCCAGCGCCTCCAGCGAGGTGCTGCGCGGGTGCTCATCGCGGCTAAACAGCAGCGGCTCGCCTTTGCGCTGCGGCACCTGGACGGCGATCAGCTCATCGGCGAAACGCCCCGCCTCTTGCGCCGCGGCGGTACGCAACTGACTGCGTAAGGCGAACGCGTCCTGATCGGCACGGGAGATGGCAAACTCATCGGCGACGTTTTCCGCCGTCTCCGGCATGGAATGCACGCCGTACAGGGCTTTCATCTGCGGGTTAATAAAGCGCCAGCCGATGGTGGTATCCTCCATCTGCATGCTGCGGCTAAAGGCGCTCTCCGCTTTCCCCATCACAAACGGCGCGCGGGACATGCTCTCCACCCCGCCGGCGATCATCAGCTGCGTCTCCCCGCTTTTAATCGCCCGCGCCGCAACGCCGATCGCGTCAAGGCTGGAACCGCACAGGCGGTTGATGGTGCTCCCGGGCACGCTCTCCGGCAGGCCGGCCAGCAGCAGCGCCATTCGCGCCACGTTGCGGTTGTCTTCCCCGGCCTGGTTGGCGCAGCCAAAGATCACATCGTCAATGCGCGAGGGATCCAGTCCCGGGTTCCGCGCCAGCAGCGCTTTCAGCGGCAGCGCCGCCAGGTCGTCAGCGCGCATCGTCGCCAGGGCACCGCCGAAACGGCCAAAGGGTGTACGCACCGCATCACAGATAAATGCCTGATTCATCATAGGTTCCTTACGCGCTTTCCGCCAGTTGTTGAAAGGTCAGCGCCACCGGAGTGATGCGCTGCAGCTCTTCAAAAGAGAGGCCGTTAAAGATTTCCCGCACCACCGGGCCGCGGTCGGTGATGTCGATCACCGCCAGGTCGGTATAGATCCGGCTGACGCAGCCGACGCCGGTCAGCGGGTAGCTGCACTGCGCCACCAGCTTGCACTCGCCGTCACGGGTCAGGTGGTCCATCATCACAAACACCTGGCGGGCGCCGATGGCCAGATCCATCGCCCCGCCAACGGCCGGGATCGCATCCGGCGCACCGGTGCTCCAGTTGGCGAGGTCGCCACTGGCGGAGACCTGATAGGCCCCCAGCACGCAGATATCGAGATGGCCGCCGCGCATCATGGCGAAGGAGTCGCCGTGGTGGAAATAGCAGCCCCCCTGCAGGAGGGTGACATACTCTTTACCGGCATTGATCAGCTCGGGATCCTCTTCCCCGGGCTGCGGTTTCGGCCCCATCCCCAGCAGGCCGTTTTCGCTGTGCAGGAACACCTCTTTGTCAGCGGGCAGGTAATTGGCGATGCGGGTCGGCAGGCCGATGCCGAGGTTGACGTAAGCGCCTTCGGGAATATCGCGGGCCACGCGCTGGGCCATTTCGTCACGGGTCAGTTTTTGCATGTCGGGCTCCTCAGGCGCGTTGTGCGGCAGTCAGGTTTTCCAGCGAGAAGACGCGCTGGACGAAAATGCCGGGGGTGATGATGTTTTCCGGATCGAGGTCGCCCAGCGCCACCAGCTGCGAGACCTCTACGATGGTGGTTTTCGCCGCTGTCGCCATGATCGGGCCAAAGTTGCGCGCCGCCTTGCGATAGACCAGGTTGCCCCAGCGGTCGCCCTGGTGGGCTTTAATCAGCGCGAAATCGGCTTTGATCGGGTACTCCAACACGTAGTGGCGACCGTCGATTTCCCGTGTCTCCTTACCTTCCGCCAGCGGCGTGCCGTAGCCGGTGGGGGTAAACACCGCCCCCAGCCCGGCGCCAGCCGCCTGGATCCGCGCCGCGAGGTTGCCCTGCGGCACCAGCTCCAGCTCCACTTTGCCGCGACGGTAGAGATCATCGAAAATCTGCGAATCCACCTGGCGCGGGAAGGAGCAGATCATCTTGCGTACTCGCCCGGCTTTCAGCAGCGCCGCGAGACCCACTTCCCCGTTGCCGGCGTTGTTATTAATGATGGTCAGGTCGCGGGCGCCCTGGTCAATCAGGGCGTCAATCAGAAAGGTCGGCTGGCCGGCGGGGCCAAAGCCGCCGATCATAATAGTCGCCCCATCGTGGATCCCGGCGATGGCCTCGCTCAGCGTCGATACGCTTTTATCAATCATCAGGTCGCTCCAGTGATGTGCGGTAATCGCACTTTTATTCGTTGTTCGCACAAAATGTGACCCGCTTAACGATGTCGGTCAAGGGCGATAATCGAAATATGGTGCGATAATCGAACATCGGTTATCTTTAGCGAAAGAATGTGATCGATGGCAAATATGGGGAACAGAAATGGACAAGCATCCAGACGATTTACTGACCGGCGACGGCGATCCGTTTAAAGGCGATCCTAACTTTATGGCCTCCCTGGCGCGGGGTCTGGAGGTGATTCAGGCGTTCACGCCGCAGCGGCCCCTGCTGTCTATCTCACAGATCAGTCAGAAGACCGGCATCCCGCGCGCCGCGGTGCGCCGCTGCCTGTATACCCTGAGCAAGCTGGGGTTCGTGTATGCCGAAGACGGTAAGAATTTCCAGCTGCGGCCGCGGATCCTGGCCCTCGGTCACGCCTGGCTGGCCTCGACGCCGCTGGCGCGTTCGGCGCAGCCGGTGCTGCGGCATCTGAGCGAAATGCTCAATGAGTCCTGCTCCATCGCCACCCTCGACGGCGACGATATCCTGTATATCGCCCGCGCCTCCAGCTCGCGGATTATGACCATCGACCTGGATATCGGCAGTCGCCTTCCGGCGTGGGCGACCTCGATGGGCCGGGTGCTGCTGAGCCATCAGCCGGAGGAGAAGCTCAACGATATGCTGGGCCGGGTGACCATGATCCGCTATACCCCACAGACGGTGGATTCGGTGGCGAAGCTGCGCGCCGAACTGAAACGGGTGCATCAGCAGGGGTATGCCCTCAACGATCAGGAGCTGGAGATGGGGCTGCGCTCCCTCGCGGTCCCGCTGTTTAACGCTCAGGGGCAGGTCCAGGCGGCGCTCAACGTCGGGGTGCATGCGGGCCAGATGACGGCCCGCGAGATGATCGAGCGCGTGCTGCCGGAGCTGCAAAAAGCCGCCCGCGAGCTGACGCTGCTTCTGCGCTAACGACTGCGCTTGGCGTGCTGCTCCCAGGTCTCCTGCTTCGCCTGCGCCGATTTACGCAGCGCAACATAGCAGGCGCCGCTGCCGCCATGATGCGGAAGCGCGGCGCAGAAGGCCTGCACCTCCGGCAGCTCTTCCAGCCAGCGCGCCAGATAGCTGCGGATAATATTGGCGTGGGACTGGTCGTCGCGGCCTTTGCCGTGAACGATCAGCACATTGCGTAACCCCTCTTTCTGCGCCTGCACCATAAAGGCGAAGAGCATCTGCCGGCACTGTTCCACCGGCTGGCGCAGCAGGGAGAGGCTCGCCTGCTGGCTGTATTTCCCCCGCCGCAGCTTATCCAGCACGCCGCTCTGCAGCCCTTCTCGCTTAAACTCCAGCGGCGTGGCGAGCGGCACGATATCGAGATAGCCGGTGGTGAGAAAATTATCCAGCTGCAGGGTATCGACGCGTTGCGGGGCCCGGCTGTTACGCCCGGGATGCCAGTGCACGTCATTATTACGTTTCAGAGGCTGGACATCTTCCATGGCGTCAAGAAACAGGGATTTGTCATCAAGGTTCATGGGCTCTCCTCCAGCGGCTGTCGCCAGCTACTATAGCCGCCTCGCGCTCCCCTCTCAACGCGTTTAGCCGCGTTCGCTGGCAAAGTGAGCGCGACGGACGATTAAGGAAACAATTGTCGGCTCTGGCGGCGGAACAGGGTGATTAACGACGCCGTGAGCGGCGTTTGCCGGGTATCGCGCCGCTGGATCAGATAATAGGTGGCGGTGGGTAACACTTCACGGATGGGGATCATCACCAGTTTGTCGGCCATCAGCGGGTCGTTGCCCAGCTCCACCGGCAGGATGCTGAGAAAATCACTTTTCACCACCAGGCTGATGCAGGATGAGAACGTTTCGCAGACGATCCCCACCTTTGGCTCCCGTCCCAGCTGTTCGAAGCGCTCCTGCAGCTGCTTGAAGTAGCTGCCGCGCGGCGTCGGCATGGTCCAGTGGTGATCCATCAACTCCCCCAGCGAGGTGGCCTGCGCCGCCGGATGGCCCGCGCGGGCGAACACCGCGAACGGTTTCTCAAACAGTTTCTCAAAGCTGAACTCATGGTCGTACGGCCCGGGGTAATAGGTATTAATGGTGAAATCCAGCTCCCCCTGGCGCAGCTCATTAATCATCGCCAGCAGCTGACCCTCCATGATCCGCACCTTCACCTGCGGATGCTGCTGATGAAAGCGGCAGATCACCGACGGCATCAGCGACCGGGCGACGCTGGCGCCAAGGCCAATATTAATTTGCCCGGCCTGTTCCCCCTGGCGCTGCAGCAGTTCATCCTGCGCCGCCCGCAGCTCCTCAAGGATCAGGCTCGCATGTTGATAAAAACTTTCGCCATTGTCGGTCAACGCCACCCCCTGTCTGCGGCGGACGAACAGCTGGGCGGAAAGCCCCTCCTCCAGCTCTTTAATCGCTTTGGTCAGCGCCGGCTGCGAGACCGCCAGCGCCCGGCTGGCGCCACGGATACTGCCTTCCCGGGCTACTTCGACGAAGGCGCGAATTTGATGAAATTTAATCTGAAATGCCATGCTTTTAGTGATAACCGTTGCTTATCAGACAGAAGAAAATGACATCTACTGTAATCCATCAGGCTGTGGCAGGTTAAGGGTGTTAAGGCCTGTAGCGCGTCAGTGATAAACAAAAGCTATCACATCGTGAACGCCGTCACATTTTTTACTTATGACAGGATAAGCTATGCCGCAACTTGATGAATACCTCCGCCAGCTGGCGCCCTCCATGACCCAATGGCGCCGCGATTTTCACCTGCACGCTGAATCCGGCTGGCTGGAGTTTCGCACCGCCAGTAAGGTCGCGGATATTCTTGACGGGCTAGGCTATCAGCTGGCGCTAGGCCGCGACGTCATCGATGCCGACAGCCGGATGGGGCTGCCGGACGAGGAGACCCTGGCCCGGGCTTTCGAACGCGCCCGCGAACAGGGCGCGCCGGAGCGCTGGCTGCCGGCGTTTGAAGGTGGTTTCGCCGGCGTGGTGGCCACGCTCGACACCGGGCGGCCCGGGCCAACCCTGGCCTTTCGCGTCGATATGGATGCCCTCGATCTCAACGAACAGCATGACGATAGCCACCGCCCCCATCGCGATCATTTCGCCTCCTGCAACGCCGGCATGATGCACGCCTGCGGCCATGACGGCCATACCGCCATCGGGCTGGGGCTGGCGCATGTGCTCAAGCAGTATGCCGCCCAGCTCAATGGCGTCATTAAACTGATTTTCCAGCCTGCTGAAGAGGGTACCCGCGGCGCCCGCGCGATGGTGGCCGCCGGCGTGGTTGATGACGTGGATTATTTCACGGCGATCCATATCGGGACCGGCGTGCCGGCAGGTACCGTCGTCTGCGGTGGAGACAACTTTATGGCCACCACCAAATTCGACGTGCAGTTCAGCGGCGTGGCCGCCCACGCCGGCGGCAAGCCCGAGGACGGGCGCAACGCGCTGCTGGCCGCCGCCCAGGCCGCCCTTGGCCTGCACGCCATCCCGCCGCACAGCGCCGGCGCCTCGCGGCTCAACGTCGGGGTGATGCAGGCCGGTACCGGGCGCAACGTGGTGCCCTCTTCCGCGCTGTTAAAAGTGGAAACCCGCGGCGAAAGCGAAGCCATTAATCAGTACGTGTTCGAGCGGGCGCAGCACGTCGTCGCCGGGGCTGCGGCGATGTACGAAGCCCGCTACGAACTGCGCATGATGGGCGCGGCGACCGCCAGCGCACCGTCGCCGGCGTGGGTGGACTATCTGCGCGAACAGGCCGCCCGGGTGCCCGGCGTGCAACAGGCGGTGGATCGCATCGCCGCCCCGGCGGGCTCGGAAGACGCCACCCTGATGATGGCCCGGGTCCAGGCGCGCGGCGGCCTCGCCTCGTACATGATTTTCGGCACTGAACTCAGCGCCGGTCACCACAACGAAAAGTTTGACTTCGACGAGAGCGTGATGGCGGTAGCGGTCGAAACCCTGGCGCGCGTCGCGCTTAACTTTCCCTGGCAGCGGGGGGTGTAATGGAAGCCATTTTTCAGTTTGTGGACGAGGTGGTTGAGGCACAACGCGACACTTACTGCGCCATCGCCGACGACATCTGGGACCACCCGGAGACCCGCTTTGAGGAGTTCTGGTCAGCCCAACGGCTGGCCGACGCCCTGGAGGCGGAAGGTTTTCAGCTCACCCGCGATGCCGGCGGGATCCCGAATGCCTTTATCGCCAGCGTCGGTGAGGGCCAACCGGTCATTGCCCTGCTCGGCGAATTTGACGCCCTGGCGGGACTCAGCCAGCAGGCCCACAGCGCGGAACCGACGCCCTTGACACCGGGAGCCAACGGCCACGGCTGTGGGCACAATCTGCTCGGCACCGCGGCATTCGCCGCGGCGGTCGCCGCCAAAGGCTGGCTGCAGCAGCACGGCGACAGCGGCACTCTGCGCTTCTACGGTTGTCCCGGCGAGGAAGGCGGTTCGGGAAAAACCTTTATGGTGCGCGAAGGGTTGTTTGATGATGTCGATGCGGCGCTGACCTGGCATCCGGAAGCCTGGGCCGGGATGTTCAGTACCCGCACCCTCGCCAACATTCAGGCGGCATGGCGATTTACCGGCACCGCGGCCCACGCCGCTAATTCGCCGCACCTGGGCCGGAGCGCGCTGGATGCCGTCACCCTGATGACCACCGGCAGCAATTTCCTCAATGAACATATCATCGAGAAGGCGCGCGTCCATTACGCCATTACCGATACCGGCGGCGTCTCGCCCAACGTGGTGCAGGCGCAGGCGGAAGTGCTGTATTTGATCCGCGCGCCAGAGATGGCCGACGCTGAGCAAATCTTCGCCCGCATAGAGAAGATTGCCCAGGGGGCCGCGCTGATGACCGAGACCCAGGTCAGCTGCCGCTTTGAAAAAGCCTGCTCCAGCTATCTGCCCAACCGCACGCTTGAGGCGGCGATGTATCAGGCGGTCTGTCATTACGGTACCCCCGCCTGGAGCGACGAGGAACGCGCTTTTGCCGCGGCGATCCGCGCCACTCTCAGCGCCAATGATATTAACAACAGCCTGAACAATATTGCCGGCACCAGTGGCGAGGAAGGCAAAACGTTCGCTCGTCGCCACCGCGACACCTTGCTGATTGATGAGGTGGCGCCCTGGGCGGCCACGGATAACGTCCTCGCCGGATCCACCGACGTCGGCGATGTTAGCTGGAAAGCGCCGGTGGCCCAGTGCTTCAGCCCGTGCTTCGCGGTGGGTACCCCGCTGCACAGCTGGCAGCTGGTGAGCCAGGGCAGAACCTCCATTGCCCATAAAGGGATGTTGCTGGCGGGGAAAGTCCTCGCGGCGACCGCCATCCGTTTATTCAGCGACAGCGCCCTGCTGGAGGCCAGCCAGCAAGAGCTCAGGCAGGTACTGGCCGAACGCCCCTATCGTTGCCCGATCCCGGCGGAGGTGAGTCCGTCCGTTTTACGATAACCACTTAAGACAGGCTACTCCTGGCCAACGCTGACCGGCATCGCGGCACGCACCGACCATAATAACCGCCGGCAGTACGGGAGCAGGCCTGCCCAACACAACAACGACAACAGAGGAATGCCCATGAGTATGTCATCCATACCGTCATCTTCCCCCGGCGGAAAGCGCTATGGCTGGGTAGAGAAGATCGGTAACAAGGTCCCGCACCCGTTTTTGCTGTTTATCTATCTCATCGCCGTGCTGATCGCTGCCACGGCAATCCTCTCCGCCCTCAACGTTGGGGTACAAAACCCAACTGACGGTTCGCGGGTGGTGGTCAAAAACCTGCTCAGCGTGGAAGGATTGCACTGGTTTTTGCCGAACGTGATTAAAAACTTCAGCGGTTTCGCGCCGCTGGGGGCGATCCTCGCCCTGGTGCTGGGCGCCGGCTTTGCCGAGCGGGTGGGCCTGTTACCGGCGTTGATGGTCAAGATGGCCTCGCACGTCAGCGCCCGCTATGCCAGCTATATGGTGCTGTTTATCGCCTTTTTCAGCCATATCTCTTCCGATGCGGCGCTGGTGATTATGCCGCCTCTGGGAGCGCTGATGTTTCTTGCCGTCGGTCGGCATCCTGTCGCTGGTCTGCTGGCGGCGATAGCCGGCGTAGGCTGCGGCTTTACCGCCAATCTACTGATTGTCACCACCGACGTGCTGCTCTCCGGGATCAGCACCGAGGCGGCAAAGTCCATCGATGCCTCTTTGCACGTCAGCGTGATCGACAACTGGTACTTTATGGCGACCTCGGTGATCGTTCTGACGCTCGTCGGCGGACTGATCACCGATAAGCTGGTCGAGCCGCGGCTGGGCCAGTGGCAAGGCAGTCGTGATGAAAAGCTGCAGACGCTGACGCCCGCGGAGCGGTTCGGCCTGCGCATCGCCGGCGTGGCGACGCTGGTATTCGTGGCGGTCATTGCCCTGATGGTGGTCCCCGAAAACGGTATTCTTCGCGATCCGGTTCAGCATACGGTCATGCCCTCGCCGTTTATCAAAGGCATCGTGCCGCTAATTATCTTTTTCTTCTTTGTCGTGTCGCTGGCATACGGCATCGCCACCGGCAAAATTCGCCGCCAGGCCGACCTGCCGCAGTTGATGATTGAGCCGATGAAAGAGATGGCCGGGTTTATCGTGATGGTCTTCCCGCTGGCGCAGTTCGTGGCGATGTTCAACTGGAGCAACATGGGCAAGTTTATGGCCGTCGGTCTGACGGACCTGCTGGAGAGTTCAGGCATGAACGGTGTTCCGGCGTTTGTCGGCCTTGCGCTGCTGTCGGCTTTTCTGTGTATGTTTATCGCCAGCGGCTCGGCCATCTGGTCGATTCTGGCGCCGATCTTCGTGCCAATGTTTATGCTGTTGGGCTTTCACCCGGCGTTTGCGCAGATCCTGTTTCGTATCGCTGATTCATCGGTGCTGCCGCTGGCGCCGGTGTCACCGTTTGTGCCGTTGTTTCTCGGCTTTCTACAGCGCTACCGGCCGGATGCCCGCCTCGGCACCTACTATTCGCTGGTGCTCCCTTACCCGCTGATTTTTCTCGCCGTCTGGCTGCTGTTGCTGGTGGGCTGGTATCTGGTGGGACTGCCGATCGGCCCTGGCATCTATCCGCGGCTGTCTTAACCCACCGATGCGCCAGGGACGGCCGCCTTAGCTTAACGCGATATCTTCACTTTGAACTTACGGGTCGCTTCCCCGGCTCCGGCGAATATGCCGAAAAGCGCGCGATACCCTCGCTCAAGCAACAGCGACATACCATGAATAACCAGACCGCTGAAGATCAGTACGATTACGCCAGTCAGTATATATTGCATAGCTCCACCTCTGAGTTATTAACCGCGCCGCGCCGACGCGGTAGCACTTTCCCGAGCGCGCACAGCGGCGCGGAGGACCGACGTCGTCAGCTTAAAAGTAGCAAAAACCCTGTCCGGTAACCCGCCAGGATCGATCCAAAAATAAATCATCGTGGCGATCGCAGAATACCTCCACGGCGGATAGCCCGCCGTGCTATCTGGCGATGCGGTTTTACCTTTTGGGAGTATAGTTGACTGCCGTCAGCGCGTGGTATCGTGTGCCTCTCATGTACGATGGTGGATGACAGAAACGATGTTGACCTTGCTGCAGGATAAAATGGATACCCCGCTGGGGCCGTTGTGGGTGCTTTGCGACGAACAGTTTAATTTGCGCGCCGTCGAGTGGGACGAGCACCGCGATCGGATGGAAACGCTGCTCGACGTACACTATCGCCGGGAAGGCTATCAGCGCGTCGACTGCCGCAATCCCGGCGGTCTCAGCAGTAAGCTGAGCGACTATTTTGCCGGCGATTTAGCCATTATCGAGACTCTGCCTACCGCCACCGCCGGCACCCCTTTTCAGCGCCAGGTCTGGCAGGCGTTACGCGAAATCCCCTGTGGCCAGGTGATGCACTACGGCCAACTGGCCGAGGCGCTCGGTCGTCCCGGCGCCGCGCGCGCGGTGGGCGCCGCCAATGGCGCCAATCCGGTGAGTATCGTGGTGCCCTGCCATCGGGTCATCGGGCGCAACGGCACCATGACCGGCTATGCCGGCGGCGTACAGCGTAAAGAGTGGCTTTTGCGTCACGAGGGCTATCTGTTGCTTTGACTGAAAATGCCTTTTCTGGAATTTTCAGGTAATTTTACAATCAAAAGTGGCGTAATAATCTGTTTTTAATCAAATAGATACACAAGCGATTTGATTTACCCTGCTGATATTACGTGTTTCCGGGCCTGAAGACTTACCTGCTGATCAAAAAGATGTTAAAATTGACCAATATCAATTAAGGCCTGAGCAGACATATGATCCCTGAGAAGCGAATTATTCGACGCATTCAGTCTGGCGGTTGTGCAATCCATTGTCAGGATTGCAGCATTAGCCAGCTCTGCATCCCCTTTACTCTGAACGAGCATGAGCTTGATCAGCTGGATAATATTATCGAGCGGAAAAAGCCTATCCAGAAAGGTCAAACCTTGTTCAAAGCCGGTGATGAGCTGAAGTCGTTGTACGCTATTCGCTCCGGGACCATCAAAAGCTATACCATCACCGAGCAAGGTGATGAGCAGATCACTGGCTTCCATCTGGCGGGCGACCTGGTGGGCTTTGACGCCATCGGCACCGGTCTGCACCCGAGCTTTGCGCAGGCGCTGGAAACCTCAATGGTCTGCGAGATCCCCTTCGAAACTCTTGACGATCTTTCCGGAAAAATGCCCAATCTGCGTCAGCAGATGATGCGCCTGATGAGCGGTGAGATTAAAGGCGACCAGGATATGATCCTGTTGCTTTCCAAAAAGAATGCCGAAGAGCGCCTGGCCGCGTTTATCTATAACCTTTCTCGTCGTTTCGCCCAGCGCGGCTTCTCACCACGTGAGTTCCGGCTGACCATGACCCGCGGCGATATTGGCAACTATCTCGGCCTCACCGTCGAAACCATCAGCCGTCTGCTGGGCCGTTTTCAGAAAAGCGGCATGCTGGCGGTGAAAGGCAAATATATCACTATTGAAAACAGCGATCTGCTGGCCCAGCTGGCCGGACAGGCGCGCAACGTCGCTTAATCTCTGCGCAATACCTGGTCACGATCGGCAATTTTTTCAGATTTGTTGATCTGACCAGGCTCCTCCCCTGTTTCAATTCATCCATATAGGTTATCTTTTTAATAACTGACGGTAGCTGCAGTTGTAAGGAGACCCTGTATGGCGAAGTATCAGAGCATGCTGGTAGTAATCGATCCTAACCAGGACGACCAGCCGGCGCTAAGGCGAGCGGTGTACCTGCACCAACGGATTGGTGGACGCATCAAAGCCTTTTTGCCGATCTATGATTTTTCCTATGAAATGACCACCCTGCTGTCGCCGGACGAGCGGACGGCAATGCGCCAGGGCGTCATTGCCCAACGAACGGCCTGGATCCGCGAGCAGGCGAAATTCTACCTGGAATCGGGCGTGCCGATTGACGTGAAAGTGGTGTGGCACAACCGCCCCTTCGAAGCGATTATTCAGGAGGTGGTCAGTGAGAAACACGATCTGCTGCTGAAGATGGCCCACCAGCACGACAAACTGGAGGCGGTGATCTTTACCCCGACGGACTGGCATCTGCTGCGTAAATGCCCTTGCCCGGTGTGGATGGTCAAAGACCAGCCGTGGCCGGAAGGCGGCAAAGCGCTGGTCGCCGTCAATCTCGCCAGCGAAGAGAATTATCACAACACCCTTAACGAGAAGCTGGTTCGCGAGACGCTGTCGCTGGCGGAAGAAGTCAACCACACTGAAGTGCACCTGATCGGTGCCTACCCGGTGACGCCGATCAATATCGCGATAGAACTGCCGGATTTTGATCCCAGCGTCTACAACGACGCCATTCGCGGCCAGCATCTGCTGGCGATGAAAGCGCTGCGGCAGAAGTTTGGCATCGATGAAAAATTCACCCACGTCGAAAAAGGACTGCCTGAAGAGGTGATCCCGGACCTCGCCGAGCATCTGCAGGCGGGGATCGTGGTGCTGGGAACGGTCGGACGTACCGGCCTGTCGGCGGCGTTCCTCGGCAATACCGCGGAACAGGTTGTCGACCACCTGCGCTGTGACCTGCTGGTGCTGAAACCGGAGGCCTACCAGACGCCGGTGGAACTGGACGACGACGACGACGATTAACCGCTACCACTGATCTTCCCCCGCCTCGCGGGGGATTTTTTTGCTTGCTGCCAGCCAGGCACAAAAAAAGGGCCGTTGGCGGCCCCTGTCACTGTCCAGCGAGAATGGCTTAGTGGATACCCAGACGCCAGGCCAGATCGATCTCTTCTTTCAGCTCCAGCGAGGAGAGCGCCATCAGGTCAGCAAACTCCAGCTCCAGCAGTTTAAGTTTTTTCAGATACTGCGCTGGGGTCATGACGGTAGTGTCGCGGCGTAAGAATTCGATGGCCATCTGCGTTGGGGTTAACTCGGTATCCATAATATCCTCTGTCTGATGTAAGAACCGGAACATTATATCACCTCTTGCCGCTTATTTTGTGAACAATTCCAGGCATCCCCCTGCATATAAAAAAGCCGTCTCACAGGAGACGGCTTATAAACAAACGTTGTAAAACAATTATGTTACATTACAGCGCTTTCAGGATCGCATCGACGCTGGCTTTAGCATCGCCAAACAGCATATGAGTGTTCTCTTTAAAGAACAGCGGGTTCTGTACGCCGGCGTAACCGGTGTTCATTGAACGCTTAAAGACCACCACATTCTGCGCTTTCCACACCTCGAGCACCGGCATGCCGGCGATCGGGCTCTTCGGATCGTCCTGCGCCGCCGGGTTGACGGTATCGTTGGCGCCGATCACCAGCACGGTGTCGGTGTCGCTGAAATCGTCGTTGATCTCATCCATCTCCAGCACGATGTCGTAAGGCACTTTGGCTTCCGCCAGCAGGACGTTCATATGCCCCGGGAGGCGCCCGGCCACCGGATGAATACCAAAGCGTACTTTGATACCCCGCGCCCGCAGCTTCTCGGTAATTTCTGCTACCGGATACTGCGCCTGAGCCACCGCCATACCGTAGCCCGGGGTGATGATCACCGAGTGCGAGTTTTTCAGCATCTCCGCCGTCTCTTCGGCACTAATCTCGCGATGCTCGCCCACTTCTTCATCGCCGCCGCTGGAGGAACCATCGGTGCCGAAGCCCCCGGCGATCACGCTGATAAAGGAGCGGTTCATCGCCTTACACATAATGTAAGAGAGGATGGCGCCGGAAGAGCCCACCAGCGCGCCGGTGACGATCAGCAGGTCATTACTCAGCATAAAGCCCGCCGCCGCTGCCGCCCAGCCCGAGTAGGAGTTGAGCATCGAGACCACCACCGGCATGTCCGCACCGCCGATAGAGGCCACCAGGTGCCAGCCAAAGGCCAGCGCGATCGCGGTCATCACCAGCAGGCACAGGACCTGGGTGCCGGTGCTGTCAGAGCGAACAAAAATCACCATCAGGATGAAGGAAACCACCAGCGCCGCCAGGTTCAGCTTATGGCGATTGGGCAGCATCAGCGGCCTGGAGGAAATTTTGCCGCGCAGTTTACCAAACGCCACCACCGAACCGGTGAAGGTCACCGCGCCGATGAAGATCCCGAGGAACACTTCGGTCAAATGAATATTGACCAGAATTTGCTCCATACCGGTTTCATGCTGCAGGTAGCTGTTGAAACCCACCAGCACCGCTGCCAGACCCACGAAGCTGTGCAGGATAGCCACCAGCTCCGGCATTTCGGTCATCTCGACCTTCTTCGCCAGACGAATACCGATCGCCCCGCCGATCACCATCGCAAGAATAATCCAGCCGACGTTGCCGGCGTCCGGCCCCAGGATGGTAGCGATCAGGGCAATGGCCATCCCGGCGATGCCGAAATAGTTGCCCTGCTGCGACGTTTCGTGTTTCGACAGGCCCGCCAGGCTGAAAATAAACAGGATTGCAGCAACAATGTATGCAGCCGTTACTAATCCACCAGACATGTGCTACCCCTTATCCTTTGCGAAACATTTTCAGCATGCGCTGAGTCACGGTAAAACCACCGAAAATATTAATGCTGGCGATCAGCACCGCGATAAAGCTCAGGAAGCTGACCCAGCCGCCGTGGCCTATCTGCAACAACGCGCCAACCACGATAATGCCCGAAATGGCATTGGTCACCGACATCAGCGGCGTATGCAGCGCATGGGAGACGTTCCACACCACGTAGTAACCCACCACGCAGGCCAGCGCGAAGACGGTGAAATGGCCGAGGAACTCTTTTGGCGCCACGTTGGCCAGCCAGCCGAAGAGAATAATCGCCAGCGCCATCAGCGCATATTTGCGCCACGGCGACGCCGGTTTCACCGCTTCTTTCGGCGCTTCCACTTTTTTCGCCGCGGCCTGCGGCTGAGCGGAGACCTGAATCGGCGGCGCCGGCCAGGTGATTTCACCTTCACGAACAACGGTCACGCCGCGCACTACCACGTCATCGAAATCGATAACGATATTGCCGTCTTTCTCTTTGCACAGCAGCTTCAGCAGGTTCACCAGGTTGGTGCCGTAGAGCTGGGAGGACTGGGTCGGCAGACGGCCAGGAAGATCGGTGTAACCGATGATTTTCACGCCGTTGGCGGTGGTCACCACTTCGCCCGGTACGGTGTACTCACAGTTGCCGCCGTTTTGCGAGGCCAGATCGACCACCACGCTGCCCGATTTCATGGAGTCGACCATTTCGCGGGTGATCAGCTTCGGCGCCGGTTTGCCCGGGATTAACGCCGTGGTGACAATGATATCGACCTCTTTCGCCTGCGCGGCGAACAGCGCCATTTCAGCCTTAATAAAGGCCTCAGACATCACCTTGGCGTAGCCATCGCCGCTGCCCGCTTCCTCTTTAAAATCCAGCTCGAGGAACTCGGCGCCCATACTCTGCACCTGCTCCTTCACTTCCGGACGGGTATCGAAGGCGCGAACAATAGCGCCCAGGCTGTTGGCGGCGCCAATCGCCGCCAGACCGGCTACCCCGGCGCCAATGACCATCACCTTGGCGGGCGGAACCTTGCCTGCCGCCGTAATCTGCCCGGTAAAGAATCGACCAAATTCATGCGCCGCTTCAACGATAGCGCGGTACCCGGCGATGTTGGCCATTGAGCTGAGCGCATCCAGCGACTGGGCGCGGGAAATACGCGGCACGGAATCCATCGCCATTACGTTGATATTACGGGCCGCCAGTTTTTCCATCAGCTGCGGGTTTTGCGCCGGCCAGATAAAACTAATCAGCGTGGTCCCCGGATTCAGCAGGGCAATTTCATCGTCATTCGGAGCATTGACCTTAAGGATGACATCAGACTGCCATACCTCGTCGCCGGTCACGATTTCAGCTCCTGCCTCGGCAAAGGCCTCATCGTCAAAGCTGGCCAGCTTCCCGGCGCCGCTTTCTACCGCGACGCTAAAGCCGAGTTTGAGCAATTGCTCAACGGTCTTCGGCGTGGCGGCGGCCCGGGTCTCCTGGGCTAGCCTTTCTTGTGGTACACCAATACGCATAGTTTTCCCTTCCATCGGTTTTTGATGATGGTTTACTTTTCTGCCCAACAACGCCAGGACGGCAAAATCTTCCTCGCCATCTTTCGCTGTCTACAAAATGAAACAGTAACAAACTTTTTATAACCTACTGAAAATACCGATTGTGATCTACTACGATAAAACACAAATTTTGATTTTATTGCTTATTGTCAGCTCAGATGGGTCCGGGCAGCAATATTTACCTGAATTTGCCGCCCAGGCCTGATAATCCGCTTATCCTGCGGTATAAAACGCCATTTATCGCCATTGAGATCATTGTGTTAACATTACATTAACTAATAAAAGTGGTATTGATTATCGTTTTTGCTGGTCAAGCGCCTGTTTTTTCAACATATCGAAAAATGTTATCTTTCCGTAGTATACGATTCGGGCGGCAAGCAAAAATTGACGCAGACAGTCACGGCGATTAAATGCAATAATCAAACGTTTTCAGTCAACAACAACACCAGTATATGGTTTGCGCAAGGCAAAGGATTATTTTTATGAAGCTTAAAAACACCCTCCTGGCGTCTGCTCTCCTGACAACCGCCACGTTGTCTGCCCATGCAGCGACCGAGTTGACCCCGGAGCAGGCGGCTGCGCTGAAGCCCTACGATCGCGTTGTCGTCACCGGCCGGTTTAATGCCATTGGCGATGCGGTACAGGCAGTATCGCGCAAAGCCGACAAAGACGGCGCGGCCTCATTCTATGTTGTCGACACGTCGGACTACGGCAATGGCGGCAACTGGCGCGTCACGGCTGACCTTTATAAAGAAGACGCGCCGAAAGCGGATGCGCCGAAGAATCGCATTATCAACGGCGTGATGGAGTTGCCGAAAGATCAGGCCGTTGAGCTGATGCCTTACGACACCGTCACCGTTCAGGGCTTCTATCGCAGCCAGCCGGAAGTCAACGACGCCATCACCAAAGCGGCGAAAGCAAAAGGCGCCTATGCGTTCTTTATCGTCCGCCAGGTTGACGCCAACCAGGGCGGCAACCAGCGCATTACCGCTTATATCTACAAAAAAGATGCTGAAAAACGCGTGCTGCAGAGCCCGGACGCTATCCCGGCTGACTCTGAAGCTGGCCGCGCAGCGCTGGCCAAAGGCGGCGAAGCGGCGAAGAACGTGGAAATTCCGGGCGTTGCCACCACCGCCGCGGTGGGTTCGGGTACCGGCGTCGGGCGTTTCTTTGAGACTCAGTCTTCGAAAGGTGGACGTTACACTGTCACCCTGCCGAACGGCACTAAGGTCGAAGAAGTGAACAAAGTGACTGCGGCGCAAATGGTGCCGTTCGATAACATCCAGTTCACCGGCAACTACGGCAACATGACCGAGATCTCCTATCAGACGGCGAAACGCGCGGCGAAGAAAGGGGCGAAGTACTACCACATCACCCGCCAGTGGCAGGAACGCGGCGGCAACATCACCATCAGCGCCGATTTGTACAAATAATCGCTGCTGGCTGGCTAAAAAGGCGGCGCATTGCCGCCTTTTCATTGTTTTTTCATCCCCCGCCATTGCATGGCCCCCGGACACTCCGTAAAATCCCGCGCCTTAGCGCAATCCTCCATTTTTATGCGATTTCGCAAAATAAATATTCTGGAACAGCCATTTTCACCTCGGGAATGCAATGGAAAAGAAACTGGGCCTGAGCGCCCTGACCGCCCTGGTCCTTAGCTCAATGCTCGGCGCTGGCGTATTCAGTTTGCCGCAAAATATGGCTGCCGTGGCCAGCCCCTCCGCTCTGCTCATTGGCTGGGCCATCACCGGCGTCGGGATCCTGTTTCTCGCTTTCGCCATGCTGCTGTTGACCCGTATTCGTCCCGACCTCGACGGCGGGATCTTCACCTACGCTCGCGAAGGATTCGGCGAACTGATCGGCTTCTGCTCCGCCTGGGGATACTGGCTGTGCGCGGTGATCGCCAACGTCTCCTATCTGGTTATCGTCTTTTCGGCGCTCAGTTTTTTCACCGATACCCCTGAGCTGCGCCTGTTTGGCGATGGTAATACCTGGCAGTCTATCGTTGGCGCGTCGGTTCTGCTGTGGGTCGTCCACTTTCTGGTCCTGCGCGGTGTCCAGACGGCAGCGGGGATTAACCTGGTGGCCACCCTCGCCAAGCTTCTGCCGCTGGGCGCCTTTGTCGCGCTCGCCGCCCTGGCCTTTCAGCTGGATACGTTCCGCCTCGATTTTAGCGGCCTGGCGCTGGGCGTGCCGGTATGGGAACAGGTCAAAAACACCATGCTGATCACCCTGTGGGTGTTTATCGGCGTGGAGGGGGCGGTAGTCGTGTCCGCGCGGGCGCGACACAAGCGCGACGTTGGCCGCGCGACGCTGCTGGCGGTGCTGTCGGCCCTCGCGGTGTATCTGCTGATCACCCTGCTGTCGCTGGGCGTTGTGCCGCGCAGCGAACTGGCCGAAATGCGTAACCCGTCGATGGCGGGACTGATGGTCAGGCTGATGGGGTCATGGGGGGAGATCGTCATTGCCGCCGGGCTGATCGTGTCGGTGTGCGGCGCTTATCTCAGCTGGACCATCATGGCCGCGGAGGTGCCTTTCCTCGCCGCCACTCATAAAGCCTTCCCGCGCCTGTTTGCCCGTCAGAATAGCAACAACGCCCCCTCCGCCTCATTGTGGTTGACCAATATCAGCGTTCAGGTATCGCTGGTGCTGATCTGGCTGACCGGGTCGGACTACGGCACGCTGCTGACCATTGCCTCTGAGATGATTCTCGTGCCCTATCTGCTGGTCGGCGCCTTTCTGCTGAAAATCGCCACTCGCCCGCTGCATAAAGCGGTGGCTATCGGCGCCTGTATTTATGGCATATGGTTATTATACGCGTCGGGGCCTGTGCATTTGCTGTTGTCGGTGGTACTTTACGCTCCGGGTCTTCTGGTCTTTTTGTACGCCCGACGTACGCACCAGCACGATCGTTCGCTCAAACGCCGCGAAGTGGCGCTAATTGGTTTATTGCTGGTTGCCGCTGTGCCGGCAACGTGGATGCTGGTGGGGTAAGCGGTCGCCCTGCCGCAGAACGCATAGGAGATACCCATGGCTGAACAACAGCCCCGCCCGATTCTGATCACAGGAGCAGGCCGCCGCATCGGCCTCGCTCTGGCACACCATTTTCTGCAGCAGCGCCAGCCGGTCATCGTCAGCTATCGTACGCCCTATCCGGCGATTGACGGCCTGCGCGAAGCGGGCGCGCTCTGCCTGCAGGCCGATTTTAGCAGCGATGACGGCATTCTGACCTTCGCTGAAGCGGTCAAATCACACACCGACGGTCTGCGCGCCATCATCCATAACGCCAGCGACTGGATGGCGGAAAAGCCGGGCGTCCCGCTGAGCACCGTCATCAACCGCATGATGCAGATCCACGTCCACGCCCCCTATCTGCTCAACCATGCGCTGGAGGCGTTGCTGCGCGGCCACGGCCATGCCGCCAGCGACATTATCCATATCACCGATTACGTGGTGGAGCGCGGGAGCGACAAACATATCGCCTACGCCGCCAGCAAAGCCGCCCTGGATAACATGACCCGCTCCTTCGCTCGCAAGCTGGCGCCAGAGGTTAAGGTCAACGCCATCGCGCCGTCGCTAATCATGTTTAATGAGGGTGACGACGAGGCCTATCGTCAGCAGGCGCTGGATAAATCGCTGATGAAAATCGCCCCTGGCGAAAAAGAGATTAGCGATCTCATCGATTACCTGTTTACCAGCCGCTACGTTACCGGCCGCTCATTCGCTGTCGACGGCGGCCGCCCGCTGCGCTAGTGGAAACGGCCCCAGCCGAGGATTAACAGCCAGGCGCACAGCCCCCAGCATCCCACTGCGCCTGCCAGCGCCAACGGCAGGCGCATAATCCCGGTGAAATACCACAGTGACAGCAGATAGATAAAATAGGGAAGAATCGACCACATGCCGAATACGATGGTCGCGCGCAGGGCTTCGATCCCCCGCTCGCTGGCGACAATATAATGGGCGATGAGCGCAAAGGTGGGAAACAGCGGGACCAGGCCAGCGATAGCGTAGTTTTTGGTTTTCGCCAGCACGCCAATCAGCACCACCACCAGCGCTCCCAACAGCCCTTTGATTAACAGCCCCATGCCCGTATGCCTTAACAGTGAATCAATAAGTTAGGGCAGCATAGCGGATTTAGCGCTGTTTATAAAAGAGTAATGGCGGGTAAAATAAGTGCGGTGTATGTTACTTCTTTTACTGATGTGCAATAGACATGAATAAAATCGTTTTTGTTGAGGATGACCCTGAGGTAGGCACGCTGATCGCCGCCTATCTCGGCAAGCATGATATGGATGTGGTGGTCGAGCCTCGCGGCGACCGCGCTGAGGAGGTGATCGCGCGGGAGAAACCGGATCTGGTGCTGCTGGACATTATGCTGCCCGGCAAGGACGGAATGACGCTCTGTCGCGATCTGCGCGGGCAATGGCAAGGGCCGATTGTCCTGCTGACTTCGCTCGACAGCGATATGAACCATATCCTCTCCCTGGAGATGGGCGCCAGCGATTATATTCTGAAAACCACCCCGCCAGCGGTACTTCTCGCGCGACTGCGTCTGCATTTGCGCCAGCATATTGCTCCGGCAGGCGCCGGATCCGCCTCCTCAACGCTCACGCCACATAAAACCATCTCCTTCGGCTCGCTGACCATTGACCCGGTCAACCGCCAGGTGCTGCTTGGCGGAGAAAACGTCGCCCTGTCGACCGCCGATTTCGATCTGCTGTGGGAGTTGGCCACCCACGCCGGGCAGATTATGGACCGCGACGCACTGCTGAAAAATTTACGCGGCGTTACCTATGACGGGATGGATCGCAGCGTCGACGTGGCTATCTCCCGCCTGCGCAAAAAACTGCTCGACAACGCCACGGAGCCCTATCGTATTAAGACCGTTCGCAACAAAGGCTACCTGTTCGCCCCTCACGCCTGGGATAACTAAGCAGCCCTTCTGCGGCCCTGCGAGGGGCCCGCTCATCGCGCGCTCGCCGGCGGCAAAGTTATCACGTTTGCTGCCTGCTGCGTTCGTCCCTGGCGCGCACATTCATCACCGGAACTTGTCATATTGACTAAATCAATAGAATTAGCCGTACAGAACCCCATCACATAACTCCTCAATATGATTGTGCTCAAGGACTTACCGCTGTCAGAGTGGCATAAAGCCTGAAAACACAGGACTTTTGCATGATGAAATACGTTGTACTTTTGGCACTCTCACTGTTCACTTCTCTCTCTGGCTGGGCTTTTTCCCTCGACAACGCCGATATTCGACTCCTCTGTCCGCAGCGCGGGCAAATCGAGGTGATCCTTCATCGCTATGAACATACCCAGCAATCCTGGGGGCAGCATCACTTTGAAACCGGCGGCGGCCACGTTCGCCAGGGGCCGCTGCTGGTGATCCCGTTTGCCAACCTCGATCAGATGATTTACCACCAGACCACCGGCGAGTTTGCTTACTGGTATGCCGAAACGGAAAAGCTGGTGCGCTGTCGGCTGCTGAGTCTGACGACCACCTATCCGGTAGACATTCCTTATTATCGTGAGTAGCGTATCCATCGACGCACAAAATACGATTGCCCAGCTCCCCCCGAGGTGAAGAAATCACCGCATCGAGTGACACCGTCACCTTTTCACCGTTCTGTCTCCAGGCTGGCTATTGTCAGGGGGCATAAACCCTGCTTTGATAGCGTATCTATGATTTCCCCGCGCCTCGCCCGGGGATATCGATAACATTGACTCCCCGACGCGCAGAAGATGCCCCTGGGGCGCCAGACAGGTTTCTCTTGAATACGCGGTAATGTAATGAAAAAGCTGTTCGTGCAGTTCTATCTTCTGCTCTTCGTCTGCTTTCTGGTGATGACCATGCTGGTCGGTCTGGTCTATAAATTTACCGCGGAGCGCGCCGGACGGCAGTCGCTTGACGATTTGATGAAAAGCTCGCTGTATCTGATGCGCAGCGAGCTGCGGGAGATACCGCCGCGCGACTGGAGCAAGACCCTTAAAGAGCTGGACCTGAATTTATCGTTTGATCTGCACATCGAGCCGATCAGCAAATTTAAGCTGTCGGAAAGCTCGATGCAGCACCTGCGCGCCGGCGATATCGTCGCCCTCGACGATCAGTACACCTTTATTCAGCGCATTCCCCGCAGCCATTATGTGCTGTCGGTGGGTCCGGTGCCCTATCTCTATTTTCTGCATGAGATGCGCCTGCTGGACGTGGCGCTGATGGCGTTTATTGCTATCTCGCTGGCCTTTCCGGTGTTTATCTGGATGCGCCCGCACTGGCAGGACATGCTGCGCATTGAGACGGCCGCCCAGCGCTTTGGCGAAGGTCACCTCAGCGAGCGCATTCACTTCGACAGTATGTCCAGCTTCGAGCGGCTCGGGGTGGCCTTTAACCAAATGGCCGATAACATTAATGCGCTTATTGCCAGCAAAAAGCAGCTGATTGACGGCATCGCCCATGAACTCAGGACACCGCTGGTACGCCTGCGCTACCGTCTGGAGATGAGCGAGAATCTCAGCGAGGCGGAATCGCAGGCGCTGAACCGCGATATCGGTCAGCTGGAGGCGCTGATTGAAGAGCTCCTGACCTACGCCCGCCTCGACCGCCCGCAGACGGAGCTCAGCCTGACGACTCCCGATTTTCCCGCCTGGATCAGCGATCACGTCGAGGATATCCAGATGGTTAACCCACAGCGCGAGGTCGCCCTGGCGACGCTGACCCACGGTAACTACGGCGCGCTGGATATGCGACTGATGGAGCGGGTGCTGGATAATTTGGTCAACAACGCCCTGCGCTACAGCAGCCAGCGGGTGGCGGTCAGCCTGACGCTGCAGGGTTCGCGCGTATCGTTGCTGGTTGAGGATGACGGCCCGGGAATCGCCCCCGAGGAGCGCGAGCGGGTGTTTGAGCCCTTTGTCCGCCTTGACCCCAGCCGGGACCGGGCGACAGGAGGCTGCGGCCTCGGCCTGGCGATTGTCCACAGTATCGCCCAGGCGATGGGCGGCGAGGTGCGCTGCGAGGCCAGCCCTCTCGGCGGCGCCCGCTTCTGCTTTAGCTGGCCGGTCTATCATCAGCTGCCTGATTTCACCTCTGCCTGAATAAAACTTGCGCAGAAGCCGCGGGCTGGGTATGCTGCAAAAATCTAATAGTATGTTGTAACTAAGGTGGTAATAATGGCCAGCTACGACCTCGTTGAACGTCTGAATAATACCTTTCGCCAGATCGAGCTGGAGCTGCAGGCGCTCCAGCAGGCGTTAAGTGACTGCCGTCTGCTGGCGGGCCGGGTATTTGAACTGCCGGCGATCGGTAAGGATGCCGAGCACGATCCGCTGGCCACTATTCCGGTGGTGCAGCACATCGGCAAGACGGCCCTGGCGCGCGCCCTGCGCCACTACAGCCATCTGTTTATCCAGCAGCAATCGGAAAACCGCAGCAGCAAGGCCGCCGTACGCCTGCCGGGGGCTATCTGCCTGCAGGTTACCGCCGCGGAGCAGCAGGATCTGCTGGCGCGTATTCAGCATATCAATGCCCTGAAGGCCACCTTCGAGAAGATCGTCACCGTCGACTCCGGCCTGCCCCCCACCGCCCGTTTTGAGTGGGTACACCGTCATTTGCCGGGGTTGATCACCCTTAGCGCCTACCGCACGCTGACGCCCCTCGTCGACCCGAGCACCATCCGCTTCGGCTGGGCCAATAAGCACGTCATCAAGAATCTGACCCGCGACCAGGTGTTGATGATGCTGGAGAAAAGCCTGCAAGCGCCGCGGGCGGTGCCGCCGTGGACCCGGGAGCAGTGGCAGAGCAAACTGGAAAGGGAGTATCAGGATATCGCCGCCCTGCCGCAGCGGGCGCGGCTGAAAATAAAACGACCGGTGAAAGTCCAGCCGATCGCCCGCGTCTGGTACGCCGGCGAGCAGAAACAGGTACAGTACGCCTGCCCCAGCCCGCTGATCGCCCTGATGTCCGGCAGCCGGGGGGTCAGCGTACCGGATATTGGCGAGCTGCTGAACTATGATGCCGACAATGTGCAGTATCGCTACAAACCGGAGGCGCAGTCGCTGAGATTGCTTATCCCGCGCCTGCACCTCTGGCTGGCTAGCGAATAGCCAGGCTGCCGACCATCTCTTCCGGGCGCACCCAGCTGTCGAATTCGGCTTCCGTCAGGTAGCCCAGCGCCAGCGCCGAGGCTTTGAGAGTCAGCCCCTCATGGTGCGCTTTTTTAGCGATTTCCGCCGCCTTGTCGTAGCCGATATGGGTATTCAGCGCAGTAACCAGCATCAGCGACTCATTGAGCAACTGACTGATCCGCTCGCGATTCGGTTCAATACCCACCGCACAGTGCTCGTTAAAGCTCGCCATACCGTCCGCCAGCAGACGCACCGACTGCAGGAAGTTGTGGATGACCATCGGGCGATAAACGTTAAGCTCAAAGTTGCCGGAAGCACCGCCGATATTCACCGCCACGTCGTTGCCCATCACCTGGCAGCAGACCATGGTCAGAGCTTCGCACTGGGTTGGGTTAACCTTGCCCGGCATAATCGATGACCCTGGCTCGTTTTCCGGGATGGCGATTTCACCAATGCCGCAGCGGGGGCCGGAGGCCAGCCAGCGGACATCGTTAGCGATTTTCATCAGCGAGGCCGCCAGGCCTTTCAGCGCGCCGTGGGCATGGACCAGGGCATCCACAGTGGCCAGCGCTTCGAATTTGTTCGGCGCGGTGACAAATGGCTGTCCGCTGAGCGACGCCAGCTCGGCCGCCACCCGTACGGCATATTCCGGATGGGTATTCAGCCCGGTTCCTACCGCCGTCCCGCCCAGCGCCAGCTCGGCAAGATGCGGCTGACTGGCTTCAATGTGCTTCAGGCTATGGTCCAGCATCGCCACCCAGCCGGAGATCTCCTGGCCTAAGGTGAGCGGCGTGGCGTCCTGCAGATGGGTGCGGCCGATCTTGACGATATCCCTGAAGGCCACCGCTTTTTCATTGAGCGTCGCCCGCAGCGCCTGCAGCGACGGGATCACTTTTTCCCGCAGGGCAATCAGCGCCGCGACGTGCATGGCGGTGGGGAATACATCATTTGAGCTCTGGCTCTTATTCACATCGTCATTGGGATGAATTTTTCGCGCCATCCCCCGTTCTCCGCCGAGCAGTTCACTGGCGCGGTTGGCCAGCACCTCGTTCATATTCATATTGCTTTGGGTGCCGGAGCCGGTCTGCCAGATAGCCAGGGGGAACTCCTGCGCGTGCTTTCCGGCCAGCACTTCGTCAGCGGCGGCGACGATCGCCCCGGCTTTCTCCGCCGTCAACAGTCCGAGATCCTGGTTAACCTTCGCCGCCGCCCGCTTGGTCAGCGCCAGGGCGTATATCAGCTCCCCGGGCATTTTTTCGGTCGAGATGCGGAAATGCTCCAGCGAGCGCTGGGTCTGGGCGCCCCAGAGTTTATCGGCCGGGACCTCGATGGCGCCCATCGAGTCTTTTTCACTGCGATGCGTTGTCATTACTTTCTCCTTGGATGAAAAGTGCGTCATAGCGACAAAGCTCACCTGCTTAAAAGACTAAGTATTGGCCAGATTGATAAGTTGTTTTGGTGGTTCGTGCCGCGAAGCGACATAAAAAAAGCCGCCCCGAGGGGCGGCCCAGACCGCTGACAAAATGCAATCGTCGGGATTGCCCGGCGGCGCTACGCTTGCGCGGGCCTACAGAGAACTGCATAACTTATTGATATTGCTGTTTTTCGTAGGCCGGGTAAGGCGAAAGCCGCCGCCCGGCAGAAAGGCGCTCACCCTAACGAAAACAGGTTTGTCATCGACCAGCGCCGCCCCGAAGGGCGGCGTGGGTTACTTCACGCAGCGGGCGCACTGCGAGGTCTGGATCTGCTGGAAGAAGTCATTGCCTTTATCATCAACGAGGATAAAGGCCGGGAAATCCTCCACTTCAATTTTCCAGATAGCCTCCATACCCAGCTCCGGATAGGCCACGCACTCGAGGCTCTTGATGCTCTGCTGGGCCAGCACTGCCGCCGGGCCGCCGATGCTGCCGAGGTAGAAGCCGCCGTGTTTGTGGCAGGCGTCGGTGACCTGCTGGCTGCGGTTGCCTTTCGCCAGCATGATCTTGCTCGCCCCATGGGACTGCAGCAGATCAACGTAAGAGTCCATGCGGCCTGCGGTGGTCGGCCCCAGAGAGCCGGAGGCGTAACCGTCCGGCGTCTTGGCCGGACCTGCGTAGTAGATCGGGTGATCTTTGACGTACTGCGGCAGCGCCTCGCCGTTGTCGATAAGCTCCTTCAGCTTAGCGTGGGCGATATCGCGGGCGACGATGATAGTCCCGCTCAGCGACAGGCGGGTGGACACCGGATACTGCGACAGCTGCGCCAGGATCTCGCTCATCGGCTGGTTAAGATTTACCTTCACCGCTTCGCCTTCCCCGGCCTGGCGCAGATGCTCAGGGATATATTTCCCCGGGTTGCTCTCCAGCTTCTCGATCCAGATGCCGTCGCGGTTAATCTTGGCTTTGATGTTGCGGTCGGCGGAACAGGAAACCCCCATCCCTACCGGGCAGGAAGCGCCGTGACGCGGCAGACGGATCACGCGGATATCGTGGGCAAAGTATTTCCCGCCGAACTGCGCGCCGAGACCAAGGTTCTGCGCCTCCAGCAGCAGCTCCTGCTCCAGCTGCACGTCGCGGAACGCCTGGCCGTGCTCGTTACCTTCGGTCGGCAGGCCATCGTAGTATTTGGTGGACGCCAGCTTCACGGTCTTCAGCGTCGCTTCCGCCGAGGTACCGCCGATCACGAAGGCGATATGGTACGGTGGACAGGCGGCAGTACCGAGGGTGCGCATCTTCTCGACGAGGTAATTTTTCAGCTTCGCCGGGGTGATCAGCGCTTTGGTTTCCTGGTACAGATAGGTTTTGTTCGCCGAGCCGCCGCCCTTGGCGATGCAGAGGAATTTGTACTCATCGCCATCGGTAGCATAGAGATCGATCTGCGCCGGCAGGTTGGTGCCAGTGTTAACCTCTTTATACATATCCAGCGGCGCGTTCTGCGAGTAGCGCAGGTTGTCCTGGATATAGGTGTTATACACCCCCTGCGCCAGGGCGGCTTCATCGCCGCCGCCGGTCCACACGCGCTGGCCTTTTTTACCCATGATGATCGCGGTGCCGGTGTCCTGGCAGGTGGGCAGAATACCTTTGGCGGCGATATCCGAGTTGCGCAGGAACTGCAGCGCGACGTATTTATCGTTTTCGCTGGCTTCCGGATCGTTAAGGATATCCGCCACCTGCTGCTGATGCGCAGGGCGAAGCATAAAGGAGGCGTCGTGGAAAGCATGCTGCGCCAGAAGGGTCAGCGCCTGAGGGTCAACTTTTAGCACTTCCTGGCCGGCGAATTCGGCGACGGAGACGTAATCACTGCTGAGGAGATAATACTCAGTGTCATCCTTTTTGAGCGGAAAAGGATCCTGGTAAACAAACGGTTTATTCGACATTGTACTCTCACTTACTGCTTTGGCTGATTATGTTTCAGGCAGGGACTCCATGTGCCTGTAGAAAAGCGAGTCGAACAATCTTACACAATTTTTTAACAAAAACTGAGACAAGGACGACTTTTTCTTTCAGCAGTTGCTTCTCCACCGTTTGCTGGTTTAATAGGGCGATAAAATTTACTTTGTTTGAAACAGGGATTGAGAATGCAAAAGCTGATTAACGCCGTGCAGAACTATGCATGGGGAAGCCACACCGCCTTAACCGAACTGTATGGCATCGCCAACCCGGACAATCTGCCGATGGCAGAGCTGTGGATGGGGGCGCATCCGAAGAGCAGCTCGCAGATCCTGGCGGCCGACGGCCATCCGCGTTCACTGCGCGAGGTGATTGACGCGGATAAAGCCGCTCTGCTCGGCGACAAGGTTGCCGCCCGCTTTGGTGAACTGCCGTTCCTGTTTAAGGTACTGTGCGCCGCTCAGCCGCTCTCAATTCAGGTGCATCCCAACAAGCAGGCCTCGGAAGAAGGTTTCGCCCGCGAGAACGCCGCCGGTATCCCGCTCTCCGCCGCCGAGCGTAACTACAAAGATCCGAACCACAAACCGGAGCTGGTTTTTGCCCTGACGCCGTTCCTGGCGATGAATGCATTTCGCGAGTTCAGCGAGATTGTCACCCTGCTGCAGCCGGTGGCTAGCGCGCATCCGGCAATCGGCGCCTTCCTGCAGCAGCCGGACGCGACTCACCTGAGCCAGCTGTTTGCCAGCCTGCTAAATATGCAGGGTGAGGAAAAGGCCAAGGCGCTGCAGGTGCTGCGCGACGTACTGGCCCGTGAACAAGGCGAACCGTGGCAGACAATCCGCCTGATCGCGGAATTCTATCCGGACGACAGCGGCCTCTTCTCCCCGCTGCTGCTGAACGTAGTGAAGCTGAACCCAGGCGAAGCGATGTTCCTGTTTGCTGAAACGCCGCACGCCTATCTGCAGGGGGTGGCGCTGGAGGTGATGGCCAACTCGGATAACGTACTGCGCGCCGGCCTGACGCCGAAATACATTGATATTCCTGAGCTGGTTGCTAACGTCAAGTTCGAGGCTAAACCGGCGGGTGAGCTGTTGACCCAGCCGCAGCGTCACGGCGCGGAACTCGACTTCCCGATCCCGGTGGAAGATTTTGCCTTCTCCCTGCATGACCTCTCCGCCGAGGGCAGCGATCTGGCCCAGGCAAGCGCAGCGATCGTGTTCTGCGTCGACGGCGAAGCCGTACTGCGCAAAGGCGACCAGAGCCTGACCCTCAAGCCGGGCGAGTCGGCCTTCGTGGCCGCCAGTGAATCGCCGGTGCAGGTCAGCGGCCGCGGCCGCGTGGCGCGCGTTTTCAATAAGCTCCAGTAAGCGACTGACCCTTCAGGTCGCGCTTACTGTTGGTGATAACTCAGCCAGGCGGTCTCTCCGCCTGGCTTCATTTATGGATAAATGCTATGAAAAAATCGCTGGTCGCAGCAGGAGTCATCGTGGCGCTGGGCGTGGTATGGACAGGCGGCGCCTGGTTCACTGGTAAACAGCTGGAAGGCCGGATCGCCGATATGGTGCAGCAGGCAAACGCCCAGCTGCGCAGCAGCGCGCCGGAGTCAGGTCTGGAGCTGAGCTATCAGGACTACCAGCGCGGGCTGTTCAGCAGCCATCTGCAGCTGGTGGTGAAGCCGATCGCCGGTCAGGCTAACGGCTGGCTGGCCGCCGGGCAGAGCGTGGTGCTTGACGAAGTGGTCGATCATGGCCCCTTCCCGCTGGCCTCGTTAAAAGCCTTTAATCTGGCGCCGGCAATGGCTTCCGTCCACACCACGCTGGTGAAAAACGACGCCAGCCAGGCGCTGTTCGAGATAGCCAAAGGCGACACCCCCTTTACCGTCGATACGCGCATTGCCTACAGCGGCGACAGCCAGTCGGCTATCGTCCTTAACGCCCTCGACTACGCTAAAGGCGATGAGAAAGTCACCTTCAGCGGCGGTCAGTTCCAGCTCGACGCCGACCGCGACGGCAAAAACATCAGCCTGAAGGGCCAGGCCGGCAGCGGGCAGATCGATGCGCTCAACGAATATAACCAGAAGGTACAGCTGCGCTTCGTCAACCTGACCACCGACGGCGCCACCGAGCTGGCCAGCTTCAACGAACGTATCGGCCAGCAAAAAATGACCCTCGATAAACTGGCCATCAGCGTCGAAGGCAAAGAGCTGGCGCTGATCGACGGCATGGCGCTGGACGGCGGCTCGACGCTGACCCAGGACGGCAAAGGCGTGAACAGCCAGGTGAACTACACCGTCAACAGCCTCAAGCTGCAGGGGCAGGATATGGGCAGCGGCAAACTCACGCTGAAAGTGGATAACGTCGACGGTCAGGCGTGGCACCAGTTCAGTCAGCAGTACAGCGCGCAGTCTCAGGCGCTGCTGGCGAAACCGGAGCTGGCGCAGAATCCGGAGCTGTATCAGCAGGCCCTCACCGAAACGCTGTTCAATGCGCTGCCGATCCTGCTCAAAGGCAACCCGTCGGTGACCATCTCTCCGCTGAGCTGGCGCAATGCCAAAGGCGAAAGCACCCTCAACCTCTCGGTTCTGCTGAAAGATCCGGCCCAGGTGACCGCTCCGCCGCAGACCCTGGCGGACAGCCTGGATCGCGTGGTGCAGTCCCTGGACGGCAAAGTGGTGATCCCGGTGGATATGGCGACGGAGTTTATGACTAAGATCGCCGGTCTGGAAGGCTATCAGCCGGCCGATGCCGCCAATCTTGCCGATCAGCAGGTCAAAGGCCTGGCGGCGATGGGCCAGATGTTCCGCATTACCACCATGGAAGATAACGCCATCAGCAGCAGTCTGCAGTACGCGAACGGCCAGGTGACGCTGAACGGACAGAAAATGCCGCTGCAAGATTTTGCCGCGATGTTTGGTCTGGAAGCGCCTTCGCTGCCGGACAGCGCGCCGCAGGAAGGCCAGCCGCAGCAGGATGACGCCGCTCCTCAGCAGGATGACGCCGCCCCGCAGCCGTAACTTATCGGTACAGGAGACGGCCAGCGCGCGCCGTCTCCCTCATTTTCGCGTCACCAGCCGCGGGGGCATAATCTGGTTTCGCGTCTCGCCAGTCCCCTCTTCCAGCCGCCGCAGCATCGAATCCGCCAGGCTTTTCCCCATCTCCCGCGCCGGGGTGGTCACCCAGGTGAGGGGCAGGTCGTCGAGGGCGGCCTCCGGCACGTCGGCAAACGCCGCCAGCGCCACCCGCTGCTCAAAGTAGCTCTCGACGCCATCTTCCCCGCTCTGTCTTCCAGCCCGTAACAGACCGAACCACGCGCCGGTGGCTACCACGTTGTTGTAGCACAGCACCGCGGTAATGGTCGGATTCTGGCGCAGCAGGCCGGTCATCGCCTCCGCCGCCTGCTTCTGGCTGGACTCGCACTCCAGCACCCATTCGCTGTGAAACGGCAGGCCGTATTTCAGCAAGGTGGCGCAATAGCCGCCGACCCGCTCAGCGCGCGTCAGCGAAGCACTCTGCCCGCCGAGCCAGGCGATCCGCTGATGGCCGCGGCGGATAAGATGCTCCGTCACCAGCTGCGCCGCCTGCATGTTGTCCGGGCGGATCAGGTCGACATCGTCAAGATAGCTGGCGCGGGAAGCAAACACCAGCGGCACCCCCGCCTCCGCCGCACGCTCGCGCAGCTCGCTCCCGCGGTCGATCGCCCCAGCGATAATCACCCCGTCCACCCCCTGCGCCGCCAGCGTATCAAACCGCTGGGCCATCTTCTCGCCGCTGCGGCCTCCCTGGGTGAGAAATACCATTTTCCCCTGCCTCTCCAGGGCATCGGTGAGGCCGGCGGTTAATTCAGCATAAAACGGTTTTGACAGGTCGCTGACGATAAGGCCAATCACCCCGCTCTGCCCACCGCGCAGCGAGGCCGCCTGACGGTTGCGCACAAATCCCAGCTGTTCGATAGCCTGATTAACCCGCTCGCCGGTGGCGCTGGAGATGCGCCCTTTGCCGCTCAGTACCAGTGAAACGGTACTCACGGAGACGCCGGCAGCCAGCGCCACATCATTGATGGTGATCTTTTTTGCGATTGCCATAACCTGCTGGCTGACTCCCTTGCCTGTCGATAAATCGTTTTATCATTATGCGATCTTTATAAACCTTATTATCGCTTGAATATGTGATTTTTATCGCACTAAAAAGTGATAAAACGTTTTATCTTGCCGTGGCGTTAGTTCTCCCGACCACTTATGAATCAGGAACCGTGCTATGACGGCGAAAACAGCACCAAAAATCACCTTATGGGAATTTTTCCAGCAGCTGGGAAAAACCTTCATGCTGCCCGTAGCGTTGCTCTCGTTTTGCGGGATCATGCTGGGGATCGGCAGCTCGCTAAGCAGTCACGATGTTTTGACTCTGCTGCCGTGGCTGGATATGCCGCTGCTGCAGGCCATCTTTATCTGGATGAGCAAGGTCGGCTCCTTTGCCTTCAGCTTCCTGCCGGTCATGTTCTGTATCGCCATCCCGCTGGGTCTGGCGCGAGAGAACAAAGGCGTCGCCGCCTTCGCCGGCTTCGTTGGCTACGCGGTCATGAACCTGGCGGTCAACTTCTGGCTGACCGCGAAGGGTATTCTGCCCACCACCGACGCCGCGATCCTGAAGGCCAACAATATCCAGAACATTATCGGCATTCCGTCAATCGATACCGGGATCCTCGGGGCGGTGATCGCCGGGATTATCGTCTGGCTGCTGCATGAACGCTTCCATAACATTCGCCTGCCGGACGCCCTGGCCTTCTTCGGCGGCACCCGCTTCGTGCCGATCGTCACCACCGTGGTGCTGGGGCTGGTCGGGCTGGCGATCCCGCTGGTGTGGCCAGTCTTCGCTATGGGGATCAACGCCCTCGGGAAGATGATCAACAGCGCCGGGGATTTTGGGCCGATGATCTTCGGCACCGGCGAGCGACTGCTGCTGCCGTTTGGCCTGCACCATATTCTGGTGGCGCTGATCCGCTTTACCGAAGCCGGCGGTACCCTCGACGTCTGCGGCCACAGCGTCAGCGGCGCGCTGACCATCTTCCAGGCGCAGCTGAGCTGTCCGACGACCCACGGCTTCGCCGAAAGCGCCACCCGTTTCCTGTCGCAGGGTAAAATGCCGGCATTCCTCGGCGGCCTGCCGGGAGCCGCGCTGGCGATGTACCACTGCGCTCGTCCGGAAAACCGACATAAAATTAAAGGTCTGCTGATCTCCGGGGTCATCGCCTGCGTGGTCGGCGGCACCACCGAGCCGCTGGAGTTCTTGTTCTTGTTTGTCGCGCCGGTCCTGTATGTCATCCACGCGCTGCTGACCGGTCTCGGCTTTACCATCATGGCGGTGCTCGGGGTAACCATCGGCAACACCGACGGCAATATCATCGACTTCGTGGTGTTTGGCATTCTGCATGGCCTGGCGACCAAGTGGTATCTGGTGCCGGTGGTGGCGGCTATCTGGTTCGCGGTCTACTATGCCATCTTCCGCTTCGCCATCACCCGCTTCAATCTGAAAACGCCGGGCCGCGACATCGACACTGCCGCCAGCGTGGAGAAAGCCGTCGCCGGTACCATCGGCAAATCCGGGTATAACGTACCGGCGATTCTGGCGGCGCTCGGCGGCGCAGAGAACATTGTTTCGCTGGATAACTGCATTACCCGTCTGCGCCTGTCGGTGCACGATATGAGCAAAGTGGACGCCGCCGCGCTGAAAGCCCATCGCGCCATCGGGGTGGTACAGCTCAACCAGCATAATCTGCAGGTGGTTATTGGCCCGCAGGTACAGTCGGTAAAAGATGAGATGGCCACGCTGATGAATACCGTGCAGGCCTGATCCCACTAGTCCCCCTCCGCTACGGAGGGGGCGCTCGCTAAGGAAGCTCCAATGTTTGATTTTGCCACCCCTATCGATCGCCACGGCACCTGGTGCACGCAATGGGACTATGTCGCCGACCGGTTTGGCGCCGCCGATCTGCTGCCGTTCACTATTTCCGATATGGATTTCGCCACCGCGCCCTGTATTCTCGACGCCGTTAGCCAGCGGCTGGCCCACGGGGTGTTCGGCTACAGCCGCTGGCGCAACGAGGCGTTTCTCGGGGCGATTGTCCACTGGTACGCCAGCCGCTTTAACAGCGACATCGATCCGCAATCTGTGGTCTACGGACCGTCTGTTATCTACATGGTGGCGGAAACCATCCGCCAGTGGTCGAAAGAAGGCGACGGCGTCGTGGTCCACACCCCTGCCTACGATGCGTTCTATAACACCATCACCGCTAACCGGCGGCGGATTGCCCCGGTGCCATTGATCCTGAAGGATAATCGGTGGCGCTGCGATATGGACCGCCTGGAGGCGGCGCTGGCGGAGCCAAAGAATACCCTGCTGCTGCTGTGCAGCCCGCACAACCCAACGGGGAAAGTCTGGCGTCGCGAGGAGCTGGAGACCATGGCGGCCCTGTGTCAAAAACATGGCGTCAGGGTGATTAGCGACGAAATTCATATGGACATGACCTGGAGCGAACACCGCCATATCCCGTGGAGCGAGGTCGCGCAGGGACCATGGGCGCTGTTCACCTCCGGTTCGAAGAGCTTCAATATTCCGGCCTTTACCGGGGCCTACGGCTTTATCCCCGAAGAGAACGAGCGCGACAGCTACCTGCAGGCGCTAAAGGGTCGCGACGGGCTCTCTTCCCCTTCCGTGCCGGCGCTGGTCGCCCATATCGCCGCCTACCGCGACGGGGCTCCCTGGCTCGATGCCCTGCGCGACTACCTGCAGGCGAATATGCGCTATGTCGCCGACACGCTCAACAACGCCTTCCCCGCGCTCTGCTGGCAGCCGCCGGAGGCCACCTACCTGGCATGGATCGACCTGCGCCCGCTCAACGTTGACGATCGCGCGCTACAGCAGGCGCTGATCGCCGAACAGAAGGTGGCGATTATGCCGGGTTATACCTATGGTCCTGAGGGCAACGGCTTTCTGCGACTCAACGTCGGCTGCCCGCGCGAGAAGCTGGAACGCGGTGTCGAAGGACTGATTGCCGCCCTGCGCAGCCTCAGCTGATTCGACGCGCAATCTACAGGTCATCGCGCCGGCGAAACGCCAGGTAACCGGCGCCGAGGGTAAAGACAGCGACAATCACCACCAGCAGGATAAACCCGTGGTGGTTGCTTGCCAGCGGGATCCCACCGACGTTCATGCCGAAGAAACCGGCGACGATGTTAATCGGCAGCGCGAGGACGGTGATCACCGTCAGGGTATAGAGGGTGCGATTGCTCTGCTCCAGCTGGCGGGCGCCAATCTCCTCCTGCAGCAGACTGATGCGCTCGATCAGGCCCGACAGATCGTTAAGCACCACGCTAAACTCTTCGGTGAACTGACGAAACGCCTGCACCACCGCGCGATCCATCCACGCCGGCGGCCGGTTAAGCAGCCGGAACATCGCCGCCGGCTCCGGCGCCAGCAGCCGCTGGAAGCGTAAAAGCATCCGCCGTAGCCGCGCCAGATCGGCCCGGTTGCGCTGCACGTGATTGCTCAGAAGACGCTCTTCAATAAGGTCAACATGGCGGCTGGCCTGGCGGACGACCTGCTCCAGCACCTCCTCCTGCTCCTCCAGCAGAAAGGCCAGCAGCTCAGTAGACGTGTTCACCCTGAGCGTCTGCAAGCGCGGCAGCATCCATTCGATAAACCGCAACGGTTTGAAGCGCGCCGTCACCACCAGCCTGGGGCTACAGTAGAGCCACAGCGTGGCGGTTTCCGCGCTGGTATCCTGCGGACGAAACAGCACATCGTTAAGCACAGCGAACAGATTTTCCCCCTGTCGCTCAATGCGGGTGGTGTGCGAGCCGCTGCGGATCTCCTCGAAGAAAAAATCGGCCACCGGAAAGTGGCTGGTTAACCATTTCTCGGCGGTGGCATGATTAAGATTCAGGTGTAACCAGATAAACGCCTTGTCATCGGCGAGCGCCTGATAGCGGGCGCAGACCTCGCCAGAGGCGATGGGCTGCGGGGGGCGCTGTTCATGAAACAAATAGCCATGCACCAGGCCGGAAACTTCACTATCAAAATCGGGCTTTAACATCTTCGCGGTGACGTCTTGACTCATGGCTCCCTCAGGACAGGCACTGGCACCGTTGATGCCCGAATAGTGCCATCTTTCGCTATTTTCCGCGGGCTGGCAAGGTTAATAATCTGGTCATAAAACAGTAACCTGGCTGACATATGACGGCCAGTATCACGCTTCATCCCCTCGCCGCGCAGGCGATGCGATGGAAGCGAACGGAAGGTCTTCTTGCCTTTATGCTCAGGCGGTTATTAAAATAAATTTGATTATCCTCAAAACTTTTTTAGGCAGAAAGCGGTATTAATTTGCGCGCTTAATCATTGCTTTCACCCAGGTTTATTGAGGAGGAGACCATGAAAACCTATGACCGTAATCGTAACGCTATTGCTACCGGCAGCATGGTAATGATCGCCGGTAACGGGACGACGGGCGTGATTAAAGCTATCCATGGCGAGGGGAAAACCGCTGAGCAGCTGCGCCGGGCGGACTGCGTTGAAATCGACGGCTGCGAGGGCCGCTTCTGCCCGTTGGATCTGATCCGTCTCGGCTTCCATTAATTCCTGCCGCCAGGTCGTTAGTATCAGGCCACCTGTGGTGGCCTGCTCTTTTCCCGGGAAATAAAGCGTCTAGCGAAAGCTCCACTGAACACTCATCACAAAGATCGCCGGCACAATAATCCCGCCTTCCACACCGAAATAATCGGTGAAATTATATTGCAGGCCATGATAGAGGTAGGGCGAAAAACCGATGCCGGTGATTTTTTTGGCGGTGCGGTAGGTGCCGGAATCCCCACAGTGGCTGAAGGCATCAAAGAAAAATTCCCCGGTATAGGCATACACCCCTTTCAGTACCCAGCCGGTATCGTTTTTCAGCCAGTCGCGGCGCACGCCGAGAGTCAGGCAGCGATCGTCAAAGCTGTTTTTCATCGTTCCGACCAGCACGCTGTATTTTGAATCCTGAGAAAACTTGCGCTCCACCGAGAAAAAGTTGTTATTGAAATGTTCGTTATATTGTCCGTGGTTACCCGTCATATGATAGACATAGGAGCCGGTATTCATCGAATAGAGGCTTAATTCCCCGGCCTGCGCCGACGGCATGGCAACCATTAGTAGCCCTGATAACAAAATCCATAATTTATTTACCATTCAGTAACCTATGCCATACCCGTAAAAAGAACCCGGCATGCTAGCACCGCTTAGCTAAACCAAAGGGCAATCAGATAAACCGACGCTCTTCGCGGCGGGAAAATATGACGCTATCTGCACTATAGCAGTCGTCCTCTCGCCTGGTGAGCGCCTGCGGTTATACTGGAGAAACATTCCCCTAATCGTTAAGGACCGCTGTGTTAGCCACTCTCCTCGTTGCGCTGGTCGCTATTATTCATCTCGCCATCCTGGTGCTGGAGATGTTTCTCTGGGAAGGCTACGCCGGGCGCCGGGCCTTTAACCTCAGCGCCGATTTCGCCCGGCAGACCCGGGTGCTGGCGGCCAACCAGGGCTTGTATAACGGCTTTCTGGCCGCCGGCCTGGCATGGGGGCTGTGGCTGGGGGCGCCGGGGGTGCAGGTGGTTATCTTTTTCCTGGCCTGCGTGCTGGCCGCCGGGATTTTCGGCGCGCTGACCGCCAGCCGCAAAATTCTCTATATTCAGGCGCTGCCCGCGCTGCTGGCGCTGGTTGCCGTGCTGACGCAAGCGTAGGGCCTTGATCCAAAACAGAGAAAGCAGGCGCTAAGGCGGGTACTATTTGCCCCCTTTGGTCGGTCATCGACCGTTAATACCTTCTGAGTTCAGAGGCATTTTTATGACATGGCAATCCTTCAAACAGGCCTGGCTTATCCGGTTCTGGTCTCCTGTCCCGGCGGTCATTGCCGCGGGCATTCTCTCTACCTACTATTTTGGCATCACCGGCACCTTCTGGGCGGTGACCGGCGAATTCACCCGCTGGGGTGGTCAGCTGCTGCAGCTGCTGGGCGTCCACAGCGAACAGTGGGGCTATTACCAGCTGATACATCTCGAAGGGTCGCCGCTGACCCGCATCGATGGCAGGATGATCATCGGCATGTTCGGCGGCTGCCTGGCCGCCGCGCTGTGGGCGAATAACGTCAAACTGCGCCTGCCACGCAGCCGGATCCGCATTGCGCAGGCCGTGGCGGGCGGCATCATCGCCGGGTTCGGCGCACGGCTGGCGATGGGCTGCAACCTGGCGGCCTTCTTCACCGGCATTCCGCAGTTCTCCCTGCACGCCTGGCTGTTTGCCATCGCCACCGCCATCGGCTCCTGGTTTGGCGCCCGCTTCACGCTGCTGCCCCTTTTTCGCATCCCGGTAAAAATACAAAAGGTGTCCACCGCCTCGCCGTTAACCCAAAAACCGCAGCAGGCGCGCCGCCGTTTCCGCCAGGGGATGGTGGTCTTTTTCGCCATGATCGGCTGGGGCCTGCTCACCGCCGCAGACCACCCGGCGCTCGGCCTGGCGATGCTGTTTGGCATTGCCTTTGGCCTGCTTATTGAGCGCGCGCAGATCTGCTTTACCTCCGCCTTTCGCGATATGTGGATCACCGGCCGGACGGTGATGGCGAAGGCGATTATCTTCGGCATGGCGGCGAGCGCCATCGGTATCTTCAGCTATGTGCAATTGGGGATGGCGCCGAAAATTATGTGGGCCGGTCCTAATGCGGCGATTGGCGGGCTACTATTTGGCTTTGGCATCGTGCTGGCCGGCGGCTGTGAGACCGGCTGGATGTACCGGGCGGTGGAGGGCCAGGTTCACTACTGGTGGGTTGGGCTGGGCAACGTCATCGGCTCAACGCTGCTCGCCTGGTGCTGGGACGATATCGCCGCCCCGCTCGCCACCCACTGGCAGAAAGTCAACCTGCTGAACGCCTTCGGTCCCTTTGGCGGACTACTGGCCACCTATCTACTGCTGCTGATCGCCCTGCTGCTGGTGATCGCCTGGGAGAGACATTTTTTCCGCCGCCAGGCGGCGGTCCGGACCGTGAAGGAGAGCGCATGAAAAACATCATCCCTGATTATCGCCTGGATATGGTCGGCGAACCCTGCCCGTATCCGGCGGTCGCTACCCTGGAGGCAATGCCTTCCCTGCAAAAAGGCGAGATCCTCGAAGTGGTCAGCGACTGTCCGCAGTCGATCAATAACATTCCGCTTGATGCAAGGAACCACGGCTACACGGTGCTGGATATTCAACAGGATGGCCCAACCATTCGCTATTTGATCCAGAAGTAGCGCCGTTTTCCCGCCGGCGGCCTTCCCCGCCGGCGCTTGTCTTCTCGTTCCCGCCTCGCCGTTCGCTTACGCATCGCTGACCAGGTAGCCAAACGATTGCAATAGATTGTAACACTTGAAACCGTGTTCCAGTTACGCAATAACCATTAATATAACGCGCCTATATTATTAAAATGCGAATAAGTTATTTAGTGAATGGTTTCTGCCGCTATCGGCCAAAGCCGCACACAGCGACACGATAAGGATCGAAATGGAACTGCTGGTCAGGCTGGGTCATTTTTTTGAGCAAGCGCGTTCTGACGCCGACTATGCCACCTTCGCCAATGAACTGCGTCGGCATAAGGTCTCCTACTACATCTATTTTGTTTCCACCGGCAATATGAATTTCGTAATGGCAAACGACGAGGTGGTCTCGGTAAAAAGCGCCCGCGGGCTGCTGCGCGTTCGCGCTGAGGCCAGCCATTGTCTGACCAGGGCCGCCGTTATCCGCCACTTTGCCCGGGCCATTAACTTTGAACAGTACTGCCGGGATCTCGCCAGCGCCGGGGTGTTTAAGTGGATCGTCGATCTTGAAGAGGAGACCCGGCACTACTGGTCGAAGGATAATACGCTGTTATATAAAGAGTGCCTGATGCCCCCCTGAACCGGTCTCAGGGGGAGGCGGCGAGGGTCAGCCTTTAATCGCGGGTCTGCACCCAAAAGGCGTGGATCAGGCCAGGAATATAGCCCAACAGGGTCAAAATGATATTGAGAATAAACGCCCAGCCGAAGCCTTTTCCCAGCAGCACACCCAGCGGCGGCAGAATGATAGTGAAAACGATTCTCCAGAATCCCATAACCTCTCCCTTCGTCTAACGTCAATTTTTTACTAAGCTATTCAATAGTTAAGCATAGACGCTTTTCGTCGTTTCGCCAGCAGGCAGCCCCCTCATCTCTGGTAACAAAAATCATTCCCTGCCGTCACGGGCAAAAAAGACCGGGAAAACATTCACTTTTCCCCTCTCCGGCCCGCAGGCCCTGGCAAAGCGCACAGATTGTCAGTTGACCAATCAGGGGGACAGGGCTAAGCCTGGAGGAGTTTCATCACATCGAGTCGTTTTACCAACCGGAGAATATCCATGAGTAAACTTGGGATTAATGGATTTGGTCGTATCGGACGTCTGGTGTTACGTCGTTTATTAGAAGTCGACAGCAGCCTGGAAGTGGTGGCTATCAACGACCTCACTTCGCCAAAGGTGCTGGCCTACCTGTTGAAGCATGATTCAAACTACGGCCCCTTCCCGTGGAGCGTCGACTTTACCGAAGATGCGCTGATCGTCAACGGCAAAACCATTACGGTGTATGCCGAAAAAGAGGCGCAGCATATTCCATGGCAGGCGGCAGGCGCCGAGGTGATTGTGGAGTGTACCGGGTTCTACACCTCGGCCGAGAAATCGCAAGCCCATCTCCAGGCAGGCGCGCGCAAAGTGCTGATTTCCGCCCCCGCCGGCGAGATGAAAACCATCGTCTACAACGTCAACGATGACACCCTGTCCCCGGATGACACCATCATCTCCGTGGCCTCCTGCACCACCAACTGCCTGGCGCCGATGGCCAAAGTTCTGCAGGATGCCTTCGGCATCACCGTAGGCACCATGACCACCATCCACGCCTATACCGGCACCCAGTCGCTGGTGGACGGGCCGCGCGGAAAAGATCTGCGCGCCTCCAGGGCGGCGGCGGAAAACGTTATCCCGCACACTACCGGCGCGGCAAAAGCCATTGGCCTGGTGATCCCTGCCCTGAGCGGTAAGCTGAAAGGCCATGCCCAGCGCGTACCGACCAAAACAGGCTCAGTGACGGAGCTGGTATCGGTGCTGGAGAAAAAGGTGACTGCGGATGAGGTCAATCAGGCGATGAGGCAGGCGGCTGAGGGCAATGAATCCTTTGGTTACACCGAAGAGGAGATCGTCTCTTCCGATATCATCGGCAGCCATTTCGGTTCGATCTACGATGCTACCCAGCTGGAGATTGTGGAGGCCGGCGGCGTACAGCTGGTGAAAACCGTCGCCTGGTACGATAACGAATACGGCTTTGTCACCCAACTGATCCGCGTGCTGGAGAAATTTGCCCGCTAAGTGAACGGCGGACAGCCTGCGCTGTCCGCCGGTTCTGTGTGGAGTGCCTCAGGCCTGCAGATAGACCACCTGGGTCTGCAGGTACTCATTCAGGCCGTGGCGGCCATCTGCGCCGCCGATCCCCGACTTACGCCAGCCGGCGTGGAACCCCTGCATCGCCTCAAAGTTCTCACGGTTGATATAGGTTTCGCCAAACTTCAGTCCCTTAATCGCTTTCATCGCCACGTTCAGATCGCGGGTATAGATTGAGGAGGTCAGGCCATAATCGCTGTCATTGGCCATCGCCAGCGCCTCATCGAGGGTCGAAAAGGCCACCACCGGCAGCACCGGACCGAAGGTTTCCTCATGGATAATGTCCATCTCCTGACGTACATCCAGCAGCAGGGTCGGCGGATAAAAATAGCCTTTGCCCTCCAGCGGCTGACCGCCCAGCGCCACCCGCGCCCCCTGCGCCACCGCCTTCGCCACTTTGCCCGCCACCTGGTCCCGCGCCGCCGCGTTGATCAGCGGCCCCATCGCGATGTCATCTCGCGTCGCCGGGTCGCCAAACTGGACGGCCTTCATCGCCTCACCGAGGCGGTTGACGAAGCGGTCGTATATTCCCTGCTGAACATAGACCCGCTCGACGCAGTTACACACCTGCCCGGTGTTAATCACCCGCGAGTCCACTACCGCTTTCACCGCCAGCTCCAGATCCGCATCGTCCATTACAATGGCAGGCGCTTTGCCGCCGAGCTCGAGGCACACTTTGGTGATATTTTTCGCCGCAGCGGCCATAATTTTTTCTCCCGCCGCCACGCTGCCGGTCATGCTGACCATCGCCACCTTCGGATTGCCGGCCAGCTCCTGGCCAACGGTTTCTCCGCGGCCAAGCACAAGGTTAAAGACCCCTTTCGGCAACCCAACCTGATGGACAATCTCGGCAAAGGCGATGGCATTATTGGGCGTAAATTCGCTGGGCTTAATGACGATGGTATTTCCAGTGATCAGGGCCGGCGCCAGCTTGCGGGCGATAAGAAAGAACGGGAAGTTCCACGGCAGGATCCCGGTGGTCACCCCCAGCGCGCGTTTAAAGACAAGGATATTCTCCCCCGGGCGATCGCTCTGCACGATCTCACCTTCGTAACGGCGCGCCCATTCTGCCATATAGTCGAGATAGTCCGCGGTGAACGCAACCTCCACCGCCGCCAGCTGCTGGATCTTGCCGCCTTCAGCGACAATCAGCCCGGCGATCTCGTCGGCACGCTGGCGGATACCGGCGGCAATTTTGCGCAGCCAGCCCGCACGCTCAATGGCCGGCAGCGCTTCCCAGCCGGGCTGGGCGCGCTCGGCGGCGTCAATCGCCAGCCGCGCCTCTTCGGCAGTCCCGTCCGGGATCCGCGACAGCAGCGCTTCGGTCGCCGGGTTAAGCACGTCGATCCAGCCGTCGCCGCGACCGGAAACGAACTGGCCATCAATATACATCGGGTGTTGAACGGGTGCTGTCATGGCTGCTCCTGTGGTGCATTTGTATTTAACAGGTGATTTTTTTGTTAAATATCGGGCGGATAAGCCGCTGTTCGGCAGCACATTGACGCAGTTCTGTGAGCTGATTCATAAAAACGGGCCAAAAATGCCCGCTTGAGGTTACATTTTAATAACACAAATTGCCCGTTTGCGACGAATCTGCCGTAAACGGGCATTTTTCAGCCGAGGGTGCGGGCCTGCAGCGCCCCGGCAAGCTGGGCGTCCTCCCGCAGCTGTCGCCAGGCGTCGAGGATCTCCGGCGGGAAGGTGACATGGCTGATGAAGTCTTTTCCCCGCGGACCGTACCCTTCAGGGGTATCCTGCAGGCGCGGCAGCTCGCCCAGCAGCAGCCCCAGGTAGCGGGTGACCGGCCAGAGCCCCGCTCCGCCGCCCGCGAACCCCAGTTGGCCATCGGTCTGCTCCAGCACCGGCGAGCAGCCGGGAAAGCTCAACCACTGCGGCGGCGTCGTCGCCCCCTGCCAGACGCGGGCGAAGGTAGCCATGGTTCGCCGCTGCATAGTCGGGTCCTGAATGACGATCCCGCGACGATGGGCAAGCCCCCGGCTCTCCAGCGTGGTCCGGGTAAAACGGGCGTTCTCACCGCAGTTGGTTGACTGGTCTTCCACCACCAGCCGCGAATGGGGGATGTGCCAGTAGTCATGAGCAATGTCGGCCAGAACATGCGCTTCCGGGCGGCCATCCACCGGCAACGTACGGTAACGGGGATCCTGGCGCACCGCCTCGTAGAGATAGCCCGTAGAATGTCCCACGCCGCCGCTGATCAGCAGCGGGACCGCCTGCGCCGCCGCCAGACGGCAGGCGGCGTCGATGGTTGGGATCACGGCGTTGCCGGCCAGCACTACCACGTCCACCTGCGGCAGCGCGGGCAGCGTCGCCAGATCGTCCTGCGCCAGCCAGGTGCCGACCTGGTTAGCCGCCGCCAGCGTCGCTGCCGACAGCGGAGGAAATTGTTCTGCCATTCTGTCTCCTTAATCCTCTCTCAGCCGAGCGGAGAGGATGCTTTCGCTATCATAAACGCCGCCTGCCGGGAGGCATAGCGGCGTCGATTTGTAACCATTTTGAAATAACAAGAAACATCTAAAAACAGGCGGGTTGCACCTGAACAACTCACTATGAAAATAACAAAAAACAGCAAAATCAGGTGGAAAATAAAAAATAGCGTCGCGGTTATACCAGTTCAAAGCGCGCCATAATGCCCAGTTTGCCAGCGATAAACTTGCCAATTGTAACCTTCAACCCTAAGTTGCTTAACAATTACACAACCTTTTCACATCAGGTTGCACCCTGCTCGTACAGAGTGACACCTGACCTATCTACCGTGGCGGGAGAACGTTTCGTAATGAGCAATCCACAAGACAACACTGCATCCATTCTGCAGAAAAACAAGAAGGTACTGATCGCGAGCCTGACAGGCAGCGCCATCGAATGGTTCGATTATTTTCTCTATGGCACCGCCGCCGCGCTGGTGTTCAACAAAATCTTCTTTCCGATGGTCGACCCGGTTATCGGCCTGATCCTCTCCTGGCTCTCCTTCTCGCTGACGTTTTTTATCCGCCCCATCGGCGGCGTGATTTTCGCCCATATCGGCGATCGCATCGGCCGCAAGAAGACGCTGGTGCTGACCCTGTCGCTGATGGGGAGCGCCACGGTGGCGATCGGCCTGCTGCCCACCTACGAGATGGTGGGCCTCTGGGCGCCGGCCCTGCTGATTACTCTGCGCATTATTCAGGGCATGGGTATCGGCGGCGAATGGGGCGGCGCGCTGCTGCTGGCCTATGAATACGCGCCGGAAAAGCGGAAAGGCTTTTTCGGCAGCATTCCCCAGGCCGGGGTGACCATCGGCATGTTGATGGCGACATTTATCGTCTCGCTGATGACGCTGTTCGATGAGGCGCAGTTTCTCGCCTGGGGCTGGCGCATACCGTTCCTGCTCAGCTCCGTCCTCGTTTTTCTCGGCCTGTGGATCCGCAAAGATATCGACGAAACGCCCGCCTTTAAGCAGGTGAAAAAATCCGGCCAGGTGGCGAAGGCCCCGCTGCGCGATACGCTCAAGCACCACTGGCGGGAAGTGCTGATCGCCGCCGGCCTGAAAGTGGTGGAGACCGCCCCCTTCTATATCTTCTCCACCTTTGTAGTCAGCTACGCCACCACCACCCTGAGCTATCAGAAGTCGCAGGCGCTGGAATCCGTGACCCTGGGCGCGCTGGTGGCCACCGTGATGATCCCGCTGATGGGGCTGCTGTCAGACAAGGTGGGTCGGCAAAAGATGTACACCCTGAGCGTGGTGCTGCTGGGGCTGTTTATCGTCCCGTGGTTCCTGCTGCTCGACACCGGTACCGGCTGGGGCATCATGCTGGCGACGATCGTTGCCTTCGGCATCCTGTGGGCGCCGGTAACCGCGGTGCTCGGTACCCTGTGCTCTGAGATTTTCAGCGCCAATGTGCGCTATACCGGGATCACCCTCGGCTACCAGCTGGGCGCCGCGCTGGCCGGGGGCACCGCGCCGCTTATCGCCACCGGTCTGCTGGCAAAATATGACGGTGACTGGCGGCCGGTGGCCATTTATCTGGGCATTACGGTGGCGATTTCGCTGCTGGCGATATTCTGCGCCAGCCGGATGAAGTCCGCGCTGGGCACGGCCCCCTCCCGGGCGGAAAGCGCCTGACCGCCGCCCGCCAGGGCTACTACGGAGCCGACTATCCCGCCCGGCGGCGCTGCGCTTGCGCGGGCCTGGGGGGAGATCGCGCCGCGGGGGAAACCGCTTATCCCAGGTCCGGTAAGCATGTAGGCCCGGTAAGGCGCCAGCCGCCACCGGGCAGTAAAGCCGCTCCGGAGTCGACTATCCCGCCCGGCGGCGCTGCGCGTGCGCGGGCCTGGGGGGAGATCACGCCGCGGGGGAAACCGCTTATCCCAGGTCCGGTAAGCATGTAGGCCCGGTAAGGCGCCAGCCGCCACCGGGTAGTAAAGCCGCTCCGGAGTCGACTATCCCGCCCGGCGGCGCTGCGCTTGCGCGGGCCTGGGGGGAGATCGCGCCGCGGGGGAAACCGCTTATCCCAGGTCCGGTAAGCATGTAGGCCCGGTAAGGCGCCAGCCGCCACCGGGCAGTAAAGCCGCTCCGGAGTCGACTATCCCGCCCGGCGGCGCTGCGCGTGCGCGGGCCTGGGGGGAGATCACGCCGCGGGGGAAACCGCTTATCCCAGGTCCGTAAGCATGTAGGCCCGGTAAGGCGCCAGCCGCCACCGGGCCGAAACAGGCGTCAAGTCTTCCCCCCTGCTTAGCCGGCCGCCAGGGCCGGCGGGTGTCAGGCGCTCTGGTTGTCCAGCTGAAGCTGCCCCTCGCGCCGCTGCTTCAGCTTCCAGAAGCCCCACAGCGCGATAAACCACAGCGGAGAAGCCAACAGCGCCAGCAGCGTGTCCGGGTCAAAGATCATGATGAAGATAGCGAACGCGAAGAACAGCAGGCTCACCCAGCTCATCACCACCCCGGCGGGCATCTTAAAGATCGACCCGGCGTGCAGGTCCGGACGCTGACGGCGGTAAACCAGATAGGCCACGAGGATCATCCCCCAGCTGAACACCACCATAATCGCCGCCAGGGTCGAGACGATGGTGAACAGGGTCATCACGTTCGGCACCAGAAACAGCAACAGCGTGCCGATCAGCATGCAGAAGCAGGAGAACAGCAGGCTGCGCACCGGAATGCGGGTACTGCGCGACAGGATACGAAACTGCCAGTGCGCATGCTTCTCCACCGACAGGCCGTACAGCATGCGGGTGCTGGAGAAGACCCCGCTGTTGGCCGAGGACATCGCCGAGGTCAGCGCCACAAAGTTAATCACCGCCGCGGCGGCAGGCAGCCCGGCCTTGGCGAACAGCGTCACGAAGGGGCTGGTCTCCGCCGACACCCCCGGCCACGAGGCGACAGCGATGATCACCACCATCGACAGCAGATAGAAGATAATAATCCGCAGCGGCAGAGCATTGATCGCCTTGGGCAAAATGCGCTGCGGATCGCGGGTCTCCGCCGTCATGGTGCCCAGCAGCTCAATGCCGGTAAAGGAGAAGATCGCTATCTGGAAGCCGGCGAAAAAGCCGGTGATGCCGTGGGGCATAAAGGCCGTCGGGTCGGTGAGATGGCTGAGGGAGGCCGTCACGCCGTCCGGGGAGGTCCAGCCGGTGGCAATCATCCAGCCGCCGGTGCCGATCAGGGCGATAATGGTGATCACCTTGATCAGGGCGAACCAGAACTCCGCCTCGCCAAACATTTTCACCGACAGCAGGTTAAGCAGGAACAGAATCGCCAGCATGCTGAGGGCCGGCATCCACGCCGACAGTTCCGGGAACCAGTACTGCATATAGCTCCCGCAGACCACTACGTCGGCGATACAGGTCACCACCCAGCTTAGCCAGTAGGTCCAGCCGAGGTAAAAGCTGGCCTGCGGCCCGAGATACTCGCCGACAAAGTCGGCAAACGAGCGGTAGTCATGGCGGGTGAGCAGCAGCTCGCCCATCGCCCGCATCACCATATAGGTAAAGAACCCGACCAGCACATAGATAACCAGGATCGAGGTGCCGGCGACGGCGATGTTGCGCCCCGCCCCCATAAACAGTCCGGTGCCGATGGCGCCCCCGAGGGCAATCATCTGGATATGGCGGGCGCTGAGCCCGCGCTTAAGCTGTGACGCGCTTTCACCTCCGGCGGCAGGTGACGCCTGATGTTGATGTTCAGTCATGGTGTTTCCTCAGGCTGGTTGCGGGAGACGAAGGGCAGCGGCGCGGAGCAACAGCCCGGCGCGCTGGCCGGTGGCGACCCCGGCGTTGGGAAAGAGGATATAGGGGGCCCGGGCCTGCACCACCCAACGTTTCTCTGCCTGGCGGGCGATCTCATACCCTGCCGGGAGCGCGGTGAAGTTTTCAACGTCTGCCGCGAGATTAAGCGTAAATTCCCCCTCGCGCTTGATGATGCTCTCCTCGACCAGGAAGTAGTCCACCGGCGCTTTGTCGCGCGGCGGCAGCGGCGCGTCAGCGATCCAGGCCCGGATCGCCGCGTCGGCGGCGGCGAACAGGCTGAGATCGTTGGCGCCGAACGGCATCACTTTCCCCAGCTCCAGGGTGGCGCTTTGCGCGGCGAACTTTTCGCAGGTGAAATGGGTGAAGGTGCCGCCCGCTTCGGTATGGCGCACGACGGCGTCCATCCCGCTGGCCTGCAGCAGCTGATAGAAATCGGGCGAAAAATCCCCGGCGTGGGCCGGGAGCAGCGCAAACTGGCGATACAGCGATCCGCGAATGGCGGTGTGCATATCGAGATGACCACGGTTGACCGGCCCCGCCGCATCGGCGGCGCGATAAAAAGCCTGCACCGCCTGCTCCAGCGCAAAAGCCCGCCGCGACTCATTTCCCGGGGTGACCGCCAGATGGCGGCCGCCGAACAGGCGATTCAGGTCGTTATGCAGATAGCGGCGCGCGGCGCGGATCGCCGGCAGATTACCAAAGACGATCAGCAGCGCCTGCGTGAGCGGCTGCCGCCCCTGGCTCAGATCGTGGGTTAGCTGCAGCAGCAGTTCAATCGGCGCGGTCTCATTGCCATGCACGCCGGCGGAGAGGATCGTCGCCTGGCGCCACGGCGCCGTCGGCAGCAGCTGTAAAATGCCCTCGCCCAGCCAGCGGGCCTCGATGCCCGCCGGAAAGGTCCACGCCTGCAGGCGGCAGTGCAGTAAATCGTTAACCAGGTGCTCCATCTGCCGCTCCTTAACGCTGAAAATCATAGACCGCGCCCAGGCGCAGGATCTGCGTCAGCTCATCCAGCGCCTGATAAACCTCGCGCAGCAGCTGCGGGTCCGCCAGATCGCGGGCATGCAGCCGGTCGCGATAGTGTTTTTCCACCCATGCCGTCAGCTGCTGATAACGTTCGTCGTTCATCAGGCTATGGGCGTTGACCGACTGGCGCTCCGCCTCGTTGAGCACCACCCGCAGCCGCAGACAGGCCGGGCCGCCGCCGTTGCGCATGCTTTCCCGCAGGTCAAAGACCGCCACTTCATCGATCGGCGATGCGCTATCGGCGGCGAGATCGCTGAGATAGCGCCAGACGTTTTCCCGCTGGCGGCACTCCTCCGGCACCACGATCAGCATCTTGCCGTCTGGTTTGCTCAGCAGCTGGCTGTTGAACAGGTAAGAGGCCACGGCGTCGTCGAGCGAAACCCGCTCGTCCGGCACTTCCACGCTGGTGAACGGGATATCCAGACTGTCGCTTTTAGCCCGCAGCGTGGCCAGCACTGTCGCCTGATCGACAAACGCCTGCTGATGGTGAAACAGCACATGGCGATTGCTGACCGCAATGACGTCGTTATGAAACACGCCGCGATCGATAGCCTGCGGCGCCTGCTGGGCAAACACCGTGTAGCGCGGATCCAGCTGATGCAGGCGGGCCACCGCCTCACTGGCCTCGAGGGTCTGCCGCGCCGGATACTTCACCGGGGCGATACCGCCGCTGGCGCGTCGACCATAGACGAAAAACTGCACCCCCTGCCGGTCATATTCCCGGCAGAAGCGGTTATGGTTGGCCGCCCCTTCATCGCCGAGGTCGCCATGCTGCGGCAGCGCCGCATGGTGGGCAAAGTAGCGCGGATCGGCGAACGTGGCGCCCAGGATCGCCGAGGTGGTGGGTGCCTCCTGCATACGGTGCAGCTTATTGTTCAGGTTGGCGACGGTGAAATGGACTTTGCCATCGGCGCTGTCCGCCGACGGTGAGACAGTCGCCGCGTTGGCGGTCCACATCGACGAGGCGGAGCTGAAGGCGGAGAGCAGCTGCGGCGCCGCGTGGGCCGCCTGCCGGATAACCTGCTCATCGCTGCCCTGGAAACCCACTTCGCGCAGCAGACGCAGATTCGGCCGCGGCTGCGGCGGCAGAATGCCCTGCACGAAGCCGCGATCGGCCAGGGCTTTCATTTTATACAGCCCCTGCAGCGCCGCCTTTTTAGGGTTAGAGAGACCATCGCGGTTATTTTGCGAGGCTTCATTGCCGACGGAGAGTCCGGCGTAGTGGTGCGTCGGGCCGACCAGGCCATCAAAGTTTGCTTCAAAACCAGACATATGTCCTCACAGGATCCGTTATCAGAATGGCAGGCCCGGCGATACCGTCGCCGGAAGCGTCAGCGTATCGCTGACCAGAGAGGCCATCGGCCAGGCACAGTAGTCGGCGGCATACCACGCTGCCGCGCGATGGTTGCCGGAGGCGCCCACCCCGCCAAACGGCGCTTTACTCGATGCGCCGGTCAGCGGCTTGTTCCAGTTGACGATCCCGGCTCGCGCCTCGTCCGCCAGCTGATCAAACTGCGCCGCATCACTGGAGATCAGCCCGACGGCCAGGCCATAGCGGGTCTGATTGGCGAGGCGAATCGCCTCCGGGAAGCCGTCGTAACGGATAATCGTCAGCAGCGGGCCAAAGTACTCTTCATCCGGCACCTCAATACCGGTGACGTCGACGATCCCCGGGGTCAGCACCGTGGAGCGCGGGTCAGGCTGGCGCATGCGCAGCAGCACCTTGCCGCCGAGCCCCTCCAGTTTTTGCTGCGCCGCCAGCATGTTCTGCGCAGCGTCGAGAGAGATCACCCCGCCCATAAACGGCGCCGGCTGATCATCCCACTTGCCGGCGCGGATCTGCGCACTGGCCTCTACCAGCCGCTGCAGCAGCGCATCCCCCTGCTCGCCGCGCGGCACGATCAGCCGGCGCGCGCAGGTGCAGCGCTGCCCGGCAGAGATAAACGCCGACTGGATAATCACATGCAGTGCCGCATCGATATCGGCCACGTCGGCGACGATCAGTGCGTTGTTGCCGCCCATCTCGAGGGCCAGCATCTTCTCCGGCTGGCCGCCGAAGTAGCGATGGAAGTGGAAACCGGCCGCCGCGCTGCCGGTGAACAGCACGCCGTCGATATCACGATTTTCCAGCAGCGCCTGGCCGGTGGCTTTTCCGCCCTGCAGCAGGTTGATCGCCCCGTCGGGGATGCCCGCCTGCTGCCACAGCTGGACGGTCATTTCAGCGGTAGCCGGCGTCAGCTCGCTGGGTTTAAACACAATGGTGTTCCCGGCGATCAGCGCCGGAATGATATGTCCGTTGGGCAGGTGGCCCGGGAAGTTGTAGGGGCCAAAGACCGCCATCACGCCGTGCGGTTTGTGGCGCAGCAGCGCTTTACCGTCCGGCAGCGTCGACTCATGAAAGCCCGTCCGCTGGTGATAGGCTTCGATGGAGATCGCGGCCTTGCCGATCATCGCCTGCACTTCGGTGCGGGTCTCCCACAGCGGCTTGCTGGTCTCGCGGGAAATCAGGGTCGCCAGCGCCTCTTTATGCGTCTCCAGCAGCGCGGCAAAACGCTGTACGACGTCAATACGCTCGGCCAGCGGCCGGTGCGACCAGGGATAAAACGCCGCGCGCGCCGCGGCGCAGGCCGCCTGGACGTCGTCAGCCCCCGCGCTGGCCGCCTGCCACAGCAGCGACTGATCCTCCGGGGCCAGTTTGCTCATCGTTGCGCCGCTGCCTGGCAGCCACTGCCCGGCTATAAACTGTGCTTTTACCGCCATGATCTGTTGTCCTCTGGATTCAGGGTTACCGTATAAACGCGGTCGGTTTCACTGACCTGCAGCGCGTCCAGCGCGGCGCTGTCAAGCGAGACCTGCTCTTCATGGGCCACCAGCAGCGCCCGAAAGTTGTCGAATTGACCGTTGGCGACGAGGGTCGGCGCCGGCAGGTCGCCCATCAGCTGCCGGACAGGCAGGCGCTGGCTGTCGCGCACGGCGCGGATCTGATCGGTGTCCGCCTCCAGCACCGGACCGGCATCGAAAATATCCACCGAGCCGCGCCAGCTGAAACCCTCTTTCTCGAGGATCGCCCGCGCCGGGGCGGTATTGGGATGCACCTGACCGATGACCCCGCGGGCCGCTTCCGGCAGCAGTGAGATATAGATCGGGTACGCCGGCATCAGTTCGGCAATAAAGGTTTTCATGCCGGCGCCGGTCAGTCGGTCGGCATCGGCGAACGGGATGTCGAAGAAATGATGGCCCAGCGCATCCCAGAACGGCGACTGTCCCTGCTCATCGCTGCAGCCGCGCAGTTCGGCAAACAGGTGCGGGGAGAACCACTCGCGAAAGGCGGCGATAAATAAAAAGCGCGCCTTGGAGAGCAGCAGACCATTGCGGTTGCGCTGATACGCCGGGTCGAGAAACAGCGTACACAGTTCGCTGTGCCCGGTGTGGTCATAGCTGAGATTAAGCAGCTCCTGGGGCTTATAGACTCCCAGCGCTTTCGAGGCGCGCACCGTTTTCTGAATGCGAAAATTGTAAAACGGCTCGTCCAGGCCCACTGCGACCTCAATGGCGCTCACCCCCACCACCCGCGCCAGCGCGGTGTCCTCCAGCACAAACAGGAAACCCTGCTGGCTGCGCGGCAGTTCGCCGGCGAAGGTCTCGATACTGCGCCGGATCCGAGCCGCCAGGCGCCCGACGTCATGCGGTAAAGAGGTCATGCCGACCCCCGCCCGCGCGGCGAGGCGGACGATGTCGTCGAGATCGTTTTCCCGTACGGGACGAAATAGCATCACAGGCCGTCCTCCCGGTTAGCGGGTTAAGCGGGCAACGGCGCGATCAAGGCGCACGAAGGCTTCCGCAATATCCGCCAGCGGGATATTGAGCGCCGGCGCGAAGCGCAGCACGTCCGGGCCGGCAATCAGGGCGATCAGCCCCTCTTCCGCCGCCAGGTTGGTCAACGTTTTGGCCTTGCCGCGCAGCGGCCCCGCCAGCTCAGCGCCGATCAGCAGACCGGTGCCGCGCACGGCGCTGAACGCATCGTAACGGGCAGAGATCGCATTCAACTGGTCAACGATCAGCGCATGGCGCTCGCCAACGCCCGCCAGCAGCGGCGCATCGAGATGGGCCAGCACGGCGTTAGCGACGGTTGCCGCCAGCGGGTTGCCGCCGAAGGTGGTGCCATGGGTGCCTGGCTGGAAGACCTGCGCCCAGGCCTCTTTCGCCAGCATCGCGCCGATCGGGAAGCCGCCCCCCAGCCCTTTGGCGCTGGTGAGAATGTCCGGGACGACGTTGTAATGCTGGTAGGCGTAGAGATGGCCGGTACGCCCGGCGCCGGTCTGCACCTCATCGAATATCAGGGTGGCATGATGGCGATCGCAGAGGGTACGCAGCGCCTGCAGGAACGCCGGGTCCGCCGGGATCACCCCGCCTTCGCCGATAATCGGCTCAACGATCACCGCGCAGGTGCGCGAGGAGATCGCCGCGGTGACCGCCTCGATATCGTTATAGGGCAGATGGGTAATGCCCTGCGGCAGCGGAGCATAATCGCTGGAATATTTCGGCTGGCCGCCAACGGAGACGGTGAACAGCGTGCGGCCGTGGAAGGCGTGGTTGAAGGCGATGATTTCGCTTTTTTCACCGCCAAACTTATCGTGGGCATATTTCCGCGCCAGCTTAAGGGCCGCCTCGTTGGCTTCGGCGCCGGAGTTGCAGAAAAACACCTTGTCGGCAAAGGTCGACTGCACGAGGGTTTTTGCCAGCTGCAGCACCGGCTCGTTGGTATAGCCATTGCCGATATGCCACAGTTTCGCCAGTTGATCCTGCAGGGCCTGAGCCAGCGCCGGGTGAGCATGGCCCAGGGCGTTCACTGCGATGCCGCCCGCCATATCGATATACTCTTTCCCCTGCTGGTCCCAGACGCGGGAGCCCGCCGCTCTGACCGGAATAAACGGCGCGGGGGCAAAACAGGGAACCAGGTAAGCGTCAAAATCTTCGCGAGTCATACTGCCTGACATAATTTATCTCCGGAACGTAAGACGACGGAAAACGCTCCCGTCGCGTTGGACAATCGACATTAACCCTGCCCCTCGGCTTATTTTGGGCACGAGCGCGCCCGCTGCGATGGTAAAAATATTCACCACAGAAAAATAAAGCCCTATTCTTTTTACGGGTAATTGTTAATTCATGGTTAATGCCATGTTGTTGTGTGGGCTAATGCTGGCCTGTGAACAACAAGATTGTCAATACGGGCAAAAGCAATTTATTCACTTTTTGAAGATCATCAAGATAATGAAAAACATAGAAAAAATATTTTCTTATGCACTTAAGTGAATAAAAAGTGAATTAAAATGCACAGCTTGCGGGTGGTTGACGTGCGTAGTTATTCACTTAAAAAATAAAAAATCTAACAAAAATTTAAAAATCGGAATTGCCGTCAAATACCGCTTTATAAAATTGGTGATACCATTCATTGCACAGAGTTTACTGCTGTAGCTATTCCACGGTTTTACACGACATAAATAACACTGAGAAACAGGACTCTTATGGAAAAGTTATCTTACGCATCTGAAAGTAGTACATCTCCATGGACCACCTACCTGCGCCAGATCGACCGCGTCGCGCCTTATCTCGGCGATCTTGCCTACTGGGTGGAAACCCTGCGCCATCCGAAGCGCGCGCTGATCGTCGACATTCCTGTGCAAATGGACGACGGCACCATCCGCCACTTCGAGGGCTATCGCGTTCAGCACAATCTGTCGCGCGGACCGGGTAAAGGTGGTGTTCGCTACCATCCGGATGTCGATCTTAACGAAGTCATGGCACTTTCTGCCTGGATGACCATTAAATGCGCCGCGGTCAATATTCCTTACGGCGGGGCCAAAGGCGGCATCCGCGTCGACCCCTTCTCCTTGTCGGAAGGTGAACTGGAGCGTCTGACCCGCCGTTACACCAGCGAAATCGGCATTATTATCGGGCCGCAGAAAGATATTCCGGCGCCGGACGTCGGCACCAATGGCAAAGTGATGGCATGGATGATGGACACTTACTCCATGAACCATGGCACCACCATCACCGGCGTGGTCACCGGCAAACCGATCCACCTCGGCGGCTCCCTCGGTCGTGAAAAAGCCACCGGACGCGGCGTGTTTGTCACCGGCCGGGAAGTTGCCCGTCGCGCCGGTATCGAAATTGAAGGCGCCAAAGTGGCGCTGCAGGGCTTTGGTAACGTCGGTAGCGAAGCGGCCCGCCTGTTCGCTGGCGTCGGCGCTCGTATCGTGGTTATTCAGGATCATACCGCGACCCTGTATAACGAAGGCGGAATCGATATGGCCGCCCTCACCGCCTGGCAGGCGGAGAAAAAGCAGATTGCCGGTTTCCCGGGCGCCCAGGAGATCGATAAAGACGCCTTCTGGACCACCCCGATGGACATCCTGATCCCGGCGGCGCTGGAAGGGCAAATCACCCGCGAGCGCGCGGAGAAGCTGACCTGCAAACTGGTGCTGGAAGGGGCCAACGGCCCAACCTATCCGGAAGCGGACGACGTGCTGGCCGAGCGCGGCGTGATCGTGGTGCCGGACGTTATCTGCAACGCCGGCGGGGTGACCGTCAGCTACTTTGAGTGGGTACAGGACATGGCCAGCTTCTTCTGGAGCGAAGAGGAGATCAACGCCAAGATGGACCGCATTATGACCGACGCTATCGTGCACGTCTGGGATAAAGCCGCCGAGAAAGAGTGTACGCTGCGCACCGCCGCCTATATCGTGGCCTGCGAGCGCATCCTGATGGCGCGTAAAGACCGCGGCATCTACCCGGGCTGATCCCCATCAGCAACCGCATCAGGGGTGGCCTTGCGCCGCCCCTTTTTTTCTTTGCCGCGCCGTTAACCGCCGAGGATGTGCGCTATCTGACGAGGAGTTGTTCGGCAAAGGTGACAACGTCACGCAAGTAATAACCATCCGCTGCCCGTAGGGGATTATTTTTCGATTAAATCAAAGTCGCCCTGGGTATAGCGTAAGCCAGTGACGTTGTCGGCAGTGAAAATATGTTCGATGGTGAGGATGTCCTGCGCCGCGAGGGTAATATTCGCGGCGCCGGCATTGTCGCGCAGGTGAGCAATTTTCCTCGCCCCCGGGATAGGCACGATATCCTCGCCTTTGCTCATCACCCAGGCAAGGGCAATCTGCGCAAGGGTCGCGTCATAGCGGGTGGCCACCTGCTGCAGGCGCTCAAGCAGCAGCTGGTTTTTGCGCATGGTTTCGGCCTGGAAGCGCGGCAGATGGCGGCGGAAATCATCCGCTGCCAAAACGCCGGGATCGGTAATTGTCCCCGTCAGGAAGCCGCGGCCAAGCGGGCTGTATGGCACAAAGCCGACCCCCAGCTCGCGGCAGGTGTGGAGAATACCGGCCTCCGGCTCGCGGCTCCATAGCGAATATTCCGTCTGCACGGCAGCGATCGGATGTACCTTGCAGGCCCGGCGCAGCGTCTGAGCAGATACTTCCGACAGACCGATATGGCGAATTTTACCCTCTTTAACCAGATCGGCCATAGTGCCCACCACCTCTTCCACCGGTACCGCGGGATCGACGCGGTGCTGATAGAGCAGATCGATGGTCTCGACATTCAGTCGCTTCAGCGACCCTTCCACTGATTCGCGAATATGTGCCGGACGGCTGTCAACGCCGGCCATCCGCTCCAGACCCTGGCCGGTCGGCAAAATACGAAATCCAAATTTGGTGGCAATCTGCACCTTATCGCGAAAACCTTTAATCGCTTTTCCGACCAGAACTTCATTATCGAAAGGACCATATACTTCGGCGGTATCCAGGAAGGTCACGCCCATGTCCATGGCGGCATGGATCGTATTTATCGCCTGCGACGTTTCAGCGCCGCCATAGGCAAAACTCATACCCATACATCCGAGACCTAATGCGGAAACCTGAAACTTCTCTTTTCCAAGATAACGTGTTTTCATCTTATTTTCCTTAATTGCTGAATGGCATTAAATATATACTTCCCTTTCATATTGATAACAATTAATCTATTCCGAACGCGGTGTTAGCTGGAAATTAACAATGAAAACCTTGCCCGATCTGCAACAAATAGAAATATTAATACTCATAGTGAAACATGGCAGTTTTCGTCAGGCCGCTAAAGCGTTAAACCTTTCCCCACCGGCCCTTACCGTCGCTATTAATCATCTGGAAGAAAAGTTAGGCGTGCGCCTGCTAAATCGCTCAACACGCAGTTTGTCATTAACCGCAGTGGGTGAGGAATTTCTTAATAATATAACGCCGGTGGTCAATGATTATCGCCGGGTGGTGGACAGTCTGAATTATCACCGTCTGACTCCGGAAGGCGTGGTGAAAGTTAATTTACCGCGCATTGTTATTGACCTGTTTTTTCAAGACTATTTTATCGCCTTTAAAAACGCCTGTCCCAATGTGACGCTCGAACTGTATGCCACCGATCGAAAAGTCAATATTATCGAGTCCGGTTTTGACGCCGGCATTCGCTATTCGCAGGATGTGCCCAAAGAGATGATTGCCATCCCCTTTGGCGAGAAACTATCGCTGATCCCGGTGGCCAGCCCGGACTATATACGCGAAGCCGGAGAGCCCGACACCCCGCAGTCATTAGTTAATTTCCGCTGCATTAACCGCTGTTTTCCTGGTGGTGAGAAGTACCGCTGGGAGTTTATTGGCCCCAGCGGCGAGCTTAGCGAGGTCGCGGTTAAAGGCGATCTGGTCGTCGATGCCGATAGCGCAATGATCCAGGCCGCGGAGAGCGGATTAGGCATCGCCTTTGTCTATCAGTCGCTGGTGACGCAGCAGCTGAGCGCGGGCAGCCTGGTCCATTTGTTACCCGACTACCGCTATCCTGCCGACCATTTCTGCGTCTACTACCCAAGCCGGAAACATATTCCCGCCCCCCTGCGGGCCTTTATCGCCTGGGTGATGGCGCAGAATAAAAATATCCTCGGTCAGCAGACCGCACGACACGGATCGCGGCCGGAAGGTTAACTACAATTAACGTACATACCGTTAACCAATTTCTATCTTTCATCTTGAACTCCGGCGGTTATCCGGCATAAAATCGTTAGAGCTCTAACGATATTGACAGACGACCTATGGACAATCGACAGCTTACCTTCTCCCATCTTTTATACCTCACCGCGCACCACTGGCGGCTGGCGGTCAATCGTCGGCTGAAAAATCTCGGTCTCAGCCAGGCCAGCTGGGTGGCGGTAGCGTCCATCGCCCGCCACCAGCAGCCGCTGTCGCAAAGCGAACTGGCGCAGGAGCTGGGGGTGGAGAGCCCGACCATTGTGCCGTTGATCCATCGTCTGGTCGCCCTCGGACTGGTGGAGCGCATCACCACCGCCAGCGACAAACGTAAGCGACTGCTGGTGGTCACCGACAAAGGGAAGGCCCTCTATGAACAGGTCAAAACGGTGGCTGACGATCTGCGCGAAGAGATCCTGACGGCTATTACCCCACAGGAGCAGGAGCAAACCCAGCGGGTGCTGGAAAAGCTGTTGCGCGAAGTGGAGAAGAAATAATGCCCCGTCGCCAGGATAACCCCTACGCCCCGCATGACTGGGCGCCGCATGAAAAACCGGCTCTGCTCGGTTCGCCGTCGACGCCGCTGCACAGTCCGGCGAAACGCCTTGCCTACGGCGTGGTCGGTCTGCTGGTATGTCTCACCGGCGCGCTGGGCAACGCAGTGGTCACCGCCAACCTGCAGCTGCTGCAGGGTACCTTCGCCGCCTGGTCGACAGAAATCGCCTGGCTGCCGGCGGTATACGTGATGACCAACGTCTCCATCAACCTGCTGCTGGTGAAATTCCGCCAGCAGTTTGGCCTGCGCGCTTTCACCGAAGGCTTTCTGGTGCTCTATGTGCTGGTCACCTTTTTCCACCTCTTCGTCAACGATCTCAGCTCAGCGATGATGGTTCGCGCCGCCCATGGCATGGTGGCCGCGGCGCTCAGCTCGCTGGGGATCTACTACCAGGTACAGGCCTGGCCTGCTCGGCATCGCCTGAAAGGGCTGACTATCGGCATCACCGGCTCGTCGCTAGCCATTCCCCTGGCGCGCCTCTTTTCCACCGAACTGCTGCAGACCGATGAATGGCGCGGTCTCTACTTCTTTGAACTGGGCCTGGCGCTGGTGTCGCTGGCCTGCGTCATCGCGCTAAAACTGCCGCCAAGCGATCGTAAAAAAGTGTTCGAAAAAAAGGATTTCATTACCTTCTTTCTGCTGGCGCCCGGCATGGCGCTGGTGTGCGCCGTGCTGTCGCTGGGGCGGCTCGAGTGGTGGTTTGAAGCGCCGTGGATCGGCTGGGCGCTGGCGGCGGCGGTAATACTGATCGTCGCTGCGATTACCTTCGAGCATAACCGCAGCAACCCCCTGCTCAATACCAAATGGCTCTCCAGCGGCAGCATCGTGCGTCTGGGCCTGATTATGCTGTTGATCCGCATCGTGCTGGCGGAGCAGAACACCGGGGTCATCGGCTGGCTGCAGTACGTTGGCCTGCAAAACGAACAGATGACTAACCTCGCGTGGTCGATTTTCGCCGGTATTCTGTGCGGGATCATTGCCAGCTGTCTGACGCTCAACCCGCAGAAGCTCTACTGGCCGACCGCCACCGCGCTGGCGCTGATCATGATAGCCTCGCTGCTCGACAGCCAGTCCAACGCCCTCACCCGTCCGGAACAATTAATGTTCAGCCAGTTTTTACTCGGCTTCGGCAGCGCCTTCTTTCTGGCCCCGGCGATGCTCGCCGGGATTGGCGGCGTGTTTGCCGACCCGCGCAACCTGGTCAGCTTCTCGGTGCTGTTCGGCATGAGCCAGAACATTGGCGGGCTGCTCGGCTCGGCGATCCTTGGCACCTTCCAGACCTGGCGTGAGAAATTCCACTCCAGCCAGCTGGCGGACCAGATAACCACCCTGAACCCGCTGATCGTCGAGCGGCTGCAGCAGTACAGCCAGATGTATCAGAGCCAGATTGGCGACAGTACGCTGCTCAACGTTCAGGCCACCACCCTGCTGCAAAACGCCGCGACGCTGCAGGCCAATATTCTCGCCTGGAATGATACCTATCTGCTGACGGCGGCGATCTCCGCCGGGACACTAGTGTGGGTTTTCTGGCGCTTAATTCGCTTACGACTGACTGCCCGTATCGCGTTGCAACGCGCTACCGGCAGCAAATAATTATCATCATTTCATCTCTGGAGTCGTTATGAGTCAGCAGGATGCGGCCAAACAACAGGCCAACACCCGGAATAATATTCGCGTGGTTTCCATTTTTACCGCCGCGGCGATAGGCCTCGTCGGCGTGCTGGTGATCCTCTACGCCTGGCAACTGCCGCCGTTCACTCGCCATAGCCAGTTTACCGACAACGCCTATGTGCGCGGGCAGACCACCTTTATTAGCCCGCAGGTCAACGGCTATATCACCGCCGTCAACGTCAAAGATTTCGCGATTGTCCAGCCGGGCGAGGTGCTGTTCCAGATAGACGATCGCATCTATAAACAGCGGGTGCATCAGGCCCAGGCTACCCTGGCGATGAAAGAGGCCGCGCTGCGCAATAACCTGCAACAGCGCAAAAGCGCCGAGGCGACGATCGCCAAGAATGAAGCCGCGCTGCAAAACGCCCGCGCGCAGAATCTGAAAATCCAGGCCGATTTAAAACGCATCCAGCAGTTAACCGCCGACGGTTCGCTGTCGATCCGCGAACGTGATTCGGCGCGGGCCAGCGCGGCGCAAGGGGCGGCGGATATTGAGCAGGCGAAAGCGGCGCTGGAGATGTCGCGCCAGGACCGTGAATCGACCATCGTCAATCGCGATTCGCTGGAGGCCGACGTGGCCAGCGCCAAAGCGGCGCTTGAGCTGGCGCAGATCGACCTGCAGAATACCCAGATTATCGCCCCCACCGGCGGCCAGCTGGGGCAGATCTCGGTGCGTCTTGGCGCCTATGTCAGCGCCGGAACCCATCTGACCTCGCTGGTTCCGCCGCAGCACTGGGTGATTGCCAACCTCAAAGAGACCCAGCTGGCCGAAGTACGCGTTGGCCAGCCGGTCACCTTCACCGTAGACGCGCTCAACGGCGAGACCTTCCACGGCAAGGTGCAGAGTATCTCCCCGGCGACCGGGGTGGAGTTCAGCGCCATCTCTCCGGACAACGCCACCGGCAATTTCGTCAAGATCGCCCAGCGCATCCCGGTGCGTATTACGGTCAACGACGGGCAAAACAACAGCGAACGCCTGCGGCCGGGGATGTCGGTGCAGGTGACTATTGATACCCGTGCGGAGAAACAACCATGATCCGCCCGGTCGCCCTTGCTATCGTTCTGGCGCTGGTCGGCTGTCAATCCGCCGATGTGCAACGCGCGCAGCCGACCCTGACCATTCCTGCCGCCTGGCGGGCCGACGTTGGCCCGGCCAGCCCGGTGGAGGGCGTATGGTGGCGCAATTTTCATGACAATACCCTCAATCAGTATGTCGACCAGGCGCTGCGCTATAACAGCGATGTGCTGATCGCCCGCGAGCGGGTGAATGAGTATCAGGCGCGCGCTTACGCCGCCGACAGCAGTCTGTTTCCGTCACTGGACGCCAGCCTCACCGGCACCCGCGCCCGGACGCAGTCCGCCGCCACCGGCCTGCCGATCCACAGCACACTGTATAAGGGCGGCCTGACCGCCAGCTATGATGTCGATATCTGGGGAGCGAACCGCAGCGCGGCCAACGCCGCCGGCGCCAGCCTTGAGGCGCAGAAAGCCGCCGCCGCCGCCGCCAATTTGAGCGTCGCCAGCTCGGTGGCCGTTGGCTACGTCACGCTGCTGTCGCTGGATGAGCAGCTGCGGGTCACCCAGCAGACGCTAACATCAAGGGAAGACGCGTGGCGCCTGGCCAAACGTCAGTTTGAAACCGGGTATACTTCACGCCTTGAGCTGATGCAGGCGGATTCGGAGCTGCGGTCAACGCGGGCGCAGATCCCGCCGCTACAGCACCAGATTGCGCAGCAGGAAAATGCGCTCAGCGTGCTGCTCGGCGATAACCCTGGCGCGGTAAAACGCGGCGAGTTCGCCCAGCTTACCCCGCTGCGTCTGCCGTCGCAGCTGCCGTCCACCTTGCTCAACCGCCGTCCGGACATCGCTCAGGCTGAGCGCCAGCTGGTGGCCGCCGACGCCACGCTGGCCTCGTCGCAGGCGCAGCTGCTGCCCTCTATTAACCTGACCGCTACCGGCAGCCTGCAGGACCGGACGCTGCCGGATCTGCTGGACAACCCGCTGCGGCTGTGGAGTCTTGGCGGCAGTATTCTGGCGCCGCTGCTAAACCGCCAGGCGTTAAATGCCCAGGTGGACGTCTCCATGGCCCAGCGCAACCAGGCGCTCTATAGCTATGAGAAAACGGTGCGCAGCGCGTTCAAAGAGGTCAATGACAGCCTGGACGCCATCAGTCGCTATGGCGAACAGTTAACTGAGCTTCAGGAACAAGAGACCGTTGCCCAGGAAACCTTACGTATTGCACAAAACCGCTACCGTAACGGCTACTCTTCTTATCTGGATGTGCTTGATGCCCAGCGAACGCTGTTCTCCACCCAGCTTAGCGTGGTGCAGGTGAAGAACAACCTGCTGCTGGCGCAGATCGATCTGTACCGGGCGCTGGGAGGCGGCTGGTCTGACTCATCAGGGAGCTAAATGGGGAAGCGTCATATGCAACAACAGTGGTCGGCAGTAGACAATTATTTGATTAAGGCCTTAATTCCCGGCGATCCTGTGCTCGATCGGGTACTGGAAAACAACCATCGTGCCGGGCTCCCGGCACACGATGTCGCCGCCAATCAGGGTCAGTTTCTCGCCCTGCTGGTACGGCTAACCCAGGCTAAGCGGATACTGGAGATCGGCACCCTCGGCGGCTATAGCACCATCTGGATGGCGCGCGAGCTTCCTGCAGACGGCCAACTCCTCACCCTGGAGGCCGACGCGCATCATGCCCAGGTGGCGAGGGAGAATCTGCAGCTGGCGGGCGTTGACCAGCGGGTCACGCTACGGGAGGGACCCGCGCTACAGTCCCTGGAGTCACTTGGCGAATGTCCCGCTTTCGACCTGATCTTCATCGATGCCGATAAGCCGAATAATCCCCATTATCTGCGCTGGGCGCTACGTTATTCCCGCCCAGGAACCTTAATTATTGGCGATAACGTGGTACGCGACGGCGAAGTGGTCAACCCACAGAGCGCCGACGAGCGCATTCAGGGCGTGCGTCAGTTCATTGAGATGATGGGCGCCGAGCCACGGTTGACGGCAACGGCGCTGCAAACCGTGGGCACTAAAGGCTGGGACGGCTTTACTCTGGCGTGGGTAAACGCTTAAGCGTGGACGCCTGACCAGTAGCCCCGGTAAGCGCAGCGCCACCGGGGACAACCAGCCAGGCTATGGGTTAATTTGCTCCATCGCCTGCAACACTCGCTTGTCCGAGATAGGATACGGGGTGCCCAGCTGCTGGGCGAAGAAGCTGACCCGCAGCTCCTCGATCATCCAGCGGATCTCCCGGACATCGTCGTCCTCACGGCGGTTCGGCGGTAGCTTATTCAGCCACTGCTGCCACGCCTGCTGCACGCTCTCCACCTTAAGCATCTGCGCCCGATCGCGGTGCGGATCGATAGCCATCTTCTCCAGACGCTTTTCAATCGCCTGCAGATAGCGCAGCGTATCGCCAAGACGGCGGAAACCGTTGCCGGTGACAAAGCCGCGATACACCAGACCCGCCATCTGCGCTTTGATATCCGACAGCCCCAGCGCCATGGTCATATCCACCCGGCCTTTCAGCCGTTTGTTGATATTGAACACCGCGGTGAGGATCTGCTCGACCTGTTTAGCGATCTCCACCACCGTGTCGTTGAGCTCAGCTCGCACTTTATCGTGCAGCTGACTAAAGCCCTCTTCCGTCCACACCGGACCGCCCGCCTCGTCGATAAGCTTATCAACGCCGCAGGAGATGCAATCGTCAATCAGATCCAGCACTTTGCCGTACGGGTTAAAGTAGAGCCCAAGCTTGGCTTTATTCGGTAGTTTCTCGTGCAGATACTTAATCGGCGACGGGATGTTTAGCAGCAGCAGGCGACGCAGACCGCGCCACATGGCCTGCTGCTGTTCCTGTGGATTATCAAACAGCTTGATGGCCACGCTGTCGCGCTCGTCCACCAGCGCCGGCCAGGCTTTCACCTTATAGTTACCGCGCTTCTGTTCGTAACTTTCTGCCAGGGTGCCAAAGCTCCAGATATGCAGCCCGCTCTGCTCAATACCGTCATCAGCGACCGCCGACAGCGTCTCCTGCACTTTGCCCTTCAGGGCGTCTTTCAACGCCTGCAGCGAGCGCCCTTCCTGCAGCTTCTTGTTTTTATCATCCACCACCCGGAAAGTGATTTTCAGGTGATCGGGCACCTGATCCCACTGCCAGGCTTCGCGGTCGATGGTCACGCCGGTCATCTTACGCAGCTCGCGCTCCAGCGAATCGAGCAGCGGCAGCTCGAGCGGCGCCGCCCGGCCAAGAAACGCTTCCGCATAGTTGGGAGCCGGGACGAAATTGCGCCGTACCGGCTTCGGCAGCGATTTTATCAGCGCGATAATGAGCTCGCGACGCAGGCCAGGGATCTGCCATTCAAATCCGGCCTCCTCCACCTGGTTGAGCAGCGGCAGCGGAATATGCACCGTCACGCCGTCGGCGTCAGCGCCAGGTTCAAACTGGTAGCTAAGCCGCAGCTTGAGGTTGCCCTGATGCCAGAAGTTCGGGTAGTCCAGCTTGCTGACCTGCTCCGCCCCCTCTTTAATCAGCATGCTCTTTTCAAAATTGAGCAGATCCGGGGTTTCACGGCTGGCCCGCTTCCACCAGCTATCGAAGTGGCGGGCGGAGATGACGTCGTGGCTGATGCGCTGGTCATAGAACTCGAACAGCGTCTCGTCATCCACCAGGATGTCGCGGCGGCGCGACTTATGCTCCAGCTCTTCGATTTCCGCGCGCAGCTTCAGGTTTTCGCGGAAGAAGGCGTGCCGCGTCTGCCAGTCGCCCTCCACCAGCGCATGGCGGATAAACAGTTCGCGGCACAGCGCCGGGTCGATCTGGCTGTAGTTGACCTTGCGCGCGCCAACGATCGGCAGGCCGTAGACGGTGACCTTCTCCGTCGCCATCACCGCGCCCTGCGCCCGCTCCCAGTGCGGCTCACTGTATGAGCGCTTGATCAGGTGCTGCGCTACCGGCTCCACCCACTCCGGCTCAATGCGGGCGGCAATACGCCCCCACAGCCGGCTGGTCTCCACCAGCTCGGCCACCATCGTCCACTTCGGCGGCTTTTTAAACAGGCCGGAACCCGGGAAAATAGAGAACCGCGCATTACGGGCGCCGGTATACTCCTGTTTATCGGCATCCTTCATGCCGATGTGCGACAGCAGACCGGTCAGCAACGCAGTATGGATCTCGCGATATTCCGCCGGCTCACTGTTGATCGGCAGGCCAAGCTCTTTCACCACCTGGCGCAGCTGGGTGTAGATGTCCTGCCACTCGCGCACACGCAGATAGTTAAGAAAATCGACCCGGCACTGGCGGCGGAACTGATTCGACGACAGCGCCTTCTGCTGCTCGCCGAGGTAGTTCCACAGATTGACGAAGGCGAGGAAATCGGACTCTTTATCGTGGAAGCGGCGATGTTTTTCGTCAGAGGCCTGCTGTTTGTCCATCGGCCGCTCGCGCGGGTCCTGGATCGACAGCGCGGAGGTGATGATCATCGCTTCCCGCACGCAGCCGTGCTTCTGCGCCTCCAGCACCATGCGCGCCAGACGCGGATCCACCGGTAGCTGGCTGAGCTGGCGGCCCAGCGGGGTTAGCTTATAAGCCGTTGCCTGCGCATCGGTGGTGATGGCGCCCAGCTCTTCCAGCAGGCGTACGCCGTCCTGGATATTGCGCTTATCCGGCGCTTCGACAAACGGGAAGGCGGCGATATCGCCTAAGCCCAGGGCGGTCATCTGCAGGATGACCGACGCCAGGTTGGTGCGCAGAATCTCCGGGTCGGTAAATTCCGGGCGCGACAGGAAATCGTCTTCTGAATAAAGACGAATACAGATCCCTTCCGAAACGCGGCCGCAGCGGCCCTTACGCTGGTTGGCGGACGCCTGGGAAACCGGCTCGATCGGCAGGCGCTGCACCTTGGTGCGGTAGCTGTAGCGACTAATACGCGCAGTACCGGGATCGATAACGTACTTAATGCCCGGCACGGTCAGCGAGGTTTCCGCCACGTTGGTCGCCAGCACGATGCGCCGCCCGCTGTGCGGCTGGAAGACGCGGTTCTGCTCGCTGTTGGACAGGCGGGCGTACAGCGGCAGCACTTCGGTATGGCGCAGATCCAGCTTATTCAGCGCATCGGCGGTATCGCGAATTTCCCGCTCACCGCTCATAAAGATCAGAATATCGCCGGGCCCTTCGCGCCCCAGTTCGTCAACCGCATCAAAGATCGCCTGTAACTGATCGCGCTCGGTATCGTCCGCCTCTTCCACTATCGGCCGATAGCGCACTTCCACCGGGTAAGTCCGCCCGGAGACTTCGATAATCGGCGCATTATTGAAATGCTTTGAGAAACGTTCCGGGTCGATGGTCGCCGAGGTAATGATGATTTTCAGGTCCGGGCGGCGCGGCAGGAGCTCTTTCAGATAGCCGAGCAGAAAGTCAATATTCAGACTGCGCTCGTGCGCCTCATCGATAATGATGGTGTCGTACTGCATCAACAGACGATCCTGCTGGATCTCCGCCAGCAGGATACCGTCGGTCATTAGCTTAACCATGGTGTTTTCGCTGACGTGGTCGCTGAAGCGGACTTTATAGCCGATGCAGCCGCCCGGCTCGCTCTGCAGCTCTTCGGCAATACGATTGGCGACGGTCCGCGCCGCCAGGCGACGCGGCTGGGTATGGCCGATGAGTCCTTTCAGCCCGCGCCCCAGCTCCATGCAGATTTTTGGCAGCTGGGTGGTTTTACCCGAACCGGTCTCCCCGGCGACGATCACCACCTGGTGGTCGCGCACCGCCTCGAGAATCTCTTGTTTTTTCTGGCTAACCGGCAGGTTTTCCGGATAGGTGATGGCCGGACGCGCCGCTTCGCGCAGCAGGACTTTACCGGCTGCCTGGCTTATCTCCAGCGCCATCTCCTGCAGAATGGCCTGTTGCGATTCAGGATTTTTAACCTTCTTCACGCCGTGTAGACGGCGGGCAAAGCGCGTTTTGTCGCGCAGCATCAGGCCGTCGAGCTGTTGATAAAGCTGGGGGAAGGTGATTTTTTGTTGTTCTGTCATAGCGTTATCGGGCAGAGCTCTGCCGGGAAAATCTCTTTTGAAGTATTGCCTTAGAGTACCACATCTGTGTCATTCGTGCCTTGTTCAAAAAATCTGAACATAGGATTCGATATATTGCGCTATCTCTGTGGCGCGATTGTGAATACAGTGTCAACAAGCACCAGGGCATTGACCCGTCAATCACATTAAAAAAAGGAAACACCCATGAGCAAAGTATTAGTTCTGAAATCCAGTATTCTGGCAGGGTACTCACAATCTGGTCAGCTTTCCGACTATTTTGTTGAACAATGGCAGGAAAAACACCCTGGCGATGAGATCACCGTGCGTGACCTGGCCGCCAATCCGATCCCGGTTCTGGATGGCGAACTGGTTGGCGCCCTGCGTCCGAGCGACGCGCCGCTGACTCCGCGTCAGCAGGAAGCGCTGGCCCTTTCCGACGAGCTGATCGCCGAACTGAAAGGCAACGATGTGATTGTTATCGCTGCGCCGATGTACAACTTCAACATCCCGACGCAGCTGAAAAACTATTTCGACCTGGTGGCTCGCGCCGGCGTCACCTTCCGCTACACCGAGAAAGGGCCGGAAGGTCTGGTAACCGGTAAACGCGCGGTCGTCGTTACCAGCCGCGGCGGTATCCATAAAGATACTCCGACCGACCTGGTCACCCCGTACCTGTCCACCTTCCTCGGCTTCATCGGCATCACCGACGTGAACTTTGTGTTCGCCGAAGGTATCGCTTACGGCCCGGAAGTCGCGGCCAAAGCGCAGTCTGACGCGAAAGCGGCCATCGACAGCGTGGTTGCAGCCTAATATTTCACTCCTCTCGCTTCCTGCGGGAGGAGAGTTTTACTTTTTCTCGTAGCGTAAATACCCCACCACGCCTCCGCCGCCATCCTTTGGATGATTCACGCCGTCGTTGACCTCCACGCAAGGGAAATCGAAAGGCGAAACGCCGTCAATGCAGGCCACATTCACCCCATACTGCTGTGGGTTTGATCGCCGTTGATGAAAGGTGTAGATCCCGCATACCGAGCAGAAAAAGTGCACGGCTTCCCCTGTATTAAAGCGATACTCTGTAAGCTTATCCCCTCCGCGTACCACCTCTATTCCTGAACGCGGCGAAGAGACCGCGACCGCCCCACGCATGCGACAATATGAGCAGTTACAGCGCCGAACGGTGTTGAAGCCGTCGCTGAGCTCCACGGTAAACGCCACCGCACCGCAGTGACAGTGAGCGGATAATTTCTCTGCCATAATTTTACCCCTCAGGTTGCGGCTTTTGGCCGCAGGTTTTCATCAAACGCCAGCCGCTTACGCCCTGCTTCGACTTCCCGTAATGGCTCCACCTGGTGCAGCGTCTGCTTACAGCGTTCCACCAGCGCCTGGTATTCACGGGTACCTTGTTTTTTCCACGCCAGCTCCTGTTCGCTCAGGGTGCGAATCGCTTTTGCCGGGCTGCCGATAATCAGATGGTTGGCGGGCATCTCGGCGTTGGCTTTGACAAAGGCCGAAGCGCCGACAATGCTGTTTTCGCCAATGACCGCCCCGTCGATAATCACCGCACTCATGCCCACCAGCGCGTTGCGGCCAATCACGCAGCCGTGCAGAATAGCGCCGTGGCCGATATGGCCCTCCTCTTCCACCACCGTATCCTGGCCGGGGAAGCCATGCATCACGCAGTTATCCTGAATATTGGCGCCGTCTTTGACCACGATGCGCCCGAAGTCGCCGCGCAGGCTGGCGTTGGGCCCAACATAGACCCCTTTGCCGAGGATCACGTCGCCAATCAACACCGCGGTCGGGTGAACGTAACTCTCCTCCGGCACCACCGGCGTCAGTCCATCAATCTGATATATCGGCATGCAACCTCCTTATGCGCCCGGCAAACCGCCAAAGCGCTGATAATAGAGCGGACCCGGCACCGGGAGCTCGCCCACCGAGCTCTCACCTTTCTCGCTGACAAACGCCAGCGCACCGGGACTCACGCGTTGATAAATATTGATACACAGCTGGCGGGCGGTTTGCCCTGCCCAATGCGCCGGCAGGAGCTCTTCCGGCAGCAGCGGGTCTTTGAGCACCACCCGGCGATAGAAATGGATAAGGAGCAGTTGGATCTGGAAACAGCGATCCGGCGTCAACTCTGACGGGTCGCAATCGCGCAGCAGCGGCAGTAGAGGTCGGAACAAGGCGATAAACGCCTCGTACATCTCATTTTGTTCGGTGAGATGCCAGCACTCCTCCACCCGGCTGCGCAGGGCCGCTCTGGAGAGCGCCAGCGGCGAATGGGCTTCAAAACAGATGACATTTTCGGCGACGCCCGCTTCGTGGAGCAGAGACTGGACATCGGCCAGCTTTTGCGACGGCGAGGCCAGCAGGCTCGGCGCCAGCGCGCCAAACCCCTGCCACAGCAGCTGCTTTTTAACGTCGGCGAGCACATTTTTCTCCAGGCCTTCCGAAAGCAGCAGCAGCCAGGTACCGTCCCATTCCGGGGCACTGGCGCGATAAATTTTATGCTCCGCGCGCCGGGTCAGGCGCAGCCCTTTATCACTCAGGCGATAGAAGCTGCGCCGGCCGATGCGGACAACATCAAGCCACTCTTCTTTATTGAGGCGAAACAGCGCGGTGCGTACGAAGCGCTCGCCGAAGCCTAATCCTTCCAGCAGCGCCGCGACGCTGCCCAGCCACACTTCCCCACCGCGTTGTAATAAAGCGTCGCCATACAGCGAGGCAATTAATGACGTGCCGCTGATGGGCATCGCCGTCACCGCTTGTTGAATAAAGGCGTCGAGTTTACTCATCTGATTCATTCTGTTGTTATATTTTTCCTTTATGAATCATAGCACAGGAAACTCCCCGGCTGACGGCGCAAACGCTTCAGCCGGGTGCCTGCCGCGCAGCCACGCAGCCGGAGAGAGGATTAACCGCTAACCACCGCTTTTCGCAGGTCGAATACCCGACAGGCTTTCCCTTCCGAGCGCGGAATGCTGCCGCAGTTGACGATAGTAATATCGGTGGAGATCCCGACCATCGACTTAATGCGGTGACGCAACTGATGGCAAATCTGGCAGCGTTGTTCATGACTCAGCGCCAGCCCGCTCTCTTTCAGCTCAACGCGCACCGCCAGCGAATCCAGATGACCGCGGCGATTGACCTCTAACTGATAGTGCGGCGCCAGGTGTTCAAACTTGAGGATCTCCTCTTCCAGCTGCGAGGGGAAGACGTTAACCCCGCGGATAATCAGCATATCGTCGCTGCGTCCGCTGATGCGATCCATGCGGCGCATGGTCCGCGCGGTGCCCGGCAGCAGGCGCGTCAGATCGCGGGTACGATAGCGGATCACCGGCAGCGCTTCTTTGGTCAGGGTGGTAAACAGCAGCTCACCATGCTCGCCATCTTCCAGCGGCGTACCGTCGTCCGGGTTGACGATTTCCGGGAAGAAGTGGTCTTCCCAGATAGTCGGGCCGTCAACGGTTTCCAGACACTCCATCGCTACGCCCGGTCCCATGACTTCCGACAAACCGTAAATATCCAGGGCGGTGATCCCCAGCCGGCGCTCGATTTCCGCGCGCATCGCCAGCGTCCACGGCTCAGCGCCAAAGACGCCGACCCGCAATGAACAGCCGCGGGCATCGCCGCCCATCTGGCGCTCCAGCTCTTCAATCAGATTCAGACAGTATGACGGCGTCACCATGATCATATCCGGCTGGAAATCGCGGATCAGCTGCGCCTGTTTTTCGGTCTGTCCGCCGGACATCGGGATCACCGTCGCGCCCAAACGTTCCGCGCCGTAGTGCGCGCCAAGGCCGCCGGTAAACAGGCCGTAGCCGTAGGCGACGTGAATTTTATCTTTTGCTGAACCACCGGCCGCGCGCAGCGAACGGGCGACAATATTGGCCCAGTTATCAATATCGTTTTGCGTATATCCCACCACCGTCGGTTTGCCGGTGGTGCCGGAAGAGGCGTGAATGCGCACCACCTGCTCCATCGGCACCGCGAAGGTATCGAAGGGATAGTTGTCGCGCAGATCCTGTTTGGTGGTGCAGGGGAATTTTTGCAGATCGTCTAATTCCCGAAAGTCGTCAGGGTGCACGCCGGCGGCGTCGAATTTGCGGCGATACATCGGCACATTTTCGTACGCATGCTTCAGCGTCCATTTCAGGCGCTGGGTTTGCAGGGCCTGCAGTTCGTCACGCGATGCGGTTTCAATCGGATCTAATTTTGTAGTAGTTATCATTGTAGGGTACTCGCAGGTAAATTAGCTCACACTCGCTCGAGGATCATGGCAATGCCCTGACCCACGCCAATACACATCGTACACAGCGCATAGCGCCCGCCCCGGCGTTGCAGCTCAAGGCTGGCGCTCAGCGCTAACCGCGCGCCGCTCATGCCCAGCGGATGGCCTAACGCGATGGCGCCGCCGTTGGGATTCACGTGCGCCGCATCGTCCGGCACGCCGAGCTGTCTGAGCACCCCCAGCGCCTGGGCGGCGAAGGCCTCATTCAGCTCAATCAGATCCATATCGTTAATATTGAGTCCCGCCCGCTCCAGCACTTTACGCACCGCCGGTACCGGCCCCAGTCCCATCAGGCGCGGTTCGACACCCGCCGTCGCCATCGCCACGATACGCGCCCGCGGCGTGAGCCCCTGGATAGCGGCCTGCTGTTCGCTGGCGATGATCAGCGCCGCGGCGCCATCGTTGACGCCGGAAGCATTGCCCGCAGTAATGACGCCGCCCTGGCGGAACGGCGCTTTCAGTTTCGCCAGCTGCTCAAGCGTGGTTTCCGGGCGCGGATGCTCGTCCTCGCGCACGTCGCTAACCGCCCCTTTCCGGCCGACAATCTGCACCGGCACAATCTCCTGCGCCAGAATGCCGTCGCGCTGGGCCTGCGCCGTGCGCTGCTGGCTGCGCCAGGCGAAAGCGTCCTGATCGGCCCGGCTGATATTTAACAATTCAGCTACATTCTCGGCCGTTTCCGGCATGCTGTCAGTTCCGAAGTGTTGCGCCATGAGCGGGTTCACAAAACGCCAGCCAATCGTGGTATCAAAGAGTTCCGCCTGACGCTGGTACGGCGTGCTGGCTTTTCCCATCACGAAAGGCGCACGCGACATCGATTCCACGCCGCCGGCAATCAGCAGATCGGCATCGCCGGCTTTGATCGCCCTGGCGGCAAAGCCGATGGCATCCAGACCCGATCCGCACAGGCGGTTAATCGTGGTGCCCGGCACGGTATGCGGGTAACCGGCCAACAACGTCGCCATGTGCGCCACGTTGCGGTTATCTTCCCCGGCCTGATTCGCACAGCCGAAAATCACATCATCAATTGCTGCCGGGTCGAGCCCGGGATTACGACTCAGGAGCTCACGCAGCGGGATCGCCGCCAGGTCGTCGGCGCGCACACTGGCCAGCGCGCCGCCGTAGCGGCCAATCGGCGTACGGATCCCGTCACAAATAAAGGCGTCGCGCATTACACGTCTCCCGTGATTGTGCCGCCGATGCGGTGCGATTTGCCGCGGAACAGGGCCACAATCTTTTGCTGTTGATTAACAATTTCGATGTCGTAGACGCCGGTCAGCTTGCCCTGCTGTTTGACTCTGGCGGTGGCGACCAGCCGGTCGCCGGCAAACGCCGGACGAAGAAAATCAATGCTTGCCGCCGAGGCCACCGCCGCCAGCCCCTGGCTGTTACAGGCGTAGGCGAAAGCGGTATCGGCAAGCGTAAATAGCTGACCACCGTGACAGGTTTGATGGCCGTTAAGCATGTCCGCCGAGACTGTCATACTCATCTGCGCAAAACCCTCGTCCATTTCGATAAGTTCGATCCCCATCTTTCTGGCGCAGGTATCTTTTTCGTACATCACGCGCGCGTTGCGCCACGGATCATTGCTCATGGTGCTTCTCCATCAGCGCCTTCTGGCGCAGCAGGGAACTGGGGCGATAGCGCTCCTCGCCATAATGGTGTTGCAGGTTCTCCAGCAGTTGCAGCACCCGCCGCCAGCCAAGGCGTTCTCCCCATGCCAGCGGGCCATGCGGATAGTTGACGCCAAGGCGCATCGCGGTATCGACATCCTGCGGGCTGGCGACGCCTTTTTGTACCGCATCCAGCGCTTCGTTAATCAGCATCGCCACCGTGCGCCACACCAGCAGGCCGGGATAATCGGCAATACGCAGCACTTTCTTGCCCTGCTGCTGGAAGTAATGCACGGCCTTATCAGTGGCCGCAGGCGCGTTGGTTGCCGCTGCGGACAGCACCACCGTATCGCTGGCGCACAGGTCATACACCACCACCGGGCGGTGATGCTTAATACTCAGCGCCAGGGCGGTCTCGCCTTCAGTCTCCAGCAGCAAGACATCGTCTAATTCAGTGACGTTGTCACTTCTGACGGTAACGGATTCAGCACCTATCATTACCGGCGGCAGCGCCGCGTCCGGCAGTGTCTCAGCGGGCCAGCGATAGACGCCGTGGCCGCTCTTTTTACCTAGCCGCCCGGCCAGCGCCAGCTCTTGCTGGAGGAGCGATGGCAGGTAGCGGCGGTCCTGCCAGAAGGCGTTAAACACCGAACAGGTCACGGCGAAGTTGACGTCCTGGCCAATCAGGTCCGTCAACGCCAGCGGTCCCATCGGAAAACCGCCGCCGTCACGCAAAGCGGCATCGATAACCTCCGGGGCGGCGACCTGCTCTTCCAGCGCCCGCCAGGCCTCAGCGTAGAACGGACGCGCTACGCGGTTAACGATAAAACCGGGCGTTGAGCGGCAGCGCACCGGCTGTTTCCCCCAGCCGCTTACGCACTGGCACAGCTGCTCCACCACTTCTGTGGAGGTCGCAAGACCACTCACCACCTCGACCAGCTTCATCACCGGCGCCGGATTAAAAAAGTGCAGTCCGGCCACCCGCTCCGGGTTTTTGACCCCGGCGGCGATAGCGGTAATCGAAATAGACGAGGTATTACTGGTCAACAGCGTTGACGGCGCGCAGATCGCCGCCAGCTGCGCGAACAGCGCCGTTTTGACTTCCAACCGTTCAGAGGCCGCTTCGATCACTAAATCTGCATCGGCAAGTGCGGCTAAATCGTGGGCCGGATGCAGACGCGCCAGCAGCGCGTCGGCCTGCTCTGACGCCAGTTTGCCCCGCGCAACGCGTGACGCCAGACGCCCGGCGATACCCTCTATCGCCAGGTCTACAGCCTTAGGGTTAATATCAAAAATACGCACCGGATGCCCGGCGGCGGCAGCCACTTCGGCGATGCCGGCCCCCATGGTGCCGCTGCCGATCACCGCCACGGTGGCTAAGGATGTCGTCATCATCTATTTCCCGCTGAACTGTGGTGGCCGTTTGGCCAGAAACGCGCTGACCCCTTCGCGGTAATCATCGCTGCGCCCGGCCAGACGCTGATAATCGCGCTCCAGGTCCAGCTGCGCGTCGAGACTGTTGGTTTCAGAGGCCAGCAGCGCCTTTTTAATCAGCCCAAGACCAAACGTCGGTTGCGCCGCCAGATGGCGCGCCAGTTGCAGACTGGTATCCGCCAGTTCTGAATCGTCCACCAGTTGCCAGATAATCCCCCACTGCGCGGCCTGTTCCGCGCTGAGGCTGTCGCCCAGCAGCGCCAGCCCCATCGCGCGCGCACGGCCGGCCACCCGCGGCAGGAACCAGCTGCCGCCGCAGTCCGGCACCAGGCCGAGCTTGCTGAACGCCATCACAAATTTGGCCGAACGCGCGGCCAGCACGATATCGCAACCCAGCGCCAGGGTAGCGCCCGCGCCGGCGGCCACGCCGTTAACCGCGCAGATGACCGGTTTCGGCAGCGCCGCCAGACGGCGTACCAGCGGGTTGTAAAAGCGTTCTACCGACATGCCAAGATCCGGCGGCGGGCCGCTGGGGTCGACATTGCGGTCGTTCAAATCCTGGCCGGCGCAAAAACCGCGGCCGGCGCCGGTGATCAGCAGGCAGCGCACGCCATCATCGCGCTCGGCCTGCTTCAGACATTCCGCCAGCTGGTGATGCATCAGATCGTTAAAACTGTTGAGGCGGTCCGGGCGATTGAGGGTAATGGTCATGACGCCCTGTTCCACTGCGCTGAGAATGAAAGCTTCCACGATTAGCGTCCTTTAAATTCCGGGGTACGTTTTTGTAAGAAGGCGTCGATGCCTTCGCGGCGGTCCTCGGTGGCGCTCAGCAGGCTAAACAGCTGGCGCTCCTGTTGTAGACCGGCCTGCAGGCTGACTTCCTGCGACAGGCGCAGCGACTGTTTTGCCGCCCGTAGCGCCAGCGGCGAATGGCGGGCAATGGTGGTTGCCAGTTTCAGGGCATACTCATCGGTTAACGCCGCCGGATGGATATCACTGACCAGCCCGGCCTGCTGCGCCTGGCGGGCGTCAATACTCTCGCCGCTCAGCACCATCCGGCTGGCCAGCGCCTTGCCAACGCTGCGGATCAGCCGCTGGGTGCCGCCCGCGCCCGGCATTATGCCGAGGGTAATTTCCGGCAGGCCAAAGCGGGCGTTGTCCCCGGCGACAATCAGGTCGCACAGCAGGGCCAGCTCGCAGCCGGCGCCGAGCGCGTAGCCGTTGACCGAGGCGATGAGCGGCTTAGTAAAAGCATCGATTCGCGCCCATAACCGTGGGCGAATATCATCCAGGGTGGCAGGAAGATCTTTTTCCGCCATTTCATTGAGGTCAGCCCCGGCGGCGAAAAAACGCGCGTTACCGCGAATAACGCAGACGCCGACGCTGTCATCAACTGCCGCCGCCTCCAGCGCCTCGGCAATCTGGGTTAATAAGGCATTGTTCAGCGCGTTGCGGGCCTGCGGGCGGTTCAGCGTCAACTGAAGCACCCGGCCATGACGGTGGATCAGCAGGTCACTCATGCCATCCCCCGCGCGTCAAAGTCGACCACCACATCGCCGCTTGTCGGCAGCGACTGGCAGCTCAGCACGTAGCCCGCCGCCAGCTCATCCGCTTCCAGGCTGTAATTGGCGGCCATCGCCACTTCGCCGCGCAGCACTTTACATTTACAGGTGGCGCATACCCCGCCCTTACAGGCGAACGGCAGATCGGCGCCCTGACGCAATGCGGCATCCAGGATGCTGTCGTCTTCGGCGCTGAGGGCGATAAGCCGATCGCGCCCGTCCTGGCGGATGGTCACCGTGCGCCCTTCCGCCTGCACTCCAGCGGCCCGCTTCACATTGCCGCCTGGGGTATTAAAGCGTTCGAGATGAATCGATTCCTCCGCTACGCCAAGTTCACGTAACGTCGCTTCCGCCTCGTCCATCATCGCCGCCGGACCGCAGATAAAGGCCTCGTCGAAACGGCTGAAATCCAGCAGATGGTCAGCGAGCTGGCGCAGTTTGTCGCCGTCAATGCGCCCCTGTAGCAGATCGCTGTCCATCGACTCCTGGCTAAACAGGTGGATCACCTGCAGGCGCTGCGGATAGCGGTCTTTTAAATCGGCCAGCGCCTGGCGGAACATCATGCTATGGCTGCTGCGGTTGCCGTAGATCAGCGTAAAGCGGCTTTGCGGCTCGGTCGCCAGCGTCGCGCTAATGATCGCCATCATCGGCGTGATCCCGGAGCCGGCGGCAATCGCCAGATATTCTCCCTGCCGTTCGGCCTGCGGTTGATAACCGAAATGCCCCTGCGGCACCATCACCTCCAGCTCCATACCCTGCTGGATATCGTGCTGGGCGTAGCGCGAGAAGCGTCCGCCGTCGATGGCTTTGACCGCGACGCTAATTTCGCCTGGCGTGCGGCTGTGACAAATGGAGTAACAGCGGCGCAGTTCTTCGCCGCCCAGACGGGCTTTTAGCGTCAGATGCTGGCCCGGGCGAAAACAGTATTCCGCCTGCAGGGCTTGCGGGATCGCAAAAGTGATGGTCACCGCATCGCGGGTTTCCGGCTCGACTCTCGCCACCTTAAGCGAATGGAACGTCGTCATGGCAACCTCAAATACATTTAAAGTAATCAAAAGGTTCCCGGCAGCTGTCGCAGCGATAGAGCGCTTTGCAGGCCGTGGAACCGAATTCGCTTATCAGCGAGGTATGGGCGCTGCCGCAGCGCGGACAGCTCACCTCAACGGGCATGTCCGCATGGCAGGCGTGCCCCTGGGGCGGGCTGATGCCGTACTGGCGCAGGCGCTCGCGGGCATCCTGACTCATCCAGTCGGTGGTCCACGGCGGATCCAGCTGCAGGACGATATGTACCGGCTGAAAGCCATGCTCGCTCATGACCGTGCGGATCTCCCCCAGCAGATGCTCCGTCGCCGGACAGCCCGAATAGGTCGGGGTAAAGCCAATCACCCAGCCGTCGCCATGGCGCGCGACGCTGCGCACCATACCAAGGTCGGTGATGGTGAGTACTGGCACTTCCGGATCCGGGATCGCGCTTAATAATCCCCAGATGGTGCGAACCTCTGCAGGAGCGATATCGGCAAGACGTTGCATAGTCACCTCACTTACCACTGCAGTCCGGGATGCGAACGCTGCAGATACTGCATCTCCGCCAGCAGCGGGCCGAGATGTTCACTGTGCAGCCCCTGTTTGCCGCCGCTGCGGAAGGCCGCTTCCTGCGGGATCTGTAAGCCGGAGTCGAGAAGCGCCGTGTGTACCGCGCTTTGCCATTCGGCCTGCAGTTCACGCGGATCAACCGCAATGCCCTGCTCAACCAGGCTGAGCTCCACTTCATCAGCCAGGAACAGTTCGCCGGTGAAGCGCCACAGATTGTCGACCGCCTGCTGCATTTTGCGATTTGATAATTCGGTGCCGTTACCCAGACGCTCCAGCCAGCCGCGGCTAAAGCGCTGGTGGTAACGCACCTCTTTCAGCCCTTTAGCGGCAATGGCCGCCAGCTGCGCGTCGCGGCTGTTCACCAGCCGGCTGAACAGGGCGATATGCCAGACGTCGATAAAGAACTGGCGGGCGATAGTGTCGGCAAAATTGCCGTTTGGCTGCTCCACCAGCAGCAGGTTGCTGAACCGGCGCTCATCGCGGCCAAAAGCCAGCGTATCTTCGTCGCCGCAACCGTTAAGCTCGGCGGCATAGCTTAAAAAATTGCGCGCCTGGCCGAGCAGGTCGAGGCCGATATTGGCCAGCGCAAGATCGATCTCGAGCTCGGGAGCATGTCCGCACCAGGCGCCTAAACGCTGGGCCAGAACCAGACCATTGTCGCCAAGCCGCAGGGCGTAGGTGGCTACGGGGTTAGGGTTATTCATCGCCGCCTCACATATGTTCCATGCCGTCCGGCACGGTATAGAAAGTCGGATGACGGTAGACTTTGCTTTCCGCCGGGTCGAAGAATTCGCCGCGATCTTCCGGCTGCGAAGCAACGATTTCGCTGGCCTTCACCACCCAAATTGAGCAGCCTTCGCTGCGGCGGGTGTAGGCATCACGGGCATTCTCCAGCGCCATTTGATCATCGGCAGCGTGCAGACTGCCGACGTGACGATGGGATAACCCCTGTTTGCTGCGAACGAACACTTCATATAACGGCCAATAAACTTTGCTCATGTTGTCTCTCCTCATGCCGCGCTGCGGGCCTGCTGTTTTTGCGCATGGGCCAGCGCGGCTTCGCGCACCCATTCGCCCTCTTCCCAGGCCTTACGCTTGGCGGCCAACCGCTCGTGATTGCAAATGCCACGGCCGCTAATCACCTCGTTAAATTCCTGCCAGTCGATTTCGCCGAAGCGGTAGTGGCCGCTGGCTTCATCAAACTGCAAATCCGGGTCCGGGACGGTCATACCGAGGATCTCTACCTGCGGCACGGTATTGTCGACGAAGCGCTGACGTAGCTCGTCGTTGGAGTGCAGTTTGATTTTCCACGCCATGCTGCGGGCGCTGTTCGGCGAGTTGTCATCGTTAGGGCCAAACATCATCAGCGCCGGCCACCAGAAGCGGTTAATGGCGTCCTGCAGCATCTGCCGCTGCGCCTCATTGCCCTGCGCCAGCGCCATGCAGGCTTCAAAACCCTGACGCTGGTGAAAGCTCTCTTCTTTGCAGATTTTGACCATCGCCCGGGCATAGGGGCCGTAGGAGGTCCGGCACAGCGCCACCTGGTTGACGATGGCCGCGCCATCGACCAGCCAGCCGATCACGCCGATATCCGCCCAGCTGAGGGTCGGGTAGTTAAAAATGGAGGAGTATTTCATCTGCCCGTCGAGCATCTTCTGATACAGGTCTTCCCGGGCGCAGCCAAGGGTTTCCGCGGCGCTATAGAGATACAGCCCGTGTCCAGCCTCATCCTGTACCTTAGCCAACAGGATCGCTTTGCGGCGCAGCGTCGGCGCGCGGGTGATCCAGTTGCCTTCCGGCAGCATGCCGACGATCTCCGAGTGCGCGTGCTGGCCTATCTGCCGAATCAAGGTCTTACGGTAGGCATCCGGCATCCAGTCCTGCGGTTCGATGGCCGTTTCCTGCGCGATGCGCTGGTCAAAGCGTTGTTCTTCTGTCACGTCATCACCTTTATGATTCCGATATTCACAACAAAAACATTTATGTGAATCACTTTGTTTATTGAAGGTTACATATTGGTTAAATAAAACCACAAATTTTGTTTGCTCTTTTTGTGATAATCTCCGCAAAACCTTTTGTAAACCACAATTAATACAGTAAGTTAAGCATAAGGCGTAACGCCATCGCGATCACAATGTTAATAATTTATTAAATACGGGCTTGCATTTTATGATTCATAAAAGAACTATTTATAGATATAACACGTAACACATTTGGAGATTTGCGATGCAGCAGTTAGCCAGCTACTTATCCGGCGCCTGGCAGACCGGCCGGGGCCGCGCCCGTACTATCCATCACGCCATCACCGGCGCGGCGCTTTGGGAGGTGACCAGTGAAGGCCTGGATATGGCGCAGGCGCGCCGCTTCGCGATTGAGCGCGGTGGTAAAGCCCTGCAGGCGATGACCTTTATTGAACGCAGCGCGATGCTGAAAGCGGTGGCGAAACACCTGCTGGAGCAGAAAGACCAGTTCTACGCCATCTCCGCGCAAACCGGCGCCACTCGCGCCGACAGTTGGGTGGATATTGAAGGCGGTATCGGTACCCTTTTCACCTATGCCGGGCTCGGTAGTCGAGAATTACCGGACGATATCCTGTGGCCGGAAGACGAGCTCATCCCGCTCTCCAAACAGGGCGGTTTTGCCGCGCGTCATGTGCTGACATCAAAATCAGGCGTCGCCGTCCATATCAACGCCTTCAACTTCCCCTGCTGGGGAATGCTGGAAAAACTGGCGCCCACGTGGCTTGCCGGTATGCCGGCTATCATTAAACCGGCAACCGCTACCGCCCAGCTCACCCAGGCAATGGTGAAAGCGATTGTCGACAGCGGCCTGGTGCCGGAGGGCGCCATCAGCCTGATTTGCGGCGGCGCGGGCGATCTGCTCGACCACCTCGATAGCCAGGACGTGGTGACCTTTACCGGGTCAGCCGCCACCGGCCAGCAGCTACGGGCGCACCCTAACCTGGTAGCCAAATCCATTCCCTTTACCATGGAAGCAGATTCACTCAACTGCTGCGTGTTAGGCGAAGACGTCACTCCGGAGCAACCGGAATTCGCGCTGTTTATTCGGGAAGTGGTCCGCGAGATGACGGCGAAAGCCGGGCAAAAATGTACCGCTATCCGCAGAATCATTGTGCCACTGGCTCAGATTAATGCGGTTAGCGATGCACTGATCTCCCGCCTGCATAAAGTAACCGTCGGTGACCCTGCGCAGGAGGGCGTTAAGATGGGGGCCCTGGTTAATAGCGAACAGCGTCAGGACGTACAGGAGAGCGTCAATAAGCTGATAGCCGCTGGCTGCGAAGTACTGCTCGGTGGAGAGGCGGATCTCAGCGCGGCCGGCGCATTTTTCCCGCCGACCCTGTTGTACTGCTCACAGCCGGATGAAACGCCGGCGGTTCACGCCATTGAAGCTTTTGGTCCGGTGGCGACGCTGATGCCGTATCGCGACCGCCAGCATGCGCTGACGCTGGCGCGCGCCGGCGGCGGCAGTCTGGCGGGGACGCTGGTCACCGCCAGCGGCGAGCTGGCGCGCGAGTTTATCCTCGGCGCCGCCCGCGCCCATGGCCGTATTCAGATACTGAACGAGGCGTCCTCGGTCGAGTCAACCGGCCACGGTTCGCCGCTGCCGCAGCTGGTGCACGGCGGCCCCGGCCGCGCTGGCGGCGGAGAAGAGCTTGGCGGGCTGCGTTCGGTGAAACACTATATGCAGCGTACCGCGGTCCAGGGCAGCCCAACGATGCTGGCGACCATCGGTCAACAGTGGGTGCGCGGCGCCCAGGTGAACGAAGACCGTATTCACCCGTTCCGCAAATATTTCGAAGAGATTCAGCCTGGCGACAGCTTATTAACCCCGCGCCGAACCCTGACCGAAGCGGATATCGTTAACTTCGCCTGCCTGAGCGGCGATCATTTCTACGCGCACATGGACAAAATCGCCGCCGCCGAGTCGATTTTTGGCGAGCGGGTGGTCCACGGCTATTTCCTGATCTCCGCCGCGGCCGGGCTGTTCGTCGATGCCGGCGTCGGGCCGGTTATCGCCAACTACGGGATGGAAAACCTGCGCTTTATTGAACCCGTCAAACCGGGCGACACCATTCAGGTTCGCCTGACCTGTAAGCGGAAAACGGTCAAACGTCAGCGCAGCGCCGATGAGAAAGCCACCGGCGTGGTGGAATGGGCGGTGGAGATTTTCAACCAGCACCAGCAGGCGGTGGCGCTGTATTCCATTCTGACCCTGGTGGCGCGTCAACAGGGAGATTTCCCGGCGTGATAGCGAAAAATAGACCGCTGGCGCTCTGTTGGCCGACCCTTTAGCCATTGATACTGCAATCGGTTTGCAACGGTTTCGCCCCGGGAAGTCCTTTATGTTATCCGTGGCTTCAGCGCACATTGCGCTCCCGGTTAATCGTCTGCGTTATGCCTGGCATAGCGCAGGGAGCGCACAGGGGGCGGCCAGTCGCCGCCGCCCCCTGTACCCCCGGGCTCGGGCCAGCAAGAATGGTGAATAAATTAACGGCAGGCCGCACGGACCGTAGGCCGGGTAAGGCGTCAGCCGCCACCCGGCAAAAAAATCAGCGCTCGTTCTCAATGCCTCTGCGGAGGCATTTTTTACGCCCGTCTGGCAAAACTGACAAACAAGCTGGCAAAAGCAAACAAACGCCCCGGCGCCGCTGGCTGGTAGCTTAAGGATGACAAAGCCGACATTCGCAGCGGCAAGAGACAACACAACAATAAGATGAGGTCACAATGGCAAACGGCTTGAAATTTTCTCCTCGTAAAACCGCGCTGGCGCTGGCCGTGGCGGTGGTTTGCGCCTGGCAATCACCGGTCTTCGCTCACGGTAGCGAAGCCCACATGGTACCGCTGGATAAAACGCTGCAGGAATTCGGCGCCGATGTGCAGTGGGATGACTACGCGCAAATGTTCACCCTGATAAAAGACGGCGCTTACGTCAAAGTAAAGCCCGGCGCCAAAACGGCGATCGTCAACGGTAAATCCCTTGACCTACCGGTGCCTGTGGTAATGAAGGAAGGTAAAGCCTGGGTTTCCGATACCTTTATCAACGATGTGTTCCAGTCCGGTCTCGATCAGACCTTCCAGGTGGAAAAGCGCCCGCACCCGTTAAACTCGCTCTCGGCGGCGGAAATCAGTGAAGCGGTGACCATTGTCAAAGCCGCGCCGGAGTTCCAGCCGAATACCCGCTTTACTGAGATTTCCTTACACGAGCCGGACAAGGCGGCGGTATGGGCCTTTGCCCTGCAGGGAACGCCGGTCGATGCTCCCCGCACTGCCGATGTGGTGATGCTCGATGGCAAACACGTCATTGAAGCCGTGGTCGATCTGCAAAACAAAAAAATCCTCTCCTGGACGCCGATCAAAGGCGCCCACGGGATGGTGCTGCTCGATGACTTCGTTAGCGTGCAGAACATCATCAATGCCAGCAGCGAATTCGCTGAGGTGCTGAAAAAGCACGGTATTACCGATCCTGGCAAAGTGGTCACCACCCCGCTCACCGTTGGCTTTTTTGATGGCAAAGATGGCCTGCAGCAGGATGCGCGTCTGCTGAAGGTGGTTAGTTATCTGGATACCGGCGACGGCAACTACTGGGCGCACCCGATTGAAAACCTGGTGGCGGTGGTCGACCTTGAAGCGAAGAAAATCATCAAAATCGAAGAAGGTCCGGTGATCCCGGTCCCAATGGAGCCCCGTCCGTATGATGGTCGCGACCGCAACGCCCCGGCGGTGAAACCGCTGGATATTACTGAACCGGAAGGCAAAAACTACACCATTACCGGCGATACCATTCACTGGCAGAACTGGGATTTTCATCTGCGCCTGAACTCGCGCGTCGGGCCAATCCTCTCAACGGTGACTTACAACGATAACGGCACAAAACGCCAGGTGATGTATGAAGGTTCCCTGGGCGGGATGATCGTCCCCTACGGCGACCCGGACGTCGGCTGGTATTTCAAAGCCTATCTGGACTCCGGCGATTACGGCATGGGCACCCTGACCTCGCCGATTGTTCGCGGTAAAGATGCGCCGTCAAATGCGGTACTGCTGGACGAAACTATCGCCGATTACACCGGCAAACCGACCACTATTCCAGGCGCGGTGGCCATATTCGAACGCTATGCCGGGCCGGAATATAAGCACCTGGAGATGGGCAAACCCAACGTCAGCACCGAACGCCGGGAGCTGGTGGTACGCTGGATCAGCACCGTCGGCAACTACGACTATATCTTTGACTGGGTGTTCCACGACAACGGCACCATCGGTATCGATGCCGGCGCCACCGGCATTGAAGCGGTGAAAGGCGTGCTGGCGAAGACCATGCATGACCCCAGCGCCAAAGAGGATACCCGCTACGGAACGCTGATCGACCATAATATTGTCGGCACCACTCACCAGCACATCTATAACTTCCGCCTCGACCTCGATGTGGACGGCGAGAACAACACCCTGGTGGCGATGGACCCGGAAGTGAAGCCCAACACCGCCGGCGGCCCGCGCACCAGTACTATGCAGGTGAATCAGTACACGATTGACAGCGAGCAAAAAGCGGCGCAGAAATTCGACCCGGGCACTATCCGCCTGCTGAGCAACACCAGCAAAGAGAACCGCATGGGCAACCCGGTCTCATACCAGATTATCCCTTACGCCGGCGGCACGCACCCGGCGGCGACCGGCGCCAAATTCGCCCCGGACGAGTGGATATATCATCGCCTGAGCTTTATGGATAAACAGCTGTGGGTGACGCGCTACCACCCGACAGAGCGATATCCGGAAGGGAAATACCCGAACCGTTCCGCCCACGATACCGGCCTGGGCCAGTACGCGAAGGATGATGAGTCGCTGACTAACCACGATGATGTCGTGTGGATCACCACCGGCACCACCCACGTGGCGCGCGCCGAAGAGTGGCCGATCATGCCGACCGAGTGGGCGCACGCGCTGCTCAAGCCGTGGAACTTCTTTGACGAAACCCCTACTCTGGGCGAAAAGAAAAAGTAATCTTAACCGGCGGTGAAATCCAGCAGGATCTTACCGCCTCTTCCCGGCTGGCCGGCGGCGGCAATCGCCTCCCGCCAGTCGTTCAACGCTATACGCTGGGCCGGCGGCTGGGAGGTCGTTGGCAGGCGCTGCCAGATTTCGTCGAACGCTGCCCGCCACGCCGCTACGCTGAGTGTCGGCAGCGCCTCCCGCAGATGAAACTTGCGCACCGTCGCGCTACCGCGCGTCTGGGTCAGCGGCCGCCCGGATAACAGCCCATAGGAGATCAGGGTCGACGCCCCGGGCAGCACCGACAGCAGCGTATTCGCCAGTTCGCCGCCCACCGCGTCAAACACCAGATCGCTGTGCTGGCTGACCTTCTCCATCAGCGCCCGGTCGGTATCGAGGATCGGATAGATCCCGGCCTGTTCCAGGCGCGCCCGGTGCTGCGGCGAGCGAATAATCCCGCTCACCGAGCGGGCGCCCATCGCCAGCGCCCACTGTCCCAGCAGACTGGCGCAGGAGGACGATGCCGCGGTCAGCACAAGGTGTTTTCCGGCAACCGGCCAGCGCTTGAGCATCAGCATCGCGGTCAGCGGATTGATATACCCGCGGGCGGCCAGCAGATCGTCAACCGCCGGCGGCACCGGCACCAGCCAGGTCTCATCCAGATCGATAAACCGCTGCCAGGTGCCGCCCCCGCGCAGGGGCAGCACCCGCTGGCCCGCGGCCAGCAGGCTGCCGTATGGCGCGGCGACCACCTCGCCAAGGCCTTCATAGCCGGCGACGGCCGGCAGTCGGGTGCGGTGGCGATAGGCGCCGGTCACGGGGATCAGATCCGAAGGATTCACCGGGGCAAAGCGCATCCTGACCCGCACCCGTCCGCCCGCCAGCGGCGCCAGCGGCAGGCGTTTCAGGGTCAGCACGGCGGCCGGCGGCCCGTAGCGGTCATAAACAATGGCGTCGTTGAACATCGACAGGCTCCAGACAACGAAAGTCGGGATCATAGCAGATCCCGCTTCCAGTGGCTCGCACCCGCGCCAGCCCGGGTCAGCCCGGGCCGTCGCTGGCCGCCGCCAGCAGCGGCACGATGATATCGCTGAGCGGCGTCGGAATGCCGTGCTGACGCCCGCGACGCTGCACCACGCCGTTACGAATATCCCACTCCAGCGGTCGGCCATTGAGGCGATCGATCAGAATAGAGGTGCTTAAGTCGGCAGGCGCCCGATGAAAGCCGGCGATAATCTCCTCCGGCACGCTGTCGCTCAGGGCGGCCCCTTCCGCCCGCGCCACCTGCAGGCATTCGCGCAGATAAGCCAGTCCGAGGGCAGTGATGTCCTCCCGGGCGAACATCCCGGCGCGTCGTCCGGTCAGCACCATCAGTCCGGCAACCGCGTTCTGCAACAGTTTGCGCCAGGCAACGGTGGTAAAATCAGCCACCAGGTCCACCGCGCAGCGGGTTCCCGCCAGCGCCTGCTGCACTCGCTCTGCCCCCGGTAGATCCGGCAGCGTCAGGCGCGGCGTGGCGCGCAACCAGACAGAGGCATCGGCATCGCGCTGCGCCGGGAACCAGACCACCGACGGCAGCACCGTCGCGCCGCCGGTCAAGGGGGCAAACTGCTGGCGCTGCTCAACGCCGTTTTGCAGCACGCACACCACGGTGTCAGGGGAACACAGGGCCGTCAGCCAGGGGGCGATGGCCTCCGTCTGGGTGGTTTTCACCGCGACAAAGACCAGGTCGAAGGGGGCGGATATCGCCATCGGGTCGGTGTGCACCGGGCCGGGCACCACGATCTCACCCTCGTCAGTGCGCAGCACCAGCGCCGAATGGGCGGTACGCCCGCAGACCATCGGCGCCCTCCCCCTCTCAAACAGGGCGGCGGCAATCGTGGTGCCGATGGCGCCGGGACCAATTAGCGCAACCTTAGGAAATGCTGTCATGCCGAAGACCTCCTGATGATTCACCGCCCAGATTAGGCAAAGATTGCCCTCCACAGTAGCGAGAAAGACCGGAAGTCGGCAAGGGGCGCGTCGGGAAAAGCCTTTCGCCTTCCCCGACGGAGGGCTAGTAGCGCACGCAGACGGATTTGGTTTCGCACCAGCCGTCGAGCCAGTCAGGGCCGAAATCGCGGCCGGTTCCAGACTGCTTCATGCCGCCGAAAGGCAGGTTGGCGTCAATCAGGGTATGGCTGTTGACCCATACCGTACCCGCCTGCAGACGGTCGGTGTAGTTCAGGGCCTGGGTCAGATCGCGGGTCCAGACGCTGGCGGTCAGACCAAAATCGCTGTCGTTGGCCAGGCGCAGCGCCTCCTCGCCATCGGCCACTCGCACCAGGTTCACCACCGGGCCAAAAACCTCCTCACGGCTGAGACGCAGTCCGGCGTCGGGGTTTACCACCAGCGTTGGCGGAATATAGTACCCTCCCGCATCTGGTCCGGCGCTGCCGCTGATGAGCTCTGCCTTCTGCTGGCGAGCCTCTTCGAGGTAGGCCGCCACCTTGTCGCAGTGGGCCCGGGAGACCACCGGGTTGATCTGCGCCGTCTCCTGCATCCCCGGCCCCACCTGCAGCGATTTCACCGCCTGCTCGAAGCCGCTGACCAGGGTGTCAAACAGCGGCGCTTCGATGTAGATCCGCGAGCTGGCGGCGCAGACCTGCCCCTGATTGAGGAAGCTTCCGGTCATCAGCCCCTCAATAACCCACTGGGGGTCGGCGTCTTTGAGCACAATCGCCGGATTCTTGCCACCCAGCTCCAGCGTCACGCGGGTCAGGCGGTCGGCAGCCACGCGGGCAATCTGTTTCCCGGTCGCCGTCGAGCCGGTAAAGCTAACCTTCGCCACCTGCGGATGGGCGGTCAGCGCCGCGCCGCAGCCGGCGCCGCTGCCGGTGACCACGTTGAACACCCCGTCAGGAATGCCCGCCTGGGTCGCCAGCTCCGCCACCCGCAGCAGGGTCAGCGGGGTGGTTTCCGAGGGCTTGATGACGATCGAACAGCCCGCCGCCAGGGCCGGCATGACCTTCCACATGCCGATCATCAGCGGGAAATTCCACGGGACGATGCCCGCCACCACCCCGACCGGCTCTTTTTTGGTCCACGCCTGGTAACGCGCCCCTTGGGGGAACGGGATCGAAACGTCCAGCGTCCGGCCGCTGATCTTGGTGGTCAGCCCCGCGGTGTAGCGCATCCAGTTCAGGGTGCAGCCGACCTCAAAGGCGCGGGAGATGGCAATGGATTTCCCCTGCTCGAGGGTTTCCAGTTGCGCCAGCTCTTCGCCGTGCTGCTCCACCAGATCGGCAAAACGCAGCAGGATGCGTTCACGGTCAGCCGGGGTGCGCCCGGCCCAGCGGCGATCGACAAAAGCGCGCCAGGCGGACATCACCGCCCGGTCGACATCCGCCGGGCTGGCGTCGGCGGTGGTGGCAATCGCCTGCCCGGTGGCCGGATCCCAGACGGTTAACCGGTTTTCGCTCTGCGCGGCGCAGGGGGCGCCGTCGATATACAGGCCATGCTGACGGTCTAAAAACTGCTGGACGCTGGCAAGCAGCGCTATCTGTGAGGTGGACATACCCTTTCCTTATTCTTCGCGGATAGTGCTTTCAGTCTATGTCTGGTTGGCGGTTGGCGCTTTTTTCTCTGTGACATTCGTTTGCGCCGCTGTGACAGTCGCCGCAATTCCGTCGTCTGCCCTCGCAGAAATGTGCCGCGGGTAATAGTTCTTTCATATACCCGCCATCGCGCCCTTGCCTGAGGCGACACAAATGCAACAATGCGGAAACATTGTTATTACAGGAGAAGGGCGAATGATGACCACGGCAGAGGGAGGGCTGGCTTATCAGCGCTGGCTGGCGACGATCAATCAGGTCTGCGGCCATTTCGCCGCCCGGCCGTTGGAAGAGAGTTTCCACGGCGAGATTGACGCCCGCTACGCCGGCAGCCTCAAGGTCAGTACCGTCACCGCCGCCGGCGTCAATCTCTACCGCACGCGCAATGAGATAAAACGCGATAACGACGCCTGGTTTTATACCGTGTTTCAGCTCGCCGGCGAAGCCATCATCGAACAGGACGATCGCCAGGTGACGCTGGTGGCAGGCGATATCACGTTAATCGACGCCGCCCGCCCATGCTCCATCGTCTGGCAGCAGACCTCGCGTCAGGCCTCGCTGCTGCTGCCGCGCCAGCGGGTGGCGCCCACAGGGGACATCACTACCGCCTGCCGGCTGGACAAATCTCTGCCAATGGTCCAGCTCAGCCAGCGACTGCTGCTGGAAAGCATGGGCGGCACGACGCTCTCCGCCAGCGAGAGCGAAGCCGCGCTGGAGGCGATCGCCTGCCTGTTGCGCCCGGTGCTGCATCAGCGCGATCCTGCCCCTTCCCGGCGGGAAAAGCAGTTTCAGAAGATTATTGCGTTAATCGATGCGTCCATTCAGTCGGAGCATCTGCGCCCGGAGTGGCTGGCCAGCGAGACGGGCATGTCGGTACGCAGCCTGTACCGGCTGTTTGCCGACCAGGGGCTGGTGGTGGCGCAGTATATTAAGAACCGGCGGTTGGATCTGTGTGCCCAGGCGTTACAGAACGTCCATGACGATGAAAAGCTGGCGGGGATCGGCTACCGCTGGGGCTTCAGCGACCACAGCCATTTCTCCACCGCCTTTAAGCAGCGCTTTGGCGTCACCCCGGGGCAATACCGCAAGCGCTGTCGCTAATTATTTGCGCAGCCACTGGCCGTTCAATCCCTGGACGTACTCCCCGGGCTGCGCGCGGGCCACCAGCTTCTGCCCGGCCATTTTCGCCACTTCATCCACCGGCAGATTGTTGTCATCCGCCAGCTGCTGGTAGCTTTCGCTGCGCGCGGCGTTAATCTGCTTTACCAGCGCCAGCGTCTCTTTATCCTGACGCAGCGGCGCGAGATAGCCGTTCAGCGTCTCCCCCACTCGTCCCTGCTGGCGCGCTTCGCTCAGGGTCAACGCCAGCGCGGGCCCGCTGAGTAAAGCCAGTGTCAGCGCCGCGGTTAACAGTCGTTTTCTCATCGTCGCCTCAGAACAAATCGCTGCGGGATTTGAGCAGGTTTTCCACATCCTTATCGACCTTGATATGGATCTCATGCTCAATTTTGACATTCATATTGATGGTGATGGGCTCTTTCGACGCCGCGATTTCGATGCGCGGCGTACAGCCGGCGAGCAGCATCGACGCCACCATGGCCAGTAACAGCTTCTTCATTTAGGTTCCTTACATGTCTTACCGTCCGTACAGCGCCGTACGGGCAGCGTAGCATTCTGCTCGAGCCACGCCTGTAAATTGTCGCCGAAGCGCAAACTGCGCCACAGGTCGAAAATATTCTCTTCATGAGCGTAGTTTAAATGCACGGTACTGCTTTTCCCTTCCACCCGGCTGGTGCCGTTGATGCTGGCCTTAAGCGTCAACACGCCCAGATTATCGAGGTTAATCTGCGTCCACGAGCGGGAGATTTCCATATAGCGCAGCCAGTTAATCGCCGCCCCGGCGGAGACGTTATCCGCCACCAGCGCATCGGCGGTGTCTTTATCCAGCCGCAGGGTCATCGGTCCGTCATTGCGCAGCCAGCCGTCGTGGATGATCCATTGATTATTCTCCAGCCACAGCGGCAGCGCGCCGCTCACCGCGCCGGACATGGCGAACTGTTTCACCTTGACGGCGCTGGTCAGTTCGCTGCTGGAGATATGCTGCAGGCGGATCAACGCCGGGTCGCGCTGCGGCATACGCAGCTGCAGCAGCGTCAGTTTCCCGCCTAACAGATCGACGCTGACGTCGCTGAGCTGCAGCGGATTGGCCTCGCTCCACGGCCAGGTGCCCTGCAGGTCCGCCGTCAGATTACGCGCGGTGACCTGGTTGACGATTTCGCCAATGCGCAGGGAGACCGGGCGGCGGGTGCCCAGCTGCCAGTGACCGTCGCTGAAGCGGAACGGCAGGACGAAGTCGACGCCGTTGATCTGGTTATCCGGCATCCAGGCGCTGCCGCCCTTCAGGACGCCATGGCCGCCCGCCTCAAATCCCTGCCCGGCTGCCGCCGAGAAGGCCACCTGCGCGTAGAGACTGCCTTCGCGCAGGTTCATCTTCCAGTCCGGCGGCACCAGCGGCTGGAACACCGTTAGCGACTGTTTTGGCCACCACGCCTGGCCGCGCAGCCGTTCGCCATCCCAGCGCCCGGACAGACGCACCGGACCGATAGCCTCTGCATGCAGGGCGCCGGTGAACTGGAACCACGTCGGGTCCCGACCGTCGAGAGCGAATTTCAGCGTTGAGGCCGGGAGATAGCTGCCGCCGGAGAAGGTGGTTTTGGCGGCGTCCAGCGACAGCGCGCCGGTCAACCGCGGATGCTCAGCATCGCGCAGCCAGCGGATCGGCTGCTCGAGGGTCAGACGCGGGGTGCTGACCCGCATTGTGCCGTACTCAAGCTTATCGAAGCCGGTGGAAAGGCTGCTCAGGGTAATAGCATTGTCGCGCCACTCCCCGCTGCCCTTCACATCCCAGCGCGCCTGCATCGGGGTAAAATGTCCCTCGCCCCAGTAGCGCCACTGCCAGCGGCCGCTGTCGGGCAGAAAATCGCTCGCCTGACCGTCCAGATGCAGCGTAAAGTCGCCCATCTGCTGCTCATGGGCGCGAAGGATCGCCTGCAGGCGGCCATCGACGCCCTGCTGAGTGACCTTAACCCCGGCCAGCGGCCAGCGGATTTCGTCAATATTCAGCGCGTCGATCACCCGCCCGCGCGAGCGCAGCAACGCACCGGGGTGAAAAGCCAGCTGCGGGCTGATCAGCGGCCCGCTGAGCTGAGCCGGCAGCGCCGCGTATAGTATCATCTCCCCCAGCTTGGCCTCGCCGGTGAGCCGCAGCGGCAGATCGCTGTTATCCATGCTCAGCTTGCCCGGACCAATATTCAGTACCGCATTGCCCTTCCCGGCATGCCCCTCGGTGAGAACATTCAGGCGACCGCTGACGATCATCTGTTCGGTGCCCTGCTGCCAGTTACCCACCGACAGCGCCACCCGCCCGCGCAGCGAATACGCCTCGTAACGGGTGCGCCAGCGGCCGTCGCTGATGGTGATCCGCTCCGGGGTGATCTCCCACGGCAGGTCCAGAATAGGCTCTACCTCACCCCGCGGGGTGACCAGCAGCTGGCCGCGATTGTGCTGCCACTCGAGCTCAGCATCGATCCATTCCGCAGTCTGCGGGAATTCGAAGGTGCCCTGCATCTGGCCGTCGACCGGCAGACCATCCGGCACCAGCGGCAGATGGAAGGTCCCCACCAACTTCACCGGCGGCTGATCGTCAGTCAGCCGGGCGCTGAACTGGCTGACGGTGAGCGCCTGGCCGCGCAGGCGCGCCTGCAGACTCAGTTCCTTCCCGGCAAAGCCGATATCCTGCTGCGCAGGCGTTAATGACATTACCAGCCGCCCCTGCCATTTCTCCCACGGCGACAGCCGCAGATTGTCAATGGTTAACCAGCTATAGGGCAACATCGATTGCCATTCGGCAAGCGTGCGCGGTGAACCGGGAGAGGGATCGCTGGCCGGCAGTTTGCTTAGGCAGGCGCTGTTGATCTCCAGCTGGCCAATATGCAGCCGCCAGCGGCTGGGACGCGAGAGACGGGCATCGGTCACCCGGGCGATTTCACAGTCGCCCACCAGATAACGCAGATCGGGGATCAGCAGGGCCGACCGCGTCAGGCGCGGGCTCTCCTGCAAAGAGATACGCGTGCCCACGGGCAGCCAGATGCCCGCCAGCGTCGGCACCCAGTGGGTTAGCGTCAACAGCAGGGTTAGCGGCAATAACACCAGAACTAACACCAGCGCGATGGCGGCTTTATATTTACCCTTCATGGGCAGTTAATATCCTGATTCAACATAAGTAAAAGCCGAAAGGCGTCCATTGTGACACGTTCGACCAGTGAGTGAAAGTTTACGGCCTGTTAAAGCATAGTTGCCAGCCGGACTCGCGGCGCGACGTTCGGCCATTATCATTTAACTGTTGTTTAAGTCGCCCCTGCCACACTCCAGCCAGACGGGGATAGCTTGCGGGAGAGGCGGTGTCGTTAATTATCTCGCTCATAGAGAGCGCACAGGACCACTATCCATGGGTATTGCTGATTGTTTTTCTGCTTACCTTCACTAAATCCTGCGCATTGGTCTCGCTGGCAATCCCCGGCACCTCCGGCCTGCTGCTGCTGGGGACATTCGCTTCCGCCAGCCTCGGACATTTCCTGTTAATGTGGTCCAGCGCCAGCCTCGGCGCCATCGGCGGATTCTGGCTATCGTGGCGGCTGGGCATTCGCTACCGTCATCGCCTCCCCCATCTACGCTGGCTGACCGCCGAGCGCCTGGCCCGCAGCCGCCTCTTCTTTCAGCGCTATGGCCCGTGGGCTATCTTTTTCAGCCGCTTTCTCTCTCCCCTGAGGGCTACGCTGCCCTTCGTTAGCGGCGCCAGCAGTCTGCCGCAGTGGTCGTTTCAGCTGGCTAACGTCAGCTCCGGTCTGCTGTGGCCGCTTCTGCTGCTCGCCCCCGGCGCTTTCAGCCTCAGTTTGTGGTGAAAAAACTTTGTCTTTCAAAGAGATTCCGCAAGTCCGCGATATGCTCTAGAATTAGGATTAGCACCCTCTCATTAAACTATTTTTTAATAATTGTACGATTATTTTAAATATGCTACCGTGACGGTATAATCACTGGAGAAAAGTCTTATGAAAATCGCGGTTTATAGTACGAAGCAGTACGATAAAAAGTACCTGCAGCACGTTAATGATGCATACGGCTTTGAACTGGAATTCTTCGATTTCCTGCTGACAGCGAAGACTGCCAAAACCGCCAACGGTTGCGAAGCGGTATGTATCTTCGTCAATGACGACGGCAGCCGCCCGGTGCTGGAAGAGCTGAAGGCCCACGGGGTGAAATATATCGCCCTGCGCTGCGCCGGGTTTAACAACGTCGACCTTGAGGCGGCAAAGGAGCTTGGCCTGCGCGTCGTGCGCGTTCCAGCTTACTCTCCGGAAGCGGTCGCTGAGCATGCGATCGGTATGATGATGTCGCTCAACCGCCGCATCCACCGCGCTTACCAGCGTACCCGCGATGCCAATTTCTCCCTCGAAGGCCTCACCGGCTTCACCATGTACGGCAAAACCGCCGGGGTGATCGGCACCGGGAAAATTGGCGTAGCGATGTTGCGGATCCTCAAAGGCTTCGGCATGCGCCTGCTGGCGTTCGACCCGTACCCAAGCGCCGCCGCGCTGGAGCTGGGGGTGGAATATGTTGACCTCGCCACGCTGTACAAGGAATCGGACGTGATCTCCCTGCACTGTCCGCTGACCGACGAAAACTACCACCTGCTCAATCGCGAAGCCTTCGATCAGATGAAAGACGGGGTGATGGTGATCAACACCAGCCGCGGCGCCCTGATCGACTCTCAGGCGGCCATCGACGCCCTGAAGCACCAGAAAATTGGCGCGCTGGGGCTGGACGTTTATGAGAACGAACGCGATCTGTTCTTTGAAGACAAATCCAACGACGTGATCCAGGACGATGTCTTCCGCCGCCTCTCCGCCTGCCATAACGTGCTGTTTACCGGCCACCAGGCGTTCCTCACCGCCGAGGCGCTGATCAGCATTTCGGAGACCACTCTGGGTAACCTGCAGCAGGTCGCCAACGGCGAAACCTGTCCGAACGCCATCGTCTAATGCCTTTCCCTTTTGTGCTCCTCTCCCGGGGGGAGCACATTCAGATAATCCCCACAGATCCCTGCTGCGATACCGTTACACTGGCTTGGTTTTATTAGTTATGTGAATGTTTTGGAGTGAAAATGAACAAATTTGCGGCGCTTCTGGCGGCAGGTATGCTGCTGTCCGGCTGTGTCTATAACAGTAAAGTGTCCACCGGTGCGGAACAGCTGCAGCATCATCGTTTCGTGCTGACCAGCGTCAACGGCCAGGCGGTCAACGCCAGCGACCGGCCGCTGGAGCTGAGCTTCGGTGAGAAGATGGCTATTACCGGCAAGATGTATGTATCCGGCAATATGTGCAACGGCTTTAGCGGGGAAGGTAAAGTGTCGGACGGCGAGCTGAAGGTCAAATCGCTGGCGATGACCCGGATGCTGTGCCACGACGCCCAGCTCAATACCCTGGATGCGACGATCGACAAGATGCTGCGCGAGGGTGCGCAGGTCGATCTGACGGAAAACCAGTTGACGCTGGCGACCGCCGACCAGACGCTGGTCTATAAGCTCGCCGACCTGATGCACTAGCCGGCGTTGAGGTGCCGCTGACGCTGCCCCGCGACGGGGCCGCTGTTAGTAGCCGCAGCTGCCGCCCGCCAGCGCCTGCTCGCTGCAGCGTTTGCCGTTCGGCAGCGCGCACATGCCAATCGCCGAACCATCGAGCTGACGAGCCACCGATAACGAGCCGCCTATCATGGCGCAGTTGGCCTGACCGGCGTCGCTCATCGCCGCCCGCATTCCCGGCGTGACGTGCGCCGCCGTGGCCTGCTGAACGGGTTCACTACTGCACGCGGACAGCAACAGCGCCGCACATCCTACTAACATCGCAGCTCGCATTCTCTCTCCCCTCGGAAACGTCTTAAAAAAGCAAACCCCAGAATAATAGGCAGCGTGGCGGGCGGCGTCGAGAGGGGAAGTACGTATTTATGCGCCTCATTAACATTTTCTAGCAAATTTTCGCCTAAAGCTTGATCTGCCTCGGCCATGTCGCCCGGCGCAGGTGGTTCATCTCCCGGCAGGCAGCCATTTTCTCCGCGAACCACGCAAAATATTGATCTGGTCACGGGTACCCGGCGCATTGAGGACACAAATGCAAAAATGGCGGGGTCAGCGGTTTGCTAAACTACCCCTTATATAATTACAGGGCGCGTCGCGGTTTCACGCGTCCATTCTTTTGCGCAATGTAAGGGTGTCTTCATATGATTACGATTGATGGTAATGGCGCGGTCGCTTCCGTCGCGTTTCGCACCAGTGAAGTTATCGCCATCTACCCGATCACGCCCAGTTCAACGATGGCGGAACAGGCTGACGCCTGGGCCGGCAATGGGCTGAAAAACGTCTGGGGCGATGTTCCCCGCGTGGTCGAAATGCAGTCGGAGGCGGGCGCCATTGGCGCCGTACATGGCGCGCTGCAGACCGGCGCCCTCTCCACCTCCTTTACCTCATCGCAGGGCCTGCTGCTGATGATCCCCACCCTGTACAAACTGGCCGGCCAGCTGATGCCGTTTGTGCTGCACGTCGCCGCCCGCACTGTCGCTACCCATGCGTTGTCGATCTTCGGCGACCATTCCGATGTCATGGCCGTCCGCCAGACCGGGTGCGCCATGCTGTGCGCCAGCAGCGTCCAGGAAGCGCAGGATTTCGCGCTGATCTCGCATATCGCCACCCTGCAAAGCCGGGTGCCGTTTATTCATTTCTTTGATGGTTTCCGTACTTCGCACGAAATCAACAAAATCGCCCCGCTGGCGGATGACACTATTCGCGCCCTGCTGCCGCAGGATAAGATCGCTGAGCATCGCCAGCGCGCGCTCAACCCGGAACACCCGGTGATCCGCGGAACCTCGGCCAACCCCGACACTTACTTCCAGTCCCGGGAGGCCACCAATCCGTGGTACGACGCGGTGTATGACCATGTCGAGAAAGCGATGGACGACTTCGCTGCCGCCACCGGCCGTCAGTACAAACCGTTTGAGTTTTACGGCCACCCGCAGGCAGAGCGCGTGATCGTCATTATGGGCTCGGCCATCGGCACCTGCGAAGAGGTGGTCGATGAGTTGCTGAGTCGCGGCGAGAAAGTCGGCGTGCTAAAAGTCCGCCTCTATCGCCCGTTCTCCGCCGCCCACCTGCTGGCGGCACTGCCGGAGAGCGCCCGCGCGGTTGCCGTACTGGATCGCACCAAAGAACCCGGCGCGCTTGCCGAACCGCTTTACCTCGACGTGATGACCGCCCTGGCGGAAGCCTTTAACCGCGGCGAGCGCGAGACGCTACCGCGCACTATCGGCGGCCGCTACGGTCTCTCCTCCAAGGAGTTTGGTCCGGAATGCGTGCTGGCGATATTCAGTGAACTGCAGGCCGCCCAGCCGAAGCCGCGCTTTACCGTCGGGATCTATGATGACGTGACCAACCTGTCGCTGCCGCTGGGCGAAAATACCCTGCCGGCAGAGGCCAAGCTCGAGGCCCTGTTCTACGGCCTCGGCAGCGACGGCAGCGTGTCAGCCACCAAAAACAACATCAAAATCATCGGCAACTCGACCCCATGGTTCTCCCAGGGCTATTTTGTCTATGACTCGAAGAAAGCGGGCGGCCTCACCGTCTCGCATCTGCGGGTCAGCGAAAAACCGATTCGTTCATCGTATCTGATTTCGCAGGCTGATTTCGTCGGCTGCCACCAGCTGCAGTTTATCGATAAATACCAGATGGCCGAGCGGCTGAAGCCCGGCGGCATTTTCCTGCTCAACACGCCGTACAGCGCCGATGAGGTCTGGTCCCGCCTGCCCCAGGAAGTCCAGGCCACCCTGAATCAGAAAAAAGCGCGTTTTTACGTGGTCAACGCGGCAAAGATCGCCCGCGAATGCAGCCTCGGGGCGCGCATTAATACCGTGATGCAGATGGCCTTTTTCCATTTAACCCAGATCCTGCCGGGTGATAGCGCGCTGGCGGAACTGCAGGCAGCCATCGCCAAAAGCTACAGCAGTAAAGGTCAGGAGCTGGTGGAGCGCAACTGGCAGGCGCTGGCCCTGGCCCGTGAATCACTGGCGGAAGTACCGCTCCAGCCGGTGAACGCCAGCAGTCCGAACCGCCCGCCGGTGGTCTCCGACGCCGCGCCGGATTTCGTCAAAACGGTCACCGCCGCGATGCTGGCCGGGCTCGGCGATGCGCTGCCGGTCTCTGCCCTGCCGCCGGACGGCACCTGGCCCATGGGCACCACCCGCTGGGAGAAACGCAACATCGCCGAAGAGATCCCCATCTGGAAGGAAGCGCTGTGTACTCAGTGCAACCACTGCGTCGCCGCCTGCCCGCACTCGGCGATCCGCGCCAAAGTGGTCGCCCCGGAAGAGATGGAGAACGCCCCTGCCAGCCTGCATTCGCTGGATGTGAAATCCCGCGATATGCGCGGGCAGAAATACGTTCTGCAGGTCGCCCCGGAAGACTGCACCGGCTGCAACCTGTGCGTCGAAGTGTGCCCGGCAAAAGACCGCCAGAACCCGGAGATCAAGGCCATCAATATGATGTCCCGCCTGGAGCATGTGGAAGAGGAGAAGGTCAATTACGAGTACTTCCTCAACCTGCCGGAAATCGACCGCAGCAAACTGGAGCGCATTGATATTCGCACCTCGCAGCTGATTAGCCCGCTGTTTGAATACTCCGGCGCCTGCTCGGGCTGTGGCGAAACGCCGTATATCAAACTGCTGACCCAGCTCTACGGCGACCGAATGCTGATTGCCAACGCCACCGGCTGCTCCTCCATTTACGGCGGCAACCTGCCCTCGACACCGTACACTACCGACGCCAACGGCCGCGGCCCGGCGTGGGCCAACTCGCTGTTTGAGGATAACGCCGAATTCGGGCTCGGCTTCCGCTTGACCGTCGACCAGCATCGCCAGCGCGTGATGCGCCTGCTGAGCGAATTCGCCGACAAGCTGCCGGCAGAGCTGAACGCGGCGCTGCACGCCGAGGCGACGCCGGAAGTTCGCCGCGAACAGGTGGCAGCCCTGCGTCAGGCACTGGCCGGCGTGGCGGGAGCTGAAGAGCTGCTGACCGATGCCGACGCACTGGTGGAGAAATCCGTCTGGCTGATCGGCGGCGACGGCTGGGCTTACGATATCGGCTTCGGCGGCCTGGACCATGTACTGAGCCTGACGGAAAACGTCAATATTCTGGTGCTGGACACCCAGTGTTACTCCAACACCGGCGGGCAGGCGTCAAAAGCCACCCCGCTGGGAGCAGTGACTAAGTTTGGCGAGCATGGCAAACGCAAGGCGCGTAAAGATCTGGGCGTCAGCATGATGATGTACGGTCATGTTTATGTGGCGCAAATTTCGCTGGGCGCGCAGCTGAACCAGACGGTGAAAGCGATTCAGGAAGCGGAAGCCTATCCGGGGCCATCGCTGATCATCGCCTATAGCCCTTGCGAAGAGCATGGCTACGATCTGGCGCTCAGCCACGACCAGATGCGTCAGCTGACCGCCACCGGCTTCTGGCCGCTCTACCGCTTCGACCCGCGTCGGGCAGACGAAGGCAAGATCCCGCTGGCGCTAGATTCCCGTCCGCCATCAGACGCGCTGGCCGAGACGCTGCTTAATGAGCAACGTTTCCGCCGCCTGAACGCCCAGCAGCCTGAAGTGGCGGAGCAGCTATGGAAAGACGCCGCCGCCGATCTGCAGAAGCGCTATGACTTCCTCGCCCAGCTGGCTGGCAAAGCGGAGAAATCGCCAAGCGAAGGTTAACCGCCCCGTCACCTCTGTCCATAAAAAAAGCCCGAACACAACGTTCGGGCTTGTCGTTTTACCGATAAACAACATCATTCCGCAGAATGAGACGGCAACAATAAATTATTGGCATGACAATAAAGGCATATAACGCGCAAATAATACGTGATTAGCCCGGGCATGTATAATTTTTATTTTGTATATTATCTATAAATGCATTCAGCATAATTATCACCATTTCATTGGTATTACTTATTTTAGATTTTACTTATATCGTAACAATTGAGTCTTACCGGATCTCAGACCGCTCCTTTAGCATGAGTTCACTTCCCACCCGGAAGTTAAAACATAAAAACAGTTAAAGGAATTTCTTCATGAAAAGAAAAGTACTGGCCCTCGTTATTCCGGCTTTATTAGCCGCCGGTGCCGCGCATGCGGCGGAAATTTATAATAAAGACGGGAATAAATTAGATCTCTATGGCAAGGTAGATGGTCTGCATTATTTCTCCAGCGACTCGAAAAAAGACGGCGATCAAACTTATTTACGTTTTGGCTTTAAAGGCGAAACCCAGATCAACGATATGCTTACCGGCTATGGCCAGTGGGAATATAACGTTCAGGCCAACAACACCGAGATCTCCAGCGATCAGGCGTGGACCCGTCTGGCATTCGCCGGTATCAAAGTGGGCGATTACGGCTCCTTCGACTACGGTCGTAACTACGGCGTGCTGTACGACGTTGAAGGCTGGACCGATATGCTGCCGGAGTTCGGCGGCGACTCCTACACCTATGCGGATAACTTTATGGCAGGCCGCGCCAACGGCGTCGCAACCTACCGCAACAGCGATTTCTTCGGTCTGGTGGAGGGTCTGAACTTCGCCCTGCAGTATCAGGGCAAAAACGAAGGCCAGAACGCGCAGGATATGAACGTCGGCACCAATAACCGCAGCAGCGACAGCGATGTTCGCTTCGACAATGGCGATGGTTTCGGCCTCTCTACTTCCTACGACTTCGGCATGGGCATCAGCGCGGCGGCAGCTTACACCTCGTCTGACCGTACTAACGATCAGATGACCCAGACCAACGCGCGCGGCGATAAAGCGGAAGCCTGGACCGCCGGCCTGAAGTACGACGCCAACGATATCTACCTGGCGACCATGTACTCTGAAACCCGCAATATGACGCCATACGGCTCTACCAGCAGTACCAACGGTGGCGGTATCGCCAATAAAACGCAAAACTTCGAAGTCACCGCGCAGTATCAGTTCGACTTCGGCCTGCGTCCGGCCATCTCCTACCTGCAGTCCAAAGGCAAAGATCTGTACAATAACGGCCGCTATGCCGATAAAGATCTGGTCAAATATATGGACGTTGGCGCGACCTATTACTTCAACCGTAATATGTCCACCTATGTTGATTACAAAATCAACCTGCTGGATGGTAACGACAAATTCTACGAAGACAACGGTATCTCTACCGATAACATCGTCGCCCTGGGCCTGGTTTACCAGTTCTGATGCGCCTGCCCGCCGGTTCCGGCGGGCTTTCCCCCACCCGCCTCGCTGCAGATAAAACAAAACGCTATATCTCGCGGACTAAAATAGCCGTCCGTTTAATGATATAGTCATGGCCAGTCAGTGCTTGCCCGAGGACGTCCATCATGCACCACCATCCGGTTAAATCTTCCCGAATTATCTCCGTCGCCTACGATGACGCCTCCGCCACACTGGAAATCTATTTCTATCACCAGCCGCCATTACAATATACCGGGGTCCCACCGCGTATTTTTCATGATTTTTTACAGGTGGTGTCAAAAGGCCGGTATTATGACGGGGTGATCAAAGGAAAATTCCCCGAACGCAAGCTACGTTAATGTCAAAGTGTGACTGCGGTCATGATACAAAACGTGCCCTAATACCGTACAATATGAAGGGATACTTAAACAGGAGGTTTTATGAGCAGAATGATTCTTGTCCCTATCGATATCTCTGATAAAGAATTTACTGAACGCATTATCAGTCACGTTGAATCGGAAGCGCGGATTGACGACGCCGAGGTGCATTTCCTCACCGTGATCCCTTCTCTGCCCTATTATGCCTCACTGGGAATGGCCTATACCGCTGAGCTTCCCGGCATGGACGAGCTGCGTGAGGGTTCTGAAACGCAATTGAAAGAGATCGCGAAGCAGTTCTCCATCCCGGAAGACCGGATGCATTTTCACGTCGCGGAAGGATCGCCAAAAGATAAAATCCTTGCGCTGGCCAAGTCGCTGCCAGCCGACCTGGTGATCATCGCTTCGCACCGACCGGATATCACAACTTATCTGCTGGGCTCCAACGCCGCCGCGGTGGTTCGTCACGCCGAGTGCTCGGTACTGGTGGTCCGCTAACGCCGCAGCCCGCCGCCCGGCGGGCTTTTTATTTCCGCATCAGCCGCCCCCGCCTGGCTGCTCGCTGCCGAAAGTGCCGGAAAGATGCTGACATTCCGCCCCTGAATCCGTACCATACACGCCACGGTTGCCTGTCAAACCTCAATAATTGCTACGCGCCAGCGCCACGTTGTTCAGCGGCTGGCAGAATGCGTGCTCTTCTGATGCCACACTATGAATTGAGCCACTATTACATGCTGCAAAACCAAGAAATCAGTAAAAAAGAAAAGTACAACATCGATAAGCTGCAGAAACGTCTGCGCCGCAACGTCGGTGAGGCGATTGCCGACTTCAATATGATTGAAGAGGGCGACCGCATTATGGTTTGTCTTTCAGGCGGCAAGGACAGCTATACCATGCTGGAGATCCTGCGCAATCTGCAGAAAAGCGCGCCCATCTCCTTCTCGCTGGTGGCGGTGAACCTCGATCAGAAGCAGCCAGGGTTCCCGGAGCATATTCTGCCGGCGTATCTGGAGCAGCTGGGGGTTGAATACAAGATTGTCGAAGAGAACACCTACGGCATCGTCAAAGAGAAGATCCCGGAAGGAAAAACCACCTGCTCGCTGTGCTCTCGCCTGCGTCGCGGCATCCTCTATCGTACCGCCACCGAGCTCGGGGCGACCAAGATCGCCCTCGGCCATCATCGCGACGATATCCTGCAGACGCTGTTTTTGAATATGTTCTACGGCGGCAAAATGAAAGGGATGCCGCCGAAGCTGATGAGCGACGACGGCAAACACATCGTCATCCGCCCGCTGGCCTACTGCCGCGAAAAGGACATCGAGCGCTTCTCCCAGGCCAAAGGCTTCCCGATTATTCCGTGCAACCTGTGCGGTTCGCAGCCAAACCTGCAGCGCCAGGTGATCGCCGATATGCTCCGCGACTGGGACAAGCGTTATCCTGGGCGCATTGAAACCATGTTCAGCGCGATGCAGAACGTGGTGCCTTCGCACCTGAGCGACGTCAATCTGTTTGATTTTAAAGGCATCACCCACGGCTCAGAGGTGGTGGATGGTGGCGATCTGGCGTTTGACCGGGAAGATATTCCCCTGCAGCCCGCCGGCTGGCAGCCGGAAGAAGAAGACGCCCGTCTCGATGAGCTGCGTCTGAACGTGGTGGAAGTGAAATAACCCTCACGCGTCTCAGGCAGCCGCCTGAGACGCACTCTCCTGCCCTTACTTCAGCAGTCGTACGCGGCAGGATTTACCTTTGATCTTGCCATTTTGTAACTGCTTATACGCCTTCTGCGCCATATTCTGGCGGATCGCCACATAGACGTGGGCCGGGTGGACGGTAATTTTGCCGATATCGGCACCATCAAAGCCCATATCTCCGGTCAGGGCTCCCAGCACATCTCCCGGGCGCATTTTCGCCTTTTTCCCGCCGTCGATACACAGCGTCGCCATCTCCGCCGTCAGCGGCGCGATGGTGTTGCCCGTCGGCGCCGGCAGCCAGTTCAGGGAAAGCTGCAGCATGTCGGCCAGAATAGTGGCGCGCTGCGCCTCTTCCGGCGCACAGAAGCTGATGGCCAGCCCTTGTTCACCGGCGCGGGCGGTACGGCCGATGCGGTGAACATGCACCTCCGGATCCCAGGCCAGCTCGAAATTCACCACCAGCGCCAGGGATTTGATGTCCAGACCGCGGGCAGCGACGTCGGTCGCCACCAGAACCCGGACGCTGCCGTTAGCGAAGCGCACCAGCGTCTGATCGCGATCGCGCTGCTCAAGGTCACCATGCAGCGACAAGGCGCTCTGCCCGGCGGCGTTGAGCGCATCGCAGACCGCCTGGCAATCGCGTTTGGTATTGCAGAACACCACGCAGGATGCGGGCTGATGCTGGCTGAGCAGGCGCTGCAGCAGGGCAATCTTACCGTGGCGGGAAACTTCAAAGAACTGCTGCTCAATCGCCGGGAGCGCATCGACAGTGTCGATCTCAATGGTCTGCGGATTGCGCTGCACCCGGCCGCTGATCGCCGCGATTGCCGCCGGCCAGGTAGCAGAAAACAGCAGCGTCTGCCGGTCAGCCGGTGCGAAGCGGATCACCTCATCAATGGCATCGCTAAAGCCCATATCGAGCATGCGGTCCGCTTCGTCCATCACCAGGGTCTGCAGCGCGTCAAGGGAGACCGTTCCCTTCTGCAGATGATCGAGCAGACGGCCCGGGGTGGCGACGATAATATGCGGGGCATGCTGCAGGGAATCTCGCTGGGCGCCAAAGGGCTGCCCGCCGCAGAGCATCAGAATCTTGATGTTCGGCAGGCAGCGCGCCAGGCGGCGCAGCTCGCCGGCGACCTGATCGGCCAGCTCGCGGGTGGGGCATAACACCAGCGACTGGGTCTCGAAGCGCGCCGGATCGATATGCTGCAGCAGACCCAGCCCAAATGCGGCCGTTTTTCCGCTGCCGGTTTTTGCCTGCACGCGCACATCTTTCCCCGCGAGGATCGCCGGCAGGGCGGCGGCCTGAACCGGGGTCATCGACAGATAACCCAGCTCGTTAAGGTTGGCTAATTGGGCGGCAGGTAAAACAGTCAGGGTAGAAAAAGCGGTCACAATGTATTCTCGTATTAAAAGGCAGACAATCTGCAGGCGCGTATCCTCGCAGATCTCCGCGCCTGATGCGACAATTTAATCGGCTCTTCGTCAGGCGGCGGATCGGGCTGGGGCTGCGGACGCGGTCGTGGATCGGGTAAAGGAGCCGGATCGTTCGGCTCGGGCGAGATAGGTATAGACTGGGCTGTCAGCCCTGAAGCGTAATACATAGAGGCCTCCCGGAGAGTGATACGGGCGTACCCGCAGGCGTCAACGGCCAGAAACCGTCGGGTGTCTTAGTAAGGGTAGAAGCTGGTCCGGAGAGCGCAAAAAAAAAGCCGACTCAACAAAGCCGGCGTCGTACGAATCAATTGTGCTATGCAGTAATTCAAAAAAGGAAGTAAGACAATATGGAGCGCAACGCCCATCGCTTGACGTTGCATTCACCTGCGAGAGAGATATTGCCCTGAATGGGTAGATGGTTTATTGATTTCGCTCAAACATTGCCGGGTTTTCCCGGCACTACAGCCGCTAAAAGGCGATTCTTTACAGCCATTTACTGCGATGTAACCACCACGCAACACCACCGATGACAACGACTAACATCAAACAGAAAAGGCTAAACCCCAGATGCCAGCTGTTGCCAGGGATCCCGCCGAGGTTGACGCCGAACAGGCCGGTTAAAAAGGTGCTGGGTAGAAACACCATCGCCATCAATGACATGGTATAGGTCCGCCGCGCCAGCGACTCCTGCATAATCTGGGCGATCTCGTCGCTCATGATCGCCGTCCGCGCGATACAGCTGTCGATCTCATCCAGACCGCGCCCCAGCCGCTCGGCGATATCCTGCATTCGCCGTCGCTGATCGTCACTCATCCACGGCAGCCGCTCGCTGGCCAGCCGGGCATAAACGTCGCGCTGCGGCGCCATATAGCGGCGCATCACAATCAGCTGCTTACGCAGCAGTGCGAGAAATCCGCGCGGCGGCACCTGCTGATCGAGCAGGTCGTCTTCCAGGTCGATAATGCGATCGTGCAGTTGTTCGATAAACTCGCTGGCATGATCGGTCAACGCATCGCAGACCTCCACCAGCCAGCTGCCGCCGTCCGTCGGGCCATTACCTTCCTTCAGGTCGCCCAGCACATCGTCCAGCGCCAGCACTTTGCGCTGACGAGTGGAGACGATCAGCCGCTCATCCATATACAGGCGCATCGCCACCAGCTGGTCGGGCCGCTCATCAGTACTGCCGTTGATACAGCGCAGGGTGATCAGCGCCCCGTCACCGATCCGCGTCACCCGCGGCCGGGTGCTCTCCCCCGCCAGGGCATCGCGCACGTTATTGGGCAGCAACGGGGTGGCCGCCAGCCAGTCGGCGCTGTCGCTATGGGTATAGTTGAGATGCAGCCAGCAAGGCTTGTCTTTGTCGATAATATCGTCATCGGCGAGCGGCTTAACGCCCCCCTGCCCGTCGAGCACCCACGCGAAGATCGCGTCCGGTATCTGCAACTCCGAGCCTTTAATCGCGTCCACTCAACCTCCGTTAATCCATATCTGCTAAATTACGCGCCTTCTCTATAAGGTACGCGAAAGCGCGCATTCTTGCTTTTAATGACCCGGAAATACAGGCCTAGTCGCTTCATTGAAAAGCGCTTTCGCCCCCGGTCGCGGCGCTCCCCTCATTTAACGTTAAAACTTAGTGAAATCAAGTTCTTCACGATTCAACACATACAGAGCGACGTTTTGCCGTTTATTTTGCAACTTCTTGCTGTATTATGCTGTTTATTGCGTTAATTTGCGGAGTCAATGGCCATGCATAAGCTCGCCAGGCAAAAACATATTCTCGACAGGCTTAGCGAAACCGGTCAGCTGAGCATCAGCGAACTGGTTGCAGAGCTGCAGGTGTCGGCCGATACCATTCGCCGCGATCTGAGCGACCTGGAACAACAGGGCGTGCTGCAGAAAAGCCACGGCGGGGCCATCGCCCTTAACGTCCCGGCCATGACGCGCCAGGGCAGAAACGCTCTTCTCACCCAGACCAAGCAGCGCCTGGGTCAGCAGGTCGCCGCGCGCATTCCCTCTGGCTCGACGCTGTTTCTCGACGCCGGAAGCACGCTGCTGGCGGTGGCAGCCCAGCTGAAAGGGCCGTTGACCGTGATCACGGCTTCTCTGGATATCGCTCAGCTGTTCAGCGACCGTGCCGATATCCAGCTGATCCTGCTTGGCGGCCAGTGGGATAGTAAACAACGGCTGTTCGCCGGCAGCGCCACCCTGTCGCTGGTCACCCGCTACCGGGCCGATATCGCCATTCTCGGCGCCTGCGCGCTCCATGCCGGGCTGGGTCTGAGCGCCAGCCAGGAGGCTGATGCCGACGTTAAACGCGCCATGCTGGCCGCCAGCGCCGAGCACTGGCTGGTGGCGGACCATACCAAACTCAACCGCTGCGAACCGTGGCGGGTGGCCGGGCTCAGCGACATTCACCATCTTTTTCTTGATCGTCCCTGGGCTGAGCTGGGGGATGACCCCGCCCTCTCTGTACATATTGCTGACGCTTAACAACGTGGAGAACCTGATGAGTAACAACACGATAAATATCGCCCTGATTGGCTACGGATTCGTCGGTAAGACCTTCCACGCGCCGCTTATCCGTTCGGTGCCGGGGCTGAACCTGGCGTTCGTCGCTTCCCGCGATGAAGAGAAGGTCAAACGCGACCTGCCGGACGTCACGGTGATCGCCTCCCCGGAAGCAGCGGTCCAGCATCCGGACGTTGACCTGGTGGTCATCGCCTCCCCTAACGCCACGCACGCCCCGCTGGCCCGCCTGGCGCTGAACGCCGGCAAACATGTGGTGGTGGATAAGCCCTTTACCCTCGATATGCAGGAGGCCCGGGAGCTGATCGCCCTGGCGGAGGAGAAACAGCGTCTGCTTTCCGTCTTCCATAACCGCCGCTGGGACAGCGACTATCTCGGGATCCGTCAGGTGATTGAGCAAGGCACCCTCGGCGCGGTGAAACACTTCGAGTCGCATTTCGACCGCTTCCGCCCGGAAGTCCGCGTCCGCTGGCGCGAGCAGAACGTCCCGGGCAGCGGCTTGTGGTTCGACCTGGGGCCGCACCTTATCGACCAGGCGCTGCAGCTATTTGGTTTGCCGCAGTCGGTGCAAGGTAACATAGCCACCCTGCGCGACGGCGCGGAGATCAACGACTGGGCGCATGTGGTATTAAACTACCCGGCGCATAAAGTGATCCTGCACTGCAGCATGCTGGTCGCGGGCGGCTCGTCGCGCTTCACTGTGCACGGCGATAAAGGTAGCGTTATCAAAGCGCGGGCCGACCAACAGGAGAGCCAGCTGCTGGCGGGCGTGGTACCGGGCAGCGCCGGCTGGGGCCAGGATGACGACCCGCTGGTTATCTATGATGCCTCGCTGCAGGCCCACGCGCAGGCTACCCCGCAGGGCGATCAGCGCCAGTACTATATGCTGATCCGCGATGCGCTGAAGGGCCAGATCGCCAATCCGGTGCCGCCGGTGGAAGCGCTGGCGGTGATGGCCGTTCTGGAAGCGGCGGTGCGCTCTGCTGAAAGTGGTATGGTGCAGACCCTGGACCTGTCCGACGACGAGCGCAACACGCTGCGCTAATCCGCCCTGTTCTCCGGTTACCTGCGCGGCCCGCAGGTAACCGCTACTTTTGCGCCACCTTAGAAAAAATCACTATCTATCCGCAGATTAACATTGCTTTATCCTGCTCCATGGCGCAAAGCACCGCTGGAAATTTCAGCCAATTGGGAGGAGGATAGAATGCAGATCGATCGTAATGAGAAAGAGGTTGCTGACGCTGTGGACGCGGCAACCGTACTACCGGACAGGAGAAGCGCATGTATTACACGTTAGGAGATACCACTCTCCATTTTTATCGCTATCAGTGCAAATTTTACGTCGCCCACTGGGAAGGGGGTAACGTGATGAGCGAAAAATTTAAATCGTTTATCGAACAGATCACTGAGAAGACCGGGCTGGATGCGAAACGCGTCGAGACCGCCGCGCGCGATTATTTTACTAACGTGGATTAACAGGCAGTGCTGTTCGTAAGAGACAAGCTGCTGCGGTAGCCGCGCAGGCTAACCCCACCTTTCACCGCCAGGACGCCTCGCGCCGCCTGGCGGCTTCTCTATTCTGCCAGCATTAAACGGTAGTCAGTTTTGCCAGAATGGCGGCGAAGGCGTCATTAACCTTATCGCCGGCGAGCAGTTTTTTACGCAACGTGAAGCTTCTGCCGCTGGAACGGATCAGCAGTCGGACTTTCGCATCATTATTGCTGCGTTCAACTACGGCAACATCCCGCAAGGGAATAACGTAGGTATCGGCATAGAGCCCCGGCGTAAATATCATCGACTCGCCGCTCACGCCAATCACCACCCGATTTTGCAGACGATAGCCATTGCACAGCGCAACAATACCAGCGGCAATAAATACTCCGCCTATCCCCATGCCAATCATTAAAATAATGATCCCGGCGATGAGCGCCAGCGCCCCTTGGGGATAAAAGCCTGAGGCATTAAAGGTTAATAGCTGCTGGTTATCAGCCTCGCCCACTGCCGTGGTTGATCGCCAGGGCGTAAATCCGGCGTTAATCCGCGTTTGCAAGCTGAACAGACTACCCACCAGAAAGATCACGCTGGCGGGCACCATCACGATACCGCCAACAAACGCCAGGACGATGGCCAGATAAGGGTAGCGGCCTGACAGCATTATGCTGATCGCCTGAACCACCACGGCAATAAACAGGGCCAGCACCAGCCAGGACCATACGCCGTCCGCCCGACTATGGAAGTTCAGCTGTCCTTCATCAAGTAATAAATTTCGCGCGACAAAACAGATAATAATATTGACGAACAGGCCTATCCAGGCCAGCTTGTGAACATGCTTCATTTCATACTCCATTATGTATTTTGCTATTCCATTATCAGACATTATTAAATAAAATCGAATGCCGCCCGGATAGTAACAAAGCCGTTGGCAAGATCAATCAAAAAGCGTGTCACCCCCTCTCCTTTAGTTATTTTCAGATTGATATAAGTTATTAGCATACATCGTGATTATATAATCCATTATATATATTCTCAGAATTTCTTTACGCCGCATTAATATCGCCCTGCCATTCTGGAGGGCGTTGGAGATCGTCTTACCTTTATTGCGCGGATCCCGGTGCGAATTGGCAGTTATTCACGGCGCAGTCGGCGAGCCAGTCGGGTGCCCAGCGTCTGGATAAGCTGGACAATCACAATCAGCACCAGGGCGGTAGTGAGGGTGGCGAAAGCGTCGAAGCGCTGATAGCCATAGGTAATAGCCAGATCCCCGATTCCCCCGCCGCCCACTGTACCCGCCATGGCGGTGGCGCCGAGCAGACCGATGGTCGCCGTGGTGAGGGCCAGAATCAGCGATGCCGCCGCCTCCGGCAGCATAAAGTGCCAGACAGTCTGCAGGGGGGTTGCGCCCATGGCGTCCGCGGCCTCGAGGATCCCCTCATCCACCTCCAGCAACGAGCTCTCCACTAGTCGGGCAATATAGGGGGCGACAAAGACGATCAGCGGCACGATGGCTCCCGCGGTGCCGATAGTGGTGCCCACCAGCAGTCTGGTAAAGGGCAGGATCACAATCAGCAAAATGATAAACGGCAGTGAACGCAGCACGTTAATCAGCGGATTCAGCGCCTGATGCACCACCGGGTTGGCCACGATGCCGCCGGGACGGCAAACCACCAGCACAATCCCCAGCGGGACGCCGATCAGCGCGCCAAAGCCCAGCGAGACGGCGACCATAATCAGGGTGTCATGCAGCGCCAGCAGAAACTGATCCCCGGTGATGGCGGTATCAATAAGATCAAACATGGGTGATTTTCACTCCTGCATCGACCAGATGGGTGATGGCGCGTTCGGTTTCGTCAGGCTCGCCGAGGAGCTGCACAATCATAAATCCCAGAATCCGGCCCTGAACTTCAGACATGCTGGCAAACAGGATATTCACCTCGACAGCATACTCGCGGATCAGGTGGTTAATAATCGGCTGCTGCGCCGTCGCGCCGACAAATTCGAGGCGTAAAGCCCGGGCGCCGTTATCGCGCTGCAGGAACGACGCCACCCGCTGCGGCAGGCGGTCGTGCACCACCGACTGCACGAAACTGGCAGTGACCGGATGCTGCGGCTGAGCAAAGAGATCAAAAACCGCCCCCTGTTCAACGATACGGCCCGCCTGCATCACCGCCACCTTGTGACAGATTTTCTGGATCACCGACATCTCATGGGTGATCAGTACGATGGTGATGCCATACCGACGATTAATCTCCTGCAAAAGCAGTAAGATCTGCACCGTAGTGTGGGGGTCGAGCGCCGAGGTGGCTTCATCGCACAGAAGGACCGACGGGTTGGTGGCCAGCGCCCGGGCAATACCGACCCGCTGCTTTTGTCCGCCCGACAGCTCATTAGGGTAGCTGTGGATTTTGTCGCTCAGATCGACGAACGCCAGCAGTTCCGCCACCCGCGCCTGGATAAAGGCCTTGTCGCGCCCCTGTAAAATCAGCGGGATGGCGATGTTATGGAAAACGGTTTTCGAATTCAGCAGATTAAAATTCTGAAAAATCATGCCGATATCTTTTTTGATGGCCTGCAGGCGCTGGCCGCTGCAGGCCTGTAGCGGCTCGCCGTTTAACAGTACCTCGCCCTCGCCAGGCGTTTCCAGACGATTAATCAGCCGTAATAAGGTGCTTTTTCCTGCCCCGCTGTAGCCAATAATGCCAAAAATATCGCCTCGCTCAATGCTGAGATTAATATCCTGCAAGGCCAGAACCGGGTGTCCTTTCCTGGAAAAGCTTTTACTGACGTGGCGAAATTCTATCATCGCGTTATTCATTTTAAATAGTCAGGCAGCAGGTAACCATCATACTGCGGATGGCTGAGAATATATTTTTTGAACTCGGCCGAGTGGTAGCCATCGATAATATCTTTGGCAAACTGCGCCTTCTGATTTTTACCGGCGACGGTCACGACATTAATAAAATGGCTGGTGGCTGCTTCCAGCTTTAAGGCCGAGGTCAGGGACATACCGCTGGAGACGGCAAAATTGCCCTGAATCAGGCCATAGTCGACGTCCGGCAGAGCGCGAACCTGCTGGGCATTATCCATCTCTTTTAGGACAATTTTGTAAGGATTATCTACGATGTTACGCTGCGAAAAAGTGGCCGGATCGCTGTCTGGTTTAATTTTCACCCAGCCAAGGCTCTCCAGCACCAGTACCGCGCGATATTCATTTGACGGCTGGTTTGGTACCGACACGACGGTGCCCGCCGCCGGGGTCCCCAGGGTGGTCAGTTTCCCACCATACAGCCCCATCGGCGGCGTGGGGACCTGCACAATGCCCACGTTATCGATCCCCAGCCGCTCATTAATTGCTTTCAGATATACCGGATGCTGCATAATATTCGCTTCGATATCGCCGCGGGCTACCGCGTCATTCACCTGAATACCGTCGCTGAAATCCTTATATTGGATTTTATACCCTTTACTCAATAAATAGGGCGCGACGCCTTTCTCAAATTGTTCTTTATACGGCCCGGGGTTAAAGCCGACGCGGATAAGATGAGCGTCGGCGGCGGCATAAAAAGAGGTGGCCGACAACAGGGCGAGAGCGATCCCGCGCGCAACTGACTTGTTCATAAGGTATTTTCCTGGAGGGTTGGCGATATTGAACGATTAAATCACAGCCGACTGTGGGTTGTAAGCCAGAACGCCGAATTTCCTTTTGCTAATTCCTCATTAACTTTTGCTATACCGACATATCTTAAAAACAAGAATCTTTTGCGTATATTGTTATTTAGCCAGCCGCTATAAATCCCTTAAAGATGGTTAATTATTCGTGATTTAAACCGGGAATGTTATGCCTGATTTTACTGCTTCGCCGCTGGTGGACGCCCTGGAAGAGAATCTGTTCAGCCTGCTGGAAAAACTGGCCGCGGAGGTCAACACCGAAGCGCTGCCGCTGATCGATCTTTCCAGCGGCAGTCCGGATCAACCCACCCCGCCGGAAGTAATCGACTCGCTGCAGAGCGCTATTCATCGTCGTGAAAACCATGGCTACCCGTCGTTCTGGGGCAAACCACAGGTCCGCGAGGCGATCGCCCGGTTCTATCGCCGGCAGTATGATGTGGAACTCGATCCGCACAGCGAAATCGCCGTGTTTCAGGGGTCGCATATCGGTATAGGCGGCATCCCGCGGGCGCTGCTCAGCCCCGGGCAATACCTCATCTCCACCGATCCCTGCTATCCGATTTACCGCTCGGCGGCGCTGCAGTCCCAGGCGGCGTTTTATGGCCTGCCGCTCAGGGCGGAGAACCATTTCCTGCCGGATTTTAACGATCTTCCCCGGGAAGTCGCTGACAAGGCCGGGCTGGTGGTGCTTAACTATCCGCATAATCCAACCGGCGCCCTCGCCACGCCGGCGCTGTTCGCCAGCGCGCTGCAGTTTGCTCGTCGTCACCAGGTGCCGATCCTCCATGATTTTGCCTATGCGGCCATCGGCAGCGCGGCCAGCGATGCGCCGCTGAGCCTCTTCTCCCAGCCCGACGCGAAAGCATGGGGAGTGGAAACCTATACTTTTTCCAAGACCTTTAATATGGCCGGCTGGCGCTTCGGCTTCGCGGTCGGCAACGCCTCGATTATCCGGGCGTTTAAAAAGCTGCACACCCATAGCTACAGCACGGTGTTTGGCGCGATTCAGGATGCGGCGATCGCCGCGCTCAACCTGCCGGCCGAACGGATTGCGCAGCTGACGGCGGTCTATCATCAACGTCGGGAGTGGGTTCTGCGTCGACTAGCCGCGCTGCGCTGGCCGGCGCGTGACGCACAAGGCACTTTCTTCCTCTGGCTCGGCGTGCCGCCCGGCTACCGTTCGCAGGAGTTTGCCCGCCTGCTGCTGCAGGAAGCGCATATTCTGGTGGCGCCGGGCACGGGTTTTGGCGCAGGGGGAGAAGGATTTATTCGCATCAGCCTGACCGCAGGGGACGAGGCGCTGAGCAACGCGCTGGACCGTCTTGCCCGGCTGGCGCTGTTTTAGTCCGCCGCAGGGAGAAGCAAAAACGCAACCCTGGCCGTCGGGGATTACCCGGCTGACGAGTCCATCACCGACAGCACTATTTTGCCCTGCAGACGACCTTGCACCGCTCGCTCGTGCGCCATCTGCGCCTGCGCAAGGGGGAAAACGCTGTCAATTGCAACCCGGATGACCCCGGCGTCCAGCAGGTTGGCAAGCCGGGCGAGCTGCGCGCCGCTGGAGCGTACCTGGGTGGTGGAGACCGTCACTTCGCGCTGTCGCGCCTCTTCCGCCCCGGCAAAGCCGAGCGGAAAGATCGGGTACAGCGCGCCGCCGGGTCGCAGGGTACGCAAAAAACGGCCGCTGGCCGGCCCGCCCGGCGCATCAATGACCAGGTCCAGGTCACGCACCGTCTCTTCCACTGCGGTGGTTGTATAGTCGATAACGCTATCCGCGCCGAGCTGACGTAAAAAGGCTTCATGGCGGCCCGCGGCGACGGCAATCACCTCGGCGCCCTGCCACTTCGCCAACTGCACGGCGAAATGACCGACTCCCCCTGCCGCGCCGTTGACCAGGACGCGTTTACCCGCCAGCGGCACCGGCCGATGCGGCCCCGGCTGCAGCGGATTCGCCACCTCATGCCCGGGATCGATCATGAACTGCCAGGCGGTCAGGAGCGACATCGGCACCGCGGCAGCCTGCTGATGGCTCAGGGTTAGGGGTTTGCGAGCGAGGTCGCTGACCGGCACGCTAACGTACTCGGCGTAAGCGCGGCTGCCCCCTGCCGCCCCTTCGGGAAAACGCGCCATAGCATACACTTCGTCGCCGACCGCCACCTCCCGGACGTCATCCGCCCGCGCCACCACCACCCCGGAGAGATCGGTCCCGAGGATCAAGGGAAAGCGGACCTCGGGCCGCCACTCCGGGGGCAGCTGTTGATAGCCATCGCGCAGATAGCTGTCCGGCGGGTTCACGCCCACCGCGTGCACCTGTACCAGTACTTCACCGGCCTGCAGGACCGGCATGGGCGCATCCTCATAGCTCAGGACTTCCGGCCCGCCAAAGGCGTGCTGTTGAACGGCCTTCATCATCTGCGTCGACATCGCTTTCTCCTCATATGGAAATGCGTTATATTTAACGGAGCACCGTTCCGAATATATGGAGCAGTGCTCCGATTGTCAAGGAACGCCAATGAGAGCTGATGCCAGAAAAAATTATGACCTGTTGATCGAGGTGGCCCGGGACGTCTTTGTGGAGCAAGGCGCTGAGGCCTCGCTGCGCGATATCGCCCGCCGGGCGGGCGTCGGAATGGGAACCCTCTATCGCCACTTTCCCAACCGCGACAGCCTGCTGGAAGCCCTGCTCCGCAGCCGCTTTGCGGCGCTAACCGCCCGGGCTGAGTCGCTTCTGCTCGCCGCCGATCCTGCCGCGGCGCTGCTGGAGTGGCTGGCCGAGAGCGTGGCGTTTACCCATCAGCATCGCGGGATCATCGCCCCGCTGATGAGCGCCATCGACGATCCTGAGTCCGCCCTGCACAGCGCCTGCGTTGCCCTGCGCGCCGCCGGTACGTCGCTGCTTACCCGCGCGCAGCAGGCCGGGCTGGCACGGCCAGATCTCAGCGGAGAGGAGCTGTTCGATCTGATCGCCGCGCTTGCCTGGCTGCGGGAGCAACCGTCCCATGCCCCGCGCGCAGAGCGGATTTTAGCGGTGCTGGCCGACGCGATCCTGACTGCCGGCTAGCGGCGGCCGGTCACCGACGAGACAGCGCGCCTGGCGGGTAACCAGAACACCAGCCTTTAACGATCAAACGCCCAGCGAGCCCCGCTGGTCAGCGCCCGCTCGAAGGCGGGACGGCCGGGGCCTGCCAGCCAGCCGGCGAAGGTGTGCAGCTGCGGGTGCAGCTGGCGCAGGGCGTCGAGGTCGGCGTGCCCGGCCAGCCGCCCGTCGTCCACCAGCCCGGTCAGCTTGTGCAGAAAAGGACTGGCGGCCAGCACCTCGTCGGAAAATCGCGAATAGGGGATCGGCCGTCCCGCCGCCGCGGAGAATAACACCTCCAGCTGACGACCGGTCACGCTGTCGCTGGCGATCTCGAACGTCTTGCCGGCAAACCGCGCCGGCGCGGCAAAAACCGCCGCGACAAGATGGCCGATATCCTCCACCGCCAGCACCTGCATTCTCCCCTCCGGCAACATAAAAAATTGAAAACGACCTTCATCAAGGCCAAAACCAGGCATCACCAGCAGCTCCATAAAGGTGGCGGGCCGCACGATGGTCGCCGCCAGCGGCAGGCGGCGAATATGCCGTTCAATTTCCGCTTTGGTGTCATAATGCGCTACGCCGGTCGGCGTCTCCCCCGTCGCGCTGCCGGAGCTGTACACCAGATGCTTCACCCCGCACTCGACGGCGAGATCGGCGATGGTTATCCCGTAGCGTACCTCCTGCTCATCGGTCACCGTCCCTCCCGGCGAACTGGGCTGGACGCTGAAGACGCCGTCGACCCCGGCCATCGCCGACCGCATTGCCGCCCGGTCTTCAAAGGTTCCCACGACCAGCTCGGCTCCCCGCGCCGCCAGCGCAGCGGCCCCGGCGGAGAAAGGATCCCTGACCAGCGCCCGAACCCGCCAGCCGCGGTGCAGCAGCGCCCGCGCCACCGAGCCGCCCTGCTGACCGGTGGCGCCAAAAACCAACACGCTTTGCGCATTATTCATCACTCTTCCCCCTTATCTGCAGCCTGTTTCCCGGCCTCTCGCCAGCGATAGTCACCTTGCTTATCCTTCTCCAGCCAGCCGCAGGAAGGCCCGGCAAAATGCCCGGTGAACCATTGAGCATGATGGCTTGCCCCCCACGCCATCATCTCCCGTCGCGAGACTTCCGCCTGCCGGGGATCGCCGCAGAACGCTGAATTCCACTGCGGATGGGCAAACTGGATCGGGGAATGCAGAAGATCGCCGGAGAAACAGGCGTAGTCATCTCCGGCGGCGAGGACCAGCGCGGCATGGTCCGGACTGTGGCCGGGGGTGGGAATAAAGTCGATCCGTCCGCCGACCCGCGGCCGGGTCGCCACATCGACGGTCTCCAGCTGGCCGGCCTCAATCACCGGCAGCAGGCTGTCAAGCCACAGCGCCCGGTAGCGTTCGCTGTTTTTCACCCGCGACAGCTCTTTTGCCGAGCACAGATAGCGGGCGTTGGGAAACAGCGGCACCCAGCGATCGTCCTGCCAGACGGTATTCCATCCGACATGGTCGGTATGCAGGTGAGTCAGTAGCACCAGGGTCACGTCCTCCGGGTTCACTCCCGCGGCGCGGAGATTCTCCAGATACGGCGTGTTAAGTTGATGATAGAGCGGATTGCCGCCGCGCTCCCGACCATTGCCGGTGGCGGTATCGATAACAATCAGATCGTGGGGGGTCTGCACCACCCAGCTGTGGATTGACAGCGCAATCGGCTGAATAACGGCCTCCGCCTCCGCTTCCGGGAACGCCTCTGGATAGAGCGCCGCCGGCTGCAGGGAAATTTCGCGCTCCGGCACTTTGAAAATCAGGCTATCGCCTGTCGGGTAAGTTTGCATCACTCCCTCCGCGCGCATTGCGCTGGTTGATTTATCGGGGTGAGATTCACTATGCTGCCGGGATAACCCACATTCAAATTGATTATCATAATGAACAAAATCATTGAAAATGATTTTAGTCGTATCGATCTGAATCTGTTGACAGTCTTGATGGTGCTGTACCGCGAAGGGAGCGTCACCCGCACCGCAGAGGTACTGCATCTTGGCCAGCCGGCTATCAGCGGAGCGCTGAAACGGCTGCGCGAGATGTTTGACGACCCGCTGTTCGTGCGCAGCGCCAGAGGCATGCTGCCGACGTCGCGGGCGCAAGCGCTGATGACCGACCTGCAGCCGCTGATGGAAAACCTGCATTCGGCGATGTTTGGCGCCGGAGAGTTCGTCCCGGCGCGCGCGCAGCAGCTTTTTCGCATCGGCCTCAGCGACTGGAGCGAACACTGGCTGATGCCCCCGCTGTTACCCGGGCTGATGCAGGAGGCGCCCGGAGTCTCACTGCAGTCGATAGCCGCCGACCCCTTCCAGGTTCGCCAGTTGCTGGAGGAGGAGCGCATTGATGTCGCGGTGTCTGTCAACAAACAGAGCCGTGGGGAGATCGTCAGCGAGCCGGTGATGTCCATGGGAGTCACCACCCTGTGGTCGCCGCAGCAGATCCCCTGCCGCGGTCCGCTGTCGGTGAGCGACTTTGTCGCCTGGGAACATGTGATGGTGGCCTATCGCGAAACCGGCCACGGTGAAATTGACCGCCAGCTCGCCAGCCAGGGGCTCGCGCGGCGCGTGCGCTTTGCCACGCAGAATTTCTCCACCTTTCCCCTGCTGCTGACCACCCTGCCGCTGTTCGCCACCGTCCCGCAGGGGCTGGCGCAGCGCTGGCAGGCGCAGTATGCGCTGCGCGCGGACGCTCCGCCGGTAGCGTATCCGGAATTTACGCTGTGCATTTTGCGGCACAAACGGCGGGCGCAGGATCCGGCGCTGAACTGGCTGGTGGCGAAGTTAAAACAGGCCATGCGCGGTCAATAACCGGGCCGATGCCCCGGCATCAGGCCTCGCTGTGCGGGGGTTGCAGCACACGCCTGCTCCAGTCATAAAACGCGCGCACCGCCGGCGGCAGATAGCGGTTTTGCGGATAGACCAGCGACAAGGGAAGATCAGAAGCGGCCTGCTCCAGACAGGCGACCAGCGCCCCGCTCTGCAGATAAGGTTGCGCCAGATAGCTGGCGACGCGGATCAGGCCCAGCCCCTGAATGCCGGCCTGAATGTAGGCATCGGTATCGTCGACCACCAGCGTCTCCCGCATGCGGATCGCGCAGTCGCCTTCATCGAGGGAGAAAAGCCAGTCGATGGTCCGCCCGGTACGGTGATTCAGGTAGCCCACCGCCCGATGCTGGTGCAGTTCGTCGATGCTCTGCGGCCGGCCGTGGGCCGCGAGCCAGGCCGGCGAGGCGAGGACCATCCAGCGGTAGCGGGCCAGAGGACGCGCCACCAGGGTGGTGGAATCTTCGATCCGCCCGGTACGGATCACGCAGTCGAATCCCTCCTGAATAATATCTTCCACGTTGTCGCTTGAGCAGAGGATCAGCTCCAGGTCGGGATACTGCTGCAAAAACTCGCCGATCCTCGGCAGAATGCAGTGGCGGGCAAGGGATTGCGGCATCCCTACCTTGAACCGCCCGGCGGGCTGAGCCGAGCGCCCGGGAAAGGAGGCTTCCATCGCCGCCATCTCGGCCAGCAGCCTTTTACACTCCTCATAATACCGGCGACCCTCCGCCGTCACGCTGAGCTTGCGGGTGGTGCGCTGGAGAAGCTGCGCCCCGAGCCAGGCTTCCAGCTCCTTCACCACCCGCGATACCGTGGAGCGCGGCTGCCCGAGCACCTCCGCCGCGCGGGCGAAGCTGTGGGCATCCACGACCGCAACATAGACCTGCATGGCATCCAGTTTGTCCATTTCGTTATCCCCCCGGCGCTCATTATCCCATTATTACGAACAGTCTAACCCGAAACGCTGTACTTATCGAATGTCGACCGTCCCCCTACACTGAGCCTGTAGCCCGTCAACACAAAGCTTAACTGAGCAAGGAGTTAAAATGAAAACTGATAATTTTAATCATGCGGAAAAGGTATTGGTGCTGGGAGCGGGACAACTGGGCGCCGCCGTTCTTGATGCGCTGGTGCCTGCGGTAATCGAGCGCCAGGGCACGGTCTCGGTCATCGTCTCGCCGGCGGCCTGGGATGAAGCCGGCCAGCTGCGGTCGGCAAACCATCAGGCGCTGGCCGACGCCGGAGCCACCTTCCTCGCCGTCGACATCGCCGGTAGCGCCATGGAGACGCTGGCCGATCAGTTTCGCGGATTCACCACCGTGATTAACTGCATGGGGTTTGTCGCCGGTCCGGGGACACAGCTGAAAATTACCCGCGCGGTGCTGGCGGCCGGGGTACCCCGCTATTTTCCCTGGCAGTTTGGCGTCAATTACGATGTGGTAGGCAAAGGCAGCGGTCAGCCGGTCTGGGACGAGCAGTACGATGTCCGGACCCTGCTGCGCGCGCAGCGGGCCACGGAGTGGGTCATTGTCTCCACCGGGATGTTTACCAGCTTTCTCTTCGAACCAGACTTCGATGTAGTGAATTTATCCAACCGAACCCTTCACGCCCTTGGCAGCTGGGATACCCAGGTGACCGTCACCTCACCGGCGGATATTGGCCGCCTGACCACGGCGATTTATCTGCATCAGCCGCAGATCGTCAACGAGGTGGTGTTTGTTGCCGGCGAAACGACCTCTTACCGGCAGTTGGCGGATACCGTGGAGCGCGTAACGCAGCAGACGTTCAGCAAAGCCGTCCACACCCTGCCCGCCCTGCTGGAGCAGCTGCGGACAGACCCGGATGACGCCATGCTGCGCTATCGCGCCGCCTTCGCCCGGGGGGATGGCGTGTGGTGGCCGATGGGCGACACCTGGAATGCCCGCCACCAGCTGCCGACCCAGGACATTGCCGGCTGGCTGCAGGCCGCGCGCTGATTTTCTCTCACAGGACAGAATGACGATGAACAAGTTAATTCCACTGATCGTATTGAGTTGTCTGCTGCCCCTGGCGGCAAATGCCAGAACCATCACCGCCACCGGCGATACCCTGGACCATGCGGAGAGCAAAATCCGCCAGCAAGCCGCCCGCGAGGGCGCGACTACCTATCGCATCACTGAAGCGCGAATGGGCAACAAAGTGCATATCACGGCGAAAATCGCGGACTAAAGCACCGGCGTCAGGCTCAGGGATGAGCTGCCGGCAGCCCGCGCGCCAGGTCAGGCGCTCATTTTTTCCCGTCGACGATCGCGGCCCGGCGGCGCGCCATACAGGCGAGCGTATTCCCGGGTGAACTGCGACACGCTGATATAGCCCACCTCCCCGGCAGCCTGCGAAATACTCATCCCTTCCGCCAGCATCAGGCGGCGGGCGTGGATCAGGCGTAACTGCTTCTGAAACTGCAGCGGCGACAGCGTGGTCATGGCGCGGAAATGACGGTGAAAGACAGAGACGCTCATCCCGGCGGCGTCGGCCAGCGCGTCGACGCTGACTGGCTGCATAAAATCCCGGCGCAGCATCGCCACCGCCCGACGGATCCGCGCCGAATGGCTGTCTACGGCGCCCAGCGCCCGGATGGCCGGCCCATGGACACTCTGCAACAGCCAGTAATGCAGCTCCCGCCGCAGACCTTCCCCCAGCACCGCCAGCGCCCCCGGTTGATCAAACAGCCTTGCCAGCCGGTAAGCGGCATCCGTCACATCGGCGTTCATCGGTTCGATACCAACGCGGGGCGCCTCATCCGGCCCTGACGGCCCGGCCTCCTGCAGCTCGCGCAGGATAGCCAGGTCCAGCTCCAGCACCAGCGCGTAATAGGGAAAACGCTGACTGGCCTCGGTGATCTGGCTGGTAGTGGGAACATCCGCGGCAATCACCATCGCCTCGCCCGGACCATAGTCAAAGCTGGCCAGGCCGGTGGTCACGCTCTTACGCCCCTGGAGCAGCATGGCCACCAGCGGCCTGGCGATAGCCGCCTGCAGGTCACCAGGATGCAGGGCCCGCACCAGAGTAATACCGGGAACCGGGGTAACTGCCACCCCGCTGCTATCGACATGAGCATCGGCAAACCGGCGGCAGAGATCGAACAGAGCGTCGCGCATAAGATCCTTTCAGGCAAGTTTTAAAGCCTGAGTATGCGCTATTTCCCGGCAAAAGGGAGTGAACGGAGAGAAATGGGCAAAAAATAACAAGGATTGGGCAACCCGACCCGGTGAGCCTCTCCTATTGTAAGGACTCCACATACCAGAGAGGACCGAACATGACTAAGATTGCACTTATTACCGGCGCCAACCGCGGCCTTGGCCGTCAGACCGCACTGGATATCGCCCGCCAGGGTGGGGATGTCATCGTCACCTACCGCGGCAGTCTCGAACAGGCGGAAGCGGTGGTCGCCGACATCCGCGCCCTGGGCCGCAAGGCCATCGCCCTGCCGCTGGATATGGCGCAAACCGCCAGCTTCCCGGCCTTCGCCGACAGCCTCGGCAGCGCGCTGGCCAGCGTCTGGGGGCGGGCCACTTTCGACCACCTGATCAATAACGCAGGGCACGGCGAATTCGCCCCGCTGGCCGAAACGCGCGAAGCGCAGTTCGACGGGCTGTTTAACGTCCACGTTAAGGGGGTATTTTTCCTCGTACAAACCCTGCTGCCGCTGCTGGCAGACGGCGGGCGGATCGTTAACTTTTCCTCCGGGCTGACCCGCGTCTCCTATCCTGGCTTCTCCGCCTACGCCGCCGCCAAAGCGGCTGTGGAGATGCTGAGCGTGTACATGGCCCGCGAGCTGGGCGGGCGCGGCATCACCGTCAATACCATCGCCCCCGGCGCTATCGCCACCGATTTTGGCGGTGGGCTGGTGCGGGACGACGCAGAGGTAAACGCGCAGTTTGCCGCCATGACGGCGCTGGGACGGGTGGGCGTTCCCGAGGATATTGGGCCGATGATCGCCAGCCTGCTACGCGACGATAACCGCTGGGTGACCGCCCAGCGGATCGAGGTGTCGGGCGGACAAACCATCTGACGACTCAGGCTGGCAGGATGCGCTCCAGCGCCAGGCCTGCCAGCCGCACGGTCTCCAGAAGACGCGGCAGACTATCCCCTTCCCGCGCTTTCGCCGACAGGCCAAGCATCAGCGTATCCATATAGTCAGTCACCCGCAGCGCGTCCTGTGGGCGATGGCGGGCGATATACTGCTGGATTTTGGCTCTTGCCGCAGCATGCCATTCGCCTGCCGCCACCCGGGCATCAGCATCCTGACAATGTACCCCCTCCAGCACCAAGCAACCGGCGGCGGCCGGATCGGCCACATAGCGGCGAGCCGCCTCCTGCAGTACGGCGATGAGCGACGCCGCCACCGGCTGGTCGTCTCGCAGCAGGGCATCGATGGGAATGGCCCCGGTCTGGCTGTAGCGCTGCAGGACGCGGGTATACAGCCCGAGCTTACTGCCAAAAGCGGCATAAAAGCTCGGGGGGTTGATGCCGAAAGCGTGGGTCAGATCGGCCACGCTCACCGCGTCGTAGCCTCGCGCGTGGAAGAGGCGTTGCGCCGTTTCAATGGCCTGTTCCGCATCAAACTGGCGGGGACGTCCCGGAGTGCGCCCTGATTTTGTAGTGGTCACTATATTAATCCTTGACAGCCTGTTTTGCCGCAGCATATTGTAATCATCACTACAATATCATGAGGTGTGGGATATGACAGCGTTTCACAATAAATCAGTGCTGGTTTTAGGCGGGAGTCGGGGAATTGGCGCGGCGATCGTCAGGCGTTTTGTCGCCGATGGCGCGTCGGTGGTGTTTAGCTATTCCGGTTCGCCGCAAGCGGCCGAGCGGCTGGCTGCAGAGACCGGCAGCACGGCGGTGCAGGCGGACAGCGCCGATCGCGATGCGGTGATAAGCCTGGTCCGCGACAGCGGCCCGCTGGACGTGTTAGTGGTCAATGCCGGGATCGCGCTTTTCGGTGACGCTCTCGAGCAGGACAGCGATGCCATCGATCGCCTGTTCCGCATCAATATTCATGCCCCCTACCATGCCTCCGTCGAAGCGGCGCGCCGCATGCCGGAAGGCGGGCGCATTATTGTCATCGGCTCGGTCAATGGCGATCGCATGCCAGTGCCGGGAATGGCGGCCTATGCGCTCAGCAAATCGGCCCTGCAGGGGCTGGCGCGCGGCCTGGCGCGGGATTTTGGCCCGCGCGGCATCACGGTCAACGTCGTCCAGCCCGGCCCAATTGATACCGACGCCAACCCGGAGAACGGCCCGATGAAAGAGCTGATGCACAGCTTTATGGCCATTAAGCGCCATGGCCGTCCGGAAGAGGTGGCAGGAATGGTGGCGTGGCTGGCCGGTCCGGAGGCGTCGTTTGTCACTGGCGCCATGCACACCATCGACGGAGCGTTTGGCGCCTGATACCCCAGGGCGGCGATGCGCGCTTTGCACCGCCGCCGCGGGGACGTCATCGCCTGTCAGGGATCTTCAGGCCAGGCTGTCTACCGCCATAAAAAAGCGATCTTCGGTAAGTATAAGCCGCGCTTCCGGGGGCTGGTGCGCCTTGCGGATCATCCAGCCCTCCTCCGGGGCCAGGCTCAGATAAAACACCTCCCGGAATCCCGCGCCGTCTGGCGCCTCAAGACTCAGGGTCACGATCCCCTTTTCCACGCCATCCAACAGCTGCTGCGGCACGATATTGACGCTGCGCTCGCCGTTTTGCAGACGAATGGCCGGGATATCGTAACGGCAGATGCCGCTGTTGAGGCTGTAGCCAAGGGTACTCAGGTCGTGGAGATGGCGGGTCGAAATCACCACCTCAATACCGGTTCCATCAAACCACTGACTTATCTGCTGAGCCAGCTCCGCCATCTGCTGACGAAACCTGGCGATATCCGCGGCGGCCGACCCGTCGAGGGCCGCTGTCCGCCGCGGATTTTGCTGTTGCTGCAGTTTCTTAAAAAAACGTTCCCTCGCTGTCACGTTATCTCCCTGTGCTGTGATGAAACCGGTTGGGCTGGATGAAGATGGTTATCGCCCGTTCGCTGGTTACGAAGATTGAGGGCGAACTGGCGCGATGGCCCCGCCGCAAATGTTTGTTTTTTTTACGTTACTTCGCCGCTTCAGGCCTGAACCGTAGCTGGTTGTGTTCGGCGGTGAAAATGCGCGGCTTGTCCGGATCCAATTCCTCACGCGCCAGCACCTGCTTCCAGGTATTTCTTTGTGTGTCCGGATGGCGGAACAGGCCGACAACCGCCACGAACGTCGCCTCCGCTTCCAGCGGCATATTCAGACTGGCGTCCCCTCCGGGACCGATCACCACATCGCGACTGGCGAGGAGATCGGCGGCGAGCAGAATATCCCCCTCCTCCAGCAGCTGCTGGTAAACCAGCCGGTCAAAGGTCTGGCGATCTTTAAGCTGATAGATGCGCACCACCACCGGTTCAGAGAGCGAGTGATTCTCTCTGGCATCGGTGTTGAGCGCTTCGCGCGCGGTAAAGTCCAGATGCAGCGTATTAATTTTCTTATAAAAAACGGCGTTGAAGGCAGACTTTGTTCCCTCCGAGACGCGCTGGGTGAGTCCGCATCCGCTCAGGCAAAGCGCAAGCAGGGGCAGCAGACAGGCGGTTTTAGTCAAACTTATACGTAACACGTCGGTTTCCTTGTAGAAAGGTGGCAGGCTGCAGGCCCGTATAGGTACCCAGCTCGGTGGTAAAGGTCTGAGGAATATCGTCCTCACTCTCGCCCTCACCCACGCCCAGCACGCCGTTCATACCGAGCCAGAACGGCTCGTCCCCCAGCGGCGGGACAGCCAGCAGTCGGGTCGGCACGGTCAGGGTGATGTTGGCCCGGAATCGCCAGCCGAGGTATACCCGCAGCAGGATGAGAAAGTCCCGAAACAGCGGGCCGTCAGGCTTCCAGCCCTGCGCCTCCGCGGGATTGTCGGTGGTAAGGGCGACGAGGAGCTGGCTGCTGGCATCCATCGCTTCGTCACCCAGCGGCGTATTGCCGTCCAGGAAGAAGTCGTCATCGCCGTAAAACCCCAGCGGCTGGCTGATCGCCACCGGACGCAGGCTGTACGGGCTCACCCTGACGGTGGTCTCCGGGGCCAGCAGGGTGACCAGCGCCTGGATCCCCTGCTGGGTTTTGCCCGGCTGACGCAGCACGCCGGTGAGCGCCAGAAAGCGCGACGCCGGCGAGGCGATATGCTGCGTCGTGCCGGGGATGCCCAGCCCCGCCAGGCCCAGTAGCGACTGCGAGAGACGATCGGTGCCGCCGGGCTCAAAGGTGGCGGGCCAGGAGTATTTCCGCCAGATGCGGTAAAACTGCGTCATGATCCGGTGGCTGAAGATATCCAGTAAGCCCTGCAGCGCTTCATGCCCTTCCCTGTGCTGGGCGATATCATCGAGATATGCCGTCGGGAGCGGCGAATCGACACCGTACAACCCCATAAAGGTGGTGCGAATGACCGGCGGCCTGCTGTCATCGGCCTCATCGTATTCCACGGCTTTCAGTTCGCTAGCGGGAAATCCCATTCCCGGATGCGGGTAAAAACGCACCGGATCGTCAGCCGGATGGCTGGTTCCCCCCATCAGCGGTTGGCCGGGACGCCGTTTTTCCAGAAGCTGGCAGAAGCGGTAAAAATTGATCCGCGGCAGGTCTGCCTCCAGTCGCGGGGTCAGCCGGGAATGCGGCGGCTGTGCTTCTCTTCCCATTCCAGTCGTTCTCCGGTTGGTTGCAGAATGATAATCAGGCGGTTGAACAAGTAGATGTCGGTGTAGAGCGCGAAGAAGCGGCTAAGCATCTCGCCAAACAGGCATATATCGCCTCGTCCGGCAAAGCCGTGACTGTCGAGGGTGACTTCAATCTGCACGCCGCGCACCAGATGGCCCTGTGCAAAGCGCTCTGTTGCGCGGTGCTTCACGTCGAGGATGGCTTCCAGACGCCGACGATTCATCTCGCTGTCGGTCCATTCATACAGCGCCAGGGTGCCGCGCAGGACCTCCGCGTTATCCATCAGGGAAAGAAAACTGCTGCCCAGATGGCTCAGCACCCGCCAGTGAAAACGGTCCTGGGCGGGGGGATAGCACGGCAGCGTCGGCGCGCAGAGGTTACGCACTGCAATACTGGCGGAAGTGGTTTTCATCACCGTATCGAGCACGGTGCTCTGCAGCGCGCGACGCGGCAGCTGGCCGTTGGTTCCGGTGAGGGTCAGCGACAGGCTTTCATCTTCCGGTACGGTATGATTATCAAAGGCTTCTCCGCCGACGATAAGCCAGGTGTTGTACAGCCCGGAGGGGCCACGGCGCACCCGGGTATGATAGTAATAGTCCGCCGCGTCATGACGCATCATGCCGCCTTTGTGGCGAAAACTTGAGAACGGCGCGTAAACCTGCTGGTGTGAGGAGATCACGGAATCGACGGTGTAAATTTCGGTGTGGCCGTCCTGCACGCGCATCGGGCGCAGCGGGTATTCGGTCTGCAGGGAATTGATGGTCAGCGGATCGGACTCCAGCGGAAACAGGTTGATCACTGGCACGCAGTGCAGGCGCAGCTGCTTTTCGCTGAAGCGGAAGTCATGTTCCCAGCGTTCCGCCAGCACGACGTCGATTTCAAACCACGCCAGTCCGGCCGGAAAAGCCACCGTCTCCAGCCCGCGCAGATCGATGAACATGAACTTTTCGCGGAAGGTAAAATACTCCAGCAGCAGCTGGTAACCGCGAAAACTGCGGCCATCTTCAGGCCAGAGGCCGTCATCCTCGCCAAATCCCAGCGCGCTGAAATACCCGTCCAGCGGCCTTCTGTCCACCTCATCGGGCATGCGCAGCCACATCCGGGCCACATTGAGGGTAAAGGCCTCGTGCATGGCGCAGGCCAGCGGCGCATCGGCGTTGCAGTACAGCGGGATATGACTGAGATCGACCCGGCGCCAGTCCGTCAGCTGGCTGCAGGTAAAGCGCAGCGTGATCACCGACCGGCCATCCGTATCGGTGGCCAGCTGGACGCGTTCCAGGGGATAACGGCTGCAGAGCGATCGCTTTGGTGGTGGTGTACCGGCAGCGCGTGCCCTTTTCACCGATCGGCCGGGAAAGCACTTCAAAGCCTTTGGCCATCGTCATCGGCTCTTTCATTTCCGGCCAGTCGGGGGTGAACTCCACGACCGACATCGAGGGAATGGTACGTAAATAATGTGGCCACAGCAGACTGACCACGCCTTCGGTCAGCTCAGGCAGATCGTCATCGAGTTTCTCGCGCATGCGGGCCATCAGGAAGGCAAAACCTTCAAACAGACGCTCGACAAAGGGGTCGCGAGCGCCCGCTTTGTCGAGATTAAGCATGGCCGCCTGCTCAGGATGAGCGCGGGCAAACTCTTCACCCGCTTCCAGCAGGTAGCGCATTTCAGCGTCGTAATAACGCAGGGTTAAATCGTCCATAAATCACCAGAAGAAGTAATAGCTTTCAGATATGCAGAGAACCGCAGGTGCAGGGGTGCAATGTGAATGATGCGTGAATTATGCGCACAGCACCGCGGCGCGAGCAGGATCCAGAGCGATGAGCCCGGCAAGCAATGACTCCATTTCTGGCAGCAAGCGATTTTTTTCTGCCTCACTGCGCCCGGCCTTGCCTCTGAGCAGCCGGAGTCGGCGGGCTTTGACCTCAAAGATAAGCTCCGGCTTCCATTGTTCGAGCGTCATTTCCCGGGCGCGGCTGTCGAGTTCCGCCAGCAGATGCAGCGCCATTTCATTTTTTCCGTACTGCTCGCTGACCCGCGCCATCAGTAAGCGCATCAGCCACCGATTGCGGCTGGTGGTATAGCCCGGCTGCGCCTGTAACCAGTTCAGCGCCGACTCAATACCTTCATCGTCCGCGCGGGTGAGCACTTCTGGCTCCAGCGACAGCACCTCATCAGCGGTGGTCGCCGCCATTACCGGCTCATCTTGCCATCCGGCCATCTCATCCAGGACACGTTCGTTAAGCCAGTTGAGCGTCACTTCATCGGCGAATGGCGTACCATCGTTAAACGCCAGGGTTTCCAGCCCCGGCAGACGAGCCAGCAGCCCTTTCATATCCCGGCACAGGATATCGGCCCGTACACTGTCAGCATCCAGTTTCAGCAACGCCTGCCAGGCGTACCACTGCACATCCAGCCACAGATGGTTGACGCCTTGCGCCAACAGCGTGTCCGTATGCTCCAGCAGTTCCGACCAGCTTTTCTGTAAATACAACCGCTTAAGATGGGCTTTACTCTCAGGCTTGGGAGGCAATAGCCGTGTCCGGCCGGAGGCATCCAGCGGCGGTAACTCCGTTAACGTATCCCAACGCACACTCTTCATCAGATGATGACCTGCCAGCCATCCGCCGGGACACTCACGCAGATATTTCGCTAGCACCTTAGCCTGATCGAGCAAATCACGACCTGACGTGACGGTATGCATTACCGGTGCGGTGTCCGTATGTTGGGGTAGCAGATCGTGTTCTTCGCGGCTGGTCTGCGGCACCAGACTGTGGGCTCCGCCGCTTTGCACCAGGCGGTTCTCCAGTATCTGATATAGCCCGGAAAGATCGGGGCGAGATGCTTCAGCCAAGCCGGAAAAAGTGGCTTCCGCCAGCAATAACGCCCCGATAATGACCTGCATAGTGGTCATGTCGACTTCCGGATAAAGAGACAGACTGTCCGACATCCGGCGACTGCCAAGCCATTCCAGCGCTGATTTACAGCTACGTTCACGCTGGGGATGGAGCATAGCCCCAAACCGCTCAAGCATTGCCGCCAGCAGCGTAACGCCCTCCGCCAGACCGGTTTCACCATCCCGCTGCAGACGCGCCCACACGTAAAAGGTGATCACGCGCAGATCCTTGCAGGTCTGAGTCAGCAGTTTTTCTGCCAGCTGGCAAATCAGTTCGGTATCGACGCCGGAGATCTTATTGACCTCCTCGCGGATACGCTGAAAATCATCGTCATAGCCCGGATCGTCCCCGGTTGGTTGGGCGTCACTGACTGGCGCAAGCCAGGACTGCCACTGCGCCTGGCGTGACCGGGCCTGCTGGCGCAGTGCGCTTTCATCCAACTGACTGGCGGCAACCAAATTTTGTAAAATGCTCATTATTCCATCTCATCCATGTCACTATTCCCTACCCCCGTCGTCAGAGCCTGTGCGCTCTCAGCCGCATAGACAGTGAAAATCTGATCCGGCAGGGTCAATCCGCGCAGCGCCAGAAGCGCCAGCGGGCCGCTCCCAAGCTGGGAGCGCAATACCCACTGCAGGGTGCGGCCATCCGGAGCGGAGAAGCTCATCATCCACTGGCTGCGATCCAGCGGATGGCGTTTACCCTGCTCCAGCCAGCGAATAAAGCCCCAGGTACCGCTGTAGTCACCGAACAGACGCGTGCCCGCATTGACGGTGGTCCAGGTAAGCAGAGTGCCGGGTTTATACGTCTCCCCCGGCCAGCGGAAAGTCTGCCAGTCGGCCATCTGATTGAAATAGCGCAGATTTTGGCCGTCTATCGTCAGCTGTGTCTCGACAACCTCCGGGGCAGGCCTGGCCTGTAACTCAAAGCTGATCCCCTGGCTGCCGTCGGTGAAAAGAATGTCGGACAGCTGGCTTAGCTGGTTGATCGCGCGCAGAAAGGCCGGATTAAAGACCAGGCCGTGACTGTTGACCTTATCCGGCACCCATTGACTGCCTTCTTTATGCAGGACACCGTTCAGCTCCGTCGTGAGAAAACGTTCGATTCGCCCGCTGTCTTTGCGCACAAACTCAGCCAGCATCGGCAGGGAGGCATCGCTTTTGCTGGCGGCAAACGGAAAGCGTCCGTCAAAGGCGGTGTGCCAGTTGGCGACCACCGAGCGGCGCCATTTATCATTCAGACTGGCCGCCGACGGCAGAAGCACGGTTTCCCAGGCCTGAGTCAGCGGCTGCACAAACAGAGTGTTGCCGAAGCCACTCCACTCTTCGCCAAGGCTTGCCGAAATCAGGCTACCGTACTGTTGCGTGTCGGTCAGGTCGACGCTTTTCCCCTGGAAGACGGTCTGCGCCAGGACCTGCATCATTTCCTGCGGATCGGAGGCATTCGCAACCTGCTGCAGGCGCAGGCGCACGCGGGTGATACGGGTCAGATAGGTTTGCAGGCTCAGGGTGCTATCGGCCGACATGACGTTGCTGCCCGTGTTTTTCCCCATCAGCTGGAGCAGTGGGCCGAACGTGTCATCCAGAGGCCCCTGCGGGCCGGCTGCCGACTGGTCGATGACCGGCTTGTCTTTCCCGCCCACCAGATCTTTGGCCGATTTAATAAGGCTGTCCGACAGCCCCTCCCTTTGTTGCCCCGCCTGCCCCTGCCAGGCAAGGGTATTCATCAGGGCAATCAGCGGCGACTGGCGGACATCGCTTATCAGCGTGAGCTGGTCGGTAACATCGGCAATGGTGGTCGCCGGATTAAGTCGCAGACTGTTGAGAAAATTCAGCCAGCTGCCGGCGAAATCGGTGAAGTAGCGTCGGGTCAGACGCGCTTTCAGCGCCTCCGGCGACAGGTCTGTCGACATCGTTTTGCGCGAATCGCTCAGCACCCAGTCGATTTCCTCCCGGCGCGAGCTGGCTGCCTTATCAATGGCCTGCTGAATGCCACCTTCCCATGCCTGGCGGGTAAACATCCCCGGGACCACTTCATCGGTGGTAAACAGGCGGCGCGCGTCGGTGCCACTGGTCATGTCTTCCAGCGACACATCGGCAAAATTACGACGCACGGATTTGAGCATGTTCTCATATAAGGTGCTTTCGGCATTGCGGCGACCTAGCTGCTGCAACAGAACCTGACGGCTCTGACTCACCCGTTGCGCATCCGGGATGATCTTCCACTCTGGCCGCTCGGGCAGCAGGGAGAGATAAAAGGCCCACAAATCCGGCGCCAGACTTTGCCACAGACCGGTCGAGATCCCCATTCGCGTCGGCTGGACCGTTTTCATGGTCTGCGCAAAAAATGCGCCATCGGCTTTATCCGGACGAGCCATCATCAGCCAGGCTTTCAGCTGGTCATAGCCCGGTTTCGCCAGCCTGGCTCGTTGGTCGCTATTGGGGGCGGAGTTGACCAGCGCGCTGAGCGCCTGCTGCAACGCGGCATTGGCCGGGTCACGTATCAGGCGATGATTTGCCACACCGTACCAGGGTAGGACGGCGTTTAATAGTTGCTGATGATGGTCCAGACCAAAGCGCCGATACCAGGGCGCTCCCTTCTGCCCATCGTGCACGAGACGGCCGGCCTCATTGCGCAGGGCATGGAGGGCCGTCAGTTGATAGTCAGAAACGGAGGGGTGGGCCACCAGGTCGCGGGCTTTTCCCGCTACCGAAGCAATCTGACTGTAATTGAGGGCAAAGGAGAGCAGCAGTCCCGCCGCCCACAGGCCGAGGATGGCCAGCAGACCGCACGCCAGGCCCCGCTCCCACGCCATTCCCACGTGATGCCCGCGTAAACGGCGGCAGTCATCGACGATCCCCTGCCAGGTGACGGGCAGCGTCAGGAGATGAGGCTGGCCCGCAGGCGAGGTATCCGTCTCCTGATACGGATCTACGGTACGAGGCTCTGGCAGGCTAAACATCAGGCCTCGCAGCGCAAGCCGCTGCCGCGAGGCGGTCAGCCACGGCGCCAGCTGCCGGCGCCATTGTGCGATCTCCCCGTCGATAAGCTGCTGCCCCAGACGCAGCAGGAAGTCGTGGCGGGTATCCGCTGCGATCTGGTGCATCCCCTGCTCCCGTAGCGTGGGCAACATCTGCGCAAGCTGACGGGCGACATCTTCCTCAGTGGCGCGCAACGGGAAGCTAACCCCTACCGCCTGCACCGCGCGGTCAGCCTGCGGCCACTCACTGTCGCACAGTTTCCATAGCCAGACCGGGGCGGCATAGCCCAGCAGTTCGCTGATTTTTTCCAGCCCGCGCAGGTCGCTCTCGCTTATCTGCGGCGTCAGGGTCAGAGACGACGGCATCACCCGCACAATCCCATCCAGAGGACGGCCACGGCGCAGCTTGCGCAGCGCGATGTATTTTTCTCGGTCAGGCTCCGATGCAAGGCTGCCGCCGTAAATCAGCACGGTGCGGTTGCCTTCAAGCCAGTGCTGCTGACGCAGGCCAGGCACCAGTTGTTCGATTGCCGCCTCGTCGCCGGTGACTAAAAGCAGGCGGACTTTGCGCCGCCAGTGAATTCCAATTCGGGTTCGCAGATGGTCACGAATCCTGGCACACATCACCACTGCTGGAGAAACAGAGATGTTTTCACTCTCATCTTTTCTCTTATTGTCATCACCACGAGTGACATCCAGGAGCGCCTCAAACTCCTTTTTACCGGCACTGCGAGCTGTCCACAGGAGCATAACTAACATGATAAAGATACATCCGGTAATGCAGCACCCACCAATAAGCCAGTAATTCTGCTGCTGACTATCGCCCTCAAGTCCGGCCATGTCAGGATGTTTCCAGACGATAAATGTCATTGCAGCCAAGAGTAAAAAGAGAATGAATACGACTGAAAGATAGCGACCTTCCGTAGTTTTCGGTGCTAAAAGTAACTTCACAGATCCATCTCCTGTCTTGAAGCTATCGGGGTAATAAGCGTGCTCCATAGCACTTTCTGAATGGTATCCCCGCAGATAATCATCTGCGGGGATTGTGTTTGTCGGGCGATTTCAGTGGCGGCAGCAATAGCCAGCCAGGGTGCAGCGGCTCCAGCATTCCCCATGGATATATCGAGTGAAATGACAGCCTCATCTTTTACGCACTGCGCAGGATGTGCATTCTGACATCCAATCGCTTCTGCACGTTGCTCACCTGTCATTCCAGCGAGCCATAAATTTTTCACCATACTTTCTTTTAGCGGGACGTTCCAGGCGGCCATCCTCATCCCTTCGCTAAGTTCACCTGAGGGAGCAGCATCTGGCCGGTGTAGTAATGCGAGGGGGTCAAGCGCCTCTTGCGTTAGGCGGTTGCCAAGAAGTAGAGCACCAGCCGCTTCAGCAGTATTGTTTGTAACAACCGGATCAATCTGGAGGCCAACAATCAATAACATTGCTTTATCTTTAATACGTTCATTTAACCAGCGGTCAATTACACTAAGACCACTCCCTTCAACGTGTTCAACAGGAAAAGTGATATTGTTCTTTTGCCATGCCTCATCCCAGTAATGGCGAATGTTCTCCAAAGGCAGCGATGTTGTTACATCAAAAACTATTACTAGTGGGCATTTATCAGGGATTTGTGTAAAAGGAATGTCTGCAATCATCTGCGAAAAAATATTCATTATCACGAATTCCATAGAATCCTGCGGGCTGGAAGAAATTTGGCTCATTCTGGCGCTTTCATTACCATCCCGGCCGACCTGTGAAACAATAATGCTGTCGTTGTTTTGCATAGCAATAGCGGTATCTTTCTGAGCAACTGATGAGTGGCCGGTAATAAATGTTGCACTCAGCACTTGTAATGCACGCCGTGCCTTACGGGTTTCTCGAAGAATCCACTGTTCTCGCTGTTTGTCAAAAGCGTTTGCTTTGCTATCCTGTAAAGACCAAACAAGCAGACGAGAAGAAAGCAAGACACTCCACAAAGCAACAGGAAAACCTAAAGCTAATCTCCAGAAGTACAGATTTTCAACATAATGCCCAAATATACGCATTATGATAATACTGACTGAAAGCATGACAACCAGAGCAACAAGCCAACGAGAAAATTTCAGAGGCTTAGGTCTGGAGTAGCGTTCTGGCAAATGTTTAAGTGTATATGGCATTAATTTCCTCATATTACAGGATGGCTAAATTAGCTCGATATGCAGGCGAAACAAAAACTCACCACATTATATTTCTTTCATTAGCAAACTCACACTTAAACATACGACCATCCTTTTTGGTAAAAAACAGAAATCAACGTGCTAGTTTACTTTTGTCGTTGAAGTGGCCTTCCATTTTTTTCAGCATGTAATTTAACAGAGACTTGTCTTTTTTAATTATAATCAGGAATCGGAGGGTTTTCTCCACCACACCTACCGTTTTCAACCATGATATTCTCTTCCCCTCGTAGTGCATATTTCAATCCATTTTATACGCGAAATAGTTGACAGTAACTGGGTCTATCCCACCAGTACATCCAATTTATAAGCAAATAAAACAGTACCTTCGTCATTGGTAAAGCTACTGTTTATTTCAACTGATTCTTTTACCCCCATTCAGATTAATATCCATTTCACAGTCAATAATATAATCATTTGAAATGCAATCATCCTTACCCTCTGTCACCCCACTTACAGATAAATGCTCTGCAGTATTATTCTGGTTGATTTCCTTTTTCATCACCAGTAAATACTTACCAGAATTACCTTCCCACTTTGTAGAAAAGATTAGATTTTTAGTAAAAATAAAGCTTATTGGCTACAAAATAATATGCAACACAACCTAAAAAGCAGCAAGAGCGCTGAATAATGATTAATCAACAACACCCTTAATTTAGAGCGAGATGCTTACATCAATACTCACAAGCTATTTTTGCAGCATAAATTTATTGACAGCTTTGCAAGCTAAAGTTCCGTCGGGAAGAGAATCAAACAAAGAGGTAAAGTTATATAGAACTGTTTTTCCATTAACTTTCTTAAATTCAATAAAATACCCATAAGCACCATCATCATCACATTTTTTCTAATAGACTCTGGTAGTGCAAAAGATACATTCCATACACACACTTTTTCATTTGGGAAAACTGCCGATGTGTTAACAGGATACTTTGATTTTTTGTCCACTCCCCAGCCATAGTAAACCTCAGATACATTGACAATGTGTACTGTATTTATTTTTGATAAGTAAATCACTTTCAACATAACGCCACATTTCTTTTGAAGACATTTCAATCAACAACTTCTTATTATTTTTTTAAAAACCTGTCTTAGAGAATCTATATTTGAGTTATCCATACACTCTTCTGCCAGTACACATGAGCTGTAACCAAGTAACAATGCTAAAACATAATAATACTTCACATCACCTCCAGTATTAAATTTTTTTTATCACCTTGTTCTTCCATCCTCTTTCGAGAGTAGATTGGCTCCAAGGCTTTCACGCAACTCTGCAATATTAGAAATCGCTGCTTCTCTCGAGCCCGAATTTATTATTTTTTGTGCATAAGAATAATATGAATTAGGTACATAGAACCTGACCCTGGCCCAAAATCAGTGCAGTGCTAAATCAGAGATCTTCGTCTTTCCGGAGATTTCGGATGAATTCAGCCGGAGTCATGTCATTTAATGATGAATGCGTTCTCTCATGATTATATTCCCTGCGTCAGTTGTCGAGTTTGTCCTGCGCATCTTCCAGCGAGAGAAACCAGTGAATGTTCAGGCATTCATCCCGCAGACTGCTGTTAAATGATTCAATAAACGGATTATCCGTTGGTTTTCCGGGGCGGGATAAGTCCATTGTGACACCGTGTTCATACGCCCATTTATCCAGACTTTTCAAAATAAACTCGCTGCCGTTATCTGTCTGAATACGTACCGGCAGACGCTTGCCCAGCACCCGCAACCTTTCCATCACACCGACCACATCCTCACCTTTCAGCGACTTTCCGGCATGGATCGCCAAACACTCCCGACTAAAATTATCCACTACAGTCAGCGCCCGGAAACGTGTTCCGTTAAACAGATTATCCGACACGAAATCCATACTCCAGCACTGATCGATACCGGTCAGGACCGGACGTTGCTGACGATGTGCTGCACTGACATGCCTGCGGGGGCGCTTTTTGCGCAGGTTGAGGCCTTCCAGACAGTAAATCCGGTGTGTCTTCTTGTGGTTAACAGGCCAGCCTTCCCGCCACAGCTGAATATGAATACGCGGGCAACCGTAGCGGATCCGGGTTTCCGCTATTTCCCGGATACGCAGGGTTATCGCCCGATCATCCCGCCGGCTCTGCCAGTGGTAAACGGTTCTGCTCTGCATCAGCAGTCCGCATCCCCGTCGGACACTGATACGGTAAGCCTCCCGCAGAAAATGCACCGCCTGACGCTTCTGAGCCGGCCTCAGAACTTTTTTTGATATCTTCCTGCAGCATCACCTTGTCCAGACTTAAATCAGCCACCAGACGTTTCAGACGCTGATTCTCTTCCTCAAGCTGGCGCAGGCGGCGCAGTTTTGTCACGCCCATGCCGCCAAACTTTTTCTTCCAGTTGTAAAATGTGGCTTCAGAAATGCCCATCTTTCTGCAGACTTCCTCCACCCGAGTGCCGGTTTCGGCCTGTTTCAGCGCAAATGCTATCTGTTCTTCGGTATAGCGGGTCTTTTTCATGGCGATGTGCCTCTCTGTGAGATGGAAGAAAGACCGGAGACTTCAGTTTAGCCTGACACTGTTTTCAGGGAGGAGATCAAAGGTTAAGCGGGATACTTACAGAGAACATTTCCCCAGCAATGGCACTTGAAAAACACAGCATACATATGATTAATGAAAAGTATCTAAACAAAGCTACTGACCTCAATATCATTAAGGACTGGAAGGGAGTATCTTTGATCTTATAGACTGGCAAATGGACCTTCCTAAAAGCTTATAGCTAATAATTCCATCAACATTCAACTCATTCGTAAAGATATGCCCAGGGGCTTTTGAGTCGAACGTATAAATAAATAACTTATTATCTTTCATTGCATAAAAAAGAACTCCATCGAAACCAGAAACTTGATCATCAGAGTAAGATGATAATATTTTGGCAATCTGAGTTCTGGATGATAAATCTGTTATGGATTTTATTAGTATATTGTCATCAATACCTTTTGGAAGCGTATTCAAATATACGTTATCAATATAAGGGGTATAATCATTTTGATCGCACGAAGGAGTGTGAGGATTGTCCACACCGTAATAATTTCTAAAAAAGCCATCAAGGACATATTTATAATCATTTGCAGAAGGCAATGCCTTTACAAGTAAGGATATTCCTCCGGGATCACCTGCTATCACTCTCAATGACAACAACAGTAACATACTTATAGCTATAAAATTTTTCATCGACCGCCACCTTCATCTTTCACAGATTTAGTTTTGCTATCAAATCCGAAAAAATTATTGATTTTACTGAGGGTTGATAATCCATGCTTATCCTCATGAGAAAGTATGATTGGGATCAATTGCTAATGATTCACGAGAAAATTTTTTGCGCAGATAGTAAATAGCCATTTGAAAAAAGCATCATTTCATATTGATAAGCTCCCCCCCCAATTCATCAAGTGTTTTCTCTCCCGAGAAAAGCTGTCGGCATTTACTGTCAATTACAGCATCATCTTTATCTCTTGGGAATATAATTTTCATTTTTCTTGCTATATCCCACACACCTGGGAATGAATCAACCGCACAATCCAAATCGTTTGGCGCAATATATTCTCCATTGACAGATATTTTCCCTAGATATATTGAACCACCAGGGTAAAACAAGCTATTCTGATCTGGCTCAGATGAGGAATTACTCCAAAAACCTTTGCCTGACAAAAGGTTTTTATTCCCATTAAACTTAGATACTATCGCCTGATATGACCTAAAGTGAGCATCAATCACAACTAATGCCAGAACTAATTTTTTTTCAAAATTAACATCTATAATAGAAGAAATTGAATTATTAAAGTAATGAATAGAATGAATTCGAATTGACTGTCCTTTGCAATCTATAAGCTCCTTAACATCAACATATTTATTTCCTGATGCTAAAAGCACGCCTAAATGATCACTAGTTAGAGAAATACCTCCAGCACCAGAGATTAATGAATCATTCCAATTTTCTATTTTGCATGAGTAATCCGTATTTAATTGATCATCGTGAACATTTACATATCCAGCTTTATCCTTATCTAAATGGATGCTTACACCATCGATATCAATTGTGTTGTAATATCCAGCCCAAGAATTAAGAGCAGTAGCACAAAGCATCATAAACAAAAATGAATTAGTTTTAAACTTCATCATCAATCATCTCTTTTGCTTTTTTAGTAGCTATTTTCCTTTCTGCAATTCCTTTATCTGCACCATTTATATTTTTAGTTACTTTCAAAATAATGCTGTCATCATCAGATTTCCCAATTTTGTCCTCATCCATAATTTTGAGAACTTTAGACTTAAAACAAACTATAAAAAAACCACCTGTATCAATACAGTTATATGCATTTTCTGTCACTTTCTGAGGGTTTCCTATTTTTGGTGGTTTTTTCTTCATACCGGCTGAATTTTTTTTTCTTGTACTCCGGGTCATCCCACCAATATTTATCAAAGTCATTTTTTGACAACCAACCTCGATATACCCAGTAGCTTGAATATGTGTTAAGTCCAGTTAGCATTTTAAACCCTCTACCTCTGAATTTTTGTGCATCTACATCTCCACAGTTACCGTTAATCCAGCTATAGGATCCTGTGATATACCCTCCACGGGAATTGTATTTTTTCCCGGAGAAATAGTTATCCTTCTCGGCTTTAAGAGCTCCGTACCAATGACCTAGCTTAGTAGTTTCATTAAATGTTGATGCTTCAACAATCACACCACCTTGCTGAACACCATCAACAATAATTTGTTGCTGGCTAGTTTCTTGCATGGACAATAAATAACCTGATTCAACTGCACCCTGCCCTAAAAAATGACAAATTCTATTTGCATCAGATAAGTTATACTTTCGCATGATTGTATTTATGTCCGCATAGTACTCTAATGTAATATTTTTAATACCTTCAAGTGCATTTTTATTTTTTTTACTAGCATTCGCCGTCATTACTTTTTCAATTACTTCAGAGTCGAGCCAACTACATTTCCTGAAATGTCGAATAAATGATTTTGGCTCAAAATGCCACAACCGGTCAGAACTCAACGCTCCAGAATCAAAGCATAGTGCTTCCGCATGGGATTTAAACTTTGCATAATCGGCTTCCGTCATCGGTTCATGCTCTTCATTTCCCGTTTTCAGCCACGAAAAACGGATGTCGATCGTACTTTTTTCCCATTCAAATGGGAAATGACAGATTAGCTTCCCGCACTGGTTATCGAAGTCACCAACTTTGTGAAGTTTCTTGATAATAGCTGAATTACACTGGCTGTTGCTATCACTATCGTCATCTACCATCTGCCAGCCCGTCCAGTGAGGGAAATCAGCGTCACTAAACTTTTTAATACTGGAATCAGCAAGGTTGATCACCCCTTTACCACCCGGGTAATTGACTGTCATCCATAATGGTGCGTCTGCCGGTACCAGTGTTTCATGGTCCGTGTTGATCACTCGCCCAAAGCGAAGTAATTCAAACCCGGCACTTGGGCTCTCCTTATAATTCCGCATCGCGGTTTTATAGAGATTGTATTCGTAGTCATCACCATCTGCATTAACCAGTGGTTCAACCAGCAGATCATATTTTCCGTCAGTCTGCGTATTTTTCTGACGAGTAACCATCGTGCACTTGCCTTGGGCCAGAGTCATGCTGGCATACAGAGGCACATTGCTGGTATATAGTTCAGAAAGTCCGGTGGTAGAAATGCTGTTATCTGCTGGAGCCTTGTCATAAAACTTTGTCTGCGGTGGCAGATAAAAGTGAATATCACCATAAACCGCATCGGTGCGGCCATTCTTCGAAATATCCAGCTCTCCTGTTTTCCTGCCCGTTAGCTTGCTGATGTTGTCATCATCGCAGAAAATCTGGAAATGGAAAGCATTAACTCCATCAACCATGCCTGGAAGGCCTAAAGGATCCTTACGGTAAACTTTATCACCGGCTTTAACAGTTTCAGCCAGCGACTTCAGATGGATGTATAAGGAATAGAAAGCCACTTTTCCTTCATCACCGCTACCGATCTCGGTTTCATGCTTTATGAGCACATAACCATGATTACTCCCCTTTGTATTAGGTTTATCGGCGTTGATGTTGAATGGTGCTAGATCGCGCTTGTCTGAGCTTTTGCGGAGTGAAACGACGGTACCGTCAGCTATCGCCCGCACGCTCTCAGCAGGCCTTCCAAGATGTTATTACCTGTTTATTTCTGAATATTAATCTCATATTGTTTTTCAAAATATTGCCCCGCACTAGCAACAACCCCGCCCCTAATATTAATTGTTACAATCCCTTGCAACTGAGGCTTACCTTCTATAGTAAAGTTATTATATACATATTTTGTGTAATATTTTTTTTCAGAAAATACTAATTTCAATCCAGAATTTGATGGGTGAATTTCATAACTCAGATCAACAACTGGTCCTGTACCTCCAGAGATGGTGATTGGAACATAATATTCCTGATCTATATATCCATCTGGTAACTTATTAGGCTCAAATACAAGGTGATTGCCACATCCAGTCAGAAAGAAAGAAATTACAAAAGCTCTTAGATAGTGATTCATTTTTAATTATGATATTTTTGTAAATACCATCCCCCCAAAAGTATGCTTAGAAATTCTCCTAAAGTTAATGATACTCGAAGCGAGTTATCTTTAACTTCACCCCATGAAAAAAGTCTCAGCGAGACAAACTCTTCTAAACTCGTTTCGTTAGTGATTATCCAGATTAAATTCCTTCCTCAATTTTCAAAAAACTCCATCCCTAAATTACCAGGGATAAGATCTTTCGATTATTTCGTCAGGCTTTTAGGATTACGGTAAAAAAACCTGGTGTTACTTGTGCCCACCTTGACATACCCACTCTTTTAAAACCACTCGACATCACCCCTCCAAATTGTAATACCGGCGACCACATTGTCTACTTTAATATCATTAAAGACATGAGCCAAAATAAATTCATTCAACATTTATTTGATATTTTTTAGTAAACACCTGTGATTTTGAATACATAGATGCATATGTTTTTGCAACTATTTCAACGGTTATCACACCTTTTATTCTGGGCACTCCACTTATTACAAGTTCGTTAGGGCTGCTACCTTTGTTAAAGTCATTTTTTTCATTCCCCATAAAGCTTGGTTCTATATCCAGACCGGAATTATCAGGAGTTAATTTTGCTCTAAAATTACTTGAAATAAAAGAAATAACCTCTCCACTCCCCTGAAATCTCATAACCAAACCTTGCTGATAAAACGTCCCTATCTTGGCATTTTTCAACCGCCCCCCACTTGGATAAAACTCTATTTTACCTGAAGAGCAGGATGCTAAAAAAACAAACAAACAGATTAGATATTTTTTCATAAAACTATTCTAGTGATTTAAACACCACCCCTCCAAAAATGCTTCCCATTACATCAGAAAGAGCAAGATGCCTCTTAATCTGATTTTTTACCTTACCCCAAGAGAATAATTTCAATTGAACTAACTCATTTTCCTTAGTCGTTAATGAAATGACCTCACCATACTGTGTGGTTATAGGTCCATCCCAAACAATCCAATGATTCTTAGCCGTGACAGTGGAGTCAAATCCAATAAGTATACCAGCTGATATCAAAGTAACAACTCGACAACCTTTTATAATATACTCATTGAGGGTACTTAGTTCTTTCAGATTTACGTGCGATAGCCCGACATTACTAAACTCTTTTTGATAACCAGCACTTACAAACCATTCAGTAAGCGCTCCCCATAATGTTATCCCTGAAGCCTGGTCATCAATTTCGTCATAACTCATAATGGAATTTTCGGAGTCCCTTAAAGAAGCGAGGGTTATCCAATCGATCCCCTTCACTCGTTCTCCATAAGCATCATAGAAAGCCCCCATAGGATGCCGACAACTATTGCTTGGAACTATATTTAACGCACCTATTTTAGTTTTCCCATACAACCAAAGCTCATTAACTGCTTGTTTATAAATATCAGGTCTATCCATCAACAGGCAATAAAAAAATGATGCTGGCCCACACAAACTAGTATCCCCTTGATTTGGATAACTACTGCGATTCATCCTCGTAAGGATCTGATGTTCTATCTTATTTTTATCGAAGGGATCATCAGGACTACCTACAGGATACTCTTTTGCAATAAACGCTCTTTTCTGACAGATAATCTGCACAGTATGTATATTATCCTCACCCTTATCATTAACCGGTTTTGTCTGCGCCTTTGTCTCAAAATAACAAACATTTTCACGCTTATTTTTAGAATATGCTTGCCCTGATGCCATTTCACCAAGTGTGTACATCTTTTTCGCAGGCGAGGAAAGCACAGAAAACAACTTACCTCCGTGCTTGCGATATAAGTTCATTTCCATTATGTAGATTACAGACAACCCATCCTCTGTGTCATTCGTTTCATGGGACTGAGTTTGATAATTTGATGTTACTGGTTGTTGCGCCACTGACAGTAGTATATGTTTTTTATTACTGGCATCAGTTCTGTAAACATTCAGATCGTAAAAAAGGTCGACTGCTGAAACATTCGATTCAATCTTTGTATAAATATTATATTTAGGCATTGATGGCCTCCGGTATCATATGCAGCAGAACATCCTGTACCTGTGCAGAAGTAAACAACTTCGTATACCCCTCGCCATCACTGACACCCTCTAATACCGAGCCATCAGCCAGAAAGGCCCTGTAAGGTGTATTCAGCATCGGCATCCCATTATCATCTGTACACAGGTAGCGAATATTATGGCTGCCGTCATTTATCGCATTAGCTAAAGGTGCAATGTCAGGCTTATGCTGCGCTTTTTCCCGCCTGACGTAATACCCGGCCCTTGTTCTGTACTCACCTGCCGTCGCAGATTCAATGCCACTGGCATTGAGCGTGATATAACTTCCCCCGCCGTTTATCGTGACCCGTTTTTTCGCAATAATTTCGATACTGTCTTCCGTGCTGACAATGCTGATTTCCTTCCGGGCAAGCAGCGCCATCAGGTCATTCTGCGCCTGCAACTGTACCGGTCCCTGATTCGCTATCAGCCTGACCCCAAGCTTTCGCACAAACACGCTCAGCGCACTGCCCACCCCGATGAACAGGTTTTTCACCACGCTGACATCCGCATTCTTTCCGGCCGTGGCAATCAGGTTATGCCCGGCTGAGACCTGCAGATGCTCCCCGCTGGTCAGCGCTATCCCCTCCGGCGCGCTGACCAGCAGTACCGATTTTTTGAGGTCCGTCAGCTGCTGCTCCAGCAGGGTAATTTGCGCCTGGAGATCGGCCGGGTTCGCGGTCGCCTTCTGCGCGTCACCGGAGATGGACATCATCTGCTCCCGGGCTTCGGCCAGATTGCTGACCGCCTGCTCCATCGCCAGCACCTGCCCCTGAGCCTGCACCTGTCCGTCCGCGCTGATAAATATCCCTTTCTGTGCCCGGATAGCTCCCCAGCTGTCGGTTCTCAGCTCAAAGCCTTCGCCGCGCGGCTGCCTGTCACTGTCCACCAGGTGCCCCAGATTCAGCTGGCTCTTGCCGCCGTACTCCGTCGAGAGCTTGATATGCTCTTTCCCGCGCTCGTCGTCGAGGCGGATTTTGTTGTTGGCCGGGGTGCGCAGGACGTTACGTTTGTCATTGCGGATGGTGACGTGGTCGCCGTGCGCCGAGTCGTGGAGGACGCCCGCGATATACGGCCGGTCAGGGTTACCATCCTCAAAGCCAATCGCCACCTCCGTCCCCGCCAGCAGCGGCAGGTGCAGGCCGTAAGTGTCTCCGGCATACGGCCGCGACTGGCGGACCCACAGGCTCTCGAACCCGGTTTCCCAGCGCGCCCGGTCAAACAGCATATTCACCCGGTAGCGCCCGTGTTTGTCGATATGCCCGTAGGTGTCGTTTTCCCGGGTGCTGGTCACGCGGGCCGGCAGCGTCCCGGCCATCACCGGACGCGCGCCGGGCTCAGGCCGGTAGCCGACGTCCGGGCTGTCCGGTATGCCGGCAAACTCCACCGCAAAGTCGGCATCGCGCCGGGCGTGGCTGTGCATCGCCGTGACGAGCACGCCATCAGCAAACTCCCCGGCCACCTCCTCTCCGCCGGTGACCTTCAGCACCTGTCCCGGGCAGAGCGTCGGGCAGCTGGTGGTGGCCTGCATCCGGGTCTGGCCGTTAAGATAACGCTCATGACGAAGACGGGCGTAAAACGCCCCGGACTCCGGCGCCGGATGGCGGTCATGGACATTCCCCGCGGTCAGGTAGTTATCTCCCCAGTGGTAAGCCTCACCAAAGGTGGTGGTCTCCCCGCGGGTGACATCCACCTGCGCGTTCATGTCCGCCGTCGCCTCGCGGTAGTTGTAGTCGCGGGTACTGACCTGCTGCTCCACGACGCGGTGGCGGCATGCCATCTCCCACACCGCGTCCACCCCGGCCGACTGCTGCCCTGACGGCGGAACCGAAGGCAACGTCAGCCCCTTCTCATAGCCCTGCTGACTGTCGCAGAACTCAGCGACGTCGATGTGCAGCCGCGTGTCGGCGGTAAAGCGAAACCAGATCCCCACCTCACCCAGCAGCCGGGTGATAAAGCGCAGGTCATCCTCGCCGTACTGCATCACCTGCTCGCGGCGCGGATACGTTTTTGTCAGCGAGAACAGAAAATCCTGACCGCGCAGGCCGTGGCGCTCGCGGAGGATTTTTTCCACAATCTGCGGAACGGACTGGTCCTGGTAAATGGCGTTCTGGTGCGAGCGGTTAAGCAGCGCCAGGCGCGGCTGAAGCGTCAGCGCGTAGTGCGTTTCATCCCTGGAGGTACTGAGCCGTTCAAACCCCGTCACCACGCCCTGGATAACCCGCACGGGTTGCTGAACATTGATGCCGAAGCCCTGAGCCACCGGCGCCTGCAGCGTCAGGGAGGCTGCCTTCATCAGCATCATCTCTTTGCTGATGGCATGGTCTGCGCTGGTGAATTCAATACGGTAGCGGAACGGCTGGCTCAGGGCTTCATCGCCCTCGAAGGCCAGCACATCAAGCCCGGCTTCACATCCCTTCACCGAAAGCAGGTGGTGGTTATGGCTGAACAACAACGATTTCACGCTACTCATCGGATATTGTCCCCTCGTCAAACGCCATCACGACGCCTTCCTCTTCGTGATACCCCAGCGTCACCTGGCGCGGTTTCTGCCCCGCCGCCATATGGCTCAATAGCTGCTGACTCAGTGCCGGCAGGATCTGCTGATTGAGCAGACTGTCGACGTTACGGGCGCCGGTATCCGGCAGCAGGCAGGCCTCGGTCAGCGCGTCGAACAGGCTCTCGCTGAGGGTGGTGGTGATTCCGTAATGGCAAGCCAGACGCTGACTTACCTGCCCGAGCTTCATGCCGACAATGGCACGCAGCGCTCCCGCCGGCAGCGGACGGTAAATCACCGTCTGGAAGCGGGCCAGCAGCGCCGGCTGGAAGTGGCCGCGCAGCACCGGGCGCAGCAGCTCGTGCAGGTCTGATTCGCTGGCCTCCGGCTGTTCATCCAGCAACTGCATCAGGAGGTCGCTTCCGAGGTTGGCGGTCATCAGGATCACGGTGTTGCGAAAGTCGATTTCACGCCCCTCGCCGTCGCGCATTACCCCCCGGTCGAAGACCTGGTAGAACAGGTTCATCACATCGCGATGGGCCTTTTCCACCTCATCGAGCAGCACCACGCTGTAGGGGCGTTTGCGCACCGCCTCGGTCAGGATCCCGCCCTGGCCGTAGCCGACGTAGCCCGGCGGAGAACCCTTCAGCTGGCTGACGGTGTGCGGCTCCTGGTACTCGGAGAGATTGATGGTGATCAGCGCTTTCTCGCCGCCGAACAGCGCATCGGCCAGGGCGAGCGCCGTTTCCGTTTTGCCGGTGCCGCTCGGTCCGACCAGCAGGAACACCCCCTGCGGACCGTTCTCCGGCGTCAGGCCGGTTTTCGCGGCGCGCAGGCGCCGGGCAATAGCGCTCAGGGCCGCCTCCTGGCCAACCACCCGTTTGCCGAGACTCTCTTCCAGGCTCAGCAGTTCCGTCTGCTCATCTTTCATTAGCGAGGAGAGAGGCACGCCGGTCCAGTCGGCAATCACCGTCGCCACGGTGCGGACGTCGACGTCCAGCCCGAGCAGCGGATTGCCCTGCTGGACGGCGATAAGCGCGGTTTGAAGATCGCTAATTTCCGCCTGGCGGGAGATATCGCGGCGACAGGCGAGCAGCGCTTCCGTCAGCTGCAGCTCCTGACCATACTGAGTTTCAAGGGTATCCAGCGCCAGAATAAGGCGGATCTCCTCCTGCTCAATGGCCGCCAGCCGATCGCCGCGGGCGCGGTTGCCTAGCGCAATATCTTCCAGCAGCGCCTGCTTCTCCATTGCCAGCGCGGTGAGCTGCGCCTTCATGCGGGTCAGCGGCTGAGGCACGGTATCCAAACTCATACGCAGGCGGGCGGAAGCGGTGTCGAGTAAATCCACTGCCTTGTCCGGCAGCTGGCGACCGGTGAGATAGCGTCGTGACAGCGTCACGGCGGCGCGCACCGCATCATCCGTGATATGCACGCCGTGGTGGTCGGCATAGCGGGACTTCAGGCCGCGCAGCATCAGGCAGGCGGTGTCATCGTCCGGCTCATCCACCTTGACCATCTGAAAGCGGCGCTCCAGCGCGGCGTCGCGCTCGAAGTACTGCTTGTATTCACTCCAGGTGGTGGCGGCGATAGTCCGCAGTTCGCCCCGGGCCAGCGCCGGCTTCAGCAGGTTGGCGGCATCCGCGCCGCCCGCCTGATTACCCGCGCCGATGATCGTGTGCGCCTCGTCGATAAACAGCAGCACCGGCGAAGGCGACTGCTGTACCGCCTCAATGATATTTTTCAGCCGCTGCTCGAACTCGCCTTTGACCCCGGCGCCGGCCTGCAGCAGACCGAGGTCAAGGGTGCGCACCGACACTGGCTTCAGCGCGTCGGGGACGTTGCCTTCGGCAATGCGCAGCGCCAGGCCTTCCACCAGAGCGGTCTTGCCCACGCCCGGCTCACCGACGAGGATTGGGTTGTTTTTTCGCCGACGGGAGAGAATATCCACCATCTGGCGGATTTCCGTGTCACGTCCGAACACCGGGTCAATCAGGCCGTCTCTGGCTTTGGCGGTGACGTCGAGAGTGAATTTGTCCAGCGCGTTCTGCAGTGCCGGATTGAGCCCATCCGCATTCAGTTCGCTGCCCGCAGGACGCCCCACAAATTCCACGTCCCCGCCATGGGGCTGCGCCAGCGCCGCTTCCTGCTGCGCTGGCGGACGTTCGTCGGACTGGGCATCCAGCAAGGGGCGCAGGCGTTCCAGCTGACGCTGGCCCAGCGTTAACAGCGGCCACAGGCCATCGCACTGGATCAGATTCTGTTTTTCAACCAGCGCCATCAATAGGTGAACACTGCGGATCTGCGTTTCGCCGCTGAGCGAGGCAATCAGCCAGGCCTCCTGCATCAGCCTCAGGGTATGATCAGAGAGCTGGGGACGATGACGTACCGAGCGCGGCTGTTTATCCAGCCAGCTCAGCAGATCCTGCCACAGCGCATCCATATCCCATTCATAGCGCCGCGCCAGCACCGTCAGATCGCCTTCCCCCTGTTCCAGCAGCTTAAGCAGCCAGTGCTCGGGCAGGATCTCGGCATGCGCCCGGGTCTGGCACAGGGAGGCCGCCCCCTCCATTGCGCGGGCGCAGCAGGGATTAAGACGGCGTAACAGGCTGGCTGGATTTTCCATGAGATCCTCTCTTATTGTTTCCGGACACGCTACCGCCCGTCGCTGTTCCTGAACAGGAACCCCAAGCGCACAAGGTCAGGCAGACAGATTGTGTTTTTCTTTGCTGAGAACCCGTATCTCAGGCGCTCAGCAAAAAACGGCGGGCAGAGAAACGCTGCCCGCATCAGGCGATCGCCCGCAATAATCCCCGGCCGCAGAGATAACGATGCGGCCGGGATGAGCGAACGTCGCCTGCGCGCCAGCGGCGCGAAATATGACGGGCAATTACGCGGTGGCGCGTTCGTTCCAGCTATCGGAGTGAATGATGTTGCCGTCTTTATAGGTCCAGGTGATCTTCTCGTAGCGCAGCTCAATCTGTTCCAGATGGTTGTGCTTCTCGTAGGCGGGGTTTTTGATGTCGTACATCAGGGGATTCACTTTCACCACCTTGACGTTCTCAAGTTTGGTATTGAAATACTCCACTTCCTGGCCGGCATCGTTGATTCGGTACCACTTGAACTCGGCGGATTTCAGGGTCTGGCCGGTGGTCACCGCCTTGTACAGGTAGGGGCTGGAGGAGTCGATCTCCTTGGTGAACAGGAACGGCGTATGAATACGCGTGCCGGTCAGTTTGCCGGTGTTGTTATCGGTCGGGATGTACAGGTTATGCTCCTGAGCCACCACTTCGATACTGCCTTCACGATCCTGAACGTCGACAGACCCTTTAATGTCCGCGCCGCCGTCGTCTTTCAGCCAAAGATAAACAGGAATTGCCATGGAATTACTCTCCATTGTGTAGTGAAGCGCCATCATCCTGGGATGACGCAGAGGGTTGGTCCGGTAACCGGCAGGCGTCTACCTGCGGCACCAGACTGATTTCGACACGACGGTTCAGCGCACGGCCTTCCGGCGTATCGTTTGTTGCAATTGGTCGGCTTTCGCCATAGCCCTGAACGGCAAAGCAGCTGTCCGGCACGTCGCCGGTATCGCGCATCCAGTCGCGGACCGATTCCGCACGTTTCAGCGACAATAGCTGGTTGGCTTTTTCCTCACCCACGCTGTCGGTGTGACCCGCCACCACGATCAGCCACCCGGGCCTGGCCTTAATGTCCATCAGCGAGCTGACCAGCCGCTTTGTCGAACCAGGCTTCAGTACCCATTTCCCGGTATCGAATAGCGACATGCTGTCAAGGCGGATGACATCCGGCGCGACGTGCTGCACCGGCCTGGGCGGAGGCGGAGGCGGCACGTAACCGCGAATCGCCTCCAGCAACGGCAGGCGAATCTGCTCCCCGTGATACAAGCCCAGACTCAGGCGCAGCGGGACGCCGTTACGCGCCCAGCTATCGAGCAGCGCGGCATCTTCACGCAGCACCCTGACAGCGCTGGCTTTTGGTCGATAATCATCCATCGCAATCCGCTCATAACGGGCAATATCGACGCCCACGCGCTGCAGCAGTTGTCGATTGTTCCAGCCACTGCTGAGCAGCGCGGCGACAGCCGCGAGGGTGAAAATCGCGAGCGCCGCGCGCCAGGCCCTGCCTCGTGGCGTGAGTCCCCGTCCCGCCGGTAACTGCGGCAGGATGAATTCCGGCAAAGCTGAAGCGTCCCCGGTGTCGCTCTCGCCAGGCTGCCAGCCAGCTACCCGCGACAGGCCGCTATGTCGGGATAACCACGTCGTCCAGGCCGACGACGCCAGACTTCCAGGCAGCGAGGGCCCGAGGCCCCACAGCACGGCCGCTGGGGTCAGAGGCGGCAGGTCGATATTCTCTTCCGTCAACACGGCATGGACGTGCTGTTCAAACCAGCCCATCAGGCTGTTCATCAGCACCTGCTGCTCCAGCGCGGCCGCCCCACCGGCGCGTACCCAGGCCGGTACGAAACAGGGGGCGCAGGAGGGCTGCCAGACTTTCACCGCTTCACCCGGTATCGCCGCCTGCCACAACAGGTCGCGACTCATCGCGCTGCCCACCTGCCCCTGCAGCGCCAGCGGTACGGCATACCCCGTCTGCTGGCGCAGCTGGCTGAGTTGCCAGCGCAGGGCCAGCAGAGCGCTGGTCAGCGCATCGCTTTGCGCATGCCGCTGCGGGCAGACGCAGAGCAGCACCGACAGCTGAGGCCCCCATTCCGGCCGCTGGCTCAATACCTGGCGCGCGACCTGCTGCAGCTCCTCCGTCTTTTCAACGCGGATCCAGCAGCCCTGTTTGACGACTCGCACCGGTGACGCTGGCGGCCAGACACACGGCAGGTCGCCGCAAACGAGGACCACCGGTTGGCGATAAGCGCCCTCCGGGAGAGGGGCCAGGGTTGATGCGACGTTACGTCCGGTACGACGACTGGCGATGCGCCAGATCCCGATGATCAGGGCCAGCGTGACCAGCAGAATGAGCCACGCCCCCCAGCGGGGAACCGGCAAAAATAGCAGGCACACCAGCGCACTCAGCAGACTGGCCCACAGCGCCAGCCCACGCTGCTGCGCGGGGCTCATTTCACCTCCCCCGGTAACAAGGTCAGCAGCAGGTGATCGAGCCAGTGGTTGAGCCCCCACCACAGGGCGAGTACCACTACCACGCTCAGGCCAATACGTACCGGCCATGGGGCCAGCCAGCCGCTTATCCCCAGACGGGCGCGACTCTCTACCAGTACGGGAGCGGTAGCCGGGCACTGAAAAGGAGGAACACGCTCACCGAGCGCGTTGACCAGCTTCAGGCGCTCGGGGTCGTGGAGGGAGCGAAAGCTGCCAATAAAACCCAGCAGCATCACCCGCTGAAAACAGGTGACCACGGCCAGGTTGGGCGCCGGTTCACGCAACACATCACGCATCCGCTCGCACAGGGTGTCGCCGGCGTCCATGGTGCCGAGGAAGTGCCCCTGCAGCGGAATGTCATACCACTGCAGGCAGGCCTCATCCTCCACGCCGCGCCCTTTCACGGCTTCATCGAGCAGCGCGCACTGGGCGGTGAGAATATGCTGACAGCTGGCGTCATCAAGCCCGCTCGCCTTCAGCTCATGTTGCACGCGCTCGACATCAGCAATACAGCGCTGCCATAGCGTGTACCCTTCCTCATCGCGGAACTGCGGGCCGTGGCGCAGGCTGATAACCTGCAGCCAGGTGTTCTGCAGCAGCGCATCAATATCAATGGACGCGGCGTTGCCGCGTTTAGGCTCATTCACGTTCGTAGTACCGCAAAAAGTTCAAGTTCAGGCTCACCGAGCATCCCCGGGACGTAAAACATACAGGTGCCGCTCTGCAGCATTTCCGTCGCCAGAGGGTGGGACACATCGAGGCTGAAATACTGATTTTCCAGACGTAGCGGGATCGCCGCCGGCACATGACGCAATGGCGTGAGGGGCACCCCTGTCCGCGAGGAGTTGACGATGGCTTTGACATGATCCGGACTGCCCACTTTGCACTGGCGCGGAAACTGCTCCTGCAGTTGGGCGACCGGTACCGACGAACGAACCGACAGGTAGTAATCAGCCCCTTCCCGCAGCCGGGCATCGTGCAGACGCGCCTGCCAGAAGTGCAGCCGGACATCATGCTCCAGCGCAATCGCCACCACCCGCGATGGCAGGCTCGCCTCCAGCAGGTCGCTCAGTAAATCAAACAGCGGCGGAAAAACCGCGTTCAGCTGGTCATGCTGATAGAACGGGACGGCATTCGCCTGATGGGTGAGCGAAAAGGTCAGCAGGCTACCAGCCAGGCGCGCCAGCTCCGGGTAGAGGCGTTCCGGCGGGCTTTGCCGGTAACGCAGAAAGTACCCCAGCACCGGCTCGGCGCTGTTCAGCGCATTCAGCAACCAGAACAGAGAGACATCAGCCACGGCAAAATCAGCCATCCGTTCATTGCTTTCGCGACGCATGGCCATCAGGCGCGTCAGACGAGCCCGGAGCTGAATGAGCAGCTGTTCAAGCTGCGTCGCCAGCCAGCGGCTGCCCTGGATCTGCAGCAGCGGCGGGAGAAACGTCTCGTCGATAAGCCAGGCCCCCTGCGAGTCCCGCTGCAGGCGAACAAGCGGACAGGTCAGGTAATCGCTGTTGTCCTGGTGGGCGAAGCGGAGGATCAGCTCCGGCTGTATGACGGCAATCTGCCGGGTATCATCCCCAAACTGGTTGCGGACATCGCGCCAGCGCTGGCGGAAGCGCACCGGCCTTTCGGCCACCTCCTCCGGCTTCAGACAGTTGCCGCCATTCGCCTGCATCAGGGGCAGCGCCAGCACGATCACCGCCTCGCCGGACGCGCCGTCCAGCGACAGCGCGGACGGCAGCGCATCGGCATTGTCCGTATCAATCATCGTGCCATCCTGGAACCGGACCTGCAGCCTGTGAGCCTGCAGGCGGCCCAGTTTGAGCATCTCTGGTTCGAAGGTCGCCTCAACCACTCCCCAGGGGTGGTTAAGACCCATCCGGGCAATCACTTCCGCAGTCCAGGCTGCATACGCAGCCTGCTGTTGAAAATGCTGAGGCGACACCATAATGCCCCGGCCCCACAACGGACGTTCCGTTTTCATCATCGTCCGAACCTACGCCTTCGCCTTTGGCATCTGGCTAACCAGCGACAGATTGACGTCCATCCCCTCGACCTGGAAGTGCGGCACCGCGTACAGCTTCACGCGGAAGAAGCCCGGGTTATCCTCGATATCTTCCACCACCACGCTGGCATCGCGTAGCGGATGGGAGGCCTGCAGCTCGTCGCCGGGGTCGGTCATTTCGGTCACCAGGCTCCGCACCCAGGTGTTCAGCTCCAGCTCCAGCAGACGCCGGTCCTTGGTGGTGCCGATATTTTCGCGCTGGATCATCTTCAGGTAGTGCGCGATGCGCGACAGCAGGAAGATGTAAGGCAGACGCGCGTTGATACGGCTGTTGGCGGTGGCGTCGGCGGTATCGTACAGCGCCGGTTTCTGCGCGGAGTTGGCCGAGAAGAAGCAGGCGTAATCGCGATTTTTGTAGTACGACAGCGGGATAAAGCCCAGGCTGGCGAACTCAAACTCCCGCGTTTCCGGGATCATCACCTCGGAAGGGATCTTCACCTGGTTGCCGGTGCCCAGATCGTACAGATGGATAGGCAAATCTTTCACCGCGCCGCCGGCCTGCGGACCGCGAATTTGCACGCACCAGCCGTTGTTAACAAAGCTCTTCACCATATTGGAAGCGAAGGAGAACGCCGCGCTGGTCCAGAGATATTTTTCGTGGTCCGGGCCCTTCACCTGCTCGACATAGTTGAAGCTGCGCACCGGCACGGTGTCCGGGCCGTACGGCAGACGACCCAGCACGCGCGGCATCACCAGGCCGATATAGCGGGCATCGTCGGTTTCACGAAACGCCTTCCAGCGAATATATTCCGCGCGATCGAAGTAGTTGCCGATATCCTTAATGGCAGCCACCTCTTCCATGGTCTCTTTCAGGAAGAAGGCCGGGCCGACGGCGCCGATAAACGGCATATGGGCGGCGGCAGAGACGCGGGAGATATTGCGCAGCAGCGCCACATCCTGCGGGCTGGCGTCGAACTCATAGGCCGAGATCACCGAGCCGATCGGCTCGCCGCCGGGAGTGTCATACTCCGCGGTATAGGTGTGCCAGTAGAGGCCGCTCTGGATAAGCTCCGGCGCGTCCTCAAAGTCCTGGCGCAGATCGTCTTTGGCGACGTCGAGGATCTCCGTTTTGACGTTCTGCCGATAGTCGGTGTTGTCCACCAGCTGTTTGAGGCCGCGCCACAGGGATTCGACCTGCTGAAACTCCTGATGGTGCATCACCGCGTCCAGCTGACGGCTTATCTGGAAATCCAGCTCGGCGATATGGTGGTCGATCAGCGTTTTGTCGAGCTTTTCCACCCGCTGGCCGGACTGACGGATGCGTTCCATAAACACCTGCATCGCCGCGGTGAGACGCTCCGCCGCCGGCGCCTCGGAGAGCGCGGCATCGTCCAGAAAGTCGTTGATATCCCCGAGCCGAGACGCCGGGGTGAGATTAATTTTTTCAAACAGCGAGGCGTAAACGCCCTCGCCCGCCCTGTTTTCCTGCAGCGTGGTTTGCCCCTGAACAGGGGCGTTTTCTGTGGTAACAGACATTAGCATTTTCCCGGTTAATCCATTAACAGACTTGCCCCGCACTTATTTCGGGGCAAGCGCACTCATTTCGTCGCGTAATTCCTGGGACAGCGCCGGATCTTTCAGGATTGCCTCAAGCTCTTTTCTGAAAGTGGCGTTATCGAGCAGATTGGATTTGAGATCGCGTAATAAATTACGCATCGCCAGCATGGCACGGAGTTGCGGAATTTGCCGGGCAACCTGCTCCGGTTCAAAATCTTTGATGTCGGTAAAACGCAGTCTGACGTTCTCCTCTTCGCCATTGCCGGCCAGCGTATTCGGCACCGAGAGGTTAACTTCCGGGCTAAATTCCGAAAGTACGCTGTTAAAATTATTTTTATTGACGTTGATTTTTTCTCTTTCCGATAAAGGCCGGTTTTCCTTCCCATGACTAAAATCGCCAATGGTAAGCAGCTTCAGCGGCAGTTCGAGCTTCTTTTGCGCGCCGCCGGTATGAAGAGATAATTTGAGATTAATGCGCGCCCTGGGGACTTCATTCTGGAACGTATCAGCCATAGCAGTTCCTTTCCTTAAGGAATAATTATTGAAGATATATTGATGTGAAACGTGACGATGATAAAGCAAAAATGGATTACCGATCAACTTAACCACCTAATAATTATATTTATTCATAAACACCCCCTTTCACCACGAAAATAAAAGCACCATGAATATCAATATTTGAAATGTGTAACAACAGTCAATGATAAATTCAATAAATAATGCACCAAAGGAATGTTTGCAATGGATACTATAAGGCGTGCTAAAACATTAAGCGGATGAATAAAGGAAACCATAGAGACGACCGGGGCAATATAATTCGCTCATTATGCAAATTTAGCGTAACAACGCAATAAATTACTCAGAGGGATAATATCTGGCTTCCATCCGATTGCCCCTTCGCGGCGGACGCTTAATAGTGCAGGCGCGAAATCTAAACGGTAACAATATTCTTCTGCTCCCCTTACTCCCCACAAACCGATTTTTTGCGGATAACGAGCCACAGCGCGATGTCGGACAAAGTTGTCGTTAGCAAAAAAACATGAGCCCGGTTACAAGACGCACACGACACCGTCGTCGGCATCCTGAACGGTTCGCATTCTGCAAGTCGCCAGGCTATATCTAAGACACCTTTCGCCCACAACGAGACACAAAGATGAGCAAGAAAATCCTAATGCTGGTCGGCGATTATGCCGAAGATTACGAAACAATGGTTCCTTTTCAGGCGCTGCAGATGATTGGCCACCAGGTCGATGCCGTCTGCCCGGATAAAGCCGCTGGCGACTATGTCATGACCGCAATCCATGACTTTGACGGCGCCCAGACTTATAGCGAAAAGCCGGGCCATCGCTTCACGCTGAACGCTGACTTCGCCGCAGTAAAGGCCGAGAACTACGATGCGCTAGTGATCCCCGGCGGCCGGGCGCCGGAGTATCTGCGCCTGAACGAGAAGGTTATGAAACTGGTACAGGCATTCGACGCCGCGCGTAAACCTATCGCCGCCGTCTGCCATGGCCCACAGCTGCTGGCCGCCGCCGGTATTCTGCAGGGACGGACCTGCAGCGCCTATCCCGCCTGCGCTCCGGAAGTGCGCCTGAGCGGTGGGCACTATGCGGATATAGGTATCGACCAGGCGCATGTGGACGGTAACCTGGTTACCGCCCCCGCCTGGCCGGCTCATCCACAGTGGCTGGCGAAATTCGCCGCCCTGCTGGCGGAATAACCATACTGAGCCGGCGTTTTTGTTGAGCCACCCGCTCCCCTGCGGGAATCTATGCCTCAGCGCGGTGTTTAGTCTCGGGTAAACGCGCTGTTGTAAGTTATACCGATGGCGGGGATGCGCCACGATTTACCGCTTATCTTCAGGGGCCGGTTAAAAAACCAGCCCCTGAAAGATTTATCGCTGCCCTGACGGGCATCATCAATTCAGCAACGCGATCTGCTTGACTACTATTTCATTGATTTTATAGATTATTTCAGGAGTTACGCGTTCTTTGATATCGCGGTCAACAAATACCCGAATGCAATATTTGATGATTTGATACTGATTTAACTTATCACCACATTCAATTAACGGTTTTATTTCGTAGCGGTTCTTAAGATCTTTCACCAAAAGCTTAACTTCGGTTTTATCCAGGTCTTTAAAGGCGCAGTCGGAGACAATATCAACGGCAAATTCATGTGGTTTGAAATGAGGCTGTAATACAGAAGTCAATAACCCGGTGAGTTGACTCTTCCACGCCTTATTTTCCTTGTCAGCGATGTTAGCTTTATACACAGAGTGTTTGGCCTCATAGACCTTCGACCATGGGTGTCGGTTAATAATGTCATCAAGTATTTTTTTATTAACCGCCTCGGTATCGCTGATATCTATCCATTCACCAACCTTGTCATTCAAAAAATAATCATCACTGCACGCCAGATAAAAATCCTTCAGCGCGTCGATGAAGCTTTCATCGCTATGGTCAACGATACGGTCGGTAACGTCAGCGATAATGACATTTTGTGGATCCTTGCTTTGCATAATCTCACATAATGTGCTCAACATCGTCGCAAAGGCGCGGTTTGTTTTATGGTAATATACCTGCGAAAAAAGGCTGGAGCGCGCCCCAATAAACTCAGCGATCGAATCAATCCCACTCTCTTTGTAAGCAAGGTACAATTTTCCCTGTTCCTCGACCGGGACAATTGACATAAACAAGCGATTGTAATCGTAGATGCCACACTTGACGCCGGAGAAATAGCCATCTCTGAGCAAGTAATCCATCCGGTCGGCATCGATCGGACAGGAAGAGATGATCGAGGTCATTAACGGCAGGATATCTGTTGCCTTTCCATTAATTTCCTCAATGATCTGTTGGTCACCGTATCTTTTTTCGATAATTTTTAACACATTTTCGATATTTATTTCGTCATCGACCTTACCTTGATTTCTCAGATCATGATAAATCATCAGGCTGAACAACAGCGAAAGCTGTTCATGTTCAACTTTCTGTTCTGGCTTGCTTAATACATCAATGATTGAATGGTAGGCTGTGGGGAGAACATCGGAGAATTCGTGCTTACCAGGCATAAAACTCTCAAACTGGTGGGATACCGGCCCGTGCCCGATGTCATGCATCAGGGCAGCGAGTCTCAACTCCTGAATGTTGTGTTTTGGTATCTGATCGATATGACCAAACACATGGCCATCATCATATTTCTTTTGATACCGTATCGCATTCAGGCGTAAATTATTGAGTATTTCACTTGATAAATGCAGCACCCCGAGAGAGTGTTCGAAGCGGCTGTGCACCGCAGAGGGAAACACCTTATATAAAAAAGAGTTCTGTTTAATGTTGCGTAAGCGCTGGAAAAGGGGGTGATTGATAAAGGCAATCTCGAGTGTCGTCAAACGAATAGTGCCGTGAATGGGATCAAGGATCTTACTGGTCAATTCATTTTCAAAATCCATATCTTAAATCCTTTCATACGTGCATTAAATATATTTATCATATTGACTGTTTATTCAACAATAATCTTGCGCATTCAGGCAATAAGGTCAATCACTAATATTTAACGAGCAACGCGGCAGATCATTATTTCCTTATCTCTCCACAGCGTCGCGCTATATCGGCATCCACTGACATATCGATTGACTACGGATGAAAACAGCCCCGGTTTTCTTCGCTCAGATGCGCATTCCCCCGGAAACCTCAATGCGCTGGGCATTCACCCAGCGATGATCATCGGATAACAGCGAGGCGATCATCGGCCCGATATCCTCTGGCAGGCCAGGTCGGCCCAGCGCCGTCATGTTCGCTACCGCCTGAGCGACCTGCGGGTTATCCCGCACCACCCCGTCGCTGAAATCGGTGGCGATGGCGCCGGGCGCCACGCAGTTCACCGTGATCCCGCGACTGCCCAGCTCAAACGCCATATAGCGAGTCAGGGTTTCCACCGCGGATTTCATGATCGCATAGGGCGCCCGGTTCGCCATCACGATGCGGGTGAGGCCGGACGAGACATTCACTATTCGCCCGCCATCGGCCAGCAGCGGCAATAGTTTTTGGCTGAGGAAAAAAACGCTCTTCACGTGGATGCGATACAGCGCATCGAATTCCGCTTCCGTGGCGTTAAGAAATCCCATGCCGCTGGCGTTACCGGCATTATTGACCAGATAATCAAATTTATCGGCACCCAGCTCCGTCAGCGCGCCCTGAAAAGCGCTAACAAATGCGTCAAAGGTATCGATTTCGCCGGCGCTGAAAGGCAACGCGATCGCCCGGGCGCCCAGTGCTTCAACCCGTGTAACCACCTCGTTCGCCTCGGCAAGACGCGTTTTGTAGGTCAGTACTACATTTACGCCGCGCTGTGCCAGCGCTTCGACGGTCGCGCGTCCCAGGCCGCGGCTGCCGCCTGTCACCAGGGCGATTTTTGCGCTATTGTTCATGTTTTCTCCTTTTCTCTCTGCTGAAAACATGAGCGATTATAAGCCCCTGAATGCCGACGATAAGACCGCGTTGGGCGACAGGATAGTTTTGCCAGCTGGAACAATGTCATGGATAAACTGGATACTCTGACCTTGTTTGTGCGCATCGTCGAACGGGGCTCATTCAGTGCCGCCGCCGCGGATCTGGGGGTTTCCCGGCCAGTAGCGACCGCGGCTATTAAAGCGTTGGAGGTCAGTCTCGGGGCGCGGCTGCTACATCGTACCACCCGGCACGTACGGCCGACGGCAGAAGGCTCGCTGTATTATCAGCGCTGCGTGTCCATTCTGGCGGCCCTTGAGGAGGCCAACCGCAGCGCCGGGGGGAGCATCTCCGGCACCATTCGGGTAGACGTGGCGGGCAACCTGGCGCGGACCCTGCTGCTGCCCGCGCTGCCACAGTTTCTCGCCCGCTACCCGGACATTACGCTGCAGATCGGGGAAAGCGAGCGTGACGTCGATCTGGTTCGCGAGGGAGTCGACTGCGTCATTCGCGGCGGCCATCTCCCCGACAGCGAGATGATCTGCCGGCCGCTCGCCGGGTTGCAGGAGATCACCTGCGCCAGCCCGACCTATCTCGCCCGGTACGGCACCCCGCATACGATTGAAGGACTGACGGGCCACGTGATGATCGGGTTTGTTTCATCGCGCACGCAACGTACCTTGCCGCTGAGCTTTACCCAGGATGGCCGTCAGAGCGAGGTCAGTTTGCCCTGTCGGTTGCTGACTTCCGATGCCGACGTCGGCGCCGAAGCGGCAAGGCTTGGCTTTGGCCTGTATCAGGCCCCCTTGCCCCGCCTTGAGGCCGATCTGGCGTCGGGCGCGTTAACGGAAGTGCTGGCCGATTTTCGCCCTGCGCCGCTCCCGCTCTCCCTGCTCTATCCCAGTAATCGGCAGCTCTCTGCCCGGGTGCAGGTATTTATCGACTGGGTGACGGCGCTGATGAAGCCTCCCCTGGCGCAGCAGGCATCCGGAAGGCTAAAATAACGTTTGCTATTATTCACGGCACGTGCGTTAATCGTTGAGTCGATTTACCAGACAAAAAGTTATTATCTGAGTACGTGTTCTCATCTCCAGGCGTTATCCCTGATACCACCTTCCTTTGAGCAGTCCCGTTAGTAGTTTGCTTTTTCTGTAAACAGGCCCTGTCAGATCCTTGTCGACTCCTTAAAAAGTCCGCCATCTGACCCAAAACCCGGCTTACCACCAACTAAAATCAGCCGCGTTAATTTTCCTGAAAACGACCATTGTCTTTTCAACAGAACATCACCCATACAAGGTTTACATTATGATCGAACATATCCATTTTAGATGCCCATGCTGCCATGGCTCCCAGTACAGAACGTCCCAGTTTGACGTCACTGAAAAAAACCCTTTTGGTGCGAAATGCATTTTCTGCAAATCAGCCATGATGACATTAGATACCATCCGTCCTCATCACCTGGGCGTGCAGTCTACTGCGCAGGCACAACAATAAGATGCTGAAGCCGGTGAACGCGGGTAGGGAAATTCCCCCGGTGATTCACCCGGGGGCAACGTCTGTTCCCTCACCCGCAGCGATCGTCGGTGGCATGGCTTAGGCGGGTATCAGGCAACGCTTCTATCAGGGTAGTCACATTCTCCCCGGCGCCATTTTCCGCATTAAAATAGTCCACCGCACGCAGAATAAGCCGCAAGCCCCTGCCGCCTTCCGCTAACGGATCGACATTAAAGTGCTCATCGTTACGCGCCAGCGCCAGGCGTTCGGCAGGAAAGATCTCTCCCGCATCGATAAAGCGCAGCGTCACGCGGTCATTGGCAGCGAAAATTTCCCGGGAGACTGCCGCTTTAAAGGCCACTGCGACGGAAGCATCCAACCGACATGTCACCGGCCAGAGGATCAACTGTCACCAGTCAGCTGCCCGTGACGATCGACTACCGCATTGACAACCATCGCGGCAAACGCGTGGGCGCTAACCAGCATACTGAACCCGTCGCCGCAGCGCAGGCGAGGAGATGGATATCGAATCAGCCGATGCCGCAATCAGTCGTGGATTTTCACCCCCAGACATCCGCGAACGAACTCAGGATTGAAGTGTTTTACCGCTTCGCCAACATAGCCTAAATCCAGGGCGCTGATTTGCGCCATTTCGTTATCTGTTAATACGAAATCCCAGATAGCAAAATTTTCTTCAATGCGCTCCTGGCGGGTGGATTTAGGGATCACCGTGACGCCACGCTGCACGTTCCAGCGCAGAACAACCTGCGCAATGGTTTTCTGGTGCGCATCGGCGATCCCCCGAAGCAATGCATCTTGATACGGATTATGTCTGCCACCGCCTAACGGCGCCCACGCTTCAGGCTGAACGTGATAATGCTTCATGGCTTCCAGCGCCGCGGGCTGCGCGAAATAAGGATGCAGTTCAACCTGGTTCACCATTGGTTTAATTCTGACAGTTTCGCAGAAGTTAGCTAACACATGGGGGTAAAAATTGGAGACGCCGATCGCTTTCAGGGTACCGGCCTCATAGGCCTCTTCCAGCGCACGCCAGGCGCTGAAATAATCGCCCATCGCCTGATGTAGCAAATAAAGATCAAAGTATTCCAGGCCCGATTTTTTTAATGACGCGGCAATCCCGGCTTTCGCCATTCCGGTGTTGGCCATGTCCTGGACCCACAGTTTGGAGGTAATAAACAGCGCCTCGCGGGTACACAGACCTTCGGCGATGGCTTCGCGCACGGCCTCACCCACCGCATCTTCATTATCGTAGACGGCAGCGGTATCGATGAGGCGATAACCGGTGCGAATGGCGTTCAACACCGCCTGCTTACACTCCGCTTTATCGGTCACCTTGAAAACGCCGAAACCCAGCATCGGCATTTTGCGAGCGTTACTTAATACTGAATATTCCACGGTGAAGCTCCCCTCTTGTTAAAACACCATGGTAAGACAGGAACGCGGTCACGATTAGCCTGTCATTCCTGATTTGACTTATGCATTCAATTCATTAATCGCAGTGCGCTGAGATGATCTGATTTTGACAGAGAGCAGAAAAGTCACCCCTGCCGCGCCCAGCAGTAACAGACCGCTCAGTGCAAAAGTGCTGTGCCATCCCAGACTATCAAACACCAGGCCGCCTACCGTTGACCCGAGGGCTATCGATAGCTGGATCACGGCGACCATCAGCCCGCCGCCCGTCTCCGCATCCTCGGGCAGCGTCCGCGCAATCCATGTCCACCAACCGGTGGGCGCCGCCGTCGCCAGCAGCCCCCACAGGCTTAACAGTACGGCGACCGATCCCGTGTGGTGTCCGGCCAGCAGAAGCGTTCCGGCAATTGCGGCCATTAACAACGGGATAGCCACCAGCGTCGGATAAAATCGGGCATTCAGAACGGTCGTAATAAGCAGCGTGCCGATAAAACCGGCGATACCCATTGTCAGCAATATCAGGGACAGACCAGAAGGACTGACCTGGGTCACCGTCTCCAGAAACGGTCGCACATAGGTAAATAAGGTAAACTGTCCCATAAAGAACAGTCCGCAGGCCAGCAATCCCAGGGATAGCGTAGAAAGACGGAACAGACGCAGCACCGATCCCTGCCGCTGTGGTGCGCGCGGACTTTTCATCGACGGCAGGCTAATGCATTGCCAGACGAAGGCCAGCACCGCCAGCGGGACAAGACATAAAAAGGCGCCGCGCCAGCCGACGGTGGCCCCCAGGTAGCTGCCCAGCGGCGCTGCCACAACGGTGGCCAGCGCGTTGCCGCCGTTAAAGATGGCCAGTGCGCGGGGGACCTGGCGTTGCGGCACCAGCCGAATGGCCGTTGCCGCCGACATCGACCAGAAGCCGCCGATGACGATCCCAATGAGCGCTCTGCCCAGCATATAAACCGGGAAACTGGACGCCAGGGCAATAATCACCCCAGAGGCTGCCATCAACGCCGTGAGCCCCAGCAGCAGCCATTTACGGTCCAGCGATCCGGTAAGACGGGATATCGTCAGGCTGGTCAGTACCGCCAGCGCGCCAGAAAGCGCAATGCCCTGACCGGCTAATCCCTCGGTAATGTGTAAATCACCCGCGATGGGTGTCAACAGACTGACCGGCATAAATTCTGAGGCAATGAGCACAAATACGCAGAGCGTCATCGCCAGGACGCCGCTCCAGTGTGCCCGGGTGTGACCTAATGCAGACATTATTTCTCTCCGACAAGACAAAGCCGCCCGCAGGCGCGTGGCGGCTTTGGGGATGTCTCCGGCACAGGAGATCTATTTCAGGTTGGTTTTAAAAAATTGCGCGAACGTCGCAAAGGGAATTTTGCCCGCGACGTTGTCATAGAGATCGACGTGGTTTGCGCCTGGGACAATCACCAGCGCTTTCTCTTTACTGCCGATGGCCTTAAAGGCATCTTCGGCAAAATAGCGTGAATGGGCTTTTTCGCCGGTCACGATAAGCGTCGGAATAGTCACTTCACTGGCGTAACTCAGCAGCGGCATATTCATAAACGACAGCGGCATCGTCGCATTCCATGCCCCGGTTGAATTAACCGAACGCGCATGGAAACCTCGTCGCATACGGTAATAATCGAAGAACTCTTTCAGGACCGGATTGGGGTTGGCGGGCAAGGTTTCCGGCAAAATACGATCGGCAGCGCTGACGTTGCCTTTATCATCAACATATATGTCATGCCCACCGGGGGCGGAAGTGCCGTTTGCCGCATCCTTCCAGCGCTGCGCGTTCAAGTACTGCAGTACCGCTCGGCGGTCGGCTGTCGTGTAGCGGTCTTTGCCATCGCCTACCCCATGCCCCATCGCGCGGCTCATGTCATACATGACGCTGGTCGCCACCGCTTTGACGCGGGTGTCCATCGCCGCGTCGTTCAGGGCCATACCGCCCCAGCCGCAAATGCCGAGCAAACCGATACGGTTGCGATCCACCTCTTTTTGCAGGCCCAGAAAGTCCACCGCGGCACTGAAATCCTCGGTATTGATATCCGGTGAGGCTACGTTGCGTGGGTAGCCACCGCTTTCGCCCGTATAGGATGGGTCAAACGCCAGGGTGACAAACCCCTGTTCGGCCAGCGTCTGGGCATACAGGCCGCTGGACTGCTCTTTTACCGCGCCGAAGGGACCGCTCACGGCAATAGCTGCCAGTTTGCGTTCACCGCGATCCTTCGGCAGGTAGAGATCGCCAACTAAGGTTATCCCGTAGCGGTTCTGGAAGGTCACCTTACGGTGATCCACTTTCAAGCTCTCAGCAAACGTTTTATCCCATTGTTCAATCAGTGAAACAGGCGCATTCGGGTTAGTTGTCTCAGCAGAGCTCATCGTTGTGACTCCAGTTAATGAGGCGCAAAGCAGCATGGCGGGTATCGCGGCTGTCAGTTTTTTGGTGAAAACCGTCATCAAAATTCCCCTAAATAAACGTGATCAATGCAAGTCTTCAGTAGACAACGCTGCTGTGCTTTGTTGTCGTGCGCTTAGTGTAGCCAGCAGTAATGGTTCTGATTAGAGGCTGAAAAATGCTAAAATTAATACCATATTGTTCTAAATGCCATCTGGGTGACGAGGCAGGATAATGGCGAAACGGGAAAACTATAATGACCTTTATCTGTTTATGCAGGTGGTACGGGAAGGCAGTTTTACCGCCGCAGCGCAACGACTTGGCCTGGCGCAGTCCGGGATAAGCCGTGCGGTTCGTGAACTTGAAGAACGCCTGGGCGTTCAGCTTCTGGTGCGTACCACCCGCCGGTTGTCGCTCACTCAGGCAGGTGAGCAGCTCTATCACAACGTCGAATCCGGTTTCGACGCCTTAGATATGGGGCTCGCCACGCTGGCCCACTATCGTCAGACGCCCTCCGGTACGGTACGCATCAATGCCAGCCAGCATGCCATTGATAAAGTCCTGCTGCCGAAGCTGGCAGTATTTAAACAACGCTATCCCGATATCAGACTGGAACTGATCAGCGAAAGCCGGTTTGTCGATATTATTGCGCAGCGATTTGATGCGGGCGTACGTCTGGGCCCGGAAGTCGGAAGCGGCATGATTGCGGTACGCATTTCGCCCGATATGGAGATGGCGGTGGTGGGTACCCCGGAACATTTTCGCCGCTACGGCTTTCCACAAACGCCCGCCGATTTAGTCGCCCACCCCTGCATCGCTTATCAGTTCGGCGACGGTAGCCTTTACGCCTGGGAACTTAATGTGGATGGCAAAAAAATCACCCACCCACCTCAGGGACAGTGGGCTTTCGCCGATAGCTATATGGAGGCCAAAGCGGCGAGGCTCGGTCTGGGGCTGGCCTATGTCCCGGAAGAGCTGATTACCGACGATCTAGCCCAGGGCACACTTATCCGGGTGCTCCAGCGTTATAGCCAGCGTCTGGAAGGTTCATTTCTCTATTACCCGCACCGCAATGTGTCGCCCGCGCTGAGAGCGGTCATTGATACATTGCGAATGTAGCTGAGGTTGCCTGCAGGCAGCAGGCAACCGGTAGCGGCCGGTGACAGCTTCTGTACTCGGACCTGTCATTTAATTCCGATCGATGCAAACAGTAATGCCAGACGGAAATGAATTTATATAAATATTAATTTTGTGAGTTATGTACTTCATTATAAAGTTTAGAAGCAGCACCTCTGCGTAACAAGCTAAAAAAGCAAATAATCGTAAAGATGAAGGGGTAAATAGCCAAAACCCATGCCAGTTTTTGATTTTTAATAATATTATTTATAGTATCACTCAACGAACCACTTGAAAAGTTCTCACAAATCCTGTCAACCGAGCGCACACTTATCCCCGCTTTTTCTGAGAAAACCGTTTTATCGAAATCTTCACTTTCACACTGTTTTTTATCGAGCTTCCACTCAGTCCAGTTCAGGGGAAGGTAATTATTGGTCCAGATCGAACTCTCAGCAATATGATCATTAATCCAAACCCATGACTTATCGTCGCCTAATCGTACTAGTGCGGATGGCTTCAATGCCAGCAACATAAAATTTGATAATAGCAGCATAGTTAACACACAAGAGAAAAATACACCAACATTAGCGATAAATAATGGTTTTATAGCCTTAAGCGTTGATATTTCAAACCATCCTTTCGCGGCTGTGACATGACGAATATCTATATTTTTCTTTTTCGTCCAGTTAATCAGTGACTTGATCTCTTCTTTATTTCTTGCGCCGACATTAAATAAAACATTAAAACGTTCAACATCATTTCTCTCATTGAAATATGCATTTATTTTACCGTCGTGAAACGTTTTCCCTCCCAGGCAGAGCTCCCATAGCCGGTTCAATAAAGAATATGCGGATCCTGCCCGTTTCCAGATAAACACTCCTAATAAACCAAAAGTAACAAAAATTAACGCGCTATTTATCAGTCCATCAAAATTCCATATCGAAGAAATTAAACTTTCCATCTAGCCCCTCTTAATCATCCCGCTAATCGTATGCTCAGCAATCACACCACAGCATCATTACAAAATAAATATTTTTTAACTGCAACTTTTCTTATCCAGCGCACAAGGTCATTGCCGATATCTTCTTATACGCAGGCCACAACTATACGTCACGCTCTTCTGCTACTTGAGCCTTACATTCCACCTCAGTGCTGCTACGCTATCTCTGAGAAAATGGCGAAGGAGATATAATGAAAGTCCTCAATATCCTGATCCGTCGATGCGTGCTGATTGCCCGCTTTGAAGAGACCGTTTCGTTCTACGAAAATCTCATCGCGCAGAAGGCAAGGTTGCGTTTCGACTATCCCGAATACGATCTCAAACTGGCGCAGGTGGGTTCCGTGCTTTTAATTGGCGGAACCGAGCAAAGCCTGGCTATGTTTCGCGCCACCGAGGCCACTTTCCTGGTAAACGACATTACCGCCTGGGAGAAACATCTGCCTTCCACCGGGGCAACGATTATCAACCCGGTGAAGGCCGTGCCCACCGGCTGGAACATGCTGGTTCGGCATCCGGATGGCATGGTTGCCGAATACGTTGAGCATCATGATAAAAACCCGGCGGATGAGATCTTCTGATGCTTCGCGATCAGATGGCAGAACCTGGCATCAGTCGGCCATACTGCCAGAAAAGTGAGATGTTCTACTGTGGCGCGAGAGGGAGAGCAGGAAAAACTGGCGCGGCAAGACGCGCCAGCTAGGGGATCAGCGATGGTTGCCTGACATCATCAGGCAACCACGACCGGTTAGTGCTTCACGATATACATGGTACGGCTGTAGGCCACATCTTCCGGATTGGTGATCGGGTAGCCTTTCAGCCACGGCTTAATCAACCGGCCGTTAGTGTACTGGTAGATCGGCGCGATCGGCGCTTTGACCATAATGATCTTTTCCGCCGCGTTGTAATCGTCGTTACGCGCTTTGGCCGAATTCTCCACCGCCGCCTGGGCGAGGATTTTATCGTACGCCGGATCGTTAAAGCGCGAGATATTTCCGCTGTGGGTGGAGGTCAGTAGCGACAGGAAGGTGGACGGCTCGTTGTAATCCCCCACCCACGAGGCGCGGATCACGTCGAAATTGCCGGTGTTACGGCTGTCGATATAGGTTTTCCACTCCTGGTTCTGCAGCTTCACTTCCACGCCGAGGTTTTTCTTCCACATCGACGCCACCGCGATGGCAATCTTCTGGTGGTTCTCAGAGGTGTTATACAGTAGCGTCAGCTTCAGCGGACGATTCGGGCCATAGCCCGCGGCAGCCAGCAGGGCTTTCGCCTGGGCATTAAGCTCAGCCTGACTCATGCTCTCAAACTGTGACGGCTGGGGGGTGAAGCCCGCCGTCACGTCCGGCGTGAAGCGCCAGGCCGGTTTTTCCCCGGTCCCCAGTACTTTCTCCGCCATCACCCGGCGATCGATGGTCATGCTCAGCGCCAGGCGTACCCGCTCATCCGCCGTCGGCCCCTTTTGGGTATTGAAAGCGTAATAGTAGGTACCCAGCTGCGGCGGGGTATACACCTGCCCCGGAATATCCTTCAGCAGTTTCTGGTACATATTTTTCGGGAAAGACTCGGTGATATCGATATCCCCTGCAAGATAGCGCTTGGTGGCGGCGGACTCCTGGTTAATCGGCACAAAGGTGACCTGCTGGATCACCGTTTTGGCGTTATCCCAGTAGTGCGTGTTCGGCACCACCACCAGCTTCTCATTGACCACACGGTCTTTCAGAACATAGGCGCCGTTGCCCACCAGGCTGCCGGGCCGCGTCCAGTTCGCCCCGCTGTCGACATTCGCCTTTTGCACCGGATAGAAGGCAAAGCTGGCGGTCAGGTTGCTGAACCACGGCAGTGGTTTATCCAGCTGCACCCGCAGGGTGTGGGCGTCGACGGCGGTGACTCCCAGGGTCTCCGGCGCGGCTTTGCCGTCAATAATGTTCTGCGCGTTAGCGATCCCCGCCAGCGCCGCGAACCAGGCGAACGGCGAAGTGGTTTTCGGATCCACCAGACGCTGCCAGCTATAGACGAAATCTTCGGCAGTAACCGGCGTGCCGTCGGACCAGCGGGCGTTATCACGCAGGGTAAAGGTCCAGACGCGGTTATCGTTGCTCTGCCAGCGGGTCGCTACGCCTGGAACCAGGTTGCCTTTCGCATCCTGATTGACTAAACCTTCAAACAGATCGCGGATCACCTGGATTTCCGGCAGGCCCACCGCTTTGGCGGGATCTAACGAGGCGGGTTCATCTTTGATATGGCGCACTAACAGCTGTTTTTCCGCCAGTACCGTGCCCGGCGGTACGTCAGCCGCCCAGGCCAGAGAAGATACGCTGGCTAACCACAGCGCGCCGCATGTCAAAGCGACAGGATACTTCATAAGATCCCCTTTAAAATGAAAAAAATACCGCCAACAGAGCGATAATTATTTGTTTCATCACCTGAAATTGCAAACGACATATGATAGAAAATTGATGTGCCGTCGGATTTCACGCCTCAGGGAATGGGTTTGATCCCGATACGCTTTTCGCCAACACTAAATAATAACGACACACAGGAAGCCCTATGTCTATTTCACGTCCTCGCCCGCAGCGCGGCGACTTTCCGCCGGGAACCCGGCAGTATGGCAGCTCGGAACTGGGCGCGCCGCTGCTGTGGTTTCCTGCGCCGCAGGCCGACAGCCGTAGCGGGCTGATTATTGCCGGTACCCACGGTGATGAGAATTCGTCGATTGTGACCCTCTCCTGCGCCCTGCGCACCCTGAAACCCGAGCTGCGCCGCCACCACGTGGTGCTGACGGTCAATCCTGACGGCTGTCAGCTCGGGCTGCGCGCCAATGCCCGCGGCGTTGACCTCAACCGTAACTTTCCGGCAGCCAACTGGAAGCAAGGGGAAACGGTTTACCGCTGGAATAGCGCGGCGGCGGAGCGCGACGTGGTGCTGTTGACCGGCGAGCAGCCGGGTTCGGAACGGGAGACCGAGGCCCTGTGTCAGTTGATCCATCAGATTCATCCGGCGTGGGTGGTCTCCTTTCACGATCCGCTGGCCTGCATCGAAGATCCGGGCCACAGCCCGCTGGGTCGCTGGCTGGCCGACGCCTTCTCCCTGCCGCTGGTGGGCAGCGTGGGCTACGACACGCCGGGCTCCTTTGGCAGCTGGTGCGCCGATATCGGACTCCCCTGCATCACCGCCGAGTTTCCGCCGGTCTCCGCAGACGAGGCAACGGAGCGTTACCTGCCGGCGATGACCGATCTGCTGCGCTGGCAGGCTTAAAGATGAAGCACGCCGGTGCTGAACCGCAGCGCCGGCTCAACGTCCACCGCCAGCCATGTCGGGCCGTCGAGGTCAGCGAAGCGCGCCAGCGGCGCCAGAGGGAGCGCGGCGGCGATCCCGCGCGAGGTGCAAAGCATACAGCCCAGCATCCGTTCAAATCCCTGCCGTTCCGCCTCCCCGGCCAGAGCCAGCGCTTCGGTCAGGCCGCCCGTTTTATCCAGTTTGATATTGACCATCTCATAGCGCCCGCGCAGCCGCGGCAGGCTCTCCCGGGTGTGGCAGCTCTCGTCGGCGCAAATCGGCAGCGGATGAACGAAGTTTTCCAGCGCCGAGTCGTCGTCGGCGGGGAGCGGCTGCTCAAGCATCGCCACACCGAGGTCCGCCAGCAGCTGACAGCGCGCCGCCAGCCCCTCGCTGTGCCAGGACTCATTGGCATCAACAATCAGCGTAGCCTCCGGCGCCGCCTGGCGGATAGCGATTAGCCGCTCGCTGATCAGTCGATCGTCGAGCTTCACCTTCAACAGCTGGGCCCCTGCCTGCCACAGCGCCGCGGCGCTGGCCGCCATCTGATCCGGCGTGCCAATGACCACCGTCTGGGCGGTAATCACCCGGTTAGGCAACGCCACGCCCAACAGCTGGGCCAAGGTTTTGCCTTCGCGCCGGGCCTGCAGATCCCATAGCGCGCAGTCAATGGCATTGCGGGCGGCGCCTGCCGGCAGCAGCCGCTGCAGCTGTTCGCGGGTGAGCCCCGCCTCCAGTTGCTCGCCGATCGCCATCACCTGGGCCATGACCGAGGCGATGCTCTCGCCATAGCGGGGATAGGGTGTGCATTCGCCTACCCCTTTCACGCCGTCCTCTTCCAGTTCCACTACCACCACTTTTGCCTCGCTGCGGCTACCGCGGGCGATCACAAAAGGGGTATGGAGCGGCCAGGCTTCCTCATACACTCGCACGTTACGCATTCCCTTGTCCTCTCTGGTAAATGTTAAATAGGGTTTGCCGTGTAGCTGGCGGATGTCATACACTACTCGCGACGTTAACTATATGTAAACAGGAAGATAACCATGTCACAAACCGTGCATTTCCAGGGCAACCCCGTTTCTGTTCAGGGCACCATTCCGCAGGCAGGCGCTAAAGCGCAGCCGTTTACGCTGGTCGCCAAAGATCTCTCTGACGTCGCGCTGAGCCAGTACGCCGGCAAACGTAAAGTACTGAATATTTTCCCGAGCATTGATACCGGCGTGTGTGCCGCATCAGTGCGTAAATTCAACCAGCTGGCCGCTGAACTGGACAACACCGTAGTGCTGTGCATTTCCGCTGACCTGCCGTTCGCCCAGTCCCGCTTCTGCGGCGCGGAAGGCCTGAGCAATGTGGTCACCCTGTCCACGCTGCGCGGCGCGTCCTTCCTCGCTGACTACGGCGTCGCCATCGCCACCGGTCCGCTGGCTGGCCTGGCTGCGCGTGCGGTGGTCGTAATCGATGAAAACGATCAGGTCGTCTACAGCCAGCTGGTGAACGAAATCACCGAAGAGCCGGACTACGACGCCGCGCTGGCCGCCCTGAAAGCCTGATAACAGATTGCCCGGGCGCGTCGCGCTCGCGGACATTCGATCTGCCCAGCCCTCGCTCTGCGAGGGCTTTTTATTGCCGCGGCGCATAGCGGGAGATAGCCCGCGCCATCGCCGGGCCGGTCAGCAAAATGGTAAACAGCCGCAGCGTCTGTAGCGCCATAATAAACGACATGTCCGCCCGGGTGCCGGCGGCGATAATCGCCACCGTGTCCAGGCCGCCGGGGCTGGTGGCCAGATAGGCGGTCATAAAGTCCATCTGCAGAATGTGGGTCAGGGCAAGGGCCATCAGGGCGCACATCAGGATCAGTCCGATGATGGAGGCGATAATCTGCGGCAGCGTCTTGAGGGCCAGCAGAAAAATGGCTTTATTAAACTGGAGCCCCACCGTCCAGCCCAGCACCGCATAGGCCATCGCCAGCAGCCACTCCGGCAGCTCCAGCATCAGCCAGCCGCCGCCCTGGGCCAGGGCGCCAAGCAGCATCGGCAGCAGCATGGCCCCGGAGGGGATGCGCAGCCGCATGCCCAGCCAACAGGCCACCGCCGTCAGCAGCAGCGTGAAAGGGAAATTCAGGGTCAACGATGGAAACCAGACAATATCCTGAGTCATCTCCTGTGCTTCATTGCCCAGGGCATAGCGCACCACCAGCGCCGCCGCGCCGACGACAAACAGCACCCGCAGATACTGCATCAGCGCCACCAGCCGCACATCGGCCCCGTACTCCTGGGCCATCACCACCATTGCCGACGCGCCGCCGGGAGAGCTTCCCCAGGCGCCAGTGGCGCCCGGCAGCGCGCTGTAGCGGACCAGCAGCCAGCCGGTAAGGCCGCTTATCGCCAGGGTGGTCAACAGGATCGCCAGCACCAGCGCCCAGTTGTTGAATAGCACGCCAAAAACAGAGGGATTAATCGCCCGGGCGATCATGCAGCCGACAATGGCCTGCGCCGCCAGATAACAGGGGCGAGGGATGCTCAACTTCACCCCGCGCAGGCTCAAAATGAGACCGGCGATCAGCGGCCCCAGCAGCAGCGCTGCCGGCAGGTGTATTCGTAACAGCAGCGAGGAAAAGAGAACAGAGAGCAGCAGCAATATCAGCCAGTGCCCGATCGCGCGACGCGACGCCAAGATGCACCACCCCGGAAAAAGGATTAAAAAACCAGTATATACAGGTTTGGCCCGCTTTGCAGGCCGGGATGCCGGCGACGTGGGTCGCCGGCCTGGCGGGATTATTCGTCGCCCTTTTTCTGACTCAGACCATATTCACGCAGTTTATTGGCGATGGCGGTATGCGACACCCCCAGCCGCTTCGCCAGCTTACGTGTGCTGGGGTAGCTGCGATAGAGCTGGGTCAGCACCGAGCGCTCAAAGCGGCGGGTGATGTCGTCCAGCGACCCTTCCATGGCCTCCTCGCCCACCGGCAGCGAGGCGACGTCATGGTCCGGCAGCAGAATGTCCTGTGGACGCAGCTCAAATCCTTCCAGCTGGGTCAGTGCGCGATAGACGGCATTCTTCAGCTGGCGGACGTTGCCGGGCCAGCTGTAGCGGGTAAGCACCGTACTGAGATCGGCAGAGAGCTTCGGCCGCGGGATCCCCTGCTCGTCGGCAAAGCGGGCCACGAACAGCTCCGTCAGCGGCATGATGTCCTGCGGGCAATCGCGCAGCGGCGGCAGATACAGCGTCAGGACGTTGAGGCGATAGTAGAGATCTTCGCGGAAAAGCCCTTTCTGCACCAGCTCGATCAGGTTTTTCTGCGTCGCGCAGATCACCCGCACATCGACGTGCACTTCATGATCCTCGCCAACGCGGCGGAAGGTGCCGTCGTTGAGAAAGCGCAGCAGCTTAGTCTGCATCCGCGGCGACATCTCACCAATTTCATCCAGCAGCACCGAGCCGCCGTTGGCTTGCTCGAAGAAGCCCTTCTTGCCCTGCAGCGCGTCGCCAAACAGCTCGCTCTCGACCGCGTCCTCGGGAATGGAGCCACAGTTGAGCGCCAGATAGGGTTTGCCCGCCCGCGGACTGGCCAGATGGCAGGCATGGGCCAGCAGATCTTTACCGGTGCCGGTGTCGCCGACAATCAGCAGCGGCGCGCTGAGCATCGCCAGCTTGCGCGCTTGCTCCACCACGTGGCGCATTTTCGGCCCCACCGCGAGGATCTGACTGAAAGCGCTGGTATCCTGGCTGGTCATGGTCTGCAGCTGGCGTCCCATGCGCACGGTTGAGCGCAACATCGCCACGGCGCCGGTCAGCACTCGCTCGTTATGCTCGCCTTCCAGATAGACCGGAGTCACTTCCAGCAGGTAGTTCTGCCCATTCACCACCACATGCTCCGCATGCGTCTCCTGCGGGCTGCTCTCCAGCCAGCGCTGAACGTTAAAATCGGCGATCAGCTGGGCCACCGGGTGGTTACGCAGCTTCGCCTGGCTTTGGCCAAACAGCAGGCAGCTGGCGGGGTTCGCCAGTTCCACCCGACCTTTGGTATCCAGCGACAGCACCGGCTCCGGCATCGCTACCAGCAGCGCGCTGAGCGCCAGGTGTTCACGTTCAGACGGCATCCAGGGCACGGTGCGCACGTCCGTCACGCCGGCGATACGGCGGATCTCAGCCATCAGGCTGCTGAACGTGGCGAATTCCAGTTCGGCGAAATTGAGGTAAATTCGGCCAATAGGGTCAATATCGATACCGCGCAGGTCAATACCACGCAGCACCAGCAAATCGAGCAATTCACGAGTCAGACCGAGACGGTCTTCACAAAAGACTTCAAGACGCATGGGAGTGTTCACCCTAAAAGTGCCAATGACGGGAGAATAATAGGCCAGGAATGGGTTTTCGGGAAGCTAACTGTCAACAATTATTGACAGTGTGGCGGAAAAATGGGCGCTGTGGCGTAAAGTCAGACGGTCAGTGGTTAAATCACCGGCCAGGCGGCCGGTGAGTCTTGGGTCAGGCGTGGAAAGCAGGCAGCCACTGACGGTTCTCAGCGATCACCTCATCCAACGCCAGTTCGAGCTTCTCGCCGCTGACGATCAGCGGATTCAGCATCAGAGCACGCCATGCGGTGTGGCGGTTGCCGGTGAGCGCGGCCTCGATAGTCAGCTGTTCAAATGATTTCATCAGCTGCAGCAAACGCAGGGTATCTTCCGGGAACGGCGCCACATTGAGAGGTAGCGGACCAGAAGCGGTAATCAGCGAGCTGACCTCTACCGCGCAGTCATCCGGCAGGCCATTGATGGCGCCGTTATTACGCGTGTTGACGTGCATGATAATCCGCTTGTCGTTGTAGATGGCATTCATCAGCTCGCAGGCCGCCTCGGAATAGTACTGGCCGCCGCGCCCTTCCAGCGCCTTCGGTTTGACTGCCAGGTGCGGGTCGCGGTACTGGTCAAACAAGATTTTTTCCAGCTGCTTAACCACTTCCCCGCGGGTTCCTTCGCCGCCCGCCTCCGCCAGCTCCTGGCGCAGCAGATCGTCTTTCATGTAGTAATAACGCAGATAGGCGCAGGGGATCATGCCTAAGCCCTGCAGCAGATGCGACGGCCAACGGAACGGCGGAATGTTGCGCGGCACCAGCGGATCCCGACCGGCGTTGATCTCGGCTATCACCTCCGGCAGCCATTCTTTACCTTTGTGCAGGATCTGGCGCACGAAGATAAAGTGGTTCAGGCCGGCGACCTGCATCACCACCTCTTTTTCGTCAGCGCATTGCAGCAGAGTGGTTATCCCTTTTTGCATAATCACCGGCACGTTACACAGGCCGACGGCTTTGATGCGGCTGTGGCGCAGGATCGCTTCGGTCACCATCCCCGACGGGTTGGTAAAGTTCAGCAGCCAGGCGTCGGGACACAGTCGCTCCATATCGGCAGCGATCTCCAGGGCGATGGGAATGGTGCGACAGGCGTTGGCGAAGCCGCCAAGACCATTGGTCTCCTGGCCGATCAAGCCATACTTGAGTGAGATACGTTCATCGCTGATGCGGGCGTCAAGGCAGCCGGCGCGAAACTGCGAGCAGACGAAATCGGCATCGCGCAGCGCGCTTTCCCGGTCAAGGGTGGCCACCACTTCAATAGTCAGCCCGGCTTTGGCGATCATTCGCCGCGCCAGTCCGGCGATAATCTCGACTTTCTCTTTGCCCTCTTCAATGTCCACCAGCCATAGCGAAGCGACTGGCATTTCATGATAGCGGTTGAGCAAACCTTCAATCAGTTCCGGGGTGTAGCTGGAGCCACCGCCAATCACCACAATTTTGAGTCCTGACATGGTATACCTCGGTTTAGTTACGATATAACTATTTAAAACCGGCAAAACTGGCCTAACAAACGAATTAAATCGGCCTATGCATGAACTCAATTAATGCATAAGGGAGACAATCTGTGCTTGAGCAACAAAGCATCCTTGCGCTGCTGCAGACCTTTGAGGTGACCGCCCGCCACCTGAGCTTTACCCTTGCCGCGCATGAAATGAACCTTACCCAGGGAGCGGTCAGCCATCGGATCCGCAGGCTGGAGATGCACATCGGGTTTCGCCTGTTTATCCGCATGACGCGTAAACTGGCGCTGACAGAGGAAGGTAAGCGGCTGCTGGCGACGTTAAGCCATTCGCTGCGGGCGATTAACGATGAAATTGAGGATATTCGCGATCAGGATCTGCGCGGCACGCTGCATATTGGTATTGCGCCGACGCTGGCCCATCTGTGGCTGATGCCGCGTCTGCCGCGCTTTCAGGCGCAATGGCCGGGACTGAATCTGCAGTTTCGCGTGCGCGCCGGGGTGATGGATTTTAACGAGGAGCGGGTGGATCTGGCAATTTACTACGGCGCCACGCGCTATCCCGATCTTTATCAACAGCGGCTGATGGCGGAAAGTTTGCTCCCGGTCTGCTCCCCGCGTTATCGCCAACAGTATCGTCCGCTGAGCGGCGGCGACCAGGCGGCGCTCGTCTGGATCCATGCGTGCGAATCCACCGACGTACAGGATCAATTTGCGGAATGGCGCCTGTGGTGCCAGCACAGCGGACAGGCGTTACCTTTTGACGGCCGGTATTACGCGGTGAATAACCACTCGCTGGCCATCGAGATGGCGCTCAATGGACTCGGCGTGGTGATGGGGCGTAAAACGCTGATCCAGCCGCTGCTCGACGCCGGCAGGCTGGTGGCTTTGTCTGAAAATGAAGCGCCCTCGCCCTTTGGCTATGACCTGATTTGTCCGCAGGAGAACCGTTCCCGCCCGCGCTTTCGCGCCTTCAGCGAGTGGCTGGCGGCGGAATGCGCCTAATCGAATATTGCCAGGGTGCGCGTGCCAGAGCTTGACGTCGTAGGCCGGGCAAGGCGAAGCCGCCGCCCGGCAATGTCTCTCAGCAGGGGTTAGTTTTCCGGGCGGGTTTTGCTTTTCTGCAGGGTCTCTTTTAACTGCCCAATCAGCTCGCGACGAAAATCGCCGAGCCGCGGTTTATCATCGGCGATCCACGGCAGCGGGCGGCACAGCTCCATCGCCTTGATCCCGAGACGGGCGGTCAGCAGGCCGGCGCCAATGCCCTGCGCGGCGCGCGCCGACAGCCGGGCCGCCAGATCCTGCGACATCCAGTCCATCCCCACCTCGCGCACCAGTTCGCTGGCGCCAGCGAAAGCGATATTAAGCAACACCAGGCGAAACAGTCGCAGACGGCTGTAATACCCGAGCTCAATGCCGTACAACGTGGCGATTCGGTTGATCAGCCGCAGGTTCCGCCAGGCGATAAACGCCATATCCACCAGCGCCAGCGGACTGACGGCAATCATCAGCGTCGACTCCGCCGCCGAACGGCTGATTTCCCGCCGCGCCTGGGCATCGAGCACCGGCTGCACCAGCTGCGCATAAAGGCTCACCACTTCACGGTCGCTTTGCGTTTCGTGGATCGCGGCATACCAGCGCTGCAGCGCCGGATGCGATTGATCCAGCCCGGCCTGCTGCGCCAGCTTCTCACAAAACGCTTTCGCTTTACCGACCGCGTGACTGTGCAGCATATCGCGCGCTTCATCGCGTTCGTGGGCGCGCTGGCGCAGTCGCCACAGACGGCGCCACTCGGTGGCCACAGATCCGACGCCGGCCCCGACGATCAGCGCCCCGGCGACGCAGCCGCCCAGCGCAATCCAGTCCTGGGTCTGCCAGGCGTTAGCCGTCCATTGCACGCCTTGCGCCACGACGCTGACGCCGAAGATCGCCAGTCCGGCGCTGACCATCCGCCGCCACAGGCTGCGTTTGGGTCGCAGAACCGACTCCACCACCGCTTCCGCCGCCCCCTCTTCCTCTTCGCCGGTCACCAGCCGCGCTGGCGCGAAGTTGTCGGCCTCCAGGGTGTCGAAGGCGCGAGCGCCTTTCAGCGGCGGAATTTTCTCCGCTTGCAGCGGCCCATCAAAATCAATCCGCGGTTTTAACGGTTCGCTCATCGCAGTTTATCTCCAATCAAAAATTCCAGCGCCGCGTCGAGACGAATGTGCGGCAAAGGCCGATCGACATCCATGACCTGCGGACGAAAGTTTTCAAACTGAAATCGCTGCTGCTGCCAGAAGGCCTGGCCCGGCAGGCGCGCCGGCACCTCACCGGGATAGATGGTCAACGGCTGGCCGTCGCTCAGGCGATTGCCGCGCAGGGCGGGAATTTTCTCGCCATTCACCTCAATCAGCCCGCTCTGGGTCGCCTGAATAGACGCCAGCCCCAGGCAATCCATACTGATCCCTTCAAAGGCGGCGTTCTGCCACGCGTCCTGAATCAGTTGCTGCAGGAGCGACACCATATTGCTGTGCTGATCGATCGTGACGTGATCGGCTTTGGTAGCGGCAAACAGCAGCTTGTCGATAACCGGCGAAAACAACCGGCGGAACAAGGTGCGCTGCCCGTAATGGAAACTTTGCATCAGCTGGGTCAATGCCAGACGCATATCGTTAAACGCCTGCGGCCCGCTGTTGAGCGGCTGCAGACAGTCCACCAGCACAATCTGCCGGTCGAAGCGCAGGAAGTGCTCTTTGTAGAATCCCTTCACCACCCTTTCGCAATAGTATTTGTAGCGTTCGCGCAGCATGCCGGCGTTGCTGTGTTTATCGGCCTGCGCCAGCTTGGCTTCGCCGACGGCGTCGACGTCGGGCCACGGGAAAAACTGCAGCGCCGGCGCGCCCGCCATTTCTCCGGGCAGGACAAAGCGCCCGGGTTGGATAAAGTGCAGCCCTTCACGCTTACAGGCGTGGAGATAGTCCGTCCAGGCGGCAGCGATATCCGCCAGCCGAGCCTCGTCGGCAGGGGCTAGCGGATCCAGCCCGGCGCACAGCTGCCGCCAGCGGGCCGACCACTCCGCACGCTGTCCCTGCAGGAGCCCGGTCATCTGTCGCGACCAGCTCAGATAATCCTGCGCCAGCATCGGCAGGTCGAGCAGCCACTCGCCCGGATAGTCGACGATCTCCAGATACAGCGTGGAGGTATCTTTAAAATGGCGCAGCAGGGAGTCATTCGAACGGTAGCGCAGCGCGAGACGGATCTCGCTCACCCCGCGCGTCGGGGTTGGCCACATGGGGGGTTGGCCGTACAGCTGGGCCAGCCCTTCGTCGTAGGTGAATCGGGGAATGCCAAAGTCCCGCTGCGGCACGCGCTTGACGCCGAGCAGCCGCTCTTCGCGTGCGGCGCTCAGCAGCGGCAGGCGGGCCCCCGTGTGGATATTCAACAGCTGGTTGACCAGCGCGGTGATAAACGCCGTTTTACCGCTCCGGCTCAGGCCGGTCACCGCCAGACGTAAATGCCGGTCAACCCCGCGGTTGACCAGCGCATTCAATTCAGTTTTCAGTCGCTTCATCGCCAGTCCGTTATGCCCTGAAGGTATGTCTAGTCATCATAAGCGATCTGCCGGGGATAAGCAGGACAACGTTAATCCTTTTGCGCCTTCCCCACGGCGGCATTATTTCATCCCGCGCGTGACGCGGTTGGCCAGCCGGCTGAGCAGCGGCTCCAGCGCCACCGCCAGCAGCATTTTCAGCGGCCGACGCGCGACCGATTTAACCGCCCAGCCGGCAACGCCCGCCGGGCCATAACGCAGCGCGGTCAGCAGCGCCAGCTTACCGACGATTTTCAGACCGGGCTTCACCTGCTGCCCGGCGCGTTGCCATTTGCTATTCATGCGTTGCCTCATTCGTTAGAAACAGGATTTACAGCTGGCGAAAGCGGCTGCGCAGCGTAAAGGTGTCGGAGGTCACATACCGCTCCATTTCACGCAGACGCTGTTCACCGGAGGCCAGTTCGGCATCCACGGCGGCCAGCAGATCGCCATTGCTCGGCGCTTTATGACCGTACAGCTCGCTGTCCGGTATCGGATCCAGAGCAAAAGTCAAAATGATGTAGGCCACCAGGACAAAGAAAAAGAGGCCGAAAATCATCGCCAGCACGGTAATCAGGCGCACCAGCTTCACCGGGACATCAAGATGCTGAGCAATGCCCGCGCAGACGCCCTTTACCATCCCGCGCTGCGGGATACGCCACAGTTTTTTATTCAGATCCAGCCCGGCCATTATTTGTCCCTCCAGTTCGGATGTTCGGCGTCCAGGATCGCTTCCAGCGCCTGAATGCGTTCGCGCATCCGCTTCGCGTCATCGGTCAACTGCAGCAGCCGTTGCTGCTCATTTTGCGTCAGACTGCCGTTGGCGCCGCGATTGTTGTAGTGCAGCCACAGCCAGACCGGCAGAACAAACAGCACAAACAGCGTCAGCGGAATGGCGAGAAAAAGCATGCTCATGTGTACTCCTTACAGGGGGTGAGCCGCGGCGCAACGCCGCGCCGCGCAATCATACTTACTGGTTGGACTGATTCATTTTGGCTTTCAACGCCGCCAGCTGCTCGCTGATTTCATCGTCCGCTTTCAGTTCGGCAAACTGCTGATCCAGCGTCTGCTGCTTGCCAAAGCGGTGGCTCTCCGCTTCCGCTTCCATCTGATCGATGCGACGCTCAAAGGATTCAAAGCGCGCCATCGCCTCATCCAGTTTACCGCTGTCCAGCTGGCGACGCACATCGCGGGACGAACTCGCCGCCTGATGGCGCAGCGCCAGCGCCTGCTGACGGGCGCGGGTTTCGCTGAGTTTGTTCTCCAGCTCGCCAATCTCTTTTTTCATCCGCGCCAGGGTTTCATCCACCAGCTGCACTTCATGATCCAGCTGAGCGATAAGGTCGGTCAGCTTTTGTTTTTCGATCAGCGCCGCCCGGGCCAGATCCTCTTTCTCTTTGCGCAGGGCCAGCTCGGCTTTTTCCTGCCATTCCGCCTGCTGGGCGACCGCCTGCTCAATACGACGTGACAGCTGTTTCTTTTCCGCCAGCGCGCGGGCCGATGTCGAACGCACCTCAACCAGCGTGTCTTCCATCTCCTGGATCATCAGACGCACCAGCTTTTGCGGGTCCTCCGCTTTCTCCAGCAGGGAGTTGATGTTGGCGTTCACGATGTCGGCAAAACGAGAAAAAATACCCATAATTTCAATCCTCATAGTTCTGGTTTCAGGCATTCACCTGTGGCTTAGCTAATACAAATGGCGTGCCAACTTTTTATCTTATTGATTTTAAACAGGGTGGTTGCGAAACGTGCTGGGCATTGCTACAGTCACCTGGTTAATTACACTACTTAATGGCGAAATTCATCATGGCGCAGTACAAGGATAATCTGCTGGGCGAGGCCAATAGCTTTCTCGAGGTGCTGGAACAGGTTTCCCGGCTGGCCCCGCTGGATAAACCGGTGCTGGTCATCGGCGAGCGCGGCACCGGGAAAGAGCTTATCGCTAACCGTCTCCACTACCTCTCCAGCCGCTGGCAGGGGCCGTTTATCTCGTTGAACTGCGCGGCGCTGAACGATAATCTGCTCGACTCGGAGCTGTTCGGCCACGAAGCCGGGGCCTTCACCGGGGCCAGCAAGCGCCATCCCGGGCGCTTCGAGCGCGCCGACGGCGGGACGCTGTTTCTCGATGAGCTGGCGACAGCCCCAATGCTGGTGCAGGAGAAGCTGTTAAGAGTGATTGAATATGGCGAGCTGGAGCGCGTGGGCGGCAGCCAGCCGCTGCAGGTTAACGTCCGGCTGGTGTGCGCCACCAACGCTGACTTGCCGCAGATGGTCGAGGAAGGTCATTTTCGCGCCGACCTGCTCGACCGCCTGGCCTTCGACGTGGTACAGCTCCCCCCGCTGCGCGACCGGCAGAGCGACATCATGCTGCTCGCCAACCAGTTTGCCATCCAGATGTGCCGCGAACTCGGTCTGCCGCTGTTTCCCGGCTTTAGCGAACGAGCGACCGCGACGCTGCTCGGCTACCGCTGGCCGGGGAATATTCGCGAACTGAAGAACGTCGTTGAGCGCTCGGTGTATCGCCACGGCGACAGCGAACATGAGCTGGACGCGATTATTATTAACCCTTTTCGTCAGTCCCCCGGCTCTCCGCCGGAAGCCGCGCCCGGCGATGAGCTGCCCGCGCTACCGCTGGATCTGCGCAATTTCCAGCTCCAGCAGGAAAAACGCCTGCTGCAGCGGAGTCTGGAGCAGGCGAAGTATCATCAGAAGCAGGCGGCGGAGCTGCTGGGATTAACCTATCACCAGCTCCGCGCGCTGCTGAAAAAGCATCAGCTGTGAGAGGCGCGCGGCAGCAGCAGCGCGCTCACCGCCATCGCCCCCAGACATAAGACGGCGTTAAACCACAGGGCATACTGGGCGGCATGGGCCATGCCCAGCGGTAAAAGCAGCGCGAAAAGTGACGCTGTCACGGCGATACCCATCGCCCCGCCCAGCGAGCTGCCCATCTTATAGATCCCCGAGGCGACACCGATTTTGTTCTCCGGGGCATTGGCCACCGCGGTATCCGTCGATGGCGTGGCGTAGCAGCCCAGTCCGAGGCCAAACAGCACGTTGCTGGCGAACACCACCCCGATATACAGCGCCTTTTCGAGAAAGGTGCAGGATATCAGCGCGATGGCGATAGCGGTCAACACCGGACCGGCCATCATCGGCAGCCGGGCGCCATAGCGCTGCAGCAGCTTCTCGCCGACCCGGATCATCGCCAGGACGGTCACCAGATAGCCGAGGGTCATCATCCCGCTCTCCAGCGGCGTCAGGTGGTGCCCTTGCTGCAGCCAGATGCTGGCGATCATCATGGTGCCAATCGCCCCATTGAGCAGAAAGTTCGACAGCACTGCCGCACCGTAGGCCCGATTGCGGAACAGCGCAAAATCAATCAGCGCCGCCTCGCCTTTGCGCATGCCGTTGCGGATAAATATCGTCCCCGCCGCCAGCGCCCCGGCCAGCATGGTCAACGACAGCGGGCTGCTCCAGCCCCAGCCGTGGCCCTTGCTGATAAACAGATTCACCAGCACCAGCGCAACAATCAGGCTCAGCAGACCGCCGACGTCCAGCTTATGCTGGCTGGCGCTGGCGCTGCGGCTCTCCGGCGTGCCGCGCAGCAAAAACAGCGCCAGCAGGGCAACGGCGATCGAGAAGACGAAGATCCAGCGCCAGCCCAGTCCGGTGGCGATAGCCCCGCCAACGAAGGAACAGAGACCGCTGCCGCCCCACGAGCCGATGACCCAGAAGCTGACCGCCCGCTGCCGCGCACGCCCCTCATACCAGGTCTTAATCAGCGCCAGCGTCGCCGGCATAATGCAGGCTGCCGACAGCCCCTGCAGCACCCGGCCGGCCAGGAACAGTCCCGGTCCCTGAGCGACCACCAGCATGGCGCTGCCGACGATACTCAGCCCCAGCCCGAGGGTGGTCATCCGCATCCGGCCAAACTTGTCCGCCAGGCCGCCGCTGGCGACCACGAAGCAGCCGCTGAACAGCGCGCTGAGACTGACGGCCAGAGTTAAGGTTTCAAGAGAGATATCAAGGCTGCTTTTCATCGCCGGCACCACGTTAATCACCGACTGGGCGAACAGCCAGAAGGTTAAAACGCTTAACACAATCCCCACCAGCAGGCGATCGTTGCCGACAAACGGGGTGTCGCTTATTGTGACAGTGCTCATCGCATGGCCCTCCCGTTTCTCGTGATTAGCGCAGATAGCGTTCCGTCAGGCCACACCACAGCGCCGCGCCGGTCAGCAACAGCGCGTCGTTGAAGTCATACCCCGGGTTATGCACCATGCAGCGATCCGGCTCATCGCCAGCGCCGATGGTGAAATAGCTGCCATGCGGGTGCTGCTCCAGCATGAAGGCAAAATCTTCACTGCCCATAAACGGCTTCACCTCGCCCACCTGCTCTGCGCCAAACAGCGCTGTCGCCACCTCCCGCACCATGGCGTTCGTCGCCGGATCGTTACGCAACACCGGGCTGCCGTTGACGTGGGTCAGCGTGGCGGTGGCATTGAAGCTCTCCGCCTGGGCCACGGCGATATCATGGATCCGCTGCAGCACGGTCTCGCGCACCTGCTCATTGAGGGTGCGCACCGTGAGCTTCATCAGCACGTGATCGTTAATGATATTGGGCGCATGACCGGCCTGGATGCTGCCGACGGTCACCACCGCCGGCTCAAACGGGGTGATATTGCGCGAGACAATGGACTGTAGCGCGAGGGTAATATGGCAGGCCACCAGCGTGGCATCCACCGTATGCTCCGGCACCGCGCCGTGGCCGCCAACGCCCTTCACTTCAATATGCAGCGTATCGGAGGAGGCCATCATCGCCCCGTCGCGCAGGCCGATCTTGCCCAACGGCTGACCCGGCATATTGTGCAGGCCGAAGATGGCGTCGCAGGGGAACTGGTCAAACAGACCGTCATCGACCATTACCCGCCCGCCGTACAGCAACTCTTCCGCGGGCTGGAAAATCAGCTGTAGCGTGCCGGTAAACTGGCGGGTGCGCGCCAGATATTCAGCTGCGTAGAGCAGCGTGGTGGTGTGCCCGTCATGGCCGCAGCCGTGAAAGCGCCCTTCAACCTGGCTTGCCCACGGCTTACCGCTCCGTTCCTGCATCGGCAGGGCATCCATATCCGCCCGCAGGCCAAGGCGTTTTTTCCCCTCGCCGACGCGCAGCGTGCCCACCACTCCGGTGCCCGCCAGGCCGCGGTGAACCTCGTATCCCCACTCGCCAAGCAGTCGGGCGACCTCGCTGCTGGTCTGGTGCTCTTCAAAGCCGATCTCCGGCTGCTGGTGGAACCGACGACGCAGAGCGATAAATTGCGCCTCGTTAACCTGCAATGCTTCTAGCAACGGATGTGTCATTTTTGTTATTCCTGTGTTGTGTTTGCACGACACTTTCGAGTTTATGCGGGTGGCTCAGCTTGCAGGCGCGCTTTTTTGTTTTATATTGACGAAAAATCAATGAGTGTTTTTCATACATATCGGTTATGACAAAAAACAACCGGTTGTTTTTTGTCTACAGAGGAGAGTCATGTGGAGCAGCATGCAGGCGGCTTTAGCGTCACCGTACGCGATGTGCGTCAGCTGACCCAGCCGGAAAGCGATCTGCTGACGCTGCTGTGGGTGCTGGAGGGAAGCGTAAATCTGGCGGTGGCGGAAGGTGCGTCGCAGCCGCTCGTCGCCGACGGGCTGGCGATCGTTAACCGCAACCGTCGCTGGAGCCTGCGCAGCGCCGGGGCCAACGCCGTGATGATCCTCACCCTCTCCGCCAGCTGGCTGGCCCGCCTCGATAATGCCTTTTTTGCCGTCGATTACCAGATAACGCCGCGCACCCGGGATGCCGATGACGGCCTGCGTCGCCTGATGCGCCAGCTGCTGGTGAGCGGCCTGGTCAATCATCCTGGCCATTACCGACTGGAGGCCAACCGCTGGCTGAGTGAGATAGCGCTGCTGCTGGCCACGCGCTTTAGCCAGCCCATCGCCTCCACACCCCGGCGCGATACCGAAAAATGGAGCCGGAGAATAGCCAGCGTGGTGGCGCGGATCGACGCTAACTATCAGCGTCGCCTCTCGTTGCAGGAGGTGGCGGCCGCGGAATTTGTCTCCGAGGCCTGGCTGTCACGCTTATTTCGCAAAGAGGTCGGGGTAAGTTTTGTCCAGTACCTCACCGCGCTGCGCCTGCGCCACGCCGCCGACCAGCTATTAACCACCCGCAAAACCGTCCAGCAAATCGCCCGCGAACAGGGATTCGCCAGTACGCGAATGATGAGCGATTTGTTTAAGCGCCAGCACGGCGTGACGCCGCGCCAGTATCGTGAACAGCATCCTCTGGAGCTTGCCCGACCGCGCCCGCCGCAGGCCGATCGCTGGCAGCCGGTGGCGGCCGACCGGCTGTATGCGCGACTCAATGAGCCGGAACCACGCGACCGGGAAAGTCCCCCCCTGCCGATCAACCCACCGCAGACCCGGGAGATCAATCTGCGCGATCGTCCAGCGCGCCCCGTAGCGCTGCGCCATACCCGGATGGTGGTGACCGTGCGCGAACTGGACGATCTGCTGCGCGAAGATGTGCGCCGGGAACTCGAACAGCTGCACCACGCCCTACCAGTGTATGCCATCGATATCAACGATCCCTTTCTCAGCAGTCGGCTGTTCGGCACCGGCTGGGACGATCCGCAGATGGCCGGCTACGCCTGCTGGTACAACCTGCAGCAGATTTTTAGCTGGCTGGCGGAGATGGGCTGGCAGGTGATCCTGCACACCGGCGTCACCACCCGCAGTGACCTGCTGCAGCGCTTCCTGCAGCTCGCCGCCAACCATTTTCCGCCAGCCACGCTCAACAGCTGGCGCTTTGTCTGGCACTGGTCGCCGCAGGCCAGCGAAGCTGCGCGCCAGGCCGCCTGGCGGCAGCAGCGCGGGGTCCTTCATCGCCTGCTGCCGCAGCCGCAGCTGGGGATCTGGCACCGCTTTGCTCCCAGCGATCCCGGGAACGATCCGCTGTTCCACTCGCCGCTGCTGGCAGAGGCGGATTTTCTCGCCTGCCAGGCAGATGCCAACGAACAGCTGGATCTGGCCCAGGCAGACAGCAGCCGCCTGGCCTCCAGCGAACATTACCCGCTGCACAAGCTGCGGCAGATCCACAGCGCCCTGCGCCAGCGTCAGCTCAACCTGCCGCTGTGGCTGCTCTCCTGGAATACGCTGACCGGCGATACGCGGGATACCAACGGCCGCTTTTTTCGCGGCGCGCTGCTGATGGATAATCTGCTGGGGGTGGCGGACCAGGTCTGGCTGGCGGGCTTCTGGTTAAATTCAGGCCTCCAGGGCGAAGCTCGCGCCAACGGCAAGCTCGATACCTCCAGCCTGGCGCTGCACTATCTGCACGGCCTGCCGCGCCCGGTTTACTGGGTACTCTGGCTCTGGCGGCGGCTGCGCGGCGAGATCCTGGTTCACGATAAAAACCTGCTGCTGCTCCACCACCAGGGTCACTACCAGCTGCTGCTGCGCAATACGGTGGTCTACAATCCCTGGCTCTCCAGCGAAGCGGCCTTTATCCAGCGCTTCAGCCAGCCCTACAGCGTGCGGCTGCAGGGCCTGGATGGCAGCTGGCGCATCAAACAGCACCTGTTCGATCAGCACCACGGCGCGTTGTTCCCGCTGGTGGACGCCTTTCGCAGCCGCAGCGGCCCTGACGCCGAGGATTATCAGTGGCTGATGCATCAGGCCCGTCCGGCGCTCAGCGTGGATGAAGCCAGGCTCGATGGCTATTGGCTGCGGATCGACTCGCTGCAGAGCAATGCGCTGGTGCTGTACGAGTTTACCCCTCAGTCGCCCACAGCCCCCTGAAGTAAACCGTGAATTTTCCGCTGGCTTTCCGTCGTTGCCGGATTAAAGACCAGCAGGGAAAGATCGGGACGGCCCTCCACGGCAAAGGAGGTAAATTCCAGGTCGAGCTGACCCATCTGCGGGTGGTTAATGCGCTTATAGCCTTCTCCATGACCGGCGACGTCATGGCTTTGCCAAAAACGGGCGAACTCGACGCTCTGCTGGCTGAGCTCCGCGATCAACTGGTCAGTTTCTTTCGTGGCGCCCATCCGCGTGACGTCGGCGCGGAAGGCGTTGACGATAAGCTGCCCCACCCTCTGCCAGTCCTCCAGAGTGCAGCGGGCCTCCGGCCGGGTAAACAGGCGGCGCAGCACGTTGCGCTCCGCCAGCGGCAGTTGGCTGTAGTCGGTCAGCACCCTGGCCGCCGGCGCGTTCCAGGCGATGACGTCCCAGCTGGCGGTGCGGATAATCGCCGGAATGGTGAAAGCGTCAAGCACCCGCTGCAGCCGCGGCGTCATATCATCCGTCACCGTCAGACGCGTCTGCGGCGGATGGCCAAAGGCGAGAATAAACAGATGCTCGCGCTCCGGGGTGGTCAGCCGCAGACCGCGGGCGATCCGCTCCAGCACCTCGCGGGAAGGCGCCCCACCGCGCCCCTGTTCAAGCCAGGTATACCAGGTCGGGCTGATGCTGGCGAGCTGCGCGACCTCTTCGCGGCGCAGCCCCGGGGTGCGCCGGCGTCCCGCCGGGAAGCCAAACGTTGCCGGATCGAGACGCTGGCGGCGGGCGCGGAGAAAATCGCCTAAAGCATGGTTGTCAGAAGTGTTCATCATCTGCCTGTGGGTTCTGCCTGTTAGAATTTATACCCCGATAATGTCTCTACTTTTATAGTATGACATCGCAGGTAGGATACGCCTGAAACCCATTCAGGAGATCCATGATGCGTATATTTCTTACCGGCGCGAGCGGATTTATCGGCTCACGTATTCTTCCGGCGCTGCAGGCGTCGGGCCATCAGGTTATCGGCCTCGCGCGCAGCGAAAGCACCGCACAGGCCCTGAAGGCGGCCGGCGCCGAGGTGCATCGCGGCACGCTGGATGCCCCGGAGTCGCTGCTGGCTGGCGTCGGGAACGCCGACGCGGTGATCCATACCGCCTTCGACCACGACTTCAGCCGCTTTGCCGCTAACTGCGAGAAAGACCGCCAGGCGATCCTGGCCCTGGGCCAGGCGCTGCGAGGCAGCACGCGGCCGCTGGTGATCACCTCCGGCACGCTGATGGGCGACGACGGGAGCGGCGCCCCGGCCCGGGAGTCGTTCTTCAACTCAGCGCACCCCAGCCCGCGCACCGCCTCAGAGCTCGCCGGCCAGCAGTTGCTGGAGGCGGGAGTGGATGTCAGGGTGGTCCGCTTACCGCAGGTGCATGACACCGTGCGTCAGGGACTGCTGACCTGCTATATCGAACGCGCGGTCGCCAACGGGGCGGTAGCCCTGCGCGGCGAGGGAAGCAACCGCTGGTCAGCCGCCCATGTCGATGACGTCGCACGTCTGTATGTCAGCGCGCTGCTTCAGGGCGCGGCCGGCGAGCGCTATCATGCGGTGGCCGAAGAGGGGATCGCGTTACGCGATATTGCCGCGGTAATTGCCCACGGATTAAACCTGCCGCTGACCCACCTGGATGAGTCGCAGGTCGACGCCTGGTTCGGCTGGTTTGCGCCGTTTACCGCCCTTGACCTGCGCGCCAGCTCGGCATGGACCCGCGAGCGCTTGCAGTGGCAGCCGGTTGGCCCCGGGCTGCTGGAGGACCTGCAGAATATGGACTATCATAAAGTGACACTGTCACAATAATCGAAACACGCTCCCCCTGTATCACACCCGACGGGTATGGCTAGTCGCCCGTCGGGTCATCGGCTTTCTCCCCGCTATACTGAATCTATTCTCTAGCGTCCGCACGTCGTCGCCGTTTGGTCAACCGCGGCCAAACAGAGCTGACTGGCGATATCGGCGATAAAAAGTTACCATGTTTCACTATACAGACTCGGTTCCGCGACTATTTTAATCAATTGACTGAATACTATACGCACCCGGTAACCGCATTATCCCTCAGGCTTGTTGAAGGCGGTGGTGAATGTCTATTAATCTTAATAAGATAGAGTTCAGCTCTATAATCAAACAGAAAATATGCGCCTGAAATTGTCATCTCTCCTGGCAGCCGTTTCCCTGCTGTGTGGGCCAGCTTTTGCCGCCCCTGCGCTCCCCGACCGCGCCGATATCCGCGATAGCGGTTTCGTCTATTGCGTCAGCGGCCAGGTTAATACCTTTAACCCGCAGAAAGTCAGCAGCGGCCTGATTGTCGATACGCTGGCCGCTCAGATCTACGATCGTCTGCTTGACGTCGATCCCTATACCTACCGGCTGGTCCCCGAGCTGGCGGAGAGCTGGGAAGTTCTCGATAACGGCGCCACCTACCGCTTTCACCTGCGCCGCCACGTCCCGTTTCAACGCACGGCGTGGTTTACCCCGACGCGGGACTTTAATGCCGATGACGTCATTTTTACCTTTGGCCGTATTTTTAACCGCGACCATCCGTGGCACAACGTCAACGGCAGCAGCTTCCCCTACTTCGACAGTCTGCAGTTTGCTGACAGCGTGGAGAGCGTCCGCAAGCTGGATAATCAGACCGTGGAGTTTCGCCTCAAGCGGCCGGACGCCTCGTTCCTCTGGCATCTGGCCACCCACTATGCGTCAATTACCTCTGCCGAATATGCCGCCCGCTTAACGCAGGACGACCGCCAGGAGCAACTGGATCGCCAGCCGGTTGGCACCGGCCCGTTCCAGCTATCCGATTACCGCTCCGGACAATATGTTCGCCTGCAGCGCCACCCCGGCTACTGGCGCGGCAAACCGTTGATGCCCCAGGTGGTGGTCGACCTTGGCTCCGGCGGCACCGGCCGCCTGTCGAAACTGCTGACCGGAGAATGCGACGTGCTGGCCTGGCCAGCCGCCAGCCAGTTGACGATCCTGCGTGACGACCCGCGCCTGCGCCTGACGCTGCGCCCGGGAATGAACATCGCCTGGCTGGCCTTCAACACCGCTAAGCCGCCGCTGGATAATCCTGAGGTGCGCCATGCCCTGGCGCTGGCGATTAACAACCAGCGCCTGATGCAGTCCATCTACTATGGCACCGCGGAGACGGCGGCGTCCATGCTGCCGCGGGCCTCGTGGGCCTACGATAATGACGCTAAAATTACCGAATATAATCCGCAGGAGGCCCGCGCCCGCCTGAAAGCCCTGGGGCTGGAAAACCTGACCCTCAAGCTGTGGGTGCCCACCAGCTCGCAGGCGTGGAATCCCAGCCCGCTGAAAACGGCGGAGCTTATCCAGGCGGATATGGCGCAGATTGGCGTTAAGGTGATTATTGTGCCGGTAGAGGGACGTTTCCAGGAGGCGCGCCTGATGGATATGAGCCACGACCTGACGCTCTCCGGCTGGGCGACGGACAGTAACGATCCGGACAGTTTCTTCCGACCGCTGCTGAGCTGCGCGGCCATCGCCTCGCAAACCAACTTTGCCCACTGGTGTAACCGGGAGTTTGACGACGTGCTGCAAAAAGCGCTGCTCTCGCAGCAGCTCTCCTCGCGGATGGACGCTTACAAAGAGGCGCAGCGGATCCTCGCCCGCGAACTGCCGGTCCTGCCGCTGGCCTCGTCGCTGCGGCTGCAGGCCTACCGCTATGATATGAAAGGCCTGGTGCTCAGCCCTTTCGGTAACGCTTCGTTCGCTGGCGTATCGCGGGAAAATACCGAAGAGGTGAAAAAGCCATGATTATTTTTACCCTGCGCCGTCTGCTGCTGCTGCTGATCACCCTCTTTTTTCTGACCTTTGTCGGTTTCAGCCTGAGCTATTTCACCCCTCATGCCCCACTGCAGGGCGCTTCCCTGTGGAATGCGTGGCTGTTCTGGTTTGAAGGGGTGCTGCACTGGGATTTCGGCGTATCCAGCATTAACGGCCAGCTGATTTCTGAGCAGTTGCGCGAGGTGTTCCCGGCGACCATGGAGCTGTGCATCCTCGCCTTCGGCTTTGCCCTGCTGATAGGCATTCCGGTGGGGATGATCGCCGGCGTAATGCGCAATAAATGGCCCGATACCCTGATCAGCGCCGTCGCGCTGGTCGGTTTCTCGATCCCGGTCTTCTGGCTGGCGCTGCTCCTGACCCTCTTCTTTTCCCTGACCCTCGGCTGGCTTCCGGTCTCCGGTCGCTTCGATCTGCTGTATGAGGTGAAAAACGTCACCGGTTTCGCGCTGATCGACGCCTGGCTTTCGGACTCGCCGTGGCGCCATGAGATGATCGTCAGCGCCGCCCGGCATATGGTGCTGCCGGTATTGACCCTGGCGGTCGCCCCCACCACTGAAGTGATCCGCCTGATGCGCATTAGCACCAGCGAGGTGTATGACACTAACTATGTAAAAGCGGCCGCCACCCGCGGCGTGTCGCGACGCAAAATTCTACTGCGCCATGTGCTGCACAACGCCCTGCCGCCGGTGATCCCGCGTCTCGGCCTGCAGTTTTCCACCATGCTCACCCTGGCGATGATCACTGAGATGGTGTTCAGCTGGCCTGGACTGGGCCGCTGGCTGATCAACGCCATTCGCCAGCAGGACTACGCGGCGATCTCCGCCGGAGTGATGGTGATTGGCGCGCTGGTGATTATTGTCAACGTAATTTCCGATATTCTCGGTGCCATGGCTAACCCACTGAAACATAAGGAATGGTATGCCCTACGATAGCGTTTATCTGGAAAAGCGTCCGCCCGGCGCGCTGCGCACCGTATGGCGTAAGTTCTATGGCGACACCACGGCGATGATCGGTCTGTACGGCTGCGCGGGCCTGCTGCTGCTCTGCGTCTTCGGCGGCTGGTTCGCTCCCTACGGCATCGACCAGCAGTTCCTCGGCTACCAGCTGTTGCCGCCGTCGTGGTCACGCTATGGCGAAGTCTCCTTCTTTCTGGGAACCGATGACCTCGGCCGCGATGTGCTGAGCCGACTGCTGAGCGGCGCGGCGCCCACCGTCGGCGGCGCTTTTGTCGTCACCCTCGGCGCCACGCTGTTTGGTCTGGTGCTGGGCGTGATTGCCGGATCGACCCACGGCCTGCGCTCGGCGGTGATGAACCATATCCTCGACACCCTGCTCTCCATCCCCTCGCTGCTGCTGGCGATTATCGTCGTCGCCTTTGCCGGGCCGCATCTCAGCCATGCGATGTTCGCCGTCTGGCTGGCGCTGCTGCCGCGCATGGTGCGCTCCGTCTACAGCATGGTCCACGATGAGCTGGAGAAAGAGTACATCATCGCCGCCCGCCTTGACGGCGCCTCGACGCTGAATATTCTGCTGTTCGCCATCCTGCCCAATATCGCCTCCGGCCTGGTGACCGAGATCACTCGCGCCCTGTCGATGGCCATTCTGGATATTGCCGCGCTGGGCTTTCTTGATCTCGGCGCCCAGCTGCCTTCGCCGGAATGGGGAGCCATGCTGGGCGATGCGCTGGAGCTTATCTATGTGGCGCCGTGGACCGTGATGCTCCCCGGGGCGGCGATTATGCTCAGCGTACTGCTGGTCAACCTGCTGGGCGACGGTATTCGCCGGGCGATCATTGCCGGGGTAGAATAATGCCGTTACTCGATATTCGTCACTTAACCATTGAATTTAAAACCAGCGAAGGCTGGGTAAAAGCCGTCGATCGCGTCAGCCTGACGCTGACCGAAGGCGAAATCCGCGGCCTGGTGGGGGAATCCGGATCCGGGAAAAGCCTTATTGCCAAAGCTATCTGCGGCGTAACCAAAGACAACTGGCGGGTCACGGCCGACCGCATGCGCTTCGATGACATCGACCTGCTGCGACTGTCGAACCGCGAGCGCCGGAAGCTGATCGGCCATAACGTGTCGATGATTTTTCAGGAGCCCCAGTCGTGCCTCGATCCCTCTGAGCGCATCGGCCAGCAGCTGATTCAGAGTATCCCCGGCTGGACCTACAAGGGCCGCTGGTGGCAACGGCTGGGCTGGCGCAAGCGCCGGGCCATCGAGCTGTTGCACCGCGTCGGCATTAAAGATCACAAAGATGCCATGCGCAGCTTCCCCTATCAGCTGACCGAGGGCGAGTGCCAGAAGGTGATGATCGCCATCGCCCTGGCCAACCAGCCGCGTCTGCTGATTGCCGACGAGCCGACCAACGCCATGGAGCCGACCACCCAGGCGCAGATTATTCGCCTGCTGACGCGGCTCAACCAGAACAACAACACCACCATCTTGCTGATCAGCCATGACCTGCAAATGCTCAGCAAATGGGCGGATAAAATCAACGTCATGTACTGCGGGCAGACGGTGGAGAGCGGGCCCAGCGAAGAGCTGATCACTCTCCCACATCACCCCTACACCCAGGCGTTAATCCGCGCGATCCCGGATTTCGGTAGCGCCATGCCGCATAAAAGTCGCCTCAACACCCTGCCTGGAGCGATCCCGCTGCTGGAGCAGTTGCCTATCGGCTGTCGGCTGGGGCCGCGCTGCCCGTACGCCCAGCGCGAGTGTATCGAAACGCCGCGTCTTACCGGGGCGCGCAACCATCTGTACGCCTGTCATTTCCCGTTGAACATGGAGAAAGAGTGAAATGGTCGAAACATTGCTGGAAGTTCGCCAACTCAGTAAGACCTTTCGCTACCGCACCGGCTGGTTTCACCGTCAGACGGTTGAGGCGGTTAAACCGCTGAGTTTTACCCTGCGCGAACGGCAGACGCTGGCGATTATCGGCGAGAACGGCTCCGGGAAATCGACCCTCGCGAAGATGCTGGCGGGCATGGTGGAACCCACCAGCGGCGAATTGCTGATTGACGATCATCCGCTGACTTTTGGGGATTACTCCTACCGCAGCCAGAAGATTCGCATGATCTTTCAGGATCCGTCGACCTCGCTGAACCCGCGTCAGCGCATCTCGCAGATCCTCGATTTTCCGCTGCGACTGAATACCGATCTCGACGCCGAGGCGCGGCAGAAGCAGATAATCGACACCCTGCGCATGGTCGGTCTGCTGCCGGACCACGTCAGCTACTACCCCCATATGCTGGCGCCCGGTCAGAAGCAGCGTCTCGGCCTCGCCAGGGCGCTGATCCTGCGCCCGAAGGTTATCGTCTGCGATGAGGCGCTGGCCTCGCTGGATATGTCGATGCGCTCCCAGCTTATCAACCTGATGCTGGAGCTGCAGGAGAAACAGGGCATCTCCTATATCTATGTCACTCAGCACCTGGGAATGATGAAACACATCAGCGATCAGGTGCTGGTGATGCATAACGGCGAAGTGGTCGAGCGCGGCAGCACTGCCGATGTGCTGGCCTCGCCGCTGCACGACCTGACCCGGCGCCTGATCGCCGGCCACTTCGGGGAAGCCCTCACCGCCGACGCCTGGCGCAAAGACGGGAAATAGCTGGCAGGCAACGGCAGGGGCGGCCCTCACGCCGCCCTTGTCATTCAGGTAGAAGGGAAAAGACTCTGCGCCGGCAGCGACCGGCGGTCAAAGCGGCGCAGCGCGTAGTAAAGAACCCCGGTGCCAAACCAGCCTATTATCCATGAGACATCGTTACCGGCGAAGATCCACGTGAGCGAACCATGGAACAACGGGTTCTCAATGAACGGCAACTGGATAAGCACACCGACGATATACAGGGTGATCGCGTACAGGTTCCAGAACCCGTAGCGTTGCTGCGGGTCGCTTAGCGCCGGAATATCGATGGCGCCCTTCGAGATAAGATAATAATCCGTCAGACAGATGGCGCTCCACGGCACGAAGAACGCCAGCAGAAACAGAAGAAAATGCGTGAAATGCTTTAAGAAAGCGGGTTCGCTAAGCAACGCGATAATGCAGGAAGCCGTCACCATCAGCACCACGAATGCAATGCGACACTTTTGCGACAGCACGGTTTGCCGGCGGAAGGCGGAAACAATAGTGGTCAGCGACATAAAGCTGCCGTACGCATTGAGGGTAGTGAAGGTAATTTTACCAAAACAGATGGCGAAATAGATAACCATGGCCATCGCCTGACTCTTACCTAATCCCACCAGATAGCTCACCTCGTGACCAGGGAACGCGCTGCCGGCAATGGCCGCTGTCAGAACCCCGAGCGTCATCGACGTTTGGGTACCCAATACGGTGCCGAAAAACACTGAGCACCACGTTTTCGTGGCGGAAACATCGCGTGGCAGGTAGCGCGAATAGTCGGATACATAGGGGCAAAAAGCGATCTGCCACGATGAGGAGAGCGATACGGCTAATAAAAACGTCGGCAGCGAAAAATGGTTATTGTGCGCGAGCGCACTGAGATCGGCCGAAAGTAGCAGCGTGATGAACATATAAACGAAGGCGAGAATTCCGACGATACTCGCCAGTTTGCCCAGCTTGTGGATCACCTTATAACCGAGGACCGCGATAACGATAATAATCGCACTGAATATCAGCATCCCGGCTACGTGGCTGATATTCAGTAGTTTGGCCATTGCCTGCCCGGCCAATACGGTGCCGCTGGCAGAAAAACCGATATACATGACGCAAACCAGCACCAGCGGCACCACCGCGCCAAAAACCCCAAACTGGGCGCGGCTAAGGATCATTTGCGGAAGTCCCAGTCGCGGTCCCTGCAGCGCATGCAGAGACATCACCGCCGCCCCCAGCATCTGACCGACCAGCAGCCCGACCAGCGACCACACTACATCGCCGCCCAGCACAACGGCTAAAGCGCCAGTGACAATCGCCGTAATTTGCAGATTGCCGCCAAACCAAAGGGTGAACTGGCTAAAAGGGTGTCCATGCCGTTCGCTTTCCGGGATGTAATCAATCGACCGCCTTTCACTCATTCCAGCATAATTGCTCTTTGACTGCCCGTCTGTAGACGAAAACGAAGACATAGGTTCCTCACTCAAGTTATTAATATCACCTCACTCAATCGCTCTTGTATATACAAGCATTGACAACACACCGCCTTGCATGCACTCTCATTTTGTGACGAATATGTAAAATATTTGTATTGCAGAAAGTTACTAAACTAGCTCAAGGCGGTGCTTATTGTTGACGCCGGAAGCGATTAACTAAGGTATGCTGCCCATGATGGTCCCTTTTCAACTTTCGACGCTCCCCGTCACGCCGTGGAAAAACGGCGGCGGAGAGACGCGCGAAATCATCTGCGTACCCGCTCCAGATGCCCCTTTTCTCTGGCGAGCGAGTATTGCCACCCTGCAGGCGGATGGCCCTTTCTCCCCCTTTCCTGGCGTCGACCGGGTCATTACTCTGCTGGCGGGGCAGCCGCTACGGCTGTGTGGCGAGAATATCGACCAACCGCTGGCGCTCTGGCAGCCGTGGGCTTTCCCCGGCGAATGGGCGCTGTCCAGCGTCGGGATCGTTGCGCCAGGGCTGGACTTCAATATCATGACTCAGCGCGGGCGCGCGTCGGCGACGGTCCAGGTCGTTAGCGACCTGCAATGCCCTGCCAGCGAGGGGGTCGCTTATGTTCTACAAGGCGAGTGGGATCTGGCCGGGCGACGCTGCGCGGCCGGCAGCGGCCTCTGCTGGCGCGGTGGATCCCCGCGGAATCTGCGTCCCGTGGGCAGCAATGGACGCCTGCTGCTGGCGGAGATCGCGCTCAAATAATCGTCAGGAGAGATGATATACTGCAGCTATCGCGATGTACTTTTGCCCCGCGCGGCGCGGACCGGCTGAAAAATATCGTGACACAAGGGGTCGTCAGTGGGATATAATTCCCGGCTAAATTTGAGTTATTTTGAAATAACAATGTTAACGTTATGATTGTTAAAGTAAAAATAAGCAATAACGATAAGGATTAAAGCTATGGGTTTTCTTTCCGGTAAGCGCATTTTGATCACTGGCGTCGCCAGCAAACTGTCCATCGCCTACGGCATCGCGCAGGCAATGCACCGCGAAGGCGCGGAACTGGCATTCACCTATCAGAATGAGAAACTGAAAGGTCGCGTAGAAGAGTTTGCTGCCGCGCTGGGTTCTGACATTGTGCTGCCGTGCGACGTTGCTGAAGATGAGAGCATCACCGCGCTGTTCACCGAGCTGGAAAAAGTCTGGCCAAAATTCGATGGTTTCGTCCACTCAATCGGTTTTGCCCCGGCTGACCAGTTAGACGGCGACTACGTTGACGTTGTCACTCGCGACGGCTTTAAAATCGCGCACGACATCAGCGCTTACAGCTTCGTGGCAATGGCCAAAGCCTGCCGCGGCATGCTGAACCCGGGTTCGGCTCTGCTGACGCTCTCCTACCTGGGCGCAGAGCGCGCGATCCCGAACTATAACGTGATGGGTCTGGCCAAAGCCTCTCTGGAAGCTAACGTCCGCTATATGGCTAACGCCATGGGTCCGGAAGGTGTTCGCGTCAATGCCATCTCTGCCGGTCCTATCCGTACGCTGGCCGCGTCCGGTATTAAAGATTTCCGTAAAATGCTGGCGCACTGCGAAGCGGTCACCCCGATCCGTCGCACCGTCACCATTGAAGATGTGGGTAACAGCGCAGCCTTCCTGTGCTCCAACCTGTCTGCGGGGATCTCCGGTGAAGTCGTTCACGTTGACGGCGGGTTCAATATCGCCGCCATGAACGAGCTGGAACTGAAATAAGTTCCTTCCCCTCCTCGCCCCGGTGAGGAGGGTTCTTCCATCCCCCACGCCTTACGCCCCACCTGTTATTCCAATCGGCTATTTGTTAGCACGTATCAATATTTTCTCCTGCTTCCGGGTTACGCCAGGATAGTTCTGCATAAACGATCCGCGGAACGGCGGTTCGCCACATACCGAACAAGGAAAGCCCATGGAGCCACGCCGCGTGAATGGCAAAAATCACTGGTATCACGAAACCCAGTCAACAATCTGCCCGGTGGATGTCCTGCCGCTCGTCCCTGAAGCCGCCCATGTTGAAGACCGCTTTTTGCTGGACCTGACGCTGCCGGCCGCCTGGCTACGTGCCCACGCTGACTGGCTACACCCCGCACGCCAGCTGGCCGAACTGCTGTTTCCCGACCAGGTGGCGGTGAGTCGCCTGCAGACCTTTACCGCTTACGATCGACTCAGCACCGCGCTCACCGTCGCCCAGGTCTACGGCGTCCAGCGGCTGTGTAACCACTACGCCGCCCGCCTTGCTCCCCTGCCAGGCCCCGACTCCTCGCGCGAGAGCAACCGTCGTCTGGCGCAAATCACGCAATATGCTCGTCAGCTTGCCGGTTCGCCCTCGGTTATTAACGCTCTCTCCCGTAGCCAGCTGGACGAAGTGGGCTTAACCAGTCGGGACATTATTCTGTTCAACCAGATTATCGGATTCGTCGGCTTCCAGGCGCGGGCGATTGCCGTCCTGCAGGCGGCCCAGGGCTTTCCGGTGCGCTGGATCCCCGGTATGCCCCAGCAAGAGGAGGCACCCGCGGAGCTGTTCGCCCCGCCGCCGGGAGCATGGCAGGCAGACATTGCGGATCCCGACCTGCAGTATGCCGATGATGAGCGTCAGCGGCGCATCGCCGGCTGGCAGTCGCTGCCCGGTCTGGGCGAGCTGGCGCCGCTGCTGGCCTGCGACCCACAGTTATTCGCGCCTCTGGAGACCTTGATCCGCCAGCTCAGCACGGATGATACCTTTGGCCCGCAGGTCGCCTTACTCACGGCGCGCACCAATGGCAGCCCCACCTGTTTTGACGCCTGGCTCCCCCACTGGCAGGGTGAAGAGGAGTTCGCCAGCCATCTGCGGGAGGGCGACCAGGCCCTCCATCACTGGCTCCAGCAGCATCCTCAGGCCCGGTCTCTCGTGACCGCGGTGCAGCTGTTAACACGCTCGCCTGACCGGTTTAGCGCCGCCCAGTTAACGCCCCTCGCGGAATATCGACTCTCTGAGCAACAAGCAATCGATCTGTTGATCTGGAGCGGGCTGTGCGGATGGATGAATCGTCTGAAAATCGCCCTCGGCAATGTGCGTCAGCAGACGTAAATTGCTGAAACAGCGCTTGCTGCGGCAGGCATATTCGCGTAAAAATGTCAGCCGCTCTTTTAGCCACGAAAATACCTAATTATGTTTCAGGATAACCCGCTGCTAGCGCAGCTTAAACAGCAACTGCATTCCCAGACGCCGCGCGCGGAAGGGGTCGTTAAGGGCACGGAAAAGGGCTTTGGCTTCCTCGAAGTGGACGCTCAGAAGAGCTACTTCATTCCGCCGCCGCAGATGAAAAAAGTGATGCATGGCGACCGTATCGTCGCGGTGATCCATTCTGAAAAAGAACGCGAAAGCGCCGAGCCGGAATCGCTGGTTGAGCCCTTCCTGACTCGTTTTGTCGGTAAAGTCCAGAAGAAAGACGATCGCCTCGCTATCGTTCCTGACCATCCGCTGCTGAAAGACGCCATTCCCTGCCGCGCCGCCCGCGGCGTTGAGCACGATTTTAAACAGGGTGACTGGGCCGTCGCCGAGATGCGCCGTCATCCATTAAAAGGCGACCGCGGATTTTACGCGGAGTTGACCCAGTTCATCACTTTTAGCGACGACCACTTCGTCCCATGGTGGGTAACCCTGGCGCGCCATAATCTTGAGAAAGAGGCACCGGACGGCGTCGCCACCGAGATGCTCGACGAGGGGCTGACGCGCCGCGACCTAACCACCCTCGACTTCGTCACCATTGACAGCGCCAGCACCGAAGATATGGACGATGCGTTGTATGCCGAGTCCACTGCTGATGGCAAACTGCTGCTGACGGTCGCCATTGCCGACCCGACCGCCTGGATTGCCGAAGGCAGCAAGCTGGATAACGCCGCAAAAGTGCGCGCCTTTACCAACTATCTGCCGGGCTTCAACATTCCAATGCTGCCGCGCGAGCTGTCAGACGATCTCTGCTCCCTGCGCGCTAACGAAGTGCGCCCGGTGCTGGCCTGCCGGATGACCCTGGCGGCCGATGGCACCATCGAAGACAATATCGAGTTCTTTGCCGCCACCATCGAATCGAAAGCCAAGCTGGCCTATGACGACGTCTCTGACTGGCTGGAAGGCCGCGGCAGTTGGCAGCCGGACAGCGAGGCGATCGCGCAGCAAATTACGCTGCTGAAGGACGTGTGCCAGCGTCGTAGCGAATGGCGTCAGACCCATGCGCTGGTGTTCAAAGACCGTCCGGACTACCGTTTTGTTCTCGGCGAAAAAGGCGAAGTGCTGGATATCGTCGCGGAACCGCGTCGCATTGCCAACCGCATTGTCGAAGAGTCGATGATCGCCGCCAACATCTGTGCCGCCCGCGTTCTGCGCGACAAGCTCGGCTTCGGCGTTTATAACGTTCATACCGGTTTCGACCCGGCGAATACCGAGCAGTTGGCCGCCCTGCTGAAAACCCATGATGTGCACGTCGACCCGACGGAAGTGCTCACCCTGGAAGGGTTCTGCAAGCTGCGCCGGGAACTGGACGCTCAGCCGACCGGTTTCCTCGACAGCCGCATTCGCCGCTTCCAGTCGTTTGCGGAAATCAGCACCGAGCCGGGCCCGCACTTTGGTCTTGGGCTTGAAGCCTATGCCACCTGGACCTCGCCGATCCGTAAGTATGGCGACATGATCAACCACCGTCTGCTGAAAGCCATCATTAAAGGCGAGACCATTGCGCGTCCCCAGGATGAAGCCACCGTGCAGATGGCGGAGCGCCGTCGTCTCAACCGGATGGCCGAGCGCGACGTCGCCGACTGGCTGTACGCCCGTTTCCTCAACGATAAAGCCGGGACCGATACCCGCTTCGCGGCGGAGATCATCGACGTCAGCCGCGGCGGGATGCGCGTGCGTCTGGTGGACAATGGCGCGGTCGCCTTTATTCCGGCCCCGTTCCTCCACGCCGTGCGCGACGAACTGGTGTGCAGCCAGGAGAACGGTACCGTGCAGATCAAAGGTGAAGTAGTCTATAAAGTGACTGACGTTATCGATGTCACTATCGCTGAAGTTCGCATGGAAACCCGCAGCATTATTGCGCGTCCGGCGGTCTGACGCCCCTTCACAGCGGTTCCTGCGGGAACCGCTGCTTCTTTCCTCTCTATCCAGCCATTTCCGTCGCACCGATTAAGGTTGTGCGTTTTTTTCGCTTCTCTTTTTCATTCATTTTTAGCATCATTGATTTCATTCGTTTTTGTTACCAGGATAATGCCATGTCAGATGTGAATGCCCACCTGCTCGCTCAACGTATCGATACCGTGCTGGATATTCTGGTTGCCGGTGATTACCATTCTGCGATCCATAATCTGGAGATCCTCAAAGCGGAGCTGCTGGCGCTGGCGGCGGACGATGCTGAACAACAAAACCAACCCAAGGCGCCCTGGGAAATCTGAATATCAGCCATGCCGCAGCCGGCCATATGGACCGGTTGCTCGCCATATAGCCCCCTAACAGTGATGTTGCTATGAACGCCCGACAACAAAGTATTTTGCAAGTGGTCATCGATAAAGGCCGCATGAGCGTCGCCGATCTGGCGAAGATGACCGGTGTCTCTGAGGTTACTATTCGTCAGGATTTGAATTTGCTGGAAAAGCAGAGCTATTTGCGCCGTACTCATGGCTATGCCGTACCGCTGGACAGCGAAGATGTCGAAACCCGCATGATGACCCATTTCGCCATTAAGCGTGAGCTGGCCAGCCGGGCTGCGGCGCTAGTGAATACCGGTGAAACGGTATTTATCGAAAACGGCAGCAGCAATGCCCTGCTGGCGCGTACGCTGGCCGAGCGCGGCGATATCACCATCATTACCGTCAGCAGCTATATCGCCCATCTGCTGAAAGAGACCCCAGGAGAGGTGATCCTGCTGGGCGGAATTTATCAGAAACGCAGTGAGAGTATGGTCGGTCCGCTAACCCGTCAGTTCATCCAGCAGGTGCATTTCAGCAAAGCCTTCATCGGGATCGACGGTTGGCAGGCGGAAACCGGCTTTACCGGCCGCGATATGATGCGTGCGGACGTGGTGAACGCCGTGCTGGAGAAGCATTGTGAGGCAATTATTCTTAGCGACAGTTCAAAATTCAGCGCGGTACATCCCTATCCGCTCGGTCCCGCCGGCCGCTTTAATCGCGTTATTACCGACGATCGCTTACCGGACGCCTGTCGCGAACAATTGCTCCGCAGCGGCCTGACCGTCGATATCGTGCCCTACATCTGATCCTCCGCCGCCCCATCTCCTGCCAAAGCGCCGGAAGGGGCGCTTTATCGCTCTGAGAGTATTCCGAGCCGCTAATTAAGACTTTTTACCTGACGATAAATTTTAAAAAAAGTAAAATTATTATTAGCGATATAACAGGAAGTGACTATCACCTGCGTGATTTTCGTGACACCTGCGCACCTTAACTTCATGGAATTGCCCTAAAGCTGCTTTATCAGGCTATGCTTAAAGGAGCGCTGTAATCCATGAATAGATTATTCAGGAGAAAAAAAATGATGACTTCAACGAGCAAAAAAATGGCTGCTGTCGTTCTGGCTGTCACTGTAGCAATGTCTCTGAGCGCTTGCTCTAACATGTCTAAACGCGATCGTAACACGGCTATCGGCGCTGGCGCCGGCGCTATCGGTGGTGCGGTGTTAACTGACGGTAGCGCGCTCGGTACCCTGGGTGGCGCAGCAGTCGGTGGTATTATTGGTCACCAGGTCGGCAAATAATTTAATTATCTGACGAAATAAAAGAATAATTCACACGAATTGACTTACGCACGTTAAATCATTCAAGGCCGCGGCATTTACCGCGGCCTTGTTATTTCAACCAGACCATTGGAGCAGAGGGAAAATAGCGATCAGCCACCGGCTAACTTGACCTTCATCCCTTTCTCCTCAAGCAGCGACTTGAGTAAATCCCGCTTATCGCCCTGGATCTCGATCACGCCATCTTTCACCGCGCCGCCGCAGCCGCACTTTTTTTTCAACTCTGCCGCCAGAGCGGTTAGCGCAGCATCATCGGCATCAATCCCGCTAATCAGACAGACGCCTTTGCCCTTGCGGCCGCTGGTCTGGCGCTGGATCCGCACAATGCCGTCGCCTTTCGGGCGCACCGGCGCCGGTTTCGCCTCGTCGATACGCCCGGTTTCGGTGGAGTAGACCAGACGGCTGTTGGAATCGCTCATTATGCCCCCTTGCGCAGAGAATCGTTGATCGCCCGCAGCGTCGCGGCTGGATCCGCCGACTGAGTAACCGGGCGACCAATCACCATATAGTCTACCCCAGCTTCCTGAGCCTGCTCAGGAGTCATAATTCGCCGCTGATCGCCAGCGTCGCTGCCCTGCGGACGAATCCCCGGGGTCACCAGCTTAAACGCCTGCCCCAGCTCATGCTTAAAGCGCACCGCCTCCTGGGCTGAACACACCACCCCATCAAGGCCGCAGCGTTGGGTCAGCGCCGCCAGCTTCGCCGCGTAGTCAGCCGGAGATAAGGTAATGCCCAGATCCTGTAGATCGCTGGACTCCATGCTGGTGAGCACCGTGACAGCGATCAGCAGCGGCGCATCTTTGCCAAACGGCAGCAGCGCTTCGCGCGCGGCGGTCATCATTCGCGCGCCGCCGGAAGCATGGACATTCACCATCCATACGCCCAGCTCAGCCGCTGCGGCCACCGCGCGGGCGGTGGTGTTGGGAATATCGTGAAACTTAAGGTCCAGGAACACCTCAAACCCACGCTGATGCAGATCGCGGACAAACTGCGGGCCCAGCAGGGTGAACATCTCTTTGCCCACCTTCAGGCGGCAGTCGCGCGGGTCGATGCGGTCGACAAATGCCAGCGCTTTATCGCGATTATCATAGTCGAGCGCAACCACAACGGGAGAGGATGTGACAGCGCGGGAAGATGGGATAGCTGTAGACGTCATGACCAGACCTTAGTGTTGATAGGCGCCGGGGTGGCGCAAAAAAGGTAAACGGGCAGCATTCTACCTGTGAAGCGAACAAAATAACAGACTGCCGTACCTGCCCTGACCGGACGATGGCGCTGCCGGGGCCGCGCCTGGAGAGGAGTGAAGCGATAAGTATGTTGTAACTAACGGAGGGCTTTTTTTGCCTTTACTGGCCGTCGAGACCGCGAATGGGTTTAATGGTCGCCCACGAGCGGCAGGATGGACAATGCCAGTAGAGTGTATGAGCGGTAAATCCGCATTTCTGGCAGCGATAGCGTGGTTTGCTGCGCACCTGCTCACCAACCATGTTTCGCAGCACCCCAAGGCTTTCTTTCGCCCGCCCTTCTTCCGCTTCGTTGAGATGGTAGTCCATCAGCTTATGGAAGACGCGCATGGTCGGGTGGCGTTCCAGCTGCCGGGTGACGTAGTTTTGCGCCGCTTCGACGCCTTCTCGCTGCTCAAGGATCTGCGCCAGCATCAGTTCGGCGGTCGCCCCGGCGTTCTCCTCCACGCAGCGGCGCAGAAAAACTTCCCATTCATCGGTTTTGCCAAGCTGCTGGTAGCAGGTCTGCAGCATCTCCAGCGTTTCACCCACCAGCTCTTTATCCTGATCGATAACCCGCTCGAGGCTCTCCACCGCTTTGGCGTAGTCGCCCTTTTCCATCCACACCCGGCCCATCATGATCGATACCCGGGCGCTGGTGCGGTCCGCGGCGGCGCCTTTTCTCAACAACGCCATCGCTTTATCCAGATCGTTGGCTGCCATCTGCTGCAGGGCCAGTTCGCACCAGAAGTTGGCGATTTCGCCACGATGTTTCTCTTTCCCCAGCTTCACCAGCCGTTCAGCCACTTCAATAGCCGACTGCCAGTCGCTGGTCGCCTGGTAAATCTGCAGCAGTTGCTGCAGCGCGCCGAGGCGGAAATCGGTCTCATCCACCAGCTGTTTGAACATGTCTTCCGCGCGGTCATACAGTCCGGCGGCCATATAATCCCGTCCCAGCTGCTGCACCGCCAACAGGCGCTGATCGTAGGTTAACGACGCGCTTTCCATCAGGCTCTGGTGAATTCGGATCGCGCGGTCGACTTCGCCGCGCGAACGGAACAAATTACCGAGCGTCAGGTGCGCCTCAACGGTACCGGTATCCTCTTTCAGCATATCAAGGAACAGGTCGACGGCTTTATCCTGCTGGTTGCTGAGCAGGAAGTTAACCCCCGCCACGTAATCTCGCGACAGGCGGCTCGCATCGTCCTGTTTGGACTGTTGTGCACTTCTGCGCCCCATGTACCAGCCGTAAGCGGCAGCAACGGGTAAAAGCAGAAACAACAACTCCAGCATAAGAGGTTATTCCTTCACCGCAGGCACGCCTGCGTCGACAGCCGCCGGGCTGACGGGGGCAATCTGATGCTCAAGACGCTTAATTTTCCGCTCCGCGCGCGCCAGTGAGACACGCACCCGCAGCCAGAACAGGCCGCAGATCAGCCAGCCAATGGCAAAGCCCGCGGCAAACAGCACCGCCAGCAGCGTCGATATGCGGAATTCACCCTGAGCGAGTAAATAGTTGAAAGTGACCTGTTGGTCATTCTGCGCCCCCAGCGTCACTGAAATGACGAAGATTGCTAACACCAGTAAGAAAATGAGTAAATATTTCACATGACTTCCCGTTATGTGGGTTGCGCGAAAAAAGCCCGCTTTCAGCCCTATAAAGTATCATTTTCGCCGCAGCGGTGGAATGAAAAAGCATGGCAACTCTTCAGGATATGCGGTCGGATGCCGCTAAAATCAACATTATTCCGCTTCAGGCATCCGTTTTTTAATATCCTGCGCCTCTTCTCCGGGCGGCGAGAGCGGCCCACAAAGGCGCTGCGTCAGCCAGCAGGCCACCGTGACCAGCAGCCAGGAGATCAGCGTGGCGACGATGAGATCCAGCGGCCAGTGCATGCCCAGCGCCAGGCGACTGCCCATCACCGCCGTCGCCCACACCAGCAGCACCGCGATTGTGCCCCAGCGGCGACGCGGCCACAGCAGCCCCGCAGCGAGTAACGCCCAGCTGGCGGCAAACATGGTGTGACCTGACGGGAAAGCAAACCCCGTCTCCTTCTGCCAGTGTTTGCGTAAAAATGACGGAATGTCCTGCGCCTGCGCCAGCTGTTCATGCACCAGTTTAGCGCGTTCTTTACGCTTTAACGCGTAGAATTGCGTCACCGGCACCTGCCTTGTGTTTTCCAGCCAGATGACGAACGGTCTCGGCTCCTGGACCCGCGCCTTGACCCAGGATTTCGCCCCCTGTCCCGCCAGGATAGCGGCGGCAAGGATAAGGAACAGGATCAACGCCGCGCGCAGGCGAAAGCGCAGACACCAGAGGAACCAGCCGCAAAGCGCGACATGAGTGATAATTCCCCACGGCTGGGTCACCGTTTCCGTCACCCACCACAGGCTTTTCAACATGGCAACCGGCAGTCCAGGCTGCCACAGCCACCCGGAAAGCCAGACCGTGAGGGGCATAACCAGCAGCAGCGCCGCCGCGAGAGCAGTTCGTCGGGCTATCAACAGCATTTTCTCTCCTTCTCCTTGTAGATGAACATCATAGCGGAAAGTAGATCGTTTGTGCGCTTTCCACACGGCTAACCGTTCGCGATTAGGAGAACGTCCAGGCGTTGTGGCAAAATAGCGGGAAACAGAAAGCACAGTCAGGTGCTGACAGAATCTGGAGAATCACATGCAGCTTAAACGTGTGGCAGAAGCCAAACTGCCAACCCCCTGGGGCGATTTCCTGATGGTGGGTTTTGAAGAACTGGCAACCGGACAGGATCATGTCGCGCTGGTGTATGGCGATATATCAGGGCAGTCGCCGGTCCTCGCCCGCGTACATTCAGAGTGTTTGACGGGCGATGCCCTGTTTAGCCTGCGCTGTGATTGCGGCTTTCAGCTGGAAGCGGCTCTGTCGCATATCGCTGAAGAAGGTCGGGGGATCCTGCTCTATCACCGCCAGGAAGGACGCAACATTGGTTTATTGAATAAGATCCGCGCCTACGCGCTGCAGGATCAGGGCTACGACACTGTCGAAGCGAACCATCAGCTTGGCTTCGCCGCCGATGAGCGCGATTTCACCTTGTGCGCCGACATGTTCAAATTGCTCAACGTTGAGCAGGTGCGGTTATTAACCAATAACCCGAAAAAAGTGGAAATTCTTACCGAAGCCGGGATCAACATTGTGGAGCGGGTGCCGCTGATCGTCGGGCGTAACCCGAAAAACGCTCACTATCTGGACACCAAAGCCGCCAAGATGGGCCATCTGCTGAACAGCAAGCCGACAGAATAAACCGGTGGAATAACGAAAAAGGGCCAGCGATGCTGGCCCTTTGTTTCACAGCATATTACGAATAACGTAGTGCAGGATGCCGTCGTTGCGGTAGTAGGTGAGTTCGGTCGCCGTGTCGATACGGCACCGACAAGGGATCGCTTCCTGCGAGCCGTCAGCGCGAGTCAGGGTCACCGGCACCGTAGCGCCAGGCTGAAGCGACTGCAGATTGCTGATATCAATCCGCTCTTCCCCGGTCAACCGCAGCGTTTTGCGGGTGACGCCCTGCGGGAACTCCAGCGGCAAAATGCCCATTCCGATCAGGTTGGAACGGTGGATACGCTCGAAGGACTCGGCGATCACTACCCGAATCCCCAGCAGGCGCGGCCCCTTCGCCGCCCAGTCACGGCTGGAACCTGAGCCATACTCCTTACCGGCAATCACCGCCAGCGGTGTGCCCTCAGCCTTGTACAGCATCGCCGCATCGTAAATCGCCATCGGTTCAGGATCCGGCAGATGGCGGGTCATGCCCCCTTCCACCCCTGGGACCATTTCGTTACGAATGCGGATATTGGCGAAGGTGCCACGCATCATCACCTCATGGTTACCGCGACGGGAACCATAGGAGTTAAAGTCGCGCCGGGCAACCCCATGCTCCTGCAGATAGCGGCCTGCCGGACTATCGGCTTTGATGCTCCCCGCCGGCGAAATGTGGTCCGTGGTGACTGAGTCGCCCAGCATGGCGAGGATCCGCGCGCCGCGAATATCCTCTACCGGCAGCGGCTCGGCGCCCATCTCGTCAAAGAACGGCGACAAGCGAATATAGGTCGAGTCCTCCTGCCAGTCGTAGGTATCTGACGCCTCCACCTTGATCGCCTTCCACTCCTCAGTGCCGGAAAACACTTCTGCGTACTCTTTGCGGAACATCTCGGTGGAGACCTGTTCCACCGCGCGGGCAATCTCCTCCCCGCTCGGCCAGATATCTTTCAGATAGACCGGCTCGCCATTCTTGCCCTGTCCCAACGGCTCGCGGGTGAGGTCGATATTCATGTTCCCCGCCAGCGCATAGGCGACCACCAACGGCGGCGAGGCCAGCCAGTTGGTTTTCACCAGCGGATGAATACGCCCTTCGAAGTTACGGTTACCGGAGAGCACTGCCCCGACGGTCAGATCGCCTTTTTTGATCGCTTCTTCGATAGGTTCAGGCAATGGACCGGAGTTACCGATACAGGTGGTGCAACCATATCCCACCAGATTGAAGCCGAGCTGGTCGAGGTAAGGCGTCAGGCCGGCATGGGCCAGATAATCCGACACCACTTTCGAGCCTGGGGCCAGAGAAGCTTTCACCCACGGCTGCGGCTGCAGGCCGCGTTCGACGGCTTTTTTCGCCAGCAGGCCGGCGGCCATCAACACGCTGGGGTTAGAGGTATTGGTGCAGGAGGTAATCGCTGCAATAGCCACCGCGCCATCCGGTAGCGAATAGTGATGCCCGTTCAGCGTATAGTCAACCGGCTGACGCTGACGTTGAAGGTGGTTAACCTCCAGCTCGCCGCTGGCGGCGAAGGCTTTCGGAACATCGCCCAGCGCCACGCGATCCTGCGGTCGCTTCGGCCCGGCGAGGCTCGCTTCGACGCTGCTCATATCCAGCGCCAGGGTACTGGTAAAGACCGGCTCATCGCCAGGCTGGCGCCACATGCCCTGGGCTTTAGCGTAGGCTTCCACCAGCGCGACCTGTTCTTCGCTACGGCCGCTGAGACGCATATAGCTGAGCGTTACGTCATCGATAGGGAAAAAGCCACAGGTGGCGCCATACTCCGGCGCCATATTGGCGATGGTCGCCCTGTCGGCAAGGGGTAAGGTATCCAGGCCGTCACCGTAGAATTCAACAAACTTGCCGACGACGCCATGCTGACGCAGCATTTGAGTAACCGTCAGTACCAGGTCAGTGGCGGTGATGCCTTCGCGCAGTTTGCCGCTGAGCTTAAAGCCCACAACATCGGGGATCAGCATTGACACCGGCTGGCCCAGCATAGCGGCTTCCGCTTCAATCCCGCCAACGCCCCAGCCCAGCACGCCAAGACCATTAATCATGGTGGTATGGGAGTCGGTGCCCACCAGCGTATCCGGCCACGCCATCCACTGGCCGTTCACCTCCTCGCTCCAGACCGCCCGGCCGAGGTATTCCAGGTTCACCTGGTGGCAAATACCGGTGCCCGGCGGCACCACGCTGAAGCGGCTGAAGGCCTGCTGCCCCCAGCGCAGAAAAGCGTAGCGTTCGTGGTTCCGCTCCATTTCCAGGCGGACGTTGTCTTCGAAGGCCTCGTCGTCGCCGAAGCGGTCAACGGTCACCGAGTGGTCGATAACCAGGTCAACCGGCGATAGCGGATTAACCTTCGCCGTATCGCCGCCAAGGCGTTTCACCGCCTCGCGCATGGCGGCCAGATCCACTACCGCCGGCACGCCGGTAAAGTCCTGCATCAGGACGCGTGCCGGACGGTAGGCGATTTCCCGGTCGGCATGGGCCTGTTGCAGCCAGCCGGCCAGGGCGCGAATATCTTCTTCAGTTACCGAGTCACCGTCCTGCCAGCGCAGCAGGTTCTCCATCAGCACCTTCAGCGACTTGGGCAGTCGACTGATCTCGCCCAGCTGCTTCTCCGCCAACGGCAGACTGTAGTAATGCCAGGTTTTATCGTTGACCTGCAGCGTGTCCTTACTGGCTTCTCGTAGGGTTGACGACATAGCTCCTCCTTTATCTCAGGGATGGCATACCCTGATTCTCCTCAGGGTCTCCATTAAAGATAACACATACTGAGCATAACACTTTGATAACAACCCAAATTGCTAAATACGACGAGACAGAGAGAGAGGAAACGGGAATTATCCGAGAGCAGGCGAAATAGCACCAAAATAGTGCAAAGAGGGCGTATGCCGATATTGTATTAGTACACGAGGACAAAAAAAGAGCTAATCGGCCAGCTGGCAGTGATTAGCTCTGGTGAGTGATTTCAGGTTGGATGAATCCAGCGGCAAAATATATTCTCCCTGTATTGCCGGTCACTGATTTTATATTACAGTTTCCTTTCACTGTCATAAAAATGACATGTATCTACAACGATGACCTACAGCTTTAGCTGACAATCCAGATGTTGCAGATGGTGAGCGCGATGATGCTCCAGAACATCGCCAACCCTACCAACACTACGCCCCATACGCGACTACGCAGAACGGGATCGATTTCGGTTTTGTCATTCTCGTATGACATCGCCAGTTTCATGTAATCGATATTACTTATCATATTGTCACCACCAATTGCTCAAATCATCAGGTACAGATAAATCTTAATTATGGATAAAAGATTAATCCAGTGAATTTAGGCATGATGGAATATATTTAACCGGTTATTTGATCGCGGCGGGCATAATGAAAAACGTGTTGCCAAAAATTATTAATTTTGTGATTGGTTCGAGGTTTAAGTTGTTAAATACAGTCCATCATAGTTAATGGCACTCCTCGCAGGGAGTGCCATTATTATTTTCAGGGTTATTTTTCCGGAAGTTTTATATCTTTGAACATCGCTTCAATATCTTCATTCGAGCGTAAAGCCACCGCGGTATCTACCACGTCCCTGGTCAAATGGGGAGCAAAACGTTGAATAAAATCATACATGTAGCTTCGTAAGAAGGTGCTACGGCGGAAACCTATCTTAGTGGTGCTGTGGCTGAAAATACCGTTCGCATCCAGCTTCACCAGATCCGGGTCAGAGACCGGATCCACCGCCATGCTGGCGATTACCCCTACCCCCAGCCCCAGGCGAACATAGGTTTTGATGACGTCGGCATCGGTGGCGGTAAAAACAATGCGCGGCGTCAGGCCCGCACGGTTAAACGCGGTATCCAGTTCGGAGCGGCCGGTAAAACCAAAGGTATAGGTTACCAATGGATACTGGGCCAGTTCCTCTATGGACACCGAGCCCTTGGTGGCCAGAGGATGCTCGGGGGTCACTACAATCGACCGGTTCCAGTGATAGCATGGCAGCATCACCAGATCGTCATACAGATGTAGCGCCTCGGTGGCGATGGCGAAATCGGCATTGCCTTTCGACACAGCCTCCGCAATCTGAGTCGGCGAGCCCTGATGCATATGCAGCGACACCCGCGGGTAGCGTTCAATAAACCCCTTGATCACTCCCGGTAACGCATAGCGCGCCTGGGTATGGGTGGTGGCGACGTAAAGAGACCCTTTGTCAGGCCAGGTATGCTCTCCGGCGACAGATTTGATGGCATCGACTTTCGACAGCACTTCGCGGGCGATGCGGATGATCTCCTGCCCGGCCGGCGTCACCTGGGTTAAGTGTTTACCGCTGCGGGCAAAGATCTGAATGCCCAGCTCATCCTCCAGCATGCGGACCTGCTTACTGATACCCGGCTGGGAGGTATAGAGCCCTTCGGCGGTGGATGAAACATTCAGGTTATGGTTAACCACCTCAACGATGTAGCGAAGCTGTTGTAGTTTCATGGCTGATATCCGTTTGCGCGTAAAATGAAGCCGCTTAATACACTTTACGTTCAGGCAACTTGTCGCCGATGAAGGCCCTGGGCTCCCGGCAGTTGGCCATAGTGGCGCCGCAATGCATCCTGAAAGCGATGATGTATAAGACGTTTTAATAATAAAAAAGGCATTAACTATAACCACTATATCATTTATATCAACACTGTATAGACGCTAACGAAAAATAATATAGGTGGTTATAAGGGGAGGAAATTAACGCAAAGAGGGGAAGACGACACGGCAGAGAAATGCACTCTCTCTGCCGGTCGCCTGAGCAGGAAAAGCGCGCTTTTCCTGCCCGAACGAACGCCATTACTTTTTGGCTTCCGTCCACTTACCGTCGATAAAGAAAGCTGACCAGCCGGTCGCTTTGCCCTCTTTTTCGGACGCCACGTACTGCTGCTTGGTTTTACGGCTAAAGCGTACCAGTGTTTTATTGCCTTCCGGATCCTGCTGCGGCGCATCGGCGAGATAACGCAGTTTTTCCGGCAGACGATCGCGGAAGCGGTACAGCTCCTCCACCAGCGGCGCACGCGTTTCCCGTGATTTCGGGAAGGTGTTGGCCGCCAGGAAGACGCCCGCCGCCCCGTCGCGCAGCACAAAGTAGGCGTCAGACTTCTCACACGGCAGCTCCGGCAGCGGCACCGGATCTTCCTTCGGCGGAGCCACTTCGCCATTGCGCAGGATCTTACGCGTGTTCTTACACTCGTCGTTGGTACAGGCCATGTATTTACCGAAACGCCCCATTTTCAGGTGCATTTCAGAACCGCACTTCTCGCACTCCACCACCGGGCCATCATAGCCCTTGATGCGGAATTCGCCCTCTTCAATCTCGTAGCCGTCGCAGGTCGGGTTATTACCACAGACATGCAGCTTACGCTTAGGATCGATAAGGTAGCTGTCCATCGCCGTCCCACACTTCTGGCAGCGACGTTTGGCGCGCAGCGCGTTGGTTTCCGCGTCATCGCCTTCCAGCACGTTGAGGACTTCGTTCTCCGGCACCAGGTTGATGGTGGTTTTGCACCGCTCTTTCGGCGGCAAGGCATAGCCCGAACAGCCGAGGAAAACGCCGGTGCTGGCGGTACGGATCCCCATTTTACGGCCGCAGGTCGGGCAGTCGATGCTGGTAAGCACCATCGGGTTCGGCTGCATGCCGCCCTCTTCCGGATCTTTCTCTGCCGTCGCCAGCTGGGTGGTAAAATCGCCGAAGAAGTGGTTCAGCACCTCTTTCCACTCGGCCTGGTGGTTCGCAACCTGGTCGAGGCGATCCTCCATCTGCGCGGTAAAATCGTAGTTCATCAGATCGCGGAAGTTTTCTTCCAGCCGGTCGGTAACGATCTCGCCCATTTTTTCGGCGTAAAAACGACGATTTTCCACCCGCACGTAGCCGCGATCCTGAATGGTCGAAATGATCGACGCGTAGGTCGACGGACGGCCAATCCCGCGTTTTTCCAGCTCTTTCACCAGCGAGGCCTCGCTGAAACGCGCCGGCGGCTTGGTAAAGTGCTGCGCAGGCGTCAGCTCCACCAGGCTCAGGCGGTCGCCCTGTTTGACCAGCGGCAGCGTTCGGTCTTCATCGCCCTTGCGCAGCGCCGGCATGACTTTTGTCCAGCCGTCGAAACGTAAAGTGCGACCGCGCGCTTTCAGTTTGAAATCACCCGCAGCCACGGTCAGCGTGGTGGAGTCGTACTGCGCCGGCGTCATCTGACAGGCGACAAACTGGCGCCAGATCAGCTGATAAAGCTTCTGCGCATCCGCTTCCATATCTTTCAGCGTTTCCGCCAGCACGTTCACATCAGACGGACGAATCGCTTCGTGCGCTTCCTGCGAGTTTTCTTTGCTGGCGTACTGGTTCGCGCTATCCGGCAGATATTTTTTGCCAAATTTGTCGCTGATGTAGCCGCGAACCATGTTCAGCGCGTCCTGACTCAGGTTGGTGGAGTCGGTACGCATATAGGTGATGTGCCCTGCCTCATAGAGTCGCTGAGCCATCATCATGGTCTTTTTCACGCCGAAGCCCAGACGGGTGCTGGCCGCCTGCTGCAGGGTGGAGGTGATGAACGGCGCGCCCGGCTTGCTGCTGGTCGGCTTATCTTCACGCTCCAGTACGCTGTAGCTGGCTTTTTCCAGCAGCGATACCGCCGCCATGGTCTCATCGCGGCTGACCGGACGGAACGGCTTATCGTCCTTATGGGTCACCTGCAGCGGCAGGGCGTCACCGCCCGGCGTGGTGGTGCTGGCGTCGACTTCCCAGTACTCTTCCGGGACGAACGCTTTAATTTCACGTTCACGCTCCACCACCAGGCGGACCGCGACGGACTGCACGCGCCCGGCAGAAAGACCACGGGCGATTTTTTTCCACAGCAGCGGCGAAACCATATAGCCCACCACGCGGTCCATAAAACGACGCGCCTGCTGGGCGTTAACCCGATCGATATTCAGTTCGCCCGGCTTTTCAAAGGCCTGACGAATAGCGTTTTTGGTGATCTCATTGAACACCACGCGGCTGTAACGCTGTTCATCGCCGCCGATGACTTCCCGCAGGTGCCAGGCAATGGCTTCCCCTTCGCGGTCAAGGTCGGTTGCGAGATAGATGTGGTCGGCTTTTTCAGCCAATTGTTTCAGTTCAGAGACGACCTTCTCTTTACCGGGCAGCACTTCATACTGCGCATCCCAGTTATGCCAAGGGTCAACCCCCATTCGGTTGACGAGAGCGCCACGTTCATCCTTTTTGGGCTTTTTAGCCGTTTTGGTGGAGGTAGAGTCGGCGCTCTTTTTAGCTGCTGAGCCACTGGTCGGCAAATCACGGATATGACCGACGCTGGACTTAACCACGTAATCATTACCCAGATACTTGTTGATCGTTTTGGCTTTTGCCGGGGACTCAACGATGACAAGAGCTTTACCCATATTCACCTTTACCTAAATTGATTCTTCCTGGAATGCGTCGCACGTTGATTCACCTTCCACTGGCGACGAGACACCGATATGGTCTCTGTGTCGGCGGATATCAACCCCTTGTACTGACTCGGTGCGCGAAACGTGATCCTCAGGTGACTGAGTTAACAGGCTTTTTAGCACACAAGCGCTATAGCACGACGGAATTTTGGTCGAATGTCAAGCAAATCTGTTGCCAGATTGACGAAAGCGTCACACTGTACCTGATAAAATTCGTTACGCAACTTTATTAGCATGCAAAAGCAAATCCCGCCAGTAAACGGCTGTTTCTCCACTGGTTACCATTACCCCTGATTTATGCATGGAAAATTTGCCCCACGCCGCCGCGCGGCGTAAACTACGCGCGGAGAAAAAGAGGAGTCCGTTATGCAAGGTACAACCCAACCAATCGATCGCCAGACGCTGCTCGAAAAAGCCAACAAACTTATTCGCGAACATGAGGATACGTTAGCCGGTATCGAAGCCACCGACGTCGTTCAGCGCAACAATGTCCTGGTGTTTAGCGGTGAGTTTTACCTTGATGAGCAGGGACTACCGACGCCGAAGAGTACAGCGGTATTTAACATGTTTAAGTATCTTGCTCACGAGCTGTCGGACAAGTACCACCTGGTCGATTAAGACCAGTGAAAACAATAACGCGAGGCCCAGGCCTCGCGTTATGTTATTTACATCAGCGGTTTCTGACCGCGCTGCCACCAGCGCAGCAGAAGCCGATCGGCGCTCTCCGCCGCGCTACCGGTAAAGCGGTCGAGCATCTTCTTACGCTGTTGATAACGCACCCCGATCACCTCGTGGCTCTCCATCAGCCCCAGCAGCAGCTCATCGCTGGTTTCAACCGCATCCACCAGTCCTTTTTCCAGCGCCTGCACCCCGTACCAGTGTTCGCCGGTGGCCACCTGCTCAATATCAAGTCCCGGACGCATCCGGTGAACGAAATCCTTGAACAAATGATGTGTCTCATTGAGATCCTCGCGGAACTTGCGCCGCCCTTCCTCGGTATTTTCGCCCAGCATGGTGAGCGTTCGTTTGTACTGCCCGGCGGTGTGCAGTTCGATATCGATATCTTTATTCTTCAGGAAGCGGTGCAGGTTCGGGATCTGCGCCACCACGCCAATAGAGCCGAGGATCGCAAACGGCGCCGAGACAATTTTGTTCGCCACGCAGGCCATCATATAGCCGCCGCTGGCCGCCACTTTGTCGACCGCCACCGTCAGCGGGATCTGCTTGTCGCGCAAACGCTGCAGCTGAGAGGCGGCCAGACCGTAGCCGTGCACCACCCCGCCGGGGCTTTCCAGGCGAATCACCACCTGATCGCGCGCTTTCGCCGCCGCCAGTACCGCGGTGATCTCTTCCCGCAGGCTATTGACCTCATGGGCATCCATACTGCCTTTGAAATCCAGCACCCAGGCGCGCGGCTTGCCTTCCGGCTCGGCATTACCCAGCTTCGCCCGCGCTTTGGCCGCCTTCGCCTCTTGTTTTTGCTTTTTCTTCTGCGCCTTATGCCACTGCTTCTGCTGCGGGCCGTCCAGCAGCGCCACCGCCAGCGATTCCTTCATCTCTTTATAATGCTCGCTAAGATTGGTCACCCGCAGCTCGCCGCGCTGCTTCTTGCGCTGAGCGAGGTTGACGATAATAGCGGCAATCACCGCGATGGCGACGACAACCGTCGCGATCTTGGCTAAAAATAAGCCGTACTGAGCAAGTAATTCCACGTTTTCACCTTGTGTAAAGCACTGACGTTGCTGCACAGTGTACCTCAGCCGCTGGCGAGAAGTCTTTGTGCTTTGTGTTCTCTGCGCAGCGGATTCCGTTTTTTTTCGCGCGGCTGAAATCGTTGCAAGATATTAATTTTGTGAATACTTTCCGCTTCGCCGATTGCAATGGCGGGCGCTTTCAGGCATAACAGCGCAAAAGTGAGATACCAAAGATGAAGCGCGATCGGGAACCGATCGCCCAAGGAGTTGCCGTGCATTATCAACCACAACGTCACTTGCTGAAAGATCGCATCATCCTGGTCACCGGGGCCAGCGACGGGATTGGTCGTGAAGCGGCCCTGACCTACGCGCGCTATAGCGCCAGCGTTATCCTGCTGGGTCGCAACGACGACAAACTGCGCACCGTCGCCCAGGAGATTGAGCGTGAGGGTGGTATTCCCCCTCGCTGGTTTACCCTCGACCTGCTCACCTGTACGCCCCAGGCGTGCCAGCAGCTGGCGCAGCAGATCAGCATGCACTATCCCCGCCTTGACGGCGTGCTGCATAACGCTGGCCTGCTCGGCGACATCTGCCCAATGGAAGAGCAGAAGCCGGAGGTCTGGCAGCAGGTGATGCAGGTGAACGTTAATGGCACCTTTATGCTGACCCAGGCGCTTCTTCCTTTATTACTCCGTTCGGAATCGGGCTCGCTGGTCTTCACCTCATCCAGCGTCGGTCGTCAGGGCCGCGCCAACTGGGGCGCCTATGCCGTTTCCAAATTCGCCACCGAAGGGATGATGCAGGTGCTGGCCGACGAGTATCAAAGCCGCCACCTGCGGGTAAACTGTATCAACCCCGGCGGCACTCGCACCGGAATGCGCGCCAGCGCGTTCCCGACGGAAGATCCGCTGAAACTGAAAACCCCCGCTGACATTATGCCCGTCTATCTGTGGCTGATGGGTGACGACAGTCGTCGCAAGACGGGAATGACCTTCGACGCCCAACCGGGACGTAAACCAGGAATTGCCCAATGAGTGATGAACGCTACCGCGAACGCCAGCAGCGGCTGAAAGATAAAGTTGACGCCCGGGTGGCGGCGGCCCAGGACGAGCGCGGCATTGTGATGGTCTTTACCGGCAACGGCAAAGGCAAAACCACCGCCGCCTTTGGCACCGCGACCCGCGCCGTCGGCCATGGCAAAAAAGTCGGCGTGATCCAGTTTATCAAGGGGACCTGGCCTAACGGCGAGCGTAATCTGCTGGAGCCTCACGGCGTCGAATTTCAGGTGATGGCCACCGGCTTCACCTGGAACACCCAGGATCGCGACAGCGACACCGCCGCCTGCCTGGCGGTCTGGGAGCATGCCCGCCGTATGCTCGCTGACGACCAGCTCGATCTGGTGCTGCTGGACGAGCTGACCTACATGGTGGCGTATGATTACCTGCCGCTGGAGTCGGTGCTGAGCGCCCTGCGTGAGCGCCCTGCCCATCAGTCGGTGATCATCACCGGCCGCGGCTGTCATCGCGATATTATTGAACTGGCCGATACCGTCAGCGAACTGCGTCCGGTAAAGCATGCATTTGATGCCGGGATTAAAGCGCAGATGGGGATAGACTACTGAGGGCCTGATAGCGCGGAAGGAAGTAAGCGTTCCGGCGGCAAGTCACCGGAACGCATAACATTAACCGTTAGTCTTATTGCGAGTACTGGAACGACGGTTGCTGTTGTTACCCTGGCGCGGATTAGCGCTGGTCTGGCTGTGACGCTTCACCGCCCGACGGATCTGATTGGCTTTCAACCGCCGACGGTCTTTCTCGACGGCAACCTTAGAGCTGGTTTCCGGCGTGAGCTCCACCAGCTCGCGCAGGTAGTTGGTCTGCGCCAGGTCCAGCTCGGTATAGCCGCCGCGCGGCAGGCCTTTCGGCAGCAGAATATCGCCGTAGCGCACGCGGATCAGACGGCTGACCTGCACGCCGACCGCTTCCCACAGGCGACGCACTTCGCGGTTACGCCCTTCGGTCAGGGTAACGTTATACCACTGGTTAATCCCTTCGCCGCCGGTGAATTTGATGGTTTTAAACGCTGCCGGACCATCTTCTAACTGTACGCCGCGCGATAGCTGGCGCAGCTTATCATCATCCACCTGGCCGAAAACGCGAACGGCGTACTCACGCTCGACTTCACGGCTCGGGTGCATCAGGCGGTTGGCCAGTTCGCCATCGGTGGTGAACAGCAGCAGGCCGCAGGTATTCACGTCCAGACGACCAACGGCAATCCAGCGCGCGCCGCGCAGTTTAGGCAGACGATCAAACACCGTCGGGCGTCCTTCCGGATCGTTACGGGTGCACAGCTCGCCTTCCGGCTTATAGTAAGCCAGCACGCGGCAGATCTGCTCGGCAGACTCTTTCACCGAGATCAGATGACCATCGATACGAATTTTTAAACCAGGGACAATTTCCACACGATCGCCGAGGGTGGCGATTTTGCCGTCGACGCTGACGCGGCCAGCTTCGATTTTCGCTTCAATTTCACGGCGGGAGCCGTGGCCGGCGCGGGCCAGCACTTTTTGCAGTTTCTCGCTCATTGAGCTTCCTTAAGGTGTCGCCTTCCCAGGCGTCTGGTATGCTTTCAAAAACAACGAGTTAGCCTAAAACTCAACTTAACTCACTGATCTGTAAATATTTCATGGCACACAGCATGGCAAACAACGTAACACACAAGCTGTCACACAATGATTCGTGGGCGCACATACTACACGAATTTTAGACTAAATGATTCAACAAGTTTTGTGCGCCTGAGTCTTTCTGAACTTAGACGTATAACGATGAGCAATCCGGAACAGTCAAGCACAGCGAACGGGAAAACGCTGTGTGTCTATTCCAACAGTATCTACACATTTACCTTCGTCACGGAGTCGCAGCATTGCCCGTACAGCAAAAGCTTCGACATAGTCGATAGTAAATGAATCGCGCCATAACATTCACAAAATAAATATTTTAAAACGCAGTTTCATTTTTATGAAAAACAACTTCCGGCACATGGGTGTTATTTGTACAATAAATTACGTATGAAGATTAATTCACAACAAGCAGAGGGACTTATGCAGCAATATACCAACGAAATCACACCCGAAATTAATGAGGCCCAATCACAACCGCCTTACGACGAAGAGCTTTTGTCACTCTGCGATGACAAAACCCGGAAAGAACTTGAGGAAATTAAAAAACAGCATCTAAGCCGCCCGTTAGCTCACATTTTCCGTTTTGCAGTCGTTGGAAGTCTGACCCGTCGCGGTGGAGTCATTCGCCATGCTTCAGGCGGTGCGACTACCGGAGGATTACAAGTTGCTCGGGTAGGTGACAAGGTTGTATATGCTGATGGCAGCGAGTCCACTATTATTTCCGGTGCTGGCAAGGCCCGAATCATGCAGGGCGCATCCGCTGCACTCGTTGGCAGTATGCTTGATAATGGTGATGAAATAATCTCTACCCCACAATCGTGCAGCAAACTGGTTTTTCGTGAAGGCCGCGAACTCCCGGAAGGATTCTTGACCGTGTCAGGGAGTAAGCACTGATGGGCGTTAAGGGATACTATTTATTCAGAGGTGATAAGACACGATGTGGTGGCGTTATCACTGAAGGATGGAGCGACCACCAGCATTTTGACAGAGATATGTCCTGTGAAGGGCATAAAGTAACTTGTGGTAAACATCCAGGGCTTTACCGTATTTGTGGTGGGCTTGATGATGACATACACGGCAAAAGGATTGCCGGAACACTACACAGTTATAGCTCCTGCCCCTGTAAATCCAAATTCATCAATTCAAACTGGGATGATGATTACGAACTTGGTGGAGAAGTAACGGTAACGCACACTGATCTAGCTCACCTCGTCAAGATGCCTGAACTTCCAGGGCCGATTGAGTCAGAACCGGAACAGAACGCCCAAACAGCAAAAAAGAAAACAGGTATAGATGCAGGTTTTGCCGTTATCACTTATGGCGGTACTACGGAAGCGTGGCAACGTCTGTTATTCACTGAAAACCCACCAGCAGGGGCAAAAGAGCTATTCTCTATTCTGAACGGCCCGGATGAAAGATACAAAGCTGGTTCGATTATGCTTCTGGTTGATCCAGAGAAACAGGACGACGAGCAGATTGCCCACATGAAAGCCGCGAAAGCGCGAGTTGATGCGGCGTTAGAACCGCTGACAATCCAGGAAGCTAACTTGCTGCACAAACACTACGCAACCATAGCTAATTTCACCAGCTACGCTGATACAGGAATTGGCCTTGCTGCTGATCCTGTTGGAAAATACTTTGAGAGTATCGAAAAAATACTCAGAGAGATTCAAGAAACGTATAAGAATACCTACATAACGAGAGGCTCGTTGATAGGAGAACAATTTTACGTTCAACGTAGCCAGTTGTTTAAAGAGCTTGAATCAATACTTAAAGTCAGATTCCTGAATAAGGCTATGAAATTCGGAGAGTATACAAAAATAAAAAAAGCACTTGGCCTATCCAGCAGTTCTATTACCCACAAATGGAATGAAACGGGGATCAGTGACATTGAAGGCTATGCTACCCACATCGAACGGGCAGCTAAATACGTAAAAGCAATGCGTTACACTGGTTATTTAGGCATTGGTTTTAGCGGACTGCATTCACTAAATGAAATAAATGAGGCTTGTTCTGTTGGTCGCGAAGCTAAATGTACCAAGAAAAAGTATACTGAGATTGGTAGCTTTGCTGTAGGTACGGGGGTTGGTGTTGCTGGTGGCTATTTAGCAATACCTCTTTGTATCGCTATCGGTGTTGGTACTGCTGGTGTCGGAGGGCTTGCTTGCTCTGTGATTGCTGGGGCTGGTTTAGGCTATGTCGGTAGTAGTGCAGGTGGCGCATTCGGTGAATGGGGTGGAGAGCAGCTGTATGAAACTTTCGGTAATTAATTTTATAATTATGCATCGTAACTCGATTGGATTGGTATTGTGTCTATGCCTAATACTTACGGGGGTTATTTCAATTATTTACGATCGCATTTCGAAAAATAAATTCATTACTCTCTGTTCGCTATTTGTTGAAAAATTTGGCGCAAGACCAGTAGAGGCTTTAATTTATCAGGGTGGGGGGTTCTTTTTCTCGTTTATGCGTGATGCATTTTTTATTAAAGCATTATACTTTAAAGAAAACTCATTTCATACGCGAGGAATGGATAATGAACAAATTCGATTCATTAAAGAACTTCCTAATCAGTATACCGATTGGTTACGTGTAAAAGTACGATTTTCCGTGGTCGGTATTATTTTTCTATTCATGATGTTATCAGTTTTCTATTTACCATCATTCATTTAATTGAAATAAATAGCCAAGAGCAAAACTTGGCTATTTTATTCATTCCCAATCAGTATCATCAATTACGTAAGAAACTGAGGATAAGGGAAACGTATGCAATTAGCGCATAGCGATCCCTCATATTGATCTTTGGCAAAAAGTCTATTCAGAGAAAAAATGATGATGTCGATTATATACGGGAGCTACCTGCAAACATCAAATACTGGTTTATCGCCGAATTGTTGTGTTCATTGGTAGGTTTTATTGCCCTACTAATTGGTGGTATCTGTCTTTGGGTCGATAAATGATTAATTCAGCAGAACTGATCATCTGCGGGTTAGGAAGATTAAGCCTCATCTGCGGTATAGCTGTTACGGTGCTCTCATTTATCAACAAAAAGCGCTTCTCCGCGACCTGTACGCTGTAAAAAGAAAAACTTCGTCGGGAAAGCTTCTGTTCGCCGCGCCCCGTCTTTAGTATGGAACAGATTTTCCTCATTCTCCTGTGCCCATTCACGCATACGGATCTTTATCGGACAGCGCCCCCCTCACTACGCGCGCTCCTCAGCAACGGCCGGGCGCTGGCCAAGCAGCCAGTCGCGAAAACAGCGGTTGGCAGGCGCCAGCAGCGCGGTCTCGTGGTAAACCAGATGATAGGCCAGCGGACAGGCGATGGGCTGCGCCAGAGGATTAACCAGCCGCCCCTTCGTCAGCGCAGGCGCTATGAATGAGCGTCGCAGCAACGCCATCCCCATACCGGCGAACGCCGCCTCCGTCACGCCGTTGGAATCAGTGAACACCGGCCCACGCCGCGCGAAGTGCGGCGCCAGCCCCACGGCCTCACACCACAGCGCCCAGTCTTCACGATGTTCATCGTGCAGCAGCGGATACTGCAGTAGATCGCTCGCATCGGTGAGCGTCCGGCGCGGAGCAATCAGTTGCGGGCTACAGACCGGCATCAGATCGTCATCCAGCAGGCGGTAAGCCTGCAGTTCCGGCCAGCCGCCGACACCATGACGCACGGCAAAATCGATCCCTTCACTCAGCAAATCCACTCGCCGGTTGGTGGTGCCGATCTGGATCTCTATCTGCGGATAGCGTTGTTCAAAATCAGCCAGCCGCGGCAGCAGCCACTGAATGGCGAAGCCGCTGGTACAGCTGATAGCTACCTTTTCTGGTCCCGGAGGCACCTGCAGACGCTGGGTGGCGGCGGCTATCTGATGAAACGCCGGCTGAATGGCCCGCAGGTAGATCTCTCCCACCGCCGTTAACTGTAACCGTCGCGGAGTACGGATAAATAGCGGGACATTCAGCGTCTCCTCAAGGCGGGCAATCTGCTGGCTGACGGCGCTGGGCGTGACGCAAAGCTCACTGGCGGCCAGCTTCAGGCTGAGCAGCCGCGCCGCCGCCTCAAAGCAGCGCAACGCATTCAGCGGCGGGAGTTTCATGGGTATGGAACCTCGGTTAAGAAAAACTTAATCATGTAAGCATAACGCGTTTGTCGCACGCTGCACGTGGGTTCTACAGTTGACTTCCTTCGTGACTACAAGGAGTCAATCATGCGTGTTATCGACTATGGCCGCCTGCTGCTGCTCGCCGCCCTCTGGGGCGCCAGCTTTTTGTTTATGCGCATCACCACCCCGGCCTTCGGGGCGTTGAACAGCGCTTTTCTTCGCGTACTGTTCGCCGCTATCGCGCTCGGGCTGTTACTCGGCGTGCAGGGTAAATGGAGCGGGTATCAGGGAAAATTCACATCCACTCTACAGCTGGGGGTCATTAATTCAGGCCTTCCTTTTCTCATGTACTGCCTTGCCGCGCAATGGCTGCCGGCAGGGTACTCCGCCACGCTTAACGCCACGGCGCCGATGATGGGGGTGCTGATCGGCGCGTTATGCTTTGCAGAACCGTTAACCCTGCGCAAAGGCGGCGGCGCGATACTGGGCGCCATTGGCATGGCGGTGATCGCGCGCCCGACATCTGGCCTTAGCGCCGCCCTGCTGCTGCCGGGGATTGGCGCCTGCCTGACCGCGACCGCCTGTTACGGTCTGGCCGGCTTTCTGACCCGCCGCTGGATCCAGCAGCGAGGCGGCCTCGAGGCTGAACGCGTCGCGCTGGGTAGCCAGGTCGGCGCCACGCTGTTTCTGTTTCCTTTCTTTCTCTGGTCCTGCTGGCATGGGCCTGCCGTAGATTGGCGGCAGAGTCTGCCGTGGATAGCGATAGTCATGCTGGGCGTGGTCTGCACGGCGGCAGGGTATATTCTCTACTTCCGCTTGATTGCAGATATAGGGCCGCTGCGTTCGCTGTCGGTGACCTTTTTGATCCCACCTTTTGCGGCGCTGTGGGGCTATCTCTGCCTCGGAGAGACGGTGGAGGAAGGATTGATTCTCGGCGCGCTGCTGGTTTGTGTAGCGCTATGGATGATTATCGTGCCGTCGGGGCGAAAACGCGGGGTACCGGACGGCGCATGATGCACCGCCCGGCAGATAGCCTTAGAGAAACGGCCTCACGTCGCCGACGCCTTCGCGCAGCACCACCGGGGTGTCTTCAGTGAGATCGATAACCGTGGTCGGCTGCTGCCCAAGGAAACCGCCGTGAATGATGAGGTCCACCACTTTCTCCAGACGATCTTTGATCTCTTCCGGGTCGGATTCGGTAAAGTCGCTGCCGGGCAGCATCAGCGACGTGGAGAGCATCGGCTCGCCTAAGGTCTCGAGCAACGCCTGAGCGATGGGGTTAGACGGGACGCGCATGCCGATGGTTTTACGCTTCTCCTGCAACAGCCGACGCGGCACCTCTTTGGTCCCCTTAAGGATAAAGGTATAGTTGCCCGGCGTGTTGTTTTTCATCAGGCGAAACGCCACATTATCCACAAAAGCGTAAGTTGACAGCTCGGACAGATCGCGGCACATCAGGGTAAAGTTGTGGCCGTCCGGCAGCTGACGAATGCGGCAGATCCGCTCCATCGCCCCCTTGTCTTCAATTTTGCAGCCCAGCGCGTAGCCGGAGTCGGTAGGATAAACGATCACCCCGCCCTTACGCACAATCTCCACCGCCTGGTTAATCAACCGCGCCTGCGGGTTATCCGGATGGATATAAAAAAACTGGCTCATACTTCCCTCTCAATTTTTATTCGGCGGCCGCTTCCCAACTGTGCCAGACGCCTTCCACGCCGGCAGGAAGCCAGAGCTTACGGCCAAGTTCGATCCACGCGCAGGGCTGATGAAAATCGGATCCCTGCGACGCCAGAAGACCAAACTGCACGGCCAGGGTGGCCAGCTGGGCGCGTTCATGGGGCGCCTGCTGACACTGGGCCACTTCCATGGCATCACCGCCCTGCTCGCTAAAGTGGGCCAACAGCCGCTTCAACCACTTGGCGGAGAGATCGTAGCGCCCGGGATGGGCAATCACCGCCTTGCCGCCAGAATGATGAATCACATCAATCGCTTGTTTTATTGTACACCACTGCGGCGGCACGTAACCGGTTTTCCCGCGGGCAAGGTATTTTTTGAAGACTTCCGCCATGTTTTTCGCATGGCCGGCCTCCACCAGAAAACGGGCAAAATGGCCGCGGGTGACGGCGCCACCGTCCGCCAGTCGCAGCGCCCCTTCCCAGGCGCCGGGGATCCGCGCCTTCTCCAGGCGCTCGGCAATCATCTGACCGCGCTGCTGGCGCCGCGCTTTCTGCTCCTCCAGCAGGGCGGTCATCGTTGGGTGCGCAATATCAATATTCAGACCCACAATATGAATCTCGTGATTCTCCCAGAGGGTGGAAATCTCGACGCCGTTCACCAGGGTCAAGGGTAATCCGGCGCGGGCGATCTCCTCCCGGGCCGCTGGGATCGCCGCCACGCTGTCATGGTCGGTGATCGCCAGGGTGCCGACGCGCATCTCATGGGCGCGATGGACCAGTTCCTGCGGAGTCAGCCGCCCGTCCGAGGCGGTGGTATGGCTGTGCAGATCGTAAATCACTGCGTATTGGCTGTCGCTCAAAAGGACTCCTGCTGGACATCAACGTAAATAAGCGCATTATCATACCGACAGGCAGAGAAAATCTGCAAACAAGGGTTGACTTTATTCCATTGAACTAGTTAACTAGTACGCAAGTTCACATGAAGGGGTATCACGATGAAAATGCACTTTATCACTCTGCACAGCTGGTGGCGCACCTCCTGACGACGGGCGGCGTGATCGCGTTTTGCATTCAGCATACAGATACCCGGCCCGCCAATGAGCGGGCTTTTTATTGGACAAAAATAATACGAACAGGCGAGAACAATAATGCAAACATCCAAACCGGCACTCGAGCTTCTCACCAGCGACGCCATCTACCGGGAGAACCCGACGGCGTTATTCCACCAACTGTGCGGCGCCCGTCCGGCGACGCTGCTGCTGGAATCCGCTGACATCGACAGCAAAGATGACTTAAAAAGCCTGCTGCTGGTCGATAGCGCGCTGCGCATTACGGCCCTTGGTGACACTGTCACTATTCAGGCCCTCTCCGCCAACGGCGCGGCGCTGCTGGAATTACTGGACGGCGCGCTGCCCTCCGGGATCAACAATCAGCGCCAGCCCAACGGCCGCATCCTGACCTTCCCGGCCGTCAGCGCCCTGCTCGATGAAGACGCCCGTCTCTGCTCACTGTCGGTGTTTGACGCCTTCCGTCTCCTGCAGGAGCTGGTGAGCGTTCCGGACAACGAGCGCGAAGCGATGTTCTTCGGCGGCCTGTTCGCCTATGACCTGGTGGCCGGTTTTGAAGATCTTCCCCAGTTGCAAAGCGACACCGCCTGCCCGGACTACTGCTTCTATCTGGCGGAAACCCTGCTGGTCATCGACCATCAGACCAAGCATACCCGCATTCAGGCCAGCCTGTTCACCCCGCTGGAGAGTGAAAAACAGCGCCTGGAGCAGCGCCTGAGCCAGCTGCGTCAGCAACTGAACGAGCCGCCGGCGCCGCTACCGGTTACCACCGTGGCCGAAATGCGCTGCGACGTTGACCAGAGCGATGAAGAGTACGGCGCGGTGGTGCGCAAAATGCAGCGCGCGATCCGCGCCGGGGAAATCTTCCAGGTGGTTCCTTCCCGCCGCTTCTCGCTGCCCTGCCCATCGCCGCTGGCCGCTTATGATGTGCTGAAGAAGAGCAACCCCAGCCCGTACATGTTCTTTATGCAGGACAATGATTTCACCCTGTTCGGCGCCTCGCCGGAAAGCTCGCTGAAGTATGATGCCGTCAGCCGTCAGATTGAGATCTACCCCATCGCCGGCACCCGGCCACGCGGCCGCCGCGCCGACGGCTCGCTGGATCGCGACCTCGACAGCCGCATCGAGCTGGAAATGCGCACCGATCATAAAGAGCTTTCCGAACACCTGATGCTGGTGGACCTGGCGCGTAATGACCTGGCGCGCATCTGCACCCCGGGCAGCCGCTATGTCGCTGATTTAACCAAGGTTGACCGCTACTCCTTCGTGATGCATCTGGTCTCCCGTGTAGTAGGCGAATTGCGTCAGGATCTCGACGTCCTCCACGCCTATCGCGCCTGCATGAATATGGGCACCCTCAGCGGCGCGCCGAAGGTCCGCGCCATGCAGCTGATTGCCGCCGCCGAAGGTAAACGCCGCGGCAGCTACGGCGGCGCGGTGGGCTATTTCACCGCCCACGGCGACCTCGACACCTGCATCGTCATCCGTTCCGCCTACGTGCAGGAAGGTATCGCTACCGTCCAGGCCGGAGCCGGCATTGTGCTCGACTCGGTTCCCCAGTCGGAAGCGGATGAGACCCGAAATAAAGCCCGCGCGGTGCTGCGCGCCATTGCCCAGGCCCATCACGCGAAGGAGATTTTCTGATGGCTGACATTCTGCTGCTCGATAATATCGATTCCTTTACCTATAACCTGGCAGACCAGCTGCGCGCCAACGGCCATAACGTAGTGATTTATCGCAACTCCGTTCCGGCGCAGGCGCTGATTGAGCGTCTGGGCACCATGGACAACCCGGTGCTGATGCTCTCCCCGGGCCCGGGTACGCCAAGCGAAGCCGGCTGCATGCCGGAGCTACTGACCCGTATGCGCGGCAAGCTGCCGATCATCGGCATCTGCCTCGGCCACCAGGCCATTGTCGAAGCCTACGGCGGCTATGTCGGCCAGGCGGGGGAGATCCTCCATGGCAAAGCCTCCAGCATTGAGCACGACGGCCAGGCGATGTTTGCCGGTCTGGCTAACCCGCTGCCGGTGGCGCGCTACCACTCGCTGGTCGGCAGCAATATTCCCGCCGGGCTGACGATTAACGCCAATTTCAACGGTATGGTGATGGCGGTGCGTCACGATGCGGATCGGGTGTGCGGCTTCCAGTTCCACCCGGAATCGATCCTCACCACCCAAGGCGCACGGCTGCTGGAGCAGACCCTGGCCTGGGCGCTGCAGAAGCTGGAGCATACCAACACCCTCCAGCCGATCCTTGAGAAACTGTACCAGGCGGAAACCCTGAGCCAGCAGGAGAGCCACCAGCTGTTCTCCGCCGTCGTGCGCGGCGAAGTGAAGCCTGAGCAACTGGCCGCCGCGCTGGTCAGCATGAAAGTGCGCGGCGAGCAGCCGCAGGAAATTGCCGGCGCCGCTACCGCGCTGCTGGAAAACGCCGCGCCGTTCCCGCGCCCGGACTACCTGTTTGCCGACATCGTTGGCACCGGTGGCGACGGCAGCAACAGCATCAATATCTCCACCGCCAGCGCCTTTGTCGCTGCGGCCTGCGGGTTAAAAGTGGCGAAACACGGCAACCGCAGCGTCTCCAGTAAATCAGGCTCTTCTGACCTGCTGGCGGCCTTCGGCATTAATCTCGATATGAACGCCGATAAATCCCGCGCCGCGCTTGATGAGCTGGGCGTCTGCTTCCTGTTCGCGCCGAAGTACCACACCGGTTTCCGCCACGCGATGCCGGTCCGTCAGCAGCTGAAGACCCGCACCCTGTTCAACGTGCTGGGGCCGCTGATCAACCCGGCGCATCCGCCGCTGGCGCTGATTGGCGTCTACAGCCCGGAACTGGTGCTGCCGATCGCCGAGACCCTGCGCGTGCTGGGTTATCAGCGCGCGGCGGTGGTGCACAGCGGTGGGATGGATGAAGTTTCGCTGCATGCGCCTACGGTGGTGGCCGAACTGCATAACGGGGAAATTAAAAGCTATCAGCTGACCGCCGACGACTTCGGCTTGACGCCTTACCATCAGGCGCAGCTGGCGGGCGGCACCCCGGAAGAAAACCGTGACATTCTGACGCGCTTGCTACAAGGTAAAGGTGAAGCCGCTCACGAAGCCGCCGTCGCCGCCAACGTCGCCATGTTGATGCGTTTACACGGGCATGAAGATCTGAAAGCTAACGCTCAGCAGGTACTGGATGTGCTGCACAGCGGCGCGGCCTATGACAGAGTGACCGCCTTAGCGGCAAGAGGGTAAAGAATGCAAACCGTTTTAGCAAAAATCGTTGCCGACAAAGCGATTTGGGTGGAAGCCCGCAAACAACAACAACCGTTAGCCAGTTTTCAAAATGAGATCGTTCCGACGCAGCGCAATTTCTATCACGCGCTGGCCGGCACCCGCACCGCGTTTATTCTCGAGTGCAAGAAGGCCTCGCCGTCGAAGGGGTTGATTCGCGAGGATTTCGATCCGGCAGCGATCGCCAGCATCTACAAGCACTACGCCTCGGCGATCTCGGTGCTGTGTGATGAGAAATATTTCCAGGGCAGCTTCGATTTCCTGCCGATCGTCAGCCAGGTCGCGCCGCAGCCGATCCTGTGTAAGGACTTCACCATCGACCCTTACCAGATCTACCTAGCGCGCTACTATCAGGCCGACGCCTGTCTGCTGATGCTCTCGGTGCTCGACGATGAACAGTATCGTCAGCTCTCGGCGGTGGCTCACAGCCTGAATATGGGCGTGCTGACCGAAGTCAGCAATGAAGAGGAACTGGAGCGCGCCATCGCCCTGAAGGCGAAGGTGGTGGGCATTAACAACCGCGACCTGCGCGATATGTCGATTGACCTTAACCGCACCCGTCAGCTGGCGGCGCGTCTCGGCCCGGATGTCACGGTGATCAGCGAATCCGGCATCCATACCTATGCCGAAGTGCGCGAGCTGAGCCACTTCGCCAACGGCTTCCTGATCGGCTCCGCCCTGATGGAGCAGGCGGATCTGGAAGCGGCGGTTAAACGCGTGCTGCTCGGCGAGAACAAAGTGTGCGGCCTGACGCGCCCGCAGGATGCCCAGGTGGTCTGGGAGTCCGGCGCCATTTACGGTGGGCTGATCTTCGTCCCGACCTCGCCGCGAGCGGTGAATGACGCCCAGGCCAAAGCGGTGATCGCCGCTGCGCCGCTGCAGTACGTCGGCGTCTTCCGCAATGCGCCGCTGGAGGAGGTGGTCGCCCGCGCGCAGGCTCTGGGGCTGGCCGCCGTGCAGCTGCACGGTGATGAGGACCAGGCCTATATCGACGCGCTGCGCGACGCCCTCGCGGACAACGTCCGCATCTGGAAAGCGCTGAGCGTCGGCGAAACCTTCCCGGCCCGTACGCTCCACCATGTCGACAAGTACCTGCTCGACAACGGCCAGGGCGGCAGCGGCCAGCGCTTTGACTGGAGCCTGCTGCAGGGCCAGGATCTGCGCAACGTCATGCTGGCGGGCGGCCTCGGCGCCGATAACTGTGTGGAAGCGGCCAAAAGCGGCTGTGCCGGACTCGATTTCAATTCAGGCGTAGAGTCGCAACCCGGGATTAAAGACGCCAGCAAGCTGGCCTCCGTATTCCAGACGCTGCGCGCATATTAAGGAGCAATAATGAGCACTTTACTGAACCCCTACTTCGGCGAATTCGGCGGCATGTATGTGCCGCAGATCCTGATGCCCGCCCTGCGCCAGCTGGAAGAAGCCTTTGTCAGCGCGCAGAAGGACCCGGCCTTTCAGGCGGAATTCACCGACCTGCTGAAAAACTACGCCGGTCGTCCGACGGCCCTGACCAAATGCCGGAATCTGACCGAAGGCACCCGCACCACCCTGTACCTGAAACGCGAAGATCTGCTGCACGGCGGCGCGCACAAAACCAACCAGGTGCTGGGCCAGGCCCTGCTGGCCAAACGGATGGGTAAAACCGAAATTATCGCCGAGACCGGCGCCGGCCAGCACGGCGTCGCCTCAGCGCTGGCCAGCGCCCTGCTCGGCCTGAAATGCCGTATCTACATGGGTGCCAAGGACGTCGAGCGCCAGTCGCCGAACGTATTCCGTATGCGCCTGATGGGCGCCGAGGTGATCCCGGTGCACAGCGGCTCCGCCACGCTGAAAGATGCCTGTAACGAGGCGCTGCGCGACTGGTCCGGCAGCTACGAAAAGGCGCACTATATGCTGGGCACCGCCGCCGGTCCGCACCCGTTCCCGACGATTGTGCGTGAATTCCAGCGCATGATTGGCGAAGAGACCAAAGCGCAGATCCTTGAAAAAGAGGGCCGCCTGCCGGACGCGGTGATCGCCTGCGTCGGCGGCGGATCAAACGCCATCGGCATGTTCGCTGATTTTATCGAGGAAACCAACGTCGGCCTGATCGGCGTGGAGCCCGCCGGACACGGTATCGAGAGCGGCGAGCACGGCGCGCCGCTGAAGCATGGCCGCGTTGGGATCTACTTCGGTATGAAGTCGCCGATGATGCAGACCGCCGACGGCCAGATCGAAGAGTCTTACTCCATTTCCGCTGGGCTGGACTTCCCGTCCGTTGGGCCGCAGCACGCGTTTCTGAACAGCACCGGTCGCGCTGACTATGTGTCGATCACCGACGACGAAGCGCTGGACGCGTTTAAAGCGCTTTCCCGCCACGAAGGGATTATCCCGGCGCTGGAGTCCTCTCACGCTCTGGCCCACGCGCTGAAGATGATGCGCGAGAACCCGGAAAAAGAGCAGCTGCTGGTGGTTAATCTCTCCGGCCGCGGCGACAAAGACATTTTCACCGTACATGACATCCTGAAAGCGCGAGGGGAAATCTGATGGAACGCTATGAGACGCTGTTTGCCCAACTGAAAAATCGCCAGGAAGGCGCCTTCGTCCCCTTTGTCACCCTTGGCGATCCGGGACCGGAGCAGTCGCTGAAAATTATCGATGCGCTGATCGAAGGCGGCGCCGATGCCCTTGAACTGGGGATCCCTTTCTCCGACCCGCTGGCGGACGGCCCGACCATCCAGGGCGCGGCCCTGCGCGCCTTCGCCGCGGGAGTGACCCCGGCGCAGTGCTTTGAGATGCTGGCGGCGATCCGCCAGAAGCATCCGACCATCCCAATCGGCCTGCTGATGTATGCCAACCTCGTCTTCAGCCCGGGCATCGATGCGTTCTATGCCCAGTGCGCCCGCGTCGGCGTCGACTCGGTGCTGGTGGCCGACGTGCCGGTGGAAGAGTCCGCCCCGTTCCGCCAGGCGGCGATGCGCCATAACATCGCGCCGATTTTCATCTGCCCGCCCAATGCGGATGACGATTTACTGCGCCAGATTGCCTCTTATGGCCGCGGCTACACCTATCTGCTGTCGCGCGCCGGAGTGACGGGTGCGGAAAATCGCGCCGCGCTTCCGCTGCACCACCTGGTGGAGAAGCTGGCGGAATATCACGCCGCGCCGCCGCTGCAGGGCTTTGGTATCTCCGCGCCGGAGCAGGTGAGCGCCGCCATTGACGCCGGAGCCGCCGGGGCTATCTCCGGTTCCGCCATCGTCAAAATCATCGAACGCCACCTCGATGAGCCGCAGACCATGCTCGACGAGCTGAAAGCCTTCGTCCAGAGCCTGAAGGCAGCGACCAAAACCGCCTGACCATCAGCCGCCTGGCATCGCGCCAGGCGGCGATTTCCACGCGTTACCTTCCTTTCCATGTCATCTTGCACGCCAACACATCAGACGGACCGATGATCGACACCTTGACGCCAGGCGATGCGCTTTAGCGTGGAAATGGATGGCGGGCGGATACCGAAGATTTGAACTATGTTGAAAGGGAAAAATATCGCTCTCCCTGGCACAGGAGAGCGATACAGTCAGGCAATCAATATTGCCCGAATATCATTGACGTTGGTTAACGTCGGGCCGGTGATCAGCAAATCATTAAGCGCGTGAAAATAGCAGTAACTATCATGGCCATCCAGATATTGCACTGCATTAAGACCGCTCAGCTTGCCGCGCGCAAGCGTATCCGGGAAGACGATCGCACCTGCGGCATCTTCTGTGCCATCAATACCATCGCTATCTCCCGCCATGGCCCAGATACCGTGTTCCCCCTGGAGCGCACAGGCCAGACTGAGTAAAAACTCGGTATTGCGGCCCCCTTTTCCAGGCTGAGTGTTGTTTACTGTCACCGTGGTTTCGCCACCTGACAACAACACAGCAGGCCCTGAAATCGGGTGACCATACTGCTTCGCCGATTTCGCCATACCGGCCATGACCACCGCCACTTCCCTGCTTTCACCTTCTATAGCATCCCCCAAAATAAGGGGGGTGAACCCATGTTGTCGTGCGGCCAGAGCCGCCGCCGCTAACGCCATCGCCGGCGTGGCGATAAGCCTGACCTCGCCTGTCGCGGCGTTTTCCACCGGGCCGGCCGGCTGGTTTAGCCGTTCGCTAACGGGCTTCGGGATCGCAATGCCATACCGCTGCAGTACCCGGAGCGCATCACGTGGTGCGCTGTTATCGGCAACGGTGGGGCCAGACGCTACGTCCGTCGGATTATCGCCAGGCACATCGCTGATAATCAGTGATACGATGCGCGCCGGTTGCGCCATGGTCGCCAGCTTTCCACCTTTCACCGCTGAGAGATGACGACGTACCAGATTCATCTCTTTGATGCTGGCCCCGCTATGGAGCAGGGCCCGGGTGATGGTCTGCTTATCTGCCAGCGTTAACCCCGGGGCGGGCAGCGCCATCAGCGCCGATCCTCCCCCTGAAATCAATGCCAGCACCAGATCATCGGCAGTTAAACCGCGCAGCGTCTCCACAATCAGCATTGCGGCAACCTCGCTCATGGCATCTGATACGGGATGAGCCGCCTCAATAATGCGGATGCGGCCCGCAGGAACCGCGTAACCGTAACGCGTCACCACCACGCCCGACACCGCCACATCCGGCCAGGCCGCATCCACGGCAGCCGCCATTGCCGCGGACGCTTTACCCGCACCGATCACCACACAACGGCCACGAGGTTTTTCCGGCAGGTTAGCCAGGGTCACCGGCCCGGCGCGGGCACTGTTGACCGCATGTTGAAAGATATCCTGCAGGATCTCTGCAGCCTGTTCGTTATTCATGGTTATGCGGTCTCGGCAATGTCAGCTTTAGCGTCAATGTAGTGCACCACGGCGCGTGTCACCTCCGCGGTATTGGCTGAGCCACCGACATCTGGCGTCAGAATGCCTTTTTCACACACATACTCAATGCTTTCCATAATCAGCGCAGCGGCATGGCGTTCGCCCAGATGTTCAAGCATCTGTACCGCGGTCCAGAAAGTGGCAATGGGGTTCGCAATCCCTTTGCCGGTGATATCGAATGCGGAACCATGGATCGGTTCGAACATGGAAGGGAAGCGGCGTTCAGGATCAATATTCGCGGTCGGCGCTACGCCCAGACTACCCGCCAGCGCGCCAGCCAGATCGGAAAGGATATCGGCGTGCAGATTGGTGGCAACGATGGTATCCAGGGTCTGGGGATGCAACGTCATACGGTGCGTCATGGCATCGACCAACATTTTGTCCCACTGCACATCCGGGAATTCCTGCGCCACTTCAGCGGCAATCTCATCCCACATCACCATACCATGGCGCTGGGCGTTGGATTTGGTCACCACGGTCAGCAGTTTACGTGGACGAGACTGTGCCAGTCTGAAGGCATAGCGCATAATGCGTGTCACCCCAACACGGGTAAAGATTGCCACTTCGGTACCGACTTCTTCAGGTAAACCACGGTGGGTACGGCCGCCGTTACCAGAATATTCACCTTCGGAGTTTTCGCGCACGATGACCCAGTCAAGATCGCCAGGCCCGCGGTTGCGCAGCGGTGAAGTGACGCCCGGCAGAATTTTGGTGGGTCGCACATTGGCGTACTGGTCAAAGCCCTGGCAAATAGGCAGCCGCAGGCCCCAGAGTGTGATGTGGTCAGGGACATCCGGGGCCCCCACCGCGCCGAAGTAAATGGCATCAAATGCTTTCAGCATGTTCAGCCCTTCTTCCGGCATCATCACGCCATGTTTTTTGTAATAGTCTGACCCCCAGTCAAAGGTCTCTATATCAAATTTCAGTTGCGGATCGTGGCGCGTCAGCGCGTGCAAGACTTCAATACCTGCCGAAATGACTTCCGGTCCGATACCGTCCGCAGGGATGGCAGCAATTTTGTAGTGACGCATCGTTACTTCTCCAGTTAATGAGTATGAGGATGTGGAAGCTCTGCCGTCGGCGATTTGTTCGCTCTGGCAGAAAGAATCACGACCACGAGGGCCGAGAGCGCCAGCAATCCGGCGACAAAATACAGGCCCCAGCTGTAGCTACCGGTTTGCTCGCGGATCACGCCAATCATCATCGGGCCGACGAAACCGCCGAGGTTGCCGATGGAGTTGATAGCGGCAATGCCAGCGGCCGCAGCCGGGCCGCTGAGGAACAGGGTTGGCATGCTCCACAGAGGGGGTTTTGATGCGCTAATCCCCACAGTGACCAGCGTTAAGGCAAGCATCACGGTAAACAATGTGCTGACGTTACCGGCGTATATCAGTCCGGCCGCCGCCAGCAGGCAGGCGCCAATGACGTGCCAGCTGCGCTCTTTGGTTCGATCGGAATGACGCGCCCAGAGGATCATGGCGATGACGCCGATCACCGCCGGAAAGGCGTTCAGGAAACCAATCTCCAGCGAGGAAGCACCGAAACTGCGAATGATTTGCGGGGACCAGATGCCAAGCGTATACAGCCCGGCTGAGGTACCGAAATAGACCAGCGCCAGCGCCAGGACGCGTATATCCGCTAGCCCTCGCCATGCGCTGGAATGGCTCTGTTTTGCCGCCCGTGCCCGCTCCTCGTCTTGCATGGCGTTTTCCAGCCAGGCACGCTCTTGATCAGTCAGCCATTTGGCCTTGGCTGGACGATCCGTCAGGAAGAACAGAACCACAACACCGAGCACCAGCGCCGGCAAAGCTTCCAGTACAAACATCCGCTGCCAGCCGGCGTAGCCAAGGAAGCCATGCATCTCCAGCAGTGCGGCCGAAACCGGCGATCCCAGTGCTGTCGACAGGGGAGCTGCGGCCATAAAGATGGCAGTGACCTGCGCACGCCTGGCGGCAGGAAACCAGTAGCTGAGATAGAGAATGATCCCCGGGAAGAAACCGGCTTCCGCCACGCCGAGCAGAAAACGCAGAATGTAGAAGCTCGTCGTGCCCTGCACAAAAGCCATGCAGCCAGAGACGAATCCCCAGGTAATCATGACGCGGGCGATCCAGATGCGGGCGCCCACTTTATGAAGAATTAAGTTTGACGGTACCTCAAACAGAAAATAACCCAGGAAGAAAATTCCAGCGCCCAGACCAAAAACGGTGGGTGAAAATCCCAGATCCTGATTCATGGTCAGGGCGGCAAAGCCAATGTTGACGCGGTCAAGGAAGGCAATGAAGTACAGCAGCATGATGAAAGGAATAATGCGCAGGGTAACCTTACGCATCACCTTCTTTTCGAGGTCGTTTTTCATGACGGGATGCTCCATAGTGATGTAGGGTTGTTATCGTTTTGTAATAATCCCAGTATGAAGTTTTGAACCGCTTTATCATCGGCACGGCTTTATATAAATAATTTGTATAATCAGGTTTTGGTGAAAAAATGGATATAAATCAGCTACGTTGCTTTGTGGTGTTAGGTGATGAGCTTCACTTTGGCCGGGCTGCCCGTAAACTCGAAATGATGCCTGCGTCACTGAGTCGCTTTATTAAGCTACTGGAAGATGATTTGGGGATCAGGCTACTGAATCGATCGACCCGCAACGTGTCGCTAACACCTGAAGGCGCCGCCTTTTTAAATGAGGCCAAAACGGTCATTGCTGATTTCGATGCGCTACGGCAGCGATTCCGGAAAAATAGCCTGTTGCAGAAAAGAACGTTGCGGATCGGGGCTATCGACAGCGCAGCCAAAGGATTACTTCCTGAATTGCTTAATCTTTTCGTCAGGCGTTTTCCTGAAGCAGATATTCATCTTACAGAAGATAAATCTCACAAACTTATCCCCCGACTCATTTCAGGGTGGCTGGATGTGGTTTTTGTGCGCCCGCCGGAACACATTGATGCCATGCTGACAACGCGATTTATCGCCAATGAAACTTGCGTGCTCGCCGTGCCCACTAACCACCGGCTGGTCAGTTATGATGAAGTCAGTATCGATGACTTTCGGCACGAGCCTGTTATCTTGCCGGAAAGACGCACCCGGCGTCACAGCCATGATCTGACAATGAATATTTTCAAAGAGGGGGGCAGCATGCCTGTCATCGCGCAGTATGCTGAAGAGAAGCAGACTATCCTGAGTTTTGTTGCCGCAGGACTCGGCATTGCTCTGGTGCCAGCGTCCTATAAAGACATGAATGCCGACGGCGTGAAATACCTTGCGCTCACGCCGAAAAAGCATGTCGAAGGGCTCCCCCTCAGCGCGATGTGGCATCAGGGAAACAACACTCTCTATGTGAGATCCCTGCTGGAGATACTTTCCGACAACATCGACGAACTGACCCGTGAGTTGTGACGCAAAAGCTGATTGTTGCGCCAGGCGGCAACACACGAGAATTTAGCCTGGTTGCTGCAAACTGTCGGCGTATTTGCGCGTTAAGCGAAACAGCGCCTGCACTTCATCTTCCGGCCACTGCGCCAGCACCTGATTCATTAACCGCCGCCGCGCTACCGCAATACTGTCGATCATCTGTTGTCCGCTGGCGCTAAGCGTCACTTCGCTGATCCGTCGATCATGACGGTTCGGTTGCTTACAGGCGAGTCCCTGGGCTTCCAGTTTTTTCACCTGGCGGCTGACGGTGGTGTAATCGCGCCCTAAATGATCCGCCAGCTCAACCACCCCCACCGGGCCATGGCGCCCTACCGCCACAAGCAGCGGAAACAGCATCTGTTCCAGCTGGACGCCGGCTGCCTGCAGGATCTGCTCATCGCGCAGCGGCTGGTTCATTACGCTGATGATATCCAGCAGCGCGCCGTGAAAGTCGGTAATGTCGTAGTCATTATGTGCATCTTGCATGTATTAATTTTCCGCGTATAGTGCTGCAAAACAATATGTGTATTTTACACATAATTCCCGACAGGAGATAATTTATGAAAGCAGCCGTGGTTTTTGATCTCGCAGAAGGCCCGGTTTGGGCCGATTTTATCGACCCGCAGCCCGCGCCCGGCCAGACGCTCATTGACGTCCGCGCCGCCGCGATAAGCCATGTGGTTAAGGCCCGGGCATCCGGACGCCATTACAGCTTCGACGGCAATCTGCCCTTTGTGCCCGGTATCGATGGCGTCGGCACCACACCTCAGGGCCAGCGCGTCTACTTCGCCTTCCCCACCGCCCCCTTCGGCAGTATGGCGCAGCGGGCGCCGGTCGCCCTGCAGAATTGTCTGCCGCTGCCGGATGCGCTCGATGATATCCAGGCGGCGGCGATGGCCAACCCCGGTATGTCCGCGTGGGCATCGCTGGTGACACGCGCCCAGCTTCAGGCCGGCGAAACGGTGCTGATTAATGGCGCCACCGGCAGCGCCGGTCAGTTGGCGGTACAGATTGCCCGCTATCTGGGGGCGAAAAAAATCATTGCAACCGGGCGCAATGCGCAGTCGCTCGCGGCGCTGGACGCCGATGAGTGTATTCAGTTAACCGCTGATGATAAAACCTTGAGCGGGCAATTTTCAGCGGTCAGCGCCGCGCAGATCGATGTGGTCATCGATTACCTGTGGGGACACAGCGCGGAATTATTATTGCCGGCACTGGCGAAATATACCCCTGCCGGCAGTCCGGTGCGCTATGTGCAGGTGGGTTCCCTGGCTGGCGCCGATATAGCGTTAAATGGCGCAGTGCTGCGTTCCGCCCCGCTCCTGCTGATGGGCAGCGGGATCGGTAGCCTGTCGGTATCGCAACTGCTGGCGGCGACCGGTGAAATGCTGCAGGCGGCGGTGCCGGGGAAATTGACCATCGCCACCACCCCGCGGCCGCTGCAGGAGATCGCGGCGGCCTGGCCGCAGGACGACAGCCAGAAGCGCACGGTTTTCACCCTCGGATAAAAAATCGCTTCCGCACAAAAGATGGGGTTGATATCTTAAATGAGAAATATTATCTTTCTCATCACTGAATAGTTGAGTAAATCACTCGGGTATTCAGTACGACATTGCTCACATTGCTTCCAGTATTTTTGCCCGCACTTGTGCGGGCTTTTTTTTACTCGCGACACACCTCACGCACCCGCTGCCGCAGCCAGCGGTGGTCGGGGCCTGCTCCAGACGCGGATGCCACGCCTGCGAAACCGTAATCACCTCGGTACTGACCGGCAGCGGATCGAGAGCTGCCAGCAAATTAAAATCGGGATCGTTCATTATCGCTCCAGTCGCCAGACAGGGCGTTTGCTGCAAGATATGAGTGCACTGGCGGCGTCTTCCGCCCGATCTCGGGCCTGATTATAGTGAAGACCTCCTTTCTGCAGCGAGAGACATCATGAAATCCGAACCCCGCAACACTATTCTTATCGTCGGCGCCTCACGCGGTCTTGGCCATGCCATGGCGGCGACGTTCCTGCAGCACGGCTGGGAGGTCATCGGCACCGTGCGCGATTTATCATCCCACACGCCGCTTCACGACCTGGCCCAGGCGCATCCTCAGCGTCTACGCCTGGCGACGCTCGACATCCGCGATGAAGCCCAGCTTGCCGCGCTGCAGGCGACGCTTCCCGCCGCGAGCCTCGACATACTGTTCGTCAATGCTGGCACCACCAATCGTGACCCGTCGCAGACCATTGGCGACGTCTCCACCGAGGAGTTTTACCAGGTGATGCTCACCAATGCCCTGGCGCCGATGCGGGTTATCGAGCGCCTGCAGCAGGCAGTTAAACCGCAGGGTCTGCTCGGCGTGATGTCCTCCGGCCAGGGGAGTCTGACCAATAACCTTACCGGCCAGCGGGAACTCTATCGCGGGAGTAAAGCTGCGCTGAATATGTTCATGCGCAGCTTCGCCGCTCGCCCCTCCTCGGCCTCCCATCCGCTGGTGGTGATGGCCCCGGGATGGATCCGCACCGAGCTCGGCGGGGCAGATGCTCCGCTGACCATCGAAGAGACGATCCCACGCCTGGTGAACGTCCTGCTCGACAAACGGCGACGTCCGGGACTGGAGTATCTCGATTACCAGGGCCGTACCGTGCCCTGGTGATCCGTGCCGGAACAACCATCATATGGCCGCCCGGAAGTTAACCCCGCCCGGCGCGGCATGCTACCGGCCTTATTCTGCAGCACATTCCCTATATTTCCGCTTTATCGTTCAAAAAATGTGAATTATGTAAATCGAAGTGAAGAAAGTTGTTTTAAGGTCAACTTTTCTATGTAAATATTAAGGCAAATGATAACTATTCTTTTTATCATTTATAGAATCACACCGGGTCAGCGCAAGCCAGACGACGAATAACGTCGCTTTTGCGCGGTGTGATATGTGCTCATAACAAAAAATAAGCCTGCATTTATCATGGAAAAAAACGCTTCTCTGCCTTTCGGCAGTTTCAACTCATTGGCATTGTTTACAGGTCTGTGTCTGGGAGCCTCGCCGGCAGCAGGCATCGCAGCGGAAAATTCGGTCAAAAATAGTGAAGAGACGCTGGTAGTGGAAGCCGCTCCGCCTTCACTCTACTCCCCCGGCGCTTCCGCCGATCCCAAGTTCAATAAACCGCTGGTCGATACCACCCGCACCATCACCGTGATCCCGGAACAGGTGATTAAAGATCAGGGCGTCACCAACCTGACTGACGCCCTCAAAAACGTTCCCGGCGTCGGGGCGTTTTATGCCGGGGAGAATGGCAGCTCAACCACCGGGGATGCCATCTTTATGCGCGGCGTGGATACCTCTAACAGCATCTATGTGGACGGCATTCGCGACATCGGCAGCGTGACGCGCGATACCTTCAATACCCAGCAGGTGGAAGTCATCAAAGGGCCCGCCGGCACGGACTATGGCCGCAGCGCGCCCTCCGGCTCGATCAATATGATCAGCAAGCAGCCGCGCCTTGACTCCGGGATCGACGGCTCGGCCAGCATCGGCAGCGCCTGGTCGCGCCGGGGCACTCTCGACCTGAACCAGGCATTTAGCGACAACGCTGCGTTCCGTCTGAACCTGATGGGGGAAAAAACCCATGACGCTGGTCGGGACCGCATTGAAAACGAACGCTATGGCATCGCACCGTCGCTGGCCTTCGGCCTTGATACCCCAACTCGTCTGTATCTGAACTATCTGCACGTCCGGCAGAACAACACCCCGGATGGCGGGATCCCTACCGTCGGCCTGCCGGGCTATTCGGCGCCTTCGCCGAAGTATGCCGCACTCAACTCCGCCGGGAAGGTCGATACCAGCAATTTCTATGGCACCGACTCCGATTACGATAAATCTACTACCGACAGCGGTACCCTGCGCTTCGAACACGATCTGACGGAGAATACCACCGTGCGCAATACCACCCGCTGGTCGCGAGTGAAACAGGAGTATCTTTTGACCGCGGTGATGGGCGGCGCGAACAATATCACCGCCCCCGATATCAATGACGTCAACACCTGGAGCTGGTCGCGTCTGGTTAATACCAAAGATGTCAGCAACCGCATTCTGACCAACCAGACCAATATCACCTCGACTTTCAATACTGGCTCGATAGGCCATGACGTCAGCGCCGGCGTGGAGTTTACCCGGGAAAACCAGACCAACTATGGCGTTAACGCCAGGACCGCGCCGGCGGTGAATCTCTACCATCCGGTGAGCAACCTGTCGATTGGCGGGCTGGACAGAAACGGGGCGAACGCCAACGGCCAGACCGATACCTTCGGGATTTATGCCTTTGATACGCTGACGCTGACCGAGCGGATTGAGATCAACGGCGGGCTGCGTCTCGACAATTACCATACCAAATATGACAGCGCCACCGCCTGCGGCGGCAGCGGACGCGGGGCTATCGCCTGCCCGCCCGGACAGTCGACCGGCAGCCCGGTCACCACTGTCGATACCGCTAAATCCGGCAATCTGGTTAACTGGAAAGCCGGGGCGCTGTACCGCTTAACCGAGCAGGGCAATGTCTACGTCAACTACGCCATCTCACAGCAGCCGCCGGGAGGCAGCAGCTTCGCCCTGGCCGCCAGCGGCAGCGGCAACAGCGCTAACCGAACCGACTTTAAGCCGCAGAAGGCAAAATCCAGCGAGCTGGGCACCAAGTGGCAAATCTTCGACAACCGTCTGCTGCTCAGCGCGGCGTTATTCCGCACCGATATTGAAAACGAAGTGGCCGCCAACGATGACGGAACCTGGTCGCAGTACGGCAAAAAGCGCGTGGAGGGGTATGAACTCTCCGCGACCGGAAACCTGACCCCGGACTGGACGATTATCGCCGGCTACACTCAGCAGCATGCGACAGTGACGGAGGGACAGAACGTTGCACAGGATGGATCTTCCGCCCTGGCCTACACCCCGAAACATGCCTTTACGCTGTGGACGCAGTATCAGGCCACCAGCGATCTGTCCGTCGGCGGCGGTGTGCGCTATGTCGGAAGCCTGCGCCGGGGCAGCGATGGTGCAGTCGGTACCCCGGATCACACCGAGGGCTACTGGGTTGCCGACGCCAAACTGGGCTATCGGGTCAACAGCAACCTCGATCTGCAGCTCAATATGTATAACCTGTTTGATACCGATTACGTGGCCTCCATCAACAAGAGCGGCTATCGCTATCATCCGGGCGAACCCCGGACCTTTATGCTGACGGCGAACGTCCATTTCTGAGTCTGCGCGTGGGGCCGTTGCGCCCCACCTTTTAGAGAGAACACCGCGATGATGTATCACATTCCTGACGTGCTATCGACAGACCAGGTGGCGGAATTTACCCGGCAGCTGGCGCAAGCCGAGTGGGTCGACGGGCGGGTTACGGTGGGTAGCCAGGGGGCGGCCGTCAAACAGAACCAGCAGATCGATACCCGAACGCCGCTGTATGCCCGCCTGCAGGCCGCTGTGCTCGATATGCTGCGCGGCCATCCGCAGTTTTTTTCCGCTGCGCTGCCGCGGACGATTTCCGCGCCGTTGTTTAACCGCTATGGGCCAGGGGAGACCTATGGTTTTCACGTCGATGGCGCCGTTCGCCAGAACGGCGAGGCGGGCTGGATGCGCACTGATCTGTCAGCGACGCTGTTCCTATGCGATCCGGAGAGCTATGAGGGTGGCGAACTGGTGATTGAAGACACCTATGGCCAACATCGGGTGAAGCTCCCGGCCGGGCATCTGGTGCTCTATCCCGCCAGCAGCCTGCACTGCGTCACCCCGGTCACCCGCGGCGTCCGCCAGGCCTCTTTCCTGTGGATCCAGTCGATGGTCCGCGACGATAAGCAGCGTGCGATGCTTTACGACCTGGACCGCACCATCCAGTCTCTGAAGGCCCGCTTTGGCGACGGAGAAGAGGTCCTCTCCCTGCTCAACATGTATCACAACCTGCTGCGCCAGTGGACGGAAGTGTGATCCGCTGTTGATGACAGAGGCTTGCGGCAGACAGGTGTGACGAGACAATGAACTGGCCATCCGTTGGCCAGTTTACAGAAGAATTTAGAACCGATAGCCTGCGGAGAACATAAACACCCACGGATCCAGACGGGTGCTGACTTTCTGGTCCACGCCGCCGGCTTTGAATTTCACATCGGTATCGATATCCATGTACCACACCGACATATTCAGCAGCCAGTCGCGGTTAATCAGATAATCAAGGCCGACCTGCCCCGCCGCGCCCCAGGAGTCCTTCAGGCTCAGATCGGAAAGCCCGGCCGCCTTGCCGGTATCGTTAAAGTCTTCATTAAAGAAGGTGGTGTAGTTGATACCGGCCCCCACGTACGGGCGCACCTTGCTTTGCGCATCGCCAAAGTACCACTGCGCCATCAGGGTGGGCGGCAGCTGATGGACGGTGGCGATAGTCCCGGTTGGCCCGGTGCCGACCTTATGGCGGAACGGCGTCGCGGCAAGCAACTCCACGCCAATGTTATCGGTCGCCATATAGGTAAAGGTTAAACCCAGCTGGGTATTGTTACTGACGTTGAAACTGCCAAGGCTGCCTAACACATTGTCAGAGCCCTCCGTCGGTCGGACGGTGGCGGTCCCGGCACGAATGAAAAACTCACCCGCTTCATGCGCCCAGACGCTGCCGGTAGAAAGCGTGCCAAGAATCAATGCCGCCGCTGCTAACTTCTTCATATCCACTTCCTCATTATGGTTTTTCAGCGCGGCCAAATATACCTATAACGAGTTACGTTTGATCTGTTTTAGATCACACTAAGTCCTCAGATTTAACATTTATTGATCCAGATTAATTTTCGCTACCGATCGCAATGCCTTGAATTGTTCGCACATCAATTTTCACTTTTCGCGCAAAAATTTATTTCTGCCCCTCTTGCCGTCGCTGAGGCGGCTGGATAAGTTAACTGCCGACAATCTGTGTTGATGCGTTTTTTTCAGGTGTAATTATGAGTGAAATCAACCCGTGCATGACGTGCGGTGCCTGTTGTGCGTATTTTCGAGTCTCTTTCTACTGGGCGGAAGCCGACGATGCGGGCGGCCTGGTGCCCTCCGCGCTGACCGAACCGCTGACCCCTTTCCTGCGCTGCATGAGCGGCACCAACCAGCGCCAGAGTCGCTGCGCGGCCCTGTCTGGCGATATCGGCGACGCCGTTCACTGCACTATTTATGAAAACCGGCCTTCGCCGTGTCGCGAATTCGCCATGTCCGGGGAAAATGGCGAGGAAAACGATGCCTGCAACCGGGCGCGGGCGCGCTACGGCCTGCCACCATTGCGGCCTCTTTACAAAGATATACCTGCCCTGACCGGCGCAGAGAGTGCTACGACGGAACGATTTGCGGTACAATCGCCGGCTAGTTAACACCTGCGACACTCAAGGAGAATGCATGTCTATCACGGCGAAGTCCGTCTACCGTGACACCGGGAATTTTTTTCGTAATCAGTTCATTACTATTTTACTGATTGCGCTGTTGTGCGCGTTTATTACGGTAGTACTTGGCCATGCCTTTTCACCCAGCGACGAGCAGCTGTCGATACTCAGCGAAGGCGATAACCTCGCCGGTAGCGCCGGGCTGTTCGAGCTGGTGCAGAACATGACGCCGGAGCAGCAGCAGGTTCTGCTGCGCGCCTCGGCGGCATCAACCTTCTCGGGTCTGGTAGGTAATGCGATCCTCGTCGGCGGCGTCCTGCTGCTGATCCAGCTGGTCTCCGCCGGTCATCGCGTTAGCGCCCTGCGCGCCATCGGCGCCTCGGCGCCGGTCCTGCCCAAGCTGCTGCTGCTGATCCTGTTCACCACCTTCCTGGTGCAGATGGGGATGATGCTGGTGCTGGTGCCCGGCGTGCTGCTGGCCATCGTGCTGGCCTTTGCGCCGATCATGCTGGTACAGGACAAAATGGGCATCCTCGGCGCCATGCGCAGCAGCATGCGCCTGGCGTGGGCCAATCTGCGGCTGGTGGCGCCGGCTATTATCGGTTGGCTGGTGGCGAAAACCCTGCTGTTACTGTTTGCTTCCAGCTTTGCCGCCCTGACGCCAAACGTCGGCGCGGTGGTGATTAATACCGTCAGCAACCTGATTTCCGCCCTGTTGCTGATCTATTTATTCCGCGTGTATATGCTTATCCGCAGCTAATTTTAACCAGGACCGGGGCCTTCCCCGGTCCGTCCTGAAAGACGGGATCGATGTATGAAGCAGTTTCTGGATTTTTTACCGCTGGTGGTCTTCTTTGCCTTTTATAAGCTTTACGATATCTACGCCGCCACCACGGCGCTGATTGTGGCGACCGCCGTCGTGCTGATCTACAGCTGGGTGCGCTACCGGAAAGTGGAAAAAATGGCGCTGATCACCTTCGTGCTGGTGGCCGTCTTCGGCGGGTTAACCATCTTCTTCCATAATGATGAGTTTATTAAATGGAAGGTGACGGTGATCTATGCCCTGTTCGCCGGCGCGCTGCTGTTCAGCCAGTGGGTGATGAAAAAGCCGCTGATCCAGCGCATGCTGGGTAAAGAGCTGAGCCTGCCGCAGCAGGTCTGGTCGCGACTTAACCTGGCCTGGGCGGTGTTCTTTATTCTCTGCGGGCTGGCCAATATCTATATCGCCTTCTGGCTGCCGCAGAATATCTGGGTTAACTTTAAGGTCTTTGGTTTAACCGCCCTCACGCTGGTCTTTACCTTGCTGAGCGGGATCTACATCTACCGTCATATGCCGCAGGACGACCACCACTAACCCCTCCGCCGGCGCGCCATCGCGCGCCGCGCTCGCCCCCTATAAGCTTACTGCACTGGCAAACATTCCCTGCAACCACACAACCTCAGCGCATACGCTGACAGCTTCCCGGCAACACTGTGTAGGCTCTCTTCACGATTTCTCTCAACTGCATAAAAAGTTGCGGTAATTGTGAGGATTTTATGGAGATTCATCTCGCTACATTGTAATGATAATTGTTATCATTAATATTCTCGATCTCATTTTGCATTGTTTTGAAAAGGATATTTACATGAGATCGCCGCAATATTCTGTGCCCACGACCCTGGCGCTGGTCATATCCAGTCTCCTCGCCCCTAACGCCTTTGCTGAAGAATCAGAACAAGATACCGAAACGATGATTGTGCGCAGTACGGCGGAAGAGGCGCTTAAGCAACAGCCCGGGGTGTCGATTATCACGGCAGAGGATATTGCTAAGCAGCCGCCGGTCAACGATCTCTCAGACATCATCCGTAAAATGCCCGGGGTGAACTTGACTGGCAACAGCGCCAGCGGCAGTCGGGGCAACAACCGCCAGATTGATATCCGCGGCATGGGGCCGGAGAACACCCTGATCCTGATAGATGGGGTACCGGTCACGTCACGTAACGCGGTTCGCTATAGCTGGCGCGGCGAACGCGATACCCGGGGCGACAGCAACTGGGTACCTGCCGAAATGGTCGAACGGATTGAAGTTCTCCGCGGTCCGGCAGCCGCGCGCTATGGTTCCGGCGCGGCGGGCGGAGTGGTCAATATCATTACCAAACGTCCGACCAACACCTGGCACGGTTCGCTGTCTTTCTTCACCAACCAGCCGGAAAACAACAAAGAAGGCACGACCAATCGCGCTAACTTCAATCTCAGCGGCCCACTGGCCGGCGAGGCGCTGACGATGCGCCTGTATGGCAATATCAATAAAACGGAACCCGACGCCTGGGATATTAACCATGCGCAAAACGGCTCTTACGCTGCGGGGCGCGAAGGGGTCCGCAATAAAGACATTAACGCGCTACTGTCATGGAAAATGACCCCGCAACAGATCCTCGATTTCAGCTACGCCTATAGCCGTCAGGGGAATATCTATGCTGGCGATACCCAGTACAGCAACGGCAATCTTAGCCCGAACGGGCTAGTGGACTCCCTGTATGGCCACGAAACAAATCGCCTCTATCGCCAGTCCTGGGGACTGACCTACAACGGTCTATGGGATTGGGGTCAGTCCAAAGCCGGTGTTTACTACGAGAAAACCAACAATACCCGCCTGCAGGAAGGCTCTACCGGCCGCGTCGAAGGCATGATCAACAGTGAAGATTATGCCACCAGCCGTCTGGAATCCTGGCGTACTACCTCGGAATTCAATGTGCCTTTCTTCTGGCTGGCGGACCAGACGCTGACGCTGGGAATGGAATGGAACCATGATCAGCTTGACGACCCGGCATCAATGCAGGCCACTAACAGCAACGGCGAGACTATCCCTGGGACCTCGGGCGACCCTACGCAACGCAGTACCAAAAACAGCGCCACCCTCACCGGTATCTATCTGGAAGATAATATCGAAGCCGTGCCCGGCACCAACCTGATCCCCGGCATTCGCTTCGATTATCATAATCAGTTTGGCAGTAACTGGAGCCCCAGCCTCAATCTGTCCCAGGAGCTCGGCGATATGGTCACGCTGAAGGCCGGTATCGCGCGCGTGTTTAAAGCGCCAAACCTCTATCAATCCAGTAAAGGCTATTTGCTCTCCACCCGCGGCAACGGTTGTCCAAACACGATCGCTGAAGGCAGCTGCTACCTGCTGGGTAACCCTGACCTCGACCCGGAGATCAGTATCAACAAAGAGATCGGTATCGAATTTAACCTTAATGGTTACGCTGCCGGAGTCACCTGGTTTCGCAACGATTACAAAAACAAAATCGTCTCCGGAACAGAGGTACTGGGCTATACCTCCAGCGGCAATAATATTTTGCAATGGCAGAACGGCGGCAAAGCCGTGGTCGAGGGGCTGGAAGGAAATCTGCTGATCCCGGTGCTGAGAGATGTCCTCAGCTGGCGGACCAATGCCACCTGGATGCTCAAATCTGAAAGTAAAGAGACTGGCAACCCGCTGTCGGTTATCCCGAAATATACCGTTAACACGATGCTTGACTGGCAGGTAAACGACGCCCTGTCTGCGAATGTGAACTGGACGCTTTATGGCCGTCAGAAGCCGCGTCAGTATGCGGAGATCCGCAACGAAACCGGGACCCTTGCCACCACCGAGGTTGGCGCCTATTCCATCGTGGGTATTGGTACTCAGTATCAGCTAAACCGGGATATTCGCCTGAATGCCGGAATAAGTAATCTATTTGATAAACAACTGTATCGCGAAAATGCCGGCGCCTCGACCTACAATGAGCCTGGCCGCGCGTATTACGCCGGCGTTACCCTCTCCTTCTGAACCACCGCGCCCGCGCCAGCGGGCGTATTCCCCTATTCTCACTGCGCTATTTTCATAGTAGCATCCCGCTGATCGTCTTTGACCACAACAGAGTAGAGCATGACAACAACAGATCTCGCCCCAAAGGGCGAAATGGTTTTACGCACCCTGGCAATGCCGGCGGATACCAATGCCAACGGGGATATTTTTGGCGGCTGGCTGATGTCGCAGATGGATATTGGCGGCGCCATTATGGCCAAAGAGATCGCCCAGGGTCGCGTGGTGACCGTGCGGGTGGATGGGATGACCTTTTTACGCCCGGTCGCCGTTGGCGACGTGGTGTGCTGCTACGCCCGCTGCGTGAAGCGCGGCAACACCTCGGTGACAATTAACATCGAAGTGTGGGTGAAAAAAGTCTCTTCAGAACCGATTGGCCAGCGCTACAAGGCGACGGAAGCGCTGTTTATCTACGTTGCCGTTGATAATCAGGGAAAACCACGTCCTCTGCCAGCGGAATAAGAAGGTGCCCGGCTTGCCGGGCACCTGACTTACAGAAAGCCCAGCAGCGAAAAGAAAAAGTAACCGATGACAATCACGATCACCGGCAGCACGTACAGTGGGAAATACTGCACCAGGATAGTATGGCGCGGTACCACAATGCGTTCAGCAAGCTGCTCGCGGGTTAACCCTTCTGCGCCTTTGGCCTGTTCGAGGATCAGCTGATCCTCAATCCCCTCGCGGAGAAATTTCGCCTGCCGCGCCATTCGCGCGCCGGAAGCCTGCAGGGCCATGCCGACGAACACCAGAATGAAGATGATCCAGAAGCCGATGTTCAGGCTATGGTGAAAATCCGGCAGCGGCGAGTTGTACCAGAAAAAGTTCAGGAACGGCGTGTTAAAGCGCATCATCTCAATCATCACGTGCGCAAAATCCATCATTACCGCATCAATGCCGGGTTTCTTTTCACTGTGCTCATACATAAATTTGAGCACAGAAATCAGCGTCGACAGCACGGCGGGAATAAAGATAACCCATCCTAAAATGCGTTTGATAACCGCTATGCGTCCAGCTTGTTGGTACGTCATGAGTTCCCCTTGTTAAAGACGCGTTGGTGGTTCGCCTGCTGCCTGTTGCGTGGCGCTGGCTTCCCTCGCTCCCCCGAGTATGTCGGGTATAAGTCTATCTGCCACGGCGAATTTCGCCCAATAATGCGCGGTATGATATACCATGATTGCCGATTCGTTTATCTGATTACGCAACAGGAGAAGGACATATGTCAGCGAAGCGCCGCATTGAGGCCGCGATATTTGATATGGACGGGTTGCTGATTGACTCGGAGCCGCTCTGGGATCAGGCGGAGGTCGAGGTCATGGAGAGCCTGGGGGTGGATACCCGTCGCCGCGATGAACTGCCCGACCTGCTCGGTCTGCGAATCGACCTGGTGGTGGATCTGTGGTACGCGCAGCAGCCGTGGCACGGCGTAGACCGGGCGGAAGCTACCGCGCGCATCATTCGTCGCGCCATTGAGCTGGTGGAAGCCTCACGCCCGCTGCTGCCGGGCGTACGCGAGGCAGTGGCCCTGTGTAAAGCTCAGGGCTTAAAGGTGGGCCTGGCCTCGGCCTCGCCGCTGATGATGCTGGAGAAAGTGCTCAATATGTTTGAACTGCGCGACCAGTTTGATGCTCTCGCCTCTGCGGAGCATTTACCCTGGAGCAAACCGCACCCGCAGGTCTACCTCAACTGCGCCGCTGCCCTGGGAGTCGACCCGCAGCGCTGCGTCGCGCTGGAGGATTCGGTCAACGGCATGATCGCCAGCAAAGCCGCGCGCATGCGGTCTATCGTGGTGCCGGAAGCGGAGAACAGCCGCGACCCGCGCTTTGCGCTGGCGGACGTCAAGCTTTCGTCACTGCTGGCACTCACTGCTGAGAACTTGCTCGGCTAAGACCGCTGGCGGGTGCAACAATCGCTGTCACGCCGCCAGCAACAAAATCAAAACATTGTTTCATTTTAATTGTAATTTTGTTTTCCTCCCTCTATGCTGGTCACAGGTGGCGTCATCGTACGCCAGTAGATCAGCTGACAGAGGTGAATATGGTACTGAACGCCTTCGACCTGACGGGTAAGGTCGCCATCGTGACCGGTTGCGATACCGGCCTGGGACAGGGAATGACGCTGGGCCTGGCGCAGGCCGGGTGCGATATCGTCGGCATCAACCGTAAAATTCCCCATGATACGGCCGCCCAGGTGCTGGCGCTGGGCCGCCGCTTTCACGCCATTCAGGCGGATCTCAGCCAAGAGAATGATATGAGCGGTCTGGTCGACCAGGCGGTGGCGGCGATGGGCCGGGTCGATATTCTGGTCAACAACGCCGGAATTATCCGCCGCCATGATGCCCTGACCTTCACGGAAAGCGACTGGGACGCGGTGATCGACCTGAATCTCAAAGCGGTTTTCTTTCTCAGCCAGGCGGTCGCCAGGCAGTTCATTCGCCAGGGGGAAGGCGGGAAAATCATTAACATCGCCTCGATGCTCTCGTTTCAGGGCGGGATCCGCGTCCCCTCCTACACCGCCTCGAAAAGCGGCGTGCTGGGTTTGACCCGTCTGCTGGCCAACGAATGGGCTGGCCAGGGTATCAACGTCAACGCCATAGCGCCCGGGTATATGGCCACCAATAACACCCAGGCGCTGCGCGAAGATGAAGAGCGTAACCAGGCGATCCTCGAGCGCATTCCCGCTGGTCGCTGGGGAGCGCCGAAAGACCTGCAGGGGCCGGTGGTGTTTCTCGCCTCATCAGCTGCCGACTATATTAACGGCTATACGCTGGCCGTCGATGGCGGATGGCTGGCGCGCTGAGAGTTTGTGACAAAGAGTTACACCGTCACCTCTTCCGTACACTGTATAAAAACCCTATACTGTATGAATCGACAGTTTAGGGTGTGTTATCATGACGGCGGAAGGCCATCTCTTCTTTTCAATCGCCTGCGCAGTATTTGCCAAAAACGCAGAGTTAACGCCGGTGCTGGCGCAGGGCGACTGGTGGCATATTGTGCCCTCGGCGGTATTGACCTGCCTGCTGCCGGACATCGATCACCCAAAGTCGTTTCTTGGCCAACGGCTGAGCTGGATCTCAAAGCCCGTGGCGCGGGCCTTTGGCCACCGCGGCTTCACCCACAGCCTGCTGGCCGTCTTTGGCGCGCTGACGCTGTTCTATCTGAAAGTGCCTGACAGCTGGATTGTCCCGGCAGACGCTCTCCAGGGCCTGGTGCTGGGCTATCTCAGCCACATTCTCGCCGATATGCTCACCCCCGCCGGTGTGCCGCTGCTGTGGCCCTGTCGCTGGCGCTTCCGGCTGCCGATCCTTGCGCCGCGCAAGGGCAATCAGCTCGAACGCGCCTTGTGTATGGCGCTGTTCGTCTATGCCGTCTGGATGCCGCAGACGCTGGCGGACAACAGCGCGATACGCTGGTCATCCGGGGTGATCAATTCCCTGCAGATCACCTTCAATCGCTTTATAAGTCACCAGAGTGGGCGATAAAGCGGCGGAAAACGCCATTTGGTTATAACCCATTCCATTTGAATATAAGTCCTTGATAACGCCTTCTGCTAACCTTGCCGTCATAAGAGCTGGTTATCCACCAGCCCAGGTTATAAAAATATCAGGAGAACGGGGATGAACTTTCCATTAATAGCGAACGTAGTCGTGTTCGCCGTATTACTGTTTGCGCTGGGGCAAACACGCCATAAACAGTGGAGCCTGGCCAGAAAAGTGCTGGTCGGTCTGGCGACTGGCGTGGTCTTTGGTCTGGCGCTGCAGCTGATCTACGGGTCTGACAGCCAGGTGCTGAAGGATTCCATCCAGTGGTTCAATATCGTCGGCAACGGTTACGTCCAGCTGCTGCAAATGATTGTTATGCCGCTGGTCTTCGCCTCCATCCTTAGCGCGGTGGCTCGCCTGCACAATGCCTCGCAGCTGGGGAAAATTAGCTTCCTGAGCATCGGTACTCTGTTGTTCACCACCCTGATCGCCGCCCTGGTTGGCGTGCTGGTGACCAATATGTTCGGCCTCACCGCCGAGGGTCTGGTCCAGGGCAGCGCGGAGACCGCCCGTCTGAACGCCATCCAGAGCAACTATGTGGGGAAAGTAGCGGATCTCAGCGTCCCGCAGCTGATCCTTTCCTTCGTGCCGAAGAACCCGTTTGCTGACCTGACCGGGGCTAACCCAACCTCCATCATCAGCATCGTCATTTTCTCGGCGTTCCTCGGCGTCGCAGCGCTTAAGTTGCTGAAAGAGGATGTGGAAAAAGGCCAGCGCGTGCTGACCGCGATCGATACCCTGCAGGGCTGGGTAATGAAGCTGGTTCGTCTGGTCATGCAGCTGACCCCTTACGGTGTGCTGGCCCTGATGACCAAAGTGGTTGCCGGGTCGAATTTGCAGGACATCATCAAGCTTGGCGGCTTCGTGGTAGCCTCGTACATTGCGCTGGGTATTATGTTTGTCGTCCACGGCCTGCTGCTGGCGATTAACGGCGTCAGCCCGCTGAAGTACTTCCGTAAAGTCTGGCCGGTGATCACCTTCGCCTTTACCAGCCGCTCCAGCGCCGCCTCCATTCCGCTGAACGTTGAGGCGCAGACCCGTCGTCTCGGCGTACCGGAGTCGATTGCCAGCTTCTCCGCCTCCTTTGGCGCCACCATCGGCCAGAACGGCTGCGCTGGTATCTATCCGGCAATGTTGGCGGTGATGGTCGCGCCGACCGTGGGCATCAACCCGCTGGATCCGATGTGGATTGCCACCCTCGTGGGCATCGTCACCGTCAGCTCGGCGGGCGTCGCCGGGGTGGGCGGCGGCGCGACCTTCGCCGCGCTGATCGTCCTGCCGGCGATGGGCCTGCCGGTGACCCTGGTAGCCCTGCTCATCTCCGTAGAACCGCTGATCGATATGGGGCGTACCGCGCTGAACGTTAACGGCTCAATGACCGCCGGGACGCTGACCAGCCAGTGGCTGCGCCAGACCGACAAGTCGATCTTCGATAGTGAGGAAGAAGCCGAACTGGCGCATCGCTAAACGGCAAGCACAAAAAAACCGCTGATCATTCAGCGGTTTTTTTATTTCTGCAGCCGACTCAGGCTTCAATCTCACCTTCCTGACGCACCTGGTTAGCCCAGCGCTGCGCCGACTCCGGCACGCTGAATGCCGGTGAGCGACGGAAATGCTCCCCCATCAGCAGAAAAGCGACATACTTCCCGCGCAAAATCCAGACATCGCGAAAATGGTCCATTTTCACGGCATGTTCCGGAGGCGCAGGCTCCACGCGCGGCACGTAGCTAATGACAGGGCGATTTTGTTGGCGCAATGGTTTCATAACAAATGGATTCACTAAACATAGCGGGAAACAGAAACCTCTATCATAGCCGATTGTGGCCCCGTTCGTCGCCCCTTCGCCGCCGATGCGCATTTTAGGATAACTCCCTGCCCCCTCGCCGGGCGCAGACAGCGTAATGTTCTATAGTTAGAAGGGTTTTGGTCTATCAACGACCACTTTTAGCAATGAAAGCAGGAGACGAGTAATGTCTGATAAGCACCCGAACCCTCACCAACAGCAGGCACCGGTCCACGACAGCGAGGAAGCGCAGCCGGGTCTCGATTCACTGGCGCCGGACGATCGGGAGTGGCGCCCCACGCCGAAACCTACCGCTCCGGGCGTCGAACCCACCGCCCCAGGCAGCCTGAAAGCGCCCGATACTCATAACAGCAAACTGGATTCCCTGGAGGCGCAACGCAAAGGGGGGGAAGATTTTCCGCTGACCACCAACCAGGGCGTGCGCATTGCTGACGATCAGAATTCGCTGCGCGCCGGTAGCCGCGGCCCAACGCTGCTGGAAGATTTTATCCTGCGGGAGAAGATCACCCACTTTGACCACGAGCGTATTCCGGAGCGTATCGTTCATGCCCGCGGCTCTGCCGCCCACGGCTACTTCCAGCCCTACAAAAGCCTGGCTGCGTTGACTAAAGCCGATTTTCTTTCGTCAGCCGATAAAATCACCCCGGTGTTTGTACGCTTTTCCACCGTGCAGGGCGGCGCGGGGTCGGCGGACACCGTCCGCGATATTCGCGGCTTCGCTACCAAGTTTTACACTGACGAAGGGATTTTTGACCTGGTGGGCAACAACACACCGGTCTTCTTCATCCAGGACGCGATGAAGTTCCCCGACTTTGTCCACGCCGTGAAGCCTGAACCCCACTGGGCCATCCCACAAGGGCAGAGCGCCCACGATACTTTCTGGGACTATGTTTCCCTGCAGCCGGAAACGCTGCACAACGTGATGTGGGCGATGTCGGATCGCGGCATCCCGCGCAGCTATCGCACCATGGAAGGCTTCGGGATCCATACCTTCCGTCTGATTAATGCCGAGGGCAAAGCCACCTTCGTTCGCTTTCACTGGAAACCGGTCGCCGGCAAGGCGTCGCTGGTGTGGGATGAAGCGCAGAAGCTGACCGGCCGCGACCCCGATTTTCATCGCCGCGATCTATGGGAGGCCATCGAAGCCGGGGACTACCCGGAATTTGAGCTTGGCCTGCAATTGATCCCCGAAGAGAATGAATTTGCTTTTGACTTCGACCTGCTCGATCCCACCAAGCTGATCCCCGAGGCGCTGGTGCCGGTGCAGCGGGTTGGCAGAATGGTCCTCAACCGCAACCCGGATAACTTCTTTGCCGAAAATGAACAGGCGGCCTTCCATCCCGGACATATCGTCCCGGGCATTGATTTCAGCAACGATCCGCTGCTGCAGGGGCGTCTCTTCTCTTACACCGATACGCAAATTAGCCGCCTGGGTGGGCCGAACTTCCATGAAATCCCCATCAACCGTCCGACCTGCCCGTATCATAATTTCCAGCGTGACGGGATGCACCGGATGGACATTGACACCAATCCGGCCAACTACGAGCCCAACTCGATTAACGACAACTGGCCGCGCGAGACGCCGCCTGCCGCCAAACGCGGTGGCTTTGAGTCCCTCGCCGAGCGCGTCGACGGCGAAAAAATCCGCCAGCGCAGCCCTTCGTTCGGCGAATATTACGCCCAGCCGCGTCTGTTCTGGCTGAGCCAGACGCCGATTGAACAGCAGCATATTATCGATGGTTTCAGCTTCGAACTCAGCAAAGTGGTCCGCACCTGGATCCGCGAGCGGGTGGTCGATCATCTGGCCCACATTGATACTAAGCTTGCGGAAGCGGTTGGGGCGAACTTAGGCATCGAACTGAGCGACGATCAGCGCAACATTACCCTGCCCGCCCCGGTCAATGGCGTGGAGAAAGACCCCAGCCTCAGCCTCTACGCCGATGCCGAAGGAGATGTGAAAGGTCGCGTGGTGGCAGTCCTGCTCAACGAACGCACCTCAGCGCAGGATCTGGTTCAGCTCCTGCAGGCGCTGCAGGCCCAGGGCGTGCACAGCAAGCTGCTCTACTCGCGAATGGGCGAAGTCATTGCCGACGATGGTTCTCCGCTGCCGATCGCCGGCACCTTCGCCGGCTCCCCGTCGCTGACGGTGGATGCGGTGGTGGTGCCCGGCGGCGACCTCAGCGCCCTGAGTCAGAGCGGTGACGCGCGCTATTACCTGCTGGAAGCCTATAAACATCTGAAGCCGATCCTGCTGGCAGGGGATGCGCGGCAGCTGACGTCCGTTCTGCAAGTCCCGACCCAGGGTGAAGAGGGGGTCATCGTCACCGATGCGCTCGACACGCCAGCGGCTGACAAACTGCTCGCCCTGATGACGGCCCACCGCGTGTGGTCGAGAAGCCCGAAAATCGCCGCTATTCCGGCGTAGTAAAAAGCCCGGCACGCTGTGCCGGGCTTGATTCACTTTCCCTTTCCCCCGTCGGGCTTACACGTCGCGGTAGGTTCCCAGACGATAACCCCGGTCGGCCACCGCCGCTTTCAGTGAAGCAGATGTCAGCACATCAAGCTCATCCAGTCGCGGATAGCAGTAGGCGCTGCCCATAATGATCCGATCTACATAAGCCGGATGACACATCACCTCCAGGGAGCGCTCCCCGCGGGCGATGGAGGCATCCAGCGTCTGCAGAAACAGTTCCTCAGAGACCGCTTCGCCGTAAAACTCGCTGCTGAAGCCGGCGCTGCTGCGCGCCGCCTGCTGGTCGAGCCCACTCTGCGCCGCCACCTGGCGGTCAATGCGTAACGCAATGCCCTTCTCGCGGGCAAAGGCCGCGACGATGGGATAAATCTGGGCGAACATATGAACATGGTGATGGCTGTCGATATGCGTCGGCTCATGGCCGAAGAGTTCGACAAAACGATGGTACTGACACGCCAGCTCGTGGGCGATCTCTTCCAGCGGCAGGCTATCTTCTTCCGCCTGCTGCCAGATCCATTTGCCCAGCCGGCCATCGCGGGTTAATCCCGGCATGGCCGACAGCGGCTCGCCCAGCGTCAGTACAAAGTGCATACCGACCGCCAGCTCCGGAGTACTGCGGCTCAGCTGGGCGGCGTGGTCAATGGCCGCGCCGTTGACCAGCGCGGTGGTCGATGTCACCACGCCGTTGCGACAGGCCTCGATAATGCCGTAGTTCTGCCCTTTACTGAGGCCGAAGTCGTCGGCATTGACGATCAATACGCGTTCCATTTGCTACTCCCGTTACGATTTTAATTTTTCGATCGTCGCCGCAAAGTTCGGCAGCCATTTTTCATGCGCCAGAATCATCTCCCGCGCCAGCTGTTCGGCGTCACGATCGGAATGGATCAGCGGGCTTAAGTTCAGCGCCAACAGGACATCGTTCAGCTCACCGCTGATCGCCGCCCGGCTGGCCGCCACTTCGAACCCCTTGATGGTGTAGATAAGCCCTAACACCTTCTCATCGAAATGAGTAATGCGCGGCGTCGGCTTCGCGCCGTCGCGGCCTAAGGTGCAGCTCATCTCTACCGCCCAGTCCGCCGGGATATTATCGACATGGCCATGATGCGGGATATTCACATAGTGCTCAGTCTGCTTGTCGTTATAGATAGCATTGATTACTTCGCAAGCGGCATCAGAGTAATAGGCCCCGCCGCGCTGCTCCAGCTCCTTCGGCTTAACGTTAAGATCCGGGTTTTTATACAGCTCGAACAGCTGTTTCTCCACCTTCTGCACCACCTGGGCGCGCGCACCGCCTTTGTAGTACTCGCCCATCTCAATCGCCAGCATCTCTTTTGGCTTAAAGTAGTAGAGCAGGTAAGAGCATGGGATCAGGCGCAGGGAGCGGATCAGCCCTTCGCTAAACGGCAGGTCGAAGATGTTTTTCACCGAGTTCGCGGTCAGACGGCCGGAGGCCACGCCGTCCAGCAGTTCATCGAAGCGCGAGACGCCGTTAACCAGCACGTCGCGGACGAACACCAGGTGGTTCAGACCAAACAGGTCGATATTCAGCTCATCGCTCGGGCTCAGCTGCAGCACGTCGGTGATGAACATCTTCATGCCGATAGGAATGTTGCACACGCCGATAAAGCGTTTGAAATTGGTGTGGCGATAGACCGCCTCGGTGACCATGCCCGCCGGGTTGGTGAAGTTGATGATCCATGCGTCGGGGCAAATTTCCTGCACATCTTTCACGATGTCGAAGATCACCGGGATGGTGCGCAGTCCTTTAAACAACCCGCCCGCCCCGTTGGTCTCCTGGCCCAGGTAGCCGTGACTCAGCGGGATGCGCTCATCTTTTTCACGCGCCTTCAGCTGGCCCACGCGCAGCTGGGTGGTGACGAAATCTGCGCCCTGCAGCGCTGCGCGGCGATCCAGCGTTTTGTAGACTTTCATCGGCACGCCGGCTTTTTCCACCATCCGCTGGCACAGCGCGTGGATAATATCGAGCTTCTCCTGGCCCTCTTCGACGTCTACCAACCACAGTTCGCTTACCGGCAGTTCATGATAACGTTTCAGAAATCCTTCCAGTAATTCCGGGGTATAGCTGCTGCCGCCGCCAATAGTGACTACTTTTAATTTCTGGCTCATCTTTTTCTCCCTTAGGCGCTGCGCCTGGACGCAGGCCGCTCTCCGCAACAATGCGGACAGTTAACTTGAATGATTTTCGGTATAACCCTGGCGGCGAACGCCGCGCGGGTTTAATTAATACTGGTCAAATGTTTGCGATAACTGCTCGGCGTAAACGACGTCAGTTTTTTAAAGGTTTTAATAAACAGGCTCGGGCTGCTGTACCCTGATTCATACGCAATATCCGTCACTGAATAATTGGTGATTTCCAGCTGTTTTTTGGCAAAGTTGATACGGATATCATTAATTATCTGCATCGGCGTTTTACCATAATAGCGCTGGGTCGCCCGGGTTAAATATTCCTGCGTTTTTCCGGATAAGCGAACCATATTTTCGAGAGCGCCTTCACCGAATTTCAGCTTATCATGCATGGCTTCCACGGTATTTTTTAACCATTGCGGCGTCACGTCGGCAACCGGCTCTTCACGATAGTGGCGTAAACGGTTAATGACATAAAAGGAGACCAGCTCGATAAATTCGTCAAATTCCGTTTCGCGAAAATTGAGTGAGGCGATGACCGACTCAACGTAGCCGAGAAAAGCGCTCTGCACGGCGTAGACTTGCGAAGCCACCAGACCAAACGGCAGCAGCGGCAGGTAATGTTTCTCAAAGAAGCGTCTGCTGATGCCGACGTTAAGGATGCGCGTCGCCCCGAACTCGTAAAAGCTCTGGTGGTGCGAGCCCATCGGGATAAAGACGAAATCCCCGCGCTCCAGCAGCACCCGTTTGCCATTGATCTCCTGGTAATAGCGCCCGGTTAACACCACGGTAAATTCGTAGTAATCATGCTGGTGAAGCCCGCTCACGCTTTCCGTTTTGTTATAGATGACCACATGAAAGTTCTTCCCGTTGAACAGCTGTTGTTCTCTGGCGGTACTGATCTCGGTGGTCATCATTCTGGGCTGCCTCATCGTCGCGATGGCCTATTGTACCTTCTCGTGCAGCTCAATCAATTCGGCCACCAGCTCACGAGCCAGCATGGAGGTCATCAGATGGTCCTGGGCATGCACCAGCACCAGGCTGACCTTCATTTTCCCTTCGCCCTCGTCGCTTTCGATAAGCTGGGTCTGCACGCGATGCGCCTCGCTCAGCGCCTGGCGCGACTGCTCCATCATCGCTTTCGCTGCGGCAAAGTCGCCCTGCTTCGCCTGCTTCAGCGCGCCATAGGCCAGGCTACGGGCTTGTCCGGAGTTGATAATCAGCCCCATCACTACCTCTTCGAGGTCATTTTCCGGGGTCTCTACCGCGTCGATGTTGTCCAGATCAAACATAATATTTCCCTCATTTATCAGGCGGTACGGGACGCTGCCCGTACCGCGCGGTATCAGAATTTCAGTGCGTTAGCGATGTCTTCTTCGCTCTCTTCCTGCTCGATAACGGTCTGCGCTTTATTCGACAGCACCACAAACGGCAGGTAGACCAGGGTAGCGACGCCAAGGTTGAACAGGGCCACCAGCAGGGCGGCAACGCTGCCGTTACTGTTAAAGAACGCTCCCAAACCGGTCGGCATAGTCCACGGCGCCAGGTTGGTCACCGGTGGGATAATCCCCAGGCTGTAGGCCGCCAGCGTAATGGCCGCCAGAATCGGCTGAACCAGCACGAACGGGATGAACATCACCGGGTTCATGATGATCGGCAGACCAAACAGAATCGGTTCGTTAATCTGGAAGATGCCTGACGGCAGCGCCAGCTTAGCAACCTGACGATGGTCAGCGCGGCGAGAAGCGATAAAGATGGCGATAATCAGACCCAGCGTCGCCCCGGAGCCACCCAGCAGGATGTAGGAGTCGAGCATCGGCTTAGCCCAGAAGTGGAACTGTTTGCCCGCTTCGATGGCCGCATCAACAGAGCCGTACTGGTTGTACAGCGCGATGTTTTCCAGCGCCCACGGCGTCATGATGCCGTTATCCAGGGCGGTAAGCGCCAGAGAACCGTGCACACCGAAGAACCACAGCAGAGAGTTAAAGATAACGTATGCCCAGCCAACCACGCTGCCCATCGCCGCCAGCGGCGTCGAGATAGAGTCCATGATGATCTGGTGGAAGTTGCTGCCATAGCTCGCCAGGGCCCACGAGATAATGCCGAAGATGGAGAGGATCAAGAAGCCCGGGATCAGCGCTGAGAAAGAGCGTGATACCGACCCCGGCACGCTGTCCGGCAGTCTAATCACCCAGTTGCGACGGATCACGAAGGTGAACAGTTCCGCAACGACCAGACCGATAATCATCCCGGAGATGATGTTCTGCCCGCCCAACCAGTTGGCGCCCACCGCATAGGCTTCGCCCACGCTATACGGGGTCACGGTCATGAAGGCCGCCACCGCCAGCAGGCCAGCTGCCATCGGGTCAACTTTGCGCTCTTCCGCCAGCGCGGAGCCGATAAAGAACGGCGCCATTAGCGACATAATCCCGAGGGTGCCGTTATAGACGTTTCCACCGATAGCCTTAAAGCCGTTTAAGGTTTCAATGGTGGAGGCATCCAGGCGAATGCCCATGGAATAAAAGAAAGAGCCTTCGCCGAAGCTCAGAAAAACGTTGTTAATTAACACAAACATGGCCCCGGCGAGGGTCAACGGCATTAATTTAATAAATCCATTTTTTATTGCATTAATATGCGGCTGCTTTCCTATTTTCACTGCAAAAGGAAGGAGTACCTTTTCAAGCGAATCGATCACTTTACTCATAGTCAATACCCTTAAAAGCCGCAATAAACTATTACGGCGATGATGTATGAAATTACTCTTTGACGGGAAAATAAACTCATTATTTTTTGACGTCCGGCAACAGGCAGCCGCCAGGCGTCAAAATACATCGAGTTTTAAAAGTTAAAATTATTGTGCTGCAGCTTTCTTAATAGCCGCGACGGCGGCTTTCAATACCCCTAAACCATCAACTTTGCCATAGAGAAGGGAGTCGATAACTTCAACCGGTTTATTCGGCAGCAGGCGCTGAATTTCCGGTAACATATACGCAATTTGTGGCCCTAATAATACTACGTCGGCTTCCGGCCCTTTTTCGCCCGCGAGGGTTTCGGGATAGGCTTCAATAATGACCGGGACTTCATATTTTTCCGCCTGCGCCCGCATTTTGGAGACCAGCAGTGACGTGGACATGCCTGCCGAGCAGAAGAGATAAATGTGTTTCTTTTCCATGAACGCTTCCTCAATGTGTGAGACCAGGGCCTTCAGTAACCGCTGAGAGCCGGTAAGACTGGTAACATCCGGTTAATTCTGTTTATGAGTTGAGTATACGGCAAGCTGAGCCGCCAGGATAATTCGCTGTTGAACAGAATTGTCTCTCATTGACCTCCGGTTTTGACTACCCTCACATTTTCATCCAAATAATTCGCGCAATTAAATAAGCATCATGACTCACAAAAAAGCCCGACCAGTGGTCGGGCTTACGTAGAAGTCAGTAAACAGTAGGAAGCTTACCTGGCGTTGCGCGGGTCGGTATCATATTCGGCGCAGGTCTGGTAGCCGGAGTTCATGACGTGACCCGTTTCGTCGAGGGCCACAAAGTAGGTTTCAACTTTACCATCTCGTTGACCGAGGATATAGGTCTGGCAGGTGCCGCGGGCATGGACCATGGTGACTTCCGTTGAAGGTTTGCCGGCGATCTGCATCACCTGCTGACGCGACATCCCTTTCTTCACATCTTTCACCACCGGCTGGGTAAACTGGTCTTTGGTACGATCGTAAGCGGTACAGCCCGCCAGTAAGGTTAACGCGACGGTGACGCCCAGTATTCCTGCTAAGCTTTTGTTCATTTTGGTTCCTCTTTTCTACTGTGTAACGATAAGCCTGGAATAAATAGTGTTATTTTTCAAGCCGAACAGCGAAATCATGTCAGGTTATGTTATTGCGTAAACAGGATTGTTCTGCCGACGTCGGATGGAGGCGCAATGCGCGGTACAGCATCTATAATGAAAACCTATGTCATTGATTGCCTTCTTTTCCGGCAGTCAAAACCCCGGTCCTTGTCGTTTCAGCGGCAAAGAGGTAGCTTTAAGCCAACAGCTTGCCAAACAGATTCACTTTCGGAGGGCGCGATGACGCTACAACAAGAGATTATTCAGGCGCTGGGCGCAAAGCCGCAGATTGATGTCGCAGGCGAGATCCGCCGCAGCGTCGATTTCCTGAAGTCATACCTGCAGACCTACCCGTTTATTAAATCGCTGGTGCTGGGTATCAGCGGCGGTCAGGACTCCACCCTGACGGGAAAACTGTGCCAGATAGCGATTAACGAACTGCGTGCCGAAACCGGCGACAGTAGCCTGCAGTTTATCGCCGTCCGTTTACCCTATGGCGTGCAGGCTGATGAGCAGGACTGCCAGGACGCCATCGCATTTATCCAGCCTGACCGGGTGTTGACAGTCAATATTAAAGCTGCGGTGCTGGCCAGCGAACAGGCGCTGCGCGAAGCAGGCATCGAACTAAGCGACTTCGTTCGCGGAAATGAAAAAGCCCGTGAGCGAATGAAGGCCCAGTACAGCATCGCCGGAATGACCAAAGGAGTTGTGGTCGGTACCGACCATGCGGCGGAAGCGATTACCGGCTTTTTCACCAAATATGGCGACGGCGGCACCGACATCAACCCAATTTTCCGCCTGAACAAACGTCAGGGCAAACAGCTGCTGGCCCATCTCGGCTGCCCGGAACATCTGTATAAGAAGCTGCCCACCGCCGACCTGGAAGACGATCGCCCCTCCCTGCCGGATGAAGTAGCCCTGGGTGTCACCTACGAGAACATCGACGATTATCTGGAAGGCAAAACGCTGGACCCGAGCATCGCCAAAACGATCGAGGGCTGGTATCTGAAAACCGAACACAAGCGTCGGCCGCCGATCACCGTCTTTGACGATTTCTGGAAAAAATAGTCTCTCCCCCCCGCCCCGGCCTGCGCCGGGGTTATTTTTTGTCCTTTTCGCCGCAAAAATGGCCTGCTATACTGGATGGATAGACAGTACCAGGAGTTATTGTGGCCAGAAAGCAATCAGCCCCGCGTCTCGAATTTGAGGCGGCGGCGATCTATGAATATCCCGAACATCTTCGCCCGTGGCTGGAGGCGCTGCCGAAGCTGCCGGGCGTCTATCAGTTTCACGGCGACAGCGACACGATGCCGCTCTATATCGGTAAGAGCGTCAACCTCCGCAGCCGGGTGTTATCCCACCTGCGCACCCCTGAAGAGGCCGCGATGCTGCGTCAGTCGCGGCGTATCACCTGGCAGCGCACCGCTGGCGAGCTGGGAGCGCTGCTGCTGGAGGCGCGGTTGATTAAAGAGCAGCAGCCGCTGTTTAACAAGCGGCTACGGCGTAACAAGCAGCTCTGCGCCTGGCTACTTGCGGACGACCGGCCGCAGATTGTCTATGCCCGTGAGGTTGATTTCTCGCACCAGCAGCATCTCTATGGCCTGTTCGCCAACCGGCGGGCGGCGCTGCAGATGCTGCAGAGCCTCGCTGACGAACAGCGCCTCTGTTATGGCCTGCTTGGTCTGGAACCGCTCAGCCGCGGCCGCGCCTGCTTTCGCTCCGCGCTGGGCCGCTGCGCCGGGGCCTGCTGTGGAAAGGAGAGCGTGGAGGCGCACAAAGAGCGCCTGCTGGCGCAGATGAGCAGACTGCAGCTGGTGTGCTGGCCGTGGGCGGGGCCCGTGGCGCTGGAGGAGCGCGGCCCGGACATGACGCAGTATCACGTCATTCATAACTGGCTGTGGCTGGGCGCCGTTGAATCGCTCGACCAGGCGGCGGAGTTGACCCGTCTGCCCGCCGGATTTGACCAGGATGGTTACAAGATCCTCTGTAAGCCTTTGCTCAGCGGAGACTATCCGCTGCATCCGCTTGGCTGAGAAGCCACCAATAAAAAACCGCCGGCCCTGCCCAACGCCTGATGGCATTATTGGGCAAGACCGGCGGTCTTGATTCAGTGCGCTACATTATTCAGCAGGTGCAGGCATTTTACCTGCCGGCGCGTTGCGTTCTGTCAGATGCTTCTCAAAATTAGCATTGAACTGTTTTTTCTGCTCTGGGGTCAGAATGTTGTAGATCTTGTTCTGCGTTTCCAGGCGGGACAGCGCCATCGCTTTATGCTGCGCTTCCATCTTATCGATCTGCGCTTCCGCCTTCGCCTTATCGAAGGTGTCGCTGGCGATCAGATCGTGCATCGCGCGGCGTTCTTCAAGGGACGGACGTTTCATATTTTCGCGCTGGCTCTTCATGATGTCGCGGATCTGCTGCTTCTGCGCATCGGTCAGGTTCAGGCCTTTAAACATCATGTCATGCTGACCCGGGCCGCCTTTATGATGCATCATCATCGGCTTGCTGTCGCTCGGCGCGGTGGTGGTATCGGCGGCGTGTGCCAGGTTAGCCGCGCCCAGAGCCAGAGTAGAGGCAACAAACAGTGCAGTGAGTTTCTTCATCATTCAATCCTTACTTTACGTTATTCTTACGGCGCGTTGCCGTGTTGACGAGATTAACTTTACGACGTTAATCGTCAATTAGTCAGAGCAAGAGTAAAACAATGAAAGTGTAAAAAACAGTTTCTCGCCAATTATGGAGAAAATAAGGAATTTAGCCGAAGAATTGCAATAAAAAATAAATAACTTACTGTTTTGCAGAGAAATTATGGAGAGTATAAAGGAGGGAAGATTAAAAACAAAGCATTTTACCAGGAATAATCTGCAAATTTACACTGGGGCACGAAAAAATAAGATGGCGAAAAAAGACGCGCGAAATAAAGCAGGCCGCCCGGCGGACGGCTTGCCCTCAGGATAATTTCTCCAGCATCAGGCCGGCGCGCAGTCCTTTCGCCACCGTCGGGTTAGGAAACAGAACATACTCCGTCTCAGGCCCCACCACATACCGCGTCTCGCCCTCCTCCGCCAGCAGCGTGCCGGGTTCGAAGGGGGTGAAGTTCAGCGTCTGATCCGCCATATGCAAGCGGAAATCATCGCTATGGCGGGTTAGCTGCTGTACCACCCGGTAGCGCAGCGGCGCTGGGGCGTCGGCAATGGCCAGATCCCCCACCAGCAGCCGGGAGAGCGCCCGCTGGACGGCGGCAAACTGCGTCAGATCGTTTTCCCCCAACGGCAGCGCTTTGCCCAGCTCAAGGGTGCAGGCCAGCGCCGCGAACCGTTCGCAGCTGAAGTGGGTGAAGGTCCCGCCGGGCTGGCGATGAAACACCAGCGCCTCCAGCCCGGCGCCGCCCAGCCAGTGAAGAAAATCCTCCTCCCACGGCGTATCGCGGGCCGGGAGCACGCCGAAGCGCGGATGTAGCGACCCGCGGATCGCGGTATGCAGATCGAGGTGCCAGCGCGGGCCATCGTGGTCGCGATAAAAGCGGGCCACCGCCTGCTCCAGCCGCTGCGCCCGCTGCGTCTCCTCACTGAGCGGAAACTGCCGCCAGCGCTCGCCAAACATGCGGTTCATATCGCTGTGCAGATAGCGCTTATTCGCCCGCAGCGCTGGTGGGTTGCCGACGATCACCAGCAGCCGCCAGCGCAGCGGGAGCGCCTCCCGGACCAGTCGCTGCACCAGCTGGTCGACTATCTCCACCGGCGCCGTTTCGTTGCCATGAATGGCGCAGGAAAGTACCAGCCCGCGCTCGCAGCGCGCATGCGGCGTCAGCTCAAGGATCCCTTCCCCGAGCCAGTGCCAGCGGAAATGGGCCGTCTCGCCGTGAAAATGGTGGGGCAAACGCCCCGCCAGGGTTAATGCCAGAAAATGTTCCACCGCGCCCCCTTATTGCTGAAATGGATAAACCGAACCGAGCTGCAGGATCTGGGTCAACCGATCCAGCGCGTCGCGCCCTTCCCGCAGCAGCTGCGGGTCGGCGAGGTCGGCCTGGGTGAGATGATCGCGATAGTAGCGATCCACCCAGTCATTGAGGGTGGCAAACAGCGTATCGTTCATCAGGACGTGCGGATTGACCGCCTGATACTCCTCGGCCGTCAACACCACCCGCAGGCGCAGGCACGCCGGACCGCCGCCGTTGGCCATGCTCTCGCGCAGATCGAACACCCGCAGGTCGGCGATAGGGTTATCCCCGGCCAGCAGCTCATTGAGGTATTCCCAGACGCCGGCATGCTCCTGCGCTTCCTGAGGCAGGATAAGCGCCATGCTGCCATCCGCCCGGCTCACCAGCTGGCTGTTGAACAGATAGGTGGCAACCGCCTCTGCCACCGAGACCCGGCTGGCGGGAACCACCAGCGGCGTAAAACCCGGCACCCGCTGCGCCAGCTGCTGGAGAAGCGCGGTCTGGTCGGCAAAGGCCTGCTCATGGCAGAACAGGACCTGACGGTTGCTCACCGCGATGACGTCGTTATGAAAAACCCCCGTGTCGATCGCCGCCGGATGCTGGCGGGCGAAGATCAGCTGGCGGGGATTGACCTGATTGAGGCGCGCTACCGCCTGGCTGGCCTCAAGGGTTTGCCGCGCCGGATAGCGACGCGGCGCCTCCTCGCTCCCCCGGCGGCGGCCATAGACAAAGAGCTGGGCGCCGGGAGCGCCATACTCGCCGCCGAGACGATTATGGTTCGCCGCCCCTTCGTCGCCAAACCAGGCCGAGGCGGGCAGCGCCGGGTGGATAGCAAATCGCGTGCGGTCGGGGAAAATCGCCTGCAGCAGCGCCTCTGTAGTCGGTGCTTCGCTGGCGCGGTGGAATTTATCCTGCAGATTCGCCACCGTCAGATGCACCAGGCCATCCAGCGAATCGGCGGAGGGACACACCGTCGCCGCGTTCGCCACCCACATCGCCGAGGCCGAACTCACCGCCGACAGCAGATCCGGCTCCTGCTGCGCCACCCGGGCCACCACCTGCTCATCGCTGCCGCTAAAGCCCAGCTGGCGCAGAAGCGGCACGTTGGGACGCTCCTGCGGCGGGATCACCGCCTGCGGGTAGCCAGCGTCGGCGAGGGCTTTCATTTTTTTCAGCCCCTGCTTTGCCGCCAGCTGCGGGTTAGACACCCGATAGCGATGCCGGGTGGAAGCCTCATTGCCAAAGGAGAGCCCGGCGTAGTGATGGGTCAGCCCGGGCAGACCGTCAAAGTTGACTTCGCGGGCGGTCATGACGCCTCCCCGGCCAGAAAGTCGAGCCCCGGGCTCAGGCTGGCGGGCAGCGTCAGGGTCGGCGATTCAAGGCTGGCCATCGGCCAGGCGCAATAATCGGCGGCATACCAGGCCCCCGGACGATGGTTACCGGACGCCCCGGTGCCGCCGAACGGCGCGGTACTCGCCGCCCCGGTCAGCGGTTTGTTCCAGTTAACTATCCCTGCCCGCGCCTCGAGCAGCAGTCGATCGAACTTCTCCCGTTCCGGGGAGATTAACCCACAGGAGAGGCCGAAGCGGGTAGCGTTGGCTAAGGCAATCGCCTCCTCGAAAGTGTCGTAGCGCCAGACCCCAAGCAGCGGGCCAAACACCTCTTCATCCTCGACATTGGCCACGTCGCTCATGTCGACAATCCCCGGCGTTAGCAGCGACGTCCCGGCCTGCAATAACCGCGGCTCCAGTAGGGTGACCGCGCCAGCGGCGACCCGCTGCAGCCAAGCCTGATGCACTTTCTGCGCGGCTTGTTCAGAGATAAGCCCGCCGAGAAACGGCTGCGGCTCGGCGTCCCACGCCGCCGGGATCAGCCGTTGGCTCACCGTCACCAGCCGGGAGAGGAAGGCATCGCCCGCCTCTCCGCGTCGGACCAGCAGACGCCGGGCGCAGGTGCAGCGCTGGCCAGCGGTAATAAAGGCGGACTGGATGGTCAGATGCACCGCGGCATCCACGTCCCGCGGATCGTCGACGATCAGCGGGTTATTGCCGCCCATCTCCAGCGCGAGGATCTTCTGCGGTTGCCCGGCCAGCTGGCGATGCAGATGAAAACCGGTGGTTGAGCTGCCGGTAAACAGCAGTCCGTCGATATCCGCCTGGCCGCTGAGCGCCTCGCCGGTTTCCCGACCGCCCTGCACCAGGTTGAGCACCCCGGCGGGCAGGCCGGCCTGCTGCCATAGTTTCACCACCGCCTCGCCGCTGCGCGGGGTGAGTTCGCTGGGTTTAAAGACCACGGTATTGCCCGCCAGCAGCGCCGGCACGATGTGCCCGTTCGGCAGATGGCCGGGAAAGTTATAGGGGCCAAACACCGCCAGTACGCCGTGCGGCCGGTGACGCAGCGTGGCGGCGCCGTCGGGCAGGTCGCTGTGCTGTTCGCCGGTGCGGACGTGGTAGGCCTTCACCGAGATCGCCACCTTGTTGATCATCGCCGTCACTTCCCCGGCCGCCTCCCAGCGCGGCTTTCCGGTCTCGGCGCCGATAACCGCCGTCAGCTCCGCCTTACTGGCTTCCAGCAGAGCGGCAAACTTTTCAACGATCGCCTGACGGGCGGCAAACGGCAGCCGCGCCCAGGACGGGAACGCCTGGCGGGCAGCCGCCGCCGCCTCGGCAACCTGCCCGGCATCCGCCGCCTCGCCCTGCCAGACAACCTTCAGGTTAACCGGATCCTGTTTACTGAAACCTGGCCCACGGCCGGGCCGCCACTCGCCGTTAATCCACAGACTCATGCAGTTTTCTCCTCAGGGATCAGGCGCACCATGCGCACCTGGTCGCCGGCATGACACTTCAGCATATCCAGTTCGCGGGCGCTGAGGGTCAGGGTGTCGCCATCCGGATCGGCATGCACCAGCAGAGCGCGGAACTGGTGATACTGTTCATTCGCCACCAGGCACAGCGGCCAGTCACCGGGCGGGGTTTCGCCGGCCTCGGTGGTCACCAGACGGCTTTTGCGGATCGCCCGCACCCGGTCGATGTCGCACTCCAGAGTCGGGCCGCCGTCGAAAATATCGATGTAGTTCAGGTAGCGGAACCCCTCTTTCTCCAGCACCGTCCGGGCCGGGGCGGTCTGCGGATGAACCTTGCCGATCACCGCCTGTGCCTCAGGGGAAAGGAAATCGATATACAGCGGATGCTTGGGCATCAGGGCGGCAATGAAAGCCTTCTGTCCGGTGCCGCACAGGTAGTCGGCACGGGAAAACTCCATGGCGAAAAAGCGTTTGCCCAGGCTCTCCCAGAACGGCGAGTAGCCCTGCTCGTCAATCACCCCGCGCATCTCGGCGACCACCTTCTCATTGAAGCGCTCGCGAAAGGCGGCCATAAATAAGAAGCGTGATTTCGACAGCAGATAGCCATTGCCCTCTTTGCGCCACTGCGGGTCGAGGAACAGGGTACACAGCTCGCTGCTGCCGGTATGATCGTTGCTGAGAAACAGCGTCGGCAGCGCCTGATAGACGTTGAGCTCCTTCGAGGCATGGACCTGGGTGCCGACCCGGTAGTTATACCAGGGATCGTTGAGCCCCACCGCCACCTCGATCGCGCAGATGCCCACCACCGCGCCGCTTTCGCTCTCCTCCAGCACAAAGACATAGCCCTGCTCGCTTTTCGGTAGCTCGCCGCGCCAGGTCTGCTGCGAGCGGGCGATCCGCGCCGCGAGGGTCGCTTCATCCACCGGCAGCGAGGTCAGCCCGCCGCCGGTCTCCGCTGCCAGCTTCAGCAGCCCGGGCAAATCGCCCGGCTCCACCGGTCGAATAACCATCATGATGAGACTCCTGCCACGAAACGCGCGCAGGCCCGCTCGACGCGATCCAGCCCGCTGTTCACCTCTTCTTCACTGACGTTCAGCGCCGGCGCGAAACGCACCACGTTGGCGCCGGCGATCAGAATCATCACCCCCTCTTCCGCCGCCAGGTTACTGAGGGTTTTCGCCTTCCCGGCCCAGGCGTCGTTTAGCACGCAGCCGAGCAGCAGTCCCAGGCCGCGGATCTCCTTGAACAGGCCATAGCGGGCGTTAATTGCCTGCAGGCGTTCACAAAACCACTGATGGCGCTGTCTGACGCCGGAGAGCACTTCCGGGGTGTTGACGATCGACAGCAGTTCGCCGGCCACCGCCCCGGCCAGCGGGTTACCGCCGTAGGTGGTGCCGTGGGTGCCGACGGTCATCACGCTGGCGCAGGCCTCTGTCGCCAGCAGCGCGCCAATAGGGAAACCACCGCCCAGCGCTTTGGCGGTGGTCAGCACATCGGGCGTCACGCCGTAGTGCATATAGGCATACAGCTCGCCGGTGCGCCCGACCCCGGTCTGCACTTCATCGAAAATCAGCAGGGCGTTGTGCTGGTCGCAAAGCTGACGCAGGCCGCGTAAAAACTCGATGCTGGCCGGCACCACGCCCCCTTCGCCCTGCACCGGCTCGACGATCACCGCGCAGGTCTGGTCATTGATTAAGGCCTTTGCCGACTCGAGATCGTTAAATACGGCATGCTGGATCTGCGGCGGCAGCGGGGCGAAATCCCGGGAATAGGCCGGCTGACCGCCCGCCGAGACGGTGAACAGCGTCCGCCCGTGGAAAGCGTTCTGAAAGGCGACGATGCCACTTTTCTCGCTGCCAAAGCGATCGTGGGCATATTTACGCGCCAGCTTGAGCGCTGCCTCATTGGCCTCGGCGCCGGAGTTACAGAAGAAGACCCGGTCGGCGAAGGTAGCATCGATAAGCATTTTGGCCAGACGCAGGATCGGCTCATTGGTGTAGCCGTTGCCGGTATGCCAGAACTTGCCGGCCTGGTCGGTCAGGGCTTGCACCAGACGCGGATGGGCATGCCCCAGCGCGTTCACGGCGATGCCGCCGGCAAAATCGATATACTCTTTGCCCTGCTGATCCCACAGCCGTGACTCGGCGCCCCGCACCGGAATAAACGCCGCTGGCGCGTAGACCGGCATCATCCATTCATCAAAGTGGTTACGCGTAATTGACTGAGACATATCGACCTCTTCCGGTAAATTAAAAGTAGCAATAATGTTAATAAATATGAGTTATTACGCTGTAAATGTAGATTGCACGGTTCGTGCCAGCCAGCGATAAAAATGCATAAATCGGATGAGATAACGCAGAATCAATGAGTTACAGCCGAACGCTATTCACATAAAATGCATATTTAGTGAATAAGTATCCGACAAAGGGGGATAAATAGTGATTAAAGAAGATAAATTATGCAACGGTAAGATATAATTCTGTAATTGTGATCCTCTGCGAAATTTATCGTAGCTATTTGCCCTTTTTTGGCGCGGCATGCCCGCAAAAGGGGCACCCACGGCACGCTCATGCGCAGCGATTGGCAGAATGACGCATCCGGTGGCAGCCAGCCTGGCGAATTTCTGCTACCATCCCTGCACTATTCACCTTGCACAGTGGCAGCGACTATGAAATTCGTCTCTTTTAATATCAACGGCCTGCGTGCCCGCCCACACCAACTGGCCGCCATCGTCGAAAAACACCAGCCGGACGTGATTGGCCTGCAGGAAACCAAAGTTCACGACGACATGTTCCCTCTCGAAGAGGTCGCCAGGCTCGGCTATAACGTCTTTTATCACGGGCAGAAAGGCCATTATGGCGTCGCGCTGCTGACCAAAGAGACGCCGATTGCCGTCCGCCGCGGTTTCCCGGACGATGGCGAAGAGGCTCAGCGCCGCATCATTATGGCGGAGATCCCGTCGCCCTTCGGCAACGTCACAGTGATTAACGGCTATTTCCCGCAGGGTGAAAGCCGCGATCATGAAACCAAATTCCCGGCCAAAGCGGCGTTCTATCAGAATCTGCAGAACTATCTGGAGACCGAGCTCAACAAAGAGAATCCGGTGCTGATCATGGGCGATATGAACATCAGTCCTACCGATCTGGACATCGGTATCGGTGAAGAGAACCGCAAACGCTGGCTGCGCACCGGCAAATGTTCCTTCCTGCCGGAAGAACGGGAATGGATGGACCGCCTGCTGGGCTGGGGCCTGGTGGATACCTGGCGTCAGGCTAACCCCGACAATCATGAGCATTTCTCGTGGTTTGATTACCGCTCCAAAGGCTTCGACGATAACCGTGGGCTGCGCATCGATCTGCTGCTGGCCAGTCAGCCTCTGGCGCAGCGCTGCGTGGAAACCGGGATCGATTACGAGATCCGCGGGATGGAAAAACCGTCCGACCACGCGCCGGTGTGGGCCACCTTCCGGCCATAATTCACACCCTTCTCTCGCCTCCCGCTGTGCGGGGGGCAGAATTTCCTGAGCAAAATCAACAAAGCGACGGTAAACCATTGTGACGGTCGTCGGAACAGGATACTGTCGCGCGCACTTTTTGATGTCCACTGCGTCCAGACTGTACAGGAGCACCTCTCATGCAAAAGAAGCCGTCATCCGGCCATTGGTAAAGGGCTGGGACTTCTCGCGCTGGTGGCCACGCTGGCCGTTATCAGCCACCGCGTCGGTCTCCACGATCTGCTGACTCACCTGCATCTGCTTCAGGACACCCTCCGCCATCAGGGCGCCTGGGGATATCTGGTCTATGCTGCGCTGTTTATCATTGCCACCCTGTGTCTGATCCCCGGCAGCCTGCTGGTGATCGCCGGCGGGATGCTCTTCGGCCCGCTAACAGGCTCCTTGCTCTCGTTTGCCGCCGCCACCCTCGCCTCTTCGCTGTCGTTTTTAATCGCCCGCTGGCTTGGACGCGATCTGCTGCAGCGCTATGTCGGCCATACCACCGTCTTTCAGGCGATTGAGCGCGGTATCGCCCGCAGCGGCTGCGATTTCCTGATCCTCACCCGCCTGGTGCCGCTCTTTCCCTACAACATTCAGAATTACGCCTACGGCCTGACGGCGATCCGCTTCTGGCCCTTTACCCTGATCTCGGCCGTGACCACCCTGCCGGGTCTGGTCATCTATTCGGTGATGGCCAGCGAACTGGCCCGCGAGGGGGTGACCCTCGCCTTCGCGCTCAAACTGAGCCTCGCCGGCGGGCTGCTGTTTGCCCTGGTGCAGATAGGCAAACGGTTTGCCCGCGCCCGTCGCGTGGCGGCGTGCAGTGAGGAGGTGCGCCATGACCCAACCTGATCGCCGTCACCTGCGCCGCGCCCGGCTGGCCCTTGCCGTCGTGGTCGCCGCCGCTCTGGCCGCCTGGCTGTGGTTCCCTGGCGGGCGTACCTTTCTGCAGCAGAGTCTGACGGCGTTAGCCTCCCTGGATCCTCAGCAGGTCAGAGGGTTTATCGCCGCCTGGGGGCCGCAGGCCGCGCTGGTCTCATTTGCGCTGATGATCCTCCAGGCGATCGTCGCTCCGCTGCCGGCTTTCCTGATTACCCTGGGGAACGCCGCCCTGTTCGGCGCCTTCTGGGGCGGGGCGCTGTCGTGGTTCAGCGCCATGGTCGGGGCCGGGCTCTGCTTCTGCATCGCCAGAGCGCTGGGGCGCGAAGTGGTGGAGAAACTCACCGGCCGCGCGGTGCTGCGCAGTGCCGACGGCTATTTCACCCGCTTTGGCCCGCAGACGATCCTGGTCTGCCGCCTGCTGCCGTTTGTCCCGTTTGACCCGGTCAGCTATGCCGCCGGACTAACCTCGCTGCGCTTCTGGCCCTTTATGCTGGCCACCGGCGTGGGCCAGCTCCCGGCGACTATCGTCTATTCCTGGGCCGGGAGTCTGCTCACCGGGGGCACCTTCTGGCTGGCCACCGGGCTTTCGCTGCTTTTTGCCCTGGCGGTGGTCATCTCTATCGCCAAAAATATTTACCGTGAACGTCATAAGAGATCGTCGCCATGAGCTTACCCCCGCTGGATTCTGTCCCCCTGATCCTTCGTCCGCAGGCCTGGCTGCACCGCCGGCATTACGGCCAGGTGCTGAGCCCCATTCGCTGGTGGGGTCGGATCCCGTGGCTGTTTTACCTGGTTTCGCTGTTCGTGGGCTATATTGAACGCCGCCGCTCGCCGCTGGATCCGGTGCTGCGCTCGCTGGTCAGCGCCCGCATCGCCCAGCTGTGCCACTGCGAATTCTGTATCGATATCACCAGCATGACCCTCGCGGCGCGGAGCGGGAGCCAGGACAAGCTGCTGGCGGTCGCCGACTGGCGCAGCAGTACGCTGTTCAGCGAAAAAGAGCGCCTGGCGCTGGCCTATGCCGAAGCCGCCACCCAGACGCCGCCGGCGTTGGATGATGCCCTGCGTAGCGCGATGGCCGCGCATTTTGACGCCCGGGCGCTCACCGAGCTGACCGCCCTGATCGGCCTGCAAAATTTATCAGCGCGGTTCAATGCCGCGATGGCGATCCCGGCTCAGGGGTTGTGCCAGATACCCACCTCTTCCTCGCAGAATAAGGAGTAACGATGCGCCGTTTGCGTGATTACAGCCTCTGTCTGTGCCTGCTGCTGCTCTGGCCGCTGGCGGTTAATGCCGACGACAGCTGGCGGCAGATTCAGACGGAAGCCCACGGACAGACCGTCTGGTTTAACGCCTGGGGCGGCGACCCGGCCGTCAATCGCTATCTGGCGTGGGTCAGCGAAGAGGTCAAACGCTATTACGCAATCGACCTGCGTATTGTGCCTGTCGCCGACGCCGCCGACGCAGTGAAACGCATCCAGACCGAGGCGCAGGCCGGTCGTCGCCAGGGCGGGTCAGTGGATCTGCTGTGGATCAACGGCGAAAACTTTCGCACGCTTAAGCAGGCCGATCTGCTGCTCACCGGCTGGGCCGAATCGCTGCCCAACTGGCGCTATGTCGATCTGCAAAAGCCGGTACGGGAAGATTTTTCTGTCGCCACCGAGGGCGCGGAGTCGCCGTGGGGCAGCGCCCAGCTGACGTTTATCGCCCGCCGCGGGCAAACGCCGCAGCCGCCCACCAGCCCGCAGGCCCTGCTGGCCTTCGCCAGAGCCCATCCGGGCAGCGTAACCTACCCGCGGCCGCCGGACTTCACCGGTACCGCCCTGCTGGAGCAACTGCTGATCGCGCTCACCGACCAGCCAGCCGCCCTGCGCCAGCCGCCGCAGCCGGCGACCTTCGCGGCGGTCACCACCCCGCTGTGGCGCTATCTCGATGCGCTGCACCCGGCCCTGTGGCGGGCGGGCAAGGATTTCCCGGCGTCGCCGGCGCGGATGGACGCCATGCTCAACCAGGGCACCCTCCGCCTGTCGCTGACGTTTAACCCCCTGCACGCCCGGCAGAAAGCCGCCAGCGGCGAATTACCGACGGACAGCTACAGCTTCGGCTTTACCGTGGGGACCCTCGGCAACGTCCATTTCGTTACCATCCCGGCTAACGCCCGCGCTATCGCTGGCGCCAAAGTAGTGGCCAATTTCCTGCTCTCCCCTGAGGCGCAATTGCGCAAGGCCGATGCCGCCGTCTGGGGCGATCCGAGCGTACTGGATCCGCAGCGTCTGCCTGACGGCCAGCGCCAGGCGCTGGCGGCAGCCCTGCCGCAGGATCTGCCGCCGGTGCTTGCCGAGCCTCACGCGGCATGGGTTGACGCGCTGGAGCAGGAATGGCTGCGCCGCTACGGTACCCACTGATCCTGCTGGCCTGGGGGGCTATGGCGGCGATCTATCTGCCGCTGCTCCCCGCCGCCGGAGAACTGGTGGGCGCTGCGCGCTTCCCGGCCCACTGGCGGGCGCTGTTCGCCGACCCGCAGCTGGGCCAGGCGCTGGCCGCCACGCTCGTCTCCACGCTGTTATCCGTCGGCGGCGCGCTGCTGATCGCCCTGACCATCGTCGCCGCCCTCTGGCCTTCGGCCCGCTGGCGGCGGCTGGCTTCCCGTCTGCCGCTGCTGCTGGCGGTGCCCCATCTCGCCCTGGCGACGGCGGCGCTGCTGCTGTTCGCCGAAGGGGGCTGGCTCTGGCAGCGGCTGCCGTTTCTGACGCCGCCGGTTGACCGGTACGGCATCGGGCTTGGCCTGACGATGGCCCTGAAAGAGAGCGCCTTTGTGCTGTGGGTGATCTATGGCCTGCTGGGAGAGAAACGCCTCGCCGACCAGGCGACCGCCCTGAAGAGCCTCGGCTACGGCCGCTGGCAGTGCCTGCGCTGGCTGGTGCTGCCCGCCCTGCTGCCCGCCCTCGGCATGGTGCTGCTGGCCACCACCGCCTGGAGCCTGTCGGCGGTAGACGTCGCCCTGGTGCTGGGGCCCGGCAATCCGCCCACCCTCGCCGTGCTGGCGTGGCAATGGTTAAGCCAGGGCGATGAGCTGCAGCAGGCCAAAGGGGCGCTGGCCAGCCTGCTGCTGATGGTGATCCTCGGCGGGCTAGCGCTGGTCGCCTGGGGCGGATGGCGGCTACAGCGCCAGTACCAGCCCGATCTGCGCGGTGTTCGTCACCCGCATCCTCATGCCCTGCCCGGCCGCCTGCTGGCGGCGCTGCTGCCGCTGAGCGGTCTGCTGGGCGCGCTATTGCTGGCGGGGCTGGCGCGCTCGGCGCCGCCGCAGATGGATGCTCTGGGCAACAGCCTTGGGCTGGCGCTGGCGGCCTGCGCCCTCGGCGCGGCTGTCTGCCTGCTGTGGCTGGCCTGCGGCCCGGCGCGAGGCGATGGCTGGGTCTGGCTACCGCTGGTCCTGCCGGCCCTGCCGCTGGCCGACGGCCAGTACCGGTTGGCGCTGTATGCCTGGCTTGACGGTGACTGGTGGACCGTCCTGTGGGGCCATCTGCTGTGGGTGGTGCCCTGGATGCTGTTTATTTTGCGCCCGGCCTGGCGCCAGCGCGATCCGCGGCTGACGGTTGTCGCCCGCACGCTCGGCTGGGGATCCACGCGTATTTTCTGGTTGCTGACCCTGCCTTCGCTAACTCGCCCACTGCTGACCGCCCTGGCGGTGGGCTTCTCAGTGAGCATCGCGCAGTATCTGCCAACGCTATGGCTGGGGGCTGGCCGAATTCCGACGCTCACCAGCCAGGCGGTGGCGCTCAGCAGCGGCGGCGAGGCGCAGACGCTCGCCGCTCAGGCGCTGTGGCAATTACTGCTGCCGGCGGTATGCTTTACCCTGACGGCTCTGCTGGCCTGGCTGGCAGGCCGCTATCGACGAGGACTTCGCTAGTGCTAACCGTAAACCATCTGACTCTGAGCGTGAGACGCCAGCCGCTGCTGCGGGAGGTCGCCTTTTCGGTAGCCCCGGGGGAGGTGCTGACGCTGATGGGCCCCTCCGGTAGCGGGAAATCAACGCTGTTTGCCTGGATGATTGGCGCCCTGTCCGGCGATTTTCGCGCCCGAGGCGAACTGTGGCTCAACGAACGGCGTTGCGATACGCTGCCGACAGAGCAGCGGCGCATCGGCATTCTGTTTCAGGACCCGTTACTGTTCGACCATTTCAGCGTCGGGCAAAATTTACAGCTGGCGCTGCCGGAGAACGTGCGCGGCGAGGCGCGAAAAACCGCGGTGGAGGAAGCGCTTAGCCGCGCCGGGCTGGCGGGCTTCGCCCCGCGCGATCCGGCCACGCTCTCCGGCGGGCAGCGGGCGCGGGTGAGCCTGCTGCGCGCCCTGCTGGCGCGCCCCGAGGCATTGCTGCTTGATGAGCCCTTCAGCCGCCTGGATGCCAGCCTGCGCGCCGGGTTCCGCCGCTGGGTCTTTGAAGAACTGGCCCGCCAGGCCATTCCGGCGATCCTGGTGACCCACGATCGCGAGGACTGCCCGCCGACGGGGCGCTGCCTGGCGATGGAGCGCTGGCAATGAAGGACAATAGCGTGCAAACCTGCGTTACCGCAAAGAAATCGGCGCCTGGCGAGTGGAGAATACGCCCTCCACTTTTTACCGTCGGGCATTTCGATGAAACGTGTTTCTCAATTGACCGCACTCGCCCTGCTCATGGGGCTTGCTGCTTCCACTACCTGCGCCGCTGAAACCATGCCAGCGCTCACTCTCTCCCACCTGCAACAGCAGCACGGCGTGGCCATCGACACCCGGCTGAGCGCTTATTACAACGGCTGGCCGCAGCGCGCCAACGGCCCGGAAGGCCATGAGCCGCAGGCCCTCAATCTTTCCGCCCGCTGGCTCGGCGCCATGAGCGACGATCAGCTCCGCGCCTGGGCTAAGCAGCACCAGCTCCAGTCCGATACCCCCATCGCGCTGTACGGCAGCCCGGAGGATAACGTCAGCGTCGCGGCGCGGCTGAAACAAACGGGTTTCACCCGGCTCAGCACCCTGAGCGATGCGCTGAGCCAGACCGACCGTCTGCAAAAGCTGCCGCACTTTGAACAGCTGGTCTACCCCCAGTGGCTGCACGACCTACAGCAAGGGAAAGCGGTCGCCGCCGCCCCGGCAGGCGACTGGAAAGTGTTTGAAGCCGCCTGGGGAGCGCCGAAGCTCTATCTGCTGAGCCATATCCCTGGCGCGGGCTATATCGATACCAATGAGGTGGAGAGCGAACCGCTGTGGAATAAAGTGTCCGACGCGCAGCTGAAGGCGATGCTGGCGAAGCACGGCATCCGGCATGACACCACGGTGATCCTCTATGGTCGCGACGTCTACGCCGCAGCGCGGGTGGCGCAGATCATGCTGTACGCCGGGGTCAAAGACGTGCGCCTGCTTGACGGCGGCTGGCAGACCTGGTCCGACGCCGGGCTGCCGGTAGAGCGCGGTATGCCGCCGGCGCAGCAGCCGGCGCCTGATTTCGGCGCGCCGATCCCCGGCCAGCCGCAGCTGATGCTGGATACCGAACAAGCCCGCGGGCTGCTGCATCGTCAGGACGCCTCGCTGGTCAGCGTCCGCTCGTGGCCGGAGTTTATCGGCACCACCAGCGGCTACAGCTATATCAAGCCGAAGGGCGACATCGCTGGGGCCCGCTGGGGCCACGCCGGGAGCGACTCCACGCACATGGAGGATTTCCATAACCCGGACGGCACCATGCGCAGCGCCGACGATATCGCTGCCCTGTGGCGCCAGTGGAACATTCTGCCGAGCCAGCAAGTGGCATTCTATTGCGGGACCGGCTGGCGGGCCTCGGAAACCTTTATGTATGCCCGCGCCATGGGCTGGCCGCACGTCGCGGTGTACGACGGCGGCTGGTACGAATGGAGCAGCAACCCGCACAATCCGGTGGCCCGCGGAGAGCGCGGCCCGGAAAGCAGTCAGTAACTCGCCCCGCCTCAGCGCGTCGCCCTTTGTCGGCGACGCGCGATACCCCGTTTACGCTGTGGTCGTTACCCGCTTTAAGGTCTGGTAGCCACTGCAGATGCGCGTCGCCGTCGTCAGCCAGCACAGCGCGCCAAACAGCCACGCCAGCCAGGCGAAATGCGCCGGAAACAGGCAGCCGAGGACAAACAACAGGATGGTCTCCGTCCCCTCCGTCAGTCCCCCGAGATAGTACAGCGATTTATGGGCGTAGCCGGGATTGGCGATCTGGTGCCTGGCCGCCAGGGCGGCAAAAGCGAGAAAGCTGCTGCCGGTGCCGATAAAGGCAAACAGCAGCCAGCCGCCCGCCAGGGCATTGTTCAGCGGATCCGCCAGAATAAAGCCGAACGGCACCAGGGCGTAAAAGAGAAAATCCAGCGCAATATCGAGAAAGCCGCCCGCGTCCGTGAGCCCGCGCCGCCGCGCCAGAGCGCCGTCCAGGCCATCCAGCAGGCGGTTAAGGAGAATGGCCGCCAGCGCCGCGCCATACCACCCCAGCGCCAAAAAGGGCAGAGCCAGCACGCCGATGGCAAAACCAACCAGCGTCAGCCCGTCCGGTGAGATGCCGGGGCGGTCAAGGGCGCCGGCGACAGCGTTTAGCAGGGGTTTAAGGCGCGGATGCAGGTGGCTATCAAGCACGAAGGTCTCCAGCAGGGTTGGCGGTTGTCAGTTACGGTCTATGGCGGTGATAATAGGCCATATTCGTCTTATTAACCTTGATGCTTATGCTAAAAATGATTGATGTTGTCGCCGCCATTATTGAACAGGATGGCCAGATTCTGCTGGCGCAGCGTCCGCCCCACGCCGACCAGCCGGGGATGTGGGAGTTCGCCGGCGGCAAAGTGGAGCCGGGTGAAAGCCAGCCGCAGGCGCTGGTCCGCGAACTGCAGGAGGAGATGGGCATCATCGCCCGCCCGGCTTGCTATATCGCTAGCCATCAGCGGGAGGTCTCCGGCCGCCGGATCCATCTTCACGCCTGGTGGGTGCCGCACTTTCAGGGCACGCCGCTGGCCCACTATCACACTCAGCTGCGCTGGTGCCTTCCCACAGAAGCGCTGGCCCTCGATCTCGCCCCGGCCGATATTCCTCTGCTGCACGCCTTTATCGCCCAGCGCCCCACCCTTTCCGTCCGCTGATCCGCCCGCCGCCTCGTCATCGCTTTTAGTTATGACGAGCGGGCAATTATAAATTTTGTTGTCGGCTCAATTTTTCCTTGCTTGCCTAAGGATTAGCGGTGTTATAGTCGGAAAATCGGTTTTTTCAAGGACCGAATCATAATAAATACATGCAACCACAACCATAAGGGGAACTGATATCTATGGATCAGACGTGCACTCTGGAAGGCTTTCTCACCCGCGTTCAACAGCGCGATCCTCATCAAACCGAATTTGCTCAAGCCGTCCGGGAGGTGATGACCACCCTGTGGCCTTTCCTTGAGGAAAATCCGCGCTATCGTCAGCTTGCTTTGCTGGAACGTCTGGTGGAACCGGAGCGCGTGATCCAGTTCCGCGTGGTGTGGGTGGACGACCGCAATCAGGTCCAGGTCAACCGCGCGTGGCGTGTGCAGTTCAACTCGGCCATCGGCCCGTATAAAGGCGGGATGCGTTTTCACCCGTCGGTTAACCTGTCGATTCTCAAATTCCTTGGCTTCGAGCAGACCTTCAAAAACGCCCTGACCACTCTGCCGATGGGCGGCGGGAAAGGCGGCAGCGATTTCGATCCTAAAGGCAAGAGCGATGGCGAAGTGATGCGTTTCTGCCAGGCGCTGATGACCGAACTCTATCGCCACCTTGGCCCGGATACCGACGTACCGGCGGGCGATATCGGCGTCGGCGGTCGCGAAGTCGGCTTTATGGCCGGAATGATGCGCAAACTCTCCAACAACAGCGCCTGCGTCTTCACCGGTAAAGGACTCTCCTTTGGCGGCAGCTTGATCCGTCCGGAAGCCACTGGTTACGGCCTGATCTACTTCACCGAAGCGATGCTCAAACGTCACGGCCTCGGCTTCGAAGGCGCTCGCGTGGCGGTCTCCGGCTCCGGCAACGTCGCGCAATACGCCATTGAGAAAGCGATGGAGCTTGGCGCGCGGGTGGTGACGGCCTCCGACTCCAACGGCACCGTCGTTGACGAAGCGGGCTTCACCAAAGAAAAACTGGCCCGCCTGATCGACATTAAAGAGCGTGCCCACGGCCGCGTGGCCGATTACGCCCGCGAATTTGGCCTCACCTATCTTGAAGGCCAGCAGCCGTGGTCAGTGCCGGTGGATATTGCCCTGCCTTGCGCGACCCAGAACGAACTGGACGTCGATGCCGCCCGCCAGCTGATTGCCAATGGCGTCAAGGCCGTGGCGGAAGGCGCCAACATGCCGACCACCATCGCCGCAACCGACCTGTTCCTGGAAGCTGGCGTGCTGTTTGCCCCGGGCAAAGCGGCCAACGCCGGCGGCGTGGCGACTTCCGGTCTGGAGATGGCGCAGAACGCCGCGCGCATGGGCTGGAAAGCGGAAAAAGTGGATGCCCGTCTGCATCACATCATGCTGGATATCCACCACGCTTGCGTGCAGTACGGCGGCGAAGCGAAGCAGACCAACTACGTGCGCGGCGCGAATATCGCCGGTTTCGTGAAGGTTGCAGATGCCATGCTGGCCCAGGGCGTGATTTAACCTCCCCTAACTCCATCCCGGCGGCAGCCCGCCGGGATGCGTCTCACGACGTCATCGTGATCACAACTTTCCCCAGATGCTGACCACTGTCCAGACAGGCATGGGCCTCGGCAATCTCCGCCATCGGGTAGCTGGCGTAGATCAGCGGCTTGCATTTCCCTGCCTCAAGCAGCGGCCAGACGTGGCGGTGCAGCGCCTCGGCAATCTGCTGTTTCTCCGCCGCCGTCCGGCCGCGCATGGTCGAGCCGGTGACGGTGGCTCGCTTGAGCATCAGAGTCTGAATATCAACCTCATGAGCGATTCGCCCGCCCATAAAGCCGATGATGACCAGTCGTCCATCCTTTTTCAGTAGCCCAAGGTTGCGGTTAAAGTAAGGGCCGCCAACAATATCCAGAATGACGTCCACCCCTTCATCGTTGGTCAGCTGGCCGATTTTCTCGGCAAAATCATCTGTTTTGTAGTTAATCGCCGTAGCATAGGGACGTAGCGCAACAATTTTTTCGTCCTGGCCGACGGTGGCATAGACGGTCATCCCCAGCGCGTGGCACAGCTGGACCGCGGTGGTGCCAATCCCGCTGGCGCCGCCGTGGACCAGAATGCTTTCGCCAGGCTGCAGCTTACCCAGCTGGAAGACGTTCGCCCAGACGGTGAAGAAGGTTTCCGGAATGGCGGCCGCTTCGCTAAAGCTGAGGCCCGCCGGGATCGGCAACGTCTGGCCTGCCGGCACGGCGCAGTATTCGGCATAGCCGCCGCCGTTGGTCAGCGCGCAAACGCGATCGCCGGGCGTAAACGCTGTGACCTGCGCGCCGACCTTAACAACCACGCCCGCCACCTCGAGGCCGGGCACGGGGGTGACGCCCTCAGGCATGGGATACAGACCCTGGCGCTGCAGAATATCCGGCCGGTTGACGCCCGCCGCCTTCACCTCAATGAGCACCTCATGCTCCCCGATGGTGGGGATCTCCCCTTCGCGGATCTGCAATACCTCCGGGCCGCCCGGTTGGCTGATAGCAATATATTTCACGGGTCCTCCTTATCGCCTGTGAGAGAAATGGGGCATCGGCATCAGGAAAAGCGCAGCGGGCATCCCCTGCTCAGGGGCCCCGCGTCCAGGCTCTTCCCGGCTGTTTAGTGTAGACCATTGGCCTGACTGGCGGAGAAGCGGTGGCCGCGGGATAACGCATCCTCGCGACCACCGGCGGGTTACTACGGCGGCGGCGCGGTATCGTCTGCCGCTTTTTTGCCTTTCGGCTTCCCTTTACCTTTGCTGAACGACTTCTTCGCCCCGCCCGGCGCCACCAGGCCGCGGAACTGACGCACCGGCGTGCTGCGCGCCTGATCGATCAGTTGATACAGCGTCCCCACCAGCGGCTGCATAAAGTCCTGATAGCGGCACTGTTTCTCGCTGATCTGCGTCAACACCGACTCCCAGTGGGCGGTCATGTCCGGTCGCCCGGCCATCTCCGGCAGGGAATGAATGAGCGCCCTGCCGGCCTCCGAAGAGTGGATATAGCGCCCCTTTTTGCTCAGGAAACCACGCTTGAACAGCAGCTCGATAATCCCTGCGCGGGTCGCTTCCGTGCCGAGGCCGTCGGTGGCGCGGAGGATCTTCTTCAGATCTTTATCCTGCACGAAGCGGGCAATCCCGGTCATCGCCGACAGCAGCGTGGCGTCGGTAAAGTGGCGCGGCGGCTGGGTCTGACGCTCCACCACCTCGCCCCTCTCGCACAGCAGTTCATCGCCTTTGGCCACCACCGGCAGCGGCGTGCCGTCGTTCTCTTCATCGCGCTCTTTGCTGCCAAGCAGCGTCCGCCAGCCCGCCTCGGCCAGAAAACGCGCCTTGGCGACAAACTTGCCGTTGGCGATCTCAAGATCAATCTGGCATTTGCGGAACACTGCGTCAGGGCAGAACTGCATCAGATACTGGCGGGCGATCAGGGTGTACACCTTCGCTTCGTTATCGGTGAGCTTCACCTGGCTGCTGCGGGCGGTTGGGATAATCGCATGGTGCGCGTCGACCTTTTTATCATCCCAGCAGCGGTTGCGGATCTCCGGATCCACTACGGGCTGCGGCAGCAGGTCCGCCGCATGGACGGCAATCGCATTCAACACCGCATGGCGGCCAGCGAAGTGCTCTTCCGGCAGATAGCGGCTGTCCGAACGCGGATAGGTGATGAGTTTGTGGGTTTCGTACAGCTTCTGGCAGATATCCAGCACGTTCTGCGCGCTGAAGCCGAAACGTTTGGCCGCCTCAATCTGCAGCGCCGACAGCGAGAACGGCAGCGGCGCGGGTTCGGAATCGCGCTTATCGTTATAGCCGGTCACGATTGCCGGCTGGCCTTCGATGCGCTTAACCACATGCTCGGCCAGCGGACGATGCAGCAGGCGCCCTTCTTCATCCTGGTAAGGTTCGCAGGCTTCGCTCGGCACCCAGGTGGCGACAAAACGCTCCTCCTGCGGCGTGACGATATGCGCCTTCACGTCGAAGAAATCTTTGGCGACGAAATTTTCAATCTCTTCATCGCGACGGACCACCAGGCCAAGTACCGGGGTCTGCACCCGCCCCACCGAGAGCACCCCCTGATAGCCGGCGTTGCGCCCCAGCAGGGTGTAGGCGCGGGTCATATTGATGCCGTACAGCCAGTCGGCGCGGGCCCGCGCCAGCGCCGACACGCAGAGCGGCACGAACTCGCTGTTGGCGCGCAGACGGTTGATCGCCCGCTCCACCGCCTGCGGGTTGAGATCGTTAATCAGACAGCGCTGCACCTGCTGACGCTTCTCCGGCGCCAGCTGCAGGTAGTCGAGTACTTCGTCCACCAGCAGCTGCCCTTCTCTGTCCGGGTCGCCGGCGTGGATAACCTCCTCGGCGTCGCCGAGCAGGCGCTTGATGACATTCAGCTGTTTGGTGACCGAGGGCTTTGGCTGCAGCTGCCATTTCTCCGGCACAATCGGCAGATCGTTGAGATTCCACCGGGCATAGCGGCTGTCGTAGATGTCCGGCTGCGCCTGCTCCAGCAGGTGGCCGATACACCAGGTGACCACCTGCCCGTTGCCGCACTCAATATAGCCATCGCCTTTGCGGTGCGGTTTAGGCAACACATCGGCGATAGCCCGACCGAGACTCGGTTTTTCTGCAATAAACAACCGCATCGAATCAACGGATCTCGATCATGGGTCGCCCGCCGCGGGCGGTCACCAGCTCGCCGATGGCGGCCAGCTTAATGCCGAACTCCGCCGCGGCGGCCTGAACTTCCGCCTCCGCCTCCGGGGTCACCGCCAGCAGCAGACCGCCGGAGGTCTGCGGATCGCACAGCAGATCCCGCCACTCCGTCGGCATCTCGCCCATGAGATGGCCGTAGCTGGCAAAGTTGCGCCCGGTGCCGCCCGGCACCGCGCCGGCGGCGATATAGTCCTCCACCCCCGGCAGTTTCGGGATATCGGCATAGCGCAGCTGCGCCTGCACGCCGGCCCCGCGGCACACCTCGCTGAGGTGGCCGAGCAGGCCAAAGCCGGTGACGTCGGTCATCGCCTTCACCCCGTCGATGGCGGCAAACGCGGCGCCGGCGAGGTTCATCTGGCACATGGTCTCCGTCGCTAACCCTTGATGCTCTGGCTTGAGCAGCGATTTTTTCTCTGCAGTGGTCAGTACGCCGATCCCCAGCGGTTTGGTGAGATACAGTTTGCAACCCGCCTGGGCGGTGCTGTTTTTCTTGATGCGCTCGGTGGGCACCACGCCGGTGACCGCCAGACCGAAGATCGGCTCCGGGGCGTCAATGGAGTGGCCGCCCGCCAGCGCGATCCCCGCCTGCTGGCAGGCAAAGCGCCCGCCCTCCACCACTTCGCGAGCGATTTCCGGCGCCAGGGTGTTGATCGGCCAGCCGAGGATGGCAATCGCCATAATCGGTTTCCCGCCCATAGCGAAAATATCGCTGATGGCGTTGGTAGCGGCGATACGGCCAAAGTCGAACGGGTTATCGACAATCGGCATAAAGAAATCGGTGGTGCTGACGATCGAGGTGCCATTACCGAGATCGTAAACGGCGGCATCATCGCTGGTTTCGTTGCCGACAAGCAGGTTTGGGTCGACAAACTTCGCCTGCTCGCTATGCAGGATAGTTTCCAGCACTTTCGGGGAAATTTTACAACCACAACCGGCTCCGTGGCTGTATTGCGTTAAACGAATGGCTTGCTCGCTCATGGACATCTCCTGTCATTGCAATCCCGCTATGTTAGCGCCCAAACGCCAGGGTGGTAAGTACGACAGTCTGAAATCGCGTATGGTTGCTCATTAAGCAGACAAAAAGCCGTTTTTGCGAGACACGGCAATTTTTTCCCGACCATTTTCACTTTTACTTAAAGATGACAGAAATGTGACAGCACAGGACTGTCTTCTCTGGAATGATTATGACGTAAGGAAATTCTAATGAAAAAGCGTGTTCTTGCCCTTTGCCTGGCCAGTTTCTTCTCCGTTAACGCCTTTGCTCTGGTTCCCCCCGGGAACGATGTCACCACCAAGCCCGATCTCTACTATCTGACCAATGCCCAGGCCATCGACAGCCTGGCGCTGTTGCCACCACCGCCGGCGGTGGGCAGTATCGCATTTTTAAACGATCAGGCGATGTATGAGCAAGGACGTCTGCTGCGCAATACCGAGCGCGGGAAGCTGGCGGCAGAGGATGCCAACCTCAGCGCGGGCGGCGTAGCCAACGCCTTCTCCAGCGCCTTTGGTTCGCCGATCACCGAGAAAGACGCGCCGCAGCTTCACAAACTGCTGACCAATATGATTGAAGACGCCGGCGACCTGGCGACCCGCAGCGCGAAAGAGAAATACATGCGCATTCGCCCGTTTGCGTTCTATGGCGTCTCCACCTGCAACACCACCGAACAGGACAAGCTGGCGAAAAACGGCTCTTACCCGTCCGGGCATACCTCTATCGGCTGGGCCACCGCCCTGGTGCTGGCGGAGATCAACCCGCAGCGGCAAAACGAAATTTTGAAGCGCGGCTATGAGCTCGGCGAGAGCCGGGTGATCTGCGGCTATCACTGGCAGAGCGATGTCGATGCGGCGCGCATCGTCGGCTCCGCGGTGGTCGCTACGCTGCACACCAACCCGGCCTTCCAGCAGCAGTTGCAGAAAGCCAAAGATGAATTCGCGAAAAGGCAGAAGTAACGTCATCGCCGTTGCATTCCCGGATGCGGCGCCTGGCGCGCTTTGTCCGGGCTACAAAAACCGCGATTGATTCGAATGGTAGGGGTTGTAGGCCGGGTAAGGCGCGAGCCGCCACCCGGCATAGATGCGGCTCCGAGCCTGCTGCCATCGCCCGGCGGCGCTGCGCTTGCGCGGCCAGCCGGACGGTTCCCTCTCCCTCCGGGTGAGGGCCAGGGTGAGGGGAAGCACTGCAGTGTGGTTGTTTATGTTATCTGTGGCTTCAGCGTAGTTTGCGCTCCCGGTTAATCGTCTGCGTTATGTCACTCATGGCGCCGGGAGCGCACAGGGGGCGGCCAGTCGCCGCCGCCCCCTGTACCCCCGGGCTCCGGCCAGCAAAATCGCCGCTGCGCGGTCCCTTCGACTTATCCCTGCAGGCTTCGGGTCGGGCCGAGGCAGCGTCCGTGCAAAACACGGCCCTCAGCCCGCATCCATGCGGGCTGCCCCGGCCTGCCGGGAACGTCTCAGCGATTTTGAGGCCGTCAGCACCGGCAGTTTCAGCAAGAAAAGTGAATAAATTAACGACAGGTCGTACGAACGTAGGCCGGGTAAGGCGCAGCCGCCACCCGGCACAAAATCGGCTCCGTGCCCGCTGTCCTTGCCCGGCGGCGCTGCGCTTGCGCGGGCCTACAGACAGTCAGAGCCGGATGCGTTGGCCGGGTAAGGCGCAGCCGCCACCCGGCATAACACACGCGGACTCAGAATCGCGTCACAAACGGCGCGGTATCCGGCAGGGCAATGGTGGTTGAGGCTTTTAGCTGCGGCGTCCCCAGATAGAGGAAGCCGACAATTTTATCCTGTTCGCGGCACTCGAAGCCGGCCCGCACCACCGGACTCTCGGTCAATGCTCCGCTGCGCCAGATACCGTTGAATCCCTGAGCCAGGGCCGCCATCTGCATCGCCATTACCGCGCAGCCAGCGGACATCTCCTGCTCCCAGCGCGGCACCTTAGGGTGGTCTTCACAGCGCGCGACCACGGTAATAATCAGCGGCGCGCGGAACGGCGCATTGCGGGCTTTCTCAATTCCCTTCTCATCCTGGCCGGCCTCTCTGGCCCCTTTTTCCAGCAACTGGCTGAAGCGCTCGCGGCCGTCATCGGCGATAATAAAGAAGCGCCACGGCTGCAGGGTGCCATGATCCGGGGCGCGCAGCCCGGCGCGCAGAATGTTTTCCAGCTGTTCGCCCGCCGGGGCAGGTTCCGCCAGGCGGGAAGCGCTGCGGCGATTAAGCAGTAGATCGAGAGCATCCATCTGTATAACTCCTGTGATGTCATTTTTCATAAAATTAACATGCACAAGGATTTTGTTACAGCGCGGTCGGTGATTCCTGCTGACAACCGACGGCTCACTCTTTAGGATAGCCAGACGCGGCGGCCCCTGCGGCCTGCCCTTTTTAGATAACGTTAGGGAGAAGACATGCGAACCCTTTGGCGACTGATTGCCAGCTTTTTTAAATGGACGTGGCGGATACTCAACTTTATTCGCAAACTGGCCCTTAATGCGATCTTCCTGGTGCTGGTGCTGGTGTGTATCGGCATCTGGAGCCAGTTCAGCAGCACCACCAGCGAACATGCCGCGCGCGGCGCGCTGTTGCTGGATATTACCGGCGTGGTGGTGGATAAACCATCCGCCAGCAGCAAGCTCGGCGTGATTGGCCGCCAGCTGTTTGGCGCCAGCTCGGACCGTCTGCAGGAGAACTCCCTGTTCGATATCGTGCAGACCATTCGCCAGGCGAAGGATGACCGCAATATCACCGGTATTGTGCTGGATCTGAAAAACTTCGTCGGTGGCGACCAGCCATCCATGCAGTACATCGGCAAAGCGCTGCGCGAATTCCGCGATAGCGGCAAACCGGTGTATGCCGTCGGCAGCAGCTACAGCCAGGGCCAGTACTACCTGGCGAGCTTCGCCAACAAAATCTGGCTCTCGCCGCAGGGCGAGGTAGACCTGCACGGCTTCGCTACCAACGGGCTATATTACAAATCGCTGCTGGATAAGCTGAAGGTCTCCACCCATGTCTTCCGCGTCGGCACCTATAAATCCGCCGTCGAGCCATTCATCCGCGATGATATGTCCCCTGCCGCCCGCGAAGCGGATAGCCGCTGGATTGGCGAACTGTGGCAGAACTACCTCAACACCATTGCCGCCAACCGCCAGATCACCGCCCAGCAGCTCTTCCCGGGCGCCCAGGGCATTATCGATGGTCTGCGTAAGGTGGGCGGCGATACGGCGAAATATGCGCTGGACAATAAGCTGGTGGATGAGCTGGCGACCTCCACGGAAGTGGAAAAGGCGCTGACCAAACAGTTTGGCTGGAGCAAAGCGGATAACAATTACCGGGCGATCAGCTATTACGACTACAACGTGAAGACGCCGTCTGACCAGGGTTCCGCCATCGCGGTAATCTTCGCCAACGGCGCCATCATGGACGGTGAAGAGACCCCGGGCAACGTCGGCGGCGATACCACCGCAGCGCAAATTCGCGATGCGCGCCTCGATCCGAAAATTAAGGCCATCGTTCTGCGCGTAAACAGCCCGGGCGGCAGCGTAACCGCTTCGGAAATCATTCGTGAAGAGCTGGCGGCAGCCAAAGCCGCCGGTAAACCGGTAGTGGTCTCGATGGGCGGCATGGCGGCGTCCGGCGGCTACTGGATCTCCACCCCAGCGGATTACATCGTGGCGAACCCAAGCACCCTCACCGGCTCCATTGGCATCTTTGGGGTGATCAACACCGTGGAAAATACCCTCGGGTCGATTGGCGTCCACACCGACGGCGTCGCCACGTCGCCGCTGGCGGATGTCTCCAGCACCAAAGCGCTGCCGCCGGAAGTGCAGCAGCTGATGCAGTTGAGCATTGAGAATGGCTATCAGCGCTTTATCACCCTGGTGGCTAACGCCCGCAAGAGCACGCCGGAGAAAATCGACCAGATCGCCCAGGGCCACGTCTGGACCGGGGAAGATGCTAAAGCCAACGGCCTGGTCGACAGCCTCGGCGACTTCGACGACGCGGTGGCCAAAGCCGCCGAGCTGGCGAAGCTGAAAACCTGGCACCTCAACTACTATCAGGAAGAGCCGACCTTCTTCTCGATGGTGCTGGACAGCCTGACCGGCTCGGTACGCGCCTCGCTGCCGGCGGCCATTCAGGCCTGGCTGCCTGCGCCGGTCGCCGCGGCGGCCGAGACGGTGAAAGCGGAGAGCGACAAGCTGGCGGCGTTTAACGACCCGCAGAATCGCTATGCCTTCTGCCTGACCTGCGCTAACATCCGTTAATACGCAGCGGCTGCCCCGTCTCCCGGGGCAGCCTTTTTCCCTCTCCTGCCAACACTGCCACAAAGCCCGCGACCGACGCTGTATTTTTTCCTGCGTCTCTTTATACTGCGCCTGTCTACGACCAACCTAAGCGATGCTATGCAAAAAAAATCGATTTACGTTGCCTACACCGGTGGGACCATCGGTATGCAGCGCTCTGAACACGGCTATGTACCCGTTTCCGGCCATCTGCAGCGTCAGCTGGCGCTGATGCCGGAGTTCCATCGTCCGGAGATGCCGGACTTCACGATCCATGAATACCATCCGCTGATGGATTCATCCGATATGACCCCCGAGGACTGGCAGCACATCGCCGACGATATCCGCAGCCATTATGAGGAGTATGATGGCTTTGTGATCCTCCACGGAACCGACACCATGGCGTTTACCGCCTCGGCGCTGTCGTTCATGCTGGAAAACCTTGGCAAGCCGGTCATTGTGACAGGGTCACAAATTCCGCTGGCCGAGCTGCGTTCCGATGGTCAGATTAACCTGCTCAACGCCCTGTACGTCGCCGCCAACTATCCGATTAACGAAGTGGCGCTGTTCTTCAACAATCGACTGTTCCGCGGCAACCGCACCACCAAAGCCCATGCCGACGGCTTCGACGCTTTCGCCTCGCCAAACCTTGCCCCGCTGCTGGAGGCCGGGATCCATATTCGCCGTCTCGGTACTCCGCCGGCGCCGCAGGGTAGCGGAGAGCTTATCGTGCACCCCATCACTCCGCAGCCGATTGGCGTGGTGACGATTTATCCCGGCATCTCCGCCGACGTGGTGCGTAATTTTTTGCGCCAACCGGTGAAAGCGCTGATCCTCCGCTCCTATGGCGTCGGCAATGCCCCACAGAATGGCGAGTTTATTCAGGTGCTGGCGGAAGCCAGCCAGCGCGGTATTGTAGTGGTCAATCTGACGCAGTGCATGTCCGGAAAGGTGAACATGGGCGGCTATGCCACCGGCAACGCCCTCGCCCAGGCGGGGGTCATCAGTGGTTTCGATATGACGGTGGAAGCGACGCTGACCAAGCTACACTATCTGCTTAGCCAGCAGCTGGACGTTGACGCCATTCGCGCGGCGATGCAGCAAAATCTGCGTGGCGAACTCACCCCCGACGAGGCTTAAGGAGGACGTATGGCACATCGAGCGCTGTTACTGGTTGATTTGCAGAACGACTTTTGCGCCGGCGGCGCGCTGGCGGTTCCTGAAGGCGACAGTACCGTCGACGTAGCCAATGCGCTTATCGACTGGAGCCTGGCGCGCGGCGAGCCCATCGTCGCCAGCCAGGACTGGCATCCGGCGGATCACGGCAGTTTCGCCAGCCAGCACCAGGTGGAACCCTACACCGAGGGCGAGCTGGACGGCCTGGCGCAAACTTTCTGGCCGGATCACTGCGTGCAGCACAGCGAAGGCGCGGCGCTGCATCCGCTGCTCAAGCAGCAGGCGATCGCCGCTGTGTTCCACAAAGGGCAAAACCGGATCATCGACAGCTATAGCGCTTTCTTTGACAACGGTCACCGGCAGAAAACCGAACTGGACGGCTGGCTGCGTGGTCAGGGGATCGTGGAGCTGACCGTTCTCGGCCTCGCCACCGATTACTGCGTTAAGTTCACCGTGCTGGATGCCCTGGCGCTGGGCTACGCGGTCAACGTCATCACCGACGGCTGTCGCGGCGTAAATCTGCAGCCACAGGACAGCAGCCAGGCGTTTATGGAGATGGCCGCCGCGGGCGCCACGCTCTATACCCTCGACGACTGGCGGGAAACTCAGGCCTGATCCCTCCCCCCCGGCGCCCTCGCGCCGGGTCTTCTTCTGCCGCCTCGCTATTGTCCATAAATTGAACTCTCTCGCAGTTTCAACAGGTTATTGCTGCTAGTCTGGCAAGGCTGTTTTTTCGCCACGCCATTTCCGTGGCGTGGTTATTTTTATGTCAAAGAGGAACCACTATGAAACGTTTGCCCTTGCTGGCAGCTTTGCCCTTGCTTTGCGCTTCCGCGCTCTCTGCCCAACCGCTGATGTCCGTCGGCTATTTTAACGGCGGCGGCGACGTCACCGCCGGGCCGGGCGGTGATATCGATAAGCTGGACGTCCGGCAGATCACCCATCTCAACTACTCGTTTGGCCTTATCTATAACGATGAAAAAGACGAGACCAATGCGGCCCTGAAGGATCCTGCTCATCTGCACGAGATCTGGCTGTCGCCGAAGGTGCAGGCGGATCTGCAAAAGCTCCCCGCCCTGCGTAAACAGAATCCGGACCTCAAAGTCCTGCTGTCGGTCGGCGGCTGGGGCGCGCGTGGTTTCTCCGGCGCGGCGGCGACCGCAGAAAGTCGCGCCGTCTTTATTCGTTCCGCGCAGAAAATCATCCAGCAATATGGTCTGGACGGCATTGACCTCGACTGGGAGTTTCCGGTCAACGGCGCCTGGGGACTGGTGGCCAGCCAGCCGGCTGACCGCGACAACTTCACTGCCCTGCTGAAATCGCTGCGTGAGGCAGTCGGTGAGCAAAAGCTGGTGACTATCGCCGTGGGCGCCAATGCCGAGAGCCCGAAAAGCTGGGTGGACGTCAAAGCGGTGGCCCCGGTGCTGAACTACATCAACCTGATGACCTACGACATGGCCTACGGCACGCAGTACTTCAACTCGAATCTGTATGACTCCAGCCACTGGCCGACGGTCGCCGCAGCGGATAAATACAGCGCCGATTTTGTGGTCAACAATTACCTGGCCGCCGGGCTTAAACCCAGCCAGATGAACCTCGGGATTGGTTTTTATGGCCGGGTACCGAAACGGGCGATCGAGCCGGGGATTGACTGGACGAAAGCGGATGCGCAAAACAATCCGGTCACCCAGCCCTATTTTGGGCCACAACAGATCGCGCTGTTTGCCTCGCTGGGCTATGACCTGAGCAAAGACACCTACGTGAAATACAATGATATCGTGGGCAAACTGCTCAACGATCCGCAAAAGCGTTTTACCGAGCACTGGGACGATGAGGCGAAGGTTCCGTGGCTGTCAGTGCAGTCCGCGGAGGGCAAGCCGCTGTTCGCCCTCTCCTATGAGAACCCGCGCTCGGTAGCCATTAAGGCGGACTATATCAAGGCGAAGGGCCTCGCCGGGGCCATGTTCTGGGAATATGGCGCCGATGACCAGAATCAGCTGGCCCGTCAGCTGGCGGAATCGCTGGGGATCAAACACTAATCATGGCTGTTCCGCCGCATCGTCGGCACCAGGAGGCGTGACGCAGGCAGCATCGCCTGCAATGCAGGTATATCGCGCCGCCCGGGATAGGTTATGATGCCTGTTATCCGCTGCGCCAGGGGTTGGCGCAGCTTAACCGTTTGACAGGAGGCAGGGGGCCATGGCCTATATCCCCAAAAATTACGCACGTCTGGAAGTGGGTTACCGCGAAAAGGCGCTCAAGCTTTTTCCCTGGGTGTGCGGACGCTGCTCACGGGAGTTTGTCTACTCCAATCTGCGCGAGCTGACGGTGCACCACATCGATCACGACCACTCCAATAACCCGGAAGATGGCAGCAACTGGGAGATGTTGTGCCTGTACTGTCACGATCACGAACATTCCAAGTACACCGAAGCCGATCAGTATGGCTCCACGGTGGTGGCAGGAGAAGATGCGCAAAAGAGCGTCGGCGAGGCCACCTACAACCCGTTTGCCGATCTGAAAGCGATGATGAACAAAAAGTAAGCGAAGCGGCTGACCGCCGGACGCGGTCATTCGACATGACGCCATCCGGCGCGCGGTTACCCGACGCCGGAACGTCTCACCGCCGGCCGGCGGTTTATTGCAGTTTAACGGTGGCGATCGGCTTCGGCACGATGCCAAAATCCTCTTTCAGCTGCTGTTTGCTCTTCATTACCATCTGCCCGCTGGTGTCAATGGTCATGTGCTGGGCGTCGGTGTTATACCGGGCCTGCCAGAGCATCACCAGCTGCAGGCTATTTTCCTTCTGCTCCGGCGTCAGCGCGACGCCATCCGGCCATTTTCCCAGCTCTACCGCCGTCACCAGACGCTGATACACTTCCGGCGTCATACTGTCGATAATTTGCTCAATATCCATCTTCCGCTCGCCTCCGCCTGGAATAATTTGCTGAATCGTTTCTTCAACCCTTGATTTGCTCGCCATTTTGCTCATCGGTGAAGCTCAGCGATGCCGAGTTGACACAATACCGCTCGCCGGTCGGCTGCGGACCATCCGGAAACACGTGGCCAAGATGGGCATCACAGTTTCCGCAACGGATCTCAATGCGCTGCATGCCGTGCGAATTGTCGGTCAGATAGCGAATGGCCTCCGCGCTTACCGGCTCGTAGAAGCTCGGCCAGCCGCAGCCGGAGTCGTATTTAGTCTGGGAGTTAAACAGCGGCGCATCGCACACCAGGCAGTGGTACACGCCATTTTTCTTGTTGTGCAACAGCCGTCCGGTGAAAGGCGGTTCGGTGCCATGATGCTGCGTCACGTAAAACTGCATTTCGCTCAAGCCATTTTTCAGCTCTTCCGGGGTGGGTTTATTCGCCATGGGCTTACATCTCGCTTTGCAATGGACTACTTTCGCTCCAATTCTAACAAAACATTAACAATGAAGCGTACACTTTTGTTCTAAACTTATCCGGTGCCCACAGGCAGCCAGATAATTGTGACTTAAATCACGTTTTTATCTTAAATGCCCTTTAAAATTCCGCGCGCAGCCCCCATATGGAATTGGGCTCAAAGGGAAAGTGAGGCAAATCAATCGCGCAAAGGTCTGCTCAGGATTGATTTGTCGCAATGATTGACACGATTCCGCTTGACGCTGCGTAAGGTTTTTGTAATTTTACAGGCAACCTTTTATTCACTAACAAATAGCTGGTGGAATATATGACTATCAAAGTAGGTATCAACGGTTTTGGCCGTATCGGTCGCATTGTTTTCCGTGCTGCTCAGAAACGTTCTGACATCGAGATCGTTGCAATCAACGACCTGTTAGACGCAGAGTACATGGCTTACATGCTGAAGTATGACTCCACTCACGGTCGTTTCGACGGTACCGTTGAAGTGAAAGACGGTCATCTGGTCGTTAACGGTAAAAAAATCCGTGTTACCGCTGAACGTGACCCGGCTAACCTGAAGTGGGACGAAGTTGGTGTTGACGTTGTTGCTGAAGCAACCGGTATCTTCCTGACCGACGAAACCGCTCGTAAACACATCACCGCTGGCGCGAAAAAAGTCGTTCTGACTGGCCCGTCCAAAGACAACACTCCGATGTTCGTTCGCGGCGCTAACTTCGACGCTTACGCTGGCCAGGACATCGTTTCCAACGCTTCCTGCACCACCAACTGCCTGGCGCCGCTGGCTAAAGTTATCAACGACAACTTCGGTATCGTTGAAGGCCTGATGACCACCGTCCACGCTACCACCGCTACTCAGAAAACCGTTGATGGCCCGTCTCACAAAGACTGGCGCGGCGGCCGCGGCGCAGCTCAGAACATCATCCCGTCCTCTACCGGCGCTGCTAAAGCAGTAGGTAAAGTACTGCCAGAACTGAACGGCAAACTGACCGGTATGGCGTTCCGCGTTCCGACTCCGAACGTATCTGTTGTTGACCTGACCGTTCGTCTGGAAAAAGCAGCGTCCTACGAAGAAATCAAGAAAGCCATCAAAGCCGCTTCTGAAGGCGCTATGAAAGGCGTTCTGGGTTACACCGAAGACGACGTTGTTTCTACCGACTTCAACGGCGAAGTTTGCACTTCCGTGTTCGATGCTAAAGCGGGTATCGCACTGAACGACAACTTCGTGAAACTGGTTTCCTGGTACGACAACGAAACCGGCTACTCCAACAAAGTTCTGGATCTGATTGCCCACATCTCCAAATAAGTTGAGATGAAAAAGTAATCTGTAAGAGCGACTTCGGTCGCTCTTTTTTTTGTCTGCAGAGATAGGATTGCACAATGATAAATAAAATTTTTGCTCTCCCGGTGAATGAAACCATTTCTCCCGTGATCTCCCGTCGCCAGCTGGACGACCTGGAGCTGATTGTCATCGACCATCCGCAGGTGAAAGCCTCTGTGGCGCTGCAGGGGGCGCACCTGCTCTCTTGGAAACCCGCCGGTGAAGAAGAAGTTCTGTGGCTGAGCAACAACACCCCGTTTAAACAGGGCGTCGCCCTGCGCGGCGGCGTGCCGATTTGCTGGCCCTGGTTTGGTCCTTCTGCGCAGCAAGGTCTGCCGTCGCACGGCTTTGCCCGCAATCTGCCATGGACCCTGGAAGGTCATGACGAAGACGACAGCGGCGTAATGTTGACCTTTGCGCTCCAGCACAGCGCTGAAACCATGAAGCTCTGGCCGCACGAGTTCACCCTCTATGCCCGCTTTAAGCTGGGCAAGACCTGTGAAATCGAGCTGGAAGCCCACGGTGAATTCGAGACCACCTCTGCCCTGCACAGCTATTTCAACGTCGGCGATATCGCGGCGGTGAAGGTGAGCGGTCTTGGCGAGCGCTATATCGATAAAGTGAACAATGCCGAAGAAGGCGTTCTGAGCAACGGCGTGCAGACCTTCCCGGACCGCACCGATCGCGTCTATCTCAACGCCGACAGCTGCAGCGTGATCCATGACGACGCGCTAAACCGCACTATCGACGTGGTGCATCATCATCAGCACAATGTGGTGGCCTGGAACCCGGGCCCGGCGCTGTCCGTCAGCATGGGCGATATGCCGGACGATGGCTACAAAACCTTCGTTTGCGTCGAAACCTGCTGCGTAACCCAGCCGCAGAAAGCCAGCGAAGAGACGCCCTCTCGCCTGGCGCAAACCATCAGTGTGAAAAAACGCTAATAGCAAAAGCCCCGTTGGTAACGGGGCTTTTGTTTTTCTTTGCCGTGAACGATGGGTTAAACCATATCCAGCCGGGTTTTTCGCTGCGGCGGCGGATAGAGGCGGTCCAGCTGCGCGAGCTCTTCCCCACTACGGACGATGTCGAGCGCTGCGGCATTCTGCACCACATGCTCAATACTGGCCGCTTTCGGGATCGCCAGCACTCCCGGATGACGAATCACCCAAGCGAGCAGCAGTTGCGCTACCGTAATCCCCCGCGCGTTAGCCATATTAATGATATCGCTATGCTGAAAAAGTCCATCGCGTAAGCGCCCCGCCTGCGCCAGCGGGCAGTAGGCCATCACCGGCAGACTGTGCTGCTGGCACCAGGGCAGGAGATCGTATTCAATGCCCCGCGATGCGAGATGGTAGAGCACCAGGTTGGTTGCACAGTGCTCGCCATCCGCCGTCCGCCACAGCGCCTGCATATCCTCGGTGTCCAGATTAGAGACGCCCCAGCGGCGGATCTTGCCCTCGGCCACCAGCTTCTCCATCGCCTCAACCGTCTCCTGCAGCGGGATATCCCCGCGCCAGTGCAGGAGATACATGTCCAGATAGTCAGTCTGCAGCCGGCGCAGGCTGTTTTCACAGGCGCGGTGCATCGCCGCTTTGCCGGCATGCCAGGGATAGACTTTGGAGACCAGCACTACCCGGTCGCGCAGACCGCGGATCGCCTGGCCCACCACTTCCTCCGCCCCGCCGTCGGCGTACATTTCCGCCGTATCGATCACCGTCAGTCCATGGTCGATGCCCGCCCGCAGTGCAGCCACTTCCTGCTGACGCTGCGCCGCATGTTCGCCCATATACCAGGTGCCCAGCCCGATGGCCGGCACTGCCGCCTGCTCGCCGAAGCGTACTGTTTTTTTCACCATCTTCTCCTCCTTAACCGTATGCACCACCATAAAGCAAAACAGGGCGCAAGGCCCTGTTTTGATGCATGAAGCGCACTGTAAGAATGCACAATCAGAAGGTGTAGGTGATCCCGGTGGAGATCAGACCGCTCCAGGATTTATCCACCATCGGACTGTCGGTAATTTCATCCGACAGACGCGTGTAGCGCGCCACGCCATAAACGCTCCAGTCACCAAGGAAGCGATAGTTAGCCGACAGTTCCAGATACGGGTTCCAGCTACTGTCCGGGTCATAGCTACGCATGCCGCTGCGGCGCGACTCGTGCCGGGAGACACCATAGTAGTATTCGTTCTGATTGTCGCTGTTCCACTCCACGCCAATACCCGGCGTCAGCGTCAGGTTACCGTTGGTGTAACGGTACAGCCAGGCGAGATCCCAGTTAATACCGTTGCTGTTATCCAGCGTATCGCCGGCAATCGTCGTGCGCAGGAAGCCATAGGGCGTGTTGTGGACATAAGAAAGACCGGCCATCACGGTCGATTTACGTTTATCCAGTCGACGCATCTGCTCGCTGTCGCTGTCGCCCGGCTTGAAGTACATTGGCGACCAGTAGGCCGTAATCGACAGTTTATCGTTGGTGTCATTCCACAGGTAGTAACCCCCGCCCAGACCGTGGAACCAGAAGTTTTCGCTCTCATAACTAATGACCGGCACCGGATAGACATCCGCATCATATTGCTTATACGGATGCTCAACGACCCCTACGCCAGCCCCAAGAGTGAACTTCCCGTCGGCATGCGCCGCGCTGGCGGACGTCGCTATCAGCACGCCGAGTGCCAGAAGTTTGATTTTAGTCACAATCCATATTCCCGTTGTCAAATAATCAGCCCGTGCAGTGTACCGTCGTAGGTCTCATGCCTCAAATTCTTTACCCGATATGACACAAATCGTTCACTTTGCCACCCTTCTCTTACCATCCGGTGACAGCCCGATGACAACTTTGCGTCCCAACGAATCAAAAAGCGTCATGTTCAGGATGAGTTATTGATATGTCATTGAAATTGATTTTCTGCGCCATGCAAGATTTCTAAATGCATCTACGCTTAAATTTAGAAGGTGTAATTGCCGGGCACATTCACGCTACCCCACCCGCAACCTGGCATAAGGGTTGCTGGATACCAGGAGAGTGATGTTCAGCTTATGTCTTCCGGGGGCCCCCACTATTCATATGAACGGCTCTCAACCTGTGCTAAAAAACGAAAGGACGGCATGCCATGAATATATTCGATCACTATCGCCAGCGCTACGAAGCTGCCAAGGACGAAGAGTTCACACTGCAGGAGTTTCTTACCATCTGCCGGCAAGATCGCAGTGCCTATGCCAATGCGGCAGAACGTCTGTTGATGGCCATTGGTGAACCCGTCATGGTTGATACGGCTCTCGAGCCGCGGCTATCCCGTCTCTTTTCAAACCGGGTTATCGCACGCTATCCGGCATTTGAAGAGTTTTACGGTATGGAAGACGCCATTGAGCAGATCGTTTCCTACCTCAAGCATGCCGCCCAGGGGCTGGAAGAGAAGAAACAGATCCTCTATCTGCTGGGGCCGGTGGGCGGTGGTAAATCGTCGCTGGCTGAACGGCTGAAAGCGCTGATGCAGCGCGTGCCCATCTATGTGCTGAGCGCCAACGGCGAACGCAGTCCGGTCAACGATCACCCGCTGTGCCTGTTCAATCCGCAGGAAGATGCGCAGATCCTCCAGAAAGAGTATGGCATCCCGACCCGCTATCTCGGCACCATTATGTCGCCGTGGGCGGCCAAGCGCCTGCACGAGTTTGGCGGCGATATCACTAAATTCCGCGTGGTTAAAGTCTGGCCATCGATTCTCGAGCAGGTTGCCATCGCCAAAACCGAACCGGGTGATGAAAACAACCAGGATATTTCAGCGCTGGTCGGTAAGGTGGATATCCGTAAGCTGGAACACTATGCGCAGAACGACCCGGACGCCTACGGCTACTCCGGTGCGCTGTGCCGCGCCAACCAGGGGATTATGGAGTTCGTCGAGATGTTTAAAGCGCCGATTAAGGTGCTGCATCCGCTGCTGACCGCCACCCAGGAAGGTAACTATAACGGCACCGAAGGAATCTCCGCCCTGCCGTTTAACGGGATCATCCTTGCTCACTCCAACGAATCGGAATGGGTGACCTTCCGTAATAACAAGAACAATGAGGCCTTCCTCGACCGCGTCTATATCGTCAAGGTGCCTTATTGCCTGCGTATCTCCGAAGAGATCCGCATCTATGAAAAACTGCTCAACAACAGTGAGCTGACCCATGCGCCCTGCGCCCCGGGCACCCTGGAAACGCTGGCGCGCTTTTCGATTCTGTCGCGCCTTAAAGAGCCGGAAAACTCGAGCATCTACTCGAAGATGCGGGTCTATGACGGCGAAAGTCTGAAAGATACCGACCCGAAAGCGAAGTCCTATCAGGAGTATCGCGATTACGCCGGGGTTGATGAAGGGATGAACGGGCTCTCCACCCGCTTTGCCTTTAAGATCCTGTCTCGGGTGTTTAACTTCGACCACGTCGAGGTGGCCGCCAACCCGGTGCATCTGTTCTATGTGCTGGAGCAGCAGATTGAGCGCGAACAGTTCCCACAGGAGCAGGCCGAGCGCTATCTGGAATTCCTCAAAGGCTATCTGATCCCGAAATACGCCGAGTTTATCGGCAAAGAGATCCAGACCGCTTATCTGGAATCCTACTCCGAGTATGGACAGAACATTTTCGATCGCTATGTCACCTACGCTGACTTCTGGATCCAGGATCAGGAATACCGCGATCCGGACACCGGGCAGCTGTTTGACCGTGAATCGTTGAATGCCGAGCTGGAGAAAATTGAGAAGCCAGCCGGGATTAGCAACCCGAAAGACTTCCGTAACGAAATCGTCAACTTTGTGCTGCGCGCCAGAGCCAACAACAGCGGACGTAATCCGAACTGGACCAGCTATGAGAAACTGCGCACGGTTATTGAGAAGAAAATGTTCTCCAATACCGAAGAGCTGTTGCCGGTCATTTCGTTTAATGCCAAAACCTCAACCGATGAGCAGAAAAAACACGACGACTTTGTCGACCGCATGATGGAGAAAGGCTACACCCGCAAACAGGTTCGCCTGCTGTGCGAGTGGTACCTGCGGGTTCGTAAATCGTCCTGATGCGTCCAACCCGGCGGCACGCCGCCGGGTCAACTGCAGCTGAATGATGATAAGTAAAGTTGGCTAATGCAGTACAGGAGGGCATATGACCTGGTTCATAGACCGACGCCTGAACGGGAAAAACAAAAGCGCCGTCAACCGCCAGCGCTTTTTGCGCCGTTATAAGGCGCAGATTAAACAGTCGATCTCCGAGGCCATCAACAAGCGCTCGGTGACCGATATTGAGAGCGGAGAATCCGTCTCGATCCCGACGGACGATATCAACGAGCCGATGTTTCATCAGGGTCGCGGCGGCCTGCGCAACCGCGTCCACCCGGGCAACGACCATTTTGTGCAAAACGACCGCATTGAGCGCCCGCAGGGCGGTGGCGGCGGTGGCGGTAGCGGTCAGGGGCAAGCCAGCGCCGATGGTGAAGGAAAGGATGAGTTCGTCTTCCAGATCTCGAAAGATGAATACCTGGATCTGTTATTTGAAGATCTGGCCCTGCCGAACCTGAAGAAAAACCAGCACCGGCAGCTGAACGAGTTTAAAACCCATCGCGCGGGTTTTACCTCCAATGGGGTGCCAGCCAACATCAGCGTGGTACGTTCACTGCAGAACTCGCTGGCCCGCCGTACGGCGATGACCGCCGGCAAGCGTCGTGAACTGCGCGCCCTGGAGGAGGATCTGGAAGCCATCAGCCGCAGCGAACCGGTGCAGCTGCTGGAGGAGGAGCGCCTGCGCAAAGAGATTGCCGAACTGCGGGCTAAAATAGAGCGGGTGCCGTTTATCGACACCTTTGATTTACGCTACAAAAATTACGAAAAACGGCCGGAGCCTTCCAGCCAGGCGGTGATGTTCTGTCTGATGGACGTCTCAGGCTCGATGGACCAGGCCACCAAAGACATGGCCAAGCGCTTTTATATCCTGCTGTATCTGTTCCTCAGCCGGACTTATAAAAACGTCGACGTGGTCTATATCCGCCACCATACCCAGGCAAAAGAGGTGGATGAGCACGAATTCTTCTATTCTCAGGAAACCGGCGGCACCATTGTCTCCAGCGCCCTGAAGCTGATGGATGAAGTAGTGCAGGCCCGCTATGATCCGGCGCAGTGGAACATCTACGCCGCCCAGGCGTCGGATGGCGACAACTGGGCCGATGACTCCCCGCTGTGCCACGAACTGCTGGCGAAGAAAATTCTGCCGGTGGTGCGTTATTACAGCTATATCGAAATTACCCGCCGGGCGCATCAGACCCTGTGGCGCGAGTATGAACACCTGCAGGCGACCTTTGATAATTTCGCCATGCAGCATATTCGCGACCAGGAGGATATCTACCCGGTATTCCGCGAACTGTTTCACAAGCAGTCATCTAAAAGTGAAGCTTAATTAAATACTCAGCCAGTGAGTCGAGTGACTTGCTGGCTGTTTTCCTCAGACACAAGGCCCGGTGGCACATCCATACATCATGTAAAACGGAAACAACGGGGCCAGGGCAACGGCGCCAAGCGAGCTAATCGTTTTGGTCTTATCATTGATTGATACCACAACGGGGTGCGCTAACTGGTAGGCGGCGGCCAGATCTGACGCGTCCGATGCAGTCCAAAATCCTGTCGCTTTAAACAACACCCCGAGGCGATCGTTATCAATTTGCACCGCATGATACTGATTCACCAGCTCGCTATGCTGCCCGGCATCCAGTTTGCGCTGATCCATCACCACCAGATATTCCGCCGTCACCTCATGTTGTACCACGACAAAGTTAACCCGCACGCCGGAAGCCTGTTGGTGAAAGCGTTCATAAAAGGTCTTATAACGCTGATATTCCTGAGGCACACCGTCACGGACAAAGCGGTAACTGTATTTCGCTGAGCTGGCGACAATACCGGACTTTGTGGGTTTCATCGCCACAATGGTATCCCGAGGCGGCAAGTTTGGCGTGCTGGTACATCCTGCGAGTATCGCCACCACCACCAGCGATAAAACATATTTCATCATTTTCAGCCGTTCCTGTTCGCGATTTTCTCTATGACATCTGGCGTTTTTTTAACACTCCAGGTACAAATCCCTAACCCTGTGTATCATAACTGCCTAATCTGCTTCAAACATTCGCGCGATCGTCAGCGTTGAACTGTTTCTACTCTCAGGAGCCTGCTATGACCCCTTTTTATCAATTGACGGCTACCCGCCTGCGCGGCCAGCCCCTCTCCATGGCTGACTATGCTGGCAAGGTGGTTCTGGTGGTGAATACGGCCAGCCATTGTGGCTTCACACCGCAATACGCTGGCCTGGAAGCGCTCTACAAAAAGTACGCGGCTCAGGGGCTGGTAGTGCTTGGTTTCCCGTGCAACCAGTTTGGTAAGCAGGAACCCGGCGGTGCGGATGAAATCGAGCAGACTTGTCACGTTAACTACGGCGTGAGCTTCCCGATGTTTGAGAAAGTGGACGTCAACGGCCCCGCCGCACACCCGCTGTTTCGTTATCTGAAACAAGCGTTGCCCGGCGTGCTCGGCGGACGGATCAAGTGGAATTTCACCAAGTTCCTCATCGGTCGCGACGGCACACCCCTCACGCGTTTTGCGCCGTTCACGACGCCGGAGAAAATGGAAGCCTCCATTGTCGCGGCCCTCACGCGCTGAGTGTTCCCATCATGCCACGTTCACCCAGCGGCGGCTGGCTGCCCATACAAGGTAGACGTCGCTCTCGCGCAGCCAGCAACCGCCTGCTGCTGGCCAATCTTCCACCTGCCCGGTCATCAGCCTACAGCGGCGACACGGCCTCGACTTCATGCTGAAACACATAGGGGTCGGAGAGGAGTTCGAATGCTTCGTCGTCCGGATAGGTGACCGCGACGTGATAGTCTTCGCCAGCGAAGGCTTTGACCGCCGCGAGATCCTGCCAGTAGGTGGCAAGAAAGAAATGCGCCCATTCGCCCTGGTTTTCCTGGCGCACCAGCGCCCCCCGGTTGCCGGCGATGCTCTGAGCGTGTTCCACGCCGGTCCGCTCGAGATGGCGGGCAAACCCCTCAGCATGTTGCAATGGCACACAGCCGTGCCAGGTCCTGACAATCATTTGCGTTCTCCTGTGGTGATAAACGTCTCACCCTAACATCGACAGGCATTTCTGGGGGAGCGCAACAATGCCGCGCTGGCCACAACACAAAATTATTTTGCCGGACGGGGATATCCTCTCACTCTGCAGTATTTTCGACTGCGGGGCAGCATTGGGCCGAATATTGCGCGGCGAGTATCACTGTTAGCTGGGCGGAAAAAATCGTGGCTCGTCAGCCTCTGGCAGTCTTATCGATACACGCCCAAGCCGCGCCCCTTCAGGGCATCGCCAGCCGATCTTGATGGTCCGCAAAGAGAGCGATGAGATGGTCGGCGAGAACCCGCACGCGTCTGGATCCGGCCAGGTCAGAATGCATCACCAGCCAGAGGGTCTGATCCGCGCCGATCTCCGGCTGCAGGCACTGCAGGCCGCTGGCCCGCGCCATAAAGTGCGGCAGGACGCCCAATCCGAGGCCCGCGGATACTGCGGAAACCTGGGCCACGAGCGTATTGGCTTCGACTTTACACGGCCGGCCGCGCAGGGTGCGCGTGATCCATTGGGCGGCCGGCAGGTGCTGGTGAGTTTCCGGCCACCCCACAAAGTCCGCCTCGCTCAGCGACAGGCCGTCCGCGCCGACCAGACAGTCGGCGGCGCCATAGACGCCAAACCCCACCGTCCCCAGCCGCTTTAACGTCAGATGCCCGGCCTCAGGCTTGACCATGCGGATCGCCAGATCGGCATCCCGACGGTGCAGGTTCACCGGCTGCACACCGCTCAGCACCTCCACCCGCAGCTCGGGATAATGGTCCAGGAGCCCTTTCAGGGAGGGCAGAATAAAATGCGTGGCCAGGTTATCCGAGGTAGCCAGACGGACAACCCCGGCGACATGCCCCTGCAGTTGCGCCGCTTCGCCGAACGCCAGGCCAGCGTATTCCAGCGCCTCCGCCCGCGCGAGCAGGGCTTCGCCATCGTCGGTCAGGCGGTAGCCGCTCTGATGGCGGCTGAAGAGCGGAACGTTCAACGCCTGCTCCAGCCGATCCAGCCGGCGGGACACGGTGGCAATTCCCATGTTCATCTTGTCGGCGGCGCCGCTCAGCGTTCCCGCCCGGGCGATGGCGAGGAAGATGCGCGCATCATCCCAATGAAATTCTGCTGTCATCTCTTTTCCATTTATGGAAAACGGCTCTCCGTTTTCCGCTCTTTTTTATCAATTTTGCAGGGATGATACTGCACGCCACTCGCGGAGACAAACAGGCCATCCGATCGCCTGTGCTCTCCTCACCTGAACGTCCGTGCACCGCGCGGAACGCTCCTTTCCTAAGGATACGCCTGATATGAAAGAGATTGCTTTACCCCTCCACCCGGCGCCGGCGCGCGTCTGGATTGCCGTCGTTGCGCTCGGGATCTGCGCCTTTTCGATCGTCACCAGCGAACTGGCGCCGGTGGGCATGCTCAGCGCCCTGGCGGCGGATTTTCACCAGACGGAATCCGGCGTGGGCCTCGCCGTCACCGCCTATGGCTGGGTAGGCGCCCTGGCGGCTCTGCTTTCCGGCGCAATGCCGACGCGTATTTCCCGCAAGGCGCTGCTGGTCGGGCTGATGCTGATCCTCGCGTTTTCCTGCCTCGCCGCAACCCGGTCTTATTCGATGTTCGCCCTGATGAGCGCCCGCATGATTGGCGCCCTGGCGCATGGCGCCTTCTGGGCCTTAATTGGCATTGTCGCCGCGCAGCTGGTGCCGCCGCACCGGCTGGGGCTGGCCACGGCGATCATTTTTGGCGGCGTGTCAGCGGCAAGCGTAGTGGGGGTGCCGCTGGCGAGCTTTATCGCCACCCTGGCGGGCTGGCGACCCGCGTTTATGTCGATGGCCTTGCTGTCACTAGCCGCCGCTGCGGTGCTGTGCTCGACGCTGCCCCCGCTGGCCGCCCCTGCCCCCGTCAGGCTGCGTGTTTATCGCGATATCTTCCGCAATCCGCTGCTCGGTGGCCTGTATGGCGCCACGGCCTGCATCATTACCGCTCACTTTGCCGCCTTCACCTACATTGAACCGCTGCTGATAAATCTGCAGGGAGTCCCGGCGACCGCCCTCTCCGGCCTGCTGCTGCTGTCAGGGGTTTCCGGGCTGCTGGGTAACGTTATCGCGGGTAAGCTTATCGATCGTCATCTGAAGGGGCTGATTTTCGCTGCGCTGCTGCTGAGCGGGGGCGCGCTGGCGCTCCTTGGCGCCGCCCGTCTTGCGCCACTGCCGTTCTGTTTTAGCGGGCTACTGTTAGCCCTGTGGGGCACCGGCATCGCGATTGTGTTCGTCGGCTTACAGACCTGGCTGCTGCGCAGCGCGGGCGCGGTCGCCCAGCCGGCGTCAGCCATTTACGTGGCCATTTTTAATGCCGCCATCGGCACCGGGGCGTTTGTCGGCGGCCAGCTGATCGCCTCAGCTGGCCTGTCGGAAATGGTGTGGCTGGCGGCGGGGATCATGGTGGGCAGTACGCTACTGATCGCCCTGCTGAAAGCGCCTCTGCCCGGTCAGATCAGTGCGGCGACGGCAGGCGCTTAGATTTGCGCCAGCCCGCCGTCGACATAGATCTCCGCGGCGTTAATAAAGCTCGACTCATCCGACGCTAAAAATACCACCGTCCGGCCAATCTCCTCCGGCTCGCCCAGCCGCCCGAGCGGTACGCCGGCCGCCAGAGCATCGAACAAGCCCTGGCGGTCCGCCTCCGCCACCAGCCCTCCCAGACCTGGGGTACGTACCGGCCCCGGGCTGACCACATTGATGCGGATCCCGCGGTCGCTAACCTCCAGCGCCCAGGAGCGCGCCAGGCTGCGTACCGCGGCCTTACTGGCGCTATAGATGCTGAAGTTAGCCGTCCCTTTTACCGCCGCCGTAGAGCCGGTCAAAATCACCGAGGCGCCATCGGCGAGCAGCGGCAGCGCTTTTTGCACGGTGAACACCACCCCGCGCACGTTGGTGGCGAAAATCCGGTCGACGTGTGCTTCGGTGATGGCGCTCAGCGGCAGCATGTCTCCGCCGCCGGCATTGGCGAACAGCACATCCAGCCGGCCGGACTCTTCGGCAATGGTCGCAAATACCGCGTCAAGGTCGCTTAACACGGCGGCGTCGGCGCGGATCCCGCGGGCGGCGGGCCCGATGAATCTTACCGCCGCATCCAGCTCCTCCTGACGGCGGCCGGTGATGTACACCTTCGCGCCCTGCTCCGCCAGTGCTTTCGCCGACGCCAGGCCAATCCCGGCGCTGCCGCCGGTGACTAACGCCACTTTATCCGCAAGTTTTTTGCTCATGGTGCATTTCCTTGGTTAGAGTATAAACAGGCCAGGCTCGCGAACGCGCCCCGCCGGGTATGGAAAGCACTGTAATCGTCCCGGCGAGGCGGAAAAATGGCCTAATCTGAAAAACACTCTTCCCCTCGGTGGATAATGACCTCCAGTAACCAGGATAAAGCGAATAATGGACCGGTTTTCAGCTCTCAAAGCCTTCACTCGCGTTGTCGAAGCCGGCAGCTTTACCCGCGCCGCGGACTCGCTGAATATGCCCAACGCCACCCTCAGCAAAACCATTCAGCAACTGGAAGCGCATCTTGGGGTTTCCCTCCTGCAGCGCACCACGCGGCGTATTACCGTGACGCCGGAAGGACGGGAGTACTATGAAAAAGCCCGCTGTCTGCTGGAAGACCTGGAAGAGATCGACGCGTCTTTCAATACCGCCCGCAATAAGCCGAAGGGCCATCTACGGATCGCCATCGGCGGGTCGACCGCGTGCGATGTGCTGATCCCGCTGCTGGCGGACTTTATGACCTCCTGGCCGGATATCCGTATCGATTTGCAGGTGGCCGATAAGCCCGCGGACCTCATCAGCGGCAATATTGACTGCGCCATCCGCGGCGGTCCGATGGAAGACTCGACGCTGATCGCCCGTAAAATCGGCGAGGCGACGCTGGTCACCTGCGCCACCCCTGGCTATCTTCAGCGCTACGGCACCCCCGCCTCGCCGGATGAACTACATCTTGGCCACCGGCTCATCAGCTATCTGTCGCCGGCCAGCGGCAGAGCGTTTCCGTTTCGCTTTACGCGTCACGGCGTCAGCACCGAGCTGAAGACAGAGCCCCATCTCGGCATCAATGAGAGCAACGCGCATATTGCCGCCGGCGAGGCGGGCTTAGGCATTGTGCAGACCTTTACCTATTCGCTGAAACCGGCGCTGGCGAGCGGCGAACTGGTGGAGATCCTCAGCGCCTGGCGCCCGGCCCCCTATCCTTTTCACGTTGTCTATGCCCGGCACCGGCACGTCCCGCCCCGGCTCCGCGTCTTTATTGACTGGCTGGCGGCGGTTTTTCCGGCCGCGGTGCAGGGATAGCGCGCGTTATCTGACGCGGAGCAGGTCGCCGTATCGCGTGGTGTAGCGCGGCGAGAGCATCTCTCGCTTCATCTGCCACTGCTGCTGGATCCCCTGGCCGGCAAAATAGAGCGCCCCCCTGCCGTTTTTCGCATTCAGCTGATCGAGAACCTGCATCAGTCTGGCGCTGTTTTGCCGCGGAGCAAGCTCGTCGAACAGATTCAGCTGGGCGACGCCCTGGCTGTAGAAATCGCCGAGCATCACGCCGGCCTTCTGATAGCGATGCCCCGCTTTCCAGATGGCATCCAGACAGCTCGTCGCCGCGGCGATAATATCCCGGGAGTCCTGGGTCGGCGTCAGCAGCTTTAGCGAGGCGCTGTTGCCGTAATAGGGTTCATTCAGCGCGAAGGGGCTGGTTTTGACAAAGGCGGAGACGAACCGGCAGTACTGATGCTCACTGCGCAGCTTTTCTGCTGCCCGCGCGGCATAGCTGCAGATCGCCTGGCGCATATCCTCATAGGCCGTAATCCGATCCCCGAACGAGCGGCTGCAGATAATTTCCTGCTTAGCGGGGGCAAATTCCTCCAGCGCCAGGCAAGGCTCGCCGCGCAGCTCCCGTACCGTTCGTTCGAGCACCACCGTGAAGTGCTTGCGGATAAAGCGGATATCGCTCTCCGCCAGCTGGAGTACCGTGCCGATCCCCATCGCTTCAAGCTTTTTGCCGATCCGCCGCCCGATGCCCCAGACCTCGCTCACCGGCAGCAGCGCCATCAGCTTTCGCTGCCGCTGCGGGCAGGACAAGTCCACTACCCCGCCCGTCTGCCGCGGCCACTGCTTCGCCGCGTGGTTGGCCAGCTTCGCCAGGGTTTTGGTCGGGGCGATGCCAACGCCCAGCGTCAGATGGGTACGCTGCAGCACCGTGGCGCGGATTTCGCGGCCAAAATCGGTCAGATCTCTGCAATGACGCACACCGCTGACATCGCAAAAGGCCTCATCGATACTGTAAATTTCGCAGCGCGGGGTGAGCTCTTCCAGGGTGGCCATCACCCGGCTGGACATGTCGGCATACAGCTCATAATTACTGCTAAACGCCACGACGCCGTGGCGAAGAAACGCAGCCTTCTGCTTAAAGTAGGGTTCGCCCATTTTCACAAACGGCTTCGCCTCCGCCGAGCGGGCGATCACGCAGCCGTCGTTGTTCGACAGCACCACCACCGGCCGCCCCTTCAGGTCTGGCCGGAAGGCGGTCTGACAGCTGGCATAGAAGGCGTTCACATCACAATGCGCGAACATGATCAGCCCGCCGCCTTGATGATGTAGGTTACGACGCCGAAAATATCGAGCGTCTCCTCGCGGCCGACCACGATGGGCGAATAGGCCGGGTTCATCGGGTTAAGCTGCACCCGCGGCAGAAGCTGCAGCTTCTTTACCGTAAACTCGCCGCCGACGGCGGCAATCACGATATCGCCATGCTCCGCTTTACGCGCGCTGTCCACCACCAGCAAATCGCCTTCGTCAATGCCGGCATCGATCATGCTGTCGCCAGCGGCTTTGACAAAATAGGTCGCGCTGGGATGCTGCACCAGCAGCTCGTTGAGGTCGATTCGCTTCTCAACATAGTCCTGAGCCGGGCTGGGAAAGCCGCACTGCACCAGGTCGGCAAAAAAGGGAAAGGAGACAATCTGACGTAGCTCAACCGGCGTGTAAACGTTCATTTTTCAACCCACCACACAATACTGAGTATATATACAGTAGTTTTGCCAATTTTACCGGTCAATATCGGCTCCAGCTATCAATCGCCAGCACTGAAATAACTCCTTGATGTCAATAGGGGTCTTCTTCAGCGCCAGCGAACCGTTTGCTGCTTTTGCGCGCAGCCCGCCCGCCGCGCGAGGTGGTAGATGCGCAGCGCCGCGTCATTCGCTTGACACTGTACATTAATACAGTAAGACTATCGCCCGCGATCAGCATACAGAGGACAGAAGATGTTTGTGGAACTGATTTATGACAAGCGCAATTTTGCCGGGCTGCCGGGCGCCAGAGAGGCCATTCTTAACGAGCTGACCAAACGCATGCAGCGCATTTTCCCGGAGGCGGAAGTGCGGGTGAAGCCGATGATGACGCTGCCGGCGATCAACACCGACGCCAGCAAGCATGAAAAAGAGCTGATCAGCCGCACGGTGCAGGAGATGTTTGAAGAGGCGGATATGTGGCTCACTGAAGAGTGATCCCGCCCGTCAGTCGCGGCGACCACCTCTTTAAGAGCTTTCCCGGATGTGGCAGAGCCGCGGGCAACAGTACAATAGCGGCGGTTGCAGACTGGCAATGCAACCTTCGCTCACCTGCTGGCTCTTGCATACGGCCAGCAGGTGAGCCCTACCTGTCTCCCCTCATCGCCTCACAGCGTCTCCGGTAGCGCCGCTATAATTCTATCCACTAGCCCGCGATGCTGATGGACCTTCCCGCATTTAACAATGATCTGCCTGGCGTTGTCATAGCCCGGGGCCCACAGCCGGTTATTAAGCAGAACGTCCTTATAGACCGCGATCAGCGGTTTGTTCCACGCCGCCGCCATGTGCACCACCGAGGTGTCCGGGGAGATAATCAGCTCCGCCTGGGCGATCAGCGCCATCGCATGGTGTAACGTGTTAAATGGGTTAATCACCACCTCCGGCGGCAGCGGGATGCGGATCTCGCGCCGGTGATCGAGCAGAATAACCGCGCTCCCCGGGTGGCGGGCCAGCAGTTTGTCGAGCAGTTCCGCCAGCTGCGTCTGCGAGAGACTGCGGTCGGCATGGCCGGCAAAAATATTAATCACCACCGCTTTTCCGCTTAGCGACGCCAGATACTGCGCCACCTCCTGCATAATCGGCCCGGGCACCGCCAGGTCGTAAGCGTCCAGCCCGCGGGTGTCCAGTTGGAGATAATCGGCGATCAGCTCGAACGTTTTCGTCACGTGCCAGCGCTGGCAGTCAAAATCAAAAGAGTGGGAGTAGTGCTTAATCGATGGCCATTTATTAAACCCGAGCACTGATTTGGCTTTTATTTGTCGGAAAAGCCGCAGGCGATGCACGGGAATATCGAACAGCGAAGGATCAATAATAATATCGTACTTATTATTAGCCAGTTCATTAATAACGTCGCGAGGAACGTTATGATTAAATTTACGCAAAAAATCGGCGGACGTGACCGGGTCAGCTTCATAAATATGGCGGATCCGCGGGTTATAACGCATCACCTGGCTGTTAGAGGTCGTCAGCAAAAAATCAACGATATAGCCTGACTGATGCAGGCATTTCACCAGCGCGGAATCCACCACTACATCGCCGACCGCCCCCTCATTGCGCATCAACAGGACGGTTTTCGCAGACGACAAATCTACCGGCTGACGGCGTCGGCGATCCCAGAGCGCTTTCGCCACCCCCACCCGCAGGGCATTACGTACTTTCTTAGTAAAGTAATTCCGCCGTCTGTTGAGCTCCCTTATTTTATTAAATTTCTTGCGTGGGGAACCCTGCATGGTTGCATCGTGCATCATCCTAACCTCATTACAGCAATTATTAATATTCTGTGTCGTCCGATAGAGACTGAGCGAAATAAAAAAAGTTCGATTGAAAATGAAAATCATTCTTTTTTTTATTTACAAAACTCATCTGCGCCTGCGGGATTGCACCACAGCACTGTGAAGTAATAATGAGCGAATGGTGAATTTCCCGGCCCACCGTTGGCAGGCCGGCGCAACAGCGCTAAGCTGGCTGCTTTATGATGTCAGGAGGACGCTATGCTTGAAGCAGTAGAAGGTAATATCCACCAGCGGCTGTGCGCGCTGCTCGACGAGCACCGGGCCCGCTACCGGGTGATGGCGCACGAGGCGGTCGGTCAGTGCGAAGCCGTCTCGGCAATCCGCGGCACCGCGCTTGGCCAGGGCGCGAAAGCGTTAGTCTGTAAAGTGAAAGGAAACGGCGTCAACCAGCATGTGCTGGCGATCCTCGCCGCCGATCGGCAGGCCGATCTCGCCAGCCTGGCCCGGCATATCGGCGGCAGCAAAGCCTCGCTGGCCAGCCCGGCGGAGGTGGAGGCCCTCACCGCCTGCGTGTTCGGCGCCATTCCCCCCTTCAGTTTCCATCCGGCGCTGCGGCTGGTGGCGGACCCGCTGCTGTTTGAACGCTTTCCACAAATCGCCTTTAACGCCGGGCGCCTGGACCGGTCGATCATTCTCGACACCGAAGACTATTTACATATCGCCCGACCAGAGATCGCGACCTTTCGCCGTCTTAGCTAACCGGGCATCCGCCCAGATTTCCGCCGCATGGCGTAAAAATCCTGTTTATTCACGCCACGATGCGTAGAGTAAGCGGGATATTTTTGGCATTCTTATTTTGGCAAGGACCTCTGTACATGTTTGATACCACCCTGTTGATCCTGCTGGGTCTGGCGGCGCTCGGCTTTATCAGTCATAACACCACCGTGGCGATCTCCATCCTCGTGCTGATTATCGTGCGCGTCACGCCGCTGAACGCCTTCTTTCCCTGGGTTGAGAAACAGGGACTGACCGTCGGGATCATTATTCTGACCATCGGCGTGATGGCGCCTATCGCCAGCGGCACGCTGCCGCCCTCGACGCTGATCCACTCCTTTATGAACTGGAAATCGCTGCTGGCGATTGCGGTCGGGGTGTTTGTTTCGTGGCTCGGCGGGCGCGGCGTCTCCCTGATGGGCTCCCAGCCGCATCTGGTGGCCGGGCTGCTGGTCGGTACAGTACTCGGCGTCGCCCTGTTTCGCGGCGTCCCGGTCGGGCCGCTGATTGCCGCCGGGATCATCTCATTGTTTATTGGGAAGTCGTAGCCAGGCTACCGTGATAGCGGCCCGGTGTCTGCCCGAGCCCTTTTTTAAACATGGTGATGAAGGCGGTGGTGGAATCGTAGCCCAGCGCCTGAGCCGTCTGCTGCACCGTCTGCCCGCGGATCAGCAGCTGCAGCGCGAGGATCAGCTGCAGCTGATGGCGCCAGCGGCGAAAGCTCAGCCCCGTTTCGCGCACTACCAGGCGGGCCAGATTCCGCTCGCTCATCGCAAACACCGCCGCCCACTGGCTCAGGGTTTGCCAGCGCGCCGGATCCTCGGCCATCATCGTCACCATTTGACGAATTTTCGGGTGGTTTGATACCGGCAGCTGCAGGTGCTCCTGCGGCTGGCGGGGCAGCTCATCAAACAGAACCTGCACCAGCCGGGCCGTGGCGGGGGCGGCCAGGGACTCTCCGCCGCGCTCCGCCAGAGTAAGGATCAGCTCTCGCACCAGCGGGGAAATCTTTAACGTACAGCAGCGATCCGGCATCGGCGCGGCGCCCGGCTCGATGAACAGGAAGCATACCTGGGCGCCGGGGGTAGCGCGGTTACTGTGGGACAGCTGCCCCGGAACCCACACCGCATACTGCGGCGGCACCATCCACATTGCGTTCTCCACCTCGCAGGTCAAGGCGCCGTGCAGGGCAAGGATCAGCTGCCCCTTACGGTGGGAATGCGCCGGAATATACTGCTCCGCCTCCACTACCCGGATACGAAAGGCAATGGCCGATTCGTGGCCACTGTCCGGTTCATAGCCATCCAGCCCCAGTCCAATCATCATCTTGTCCGATATTAGCGATAATCTGTCATTTTAGCTTGATTTAAACGAGGGACAAAGCCGCTATCGTAACCCCCCTCGTTAGTTACTTTGAGAATGATATGTCTTCTGTGATCTCCTCTACCGGCCGCCGCCCCGCGCTGCTGATTGCCGGTATCCTGCTCATCGCCACCACCCTGCGCGTGGTCTTTACCGGCGCGGCGCCGCTGCTGGACGCGATTCGTAGCGACTATGGCCTGACCACCGCGCAGACCGGGCTGCTCACTACCCTGCCGCTGCTGGCCTTTGGCCTTGTCTCGCCGCTGGCGGCAGGGGTTGCCCGCCGGTTCGGCATGGAACGCAGCCTGCTGCTGGCGATGCTGCTGATCTGCGCCGGCATTGCCCTGCGCTCCCTGCCCTCCGCTGCGCTGCTGTTTATCGGCACGGCGGTAATCGGCTGCGGCATTGCGCTGGGTAACGTGCTGCTGCCCGGGCTGATTAAACGGGATTTCTCGCAACATGTCGCGCGGATGACCGGCGCCTATTCCCTGACGATGGGCGGCGCGGCGGCGCTTGGTTCGGCGCTGGTGGTCCCCGTGGCGATGGCCGGATTCGGCTGGCGCGGGGCGCTGCTGCTGCTGATGGTCTTCCCGCTACTGGCGCTCCTCAGCTGGCTGCCGCAGTCCCGGCGCCGGGCGGAGACGCCATTGACCGGCTCAGGCGCTATGCATAACCGGGGGATCTGGCGGTCGGCGCTGGCCTGGCAGGTGACGCTGTTCCTCGGCATCAACTCGCTGGTCTATTACGTGATTATCGGCTGGCTGCCGTCGATTCTGCAGAGTATGGGCTATAGCGAAGCGCAGGCCGGCTCGCTGCATGGCCTGCTGCAGCTGGCGACCGCCGCGCCCGGCCTGGCGATACCGCTGATCCTGCATCGGCTGCGCGACCAGCGCGGGATCGCGGTGCTGGTCGCCCTGATGTGCGCCATCAGCGCCGCCGGGCTGTGGCTGTTGCCTGAGCTGGCGATCGGCTGGACGCTGCTGTTCGGCTTTGGCTCCGGAGCCACCATGATCCTCGGCCTGACGTTTATCGGCCTGCGCGCCAGCTCGGCGCATCAGGCCGCGGCGCTGTCAGGGATGGCGCAGAGCGTCGGCTATCTGCTGGCCGCCTGCGGGCCGCCGCTGATGGGCAGGATCCATGATGCCAATGGCGACTGGCATATTCCGCTGCTGGCGGTGGCGCTGATTTCGCTGGTGATGGCGGTCTGCGGCGCGCTCGCCGGACGTGACCGGGAAATTCACCCCTGAAGATGACCGGCAGCGCCCGCTGCCGGTGGAATTATTGTGCCGCGGCGCGGAGAAACGCCTGCACCAGCGGCGCGGGACGCCCGTCCAGCGCGTGACGCTCATGCTGGAACAAGGTGGCGACAAAAAACGGGTGCGTCACCAGCTCGACGGCGCGGATCTCACCCTCTTCATCCCAGCCGGTGACGCGCAGATCGCCCTGCTCCAGCTCCGCCGCAAACGCGCTGCTCACGCCGTACCGGCAGTGGTAGCCCTCTTCAATGCTCTCCCGGCCATAGGCGCGGGCAATCAGCGTATTCGCCCGCAGCTCGACGACGGCAGAGGTCTCCACCAGCGAGCAGCTGAGGGGAGCGATCACCATCCGCCCTTCGCTGTCGGTTTCCGCATGTCCGGCGTCCTGCCAGCCGAGCACGTTGCGGGCGTATTCAATCACCGCGTGCTGAAAGCCGCCGCAGGTGCCGAGGAAAGGAATGCTGTTTTCCCGGGCATAGCGGATCGCGGTAAACGCGCCTTCCGGGTGACGATATGGGCTGCCGGGAACGACCCAGATGGCATCGTACTCCGCCAGCGCCTCGCCGGAGGCGATCGACGGGGTGGCGAGCCAGTCATATTTCACCGGCTGCTCCAGCACGGCGGCGGCATCGTCTATCGCCAAGGGAATGGCCTGATGGGCAACAATATCGGGGTGATAATCGCCGACAAGGGCGAAGCGTAAAGGAGTTTTCATAGCAGGTTCCTTATGTCTGGACGAGACGGACAGCACAAGGCACGTCAGAATAGCGATCCCTCCTGTGGAACACAATCCTTATTTTCACCCCACCGCCGTGGCCGACGGGTGAGGTATACTGGAAAAAGCGCGTAAGGGAGAGAGAATGAAAAATAAGCTTTTGGTCAGCGCCTGCCTGATGGGATTCCAGGTGCGGTATAACGGTAGTGAGAAGGCACAGCTGGCGGCGACGCTGTCCCGCTGGCAGCAGGCGGGGCGGCTGGTGATCCACTGCCCGGAGCTGGCGGCCGGTCTGCCTACGCCCCGACTGCCGGCGGAGATCCTCGGCGGTACCGGCGGCGATGTGCTTGCCGGACGGGCGCGGATCGTGGAAAGCGACGGCCGCGACGTCACCGGACATTATCAGCTGGCCGCCTGGCTGGCGCTCAGCGCCGCCCGGGAAGCGGGCTGTCAGGCAGCGTTACTCACCGACGGCAGCCCTACCTGCGGCAGCCAGTTTGTCTATGACGGTTCCTTTCGCGGACGGCGCAAAGCGGGCGCCGGCGTGGCCGCCGACCTACTCCGCGCCCACGGCATCACGGTATTTTCCGACGGGCAAATCCCGCAGTTGCTCGCCTGGATGGCACAGAAGGAGCAGGATGATGATTCAGTGTAAACGGGTGTATGACCCGCAGGAAAGCAGCGACGGCTATCGGGTGCTGGTCGACCGTCTCTGGCCGCGGGGGATTAAAAAAGAGGCGCTGGCCTGTGATGAGTGGTGTAAGGAGTTAACGCCTTCCGCTGAGCTGCGCAAAGCCTTTCACGGCGAGGCGATCGATTTCGCCCACTTCAGCCAGCGCTATCGTCAGGAGCTCGACGCCCATCGCGAAACGGGTCTGCGGCTGGCGGCGCTGGCGCAACGCCAGCCGCTGACGCTGCTGTACGCCGCGAAGAACACCGAGCAGAATCATGCCCGGGTGCTGGCCGCCTGGCTGGCGGCCCTGCCGGTTACGATTTAGCCGGATGATCCCGGCGCCACAGCGCCCACTCGTCGAGAGTTTCGCCGCTGGGTAGTTTGCACTGGGTGCTGACGCCCTGCGGCGTTTGCACCGGCACCCGGGTGCCGCCGGATTGCTGACAGTATACCGCCGCGGGGTTGGGCATGCCGATGGTTTTCGTCGGCGCAGTGGGCTGCGGCTGGGCACAGCCGGCTAATACCAGTGGCAGAATAGCCAGTAGCTTTTTCATTGTTCCTCCCTTTCCTGAATGCCCGGGGATTTTAGCCTGAATCTCCACGTTTTCTCCATCTTGCCTGCACTTTTCCCCCGTAGAGTAGCCCTGTTCTCGAACTGACCAGAGAACAGATCATTCCATAATCAATGAGTTTTCCCCGTCGCCCCCGACGGGGCTTTTTTTCCCACCGCGTGGACAAGTATTCCCCAGACAGATGTGATAAATTTAAAAATATCACTGTTTATTTGACGCTGATGTCCGTTTGCAGCCCAATATGCTGGGGTGACGTTTGGCGTGCTGGAGCTGTATTATTCATGTCAGATTTTATTCTTGCCCGGGTGTCGCAAACCCTCGCTGCGGAACAGTCCCTGGAAACCCTGGTGCGCCAGCTGCTGGAGATGCTGGAGGCGGTGACGCGAATGGAGTCCACCTACCTCACCCGCATTGATACCAACGCCCAGCGGCAGCAGATCATGTTCGCCCACAACAGCAGCGAAATGCAGATCCCGGAAGGATTTTCCGTCCCCTGGGATGAATCCCTGTGCAAACGCGCCCTTGAGGATCAGTGTACGTTTAGCAATGACGTTGCCAACCGCTGGCACTCCTGCATCGCCGCCCAGGAGCTGGGAATCGCTACTTTTTTAAGCATTCCCGTCCGCCTGGCCGACGGCTCTCTGTTCGGCACCCTCTGCGCCACCAGCCGGCAACAACAGCCTTATAACCTCGAAGGCGAACAGGTCATGGGCCTGTTTGCGAAGCTCATTTCCCACTACGTGGAAAAAGACACCCTGGTGCAACAGCTGCAGGCGGCAAACGTCGCGCTGGAGCTGCACTCGTCTACCGATGAGCTCACCCAGCTTCCCAATCGCCGCGCGCTGTTTAAGCAGCTGGCGTTACGCTTTGCCTCCGCCCGCGCCCAGCAGCAGCAGGTCTCGCTTATTTTTATCGATCTCGATGGTTTCAAAGCCATTAACGATCGGTTCGGTCATCCGTGCGGCGACAGCTTTCTGGTGCAGGTCGGCGAACGACTCACCGCCGTCGCGCGCCGTGAGGATATCGTTGGCCGCCTTGGCGGCGATGAGTTTTTGATCGTCGGTAGTGCCCAGCAACCTGCCGCGCAGCAGGCGTATGTCACGTCCCTGCGTCAGGCTCTGTGCGGCGTCTACTTCCTCGGCGAACAGCGTATCGACTATGAGGGCGCCAGCTTCGGGGTGGTCACCTGCGATCCGCAGAGTATCGATGTTGAAGCGGCCTTACGCGCTGCCGATGAGGCGATGTACCAGGATAAGAAGTCCCGCCGCCAGGAGAATTTCATTCATATTGACTAAAGTACCGCGATATCCAGTATCATGCAGGGCATCATTCGTGGGCACAGGGACACAATCATGAAATTGGGTATTCTTTTCCCGGTGGCGATCTTTATCATCGCCGTCGTCTTTCTCGGCTGGTTTTTTGTCGGCGGCTATGCGGCGCCGGGTGGGGCATAATGAAAAAAAGCACCATTATCATGCTGGTCGTCGCCATCGTGGCGGTGGCCGGCACCCAGTTTGGCTGGTGGTGATCGCCGCGGCGATATTGCGGAGTTATCCTATCCCATCAATAAGTTAACCCTTTACACTCACGTTATCCGCCGCGGCATTCTCGGCCCCGGGGAATAAGAATAGCGGGAGAAGTAAGGATGAAAAAACCGATCGTGTTACCGTTGATTATTGCGCTGTGCACGCTGTTATCGGGATGCATTATTGACGATGGATATCACCCCCATCGCCACCACCATCATCACTATCATGACGACGACTAATGCTTCACGCTGTTGATAAGCCGATAAGACAGGGCGAACCGCGGTTCGCCCGTTGACGCTTAATCCTGACGATCGGCGCCGAGGAAAATAAAGCCGAGGGGGATAGCAAAGAGCGCGGTAAAGACAATGCTGTAAACCGTTACCATCGCCCCCTGCAGGAAGAACATGGACGTCGTCCACTCTGAGTACGGCATATTGTACTCGCTCACCACGCCCCCGAAGGTCGCCCGCCCCACTACCGCCAGCGCGATAGCAAACACCACCGCGAGCGACAGACAGTATTTTTTGCAGTTTTTATTGCTGAGGAGTTTTTGCAGAATCATCGGGGCTTCCTTTTTGCTGAGCGATAAACGGCTGTATATGTAACACCAATGCAATAAAAAATGAAGGGTTTTTGTTACAGGGCAGAATAAGAGACGGCGGGCCGGTCAGCGGGTAACCGGCCCGTGGGGATCAGGACTGCAGGGTAGCCAGGCGCGCGGCGAACCCGACGAAAACAAGACCAATCAGGCTGTTGCCAAGTTTAGCCAGCTTCTTGCGGGTTTTGACGTAGCGGGTGACAAACGAGCCGGAGAGGATCAAAAAGCTCATATAGCAGAAGCTAATCACCTCGAGGGTCAGCGCCAGGAGAAAGAACGCCACGCCGGGGGTTTTGGCGTTGACATCGATAAACTGCACGAAAAACGACACATAGAACAGAATCGCTTTCGGATTGGTCAGGCTCAGGGTCAGGGAGCGCTTGAGGATCGCGCTCGCCGGCTCCGCGCTGGCGTCGGACTGGCCGTCGCGCTGGGTCAGCACCGCATAGAGCATTTTGCCCCCGAGCCACAGCAGGTAAATTGCCCCGAGGTAGCGCACGACGTTAAACAACACCGGCGTAGTTTTAATCAGCGTCGCCACCCCGGCGAAGGCCAGAAACATCAGCACTGCGTCGCCAATAAAGACGCCCGCCGCCGCCAGATAGCCTTTCTTCACCCCGTGGGCAATGCCCGTTTTCAGCACGAAAAACGTATTAGGGCCAGGAACGAGGATGATAAACACCGCCCCGACCAGATAGGTTAAATAATTCAGAACACCAAACTCAGCGAACACTCTGCACTCCTTCGCGCACGACTAAAACATGATCCGGCTCACGTTACCCCAACTGTCGGGATTTTGAAAGCGCAGCCTGTGCGGGAAGGTTAATAGACGGAAGGTTCGCCCAGCGGGCGGGTTTTAAAACGACGGTGTACCCACAGATACTGCTCGGGAGCGCGCAGGATCTCGCGCTCAATAACCTTGTTGATATAGCCGGCGGCGATCTGTTTATCCTCACCCGGATAGTCATTCATCACCTCGCTGATATGCAGGCTATAGCCCCGGCGATCCAGCTTACGTACCATGCTGATGCTCAACATTTTCGCGCCCGATAAGCGGGACAGGACATAGGTGCCGTTGGTGGTCGCCGCCTGCGGGACGGAGAAAAAAGGTGCAAAGACGCTGCCCTTGGGACCGTAATCCTGATCGGGCGCGAACCACACCGCTTCACCGGATTTCAAGGCATGCACCAGACCGGTCAGATTGTTGCGATCGATCATCGCTTTGTTCGAACGCAGGCGACCGCGGGTTTGCACCCACTCCATCAGCGGGCTGTTGTGCGGCCGGTAGGTGGCCATCATTGGCCGACACAGCCCCATCGCGCGCCCGCCCAGCTCCAGCGACATAAAGTGCACGCCGACGACCATTACCCCTTTCCCACCGCTAAGCGCGTGATTAAGGTTGGCGAACCCCTCGACATCAAACCATTTTTTGACCCGCTCGTCGCTCCAGAACCAGGCCATGCCGGTTTCGATAAGCCCCATTCCCAGCGACATAAAGTTTTGATCGATCAGCGTCTCGCGCGCCGCTGGCGACATGTCCGGGAAGCAGAGTTCGATATTACGCCGGGCGATATGTTCGCGGCGTTTAAGAAAGCGACGGGAAAGGCGACCAGCGCTGGTGCCGATAAAATGCAGCAGCGGATAAGGCAGTTGCACGATTAACCAGAGGATGCCGAGCCCGAACCAGGTCAGCCAGTTACGCGGGTGTAAAAGTTGTTTATTAAATACGCAGGCCATGATTTTTCCTGTAAACATTAATTATGTGGTAACGCTTAAGGAAAACAGAATCCATTTATCATCATTAGGCGGTACGTACAGCAAGTTCGACAATACTAATCCGCTTAAATTCCCTCCGGCAAGTAAAAAACAGCAAGCTGACAAAAAAACATAATTGCGGCACATATGTTACTAAATGTAAACTTAAATCTTGAACCACGCTTAATATATTCATCATGCATATCATTTTCACGCTAATCATCAGCTTTACTAACGAAAACAACCGAAAGCTGCCGCAGTGTGGCCCTGGCCGCCGGTGGCAGGCGTCCGCTGAGCCGCGCGATCGGCGGCCTGACCGCGTTGGGATGCATCGTAGTCTGTCAAAGCGAGTATTAAACGCGTCCCACTGCGAAATGCATCTTTTTTAATCCGTCAGCATAAGAAAGATTAAAACGACTTTAAGACAACAATTAAGAATAGACTTATTTAAACCTGCTTTTAAAATAGGCGCGGTGCATTGAAATACTGTGCCCGCCGGACAATAAAAAATATTTCTTTACGCCTCGTGGGAAACACAGGTGGAGTGAATGATGGGCAATCATCCGCCATCGATTTGCATGGAAGCCAGGTCCTTGAGAAGAAAGCACGGCGAGGGTGTGAACAACGCCCTCGCCGCAGAGGATCAGTAGGTATGGAAATATTGCTGAATCAGCTGCGGGTCTTTAGTCTGCGTCAGCGCGGTCATCAGCAGTATACGCGCTTTTGCCGGGTTGAGGGAGTCGGCTACCAGCCCGGGCTGGCTGTCATCCGGCGGTACGACGCCGCTGCCGGTACGGGAGGCTCGCACCACCACGATGCCCGCCTGCTGCGCTTTTTTGATACCGGCGGCGCTACGTACCGACACCGACCCCGCCCCGGTTCCGGCGTAGATAATACCGTCGGCATGATGGGCGATCGCCGCATCGTACATATACTCCGGATCGTCCTGGTAACCATAAATAATCACCACCTTCGGCAGAACCTTCAGCTGACGCACATCGAACACCGAGCGCAGCGTGTGAATTTTATCCACCCGCGTCTCGAACTGGGGTTTTCCGCCCACCACGACACCAAGATAGCCCTCCTCGGGCGCCCGGAAGGTATCCAGCGAAGTGGCATTAGTTTTGGTGACAAAGCGCGCCGCGCCGATGCGGTCGTTAAGCACCACCATTACCCCGCGTCCCCGGGCATCAGGATCGGCGGCGACCGTGACCGCTTCCAGCAGGTTCATCGGCCCGTCGGCGCTGATCGCCGTCGCCGGGCGCATCGCCGCGGTAAAGACCACCGGCTTGTTGCTTTTCACCGTCAGATTGAGGAAATACGGGGTTTCATCCAGCGTGTCCGTGCCATGGGTGATCACCACGCCATCGACATCGTCCCGGGCCAATAGCGCATTTACCCGCTTCGAGAGCTGGAGAATAATATCGCTGGTCATATTCTCACTGCCAATATTGGCCACCTGCTCGCCCTCGACGTGAGCGATTTTACTCATTTCCGGCACGGCGTTAATCAGCGTCTGCACCCCAAGCGCCCCGGCTTTATAGCCGGTTGTTTGGGTATTGCTGGCCGCCGAACCAGCAATCGTTCCGCCGGTGGCTAAAATAACAATATGCGGAAGACGCGTCTCGCTAAACGCCAGGCTGCTCATCGTCAATAACGCAATGGCAAGTAATGCTCTAAAATTCATACAGGTCACTCCCTTCATAGACATTAATCAAACTTACGCTTGCTTAATGCAAAGGGCTTGCCAGAATTCATTTCTTTTCTGGGGGGGAAATGGTTAACTATCAGACAATAATAAGGTTCTTAGGACGATATCGCCCAACTCTGGTGCATCACTGGATCTGAAACGGGCAGAGCTATGAACCAAAACATTCTGAGGATTTACCTGTTCAGCAACACACAACACGCATTGCGATCAGATTATCGACACTTCCGTCACCGGCGAGAGCATTTTTGCCCGCCAGGTCACGCGAACGGAGAACAGAGATGCGTATTGCCCTGAAGTCGGCCCTGATGCTGACCACCAGAGTCATCCAGATCATTAACCCTGAACTGCACCGGCATATGCAACGAACGGCCTTAATCGCCCTGACGCTGGCGCAAAGGCTGGAACTGCCTGACGAACGGCAGCAGACCATTTTTTGCGCCGCGCTGCTGCACGATATCGGCGTGCTGGGGGATAAACGCACCATTCATTCGCTGGATGCTATCGATAATATCCACGACCCGCATCAGCGCCAGGGTGTGGCGATGCTGGAGGGATTAGCGACCTTCCAGCCCATCGTTCCCTTTATTCGCGATCACCATTTTAGCCCGAACCACCGGGGCTCCCGCGAACAGCACATTGTCTATTTCGCTGATGCCTTTGAACGGCTGCTGCCGGCCGATAGCCACGTTGCCGCCTGGCCCACGCGGGCGGTGGTGGAACAGTTCGTCGCTTTGCATCGGGAGATCGATCCGCCGCTCTGCGATATCCTGTGCGAGGTCGCTGAAAATGCGAACTTCTGGCAGCACCTTCACCCCGGCCATATTCAGCGGCTGCTGGAGATTATTGGCCCCATCAACACGCGCTATCTGGATATTCACGGTCTGAAGGATGTCTGCCTGCTGATTGCCAAAATCGTCGACACCTACAGCAGCTTTACCGCCACCCATAGCATCATGGTGGGGGAAATCGCCCGCCAGCTTGCCCGCTGGATGCAGCTGCCGGAGCCCACCTGCCAGCAAATACAGATAGCCGGCTATCTACACGATATTGGCAAGGTCTATATCCCACTCTCCATTCTCGAAAAAGAGGGCGAGCTGGATGATGAGGAGCTGAGTCAGGTGCGGGAGCACAGCTACATGACCGGCGAACTTCTCAGCGACTATAGCGAGCTCGGCGACATCATTAACTGGGCCTCGAATCATCATGAAAAAATGGACGGCAGCGGCTACCCTCTGCATCTCGAAAAGGAGCACCTGACCCTCGCCGACCGGATTATCTCCATCGCCGATATTTTCACCGCGCTGACCGAAGATCGCCCTTATCGTAAAGGGATGGCCTGGCAGGAAGCCTTACAGATTATGGAAGCGGATGTTATAAATGGCGCTCTGGATAGCGATGTCTTCCTCGTTTTGCGCCACCATGCGGAAACGCTACACGCCATCATTCTTCAGACCCTTGCCCCTCTGCATAGCGAGCGCCGCCTCTGAAGCGGGCCGCCGTCGTGGCGGGGGCGGAGTTCTATAATCAAAACAGCTTCATCTGCATGCAAGGAAATTCACGGTGAGAATCGCCACCATCACTAACTGGGCTTACGGGATCACCGTTGGCCTGACGCTGGCTTCCGGGAGCGCTATGCTCATGGCCTCCAGCGCCGACCGCGTCGAACGCCAGGCGGTACAGCAGCGCCAGGTCTTTGATACCCTCTCCGACGAGGTGGAAAACGACGCCTGGGCGCTGTCTGACCTCGCCCGGCTGTACGTGATAAAGCCTTCGCCGGAGACGCTTACGCAATATCAGCAGCTGCAGCAGACCGACAAGAGCATAGAGCAGCGGCTGGGCGGCCTGAAAGATAACGGCGCCAGCCGCGAGGAGCTGGCGCTGCTCCAGGATGGCCTGCGGATCGCCAATGAGCTACAGGATGAACAGCAGGCGGCCCTGGCGCATGTCGCTCGCGGCGATGCGCCAGCGGCCATCGCGGTGCTGTACGGCACCGCGTACGAGACTGAACTGGAGCGCATGCAGACGCAGATCGATCGCTTCCGCCAGATGCTTGAGCATCGCGCCGCCGTCGCTATCGACCAGGCCACCGAGCGCTCGCGGATCTGGCGTACGCTGTCGGAAATCATGGTCGGCCTGACCGCCCTGATGTTTTTGTTCGTCCTCGGCTTCATTCTCAAACGCCGGGTGCTCTACCCGGTGGTTCGCCTGAGCGACGTGGTCCAGCGTCTCGCCTCCCAGGATTATGCGGTAGAGACGCCGCACTTTACCCAGGTGGATGAGATTGGTGACATGGCTCAGGCGATCCGCATTTTTCGCGAGAACGGCCTGGCCCGTCAGCGGCTGGAGCAGCAGCGCGACGCCGACTGGGCGATCCGCGAGCTGCTGGCGCGTATGACTCAGCGGCTGCAGGGCTGTGAAACCATTGAGGATGTGATTAAGGTGGCGGAGCGGTTTGCGCCGAATATCGCCCCGACGATCCCCGGTAAACTGTATGTTCTGGATACCGACCCCTGGCAGATGCGCTGCGTGGCGCAGTGGCTGTCGCCCGCCGGTGAGACGACGCCCTTTTCTCCCGACGACTGCTGGGCGATACGGCGGGGACTCAGCCATCCGCCGGTGCAGGGCGAGCCCGATATCACCTGCTATCATCTGCCGGAGACGCACGCCGGCCAGTCGCTCTGCGTACCGCTCATCGCCCAGGGCGAAGCCATTGGCCTGCTGACCTTCCAGAACGTTACCGCCGGTGACGCTCCTTCCCGGGCCTATCTCGAGCTGATGGCGGAAGCGTTGGGCCTGGCGCTGGCCAATCAGCGTTTGCGCAGCGCCCTGCTGGAAAAAGCGCTGTTCGATTCCCTGACCGGCCTGCGTAACCGCCATCATCTTGACGAAGCGCTGCATTCGCAGATGGCGCTGGCGGTCCATACCCATACTCCGCTGAGCTGTCTGATGATCGACATCGATCATTTTAAAACCATCAATGATCGCTATGGCCATGAGGCTGGGGATCTGGTGATTAAGAGCGTTGCGACCATTGTGCAGCGCGCGGTGCGCGATATCGGCATGGCTTTCCGCTACGGGGGCGAGGAGTTTTTAGTGATGCTCCCCGGGATTGACGAAGCCGGGGCGCACCAGTGCGCCAGCGAGATCTACACCCAGGTGCGCAATATGACGCTGCGCGATGGTCTGACCGAGATAGGCCAGGTGGATGTGTCGATTGGCATCGCCAGCTACCCGCAGCACACCCAAAGCGATAGTCTGCTGCGCGCGGCGGATGCCGCGCTGTACCGGGCGAAAGAGCTGGGCCGTTCAAGGATTGTCAGCTTTGGCCGCCTGAAGACCAGCTAACCGGGACTATCGCTCAGCGGTATTAAGCAGCGAGATAACTTTCCTTACCACCGCCGAACGAATATGGCGGTGGTAAACCATGCTCAGCTCACTCTCCGCCAGCCGATCCTGGAGATCGATATACACCACGTTATCAAGGCGTAAGGCCCGCGCCGAGAGCGGAACCAACGCCACTCCCACCCCGGCGGAGACCAGGCTAATCATCGAGGTAACGTCGTTAATCCGCTGCGCCACCTGCGGCGTAAAGCCCGCGACGCGACAGGCATCCATAAAAACCTGCTCCAGTCCGGTGCCCTGCGGATCGTCAAGCGAGATCCAGTTGTCAGTGCGCAATGAGGCCAGATTAAGCGCGCCCACGCCGGCCAGCGGATGCTGTTGATAGAGCGCCAGGCAGAGCTTTTCACGTACAAACGGCCTGACCACCAGCGCGTCCGGCGGCGAGGCCAGCGGCGCGCGGATGATGGCGATATCCAGACGCAGATCCAACAGCGCTTCGTAGAGCATTTGCACATCCCCCTGCACCAGCGACAGCTCAATCCCCGGCCAGTCGGCGCGCAGCCGGCGCAGGAGCCCCGGCAGTTTACTGTCGTACATCGCGCTGGAGACATACCCCAAATGCAGCCTCCCCTGCTCGCCCCGCGCGGTGCGCTGGGCGTCCAGCACCGCCTGATCGGCCATTTCCAGCGCCAGCCGCGTCTTGTGTAAAAAGGCCTCGCCCGCGGCGGTCAGAGTCAGACGGCGGTTAGCGCGGGAAAAGAGCACCACGCCCAGGCGCTGCTCAAGCTGCTTAATCTGCTGACTGAGGGCGGGCTGGGCGATATGTAACCGCTCCGCCGCCCGGTGCATATGCAACTCTTCGGCAACGACCACAAAATGGCGTAACGCTCGCAAGGACATGGTCGGACTCCTCCCTACAAATTGATAAGAAAAAGCTTATCAATAAAGCATAAATGATGCAATTGATAACCATTAGCCTGCGAAGCATACTGTGCGCATCGATACGCTAAGGAGAACATCATGACCGCACCGATTCAGGATCTGCGCGACGCCATCGCGCTGCTGCAACAGCATGACAATCAGTATCTCGAAACCGATCATCCGGTTGACCCTAACGCCGAGCTGGCCGGTGTTTATCGCCATATCGGCGCGGGCGGCACCGTGAAGCGCCCCACTCGCATCGGGCCGGCGATGATGTTTAACAATATTAAGGGTTATCCACACTCGCGCATTCTGGTGGGTATGCACGCCAGCCGCCAGCGGGCCGCGCTGCTGCTGGGCTGCGAAGCCTCGCAGCTGGCCCTTGAAGTGGGTAAGGCGGTGAAAAAACCGGTCGCGCCGGTGGTCGTCCCGGCCAGCAGCGCCCCCTGCCAGGAACAGATCTTTCTGGCCGACGATCCGGATTTTGATTTGCGCACCCTGCTTCCGGCGCCCACCAACACCCCTATCGACGCCGGCCCCTTCTTCTGCCTGGGCCTGGCGCTGGCCAGCGATCCCGACGACGCCTCGCTGACCGACGTCACCATCCACCGCTTGTGCGTTCAGGGCCGGGATGAGCTGTCGATGTTTCTTGCCGCCGGCCGCCATATCGAAGTGTTTCGCCAGAAGGCCGAGGCCGCCGGCAAACCGCTGCCGATAACCATCAATATGGGTCTCGATCCGGCCATCTATATTGGCGCCTGCTTCGAAGCCCCTACCACGCCGTTCGGCTATAACGAGCTGGGCGTCGCCGGCGCGCTGCGTCAACGTCCGGTGGAGCTGGTTCAGGGCGTCAGCGTCCCGGAGAAAGCCATCGCCCGCGCCGAGATCGTTATCGAAGGTGAGCTGTTGCCTGGCGTGCGCGTCAGAGAGGATCAGCACACCAATAGCGGCCACGCGATGCCGGAATTTCCTGGCTACTGCGGCGGCGCTAATCCGTCGCTGCCGGTAATCAAAGTCAAAGCAGTGACCATGCGAAACAATGCGATTCTGCAGACCCTGGTGGGACCGGGGGAAGAGCATACCACCCTCGCCGGCCTGCCAACGGAAGCCAGTATCTGGAATGCCGTCGAGGCCGCCATTCCGGGCTTTTTACAAAATGTCTACGCCCACACCGCGGGTGGCGGTAAGTTCCTCGGGATCCTGCAGGTGAAAAAACGTCAACCCGCCGATGAAGGCCGGCAGGGGCAGGCCGCGCTGCTGGCGCTGGCGACCTATTCCGAGCTAAAAAATATTATTCTGGTTGATGAAGATGTCGACATCTTTGACAGCGACGATATCCTGTGGGCGATGACCACCCGCATGCAGGGGGACGTCAGCATTACGACAATCCCCGGCATTCGCGGTCACCAGCTGGATCCGTCCCAGACGCCGGAATACAGCCCGTCGATCCGTGGAAATGGCATCAGCTGCAAGACCATTTTTGACTGCACGGTCCCCTGGGCGCTGAAATCGCACTTTGAGCGCGCGCCGTTTGCCGACGTCGATCCGCGCCCGTTTGCACCGGAGTATTTCGCCCGGCTGGAAAAAAACCAGGGTAGCGCAAAATAAGCAATAGCCGCCGGTAAACGGCGGCATTTTTCCATGCCGCGCGATCCTGAGCGGATGGCGCAGGCAGGATTAATTGATCGCAGCGGCGAGATCTTTTTTCACCAGCTCGCGCAGCTCAGAGGTCAGCACCTGGCTTACGTCGAAATGGCGATCGGGGCGTTACGCATGGGGGTATTTACAGGGAATGATCCTTCATAAAAAAGAGAGGCGCTTATCACTGCGCTAATAAAGACTATCAGTAGCAAAGGGGGAATTTAAAACTGGATAATAAAAGAATAGCAGGTAACCGAAACCAGCCCCCGGTCGACCCTCAACCGCAAAGAAAAATATATTCTTCCTTCCAGTAGCGGCCCTGACCTATGATGTCCCCGGCAGAAGTGATTAACCGTTTTTGCTTTTCGGTTTCGATACCCTCAACGATCACATGGCCGGTCAGGGTATGAATAGACTGCAACAGACCGGGCAAAGCGGGGTCGTTTTCTTTATCCCAGAAGTAGTCCTTATCCACTTTGACGCAATCGAAGCGGAATCTCTCCAGCAGCGGGAAGGAGGTTCGCCCGCGACCAAAATCATCCAGCCAGACCGGACAAAGCGCCGCCAGCGTGCTTAGCGCCGTCAGCTCGCGGCCGGCGATAAACTCATGAAAATTCTCATTTATCTCCAAAGCAATATGCTTACACGAGCGCAGAAAATCGCAGAGATAGCGGTCCGTCAGAATAAAATGGCTTAATAAATCATCGATATTGAGCGAGATCGGCTTATTATCGACCAGGGAAAAATCAAATACGGAAAGCAACTCGATTTGTCGGGTAAATAGTGCAAGCTTATCGCTTTCGGTAAGCGTGGAGAAAGAAAACGCGGGCGCTGAGGCGTTATTTCGTGCGGGTGCTATAATATCTTTAGTGAGCAATTCCCACGAGTGGCAGCTGCCATCATCGCTAATAGCGGGCTCCAGTACGAAGCGATAGGAGGTATTTTTCGCGTTTTCTTCAACCATTTAAAAAATACCAAAAATAAGAAAGGGTTAAAGCATGTCATATATTTCCCGCCAACAAAAATAGTTTAAAATGATCGATAAGAAACATTCGATAGCTAAAAACTATCAACATATAATTTATTGATCGGTAAAGTGAATTAATATAAATTAGCCACCGCTGTCGCATGCGTTTAGACAACAATTAAAATATTGTTTCAAACCAGCCAGTTACATGACGAGCCGCATCCATTCGTAGCCACATTACGCTTTTCCCCGGCGGCAAAAAAAAAGCGTGGTGTAATAAAAATCAAAAATACAAGCCGCCAGTTTTCGTCCTCTCGTATGCCAAAAGATGAATAATCTCTGGCCCAACGCAACCGCTTGCCGATAATAAAAACGCTGCCCCGGTCAACGAAACGTCATACTTTACCGCTACCTTGCTGGCAGAACAGGCGCAGCGGATAAAGGGCAGTGAAAAGAAAATACATGGTTCCACTGGCGCTAATGCTCCTCATGCTCATCGCCAGCGCATGGCTGGAACTGACCCCGCGGCCTGTCGCCAGAGGGCTGTGCGTCTGGTTCGACGGGACAATGGTCAACTGTCTGCAGAGGCAACGGCTGGGCGAAAGGTCGCCGATTCACTCGCTGGCCAGGCGGTAAACGGGCACTCGTCGGGTGGTATTGAACAAATTGTCGCTGACCTCCACCTCCGTCGTGACAATCGCCATGCCGGACCGGCGCAACTGCGCGATGTCCGCCGCCACTCGCTGACTGCCGAACCAGAACAGGGCGTCGAGAGCGGTGACCGGCAGGCCGGCGTTCAGCGCCTGGCGGAGCCGCTCTCGGGCCGGCTTTATCTCCCGGGCAATCTGCTGGTACGGGGCCGCCGTCAGCCCGGTTGCATCGACGCGACGAATGCGGTTTGCCAGGCGGTAATGAAAGGCTTCCGGGACAGCCTGTAAATCCTGTTTCAAACTATAGACGCAGCCGTAACGTTTGCCGTTGAAAACGGCGGCTTTACGGCTAAGCTGCAACGTCTCGCGAACATCGGCGATTAGCTGCGGCGCGCGCACCAGCAGCAGGCGAAAAGGCAGCTCGAAGCTGGTGACATAGTCGACGTTCAGTAACGCAATGCGCAGGCGCTCCTCTGCCCCGGCCCGCAGCTGACGACACTCCAGGTATACTTCGCGCCACTGCTCCCGGAGCCGTGGCGTCTCACCGGCTTCGGTAAACTGGTATTTTTCAATATCGTAATCAATTCTCCCGGCCACCGCGCATTCCTTTCTGAATCATTCCGCGGGTTATATTATCATCCTCCGACGCCGTCCCCTATGCCCAACGCCGCTGTCGTTGTCGATTATTTACGATAAAGATAACGGGTGATGATCACATCAAGAACAAACAGCAGGAAGATAACGCTGCTTAACCATAATAAGCCTGCGAATAAATCAAGTAATTGCATCGTTGTTCCCTCGCCGTTGGCCCTAAAAAAGACGCTCCATCACCATAAAGTAGTTAACAACCACCTTACCAGCCACAGAATAAAATTATTTAGCACGATGCCATCCCGAGCCCGGACAGATTCATTTTATTGTCATTAATTTGTCATCAAAAAATGTCTATCATCAACCGGCGCCGCAGGGTCGTCTCTGCCGTCATGGTATGGCGGACAACGCGTCGCCACGCGGTTTAACAACACGGAATAACCTCGCCCTGCCTCATTCTTACTGTCATTGCATAATTTTATACCAGGCACGTTTGTCATCCTGCTGAATAATCCGTAAAAGCGCCGTAAGCAATAAAACCCCTGCAGATTGGTTTACCATGGAGAAATAAGATGCCTAGCGAAAAAGCCCGCAGCCTTGACCATTTCTATGAATTACTGGCGACAGGACAACACCCGAAGATTGAACTCGATTTTGATGTCGCCGCGGACGATTTTTTTAAAATCGCCACCGAGTTTGGCGATATTGGCGCGAGGATCACCCGGGTTAACGAACGATTTATTATTAAGATCAAGCCGCCGAAGGCATAAACACCCGGCCAGAGTCGTTGCAGCAGATCACCGGTTTGTGCGCATCCCTCTCGGTCATCCCTGACCGGACGGCGCGACGCGCCAGCAAATCCTCACCTGCCGGCGCGAATCAGGCTCAGTGATAGCCCTCGCTGCCGGAGACTTTGCCGCGAAAGACGTAGTAGCTCCAGGCGGTATACATCAGGATCACCGGGATAATGAGCAGCGCCCCCGGCAGCATAAATACCTGGCTGGAGGGCGGCGCAGCGGCATCCCACAGGGAGATATACGGTGGAATAATGTTCGGCCAGACGCTGATCCCCAGCCCGCTGAAGCCGAGGAATATCAGGCCCAGCGTCAGGATAAAGGGACGGGCGTGGCTGGCGGGGCGCGCGCTCAGGCGCCAGATCCACAGGCTCAGAGCCAACACCAGAATTGGCACCGGCACGAACCAGAAGAAATTGGGCAGCGTAAACCAGCGTTCCGCCACGTAGCGCCAGCCCAACGGCGTCCAGACGCTGACCACCGCGATCACCGCCATCAGCGCCAGCAGTACCTTGCGGGTCAGCTCGCGCATCCGCTGCTGCAGCGCGCCTTCGCTTTTCATAATCAACCACGTGGTGCCCAGCAGCAGATAGGCCACCACCAGCCCCAGACCGCAGAACAGATTGAAAGGGGTAAGCCAGTCCAGCGTCGAACCGGCGAAGCGGCGGTCAGCCACCGCAAAGCCGTTGATAAACGCGCCGACGACAATCCCCTGGCTGAAGGTCGCCAACAGCGAGCCGCCGGCAAAGGCATAGTCCCAGAAGATGCGATGCGAGGGAACCGCTTTAAAACGAAATTCAAAGGCCACGCCGCGAAAAATCAGGCCGATGAGCATCGCCGTCAGCGGGATAACCAGCGCATCAGTGATCACCGCATAGGCCAGCGGAAAGGCGCCGAATAGCCCTGCCCCGCCGAGCACCAGCCAGGTTTCGTTACCATCCCAGACGGGGGCGACGCTGTTGACCATCACATCGCGCTCTTCGCCATCATGCACCACGCTGAACAGCATCCCAATACCTAAATCGAAACCATCCATCACGATATACATCAGCGTGGCGAAGACAATGATGACAAACCAAATCACCGAGATATCGATGCTCATGATGCGTTCTCCTCATCACGCACCGGCTCAGCCGCTGAGAGCGGACGCGCCGGGGTGCCTGCGGTTTGCGAGGTCAGCTCCGTCACCGGCTGCGGCCCTTTTTTGATAAGCCGGAAAATGTAGTAATACCCCACGCCAAACACGGCGCAGTAAACCACGATAAATACCAGCAGGCTGATGGCCATCTGCAGGGTGCTGTGCAACGACACCGCATCCCGCGTGCGCAGCAACCCGTATATCACCCACGGCTGGCGGCCCATCTCGGTGGTCACCCACCCGGCGACCAGGGCAATCAGACCGGCGGGCCCCATACAGAGCGCAAACCACTGGAAGGGACGCGAGTGGTACAGCCGCCGCCGATAGCGCAGCCAGGCGCTGCAGATCCCTAAGGCGATCATCAACACGCCCATCCCGACCATGATGCGAAACGACCAGAAGACGGCGGGCGAATAGGGTCGGTCCTCTTTCGGGAAGTCTTTCAGGGCCGGCACCTGCTTATGCAGGCTGTGGGTAAGGATCAGGCTACCGAGAGCGGGGATCTCCAGACCATAGCGGGTCCGCTCCTGCTCCATGTCCGGCAGGCCAAACAGCAGCAGCGGCGTGGCCTCGCCGGGGCGATTTTCCCAGTGCCCTTCGATGGCCGCGATCTTCGCCGGCTGATGCTCAAGGGTGTTAAGACCATGCATATCCCCCACCACCGCCTGGATCGGCGCCACCAGCAGCGCCATCCACATCGCCATCGACAGCATTTTGCGGATGGCCGGCGAGTCGTTGCCGCGCAGAAGATGCCACGCGGCAGACGCCCCGACGAACATGGCGCTGCTGAGAAACGCGGCTATCGCCATATGGAACAAGCGATACGGAAAAGAGGGGTTAAAGATAATCGCCAGCCAGTCCTGCGGGATGAGATGGCCATTTTCGATGATAAAACCCTGCGGCGTCTGCATCCAGCTATTGGAGGCAAGGATCCAGAAGGTAGAGACCAACGTGCCAAGCGCCACCATGCAGGTGGTAAAAAAATGCAGCGCTGGCGGCACTTTATTCCAGCCAAACAGCATCACCCCGAGGAATCCCGCTTCAAGGAAGAAGGCGGTCAGCACTTCGTACAGCAGCAGCGGGCCGGTAATACTGCCAGCGAACTGGGAAAATCCGCTCCAGTTGGTGCCGAACTGATAGGACATGACTAATCCGGAGACTACGCCCATGCCAAAATTGACGGCAAAAATTTTCAGCCAGAAATTGTAGAGTGAACGCCAGACATTATCCCGGGTTCGCAGCCACATCCCCTCAAGCACCACAAGGTAGCTGGCAAGGCCGATGGTGATGGCCGGAAAGAGGATATGGAAGGATACGGTAAAGGCGAATTGCAATCGGGCCAGATGAAACGCGTCGAATTCAAACATATTCCACACCCATCATTGTGAATCGCCCCGACCGCAGCCGGGGCTCATGCGAACATCACTTAGCTGATGATGAAGTGTTTTGCTTCCCGGCGCCGAGTTCGGCGCCGGTCAAAGGATCGCCCTGCGGGTCAGACTGCGTTCGCTTCAGCATCGCTTTGCACAGCGCTTCCTGCTCTGGCGTCAGGCCGACAGAAGCACTGCCATCTCCGCCGTCTACGCCCGGCTGTGGATCCTTGACATAATCGAAGTGTTTGTCACTGTTCCAGCTGCCGCGTACTTCTCCACCTTCAGACATATTGTAGTAGGTGTTAGCGTACTCGCTAATGGGCGGCAGTTTGCCCGGTGGATAGTTGTTGCGAATCGACTGCAGGGCCTTCTCAAAAGAGAGCTGATGCGCCGCTTCGCGGGTCATCAGGAAGGCCAGCGCGTCTTTCACGCCAGGATCGTCGGTCACGTTGATCAGGCGTTCATAGACGATCTTCGCCCTCGCCTCCGCCGCGACATTCGACCGCAGGTCGGCGGTGGGTTCGCCGATAGTATCAATGTAGGCCGCCGTCCACGGCACGCCCGCCGAGTTGGTCAGCGGGGTACCGCCGCCGTACAGCAGGGATGTAATATGGCTGTCATTGCCGTTGGCGGTGAGCGAACGATAGAGTTCCGCCTCGCTCTCGGTGCCCTCCGCCAGGGCTCCTTTGGCGCCTTTATTCAGCATGCCGACCAAAGTGCCAATGATCTCCAGATGGCTCAACTCCTCTGTCGCGATATCCATCAGCATATCTTTGCGGCCGGGATCGTCATCGCTTAATCCCTGGGTGAAATAACGACACGCGGCGGCCAGCTCGCCCTGAGGGCCGCCAAACTGTTCGAGCAGTAAATTCGCGAGCCCCGGATTCGGTTCAGCAACGCGTACGGTATACTGCAGTTGTTTCACATGACGAAACATAGGCCTGCCTCCTGGGTTATTTTTTCGCTTCTACGCCGTCAGCATCTGAACGCAGGAGAAACTGCTCCGTAGTCTGAGGAATATGTTTAATCAGCCAGTCGGCCATTTCCCGCTCTTCCGCCAGGATGGCTTCAATGGCTGGGATGGAGGCGGTATCGCCCGCTTTTTCAGCGGCCGCCAGCAGAGAGGTATAGCAGGCGATTTCAAACTGCTCGAAAACGTACCCGCTGATCGAGCCTTTGACGATTTCATCGGAAGGAAACATCCCGCCGATGGACTGGCCGAGAGCCGCCATTTTACTCATCGAATCTTTAATCACCGAGCGCGAAATCTCATTGCGGTCGAGGATCTCTTCCAGCACGGTAATTTGCCGTTTGGTCTCGTTAACATGCTGTTCGATTCTGGCACGGAGATCCGGATAATTATCGATACGGCCAGCCATTGATTCCAGCATGGACTCTGCCTGTTTTTCCATGGCATGCGCATCTCGTAGCCAGTCATGGTAATGTTCAACGTGATTCATCGTGATTTCCTCGTGTCAGGGAGAGTTTATTTTTCCGCTTTCTTATTAATATTACCTACCGCCAGATCGGTTAATTTCACATCGGTTTGTTTTTCTTCTTCCAGGGTTTCGGCAAGCAGTTTGGCTGCTTTTTTATAGCCCAACTGCTCTGCCAGGGTGACCAGAGTACCGTAACTGGCAATTTCGTAATGCTCGACCTTTTGCGCAGCGGCAATTAATGCAGCATCACGTACCTCATTTTTTTCCGTGCTCTCAACGACTTCATTAGCTTCTTCGATTAATCCTTCCATGGCCACGCATTTCATGCGTTTGATTTTCAGGTTGGATTCCTGTTCAATAATCTGGTCGATACGTTCGATCTGGCCCTGGGTTTCTTCGAGATGAGCATTGAACGCCGCGCTGAGTTTTTCACTGGACGCCGCTCTGGCTAGTTTAGCCAGCCCGCGGGTTAATTGTTTCTCTGCGCTGTAGGTATCTGAGAGCAGGTGAATAAATACATCTTCAATGCTTTTCATATTCATAGAAATACCTTCTGGAGTCAGAAAATAACTGCGAGTCTGTGACAGACTCGCAGGAGATACTTTCACTTCAGGGTGCAAGGAAAAGGATAATCAGGAATTATCGGACTTGCGGCCACCGCCGTGGCTATTCTGTCCGCCTTTTTTACCCGCTTCGGACGCACGCTGCGGATCATTTTTAAAGTTCCCGCCGCTGTGCTGACCACCTTTACGACCTGCTTCAGAAGCTTTTTCACGGTCTTCAGCAAAATTACCGGAACCACCACGATGCTCTGCCATATTTCACCTCATGTATATCGGTTATGTCAGTACGATACGAAAATATTCCGTATCACTCGTCGTTCGATATTTAAATCTAGCGGGTAATGCTGGTTAGTCAAATTATTATTCCGTTTTTTCGACACCTTTTAGCAGTAATTCGGAATAATTCTACAAGACACCTCAAAAATAACCAGACGGCACCTTGCCGCTAACTCACTGTGTTCAGGGAAATAATGTATACAGATCACCTCTGCGGCAAATAATTATCTATACCGGAGGATTACTACCGTTGGGTTATATAACGAAGCGGCAGCATTGCCCTTTGCCAGACGGAAATTCAGAATTTTTCCTGGTTTTACGGATAAAAAAAGCCGCTGGGGAAGCGGCTAGCAAACAAAATGGAGCGAATATCATGCCCGATTAATACTGGCACACATAAGGGCAATAGGCAAATAACTCGAACAGACCAGCCGGGAAATAAGCGAAGCGTGGAATATATTCAGCTCCTGGAATATCACGCAGTTCCATTATTAGTACTCTACGCTTTATTTTTTACGATGATTTATCGGTGACGATAGCAGCCGTTCACCAGGCCGAAGAACCGCATGCTGTCAACCTTTCTCTCGAGGAGAATATTCTATGAAAGCACTTACTTATCACGGCCCGCATCATGTCAGCGTCGACACCATGCCTGACCCGGCTCTTGAGGCAGCGGACGATATTATTCTGCGCGTCACCGCGACAGCGATTTGCGGTTCCGATCTGCATCTGTACCGCGGAAAGATCCCCGGCACGCACCATGGTGATATTTTCGGCCATGAATTTATGGGGGAAGTGGTGGAAGCCGGTTCCGAGGTCACCGCGGTCCGCAAAGGCGACCGGGTGGTTATCCCGTTTGTCATCGCCTGCGGAGACTGCTTCTTTTGTCGCTTGCAGCAGTATGCCGCCTGCGAAAGCACCAATAGCGGCCAGGGCGCGACGCTCAATCGAAAAGGCATTTCGCCACCGGCGGCGCTGTTTGGCTATAGCGATTTGTACGGCGGGATCCCGGGCGGCCAGGCGGAATATGTACGGGTCCCCAAAGCCAATACCGGACCGTTTAAAGTGCCAGACACCTTACCCGATGAAAAGGTGCTGTTTCTGTCAGATATTCTGCCCACCGCCTGGCAGGCGGTTAAAAACGCCGAGGTCAAACCCGGCAGTAGCGTGGCTATTTTTGGCGCCGGCCCGGTAGGCCTGCTCTGCGCCTCCTGCGCCAGGCTCAATGGCGCAGAACAGATATTTATCATCGATCATAACGATTACCGACTCGATTTCGCGCAACAACGCTATGGCGCGATCCCGATAAACTTTGACCACCATGACGATCCTGCGCAGTGGATTATCGATAACACGCCGGGCCATCGCGGCGTCGACGCGGTGATCGACGCCGTGGGCTTCGAGGCGAAAGGTAGCCTTACGGAAACCGTCCTCAGCACCCTGAAAATCGAGGGGAGCAGCGGAAAAGCCCTGCGCCAGTGCATCGCCGCCGTGCGCCGCGGCGGCATCGTCAGCGTACCCGGGGTTTACGCCGGTTTCATCCACGGCTTTATGTTTGGCGATGCCTTTGATAAAGGACTGACCTTCAGGATGGGACAAACCCACGTCCACGCCTGGTTGCCGGATCTGCTGGCGCTTATTGAGCAAGGGCTGCTTACCCCGGAGGAGATTGTCACTCACCATATGCCGCTGGAGGAGGCCGCGCGCGGCTATCAGATCTTTGAGAAACGTGAAGAGGCGTGCCGCAAAGTGATCCTCGTACCGGGAATGCAGCCCGGGAAGGCGACCCTCTGACAAGGCGATTACCGCGCAAGGAAATTCTCGGCGGACCGATCGCGGCATGATATAAACATAGCGTGCTTTGGCCCGCCGTCGCTGATATAGCCGTTCACCAGAGGAGAAGTTGATGCTCGAGTTACGTCCGAATTGCGAATGCTGTGATAAAGATCTGCCGCCAGACTCACCCGAGGCGTTTATCTGTTCGTTCGAGTGCACCTTTTGCCGGGACTGCATGACGACGCGACTGAACGGACATTGCCCGAACTGCGGCGGCGAACTGGTGCGGCGCCCTGTGCGTCCCGAAGAGGCGCTGCGGCGCCACCCCGCCTCCACCCTGCGCCGCCATGCACAGTAGGCGAGACGCAGGTCTCCCGGCTAAGGTAAAAATCCACGCCCGAGGAGAGCGCGGAGCCTGAAGGCGTGACCGGTGGCAGACAACGTGCTCTTTCGATTATCGCCCGGCGGCGCTTCGCTAGTCCGGGCGAGCGTTTCCGGGTTCATATTCTGCATGTCAGTAAAACGGCTTTCCCGCCCGTACTGCCCGTCGGCGATCGCTTTCATCGATAGCCGCAGCCGTCAGGGTTTATCCCCCCACATCGCGATTTCACTAAAACTCAGCCAGCCCTGTGCGCTCAGGCTGCCGTATCGCATGGCTGGCGTTCTTTTTTATTCACCATCGCAATAACGCCTGGGAGCATTTCCGTTGCAATCGTTGATCTCCTGCCAGGCATATTTCGCTGCACACCGAAGCTTCCTGCTCTGGCCGTCAGTAGACTGCAGGGAAATTCACCATGGAGCAGACTTATGATTGCGGTACTTTTTGAGGCCGACGCCTTACCACAAGCACAGGAAAGATATCTTCAGCTGGCGGCCGGGCTGACGCCTTTGCTATCAGACACGCCGGGGTTTATTGCCATCGAGCGCTTTCAGAGCCTGAGTACGCCCGGCAAAATCCTCTCGCTATCCTGGTGGGAAGATGAAGCATCGGTGGCCAACTGGCAGCAAAATGAGCGGCATCTGGCTGCCCAGCGCGAAGGCAAAGCATCGATTTTTTCATATTACAGAATACGCGTCGCCCGCGTGTTCCGGGATTACGCATCGGATCGGGGAGCACAGTCAGATGTATGACATTCACGTGATTCTCAGCAACTCGCCGGGCTCGCTTGGCGCAATGGGTATGGCGCTGGGTAACAACGGCGTGGGGCTCGAAGGCGGTGGCGTATTCACCACGCCTGATGCCGGACATGCGCATTTTCTGGTGGAAGACGGTGAGACAGCCCGCAGGGTGCTGACCGAGGCCGGCTTTACGGTCAGCAATGTATGCCGTCCTCTGATACGAAAGTTACCTCAGGAACGACCAGGGGAACTGGGAGACATCGCAGACACCCTGGCCCATAATGGTATTAATATTCTGGTACAGTACAGCGACCACCGTAACCGGCTCATTCTCCTTACCGATGATGACGCCCGGGCAGCGGAAGTGACCAAAAAATGGGCCATACTTTCTGAATGAATCTCCTGAAACCGCAGCAAGACAGTGAGCCAGAGGAGGCGCTGGAAACCGCTATGGCGATGGTGGCCTCCGCCCTCTCTGACTCGTCAAGGGTCAGTATTCTCTGCGCGCTGATGGACGGGCGCGCATGGACGGCAACCGAACTCAGTACGGTCGCCGAGGTGTCCGCCTCCACCACCAGCGGCCATCTTGCCCGGCTGCTCAGCAACGGACTGGTGGTGTGTCTCGCGCAGGGGCGCCACCGCTATTACCGCCTGGCGGGCTCGCATATTGCCGGGCTGCTGGAAAACCTGATGGGCGTCTCTATGCAAGCGCATAAGACGCTTCTCCCCAGCACGCCGGTTAATCTTCGCTACGCTCGAACCTGCTACGATCATCTGGCGGGCGAGCTGGCGGTCAATATTTATGAATTTATGCTGAGGGAAAAATGGCTGGCGGCAGATGGCCTGGCCCTGACGTCAGCCGGTAAAACCCAGCTTGAACGCCTTGGCGCAGTGTTTAACGCCCGCCCACGGCGTAAGCCTTGCTGCCCCTGTCTCGACTGGAGCGAAAGACGTTTTCATCTGGGCGGCGACGCCGGCTCGGCGCTAATGACGCTGTTCCTGCAAAAAGGATGGATAACGCGCGCACCGGGATATCGGGAAGTACAAGTGACGGATAGCGGCAGAGCGGCGCTGTCCCGGCTGTTTAATCTGAAAGTGCGCGGATAGCCTGAGTTTAGGCTACAGCACATTTTCGCCGAACGGCCCCGGTTTAAGCCGGTCGGGCCATCAGTATGACGCCTGGCGTGCAATCCGTTTTCATGCGAGCTCTTACGGCAAATGGATCTCTCCCTGTCATGAGGTATATAGCTTTGTTGAACGTTGCGCTGCGGGACATTCGCCATCGCCTAATGCTTCAAGCGTCCGGCAGATTAATTGCCTGAAGGCGAAAAAAAACGGGAGCCCATCGGCTCCCGCTTTTACTTAATCCATCAATGGGATTACATATTCGCGATAATCGCGTCGCCAAACTCGCTACATTTCAGCAGTTTAGCGCCTTCCATCAGACGTTCGAAGTCATAGGTCACGGTCTTGGCGGCGATAGCGCCTTCCATGCCTTTGACGATCAGGTCTGCGGCTTCGAACCACTGCATGTGGCGCAGCAATACATTATTTAAAATCAACTATCCTATTGATAAATATAATAAAGTTTATATTTAAATTTTATTTTTCTTGCGCAAAATGCTATAAATAAAGCATTGATTCTTAAATGTTTACTTTTTGTTTTGGGGAATCATTTTTGAGTCTTATAATTGTATAAATCATCCATCCACTCAACATAAGGTATATATGGAAGAATTATCTAATATTCTCGAACAAGCATCACTCAAGATTAGTGAAAACTACTTTTGTTTAAATCGATTTGATAGCCCTACGGTTCTGCGAGAAAGGCACTATTGTTATGAACTGTATCACCAAATGAGGTGTGTATGGCCACCACATAATGAATACATTCTTTCAGGTGAAATAGATAAAGTCTCACATAATTATATAAAAGATCTTGTCGGATCATTTCCTATCCCTGATTTACTGATCCATATTCCCGGGACAATGGATAATGAGGCAATAATTGAGGTTAAAACGACAAAGTTAGAACGTGATGGAATAGAAAAGGATATAAAAAATTTATCTGTTTTTGTAGAAAAAGCCGAATATAAGAGAGCTATTTTTCTGATCTTCGGAGACAGCTTTTCAGAAAAAAAACTTGAAAAAATCAAGAACATTTATTCACAAATGAACAATGATGGAATTAAAGTACAACCTATAGAAATATGGCTTCATGACCAATGTGGGAATAGTGCAAGAAAAATCCATACCCTCGAAATCGCTAATTAGCTCTAAGTCATAGGGAAATATTCGAATCCTCTCGTGCGATCAAAATACATATCTAACCAGCCTCTCATGGCTGGTTTATACCTATTTTATGTATTAGCTTTTATTGTGGTGAGGCACTGACAATAATCCCAACGGACCTCATCTCTGCAGCAAAATAAAACAATCTGTCAAATATTCTATACTTTTATTTTAACGACTGGAGGTAACTATGTGCGGACGATTTGCCCAATCACAGACACGCGAAGAATACCTAGCTTATCTTGCCAAAGAAGCTGAGCGTAACATCGCCTATGATCCAGAACCAATCGGCCGGTACAACGTTGCGCCAGGGACTCAAGTTTTGATCCTGAGCGAACGCAACGAGCAGCTGCATCTAGACCCGGTTCACTGGGGTTACGCGCCAAACTGGTGGTGTAAGCCAGCGCTTATTAACGCTCGCGTAGAAACCGCGGCGACAAGCAGAATGTTCAAGCCTCTTTGGCAACATGGGAGACGAATTTGTTTTGCAGACGGCTGGTTTGAATGGAAAAAGGAAGGCGACAAGAAACAGCCTTACTTAATCCACAGAAAAGACGGCAAGCCTATTTTTATGGCGGCGATCGGCAGCGTACCTTTTGAACGCGGGGATGAAGCGGAGGGATTTTTGATAGTGACTGCAGCTGCCGACCAAGGTCTGGTCGATATTCATGACCGCCGGCCGTTAGTGTTAGTGCCGGAAGCAGCGCGCGAATGGATGCGGCAAAATGTAGGGGGGAAAGAGGCGAAGGAAATAATTGCTGATGGTGCTGTGTCAGCGGACCATTTCACCTGGCACCCCGTGTCCCGCACGGTGGGTAACGTTAAGAATCAGGGGCCAGAACTGATAGAAATGGTCAAGTAATACCTAAAATAAAATATTATGTATTGTTGTATTTAGGATTTAAAAAACAAAAAACACTACATAAAACCCAAATATAACCACCGAATTATATTTGTGTCAACCTGCTTCCCCCCCCCTATATAAGTCAAAACATCTTAGCAAATCAATAGATTGTGAATTAATTAAACAATCGCGGATATAGTTAAACACCTCTTGCACTGTCGAAATTTCCCTAAGGCTCCTCTTAACCATAATTACATAATCTTGATACATCCCAATTCTAAAATATGAATTAGCCGCACAAATTAAGACTGCTGCCTCAGTCATTGCTGGAAGATTTAAACGTCTGGGCTTAAATTTACTCCTTTCATACTCATTAAAACAGAGATTAAACTCTTTCAGTGCATTTGCGTCTACAGCTGCATTGGCAATACTTGTTAATGAAGAATATATATATGCACAACACACATACCAATACATATCACGCTCTAAAAAAGAATATCTTTTTTCTGCAAAATAAAGCCACTCACGCCTGTCCTTATTATGAACGTAATTATACAAAAAATAAAAACTAAGAAGCCCACTTTTGTGCTCTCTTTTAGATTGATCGTAAATTTCTTCAATTTTACACATTATAGCCTGCAAATCAGTCACACTATTTGAATTTAACATATTAAGGTATTCACTAAACCATCTTGCAATACTCTTAGAGGTAAATACTTCAGGATTCCACAACCAATGCATTGCAGATATTTCTGCAACCATCATGCCAGAGGTTTCCATTACCCAATTAACAGATTCATTTTCATTACTGTGATTATTTTTGCAAAAAGACTTGATCACATGCCCTAGAAGTCTAAGCAACCCTGAGTAGCTAAAATACGGTTCACCAAAAAGAACAAGACAATCTCCAGTTGATTTGCTAGCATTAGACATCATTTTATCCAGAGGCTTTAGTTCATGAACAAATGATGAGCGTATTTTATATAAATTATCTAAAGCTCTATTAAGAAAACTACTACGAATTGGGCGCTTACCTGTTTCATAAAAATACTCATCTCCTATATTACTAGTAATAAAATCCTTAAATCTTTTTTGTAGTTTAAATTGCTTGCCTCCAATAAGAACATTCTTTATTTTCACCGAGTGTTCATAAGGAAGGTTTTCAAATACAAGTTCTAATTCCGCCTTCATTTTTTGATCATAATCATCCCAATGTGATTGATAGTTATCATTTCTCTGAGATAGCGACTCTAAAGCATAAACCAGCATGGAATAAGTTAAATCAAAATTTGTTGATAACGACTCCTTCGAGTCACTTATTATTTTTAGAGCAGCCATTACCGATTTAAATGCTGAGCGCTTAATACTAACAACATCCTGTACAAAACCCAAAAAGCCATTAACGTCCTCAGATGAAATGGCTCTGTTAATCTCAACTAAATGCGGCGCGATCTCAAGAACAATTTTAGAATGAGTTTTATTGAAATTTGATTGAGCGCAAATTTTTTTTACAGATTCTTTTTCCAGCCTAGCCACACAATCAAAGTAAAACTCCCAAATCAATATGAACTGTTGTATATAATCTTGATCCCCGGCTCTGATTACCACTCCAGCCTCAATTTTATCTGGCTTTTCAGTCAAAAGAATGTAATTAACCACATAACAATTCACCCCATCATGACTAACTTGTTTTACTTTAAAAAATGGCAACTCATTTTGCACAGGAAAAAACACATCAACATTAGAGTAGAAAACAAAAGTTCCTTCATGCTTTTCAATTTTATGAGAGTCAAAAAAACCACCTGCTGATATTTGAAACATCCCCCACTCCTAATTGTTTTCAACACTTCCGCTCTTAGAATAACCGATAGTGCAGTATAGAGAAATATTTTTAAATTCACAAAATAAGATATAGATGCATTGGCTTCAATAGGAATAACACATACTGCTTTATCCCCCCCAGCCGACATGATTGTGACTTGCTCGCTATGAGGTCTGCTAACTGCATAATCAAAATTACCTGACCTCGAGCAAGTCGCTGTATCTTGTGGTGTACCGAGGCGAAAGCATTTCCCGCTTCATCTGCCATGCAGTCTGGATCCCCTGCCCTGCAAAATACAGTGTACCCCTGCCATCCTTTGCGTTGAGATGGTCGAGAACTTCCATCAGTTTCTCGCTGTTCTTTCGTGGTGCGTTGTCGTCGAAGAGGTTGAGCTGCGCTACGCCCTGGCTGTAGAAATCCCCAAGCATCACCCCTGCTTTTTGGTAGCGATGCCCGTCTCGCCAGATTGCATCGAGGCATTTTGTCGCCGCGGCGATGATGTCCCGGCTATCATGGGTCGATGTAAGAAGCTTTATTGATGCACTGTTCCCGTAATACAGCTCGTTAAGCGCAAAGGGGCTGGTTTTAAGGAACGCTGAGATGAACCGACAATACTGATGCTCGCCACGGAGTTTCTCCGCTGCGCGCGACGCATAGCTGCATATTGCCTGCCTCATCTCATGGTATTCCGTGATACGACCGCCGAACGAACGGCTGCAAACGATTTCCTGCTTTACCGGTGCGAACTCCTCCAGCCCGAGGCATGGTTCGCCACGCAGTTCCCGCACGGTTCGCTCCAGAACCACATTAAAATGCTTCCGGATAAAACGGATATCGGTATCAGCCAGTTGAAGCACTGTTTTAATGCCCATTGCCTCCAGTTTTTTACTGATGCGGCGCCCGACTCCCCAGACCTCATCCACCGGAAGCAAAGCCATCAACTTCCTCTGTCTTTCCTGATTAGACAGATCCACCACTCCTCCGGTCTGCCGCTGCCACTGTTTCGCCGCGTGATTGGCCAGCTTTGCCAGGGTTTTAGTCTGGGCTATGCCGACGCCGACCGTGAGGTGCGTCCTGCGCAGAACCGTCTCGCGAATTTCCCTGCCAAAATCGGTAAGATCGCGACAGTTACGAACTCCAGTCAGATCGCAAAATGCCTCATCGATACTGTAAATTTCGCAGCGCGGAGAGAGCTCTTCCAGCGTGGTCATCACACGATTGGACATATCGGCATAGAGCTCATAGTTGCTACTAAACGCGATAATGCCGTGCCGGCGAAACATGTCCTTTTGTTTGAAGTACGGCTCCCCCATTTTGACGAAGGGCTTCGCCTCAGCGGAACGAGCAATCACACAACCGTCGTTATTGGAAAGGACGACTACTGGCCGCCCTTTCAGGTCAGGACGAAACACCGTCTCACACGATGCGTAAAAGGAGTTCACATCGCAAAGCGCAAACATCTTAGCCAGCCGATTTGATGATGTAAGTTACGACGCCGAACACATCGAGAGTATCCTCACTACCGACGACTATTGGGGAATACGCGCTATTCATTGGGTTAAGCTGAACCCGCGGATGCAACTGCAGCTTCTTAACCGTGAATTCCCCATCTACAGCGGCAATGACAATATCACCATGGACTGCGGTTCTTGAACTATCCACGACCAGAAGATCCCCCTCACCAATGCCCGCATCTTTCATGCTATCACCGGCAGCTTTGACAAAATACGTCGCGCTGGGGTGGTTAACCAGCAGCTCGTTCAGGTCGATACGCTGCTCAACATAATCCTGCGCTGGACTAGGAAAGCCGCACTGCACAAGGTCACTGTACAACGGGAGCAGCATGATCTGGCGTAACTCAACGGGCGTGTAGAACTGCATAATAAACTCGCTCACAAAATACTGTTTTTATATACAGTAGTTTCATTCACTAATCTGATCAATAGAGGTTTCAACTATCAATCAGGAGCACTGAGGGGGGAAACCAGTCACCTTTGAGCCCCTGATATTGGTTTCACTTAGTGATTATGTTGTCTATATGCCAGCTTTGAACTATCTTTTCTCAAAACCTGCTACTGCAAAATGGATATAAGATGTCACAGACGGACTTGCTGATTGTTTTTTTTACGCTGGGCATTTTAGCCTTTGGCTATTCCATATGGTTCATTTCGAACAGAATACTCTGCTCAATATTTCATAGACTTACAAAGAATATATGAATTGGGATGGTATAGACCCAAATTCATGGTCCTTGCTCCTCGACGTCGGAAGGTACTTACAGATCATCTTCTCTCTTAACCTATCACATCGGCACCTACTCCATGATGTAACAGCTCAGACCAGAAATATCTGGAAGCTTTAGGCATCTTCTTGGAAGATAGACGAGCGCAAAGACGCACACAGCAATGATGTTATGTAGTATTTTCCCCTTGAGTGTGCCTGCTCAAGGGGATTTTTTATCGCCGTATTGTACTGGCAAATATTTGTAAATCGTCTTCACTCCCACGCCAGTCACATCGGCCACACGCTACTGGACAGGCGCTTAGTCCGGTATGTTTCTCGCGCTACTACTGCTTACGTTAACGTCTGGTAATGATCTAGCGGCGCGACGTAAAGCGGCGTTGAAAGCAATTATAGTGACCGGCCGGCGTCGGTACTTCACACGGTTAGAATGACTCTGAAATAAAAAAACATCTTCTGGATAGCGTTCTCTTCTACGAGCAATGATCCCCTCCACTGGAGGGGTTGATTCAACACGTAGCTCCTTCAGGTGACCCTGTTTTCGTATCAGTATCAAGCCATCATCAATATCATCATATCGAATACTCAGCAGCCTTCCAGCGCTTAAACCTGTGTGAAAAATTAACGCCCACAAGTCTGCCCATGTATCTGAGATGGAAACAAGATTGCTGTTAATAGTTAAAAATTGTTCAAAACTTATTGTTTTCTTACCGTTCACGAACAAACCAAACTGTTTTCAAAACTGAAATAACTTATTATCTCAAATGTTACATATCACGGGAAGGGCAGGAATCCTTGATCGCGGACGGCAGCAGGAAAGTATTTGTAGATCGTCTTCACTCCCACCCCTATCACATCTGCGATCTGGTACCGGGTTGCGCCGTTCTCCAGCATTCTGCGGCATCTCTCCACCACTTCTTCAGTCATTACCCGGCGGCGGCCGCCGACTCTCCCCTGCTCCCTCGCTGCGGCTAAACCCGCTCGTGTACGCTCGACAATCAGCTCGCGCTCCATTTCCGCCAGGGCGCTCATGACATGGAAGAAAAAACGGCCTGCTGGCGTACTGGTATCGATACTGTCGGTCAGGCTGCGGAAATTCACCCCGCGCGCCTGCAGCTCCGACACGAGCGTAATCAGATCGCGCACGCTGCGGCCAAGCCGATCCAGTTTCCAGACCACCAGCACATCACCCGGGCGGAGCCGTCGCAGCGCTCGCTTTAAACCTGGCCGCCGGGCATTCTTCCCGCTGGCCATATCCTCGAAAACCAGCTCACATTCTGCGCGGATCAGCGCTTTTTTCTGTAAATCGAGGTTTTGATCCCCTGTAGAGACCCGTGCATAGCCAATCAGCATGTTGTAACCCGTTGAAATAGCTGATTGTAAAAAGCCGCGGCCATTCGCTCAAACCCTCGTTTGGGCGAAGCCTCTTTTTTGGAGCAAAAACATGGCCGAACTTAACCCGCCTTTGGGAACGACGACGCCTGAAATATTCCTGGATAACGTCAAGCGAGCCGACAAACTGGTTAACGGTCCGGCCGGAACGGTTAGCGACCGCGGTGGTGAACCCCTCGATACCTGGCGCCAGATGATGGCGAAAAACGATGAAGTCAGGCAGAACATCATTCCACTCGGTAAGCAGTACCAGACGCTGGCGGCGGCGCAGGCAGATATCGCGAATATCCCGGAGGGCTCCACAACCTTTGTACGCAGTATTGACGATGCCTTTCTGGCTATCGAATACAGGAATGTGGGCGGGACATTGACGGCAACAGGCAGAAAAATGGACGCAGGCGGCAATATCAGGCAGGCACCACTATCTGTCAACCTCGTCGAATTTACTGATACGCTGGGTTTTTCTCATTCGCGTATTCGTGCTGATGGCGGTTTCGAAACACCGATGTCGTTACTGGATGAAGATGAAATATCCTCCGGCAATCTCTCTCTTGTTCACGATCCGCATTTTGATGGTGGAAAGTTAATGCTGTCTGATGAGCTGGGGTTTTCCGTTCCGGCGACAGAAGACAGTGAAAACGGTAATGTCGATCCCGGTGAGGTCACGGTTGATTTGCCTCCGCAAACAGCTGCATATGCTCTGCTGTCAAAAATGCGGGCTGCGCTGGAAGATGTCTGCATCATCATTAATTCCGATTCCACCGGCATTACTCAGGATACCGATCCGGTTAACGGTGTATTCAAAAAATGGACCCGTAAGCTGGCGGAGTTCCTGGCCGGGAACTATCCAGCCTATACCGTTAATTATTATTCCTGGATTTCCGGTGCCTACAGCAGCCCGGAGACAATTCAGGTCGGTACTGCGGGGAAAACCCTGCATTTTTACAACGCAGCGGTCGCCGGTACGCAACCGCTTTATCTGATGGGACAGTATTTTGAGACCGCGTACGTGCCTCGGCAGGCCGACCTGATTATTTTCAACCACGGGCACAACACAGATAACAATGTGCCAGCCAGCACCCACATGGGGATGGATTTAGCCATTCTCTACACCATGCTGCAACGACACCCCAATGCCGGGGCGATAATAGTTTCGCAAAATCCGCTGAGGGACAGCGATAACGGGACTGTCCGGAGCAACGGTGCGCGTCAGGCTGCAATCACGGCAGGCTTCAGTCTGGTTGACGTATTCCAGTTGTTCCAGAACGCGGGCAAACCATCAGCCTGGTATATGGACAATATTCATCCGAATGCTACCGGTGACGCGAAAATTTTCGACCTGGTTAAAAATCTGTTCGTCTGGCCAGCCAGTCCTTCCCGGTTCATTCCCGGACTGGCGGCAGGAACCAGCTTACTCATGAATGGTGATTTCACCACCTGGTCAGAAGGACTGAATGCGCCTGACGGCTGGACGCTTACAGGATGTACGGCAGAGCGGGACTTCTCAAACGTGGAAAGCGGAGCGTATGGTTTACGCCTCACCCAGACCGATACTGTCGAAACTTACGCCGCCACGACATTACCCGCCGCCCTTGTGAAACGCCTGCGTGGAAAAACCGTTGTACTGGCGGCCAGGGTATTTGTTCCGTCGACATCAACCCGGGGTAACTGTGGAACGGTCCAGATACCTGAGATTTCCAACAACCGGCCCTATGGTACCCCGAGCGGGGGACGTGGTGGTTTTATCTGGAAAGCCACCGTTATTACCGTACCTACAACGGCAACGGCCCTCACGGTTCGGGCAGTACTGGATACAGCAGGCGGAGCTGCGGGTAACTGGTGCACCTTCGACCGGCTGACGCTTACTGCCGGGACTATCCCGCAGGATTTTTATTAACCGGAGAGTAATTATGGCAACCCGAATTATTAACAGAAATGCCAGCCTGTGGGCTTCACCTAAAGCGAAACTGTCCGTTCCTTTCGCTGGTCCCTGGGAGGGGTTCTTTTCATTTGGTATTGATGCAGCGACATCTGTTCGCAACCTGATTGAGGATAAGCCGGCGCTCTCCGTCATTGGCAGTCCGTTATATGGTGGAAACTACATTGAGCTGACGGGTGCACAGGTGGCTTACCTGGCGACGTCAATAAAAAACACAGAGGATATGACCATTGTCGCCTCGGTAATGCCGATGAATGATGCCAGCTCCGCTGTCGTCTCTAACTATCAGTCGCAGCGCGCCGATGGCACTGGTCTGTGCATTGGTACTCAGCTGGGGTTTGATATCAACACACCCGCAGACGGAAACGTTCAGGCCACGTTTAACCATGGTGTACTGGTAAACGGTATTTCGACTGGCGCGAGAGCAAATACTCCTGATGCGCCCATTAACACATGGAGTCTTATTAGCGGGAGGGTAAAAAATTCAGCTCGTACCAGAACGGTAAATAACCTGACGACGGGAACCACCGGGGTGAACAGCCCGGCACTGAATCCAGCGGATTTGGGAGATTTCCTGCGTATAGGATCGGCGTATAACAGCCAGTTTGGTGGGGTGGTGAGAGTTTGCGAGGTCGCAATCCTGAGCGGGTATCTGGCTGACGCCGATTTTGCATTACTGGTACAGCTGATGCGCGCCAGTGCGGCAAAAAAAGGGATTGTGGTATAGATCTAACAAAAAATCCCCGGCAAAGATCCGGGGATTTTTTAGCCCTTTATCACGTTGTCTTGTCACGTCCTCAGGGAAGCTATAGTGGTCTTATTTCACGTGGTAACTGAAACTGAATACAGTACGAGTCAGCTTATTACGCGATTGATAAAATCCCTTCATAGCTCTGAGTGACGAGATCTACCATATCCATTTTTTCGGCCTGAGAGAGTATTCCGCCCGCCCACACCCCTGTCATTGCAATATCCACAGCGCCTAAAAAATCTGACGTGATATAGGAGTAGCCAGCATAAATCGACTTATTCGGAACAGGGATTGCGCGGGCGGTAACAGCGACCTGTTCAGTCGATAACAGCTCACTGTTCGTCATTTTATGAAGCTGAAGCATAGAGTTATTCACATCGAGGAAAACCAGATGGAATTTACTGGTGTCCAGTGGAGTCGCGAGGGTGGCGGTTGCTGTCCCGCTTGACCGCCCCACAATCCCCCTGATTTGAGGAATGGCCGGTTCAAAAACAAACGTATCCCCCTGCGGTTGTACAGCAGAGCCGAGATAGTTACCCATGCCCAGCGCTCTGGTAGTGCTTTTAGGCCGGAGTAACACCATCATGGTTTTAACCGGGTTATCCGTGACTTTCAGATCATAACCCCCCGCACCAACACCACCCGTAAACCAGTACGTGTTGATGACAGGTGCCCCCACTATGGTTGGCTCTTCCCCAAAAATAGCCCCAAAGTTCTGGCTGCCAAATGTGGCAATGCTCGCGATAGACGGCTGCGGATAACTCGATCCGATAATGCAGTCATCATCCCAGACAGCATCAACATTAATAGATAATCCCTGATTAGACATAATAACCTCACAACGTGATTTCAAACATGACGCAATAGTTATCCATACGGATAACCTCGCTATTAAGGGTAAAACTGATAATGTCGCCCTGGCTGTCACGCAGACAGCCGCGCGGCCCGGTCAGGCGACCCGGTGACTGGCCGGTGGTGCCGCCGTGAAAGGCATACTGAAGAATGGCCCCGGCAGGGATATCCGCTGCCGTTGAGACAGTCACCGCGTCATAACGGATATTGAGGCTGGTCAGCGGGATAATCGCACGTGTGTCAGGGTGCAGCAGCCGGAAACCATAATTACCCGGATCAGAAACAATGCTGGTATCAAAGCTCAGCCGGCCCACCGGATTCAGCCACACCGTAGCGGCGCGGCCCTGGCGTTGATGACTAACTGGCATCAGTGGTTTTGCCGCTTTGCCGTCAACCAGCGCCCGCTTTTCCATCACTGAAATATACAGCCCCTGAATATAGGAGCTGCGGGCGGTGAGATGCGCGCCATCCGTGTAGTCGTGAATGTACATCGGGTTAGTGAGGTACACATTTTCGCGTGTCTGCGCCAGCTCCAGCAGCGCCATCGGAATGGTGGGATAGGCTGTGTTCGGCGTCCGGTTTATCCAGCTGCTGAACTGATAAACAAAAATCGGCACATGGACTTCTTCTCCGCACACAGCCGAGGCGTGGGCATCGATCCGCTGTTGCATGGTGTCGAAAATAGCCTGATAGTCTGCTTTGGTGGTGCCTTTCGTCTGGTCTGCTTCGCCCTGCATCCAGTACATCGCCACAGGCCGGTAGGTTTTCCCGAGCTCCTGAGCGCGCGCGTAACCATAACTGATATCATCGAAAACTCGCTGCATGTACTTTCCGGGATACGCCGCCAGCACATCAATGGGCTGACCGCCCTCCGCCGGAACAGAACCCAGAATGATCAGATCATCCGGGTTAAAGCCATAGTTCTCGGCAATCATCAGTTCATACCAGCCGCGAATACTGGCCCCCATCGGGGTTTCCCATGCCTGGCCGTTATCGGTGTTTTTATACGTCTCGACGTAGGGAACCAGCTGAGCATGGTTTTCTGCCGAAGTGCCGGAGCCATCCTGTGCCCGTACCCCACCGATAAAACGCAATGCGGTATACAGCGCAGCGATCGTAATCAGCGCCTGAGTATTTACGCCCGCAGCGAGCGATTGTCCGTAACCGATTTTATGGGCAATATCCGGCAGGCGTGAGTAAATGGACTGATTGAAATAGCGCAGGAATTCCGGGGAAATAATCGCTTTAACTTCCAGAGTTTCGGCTTTCAGTGATTTTACCTCTCCATGATTCGCTTCAATTTTCCCCGCAGCAAATGCCCCGCTTTTTTTGATACCCACAGCCGGACGATTTAACGTATCACGCCACGCCATAACGAAATCGCGGAATGTCGCAGTAGAAATGCTGGCGTTGGCTGGTAACCCTAAGATACTGGCAATCGTAAGATTGTTGATCTCAGCCTTCCCTGATTTCAGTACCCCTTTTTTATTAATGGCAAAACAAAGCCGTTTAAGGGTGTCATAAACTGAAACAGCGTTACCGTCAGCCACTACAGATAAAGCGGAATTCCCGATATTCAGACGTGACGACGAGATAATCGACGAAATAAATTCATCCGCTGAGAGCCTTTTTAATTCTGCTTTATTCGCCTTAATCCACCCGGCAAGCAACCGGCCCGCCTCATCCAGCCCTACCGAATAATTTTTCCGTTCATCCATAAAGGCCAGAGACATACCCGCTGGCGCATTCTGGCTGAACGTTGCTCTGATCAATTCAGTCATGATATTGACCAGCTCCTGCGATGGCATTTTCCGCCCGGTAGGTTGCAGCGTCCCGCCGTTATTCATGTACTCATCCGCCAGCGCCCAGACGTCCTGGCTGCGAACATAGGTCGTGGAGCCAACGGGGATATTCGCGATATCTGCCTGCGCTGCCGCCTCATTCATATACTGCTTGCTGAGTGGGATCAGGTTCTGCCTGACCTCATCGTTTTTCGCCATCATCTGGCGCCAGGTATCGAGTGGTTCACCGCCGCGATCGTTAATCGTTCCGGCCGGACCGTTCACCAGTTCGTCAGCTCGCTTGACGTTATCCAGGAAGATTTCAGGCGTCGTCGTTCCCAAAGGCGGGTTAAGTTCGGCCATGTTTTTGCTCCAAAAAAGAGGCTTCGCCCAAACGAGGGTTTGAGCGAAAGAAAAGTTGAAAGGGATTTTTTTGGTATTAAGCGACGTCGCCGGGGTATGTGGCGTCGTCGTACTGGTAGAAAATTTCTTTATATTCAGGTGCAGTAATCTGACAGTTGCTGTCACCTGATGGGGCAACCTCCTGGACTATCCCATGCCGCGCACCCTTTTCACTGTCGCAGAACAATAACTTCGGCAGATCAATATCTGGGTCGTCCATAATCCAGTCGCCGGGATGCAGGTCGTCGTTGTACGGCACCGTAAGAGTGAAATCATCTACCCGTTGCGGCGTGAGCATTCGCGATGATGGTCGACCGTCCTGAAACTGTATCCAGCAGCGAGGATTCGCGTAGCTCCAGTCCAGTGGCTCCGTGACGTGCAGCGTAATTTCCTGCAAGTCGTAAATCATCGCGTCAATCAGGCAACTTTGGGTTTTCCCGGTTGGAATGTCGTCGGACAAAATGATGTGATCACCGAAGTCATGACACCATCCCAGCATTGAAGTCGTAGCCGTATACGTTCGGCGTTGGTGGAGATATTTCATTAACCGACGCATCCCGATACGCCAGGCGCGATCTGCAGTCATGGCAACATCAATGGTGTATGCCTCCGTTTTGCGCGGAAAAGGATTTTCCGGCGTCCGGCACTGTGCGGTTTCCTCCGCCCAGGTCACAGGGTTGATATATTTCACATCCACGCCATCAAAATCATCCTCCGACGGGACCCTGAATGACGTCTGCATTTCCTCGACGGTATCCTGAGGAGTAATGATCCCTGTCCAGCTTTTGACGCCCTCTCTCCCGACAGAAAGCAACCCGTCAGACAGCAGAAAATACCCCATGCCAGCCTCGGCTATTTTGTCGAAAATATCCTTTGCTGACGTGCTGTCACTGCTTGCCTGGTGATCAAAATATTCGCCCCTTGGCGTCCAGTAGGTGGCCTGCAGCGTACTGAGCCCCGCAATATCGATCTGGTCGTCGCGATATCCCAGACTGCGGGCAAGATGCAGGAACGCACCGCTGATTGTCCTGTCACCACCGCCATCATAGTTTCGCGTGGCGACAACACTCACACGCCTGTCTGACTGCGCCGCCAGCTGACCGCCGGTTTCAACCGTGATCCCTATTGTTGATATCCCTGCGTAGGAGGTTGGACGGGAAAGCAAACGACCTCTTAGCGCCTGCCAGAACATGCTGTCTCTCGCGTTGTTGCTCCCCTGCTCGTTACGGCGGCGGCATCGAACCTCCACCAGCCCGGGAGAGGACAGATCAAAACGCTCTGTAAAACCGAGGCCATTAATGTTTTTAAGCGCGTAAACCCCTGGCTTACTCGTCCACCCTGATCCGGAACCATAAACGCGATACTGGATTTCATACTCGACATGGCGGACCCGCTTATTCCCGTTGTTCTGGAACCCGCAAATTCCGTTTGGGAAAGCAAAGTTGACCTCGAAGGCGTCCACAACTTCATTCTGCGGGCAGGCCAGAAAGGGGCCTAGCCAGGTTTCATTATCGTTAATACCAGACGCGGCAAAATCCACGACGGTACGGGTCATAAAGCCTGACCAGGTGCTGTCAACGACACCGTTAACCACACGCTGTACGGTCGCAGAGGGGCCATCAGTAGACGCTATCTGGTATTCGTTGCCACGGTGCGCCAGGGAAATCCGCTGAGTGCCTTCCGGCAATCCGGAAAAGGCAGTGCCAGAATCGTATGCCAGCGTGACGCTGGCTGTTACCGCAGGGCTTCCGCCGCTGGAGGCTGCACCAGCAGTAAATACCGGGCTGTCACCAAATACTGACGCAGGCAGGAAAGATGACGTAATGGAACCGCCACGCCAGGGGCTGGAGATCTCGACGATACGTATCACGCCGCCATCATCCTGAGCAATGAGCCCCGAACCATTCAACCCGCCATTAATCGCTGCGAGCACGCCAGACATTGTGCCGTAGTTGGCGACCAGAGATATGGTATAAGTGATACCCTGCCAGGTCAGAGCAAAGGTCTGGCTGGTTATCGTAAAGTCATACGTTGACGGCGACGCACTGGCGCGTAATACCGCAGTCGCTCCCCCTGTTCGCGGAACGGCGTCCTGGTGAGGGGTATACGTGGAGATCTGCAGATCATAGTCAGTACCGTTAAACGTTAGGGTGACAGGAATTCCGCTGAATGGCGCAATCTCTGACACGACGTCTCCTGTCAGCACGTTAAAACCGCCCTCGATGGATACCTGATAATTCACTGGCGCTTTCAGTGTGACAATTGCACCGGCGATCCAGCCAGGAGGAAGTTTGTTCTCATCCTCGTCTTCATCATTATCATCATCGACATCGAGGCCAGAAAACGAGACAGAGGCACCGCTGACGGTCATGGCATCAGCAACGATATCACTGGCTTCAGGGGCAGTCTGAGCCATATCGAGGCCGCTGCCGCTCGACGTTCCACCAACTTCCGTTGAGTTGAACCATATCTCACTGCGACGATCCCCGGCCACATTATCGCCGGGCCCATAGCTGGTATATGAAAAGCCCTCGCCTAAGGTCAACGCCGGAGTTTCCCCTACCCGAAAATCTCCACCGGTATAGGAGAAACGCCCATATCCAAGGCAGACAAACATTTCTACCGTCATTCTGGTGGGATCAGCGGGGTCGAATCGCGTTACCGGCTGGACCAGGTAATCCGGGTAAATCCGGTTTCGCCCAAAAGCCTCCCTAACGGGATCACCGAGTTTTGCGGTGTTTGCCCGCGCCGGGTTCAGATCCAGCGATGAAGCGTTACTGGATGAAAAACCGCCCAGCTCTGGTTTTGGGGCAAAGAATAATGCATAGGCCGTAGACGCAATGGATACGGCCACCGAAACCCACGCGACAATTTCAAGACCCGTGCCATAAGGAATGGGATATATCCGCACGTCACTGTCTGGCCGCAACAAACATAACGGCCATTCCGCCGGGGGGACTGCCTGGCCGTTCAGCTCGATCACGACAGGATGAGTTTTATCCTGTGAATAGCTCGGGACATTTCTGCTCATCCACTCATGCAGCGTCAGCACACCATGCTCGTGTGTTTCAAGGGGTTCACCCGGTAGCCGGGACGGGTAAAACTTTATCGTCATTGCCAGAACTCCACGCGGTTAAAGCGGCGGATAAATCGCGCCAGTGGCAGAAACGTAACCCCCGAGCCTGGATTACATTCCGCGACCTGCAGCTGGTTATCGAGCATCACAACAATCCCGACATGGGAAACCGTTGAACCCGAATAGCAAGCCACTCCGGCACCTTCACACGGGGCACAACGTTTCAGCGAAAGCATCAGCTTTCTCGCTTCCCGGTCGAGGCCCCCGCCGTCTTTGGTCACACCTGCAAAATCTGGCCATTCAGGTAGCCCAAGGTCGCGACGTATCTCATTCACAATGCCGAAGCAGTCGAGTTTTGGAAAAGAGCGACCGCCCTTCAGCCAGGTGACTGAACGGTATTTATCAGCGATAAACATATTTGCCTCAGATTAGTAACGTAAGCCCGGATGCTCGGCGAGGTTGTAACGTTTACGGGGCCAGGCTGTTTTGAGGACATTCATATAGCCTGCCGTGACCTGAACTGCTGTCGGGGTCCAGGAGCCGGATTTGATATCGAGCGTATACGGTGATGATGCCGGAGCAGACAGATCGGATGAAATGTACCGCCTGAATGTCAGCGCGGCTGATTTCATTTCATCCAGAATTTTATCGATCGCCTCTGAAACCCGTCCGTCAATATTGCTGATAGCAAACTTTAAATCCTGTGTCCCGTCGGCGTTCCTGGCTGGTAAGGCGATATCTATCGCGCTGGCTTCAAACGTCGCCGGCTGACCATTTTCCAGCATCACGGAAACGTCATCCCAGCCACTGGTTAGCCAGTAGTTATCATCGCCTGCCGATATCTGCAACGTATCGTGAATAACCTCCGATCCGCTGCTGGCATATAGTCGCTCAAGAATTGTCATGCTTCGGCCACTCTCTGTTTAGCGCAATATCCAGTAACGACTGGCCCGCCAGCCATTCCGGGTAATTTCCCCAGCCTGAAGGCGGTAACGGGCGCTCCCATAATTCCAGCGTTGCGCTGTACTGCCAGTATTTTGGCGCGATCAGCGTCGGTCCTTCGTAAATATCCACGAACCTGGCTTTATAGGGCTTTACCCCGATGGGAGTCTGGAGTTTCAGATAGAACCAGGACTGGCCATCTTTAAGCGCATCCCTGAAAAACGCCTCAAACACCTGCGCCAGAGCATCAGTTTTAAAAATCCATTTAACCGATGCCTGGGTGGGTGTTGAGGTATATCGCCTTCGTTGTTGAGCGCGACCGGACGTCATCTCCGTTCGCAGCAAAGGTGATATGGGCTTAAACCCGTACCCGTCCATAAGCGGCATGGGCAGGTATTCGTCCGGGTAGAAAATATCTGCCATGAATATTCCCTCCGGGCAGGTTATCGTGGTTTTTTTGGCTGAAGGTTGGAGTAAAGTGCTCTACCGAAGGCATTTTGAGGATTGTTTACGTCGCTCGTCAGTTCAGATTTTATCTGTTTAGCCAGGCGGCGGCCGTGGGCATCCAATGTCTGCATCATCACATCATCCGGTTTACCAGTGAGGTGGTAATTGACGTTGATGTCACCAGTTGAAAGAAGTTGTCTTTCCTGCTGCTGCCTCACAGCGTTCTGTACCGCCGGCGATTCCCGCCCAACAGCTTTGACCCCCAGTGAACCATCAGCGCCACGGGTAAGCGGCATGATGGCTTCCGGACCGGCCTCGCCGAACACACCCGCCCCTTTCGCAAACGCAAAATATTGCGGGGTGCTGTACACGCCGTTGCTGTAGGCAGAAAGTGACGGAGAATCGTAGACACCGCCCAGAGCATTAAACGAAAAATTAGCTCCCGCGCTTTGAATAGCACCCCCAACACTTGCCGCACCGCTGGCACCGCCAAAAAGACTACCGAACAATCCACCAGCCCCACCGCCAAATGACGCCATAATCGCTTTGGTGATCAACGCCTGTGTTGCCATCTGGATCAGCGTCTTAATCACCGTTTCTCCCAGGGAAGAGAAAATATTCGACATCCCATCTTTAAACGAAGCGGCGCCCGTCAGGACGCTGGTCAGGTTGTTGGAAATAGAGTTAGTGGTGGCATCCAGAATTTCGCTGGTTGCAGTGGCAGCCATTGAACTCAGATCAGAAGCCTGATCGGCATAATTCATCAGGGAATCGCTGATCCCCGCCCGCCAGTCTGACTGTTGTTCATCGGTTTTTTTGTAATACTCCTCCTGAATCGCCAGCCGTTCAGCAAGCGCAGCCTGCAGTGCTTCCGTTTGCTGTTTGTACAGGTCCTCAGAAATTTCCCCTCGACTGAAATCCCGCTGCAGGTCCCGCTGCTGTTTGAGAAAATCAGTACGAATATCTGCCATTTCCTTCATGCGGTCGCGGGCCTTATCCCCCATCCCGGCACCAAGAAAATCAATATTCCCACGGTCACGCGCAGCAGCATTACTGTCAGCCAGCCCCTCGCGGAACGTTTTTAACTGTTCAGCAATGTTTTTCTGATCGATAAGCGCAGCATTGTGCAAAATGGTTTCTTTTTTAGCTTGCTCAAGAGAGGCTAACTCACCCTGCGTGACCTGGTATTTTACTTTAGCCAGTTCGGTATTTTGGCTTCCCAAAGCAATTTGTTCTTCCTGCTGTTTAATAAGACGCTTGTAAACGTCCTCTGTCTTTTCAGCCGCTTTAACCTCTTCGCTTTTTGGCGCTTTGCGGGTGGGCTTATTGGATTCATCGTTTTGCCATTTCGCCAACCCCTGATTAATAAACAGATCTCGGTTAGTTTTAAACTGAGGTTCATCCTTAAGACCTAATTCATCAGCTGCATAACCTAACCGGGCTCTTTCCTTTGCCTCTCCTTTAAGCTTCGATAATTCAAGGTCCTGACGGCTTTTTTCCAGTGCATTGGCTTGCTGTGATGTTAAATCAGCCTGAGGCATTCGCATTGGCACGTTAACCAGCCCTTGCCTTTCCATTAAAAGCTGATTTCCCAATCCAAGTAAACGGTTAACTTCGGAATACTTACCAGTCATCATTACAAGGTTCTGGTATTCAGAATTTTGCCGCCATGCTCTTTCTTTTATAAGATCGTTTCTTCTTCTTTCTTGTTCCTCCTGTGCCTTTAGTATATCACTTGCCTTTTCTCGCATCTGACGTAGTTTGTCTTCTTCTACGACAACCTGTTCGGTAAGAATTGCGATAGCCTTTGTAATATTTAAATCATTTTCTTGAGTAATACCTGGCTTGCTTCTACTTTCATTTAAATCCTTTATTTGTCCGTTAAGACTTTTAACGCTCCGTTCTTGTTCTTCGATTAGGCGCTTTTGTTCCTGCATCGCCTCAACCGATAACCTGCGATTACTATCAACCTCAGGCAGGGTCATTGAGGAGGTTTTTTCTCTGATTTGATCTATTTGGCTGGCATACTCTTGAGCTGACTTTCTTGCTTGTTCCTGGCTTTGATACATAGCGTACCATGCGCCAGCACCCAACATAACTAACCCGGGTATACCACCGACCAGCCCAAGAGCCCCGCTCATCAACCGGGTGCCGACAGACGTAACGCTGTTAAGGTTATTTTGAGCAGAAATCCTGCCTGAAATATTACGGTTAAGCGCAGCTTGCGCTGCGGCAAGTTTTCTTTCTGCAATAGCCTGTGCATCGGCATTCTTTGCGGCTACAAGCCCGGCCTGAGCCCGCTCCAGAGCTGTTCGTGCTCTTACTTTTTCTGTAGCTGTCCCGGTGGCGAGGGCGGTAGTCAATCGACCTTGTGCAGCAGTAACCTTTGCTTCTGCGGCTGCAACCCTCTCCTGTTGTGCAGCCTGAACATCTGCACTTTTAGCACTCTTAAGGGCTTGCTGGGCACGATAAACGGCGGCGCGGGAAGCGGCAACTGAAGATTGCGCGGCTTTTTCCTGAGCGACGGCAAGAGCTACCTCAGATTTTGCCGCTGAAATAAGTGCGCCAGTAGCGCTGCTTGCACTGGTAACAATTCCGCCAAGATACCGGGCCAATCCGATCCCAACCAGGCCACCTGCAGCAGTGGTAATTAGTGACATATTATCTGCTACGTCACTGAGGGCCCCACTGACAGCAGAAGATGTAAGAGAATCCAGTGTGCCTGCCAGCCCATCAAGACCGCCAGAAAGCGCGTCTGTCGCACCAGTCGCCTGGTTCACTCCACCAACCCATGCCATAAACGAGTTAGTGACTTTTTGCATTGAGCCGGACACAGTTGGCGGTAACGAGGAAAACTCCCCCTGTAACACACCTAACTGGCTGATTAATGCTGGTACGACTTTATCAATCGTGAGTTGCCCCTGGTCAGCCATCGCTTTAAGATCTTTTCGGGCAACCCCCATACCAGCAGCCAGGGCACGGATGACACGATCCCCAGCTTCGTTAACCGCGTTAAACTCTTCGCCACGCAAAACACCTTGAGCAAGCGCCTGGCTAAACTGGGTAATAACAGAACCGGCTTCTTCTGTGCTTGCACCAGATAGCTTTAGTCCTGTTGATACCGCTTCGGTGATTTTGAGTACTTCATCTGAGCTGTAGCCAAATTCACGCATTGATGCTGCAGCGCGTGAAAATAAATTAGCGTTATCAGTAAAAGCAGTACCCGTGCTCTGGCTGATCGCCATTAATCGGGTCTGAGATAAAGTAAAATCATTCGTAGACACTGAGGCTTGTTTAAGCCGTGCATTTACTGAGTTCCATTGGTCTGCAATCTGAACCAGTTTTCCTGTTGCAAATGCTGCAGCTGCAGCTGTGGCAGCTCGACCCGCTGAAGCAAATCCATCCGTTAAATCGGAAAGAGCTTTTTGGCTTTCTTTCGCAGCGGCAGCAGCCTGGCGCCCACCACTCTGCATGGTTTTATAATAGTCTTGCCCCATGCGTGAAGCTCGGGCGATCTCAGTCTGGAATGATTGAGAGTTTGCTGAAACCTTTATGATAAGCTCACGTAGGGTTGCCATTTGTATCCTCACAGGTATAAAAAAAACCGCCTAAGCGGTTTTCTTTAATTAGCAAGAATGTATCAACTACAAATCTCGCCCCATAGTTTAGAAAATTCAGCTCCACCATCATCAATAATGGTCATTCCACTTTTACTTACATACCTTTTAAACCCAGAATATGCACCAAAGCTGTTTTTAGCATTTACTTGTCCGCATACATATCCGTCACGACCAACGATCTGGTTTTTGAAGGTTGCAGATTCGGGGTCTTTTAATTCAGCCTTAACACTAGGGTTGCTTGCTGATATAACATTCATGTTGTTGTATCTTTTCTGCCTATCGTTCTCGCTAATTCTCATTAGCTCCTCACGGTTCTCATACCTCTCCCCCCACAAAGGGACCATTGAGTTAACAAAAAACAAGACAAATACAGAACCGAGAATTATCAAAAGAGAAGCAATTTCCCCGCCAATCTTATCTATATATTTTAAAGGAATAACCAAGACAGCAAAAAGAAACACAATTGATATTGGTTGCCTTAACGCAATAATAAATGCTATAGCAAAAACTACTAAAGATAAAACGCCCAATATTTTTTTCATTTTTATCCCAATAGGTAGAAAAGAACTAAAATCCTACCATTGGTTATGTAAAACTTCAGCTATCATTGTTTGTTCAAACTGAGGCTGCGAGCAAAGCGGCCTCTAATCCGGCAAAGGGATCGCCGCCATCGTTTACCTCATCCTCTTCTGTGCTCCACTGAAGCTGAGCATCTTCAATGGTGACTTTACCGCCCTGCGCTCCATAAACCGCAGATACCAGCTGAGCATTGAGAATATCGCCGCGAATATCGCCGATCGGGCTGATACGGTCGTATTCAGACCACATCCTGAATTCGCCGACCGTCATGGTTTGTCGCAGTTCGCCCAGCGTGCGGCCCATCCGGAGCGCCAGCGCCATCAGGAACTGCATGCCAGGCATTTTTACTTTGCTTTAGCATCATCCGCGTCACGAATGAGATCAAGTGCCTGCTTCAACAGCCGGGAATGCACAGGGCCATAGATCGCTTCAACCTGTTCGGTGTCATCGACGGTAAAGACGGGCTGAAGGTCGGTATCCAGCAAAATATCGATGAAAAGCGTGACATCAGCCCGCATCGTGCGGAAGGCTCGTTCTGAAGGGGTCAGTTCCGGTGCCTCCTGGGGATCCTGCCCTTCCAGTGGTTTGGGTGGTTCAGGGCTGGCAATGCCCTGCCAGCGAATCCAGGCTTCTGCTGATGGCTCACGAATGATGACTTTGGCGTTATCCCACTCCGGAACGGTGACTTCTTTTTTACGAAAGCCCGCCATCGGGGCCAGTGCCAGTGCTTTAAGACTCAGTTTTGACATTAAGTTTATCGCCGGTTTCCCGGCGCTCCATTAACTGATGGTGACGGTGAGATCAGCAGAGGTGATAACGGTGCCATCGGCATCGGTAACCACGCAGGAATAAACCCCGGCATCACCGGATACAGCGCTGGCTTTCGTAAACGTTGCGCTGGTCTGGCCGCTGACCGTCGAGGCACCCTTTTTCCAGACGTAGGTATAAGGTGCCGTACCACCCTGGACGACCACGCCCATAGTCAGGGCGCTTCCTGCCGCGACCGTTTGGGACGCCGGAAGGTCAGTAGCAAAAGACAGGACTCCTGGGGCATTAATATTGGTGGGTTTGCCTTTCAGACGTAGCGAGAACGTTGCAGCAACAACACCGTTGGTTTGAGAATCCCAGGTGTGCTGACGTACCTCAGCGCGCATCAGGAATCCATTACCAGACGGGAAAATAACCTTAAATCCATAAACCCCGTCGTTATCGTATGCTGCACGAAGTGCATCCTGCGCCGGATTGCGGTAGAAGTTACCGGAAAGTGACATTTCAGACGGAGCAGGAAGGCCGTTGATATTTTCCGTTTCATCCGAACACAGCACTGTCACGTCAATATCGTTTTTCTGACCAGCGGTAAAGCTGGCCTGTTTGATAGTGCAACTCAGGTTTAACCAGGTTGCCGTGTCCAGCTCTGCCGCGGTGACCGGCACAGAGGTAATCATTACTACCGTTTTTTGGGCACGTTCAAATAGTGCTGACATCGCAGCCTCCATAAATGAAAAAACCGCCAGCGGCGGTCGGATTGGATTGGTTTTTGTCAGGCAATAACCGTTATTTCGAGGGTTGCCCGATGAAGATGGGTTGTCGTGTCGTAGCCAGGAATTTTTGTCACCTCGACAGGTGAAAGCACCTGCAGGCGAGCCAGGGCATCCAGGCGTAACGCCCGGGCTTCGTCATTCGTTTCAGCCCATACATCAACCTGAATGCGCAGTGTCGACTCTGCCTGGCCGCAGAAAACATCCCCGGCAACATCAGTCGGTATCGAGAAAATGATGTAAGGCGCGGGAACATCGGGAAGGCCGTCGCTGCCCAGCGATACCACATACGGATAAACCCGCCCGTCTGCCAGCGGCGACAGCAGGTCATAGAGATCATCTTCTGTCATTTAGCCAGCACCTCGTCGATAGCCTGATTCATCCGCTGCATCGCCACCTGCGCAGCCTCTTCCATGCGGGTATCAAAGGCAGGACGAACAAACGGATGTGCTGGCGCCGTAGATGTTCCCAGCTCCACGAAGCGCCAGTAAAACGCATTCCGCTTGTTGCTGGCCTTCATGGTGTTGTCGCTGTTCCCCGTTCGCGGGTTAACGCCACGAATATGCACCCCCGATGAGATTTCACCACGACGGCGGCTTTTCTGGGTGACGACAACAACGTTTTTCTTCAGTTTTCCGGTTTTCTCAGGAGCACGATCAATAACCTCCTGGCGGAGCAATTCGGCGCCAGCACGAGTCGACTCCCGGAGAACTTTATTATTTTCGGCCTTGCTGAGCGTTTGCAGATCGCGGGCAATATCCTGCAGCCCGGAAAAATCCAGATTCACATCAATCATTTTTCGGTCCCCTGTTTGCAAAGAATTTCAAGCCGGGTGCCTTTGATATCCGGAACCGGAGGGCCGGTAACGTTAAGAACAGCACCTTTAAACGGGCCGGTGCGTACTTTCAGGCGGGAAGAAGCTGAGATATCTGTACGAAAACGTACCCAGACTCGAATGGTGGCATCGGCACGCTCAGCGCCAGCGGCTAACAGCTCACGACCGCTTATCCCCTTAACCTCGGCCCAGATAGTGGCGCCGTCAGACCACTCTTCTGTTGGCTGACCACTCGGGGTTCGTGTAGTAATAAAATTACGGATGGTGATCCGATACCGCATTGGTCCAATTTTCATCATCTCCTCCAGCTAAACACCCATTTGAATTCGCCAGGGATTCAGCAACCAGCGTGCGGGTCCTGGAATATCAGGACTCAGATCATCCCCGCGGTTTTCATACAACCAGCCCACGATAAGAAGAACCGCGCTCTGAATGGAGGGCGTGATGATAAGAGGACGATCGCCAGCGCTTTCATTCTCAACAGCACTATCCAGAGCAGCCTGGTCAGCGAAAAAGCGTCGGTTGAGAAACTGCATGGCAGCATCCTCCGCAGCGGCAAGATACCCCTCCACCATCGTTTTATCGATTTCATCATCCAGCCTGAGATGTTCCATGGCTGTTTCAGTGTTGATTACCGTCATAACCATTACCCTTTGGTTTCGGGGGCGCGGTTCATTTTGTTATCAGGGACTTCACCTACTATGGTCACCAGCCCGTTACCTTTGAGCTCGGCAGCACGTAAGCGAGAGACATGAAACGGATCATCAGCTGGCGTCCTGAAAATGTCACCATCCATAAAACGCCGGACAGGCTGAACCTGAATAGTCCCGGACTCTGTGAGTTCTGGCGCCGCATTTACGCCGTCGGGTACAGACGGTTCAGCCACATTTTTTCTGGCCATCACTATCTCCTCAGAAAGAGAGGGCCGCTAAGCGGCCCTGAATTGTCAGCCGCCAGAAGCGGTTACAGTACCGGTGACAAATGCTTCCGGACGATAAACCGCTAACGCCAGACGCTCTTCCGCACGAATGGTGACCATGTTTTTAATAAAGTCATCTTCGTTCTCAGTGGAGAGCAGCACTTCGATATCCATGCGGTCGAAGATTTGCGCAGCCATGTTGAAGGCACCAGTCAGGAAGTTGTTCTGCGCCATGGCCTGTGTTTCCACAACAGGGAGACCCCAGATACGAGGAACACCACCATTGACCGGCTGCGCGATGATATAGCGACCTTCGTTATCTTTGGTCAGCTCGATGCCTGCCCAGTCAATCGGGTTCAGGACAAAACCAGACGCCGGATATTCCGCAAGAACGGCCTGAAGAACAGCCAGGCGAAGACGGTCGATCGGCGTGGCATTGGACAGGGTTAGGGCTGGCGCAAATTCTGTTGCCTGCGGCAGAATACCGAGGATATTCGCGCCGGTGCCATCGCCGCTCAGCAGTTGCTGCTCTTCTTTGAAACGAAGACCATACTGAGCGCGGCCATTGATATAGCTGGCCAGACCGGGCGCATCGTCCAGGATCTGACGGGACGCTTTAAAGTAATGCGCAATAGTACGAACCGGCGCACTTTTCAGATCAAACCGAATGTCAGATTTTGGTTTCAGGGCACCTTCCGCCACAGCTGCAGCATTATTGGTAAACCCCGTTTCCTGAACGAATTCAATACCGTTAGATGCGGTAGTGCCGGGGATAAGCAGATTACGAATGGTCAGAGTACGTTCCGGCGGGGCGATAATGCCCTGAACACGATCGGAGACCACCAGGCTGTTGGTTGGGCTCGCGCCTGTACCCGTAGTGGCCGGCACGTTCATAATATCTTTCTGTTCCAGTTTGACGCGGATGCTCTTACGGGCCGAACTGTCCATACCTTTGAACTCTTCACTTTCGACCACCAGCTCACCGAGCGATTTTCGCTGTGCAGGTGCATCGTTCGGGCGGCGTGCACCTTTTTGCTCCAGCTCAGTGAGACGTTCTTTCAGCTCGTTCATCTGATTAAGGCTTTCGTCCGTTCGTTGTTTTAGTTCCAGCGAAACGGTTTCTCCTGCCTCCATTTTTTTCTTCACGTCTTCGCCAAAGTTTTTGACCTGATCAATCACCATGGTGAGCTGATTAGAGATTTCGCCAATACTTTGTGGCTGATCATCAGCCGATTTTTTCTGGTACATATAAATCCCTTAGAGAATTTTTGGGAGAGAAAACTGGCTCAGTTGCTGGCGCATCGCCGCAATAGCCGCTTTGGTTTCGCCGTCTTCGCCCCCGGACTCACTCCGGTCAAGCAGATAGGACAGTCCGCGGGAGGCGACCGCAGCGGACTGACTTTTCGAGAAACCTGCCTCTCGCAGGAACTTCTCAAATTCAGGTAAGGAAGGAAGATCACCGTGTGACAATTTCGACTTAATGACGTCGATGCGGGCATCGTCGTTGGCTGGTACTGTAACGATGGAGATTTCAACCAGGTCGAGCTTCGTTAATGTGCGGATCCGGGTTTTCTCATCGTAATTCGATTCCCGAACGTAATAGCCAATGGAAAGGCCCGTAATGGCACGGGTTTTCATGCCTCTCCATGCAGTTTTGGCGTAGGCGGCGTCGTCCAGCCACAAAGCGCCTTCACCAAAAAGCCCATGCTTATCTTCTTTCAGGGTTGAGATATCCCAGTTCCCGATGGGTTCACCGGTGCGATGCTGCCAGAGAACAGGGAACGTCCTCCCCTTAGCCCGCGTTTCCTCGATGCTTTCGAGGAATGCGCCCGGCGCCACGACTTCGTTGTAGCTATCCACCACATCGAAAACAGAACCGTATCCAGAAAAAAGGCCGTCATCGTTGACAGCCTTAATATCGAAGTCGAATGCCTTTACTTTCATGGCTGCGTTTTTCCGGTACATTCCGGCGTCTCCTCTGATTTAATGCCAAGCCATTCCCGCAGTGCGTTTTTGGCTGATTCACTGTCGCCGGACTTGCCAAGCTGATCTATCGGCAGCAGGTTGGATTGAACGGTTAGTTGGTCAGCGCCAGGTTTTGGCTGAAGGTTTTCTTTTTGCCGTGCTTCATTGCGGGTCATCAGACCGTTCTGGGTCATCGTTGAGTAAAAAGCGGCACGGGCGGCGCTGTCAGCACGTAAGAGACCTTCGATGGAAAACTCTGCGAAGTACTTATTTCTTTCTCCCGGAGCCAGGAGACTTTTACGAATCGCCTGCTCAATACGGGTCAGCCATGGACGAAGTGAAAACGTTAAAAAGCCAATCAGCATCTGTTCGACGCCACTTCCCCACATCGTCTGCCCCTGGGCGGTATGTCCAATCAACCCCGGCCATACTCTGAACCACCGACAAATCTCTTCGATATTGAAGGCTCTGGACTGCAGCATCTGGGCATCTTCCGGGTTGAGGTCAACAGGCTGAAACTTCATTCCCGCTTCAAGAACCATCATTTTCCCGGTATTCATGGAACCGGAAAATTGTTCAACCATGCTTTCCCGTACTTCATTGCGCTGCTCTTTTTTCAGGATCTGATCCATCGAGAGAACGCCGCTGGGCCGCATACCGTTTTTAAAAACTTTGGCGCTGGCTTCATCTGTTGCCATTGCCAGACCAAGAGTCTGCCGGGCATAACTGACAGGTGATAGCCCCATCACCCCGTTAGTGCTGAAGGCGCGGATATGCATGATGTCCCGTTCATCAATGTTTCGGGATGTACCTGAAGGCCAGTCACGGTAGGTATAAATGGGCCCTCCGCTCTTGCTTAAATCAACCTTCATCCTTTCTGGCCTGAGAGGCACCAGCGAGGTAATACGCTTTCCGGTTCGATCGATTTCTGCATAAGCATTCCCCCACAAAAGCAGGCTGGCCATGATCATTTCCCAGAACTCCACTGCTGTCATATCAGCATTGGGTTGATTATGGAGGAGCTCATAAAGCGGGTGATCATTTGCATTCTGGCGACCGTCAGCCGTTTTTTCGTAAAAACCAACAGGCAACGTCGCGATGGTTTCGGATAACAGCCTTACACATGACCACACTGCCGATAACTGCAGGGCTTTATCAACCGTAACGGATTTCCCTGCTGCGGACTGCCCACCAGCATAAGCAGCCCAGAATTCACCGTCGGTAAGGGAGATGGGTACGCCGAGCCACCGGCGAACGGCGCTTTTTATCCGGCCTGGCTTCTTCTCTTTATTCATGGTGACTCACACAATGATGGGATTACTGAAAAAGTCGTCGATATCGCCAGAATCATCCTCATAGCCTTCGGAGGCACCGATTGCCATAGCGCCCGCTACAATGCCGTCGATACGCCCGGTACTTTTTTTCTTGGCAAAAATTCGGTTTTCTTTCTGATCAGCCTCCGTCACTGCTGAAGCCGCATTCCAGCGAAGACAAGGGTTCGTCCTGATGATAATGACGCTGTCATCAAGCAACTCTTCAAACAATTCGATGGAGTGAGGCATCCACAGCCCGGAATCTTTCGCTTTGTAATACCCTTGCCCATGAGGGATTAAGGGAACAGAAACAGATGCTTCCTCAAGCTCCGGCTCAAGATATTTAATGCGATACTGGTCGAAGGCGATGGCCTTGATATCAAACTTCTCCGTCAGATCGGCAATACGCTGGGCAACAAAGCCGTATTTCACCGCTTTGCCTGGCGTAGTGTGGATGTGACCATCGCGCTCCCAGACGTCATAAGGCACCCGGTCCGTTTTAGCCCGTTCGAGCAAGGTATCTTTGGGTGTCCAGAACTCCACCAGCAACTTGCGTTGTTTTGGAAAAAACAGCGCCAGGGCAGTCAAATCACGGGATCCGGACAAGTCCAGGCCACCGTAGCATTCCTCACCCTCCAGCTCATCTGGATCAAAGTTTTCCTCACATCCCATCCAGACATCACTGCTCATCCACGGGTTCGCCGCGTCAACCCACTGACAGAAGTTGAGACGCCTGACAATACTCTCTTTTGAAGGCATTCCCCGGGCCTGAGTCACCTGCTCACGAAGATAGCTTTCTTCAAACGTGTGACCCAGCGAGGGGTTAGCCTTTTTCCAGCAGGACTCATCCTTGAAAGGATCGTCACCTTCATCCAGTGAACAAATAAAGGCGAAAAAACTGTCATCTTCTATCGAACCGGCAGATACCTTTCTACCGTATTCGTGATAGTCATAGCAGACGCTGGTTTTATCGTGTCCACTGTTGGTGATCATAAAAATGAGTGCCTGCCGGCGACCTTTAGTGCCGGCGCGCATCATTTCAACAACCTGATTGCTTTTATGCTCGTGAACTTCATCAATAAGAGCGCAATGTGGTCGTGGACCCGACTGTCCGTCATCTGAACTAATTGGGCGAAAGAATGAACCAGCCTGAAGAAAAGCCAGGTTCCACTCTTTTCCGGCGCCGCCAGATTTCTGTATGCGTGCGGAAAGAGCCGGAGACTGATCGACCATCGCCACCGCATCACGAAATAGGACCATTGCCTGGTCTTTTTTCGTAGCAGCAGCATAAACTTCAGCACGAGGTTCTTTATCCGCAGTGAGACAGTAAAGACCTATCCCGGCAGAAAGGGGGGATTTGCCAGATCCTTTTCCTGATTCCACGTAAACCATTCGGAACCGGCGAAAACCTCTGGCATTTTTCCAGCCAAAAATCGAACCGACGATGAAACACTGCCATGGAAGCAGAACAAAAGGCGCACCTTCAAAATCGCCCCCGTTGAGCTTGAGGACTTTCGCAAAATAATCAATGGAGCGCTGTGCTGCCTCAACATCCCAATGGAGCCCTCGTGCATGGCAAGATTCAAGATCCCTGAGATGTCTCTGACAGGCATTTCGAATGTCAGGACCGGCCAGTTCTTTTCCAGAGGTTACATCCTTTGCATACTGCGTTGCCGGATCAACCGAAGAACTTGTCGAGCGTGTCTTCTTCGGGGGTTTCGCCATTCACTTTCACCTTCGTCCTTGCCGCTGGTGTCAGACCGAATTCAACCAGGTAACTTTTAAAACGACGGTCGGCATCAGCCAGCATTGAAACTGCCGGGTTGGCCTTTATCAGAAAACCACCCTCGGTCTGGACGGTATAAGTTCTGCCCTCTACAGCGATGGTGTCGCGCAGTTGCAGGATATCGGCATAAATATCGCAAAGCCTTTCAAGCGCCAAAGTATCTGCAACGGTGAGAACACCCATACCATCGAGAAGCACAGTCAGCCGACCCCATGCCACCTTACCCCAGTCGGTAAGATGAGCTGGGGGACTTGGAATTTCTTTAGCTGGCGTGGGTTCTTTATCGTTGAGTTTTCGTTTGCCCGGGTTGCCGGTAACCACTTTGAGGTGGTTCGGTTTCGGGCGTCGTCCTGCCATCGGAACCTCCCGGAAAAAAACTTTTCATTTCGCGGTTGTGCACAAAAAGGACTGGCGGCGGTCATTTGGGTTCGAGGTTCTGAACTTTTGACCCGCCCCTCCCCCCTCATATGAGAATCGACATCATTTGAATGCTAATGATTTCAAATGACAATCACTTTTGAGGTGTATTGATAATGGTTATCACTTAAACCAATGAGAAGCCGGGTCCAGTGGCATCCCGTTTTCATCGCATCCGATCACGGTGCCACGCTTCTCCATTCGCTGCTTCGTTGAGTCGTGGTGCTGCTTACACAGTCCTTGCCAGTTCTTCCGGCTCCAGAAAAGTTTTTGCGCCTTCGCGATTGCCTGGCTGTCACCAGAGCGCAAAGCCTCTTTCAGTTTGTGCGGGATGATGTGGTCAACCACCGTTGCCGCTGTCACCCTGCCTTGCTCCTGGCACATGACGCATAAGGGATGCGCACGAATGAAGATAAGACGCTCACGGTCCCATTTGCTGCCGTAGATGCGGGGCTCTTTGTTCATGCTCTGGTCCTATTGCTTGGATGGGCGTACGATCCTCACCTGACCGAACAGCGTCTGTCGCTTAACCTCGCCGAGCTCGACAGTGAAATGACCATGACTATCGCGCACAGCGGCAATCACCTCACCTCTTTCATCGTCAGCAGAAAAAACGTGCTTTACCTCAACACCATTGAGATAAACCGTGATACGTTCGCGACCCGGTTCGATGTACTCGCCAGGATCGTCATCAAGAACTGTGAGGTGCATATTGAATCCGTAAGTGATTAGTAATGCATTCGTGATACGCCGGTTGCGGCATGATCGGACAGGAACCGTTGCTGAAGCTCGCCCCAGTCCGGTTTTGCCATGGATTATTCCTATTTAACGTGAGGGAGAAAAAGGAATTACTGATTCTCCATAAAATATTCACTTTTATGTTTTGGAATTAAGGCTCTTTAGTTCAGGAGTTATTATGAAAAGAATTATGCTTGCTGTTTTTGTGATCTGTGGTGCGCTGTCACTTTCAGGATGTATCCTTCCCCCTGGTCCCCATGGAGGCGGACATGGTGGAGATCACTTCCATGGTCCAGATCATCGTTAACCGCCTGAGGGCTTTCATTTTACAAAGATGAAAAAGGCCGCAAAAATATGCGGCCTTTAGTTACTACCAGCTAGCGTATAAAGAATCTCTCAGGAGCCACCCGGGAGAGGTTCATCTATACGGCTAACTGACCTCTGCCGTTCTGGTGTTGGCAGGCAGAGACGTTATGAGAGTAGTGAGTATTTCAAAATTCACCGGGATAAACAGACAATGATGTCAGTTACCCCGTATAACTGGAAATTGGTGATTGATTGAACTGTCAGCTCAGACGATTTGTCTGATGGTCATTATCACAGGCACTCTATGAATGCCTGCTGTAATGCCTTAGCTGACCTGCTCAGCGGCAGTATCAAACAGCGCCAGCGCTTCGGTCGCTTCCTGAATTGCTTTACGAGTTTTCGAGACAATCTCGCTTTCCGTGTAAACACGATCGAAAGAGTCTGCGAATAACTCAGACTTCAGATAGCTGTCGCCTACCCAGTCAATGGCTAACTTCGCCGCTGCAGTGTCGTAATTTACTTTCTTGATAATATCCAGGCGGATTTGCTCAGATGCGGTGATCTCTGACATGTCTTACCTCTTTGATAAATAATACATACAGAAAGGCCCTGTATTAACAGGGCCTTTTATCGTCAAACTTTAGGGAACCAACGCTACAAGCCAGGTAAAGTAATGACACCCTGACTTTATACTAAAAAGTGACTCATATTAGAGCTAATGGTGATCATCCATAAAACCAGCCTGCGACACCAAGGAACATAGCTGACAGAAAACAACAAATTGCAGTTTTATGCATCAATACACCGTAAAAGGCACAAGATATCACGACAAGAAGTACAATAAGGACAGGCCACATACTAAACAAAAGAATAGCATATGACTCCGAATTATTATAAATATTATTTTGCACTAGCATCATTATCCTTCTACGGTGTTTGAAAGCATTGCAATGATGCCAACTTTAAATTCCAACAGCGAATTTATAATAAATAGAAACCATCAAACTAACGAAAAATCACTCTTACCAAACAAAAATCATTACCAAGAAGATTCAACTACAACCCAAATATTCAACCCGTGTATATAACGCTGCACCGGAACACAAACAAATACACCTTCATTTAAACTTACTGACTTTATTATACTACCCGCAGGAGGAAAAACATCCCCACTCCCAGGCAACTTGTTAATTTGTTCAGTACCATATCGATAATACTCTGGAAGTTGTGGAAGTTTGCACTCAGTCATAATTAGCAGCTCATTTTATAAGAACTCAATGTAGCATGTATGATGAACTAAAAAACCCACATTGCAAACAATATATTTCGTTAAAGTGAAAAACATTGCTTCGCGAGGAGATTTTTTTGTTCACAGCTTCTCTTACCCTCTAAATTCCCTAAGGTTTTACCTAATATCTTAATTTTGAAAAGGTAGAAATATTATGAAAGTTACAGACGTACAATCCATGAAGCATACACTCACTAAGCTTGTTAAATCAGAAACACATTCTACACTTACTTATGACTTTGCTCTGCCATGACAAAGTCTACTGTTCTACCCGTGAGCTCAGGGATGAGCCACTTCCTGTAGTGTCAGACCATCCATTTTTTCTCAAAACCAGTAGAAAAACACCTCGAAATCTGACTAAACTCCGACATTGGCTGCCCCTGCAGCGCCCCGTCAATTTGTCGGATTTACTCCACGGGGTTTTTTATCACCTGAAGCTGCTGGGCAAAGGCTCCAAGAATCCAGCCCACCAGCGGTACACGTTCCCGGCATCCAGAAGCAGGATACCTGAGAGATGCTATATCCTTCGATCATATGAGGAATGTATCGTAAGTAGTTCTATTCAAAGGTGAGTTCATCAAGCCTTAATGGTTTTCTTATAAAAGCCTTTTGGCATTCGATTATGAGTATCTGCCCCTCGCACAATGAGCAAAACACAGGAGAGGATTTACCGGAATCACCATTTCCACAGGTGAGCTCCTTAACCCCATAAATAGTGCGCTCAATCGTGTTATCTCTGATAAGATTGATATGCCCTGCATGCTTTTCACCTTGTACTATGTATTTAGACTGCTTACCTGTTATACCCTCAGAGAAAATTGCCACCCCTTTATCAAAATCCCAGATAAAAATCTTACGCTCACCGTCAGATACAAGCATTTCCAGTGTCAGCTTGTCATTCGATGCTGGGTCAGACATTCTTGCATAGCATTTTCTAATCACAACACACCTACCTATTTTTAGGTAGAATATAAGCACACCAGAAGCAGCATTCAACAAGAAAATAATCTGTCCTGCATAAGCCAGCTGACCTGCCCACAGTATTAGATACAACCAGAGGAGAAAAGGCCTACCGTAATGGAAGGCCTTTATGGGATTATGCAGTATGTTGTGGTGCCGGGTGCCTCCCGGTAAGTCTGCCCCAGCCAACAGACCTGCGTGTGTGCTCAAAGAGAAAACCTGGCTGGTCGCCCCACCGCACAGGGGGATTCACCACGCATCTACATTAGCTATGCGATAAGTGCATAGTCAATCCGATGTAACCAGTAAAAACACCTCTTTCGGAAAACTGTATATCCTGGCAGACAATAATTAATCATTTCATATTGAATCATTACAAAACCAACAATAAAGTTTCATATCAGGTTTCAAATTAAGAAAAAATTCCAGTTAGGAATTTTCTCACTTAAATCCCACACTACTCCTCATGCGAACCATAATATCCATGGTCCTTAGGAGGGTTAACTCACATGACAACCATACTGATGATAGAGTTAGCTGTAGTTCTTCTTTTAGTTGCAGTGGGTTCACTGGTTTCATACTTGCGAGAAACGAAGAAATATAAAAATACTTTTAAAAAAAGGTATTAACTTTTACCCAATTCTGCACAAAAGGGGTAGTCAACCGGCACTACCCCTGGTTTCTAACTACCGCCTTCCCGTAAAAAGGCCTAAGTCACCCTGGTGTCGCAGAGAACGTCTATACACAAGATCCATGACCTAAATACACAACCACACTCTCGCAGTACTCTGCGCCCGTGCCCTTGAGTTCCTGTCACATCATCGCCGCTAATAACCGCTGCACGTTTGGCATTCGCGCTGCTTAACTGGAGCATTTCCCCTTATTTTCCCTCACAACGGTCTGCTATACCTGCTCGCCATTACGCGACTCGGGGCAGCATCATTACTGATCTGCCTTACGGCTGCGGTCTATCTGCTTTAATTCTTCATGGCTGTATTCTCTGGTGGGGATAGTTGTTGGGTTATCCCTTAGTGGGGTTAGCAATCAGCGTCAGGACGCGCCACGGCGCGGCATGCCCACATACAGGCTTCCTGCATTTTGGTGCGGGCGATTGCCAGGCAGCGCATAGCTTCATCAATCTCCCGAGCCTGCTCAGCGCTTAACATTGCTGGGCCATTACGGACAGCCAACAATTCACCTCGCTCGGTATCAAGCAAACTACAGAAGTGGCGGCTGACGCCTTTAAGGCGGTTCATCCGCTCAATGTCACCAGCGGTTAATGTGCGGTAGCCTTTTACAGTGCTGCCGTCCTGCGGTTTAGCTTCACTCATTTCGTAGCCCTTTCGGTTGTACCTAATTTGCTTTTATTGGCTCGTAGGTGGATATTGTTGGGAGGGAAAGCATGGAGATAACCAAATGAAACAGATACTATTTACATGGTTTGCTTTTACAAATACCTATGCCTGCATCACCGCCAGCATTAATGTGAACAACTCGCTAATGCTTAATTCAGCTGTGCCGTGGATTGTTGGGGTTTCTCTTGGAGTAATCACCAATTACTTATTGGCTAAAAAACTGAAGGAAAGCGGCTTTCTGTAGGCCTGCTGGTTTCTGGCCAGGTTACTTCTTAACGCTGTCCGGCATCACCGCACCAACAACGCCAGCCAGCGCTACGCCGCCAGCGATGACGGTTTCCTGAATGCCCGGAGGCATCTGATAGCCGAAGACACCGGCAATGACCAGGATGATGCCGCGCCAGGTTGACGGCTCTTTCAGTCGATTAATGAGATAGTTCATGTTTCCCTCAAACAAGAATACTTTTTGCCAAGAGATAGCGGGCTTTGCGGTCATCAATGCCGTTCTGTCCGCCGTTGATAATCTGAGTGACGCGTGTAAGGTCACCGGGATAACGCAAACAGCCGCGTGAGGTATAGAACCAGGCAGCACTGCGCGCCGCATACTCATCCAGTGCCAGCAATTCAGGCTGTTTAACCAGATCAATCTTCAAAGCATTCCCGCAGTCGCGGTAATTGTTCAGGCCGGTGGTCTGGATGAGCCCGCGCCCGCGGTAAAACCAGCCGTCTGCTGCCCCGTTATTCCCCATACGTTTGCTGTACACCAGATTGGCGATCGCTCGTTGCCTCTCCAGTGGCAACGATGGTTCACCCTGCCGGCGGCCGAGCGAATTAGCCTGAACCTGCGTCAGCCGCCCGGCGCGGACAAAACTATTCAAGCCGGCCACGCTATAATTGAAGCTCTCAACAAGCTGGGTAAATCCCGTGCTTTCATGCCCTACCTGGGCAATGAACATTGCCTGGTCGATAGCGGAAGTGATGCCAAACTCTTTCATCGCGGCTGTAATATGCGTAAACCAGCGCGCAGCTAACCCGGCGCTGATACCAGCCGCCTTCTGGAATTGTGTTTGATTCATTAGTGCCTCAGTGTATCGACCAGACGCGCCACGTTACCCCGAGCCCACAGTACGGCGGCGCATATCATCACGTTTGCCATTACCACCAGCCAGTGGGACTGTACGTAAAGACCGAAGATAAACTGGAAAGGAATACTCGCGTAAATCAATACCAGTAAGTAAGCAAGAATGGAGATACCAGGACGATGCCTGGCACCGCGACGTTGATAAAACATCAAAGCGCAGACAATAACGGCACATATAACCGCATTGACCAGCGCTGCCGGGTCATTTATTACCACTCGAACCTCCTCCCCTTAATCGGGAAAGTAATCCGAACAGGATGCTCAAGTCCTGGCTGTTAATGAAAGTCAGGACCTTGATGGTGACAGCAGATGCCACCACCGCACCGAGCGCATCAAGCGGACGATCTGTATAGCCTGTCCAGGTAGTAAATTTTGAGCCTAATAATCCTGCAGCCAGAACACCGACAATAAACGACGTCATGAAGTAAGCTATTTGCCTCCCACGTGTCAGGTTTGCGGTCGTTGCCACATAAAACACCGCGCCGCCAAAAGCCCCAAATACCACACCAAAATCGGTATGGGTGATAACGCCATATACGACGGAACCAATTAAACCGCCGCCAAAAATCAGGCCGGTACCAGTTAAAGGATCGGACATTAAGCCCCCTCTTATTGCTGTGAGTCCTCTCATAAGCGAGGGGAATAAAAAAAGCCTGCACGATGGCAAGCCCTGAATTGATTTAGAAATATTCAGCGACGGAACATTGGGATTTGAAAAACCAATAAGCAGGGCTGGTCTACTACCTTTTTTTGGTGTTATGCTTTGCCATCTCGATATAGGTCGACGTTAACCTTGTCTTGCTCATCTTTCGATTTAGATGCGATATTAAAATTAGACATGCTTATGGCTCACATTTCCAGATAGTATTTTGCACCCCACTACCTTTCGGTAAGTTCGGGTTCATATTAGCGCTATGGAGATAAACTGCTTTCGATTTGCCATATTGCTGGCACGCCTTAACAGCTGTGTTATGCAAACTATCCAGTCCGTACCAAGCATCGGACTGAATACTGACCTTTTCACCATCATTATACTGGACTGCTGCGCACCCCGACAGAGCACCTATAATCACAACACCTATAAACAGTCGAATGCTTTTCATTGCGTTCCCCTACGATTACTGAGGCGGATTATAGGGTATGCAGCAAAACCTTTCGAGTGGAATATGAGAGCCAAAACAGCCCTAGAACAAACAGTCATTGGGTTGAGGGATCTACCGCGCACCCTACGAATCTCATCTGAGTATCAGCGCCACAACAATGACGACTAATAGCACCAGATCTAGCAGCAGCCCCGCCAGTCGCCAGGCAACAAGTAACGCGATAGTGAACAACACCCAGAAACACAGCCTGCGCAGCATGGTTATTTACCGTTGGTGCCGAGCACCCGGCTTAGGTTTTTCAACAGGACAGTCGAGGCCGTTTCCAGCATCTCATCACCCGCATCGTTATTGGCGACCACCAGCGTCTTAGTGCAGGGAACCTTCACCTTCGAATCGCTCAGCCAACCGGATTCGGTCACCGCCTTTTTCAGTTCGTACACCGGCTTCCCGTTAGGCAACTTATCGTCTACGTGCCAGCCGTTTATGTCGATCATCGTCAGGCCGCTGCCTTCCTGATTAACCGCCTCCAGAAACTTATTCGACCGGTCCGGCGCTGATACCCAGAGGAAGGCGTCATACTCGCCAGTGGTGACTTTCGCCAGAGAGCGCACACCGCCTTTGGCATAGGTCTCGACTTTGGCGTAATCCTTTTCCAGCCCTTGAAGATATTGCCAGGATGCATACGATCCGCTGGTTGGCTCGCCGACTGCGATTTCCACACCAGCCTTTAAATCCCCTTCATCGCTGACCTTGCCGCCCTTCTTCACCGCGACAAAAACGCATTCATCAGCCAGTTCGCCGATGATGTCCACCTTCTGCGCTTCGTTGCTATGCCGGCTGCGCCAGAACTGGAAAGCATCAGCCTGGGTAAAACCGATCTGGGCGGTACCGCTGGCCACCTTGTCGAGATTGTCCAGAGAGCCTTTGCTGGGGATCACCGTCGAGCTATAGCCATACTCACTTAGTGCGCTGGCGAGATTAACGCCATACACCGCGTTATAGGTCAGGCCCTGTTGGCCAGTAGTGATGACGACATCCGCTGCTACCGCAACATTACTCAGGCACAGCGAAGCGACCGCAATTGCGGCCATGATTAACTTTTTCATGTGACTTTCCTTTACAGGGGTGAGCCAGTGCCCAGAGGTAATCGCCCTCAGAGTAGTCACGCGACCATTCTGTGGCTCACCCCTGTTAAGGCTCTGAGGATGATATGCACCGGCACAGGTGCTTCTATAAAAATCACTCCACGCATAATAATTATATTAATTACTACCACAATTAGTAGTAACTAAAAATAGTTGTTAACAAAGCTTATGAGCTGATGTAGATGTATATTTGCAATTTACACACACAAGGAATTAAAATGAGTAATCTACGCAGTTTTGTTTTCCGGGTTAATGATCAAGCTGATAAGGATTTTAATGATTTATTTTCATATAATCACTTATCTAATAGTTTAATAAAAATATCAGATGGATCAGGCGAAGATTATGGTCCTTACTTCAATCAACATGTAAGGGTCTATGTTTTCATCACCTCTGATGATGGTTCATTCAGAGACATGCAACTAAAAGTACAAACTAAATTTAATACAAAGTTCATTTCCACCCGAATGTATGGTGAGCTTTACGTAGATTCAGTTAAAATTTAAAATCATTAAGGACCAGTAAATTCTGGTCCTTAATGACTATTAAACTAACTGTTAATTAATTTATTCATTTCCAAAACAGTTTGTTCAAATCTCTCCCTCTCTAGCTCAACACCGATGCCTTTCCGACCGAGAATAGCGGCCTGCTTAAGCGTTGAGCCAGAACCAGCAAAGAAATCAGCTACGACCTCCCCTGGCCGACTGCTTGCAGTAATGATCTGCTGGAGCATATCGGCAGGTTTTTCGCATGGGTGCTTTCCTGGGTAGAACTGAACTGGCTTATGCGTCCAGACGTCGGTATATGGCACCGTAACCGATACGCTAAATGGTCGCCGTAGCCGGTAATACTCCTGCTGAAGTTCAGAGTACTTCCGGTTAAGTGATTGCCATGTCGCCACGAGCTGGTGGTGAGGCTTGCCCAGTTCGCTGCGGGAGTATTTTTCCATAGCAATTTTCTGGAACAGCGCCTGCAGCTTCAGATAATCAGCTTCGTTTGGCAGTTGCCACTGACTCAGACCAAACCAGTGGGAAACCATATTCTTCTTACCTGTGGCTTCTGCAATCTGCATTGACGTCACGCCGAGAGATTCCCTGGCATCCCGGAAGTAAGAAATCAGAGGCGCCATGACATGCTGTTTTAACTCATTACACTTTGCGGCATATCCATCGTCTTTCGGCCTGTATGGCCCCTGGTAATGGTCGGCAAAAATGATACGCTCAGTGGCCGGGAAATAAGCGCGTAGGCTCTCCTTATTGCAGCCGTTCCATCGCCCTGATGGCTTAGCCCAGATGATATGGTTGAGCAGGTTAAAACGCTCTCTAACCAGTATTTCAATATCGGATGCTAAACGGTGCCCGCAGAACAGGTACATACTGCCGGAGGGTTTTAATACCCGCCAGAACTCGGACAAACATCTATCCAGCCAACGTAAATAATCCTCGTCCCCTTTCCACTGATTATCCCAGCCGTTCGGCTTTACCTTAAAGTAAGGTGGGTCCGTAACGATTAGGTCGATAGAGTTATCAGGTAGCGATGGAAGATATTGCAGGCAGTCAGCATTCACCAACTCAATACTGGATATTTTTACAGTGTTTTTCATAGATCAGTAAGCGTAACTCTGGTAGGCTCACTATGCTTTTGCGCTAAAGCAGTGGGCCATGGTTCGCTTGTGACCTTCTACATGAGCGAATGGCTGGCCGGGTGCTACAACACCCACCAGCCGCCCATTTTCACAGCAGGAAACCTCCATTACTGGAGGCGCTTGTAACACCCAAACTGGTAATCAGATAGCCCCGCCATCACAAGCTGCGTCAGTATTAACTGGCAACGTTCGCGCGTCAGGTACGTATTCTGTGCAATCTCTCCAGCCGTTGCAGGCTTGTCGCTTAAGGCGTTCAAAACTGCTTTGGCTGTTTCTGTCATATCTTGCTGATTTAGCATGTCTTTTACCCTTTAATTTGGCGTGACACACAGATAACTCTGGTCGAATAATTCAGCAAGCTACAAATTACCGCCACTGCGAGAAATGTGATTCGCAGCCATAAAAAAACCCGCTCGGAGGCGGGTTTGATAACGTTGAACATACAATGCCCATCGTTAAGATTAAATTTACACAAAAACGGCAACTTTGCAAGCATCGTGTCGCTATTTCATGCGAAATTTATCAAATCAGTCGTTTTTGTAACTCGCCGGAGTTGAGCATCAGTAAAACTCTCCTCCACAAAACATTTGGTCACCAGGCTTTCATAGAAAGGTTTCCAGCTATAACGCCAGGTACGCTCCGGCAAGCCAGGTAACTCTGAAAGGATGCCGCGGTATGCGTTGGAGGATTTTGGCCTGCTAAACCCGCGGCCTTCACAACGCTTACATGTCTTGTAGACAGGCACTCCCTGAAGTTCGGATTCTTTGCGGTCAAGTGTCTTCCCCGTCCCGCTGCACTGGCAGCGCTTACTGATTTTCCCGGTGCCATGGCATTTCACACAAAGCACGTGATCGACATCCTGCACCTGCCGCTTAACCTCGAAATCCGAAGGTGACTGCCTGAGGTCTTTTGCCCATTGCGGTAATCTCATTGTGTAGTGGCTTTTCTCGACCATTTTAACTTTCTTCACGAACCCCTTACCTGCGCATTTCGTACAGTCCGTAGTATCAGCAGCTGATGAGGCGTAGTCGTGATATGCGAACCTGGCGATGATCAGCATGCAAAGAGGAAATTTCTTGCCGGCGGCTTTCCTGACTGAGCGGGGAGCATTCTTCTTTGCATATTCGGCCAACCAGTGAATTGATGCCATGCGGTCATTCTCGCTGATGCCAGCCTTACCCAGGAACATGGATAATCCGATCCCCGCTTCGGCCTGCGTCATCCCCAGCGCAGCCATAACGTCAGTTACGGTGAGTTGTTCGCTGGCAGTTGCTCGCCCGCTATCTGAAATATGCATTCCTTTCGGGGCAAAGAATTTTGGTATTGATTCGATATTCATGCTCAGCACTCCATACACTTATTCTTTAAAAATGACGCCAATGCCAAGCGCACGATCAAGAAAACGGATTAGCAGCTCAAGCTGCGAACCATACTTCTCTTCAAATGCGATGAGGTTGGCATGTAGTTCATCGTGATGCGCTCTGCACAGCGGTATCACGAACAGGTCATGGGCTTTGGTTGCTGTTCCTCCCATACCATGCCCTATTATATGGTGTGGATCGTCAGCTGGTTGCCTACAGCAGGCACATTCCTGTGTTTTTACCCACTGGGTGTATTGAGGGCAACTCCAGCGCCGGCGCTTCGGTCGCAACATAAATGCTTCAGGGCAATCCGGATCCACGCCCAACCGGAGAATAGGTTTCCCAGCGCCCTGATCAACCGTCTCCAGATCCCCTGTTATGGCATGGCTTTCCCTCTTATCCAGACGTCTTTTAAGTATGTCGGCCGCGGGTATTGCCGGGATGATGTCGCTGTCCCTGTATACCGAACGGTGCGGCTCTGGAGCTATCCGCAAGGCCTTTTCAGCCATAGCCTCCGTTATCGCATCAGAAATCCCAGACTGAACAGCCCACCAGCACAACTCTGCCAGGGATAATGTCCTTTCCCGGGTGCATCCAAGCGAAAGCAGGACCATATCGATGACCCAGTCGATAACATTACGGCTTGCTATTTCCTTGATCGCCGGATCCGGCTCATCTCGAAGCTTATTGTCGCAATGCCAGCATAATAAAACGGAGCCATGATCTTGCCTTAAGATGACTGTTTCGATGTGGTGATATCCCTCATCATGATTCTGGCATTGTCTGACTGCCAGGCTAAGCCATCGCTCCAGCCCCTCAATACCTCCCGCAGCAGTGATGACACGTGGATCGGTAAAGAAAGGAACAAGGCTGCGATCTACGGATAACGGCTGGCGAGCGTCTGGCACTTTCCCCGTCGGAAAATCGGCCATGTACTCGGGCTGTGGAGTTATTAGAACTCGCCCCTGAGCAAAGAGGCTCATCAGCTCCTTTCCCGGTTTAAAGAGTACTACGCCGAGGCGGGGCACAATCTCTGGTGTTAGTAATCCGCGCAAGATCATCCCCTACTGCGTGACAATGCCGAGCAGTCTCAGAAGCTCGGGAAATTTTGATTCAAAAAAATGTGGCTGAGTCTCCCGGGGATTCGCAGGGCTGGTGATATTTTTCCCGTAAAGGCAGCCTTTGGCTGTTACAGACCAGAATTTTTTTACTCCGTTTAATCCGCTCCGGCTTTGCCGTTCCTTCTGATCCACGATCCCGGCACGCGCCATTAAGTGATATGCCTGGTTTGCAGTTAGCCGTATCCCATGGGTTTTAAGCAGAGCACTAAGCGAGAGTGTTGGACGACTGGATCCATCCATGGCGCCGGCTGGAGCATCAATCGCATAAGCAGGCATTAAATCTGGAAGCCCGGCCGCCTGTTGCAATTTCTGGTAAGCACCAAGTTTGGAAGAATTGGAGAGGTTTAATGTTCGGGATGCTGACTCCAGCAAAATGACACCAGCCTGAATACGATCGGAGGTCAGCGTTGTCATAGTATTTTGCACCGCATCAAACGTTCTGATGACTTTCAGATTGAAGGCGGCGCTAATCCACATAGCATAGGCATACACCAATTCCTTGCAGGCGTATGTCCCAGGGTTGATCCCTCCTCTCACAACATCGACAGGAGCAAACGCCATATCTGGCGTTAGCTCAGCAATCAACTGAGCTGCCATCTCGGACCGAAGCCAGCGGTTAGGATTATGACGTTCTTCTCCACCAGCTGCGCGCTGAAAGTCATTTAAACAAAATCGACCTGCTGAATCCCGGCGAACGAAAATACCTTCTATCGCCAAATGAGAGTGGTTTTTGGGCGCACCATAGCCCATAACGTGGTTAGCCATATTTATCTCCATACACTTTAACGTGACGATCGGGCCTGCACGCCCGGTTCGTTTACACACCTTGAGATTAATGCCTGATTGCATAGTCTTCAACCTACCACTGAACAAACATCCAGCACTTTATTGAATGCCGTTATGGTGATCTCAACTCTCCCTCCCTTTGCATTCTCACCCCACTCGATCGTCATCCTCTTAACCTGGCTGTCATCCTCCCAGATACCGGCGTATGTAAGTGCGTCGAAAAGCGCCTTGTTGTAGTTGTCCAGATCGCGGCGGCGGTAATCAGGCGGATGCAGGACAATGACTACCTCCGCTGGTGAAGCGGAGGGTTTTGGGACTGCTTTCAGCTGTTCGATAATCGCTGCTCTTACAGCATGTTTGAATTTGCGGCCGGCTTCGCTGACCAGCAATTTACCTTTTGCAGTCCCCTTATTTGGGGACCGCCAGTAGGAGTTCACGCTGGGTGGGAAAGGAAGAATAAATTTCATTCATCCTCCAAAATCAACTTGAGCTCAAAGGGAACCTCCCCTCCGCAATAGCAAAGTTGTCCCAGGTCAGACATAAGGCGCCATAGGGTCATTGACGAGTAGCCATTTTCGTCTGTCGCCAACGGTACAAACTCTCCGAATATCCCCGGATAACGTATACGGTTCTCTTCGTGTTGTTTTTCCAAATGATTGAGGGAAACTTCATTAAGTTTCACTTTCACGATGCTGTTGAGGTTAACGACCAGCTCCTTTCGGGAAAACGAAGGAGTGATGCTGATACCGCGGGATACCCCGCGGGTGATTGTGATGGCCCCTTTTCTCTCCAGTGCCTTCAGGTGGCTTGCCGCCGCATTGGGGGACCGGCACCCCAGCATGCCGGTCAGCTCGTAGGTAGTAGGCGGGAAACCATGCTTACGCTGGTAGTCGATCAGGAGGTTCAGAACCTCCTGCTGCCTGAGTGTCAATTTCGTCACGCGGCTCGCTCCTGTTTGTTAACACACATTTCCGGCAGATTGGCCCTAACCAGCGCCTCAGCGAACGGGGGCGGAACGGCATTGCCGCAGCGTGCAACCTGCTTATCCTTCGCATACTTCACCCCGCGGTAATCCCGATCGATGATGTACCACTCCGGGAACCCCTGCGCCCGGTAGAGCTCATGTGGCTGCAGCATGCGCATGCCGATGTCGACAATGCGGTAAACGATGCCCTTAATCGTCACCAGTTCGCTGACGCCAAAAGAATTGAGGAACTCTTTAACTTGATCCGCACGCCGCTCGTCGTAATCATTAGCCGCCAACAGCGCGCTAACCTCTCCCACATGCTGACCTCCAGCGGTGATTGTCGGCATCGGTTCATCGGTACGCTGACCATCACGGCAGGTACCACGCAGTTTTACCAGGTGCGATGTCACAAGAGCGTGATGATCAACGGTAGTAACTGAGTGAGCTGGCTCATCAAGCGCAACGCCCGGACCGGTGTAATTCCCGCCATAGTGTTTCGCCAGGAACGCAGTTGTTACGGCAAACTTATTGCCCCCAGCTGTAACAGTACCCAACGGTTTACCAAGATTGAGAACCCGCGGCGATTGCCCCACCCGTTCGCCATACCCCATCTGAATAAGCGTGGCCATGGCTAACTGAGACTTACCCCCACCACCAGCGGTAATCGTGGCGCTGGGCTCATCTGCCCGGTGGCCGATACTGCCGCCGAACTGGCGCGCGATCACCGGCGCAACTATGCATGCTCGAGATTGCTTAAGGATGGTATGCGCTGGTTTGTTGAGTGGACGCGGTTTCGCCTGGTACTGGCTACCACCATTTCCAGCCATAAACGGTGCCAGAGTAGGTACAGCCAGCGCGTAGCCGTGGGTTTTGGTAATTGTCTGTATCGGCGAATACAACGCCTGTCCACGGAAACAATCATATTTACCGCGCGTCGTGGTGTGGTTGCATTTCACGATGAATGGGTTATCGCTATCAACCACAAATCTCTGGATACCCCGAGCTATACGCTTCAACGTGTTAACTGCAAGAGGCTTTTTGCGGTCAAATATCGATGGTGTAGGAATGGACCAGTCGATGCATTCAGCAGCTGTCCTCCATGCCGCCAGTTTACCTGTCAGCACCGCGGTCGATTTAGGGTCACCATGCGAAGCCTCAGGCCAGACAATGGGTTTATCGTCGCAACGCATCAACATAAAGAATCGCTTGCGGATCGTAGGCGCACCATAATCACTGGCACGAAGTTCGCGATATTCGACCTTATACCCGAGGCCAGCAATCAGCCGTTTAGCTTGTTTGCTAGCCGGCGATATGCCTAGAAATTCGCAACATTCGAACAGCGCCGGGTGATCATCAGGTATTCCAGTGGATAGCATTCCAACAAATGCCCGGAATGTTTCACCCGAACGCTCAGGATCAGGACGCATCTCACAAGAAAGCAGCGGGCCCCACGTTTTAAACTCTTCAACATTTTCAAGAGCCATTACACGGGGGCGAACATCCAGTGCCCAGCGAACGGATACCCAAGCCAGCCCGCGAATCTCACGTTTTACAGGTTTACTGCCTCGCGCCTTTGAATAGTGGGTACAATCTGGACTGAACCATGCAAAACCGACTGCCTTTCCGCCAGTCGCGGCTAAAGGATCAACGTCAAACACGTTCTCACAATAATGAAGCGTGTCAGGGTGATTCGTCCGGTGCATGGCCACAGCATTTTCGTCATGGTTAATGGCAATATCGACACTACGCCCAATAGCCATCTCAATCCCGGTAGAAGCGCCGCCGCCTCCGGCAAAGTTATCAACGATAATTTCACGCATGGCTAACCCCCTGCATGCTGCTGACCAGCCCGCTGGCAATAGTTATGATTTCGGTACTGGGCGTACGCTCAAGCCACAGCTGATTGATGTGTGCTTTCAGTTTGTTTTGCTGAGACTCGTTAAGATGGTGCACGCCTTCGACTCGCTCAAACACCAGGCCTACTTCCAGTGGCCATATCCGGCTTTCGGGTAAGGCCTGTTTAGCAACTGAGAGAGCTTCCCGAACATGAGTGCGGATCAGTCTGCTGTTGAACCAGCTCGTTTTATCCAGACTGCTGACAATATCGATGAACTCAGTTACAGAGCATGTGTCGACAAACTCTGCATACACCGAGTTCATGCGTTCTATGGCTTCTTCACGTGCAGTTGTGGATTCGAGATCAACTCCGTTAAGCCAGCCCACCAGCGCTTGTTTCGCTGTCTGTTTGATGATCAGGGATTGAGCTGTGGCGATCGTTTCTGAGTTAACCGGCGTAAACTCCGGTTTATCCACTGAATCAGCCGCCCAGGTATGACCAAACTTCGACTCGGCAAAGGTGTACTCGGCTTTATCTCCAAAAGCCGCAACCACGCAGGCCCAGGATCGTATGCCGCTTTTTGCGAGGATTTCGTCCTGAAGAAGCGGGATTTCAGTTTCAGCTTGCTCTGTCTGAGGCTGATCCATTACTGGAGCTGTTGCCTGTTTACCCACGGCATACTGGGCAAGGGCCATACTCGCGCGCCCCTTCGCTTCAAGAGCCACACGATCGATATAGCTAAAGCGCTCACCTCGCCATGACTTATCGAATACAACAATCGCCCCGGCAAAGAAGGCGCTGGTCGGCTTCTGCTTATCGTCCGCCGGCTTAAACCAGGTAGGCAGATCGAAACCGATGCGACCGCGGATAAAACATACATGATCCGCATCTTCTGGCCACCACGTCTCACTCGTCGCTGACTTCACCAGAAAGACATAACGACCACCCTTTTCACGCTGAGCGTATGCATAACTCATGATGTGGGTCATGCCTGTGATCGCTTGCTTTTCGTGATACTGAGAACGGCTATACGGCGGATTTCCAAATGCCGCGCCGCCGAGTTCTATCAGTCGCCCCGCCCAGTCCTGCGTCAGGGCATTGTCTTTTGCTGAGTACCACGCAGGGCATTTTGCATTGCTTTCGTCTGCAAAGAGGTCCAAAACCAGCGGGCCATACATAGCGTTAACCCCCCAGAACAACAGATCGGGCGTTCTCCACTGGTCGCCGACCTCCTTGAGATAGTGGGCAGGTGCAGCACGTAATGCATCAAGAGCATCACAGTATTGGCTTCTGGTGATTGGGAGTTCGGCCTCATCCACCAGCATTTCCCCTTCGCTGGTCGTGTTCAGTCGATGCACAGATCACCTCCGCAGTAATTCCCGGCTAACAGACACTCAGTGTGTGATTTCCCCATGCGTGCTTTCCGGAGGCAGGCATTTTTCTGACGAATGTAATACTCAAGAGTTTTCTGGCTGCAGCTTGAGGTACTGAGTTGGTGCCACACAGTAGCGGCCCGGCGATACAGACTGCGCTCTTCGAGTTTTTTAGCGGCTTTTTCCTGTTCCAGGTTGCCTCTGGACTTAAAGTCGTCCTGTAGGTCATCGCAGCAGGATGCATCATTGATGACTCGATAAATAAAACCGCATGAGGTTGCTTTGGTCTCCAGGCGCCCTTCTGTGTACAGGCGATATACGGCACTTTTCACAGAAACAGGTTTGCAGTCAGGAAAGGCGGCAATGATATCGCGCATTTTCTGATCTGGGTTTTTAGCAATGAATTCAAAGGCCATTTGAGTAATGTTCATCCACGAAACCCCTTCGGTATGGTCGTTTGCACTGCACCAATTTGGTTGATATCCCGCGGCTTACTTCTGTCCCAGCATTCCCGTGGTGGTCGCCCTTTGGCATCCCAGCGGATAGCGCTCTGCAGATAGCCTTCGAATTTTTTAGGACCAAAAAGCGTCTCGGGGCGCATATACTGGTATTGCTCGTCGTTGCCATGCCAATGCTCATGCTTAACGTCGATAACGAGTTTCAGATCTGGAACCGTATGCCCCTCACGTAGACGTGCCCGAATGTTTTCGAGGGAAGTTTTTGACTTCTGAAACCGGGAGCCACTGACCTGATTCAGATGCGTCAGAACTTCGATCGCATGGTCAGTGATTACCACTTCAGGATCCGGCTTATCGTCGGGTTCCGCAGGAGCCCGACAAGAAGGTTTTTTAGATGACGGATCTAATGACGGATCTAATGACGGATCGCCTTCAACCATTGAGGGGTCCCCCGGCAATATTTGAGGGGATGCAGACCCATTATTTGAGGCATCAGAATTTGACCCCTCAAATTTTGAACCCTCAATTTCTGAGGCATCAAATTTTGATTGTTCACGCGGGGTTGCGTAGAAGAGTTTTGCTTCAGCTGCTGCACGTTCCAGCATATCGACGTTGAGTTTGTAGACGTTCGAATTATTCTTGCCGCCTACGCGACGCTCCTGCTTCTTCAGCCACCCTTTCGCCTGAAGTTTTTTAATGGCGCTTCGAACAGTGTTCTCGCTCTTTGCCCCGATCTGTCGCTGAATAGTTGTCACAGCAGGCCACGATATTCCTTCGTCGTTGCTGAAGTCAGCCAGGCGGGCCATGACCGCTATTTCAGATATGATCAGGCCTTTGAAAGCACAGGCTTCCCATACCAGACCGTGTAATTTACTGCTCATGGCTGCCCTCTACTTCCCTGAATTTTCGTTGAAACTGATCGAGTGGGCTAAAACACTCGTGCGGATAGCCTTCCCTGAGGTAAATGACACGATTGGTCTCACGTTCCCACCGTATGACTCTGACGGGCTTGCCATAGTGGTCTCTGAACTTTCGGTTAACTTCGCGCATAACGCTTTTACCCTCCGGTTAAAGACCCCCACAATTGCCGTTGCCCGGCTGTGGTTACATGAAACCCATTTACCGCATACCATGCGTTCATACCGAAACAGCGCAGCTCCCGTCACCGGACGCATACGTAGTTGCGGTAACCTGAGATTTACGATTAAATTGCTCATGCGGATTATTTCTCCATACACGTTGATTTATCTGCCACGACGCCCGGAGCTGCACACTCGCGGGCGTCACTCTTTTCTGGCTGACAAAATACACGGAAAAGTAACGTTAAATGCTCCTGCCATTTCGCCATGACCTGGTAACTGTTCTCCTCGATCTGCTCACGTTCGGCCTGGTCAATAACACCGTCAGCAGTGGCTTTGCGTAGATACTGCGAGTGTTTTCCTATCCACTCGATCGACTCCATCAAGCGCTGGTTAATATCGGCATTGTCAACTTCCTCGATATCGGCCAGTGGCACGAATACCCCGTTCGAATGGCGTGCTATCGCATTGGCAATGTGGTTTGATCCACCAGCACGCTGCAGAACCATTGCCCAGCCGAGAGGAAAAATCTGATCACCATCGGCGCGTAAACGGTTAAACAATGCATTTTCAGTAACGCCCAGCCACTCCGCTGCTTCCACGTAACCACCGTCCAAATCAGTGATCGTTTTTTTTATAGAGGCCACCAGCCATGCCGGCTGCTTATCCACTTTCCATTCAGGTTCATTCATTGTTCAATACCTCTGTTGGTGCCGAACCTTCCTTCGGATATTCTTGGTTTTCCACGACTAAGAACCGAAGGAGGTTCAACATGACTTTGCAATCTGCGTACGTTTCAATTAAAAATTCCCTCATGGCGAGTTATGCGAATACCTATCGGGAGGAAGTCGGGTATTGGCTACAGAACCTGATTGCCGCCCGTTCGATTCAACTCACCAGACTTTATGCGGTCACCCGCCAGTACAAAATTGAAAATCCAGAACTCAACCTGAACAGCCGGGAAGCGATCATTCATTTGCTTCATGCCCACTCTGGGGTTGTGTTTTTATCCCTTGAAAATATTCCCGCTTCTCTTGCTCTGAAACTCCTGGGTCCGTGTTTAGCCAGTCAACAGGTAGCGGCCAGCGACGGGTTTCTGAAATCTGAAGAGTCAATGAATCAATGGATTGACGGAAATCGTGAACTGATTGCTGAATCTCACGAAGTAGGCGAAGGTCTTCCTGAGTTGAGTTGGAATGATCTTCCGAACGAATTATTTCCGGGCTTGAAAGGTAAGTAATCTTTACCTGGATGGTTTCCAGCGGCTTTTTCAGTTCATCCGCCAGCAGGCGCAGACTGCTTACGATCTCAAACATGCCATCGGTTTTTACACCGGCTGAATCTGCAACACGGTTCAGCCAGAGTCTTAACTCCTCTGGAGATAAATCACCTGCACTGATGTAAGGTTGCTTCTTCATCGTTTCCTGCGCTGACTTGACACCCACGGCTTATCCCTTATCTCTGTGGTTTCTGTTACACCCCTGAAGCGCTATCGTTCTGATTAGCACCCTCGCCATAGAGCAACCAATGAGGATCGCAATGCAGGGCTGAAGACAATTCGATGATGTAACGGGGCCTCTTTGTAAAACCCGCCTCGATCGCTTGTAATGACTGCTGGGTCATTCCGACCAATTCAGCCAATTGCGCCTGTGAGAGATTCATCTCTTCACGTTTATTCTTTAATCTTTGAGAAATTGATTCCATAACACCTCCACAGTTTTATCTGTATTTTTGAACAGATACTACTGTTTGTCAATCACAGTTTAAACTGTGACCATGAGGCCATGGGAATGGAGGAGCTATGAGCCTTGCAGAACGCGTAAAGCAAAAAAGAATCGAACTTGGTCTTACTCAAGAGCAAGCAGCTGAAAAGGCAGGAATAAGGCAACAATCATGGGCCAGCATTGAGGATGGTAAAACTAAAAAGCCTCGCAACATTGTAGGAATAAGCAAAGCACTTAAGTGTGACCCAACATGGTTGATGAACGGTGGGCCTTTCATGGCTCTTGCCGATGTGAATTCAAGGAAAGTGCCTTTGATCAGTTACGTCCAAGCTGGGGCATTAGCAGAAAAAAACCCTATTGATGCATTTGATGGTAGCTTCGAATACATCATGACAGACATTGATATTTCTGAGTTTACTTTTGCACTAAGGATAGAAGGTGATTCAATGGAGCCTGACTTTAAAGAAGGCGATATTATCATTGTTGATCCAGAGTTAGAGCCAGTTCCGGGCGAGTTTGTTGTTGCTAAAAATGGTGATAATGAAGCTACTTTTAAAAAATACCGTCCTACATTTACTGATATTTCAGGCCGCCAGCAATATGAACTGGTCCCCCTCAATGACGACTACCCCACCATTAATAGCTCTGAACGCCCGTTGAAAATTATCGGCGTAATGGTCGAACATAGAATTTACAGGCGAAAAAGGTAAATCCTTCCTCACATGAACCGGCCAGCGCCGGTTTTTTTACGTCTTTAGTTTCATAAAAAACAATAAATTACAGTTTTTATAGTAAACACCACCACTAAAAACAGTTTTGACTGTTGACGAAATAACAGTTTTATCTGTATTATTAATCCATCGACAGCGAACAGGCAGGACGCCCACGAAGTAGCCGACCGGGGCATACGAAGACCGGGATGATTCGCAGATATGAAAAAAGCGCCCCGTAGGACGCTTAGCTCTTTAACAATCTGGATGACTATTGGTCAGATTTAAACTTGGGTTCTGGTAACAGTGGAGGTGTTGAATCCTCAAATCGCAACCAGTGCTCCCAGATATCATGCACTTGTAATTCATACAGACCAATTTTGCGTGTTGTAACTTCCGAACCAACGATCGTGCCGCCGGCATAATCAACTTTCACTGACGCCGAAGCTCTCTCGATTAAATCAGTCCATGCTTTATTTTCAGCCTCAAAAGCAGTGGTCAGTTCCTGTAGATGCTGAGGGTCATCTTTATTGTCTTGTTTTAAACGATTTTGGGCTGTTACCAGGTACTTGTCCTTAACCCATTCAACCTGAGTCAATTGAGCCCCTAAGCATGCATCCATATCGATAGTTGTCTGTTGAGGCATACCAAAGCAGGCAATTGAAAAGGTTTCAACGCCATCACTTAGACTGCTGCTTGGTTGGTCTGAAGCATCAGAAGCGTTTGACGCCATCGGAAGTATCAATGCCAAAGATAAAAGCATATTCCTTAAAGAAAGTAGTTCCACTTTATTTCAACCAATTAGACCAGAGTCATCCAGATTACCCGAATCCTTGTTGTTGTGGAATAACCAGGATCCACCTCGCCTGATGTGGGTAAAAGCAGGCACGCAACATGAAAGCGCATTCCATCTTCCATCGGTCGTGGGGACTGGTTTGTTACTGAAGGAGTGCGCTTCCAGTTGTGAACGGCAATATTCGCAACCGCTGTATGGCACATGCAGCGTTAGCCGCCAGAGAGTTACCTTTATCCATGCGCTCTCAGGAATTCCGGAAGAATGTGCAAGCTAAGTGTTTCAGGCACGACGTGCGCCCCACCAGCGCGGCGAAAAGGTGTGACGCCCGGGAAGAGTCCGGGACACAACAGATGAGAGCATTGGCGGTGAACGGGCAAACACACAAGCCGTAAGCCGATCCGAACGAATAGCTAATCGTATCAGTGCCCTCCTCGTTGTGACGTGTACAAGCGTACTGCAGCGCCGGTCGACGCAAAGACCCGGAAATCGACTGAGCAACATTAACTGGTTGCCAATACCAAAACAGAGCGACGGGAAGTAAGCAGATTAGCGACCTGGTGTCACAACCCCATCACGTAGCCAGCGTGGTAACCCGTAGTACCTGTAACGAAAGCTGTGTGAAGTTTTGGCGGTGCCAGTTTCCCTTTGTTTCTGGTACCGCCCTTTTTACACAAGACACAAGAGCATCACCGGGCGACGGGCTCATAACCCAATCCACCCGGGCGGCCGTCAACCGCAGATGCTCTTCTGTGTTGTGTATGGAGAAACCGTAGGCGGTGGCAGCCGCCCTAACAAAGAGGTAGTGCTATGAGCAATGATCGCATGACCAATGTTCCAGATTTCCTGGGCGAACTGGATGCTGGCGTGTTCATCAACAAGATCGCCGGGGCGCTCAATACCGCCGCACTGGGCGTTTTGAACAATGGCAGCAAAGGCAAAGTAGTACTGACTTTCGACATCGATCGCATGGGCAATTCGATCGAAGAAAAGCGAGTCATGATCAAACACAAGCTGCAGTACATCACCCCCACCCCTCGCGGGAAAGTTTCCGAAGAAGACACGACAGAAACGCCGATGTTCGTGAACCGCGGCGGCAAGCTGACCATCCTGCAGGAAGACCAGGGCAACCTGTTTACTCTGGGCGGGGAGCCGGATGCAAAGCTACGGACGGCGCCATAGGCCGTGACTGATGCGTTTTTAGTTTAACTACATTTTTCTTTAAGGAAATTTTATGTCTCAACAATTAGATGGCAGTGCAATTAAGCAAGTTCAGGACCTGGTGCTTTCCGGTTACTACATGGAAGATATCCAACGACTGGCATGCCCAACAGCTGTTCTCCCAGCTGGCACGGGTATCGAAAGCCTCGAACGCTTCTCCTCGGAGCGCTTTCGTTTCCGTGGTGCGATGGAAACCACAAGTATCGACGACTTTGTGCGTTATTCCTCAGGCTACGCCAAAGAAGACGAAAAAGCCCGTTGCTTTATTGATGCCGATAACATGCTGGCGCGTTCTATCTTCAACATCGGTACGCTGGATAATCCCGGGCACGCTGATAACGTCGCCTCGATCAAGCTGAAGAAAACAGCCCCATTCCGCGCGCTGCTGTCGATCAACGGGGATCACCTTAACCAGAAGCAAATCGCCGAATGGCTGGAAGACTGGAGTGATTACCTGATTGCATTCGATGCCGACGGTAACACGATGAAAATCGCCCAGGCCGCGCAGGCAGTTCGCCGCGTCACCATCCAGCAAACTAATGCCTCCGATCATGAAGATGGTGATTTCAGTGGCAAAAAGTCGCTGATGCAGAGTATCGAAGCCAGCAGTAAAGACGTGATGCCGGTGGCGTTCGAGTTCAAATGTGTGCCGTATGAAGGACTCGGAGAACGTGCATTCAGCCTGCGCAACAGCCTGCTGAAAAGTAATGATCCGGTATTCGTCCTGCGTATCGTCCAGTTGGAAGCCAAGGAAGAAGCGATCGCCAATGAGTTCCGCGACCTGTTGATCGGTAAGTTCGACGGTAAGCCGGTCGAGGCCTTCATCGGTACTTTCAAAGCCTAAGCCTGATTGCTCAGCCTTAAATCTCCGCTGCTGCGGGGATTTATTGAAGCGTAATCATTTTATTTATCGCCTTCTGGCGAGGGATTTCTACACCCAAATAACAGCGCTGTGCAGGCGTATGGTATGGAGAAAAAATAATGAGCTTTATTCAAACCCTTTCAGGCAAACATTTTAATTATCTCGATATCCAGCAAGACGCGATCGAGATAGAGGATATTGCAACCGCCCTCTCGCATATCTGCCGATTTGCCGGGCACCTGCCAGAGTTCTACAGCGTTGGACAGCACAGCGTTTTATCCAGCCTGCTCGTACCGCAGGAGTTCGCACTTGAGGCACTTCTCCACGATGCTGCCGAGGCTTACCTGCAGGATATTCCGGCTCCGCTTAAGCACCTCTTACCTGACTATTGCGCAATGGAGATTCGGGTTGATTCTGCAATACGTCAGAAATTCGGCCTGCCGGCTGAGCAGCACCCGACCGTTAAATATGCCGACCTGGTGATGTTGGCCAGCGAACGTCGCGACTTTGAGATCGACGACGGCACTGTCTGGCCCATGCTCGAAGGCATTATTCCGACGGATCAATTCGTTATTAATCCGGTTCGCCCAGGCCAGGCCTATGGGATGTTCATGAACCGCTTCCACCAGCTGATGGAGCAGCGCTAATGGAACATATGAAAGTTAAAGAACTGGTCGCTGCAGCTTACGCTGCCGCACCCGATCTTCCACCGGAAAAAGCAGAGTTAATGCGCAATATCGCTTCACGGCTGGATGTAACGTTCATCGCCCTTACCGAAGCAATGGACCAAAACACAGCGCAGGCTGCAGTGCTGGCAGGCCCGAATGGGGTTAAAAACCATGGCTAAAAACTCGATCGACGTGTACGGCGCCAGCGGCAAAACCAACGCCCTTTCGTTCGAACCGGAAAAGCTTCATCTGGTCACCGATAAGACCCACCCTCTCTACGATGAGCGGGTCCAACTTCCTATCGACGAAGGTATGGTTCTGAACATCAAGGAGCTGGGTGTACTGGAGCCGATTATCGTCTGGAAAGACTCTGAAACGGGGCTCACCTGCGTAGTTGTAGGCCGTCAGCGCGTAAAACATACCCTGGAGGCAAATAAGCTTCTTTTGAAAGAGGGCAAATCCCCACTGCTTGTTCCTGGGATCGTTAAGCGCGGATCAGCAAATCAGATGGCTAAATACATGGTCAGCGAAAACGAAATTCGTCGACCTGATACACCGCTTGGCCGGGCTAAAAAAATGTCAGATGCACTCGACCGCGGGCTTGATGAGGACGACATTGCAGTGTTGTTTGGCTGCAGCGTTCAGACCGTTCGTGCAACGCTCTCCCTCCTCGATGCTACACAGGCCGTCCGGGAAGCGGTAGAGGCTGGCACAATTACCGTTACCCAGGCGCGTCAGCTTGGTGCGCTCACACCTGAAGAGCAGAGGGCAAAAGTAGCAGAAATCGAGCGAGCAACAGCTGGTACTAAAGGCCACGAAAAAGCTCGTCGACAACGCCAGATTCTCGGTGAAGCAAAGCCGCGTATCAAATCACGCAAAGAAATCACAAAAGCCCTGGAATCTGCCGAGGGTGAGTATGCAAGCGCACTCCGTTGGGTGCTTGGGGAGGCGTTATGAATATTGATCCTGAGAATTACAGCAAATACACCCTGTGTCGGTTCGCCGCCATTTTTGATGTGATCTGCTGGGTGCTGATTGCCGTAGTAACCGTTGGTATCTGCATGTTTATTGAATGGTGGACAGCATGAGCAAATCACTTAAATCTCGCTGCATTCGGCGCTGGAAAGTTGAATTTAAACGCCGCTGCGACTCAAAATTTAGCATGGTCTGGCGCAAGCGCGACCTGCGCGGTTATATCCGCAGCTGCGCTCTCACAACAGCAGACTGCATGGTTGAGCAAATGGCATCACGAAACGCCAAAGTTGAATTTGACGGCGTCGCGAACGGCTGGTCGCCAGCATTCGCAGCCTGGTACAGCGAACGTCACAACCAATACCATAAAGAGACGCTTGATTACCTAAACCACCACGCAACTACTGATGAAATCGACGAAGAGATCGAGAACGAATTGGAGTGTTGGAATGACTAAGCTAACTCACGTTCTTAACGCCTTCCGCGCCGCCATGCTCGCAGCCGCCCCGCAGGAGGGGAAAGGTGAATAAGGTCGAATTGCTTGAGAAGGTATCGGCACTCGCTACTGAATGCCACGCGCTGGCCTGCGAGCTTGATATTGGTGATGAGCGAACCGAAATGTTCGAAATCTACAGCGTGCTGCACAACCTTGGTCGCCGCGGGTACGCCTGCCAGGTAGGGCGGAGAATGAATCCACTGCTCGCATCCTGCGATGACGACGAGGATGAGGATGACGACTGATGCCAAGTAAATTAAAGCGCCGGCGATGGAGGCGTATACGGGATGATTTAGCTTGGTATAAGGAGGAGGCAAAGGATCTTCATTGCCGTCTTATGGAATTAACCGATGAAGTTGCAAACCTTCGCAAACAGATTCTCCCAGCATCTAAGACGGTGATTGCCAAACTGAAGATTTACGAAACAGATAAGGATGATCGAGACCACCAGCTATGCAGAAGATGTAATGACGGGATCCGTAGTGGTTGCTCGTCATGTGCTTATAACGTTCGATAACCGGGTGCAGCCGGTATATGGAGAAGAAATGTCACGTATGGTCTCTTTACTCGAATGGGCGAAAGATGAATTCGGTAGTGAAGCCCCTAGCGAGCGAGTATTAAAAAAATACGCTAAAGGTCAGATGATAGCGCCACCACCGATGAGAGTCGGACGGCGCTGGATGGTTGACAAAGAAGCTCGTTTTATAGGTGTAGTTGCTGAACCTCAACTTCCAATACATGTTAACCCAAAACTGAGACGGATAATTAGCGATGGCAGCTAGACCGCGTACCCATAAAATCACTATTCCAAACCTATATTGCAAACTTGATAAACGTACCGGAAAGGTTTACTGGCAATACAAACACCCTATCTCTGGTCGTTTTCATAGCCTAGGCACGGACGAAGCTGAAGCAAAGCAGGTGGCAAGTGAAGCAAATACGATTATTGCAGAGCAGCGCACCAGGCAGATCCTTGGTATTAACGAGCGTCTGGCACGCATGAAAGGAAACCGCACGGATATTACAGTTTCTTCATGGCTCGACAAATATGAATTGGTGCAGGAGGAAAGATTGAAACACAACGAACTGCGCCCAAACTCTTTTCGACAGAAAGCTAAACCAATCCGTCTTTTTCGTGAACATTGTGGTATGCAATATCTTAAGGATATAACAGCACTTGATATTTCCGAAATAACAGATGCTGTTAAGGCAGAGGGTCATAACAGGATGGCTCAAGTTGTACGCATGGTACTAATAGATGTTTTTAAAGAGGCTCAACATGCTGGTCACGTTCCACCAGGATACAACCCTGCCCAAGCAACGAAACAGCCACGAAATAAGATAAGCAGACAAAGGCTATCTCTGGAGGAATGGGAGGCTATTTATACATCTGCCGAACAACAACAACCTTATTTGCAATGTGGAATGTTGCTTGCCATTGTAACAGGGCAACGCCTTGGAGATATTTGCAATATGAAGTTTTCGGATGTATGGGATGATATGCTGCATATTGAGCAGGAGAAAACAGGAACTCGTTTAGCCATTCCCCTTTCTCTCAGAAATGAAGCGTTAAATATTACTCTGAGTGATGTTATTTCAAAATGTAGAGATGCTGTGGTGAGTAAATACCTTGTTCATTTTCGCCATAGCACCTCACAGGCTAGTCGTGGTGACCAAGTGTCAGCCAAAACACTTACTTCAACGTTCAAGAAAGCACGGGATAAAAGCGGTCTTACCTGGGAAGAGGGAACAGCACCGACTTTCCATGAACAGAGATCTCTTTCCGAGCGCTTGTATCGTGAGCAAGGGATAGACACCCAGAAACTATTGGGCCACAAAACAATGAAAATGACTGACAGATACAATGATGATCGCGGTAAAGAGTGGATCGTTGTTGGTAAAAAAACAGTATGATCTTCAATCAGTTTTGGGGAAGAATTTTGGGGAAGTTTTGGGGAAGCCTCCGCACACTCCAAAAAAAGCGGGAGCCCATCGGCTCCCGCTTTTACTTAATCCACCAACGGGATTACATGTTCGCGATAATCGCGTCGCCAAACTCGCTACATTTCAGCAGTTTAGCGCCTTCCATCAGACGTTCGAAGTCATAGGTCACGGTCTTGGCGGCGATAGCGCCTTCCATGCCTTTGACGATCAGGTCTGCGGCTTCGAACCACTGCATATGGCGCAGCAGTAGTTCTCTGCATTGCCCTTAATCCTTTGATTTTTTAAAAAAATATGTTTCTGAACACTTGTCTAGAACCATTTTTATGTTAATTCTAACATGCTGATTACATGATAAATTATCCGAGTTTTGATAACCTATTTTCTCTCAATCAGTACTCTTTTGTTTGAACCTGCTTGTTCAAATCACGCACTTGTTTTGTTAACTCCTGCACCGTAAGAACAAGATCCGCTATGATGGCCGTATGGTCTACGTTAAGGATATTGATCTTCTCGCCATCAATTTCTACATCGCCGCTTTGAAAGGTGTAAATCGGGTCAACTTTTTCAGCTTGTTGAGCAATAAATCCACGCCTACGGCGTGTTTCGCCTTTCATGTTGAACTCACATATCCCCAGCGCGTTAATACGCCTGGAGGCCCCTTCCTGGGATTCCGTAAAATCCTTTTTCAGCCGCACGTCTGAGCCAGTGGTCATAACATCGCCTTTAGGGGTGGAGATTGTCCCTCCGGTGTAAAATAGCCAGGCATCTTTTCGGCCGAAACCGTCCATATACAGTACCACCCGGTGGTTGTACCCAACGTATTCTTCAAGGTAGAAACCACCCCACGCTCCAGCCGTATCGCCGTTTCCTCCACGCCCTGACATGCGGGACCGGACTTTGCCACCGGAAATCAACGCGCCAATGGCAGGGGAACCGAAGTCGGTCTGCTGGGACACACAGTCATAGCGACACTGCATCCAGCTGCCGATGTCGGCCGCTTGCCCCACCCGCAGGTCTCTGTCTACCCGTAGATGGCTTCCCTGAACACTAAGTTGATCTGCGGCTGTAGTGATAAGGCGTGCGGTGTAGTCGTTAGCACTTTTGTTATGATGAAAGTCAATGTATGGCGTGTTCATCGACAGCTCAATCGCCTGGGTATACAGCAACCCCTTCGTCGTGTTGTCGATGTCGCCGCCGGCAATCAGCGCGCCAGGTAGTGTCGTTCGGTTGTTGGCATCAATAACGAGGATGTCATCAAAGGTGTCTGCCGGTGATACAGTGGTCGCTCTTGAACGCTGAACCCTAAACGGTGTTCCCGAGCCAACGGCAATTGTCCCGCCTTGCCCCTGTTTTTTGAGCAGAGCCAGATCTGAGTTCTTACCGAGTATAAAACCGGCATTATCGCTGGTTATAACCTGCGAGCCGTCGAGTTTGTTTCCTCCGGTGAGTTTTGCCAGCGCGTTAAGATCCGAGGCCTTCGCCATCCCGGCTATCGCCGGCACGGTCACCTGCTTTCCTGTGATCGGGTCAGTCAGGGTGATATTGCCGCTGCCGGTCAGGGCCATCGACCAGCCCTCCACTACACTACGCCAGAATGCAAACGCGCTGGCCAGCTGGTTAGCAAACGACGAGGTGCTGGCGGTTTCAGCGGTAATAATGCCGTAACTGGCACCGGAAAATGCGGTGGTGATATTCCGGGTCAGCGTCAGTTGCGTGTCGCTGTCCACGGATTTGATCGCATACAGGTCAGCACTACCGCTGCGGTAGACCACTAGAATCGACCCGGGCAGTATCCCCAGCGCCTCCTGTGACCATTTTGTTGTCGCACCTGTCACCCGTGCCTGCGACGCGGCACCCGTGACGGTACCGACTTCATACATCGCCATAATAAAGTTCCTCCTGGATGGTTTTCCCTGGAAAAAGAAAAGGCCCCTTGCGGGGCCATATATTGTTATCAGGTTGATGAACCGCGAATTACGTTGTTATTGCGCGCGGCGAAGGCGTCGAATCTTGAGAGGATGGTTAATACCATCTGTCCGTTACGGTCCAGGTAACAGCCATATCGCAGAACAGCGTCGCCAGTACCGGCAGGGACGACAAATGACATGTTGTCTACGTTCATTGACTCTTGCGCCGTTAACAGGCGTGTTGCTCCACCTGTTTCATACATAAGCTCAATGCCTAGCTCCATACTGCCGCCACCAGACGTAGCGCCTGTGCCACGAAGAAGCATTGCATACGACAGATAGCCAGGATTCAGTCCGCCGTCAGCCCCTGGCGCGTAGGACATCCCCGCTCTGAGTTTCGCGCCGCCGTCGATAGTGATGCTATCCGTCTGGAGGAGTCCACCGCGAATATTGATCACCTGGTCGAAATTCTGCCGCCGGAACCGGGCCAGCTCAAACCACTGCCATGTAGCCTTCGGCACCTTGCGCGTGCGGTGCTGAGCGATGTTGATCGCAAATGACCCGATGTCGCCCTCGATGTGGTTCGCATATACCGTACCCTGGAACCAGCCGTCAGTCGCATAAACCGCACCGCGAACGATCACGTTGTTGAACTGCGAAGAGCCATCCTTAGCGATACGCCAGCCGCGTGACCCGTCAACAAAGTCATTCGAGCGGATCTCGTTGCCGATCTTCGCGTTCGTGATGGAACCGTCCGCGATTTTGGTTGAGGTCAGGGAACTGTTTTTGATACGTGCCGTATCGATATACAGTTCATTGCCTTCGGCAACCATCACCGGAACAGCCGTCGCATTATTACGGTTAAACAGCGAGAAGCGGTCGGCATAAAGGATAATGTCGCTCGTTTCACCATTGCTGCCCAGCGTAATCCCCGCGCCAACCTTCTTCCCGTTAACCGTCTCAACCTTCATCGACCACAGAGAACTCACCGTACCATTCACAGCCGCCACGGTTTTGGCGGTATTCTGAACGGAAGCACTGAGATCCCCGACACTGGATGTCAGGGTCGTCTGCTGCGTTGCCAGGGCCTCCAGTGCCGTTGCATGCGTCTGCTGGGTACTGGTGATACTGGCCACCGATTTAATCGTGTTGTCCAGCGTCGTCTGGTTTTTGATGTTGGCGGCCGCCTGCGCGTCAATCTGCGACTGAAGCGAGGTATTCAGACTGGCCTGTGTGTTCTGGCTGTCGCTCAGCGTCTTCGCCATGTTATCGACGCGGGAGTTGGCATTATCCACTTTCGTGGCCAGTGCCGCCTGCTGCTGCGCCTGGGCGGTGATTTTCCCTTCGGCATCCGTTACGCGAGCCGTCAGACCGCTTACTGCACTCGCCGTCGCGTCAGAGGCATCCTGTGCCGCTTTCGCATCGGTAACATCCGTGATAACCAGATCGTCGATATACAGCGAATAACCGGGGGTGCCGCTGCCGGAGGCGCCACGGGTGGAGATCCAGACCACCGCGCGTGTTCTACCCCCCCCGTTGTTACTGGCAATACCCGTAAATTTCACCCACTTATCACGCGCACCAAGAGCGGCTTCGCTGACAGTGACCGCCGACTGCCAGGAGTTTTGACCGGCAGCATTCAGTGAGTTGATACCGACCAGCGTTGTCCACCCGGAGGAGGGTTTCTGATCCGCCGGCATCATGGCCCAGAACTCAAACCGGAACTTCGCATCCTCACGGACTGACTGCCAGCTCCCAAGCTGTTTATCGCTGTTGCCGTTATTGTTCGCTCCCCGGCTCACCTGCAGGCTCTTATTGCCGGTGAATTTCTGCGACTCCACCACAACGGCGGTGCCGCCCCCGCCCAGCACATGACCATCTCCGTAGCTTTCGAACGTACCGTCAACCCACGGATTAGCTCCCTGAGTGCGGATGGTATTGATGGTGCTGGTCAGCGACGTGATGCTCTGCGACTGGCTGGTGATGGTGTTTTCCACCTGGCTTACGCGACCGGTCAGTGAACTCACCGCGGACGTGTCGGCCTTTTTACTCACCGTATCGTTTGTCGACCTGAGGCTGTTCTCCAGCGCCGTTACCGAGGAACTCAGGGAGTCAATATTACCCCCCTGGGCCTTCACTGTGTTCTGGAGCGTGGTAATTGCCGACGCGTTCGCATCAGCCTTCATCATCACACCGCCGGCGGCGCCCAGTCCCATCATTACCCCGTTCACAAACTCGACTGAGGTCGAAATGTGGGCAGTGGCGTCACCACCGGTTGGCGCACGCAGTTCCAGACCATCGCCCGGCCTCATGCCTTTGCGGCCAAGGAGAATATAGGCACCACGATACGGCAGGGAGTTGACGACTTCGGATGTACCACCAAGAGATTCCAGAGCAGACAATATCTTACCTCGGTTGCCAGATGGCTCATCGAATGTCAGGACGCAAACGTAAGTGCCACTGGCCAACGCCTCGATATCAGCCGACATCGTGGCACCATTATTCGCGCTGCCAAAGACATCGTATGTTTTGGATGTCGCAATCACCGTTGATCCGTTGCTGTGTTTTGCAAAAGTGACCAGTGCCCAGCTGCGACCAGGGGTAAACAGGTTTTTGCCGCTTTCATCAAAAACCCCAGGAGTTACGCTGTTGCCATTCCCCCGTGCAGTGACAGTAAACACAGTGCGACGGTTCATCGAGGCCTGCAGGCTGGTAATGCTACTGTTCGCCGCAGTTAAATCGCCCCCCTGAGATGTCACCGTGTTCCGGAGATCCTGCAATGCAGAAGCATCAGCCTTCCTGGCAATGTTGTTCTGAGCTGTCGACAGCCCGTTTTCCAGCGATGTGGTGCGATTACCGATAGAGCTTATGGAAGTGCCCTGCTGATTCACTGTCGTTGTCAACAAGTCCACAGCCGACGCGCTGGCGCTATCAGCCGGAGAGTCGTTCCAGTCGGAAACAACGTTACCTACCTCAAACTTCGGACTGTTGATGTACACCGTCTGGTCTTTGGAGGTATTACTCTCGATACGGCACAGAATCAGGCGCTTGGTACCCGTGGTAGGTGTCTGTTTCCACTTAACCCAATAGCGAACCCATGAAGTGGTCAGCGTGAAGTACGCACGGCCATCGGTGTTATTACCTTTCGCACCCTGGCTGGTCTCGATAGACGTTGTGGTGTTCGGATTGTAGAAGAACGCCGTCATCGTCTGGCCGGCAACACCACCTTTCGCATAGAAGCTGTAAACGTACTCACCTGCATCGACAGGCGACTCAAGCGTGATTTCCCGCAGATCCTTGTAACCGGAGCCGGCTTTTACCGTTGCACCAATTACCGCGTTACCACGATACGTCTCGCTGGTAACGTTCGACCAGCCGGTCATATCGCCGGAGTTCTTGATCAGGTTTGTTCCACCGACAGAAATAGAATCAACCTTGTTGTTCAGATTCGTGACAGACGAACTCGTTGAGTTAATGTCTTTTTCGGTCTGGGTAACACGGTTGGTCAGTGCCGTCAGAGCATTAGCGTCTGCTTTATTGCTGACGTTGTTATTAGTCGTCGCCAGGTCATTTGTCAGTTTAGTGATGCTGTTACCCTGACTGGTGATCTGGTCGCCCTGTTGGGATACGGTCGAGTTCAGTGTCGAAATCGCATTAGCGTTAGCATCTGCTGTACTTTGCGCATTGTAGGCATCAGTCACTTCGGTAATGACCAGGTCATCAATGAGGAATGAGTTACCCGCCTTAACGCTGCTAACGTTAGGAATAGAAATCCTAACCATTGCCTGCTTAATACCGCTCTTCGTTGATTTCAGGTAACCAGAAACCTTCGTCCATTGAGTTGAAGAGAGATCCTTTGCCGCTTTGGTAACTGCCGGCCACTGCCAGGAGTTGTCCTGATACTGGAGCGATAAGCCGACGGAAATCTGCACGTTCTCGGCCATAGCGGTACTCTTGGCATCCAGCTTAACCCAGCATTCCATATAGAAGACTGCGTTATCGCGAACCTGGAATCCGCTGAAAATGTGGGTATCAGTGTTGTCAGTTGCATTGGCATTGTAGTCATTCGGACGCGTCACACGAATGCATTTATTGCCGCCATGCGAGTCGTCAGTGGTCACGATGGCACGGTTATTCGCCAGATTGTGGCCAACCGCGTAGCTTTCAAAAGTGCCATCAGGAAGCAGATTAGCGCCGCGTTTGGATTGCTGGCTCAGAGAGCTGCTGAGCGACGTAATGTTGCTGTTCGCCGCCGTCAGACCGGACTCCGTCTTCTCCACTCGTCCGGTTAGCGAGTTCATCGCCGTCTGATCCGCTTTGCTGGCCACGTTCGCGTCTGTCTGCGTCAGCGCATTCCGGAGTTGGGTGATGCTCTGCGAATTGCTGACCACCTCGTTGCCAATCTGGCTGACATTCGAGCTGAGTACGCCGGCTGCGTTTGCCAGCGCGGAAAACCCGAGACCGGAGTACATCTCAGCAACCTTGTCTGACAGCTTCAGGCCCAGGTTGATATACGCCTGGCCGGTCCACTGATTCACCAGAAACTCAACGGTGTTCCAGCCGGCTTTCAGTTCAAAACTGACGGTATTCCAGCTGGCGTTACCCCAGGCGACCTGAACCCCATTCACAAATATGGCGCCGGTATCATCAAAAACCCTGGCGCCGGGCGCCAGTGTGATGGTGGTATCTGCGGCCACTTTCACCTGGCAGGAATACAGCGCGATCAGATAGCTGCCGGCGGACGTAAAGTCCAGTTTGGCCGCGTCGGCCTCCTCATCCACGACCACGGGCGCCACGGCGCGAATATCGCTGAATGACGGGACTGTCCCGGCGTTAGCCAGCTGCACAGGATAGATCCGACGGGACCAGCTATTCGGCTGGCCATTGACCAGCTGATTCGACAGACTGGTGATGCTGTCAGTATTGCTGCGAATATTCTGGCCGTTTTGCTCTACCTGCTGTGTTAACGCGGTGACCGCGCTCGCCTCCGCTTTCTTCGCCAGCGCGGCATTTGTCGTGTTCAGGCTGTTCTGCAGGCTGGTCAGAGCCCCACTTTGCGTGGTCAAATCCCTGCCATGCTGTTCAACGGTGTTCTGCAGGCTCTGCAGCGCCGTTGCATCAGCCTTCTTCGCCACATTGCTGTTAGTCGTATTCAGGCTGTTCTGCAGGCTGGTCAGGCTGTCTCCCTGCGATTTCAGGCTGCCTTCGGTAGCCGTCACGCGGGTCGTCAGATTCGTCAGCGCGCTGGCATCGGCCTTGCCGCTGATATCCTTACCCAGTTGCGTCACATCCGACTGCAGTTTCGTGATCGCGCTGCCCTGAGACGTAATATTCTTCCCGTTCTGCGTGACTGACGCGGACAAACTGGAAAGCGCCTGCGCATTCGCATCGGCGGCATCGAGCGCCGCTTTCGCATCGGTCACGTCAGTGATGATCAGATCATCAATCAGGAAGGCGTCACCCAGGCGAACTTTTGGTGTATTCGGGATGGAGATCCTCACCATTGCCTGTTTCAGCGCGGTTCGGTTGTTGGTCAGATAGCCACTGACTTTTGTCCAGTTGTCCACCGACAACTCGGAGACTTTCACGTTCAGGCCAGGCCACGACCAGCCATTGGCAGAATCCTGGAAGGAAAATCCGAGCACCATATAAACGGTCGGATCGGCGGTCGAGCCAGCCGGCAACTTAACCCACGCCTCCACGTAATAGACCGCGTTATCGCGAACCTGCATGCCCGAAAAGATATGGGTATCGTTATTATCCGTCGCGTTCGGGTTGTACTCCGTACTGCGCGTAACACGCAGGCTTTTGGTCCCGCTGTGCGCAGCTTCACTGGTGATAACAGCGCGGGCATTACTGAGAACATCGCCGACGGCATAGGATTCAAAACTGCCGTCCGGCAGTACATTGGCTCCCCGTGTTGCCTGTTGCTTCAGCGATGTATTCAGCCTGGTCAGGCTGTCGGCCTGGCTACGGATATCCTTTTCAGTCTGGGTAACCCGGTTGGTCAGTGAACTGACCGCCGACGCATCAGCCTTCTTCGCCACATCGCCTTTGACCCCTTCCAGCGCGTTATTCAGCGCCGTGATGGATTGCCCCTGTGATGTCAGGGTGTTCCCCTGGTTCGTCACCGTCCCTGTCAGAGACGAAACAGCATCGCTGGTCGCCTTGATGTTGGTTTCATCGGTGATATCAAAAACCCGGACGGAATCGAGCCAGATTTCACCGTTTGTCGGATGAGAATAAAGTTTGAAGTTCTGCCCGTCCGCGCCGGCAGCCGTCAATCCGGTTTCCCAGGTGATGGTTTGCCAGTCAGTGGTCAGCGTGACCGTTTTATCCTCATACGTACTGTCCGTCTGGCCGATTTTGTTCTGGCGACGGATCAGCAGACTCATCGCGCCGGAAACACCTTTGGCCTTCACCACCACGCGGTACTTGCGCTGGCCATTCAGCGGCACCGGCTTGTTGTTGTTGGAGAAGATCCCCGGACTGGTGTTAGTCGTCCGGTTCAGCCGGACCCCCGCTTTCCCGTCCCCGAAATCGCCAAAAGTCACACCGGCTGGATACTGAATATCCCAGGCAGTGCTGCCCTGCAGAAAATCAAAGTTCGGGATCAGGTTGTCGCCGGCGTTGCGGGTGGCCGTCAGCACATTCGCCAGATTTGTCAGCTGCTGGCTCTGTGTGGTCAGTTTCCCTTCCGCCTCTGTCACCCGGTTATCGACCGAAGTCAGTGCCGTTGCATCGGCCTTCTTCGACACATTGCTGTTGGTCGTGTTCAGGCTGTTCTGCAGGTTCGTCAGCTGCTGGCTTTGCGAGGTGATAGCCCCTTCCGCTGTGCTGACCCGGCTCGTCAGTCCGGTAACGGCGCCGGCGGTGGCATCGATGTCCACCCGGTCGGTAACGTCAGTGACGTAAAAATCATCGAAGTAGCGGCTGCCACTAATCAGATAGTTGCTCAGCGTCACCGGCAGGCTGGCTGTCTCCGTCGCTTTCCAGCGACCGGAAACCAGGGTCCAGTTTGTCCCCACCGTGCCGCTGTTGTACGGACGCTCAAAGACCGGCTGGCCGGCAGAGTTACCGATCCGCAACTTGTTGTTCCCCGCGCCATTATCCGTCGTCGCTCCGGGTTCCTTGACCCACACCCCGATTTCATAGGTTCGCCCCTGAACAAACGGGATGTATTGCCCCGGAGACACGCTCCCCGGATCAACCTTCAGCGCCCGCGTCCCGCTGTGAGGAGCGGAAACCTCCACCACACTGGTCGCGGTTGACCGCCCGGTATAACCATCCAGCCCGCGTTCAAATGAGGGATTCACGACCAGGTTACCCGGTATCTGACCGCTGGCATCGATATCTGCCGCAACTTGCGAGAGACTGTTCGACAGATTCGTCAGCGAATTGCTCTGGCTCTCCAGCGTTTTACCCTGCTGCGTCACTTTCGTGTCGAGCGTGGCCAGCGCAGTCGCATCGGCTTTCTGTGCCAGCGCTTTATCGGTATTCGCCAGATTTCCGGTCAGTTTCGTGATGGCGCTGTTCGCAGCAGTCAGATCGTTGCCCAGCTGTGTGACGGTATTGGTCAAATCCTGCACCGCTGTCGCATCAGCCTTTTTGGCCACTGCGGCATTGGTGGTGGCCAGCCCGTTTTCCAGCTGGGTTGTCCGGTTGCCGGTCGAGGTCAGCAGATTACCCTGTTGCGTCACGGTGGTGGTCAGCGAGTCAACCGCCGCCGCCGTGGCATCCGCAGTATCCTGAACCTTTTGCGCCGCTGTCACATTTCGCATATGCCAGTCCGTAACGAACCATACGGTGCCATACGGGCTGTTCTGCGAGATCTGCAGGAACGGGCGGATATAACCCCTGTCTACCATCGCCTGCGTGACCTTGAAGCGCCAGGTGGTTCTCTGCCAGGTCGCGGAAGGTGATTTTCCGCCCCCCGCCATGAGTGGCGCACCGGTGCTCGTATCTGGCCGAACGGCGGTGCCAACATACAGATTAAAATTCGCCGTGCCGGCGCCGCAGGCAACCAGTGCGCTGATCTCAATCACATCGTTAAGCGTGGCCGGGAACGCGGCAAAGTTAGGATGGTGATCCCGGCTGGCAATTCTGGCCGCATAACCATACGGGCAGCCAGGAGGGACCTCCTCAGCCGTCGTGGATACGACGCTAAACCCCATCTGGTCGTAAGCCGGGTCAAATGTCGGGTTGGGAATTAAATCTCCGCCTGATGCGTTTCCGGCCCGTACAGCGGATTTCAGCGAGGTAATGTTGGCGTTAGCAGCCGTCAGCCCGGATTCCGTCTTCTCCACTCGTCCGGTTAGCGAGTTCATCGCCGTCTGATCCGCTTTGCTGGCCACGTTCGCGTCTGTCTGCGTCAGCGCATTCCGGAGTTGGGTGATGCTCTGCGAATTGCTGACCACCTCGTTGCCAATCTGGCTGACATTCGAGCTGAGTACGCCGGCTGCGTTTGCCAGCGCGGAAAACCCGAGACCGGAGTACATCTCAGCAACCTTGTCTGACAGCTTCAGGCCCAGGTTGATATACGCCTGGCCGGTCCACTGATTCACCAGAAACTCAACGGTGTTCCAGCCGGCTTTCAGTTCAAAACTGACGGTATTCCAGCTGGCGTTACCCCAGGCGACCTGAACCCCATTCACAAATATGGCGCCGGTATCATCAAAAACCCTGGCGCCGGGCGCCAGTGTGATGGTGGTATCTGCGGCCACTTTCACCTGGCAGGAATACAGCGCGATCAGATAGCTGCCGGCGGACGTAAAGTCCAGTTTGGCCGCGTCGGCCACCTCATCCACGACCGTTGGTGCCACAGCGCGAACATCGCTGAATGACGGGACTGTCCCGGCGTTAGCCAGCTGCACCGGATAGAGTCGACGGGACCAGCGATTCGGCTGGCCATTGACCAGTTGATTCGACAGGCTGGTGATGCTGTCAGTATTGCTGCGAATATCCCGTCCGTTTTGCTCTACCTGCTGCGTTAAGGCAGTGACCGCAGCCGCTTCGGCTTTCTTCGCCAGCGCGGCATTTGTCGTGCCCAAATCGCTCGTCAGTTTCGTGATGGACTGACCCTGGCTGGTTATCCTGTCGCCCTGCTGGGTAACAACAGACTGCAGCCCGCTCAGTGCCTCATTCGTACCAGCCAGGCCCGTTTCCGTCTGGCCAACCCGGTTAGTGAGCGATGTTAACGCGGCGCCCTGAGATGTCAGCGTGGCGCCCTGTTGCTCAACTTTCTGCGTCAGGGACGTCAGCGCGGCCGCATCGGCTTTTTTCCCGAGGCTGATTTCCAGGCCACCGATACGGCTCGCCTGCGCGCTCTGCTCTGTCGTCAGAGAACTCAGTTCACCAGAAACAGCAGCTTTGTTGTCGTTAAACTGCGTCTGCAGGGACTCTCTGGCCTTAACTTCCGCCGAGATGGCGGTAACGCGCGCGGTTTTTTCCTGGTACAGCAGCCCGGAGGTGACTTTCTCCAGATCGCTCCCATCATAGGAGCCACGCATCTGCGCCGCCAGCGTGCTGCGTGCCTGTGCTTCGGCGGTCAGCGCGTTACTCAGCGTACTGCGCACATCCTGCAGAGCCGCCGTACTGGCGCCGGGTGCTGGCCGGCCAACGGCGATCCAGTCGAATTCGATAAAGTTGCTGGCATCCTGCTGGTTCGTCAGGTCCAGGCGAATACGATCAATGTTCCCTGTCCACGGAATATCACGCACCGTCAGGGTTGCCACCCCATCGGCATATTCCGGCTCAGCAACAATGTATCGCTTCGTGTTATTGAAGTTTTCGCCGGCAGACACCCAGCGGATCTCACCCGCCCAGACGGGTTTGCCGGTTTTACGAAAGCGCAGCATGATGAAACGGTACGCCGCACCATCGACAGCCAGCCCACCAGGAGAGGTAATGTACGGATCGGTGGCGCTGTCCGCCGGGCGTAACCAGCCATCCTGTGACACACCCGGTACGCCGGCGCTGCCGGTCCAGCCCTCGGTCGTCTGATTGTTGAAATGCCAGATAACCTGCGAATCGAACTGGATATTAGCGCCGGCAGCGAGGCTGGACATTTCCCGCGCCAGATTTTCATCGGCGGTCTTCATCACCTGAGTCAGGCTCTCGATACTCGCCTCAATCCCCTGCGTTGCCGCCAGCAGTTCATCAGCGGCCTGTGACGCCTTCGCGTTAACATCGGCGATACGATCCGCGGTCTCCTGCTTCACCGCATTGGTCAGCGTGGTGTTGACCTGAGACAGCGACTGCTTCAGGCCATTTTCGGCAGTCTTTATCTGCGCATTCAATGCGGCATCGCCGTCGGCCAGCGTTTTGCTGACCCTGGCAATCTCCAGGTCGATGGTGGCGTTGATTTCTGCAGCCGTATCAGTGACTGACTGTCTGACCTGGGTGATGCTGTCGGTCAGCGACTTGTTCACAGTTGCGATCTGCTTGTTCGCATCTGCGACGGCGGATTTTGCCTCCTGAACGCCTTTGTTTGCCTGAGCCAGACCAGAATCGAGAGCTTCATTGACCGAGGTGATCTCATCCGTGATAGTTTTATTCACGGCGGAGATCTTCTCGTCAACATCAGCAGTGATGTTTTTCGCCGATGCATCAATATCCTGGCTGACCTGCTTCGCCTGGTCTTCAGCTTCCTTACGCAGAGCTTCAGCGGTTTGCTCCAGTTCCTGCTGCGTATTGCGGATACCTTCCTGCGTTTCGCTAATGGTGCGCTGCGTTTCCTCCCAGGCAGCCGTATCCTTGATCGCATCAGTCAGGTTTTCGTAGTAGTCATCAAAGTTATCGCTGGCCATCCCCTGGACCCAGCCGGTCCACGGGCTTTCATTGCCAAGACGATCCACAAGGCGCGCCCGATACCAGAATTCTGCGCCCATACTGAGGCCCATCTGCTGATAGCTTTTCCCCGGATAGGCCACGTCTGATAACGGCATCGGTGCACTGCCGTCCTGATTTTTGCTGTACTGCAGTTCCGTGCGCAGCGTATCCCCGGAGCCGGTCGGGAACTCCCAGCTAACCTGGACCCCATGAACCAGTGAACGGGTTGCAAGCGCCAGCGGTGCCAGCGGCTCTCCGACCTTGCCGGTCAAGGTTTTCTCTTCGGAATACGCCCACCCGCTCGAAATCTCCACCGCATTGATCGCGCGGACGCGAACCAGGTAACGACCAGCATAGATGCCGCTGACCTCAAACGAGGTGGTCGAGCTGCGCGGTACATTAATCCAGTTCCCGTCGTTACGGCGCCACTGCGCCTCGTAGGCAATAGCACCGCTGACCGCTGACCAGTTAACCTGCATCGTTTCGACACTGATCCCCTGATTCACGACCGAGCGGGATGTGATGACAATATCGTCAGGAGGTGACTGGTTGCCCGTCGGCAATACGCTAACCGGGCGCTGGTCGATAATAGCGCCGGTATCGATGCGGGCGAATTTATCCGGGTCATGTGCCACGCCGGTGATCGTGAGGGTGGCATCGCTGTTCTCTTTTACCCCTGTAACCCGGTACTGCTGCAGGAAGAGATCATCGGATTCAATGGCCCAGACGCATTCCCGTTCTGGTGTCTCACTGTACGCCGTTGTGACCGTAATCTGCCGGCGTCCGTTAACAGCCTGAATGGTCCGGCTCTGTGAGATTCCGGATGGCAGGTTTAGCTGGAGACGGTCGCCAGGTTTGGCATCCACATCACGATCCAGCGTAATCACCCGGCCATTCACCGCACTGATTCGCCCGCCGTTGACCCGTCCGGCCAGCAACTCATCCGCCAGGGCAATGATATAACCGGGTTGAGGAATGCGACCGTCCAGCCCCACATCAAACTCAACGACCCGGTCTTTGTTGTTGGTCAGTATGCCCCACAGCCCCTTACGGTGGGCTTCGCTCTGGCGCGTACAGCCAATCGCGGTCATTTCGAGCTGGTTAAAACTGTAGCGGGAAACCAGTTCCGGGATAAACGCCGGCTCCATTGCATCAGCATAAGCATTATCCGGATCAGACCAGGAAATCAGGGCGTTGGTGTACCGAACCTGGCTGCTGCTGCTCGAATAACGGGGTTTGCCGACAATATTGGCGCGCGTATAGGTAAAATCGACATCACGCGGCATATCAGCCTGCACAACAATCTGCTCACCGTTCCAGCAGGTCATGCCCCGGAAAATGGCGGCAAAGTCTCGCAGCACGGTGTAAGCATCGTTGCGTTCCTGGACATAGACGTTACAGGTATAGCGCGGCTCCATGCCGTCACCACCACGCCCGTCAGGAACCAGCTGATCGCAGTACTGTGCAATCTGGTACAGCGTCCATTTCGAAATATTGGCGCTGCTCAGACGATTACCGAGACCAAAACGGTCAGCTGTAACAATGTCGTAATAGATCCAGGCCGGGTTATCCGTCCAGGCCCATTTAAACCCGCCGGTCCAGACCCCGGTATATTCACGAGTTTCCGGATTGTAGTTATCCGGCACACGAATCACGCGCCCACGCGGCTCACAGGAAATTTGCGGAATGCTGCCATTCAACTGGCTGGCGTCGAGCTCGATATAAAGCAACGCGGTGTTGGGATAACGCAGTTTGGCATCAATCACTTCGGTGTAGCTCTGCAGCGTCATCACGTCGCCGACTTTGACACTGTTCGCATCCGGAGTGATTTTACGCAGGCGTAGCGTCCAGGTACTGCCGGTCTGGGGCAGATCAATACGATGGCTCCGCTCATAGCCGGAGGTGGCTTTACCCGTGACAGCGGTTTCCAGTACCGTCTGCCAGGCGCCGCCATCGGTCTGCAGGTCAATCGCATACTCGACGGTATTGCCCACCACGTCGCCGTCATCTTCCTGTTTCATCAGGGACGGCCATTTCAGGCGGACGCGAACGGCGGATAGCTGGGTATTGGTAAAGGTATGGGTCCAGGCTGTCTTGCTGGAAACTTCCGTTCCTACACTTATTTCATTTTCAGTACCGGGAATACCCTGAATATACGTCTGAGCCTGCGTACCGGGGCGAAATTCCCAGTACACGCCACTGAAGTTTTGCGAACCATCAGCATTTTCAAGCGGGGTACCATCGCGATAAATATTCTTCCCAGTTAAACCACCTGCAAATTCCCCCTCACCTAATGCGATCAGAATTTTGGCTTTCGCAGCGGACTGTAAATCATTCGGCTGTTCCGTCGGTGTACGCGGTTTTGAGTCGCCACCCTTGCGCCCTTTAATTATGTTATTTGCCATATTACGCCCATAAAAAAAGCCACCGCAAGGTGGCCTGAATTGGATGGTTTACTGAATAAAACTTATTGCTGGTCTTCTACGTAAATACCGGCAGATATAATGGCGCCGCCAATTCGGCGTTTGCCATAAAGCAAAGGGACTGGGTATCCCTGAGAGGCAGTGTTCGTCACGCCCCCAAAGGCGTAGGACGCTTTATTGTCAGCGGATTCTTTTCGGGCCAGGCCTGCTGGCTGTGGAGAAAGCATCTGAACGACACCGCCGAGCATCATCGCAGCCCCCATTTTATAACCAAATGCTGACACGGGGTTGCCAGGAACAAAGTAAGAGCCGACAGCAGAGGCAACAATAATAACTGCTCCAAGAATTGTTTGAAGTAGTCCCGCCTTTTTACTACCAATTAAAACAGGAACAATTCGGATAACTTCACCACCAACAGGGAATCCTAAATCATCCTTGCCAATATTTTTCTTTCCTTTGAAAACAGCAAAGGTCAACCCTTTTTCTTTGCTGTTATTCATGAAATGTTCAAATCCAGGGATGGTGGCAGCCAGCGCTATTCCTGCTTCTTGGACTGTTGAAATCAACCGATGATGAACCTTCCCGAAAGTTTTGCCAAGAATTCCAGAAAGCTCAATTCTTGTCATTATTTCCTGCATAATAGCTCCAGTTGGTGGGAAACGAGTTAATTAATAGTGGTTGGCCTTATATCCAAATCGCCATTAGCATCTGTAAAGACTCTTGCTGCTTTTTTCTCTCCAGCTTTAATATTGAAAAATCGTTCTTGCCTCTCTCGGTTTAAACTGCAAAGTCCTTTTCCTTCAAGATTAGCACCGACAGCCCACTTTCCTTCTGATAAATAAAATGTCGCTTTTTCTTTCGGATCCAGTTTCGCTACTCGTTCACCATTCAAATAAACTGTTGCATAGCATCCTGCCCCCACGAATCCTGAATCACGAACGATTGTCAGGCTACCGTTATTACCATCGTTTTCTTGATATTTAAAAATATGCTCTTTTGAGGCGGAAATAGCTTGGCTGGGAGGTACAACTGTTGTCGAACAACCTGTTACTGTGACAATTGCCAATGCTAGAGCTATTTTTTTCATTTCAGTGTCCCTTGGATTTATAGTTAAAATTCCACAAGAGATTAACACAGAGAATGGTATCGGACGATTTTCATCGTCCTGTCTAACCAGTATCCACCATACGGCACGCGCTTGCTGAGATGGCCATACAGGTGATGCAGCAGCATATTCCCTTCCAGCAGAATCCCGGCGTGGTTCCACTTATCCGCCTGCACCTGCATGATCACCATATCACCCGGTTGCGGTGGACCATCAAACTCACGGAACCCGCATTCATACCAGCAGTCCTGATAAAAATTGTCCGGATACTCCTTTTCCCACCACGGATAATCGACGCGGTAATCGTGCAGCTCGATGCCGTGGGTTTGCCGAAAATAGCTCATCACCAGGCCCCAGCAATCGTAGTGGCCCAGCACGAATGGTCGCTCGAGGAGCGGCAACTCACCACGCGGGTGGATGGTACGGAGATCGCCTTCTGGCCAGCTGATAATATGCCAGGGGAGAAGGGTCGCGTCGCATTGCGCTTTATCCAGTTCGCTCGGCTGGGTGGTGGCATCAGGATGGCTGTGAACAATACCGGTGATCGTTCCCCATTCCTCAACCTCTGCATAATCCTCCGGCGCCAGCACAAAATTATCTTTCGACTCTGTGGCCAGGTTCCGGCAGGGGAAATAACGCTCCGCTCGGCCCCTCTGGGCGACGAGGCCGCAGGCCTCGCGCGGATATTCTGCGGCCGCATGTTCCTGGATGGCCTTAATCGTTTTCTGACGCATATCAGCTCCTGATTAATGAAGTGCCGGGGAACCCGCCAAACGGCAGTTCGCTATTCTCACCATGACGTAATTTGCAGGCCGTGAGCGTTCCGTTGCAGACATCCTGCGACGGGTCATCAACTGGCTGATTGTTCCTGTCAAAATACCGGGTGCCGGCATAGTCGCACCCGTTACCGCTGCGGTACTGATTGCGGATACACCAGGTGCAAATCGCATGCAGCTGGCGAGTGGGGATCATCATCCCCTGCAGGGCAAACGGGCTGGAGAGAGTAAATTCCACCTTCTCATCGTCTTCATAATGCTTTACGTCGATGAAGAAAAGGCGCCGTTTCTCCTGCGTCGGATCAGCTGAGGCATTCCCGTCCGGAAAGTTCTTCGCATCGAGATACTGTTTTTGCGTGTCGTGGATGACAACCCGCGCCAGAGCCAGATCGTCGTAATGAAGACAGAGCGCGGATATCTTTCCGTCGATGTTCCCTACCCGCAGCGTTGGCTGCGCGTCGCTGCCCGTGGTGGATGACTCGATCCCTTCGATTTCACATGGCCAGGCTTTATACTCCCGCCCCTGCCACCAGATGCTTTTCGCCGGCAGCTTATCCAGGTCGCCGCCAGCGGCGAGGATTTCGGCTGAAGTATGGGGAACGTTATAGCCGTGGAAATACAAAACCTCATCCAGGCCAAACGCCTGGCCATCGATCTCCAGGAGACGAACCTCATCGCCTGGCTCTAACTTCTGATAATTCGCGTTAAGGCTCATGGTTTAAATGCCTGAATAAAAGTGGCTGAAAGTGAGTAATTTCCGCCGCCGAGAGGCACCGGTTTATATTGTTCGCAGCGGAAAAGCCCCACCTCTTCCAGAGGAGGGGTCCACTGAAACGCGCGGGTGCCTGCATGACGGTCGAAGAACTGCTTAATCGGACGGATATAGTCCTCCGTACCGACAAAACTCAGCTCCCAGTCCTGTGATCGGGTGTTAATACCATCGCCGGATACCTGCGTATACCCGTCACCGAACTGCGCCTTCCGGACACGAAAGTTAACGGTCTGCTGGGGATTAACCCGCGGACTCCAGGTGAATATCTCAATAGCCATTAGCGTTGCCCTTTAACTGCATTCCAGACCATCCCGCCAGGGCGCATATCCTGCGCCATCAGCTCCCTGTATTTTTTCTCCACAAACGAGCCGATCTGCTGGCCAAACTGCTCAAAACCAGACGGCGCCTGCGTTGAGGTGTTTCCGCCTTCAATCGTGATATAGACTTTTGGCCCTTCCGACGCGCCGGCGTTCTGACCACCACCGACAGCGCGTACACCCAGCGAACCATCGCCGGCACGCGTCAGTGGCATGATGGCCTCCGGCCCGGCCTCGCCAAATACGCCGGCCCCTTTTGCGAAAGCGAAGAACTGCGGAGAGTCGTAGACCTGGTTGCTGTATGCGCTCAGCGACGGCGAGTCGTAAACGCCGCCTTTGGCGTTGAACTGGAAGTTACTGGCGGCATTCTGGATCGCCGTCCCCGAGCCTGCGCCCGCAGCGCCCGTGACAACGCTGGTCCCGACGCCCACCACGCCCATAATGGTTTGCATGACGGAACTGGTGACCAGCGCCTGAGCGGCCATATCAACGAGGTTTTTTATGATCGACTGCGTGAGCGAGGAAAACAGGTCAGCTATGTTCTCCTTAAAGCTTCTCGTCCGCGTCAGCATGCTCGTCAGGAAGTTGCTTGAGCGCTCATGGGCCGTTTCAAATAACCCGACGGCCAGGCTCTGGAATTCTCCCTGTGATCGGTATAACTCCAGTGACGTCTGATACTGCGCATCGGCGGATTCTTTCGTCGCCTTCTGCATCAGCATTTCGTACTGTTCTTTGCTGATCGCGCTGCCCTGGTAGTACGCCTGCAGCAATGCCTGCCGCTGCGCAAGCTGATTGCGCAGCGAGACCAGTGGATCAACTTCGCCGGCGATATCCAGTGCCGGCGCAGCGATTTCATCGGCATGCGCCTGCAGCAGCTCTTTCGCGGTATCTCTGGCCAGCGTTATTCGTGCGGCCTGGTACTCTTTTTCATCAAGAAGGCGGGCTTTGAAAAGCTCAGCCAGGTCCCGGCTGGCTTCCTGCTCTTTTCGCAGAGTTTCCTGGGCGGGGGAATACTGCGCTGCCAGATCCAGTCGCTGTTTCTGGTAATTCTCTGCGTTCATTAACAGCGCGCGCTGCAGGTCAGCATCACTGGCGCCATTTTTCTTCGCCGCTTCCTGCAGCTCCCTGTTACTGTCCTTTTCCTGCAGGTTAATTCTGGCCAGGCTGGACGCATGGGCTTCTTCAATTTGCTGCCGCAGCGTTTTGAACTGGTCGACCTTGGACTTACTGCCTTTCCCCGTGCCGGTACCGCCATCGCCGCCCCAGGGATTTCCATCTCCGGTCTCTTTGGGGGGCGTGCTTAACGCCCCTTTCAGATCGTCCGTAAGGGAGGTTATTTTTCCCGATAAACCCAGCTGAGCCAGAGTTTTTGCATCACTGACACGCTTAATGTTTTCCTCGGTTTTGCGGAGTCCCTCGTTAACGCTATCGAGATCCGCCCGTGCACGCGCCTGGCCTTTTGTTACCCCTTCCAGCTGGCCGAAGGGGTCAAACCCTTTCAGGCTGTCGATACGACTGTCGGCATCCTGAATCTCTTTCATCAGCTGGTTACGCTGCACGACCTGGTTTTCGTACTGATCCTCCAGGTCGAACTGCTTCACATTTAGCTGGTTAAGCGAGAGGCGCATCAGCGCTTCACCGGTTTCGACTACGGCATCTTTTAAATCAATGGCTGACTGCCTGGCCTCCTTTGCTTTCTCATGAAAGTAAAGGAGGCCCGAACCGGCCAGCATCGCGGCGCCGAACGGACCACCGATTAAATTTAATGCACCTCTTGCCAGCCCCACCGCAACGGAGGCCGCGCGGGCTGATATCGACAATTGCCGGTTTGCCGCCGCCAGTTTCAGTTTCGCCTGGCTGGCCAGATTGGTTTGTTCAGTTTCCTGTCGGATGAGGCGGGTAAACTCATCCTGGTAACTGATATTCATCCCGTACTGTTTAGCCGTCCGCTCCATCTGCCGGTAGTGGCCAAACTCAGCGTCGTTCTGTTTCAGGATGGCAGCTGTCGAATCCAGAGTTTTGCGGGCAATATCCGCATCAGCCTGCGCCCGCGCTTTTACCGCCGCCTGGCTTTCCCGCCAGGCCGCGATATTCTCCCGCAGCCCTGCAGTCAGTTTCGTGGATAACACGGGGATCAGGCTGTAAAGCGCCACGCTGGAGACGGTGTTGAAATTGTCTGCCAGGCTGTTCAGTGCCTCCGTGGCAACCTGAATCCCGCTGCGGAGTGGCCCGTTACTGCTCTGGCCGATCTTAATGACCATCCCTTCAAACGCACTGCTCAGCCCCAGCAAATCGCCGTTCAGGTTGTTAACCCTGATGGATGCCTGCTCATGCGCCGTTTTGGTACCGGTCAGGGAAGCGGTCAGTTCATCAAGCTTTGAACGGTTCTGGACCAGGATAGACGCCGCATTCAGGTTCTCCACGCCAAACAGTTTTACGGCCTGGGCCGTGGAGAGATTTTTCCCGGAAAGATTGGTCAGCGCCTGGCTGAGACCAACCACGGATGGCTTGAGGCTCTTGTCTGTGCCCTTTTCCAGGTTCAGGATGACGTTACGCAGCGCCGTGCCGGCTTCACCGCCTTTAATTTCACGCTCTGCCAGCACCTGAATCGCGGCATTCAGCTGCTCAAAACCAACGCCGGCCTGTGCGGCTGCGACGCCACCATTTTTAATGGCAGCCGCCGTATCAACAATCTCCGACGACCCGTACTTCGCGCCGGCGGCCAGCACGTTGATATAACGATCCGCTTCCTGCGCGCTCGCCCCGTACTGGTTTAAGGAGAGCGCCAGCGTTCTGGTCGCATCGGGCAGCGTTGTGCCGGCGGCCTGCGCCAGGATAAGCGCGCTGTTCGTAGCCTTCTGCAGTCCATCGGACGTTTTTAAAAGCTCCGGTTTAGCCGACGCCATCAGCTTTAACGCTTCGGCGGCCTGGCTGGCGCTGTACTCTGTCGTGCGCCCCATTTCCTGCGCAGCCAGATCCAGCGCTTTCATTTCAGCTGCAGTCGCACCGGTGATGGCCTGCAGGTCTGATAATGCCTGTCCATATTGTCTGGACGTGGTGATGATCGTGCCGATGGAAAGGCCGGCTCCTGCCAGCCCCGCCAGCCGGCTGGCCATCCCGGATATCGACAGACCGACCTTCTTATAGGCGTCCTCCGTCTTTTTCGCGTCCGCCTGGGCATTACGGTTAAACCGTCGTGACTGGTTCTCCGCATCGCCATACGCTCCCAGCAGCTGGGATTTAAAACTGGCTGCGTTCAGGTGCAGCCCGACCGCTAAAGATGCGACGTCTGCCATTACATTAATGCCCTCATGACTGCCGCGCATTCATCATCGACCCGGGATGGCGCAGGTGTGGTTTCGGTAGGTGGCGCATTTTCATCGCCAGGACGGCGGAAAGTGCCCTGTTTCAGGAAGTAGGCTCGCCAGTGGTACAGAGTGTTTGCCGGCAATGCGGCAATTTTGGATGGGTCAGGCTCGCCCCAGCGGTCGGCCAGCCAGAAGATCAGTTCCAGCCAGGGCGAGTCACTCAGTTTTTTTCCGCTTCCTCCAGCTTACCGATTGCGTGTTGCTTCACTTTTTCCACTGCGGCCAGCAGTTCGGGGTTTTCATGGGCCTTCAGCAGCTCGGCTGCCGTGGGTTTAAATTCATCCGGAATGGCCGTTCCATCCGGCTGAACCAGTGCATCGATGACGATCTGAATGACTTGCTCCGATGCCTCACGCGCTGCGCCAGCTTTTGCGGTTTCAGCCATTTTCTCTTCATAGCTGATGAGGTAATCCCCGGTCAGGCGGCGGATGAATACGGTGGCGCCAAATAACTCGGTTTTAATAACGGTTGGCTCCGATTTAAGCAATGCGGATTTCAGCGTGGACAGGTAATCTTTATCTTTCACAGGTAGTCCTTAAAAATAAAAAGCCACCCGAAGGTGGCTGTTTACAGGTTAAGTTAATCAGGCGCCGCCGGAGACAGCGACGGTTCCCCAGGTGATCTTGTTCTGCTTACCCTGAACAGTGATCTGGATGACCTCATTCGCCGGAGCGGCGATTTCATTCATCTGCCAGCCGGACAGCGCCAGGAGCATCGTCGCGGTTCGCTTGTTGGGTAATTCGACGTATAACTGGATGGTCTTGCGGGCCTCTGCTGCGTTCAGCAGCGCGGCAAAATCGGTATTGCCCGGATCATCAATGAAGCCCAGCGACTTTTCAGGCCCATCAGGCAGATCACTGATGGACTGTTTCTGCTTATCCAGTAACGTGGTGCAGTCGACAAAGCCCCCCGTCTGCCCCATTGCACCCAGCGCTTTACAGTTAATCAGCGGTTTCAGCGCTGACGTGGCAGCGCCAGGCTCCCCGTATTTCACAATGGTGCCCGCCGGCAACATCGCATATTCAGGCGAAGTTTTATCAGCCATGTTTCTCTCTCTTTTTATACGGCAGCGGATGCTACCTGTTTTCAATGCCGTTTCGGATTTCCACGGTTAACACGCGCAAAACGGTCTGGAGGTTGTAATCCAGGGCGGGTCGGATAAAGGGGTCTGCAACCTGTTTAACCGTGCCAAACTCCTGCGCCAGCGCCTTCATATGGTGCTGCTTGCTGGGGCCGACACGGAGCGTTACAACCGCGTTCCCTTTACCCTTGCGGGTGGAAGAGCGGATTTTGATTGAGTCCCGCATGTGCGGCCCGGCGGACGTTTCGTCAAAGCCGGCATGCTGCTTCATATCTTCCTCGACGACCTTTAGCGCTTCGCGCCCGGCATCCCGCAATACCTTCGTCGCCACTTTTTCGCCCAGGGCCATTAACTGCCGCTCCAGCTCATCCAGCCCTTTAACTTCCATTCGGATCACGAGGAGTCCTCCACGTAGTCAATGATGAAATCGCGGGTCAGGCGATACTGAATGCGACGATTCGTCAGCTGGTTTTTATCCTGATGGATACCGCCTCGTTCCACATACTGAACCGGAATACCCTCCAGCTGTCCATGAACGACGGACTTCAGTTCCGTCCAGATTTTTTTATCCAGCTGCAGCAGTGAGGTGTAATCATCGAGACGGTACAGATTCACCTGGATACGGGCAGAGACGATCCCCGTTCGCAACATTCCCGAGACCATTTCCGGGTCAGAGATACGCTGAAAGGTCGCTCCTTCCTGGACCGTGTCCGGCAGTAAAAGCGGATACGCATTCATGCCGGTGATGCGCTCCAGCGCACCCTTAATCGCCAGCTCTATCATGCCGCCCGTCAGCCTCCCCCGTGATAATGATCCGGTCTGTTTTGCGGTCGATATTCCGGACGGTATAAACCAGATTTTTCGTCGTGATTTTCCAGTCAATATCAACCAGCACGCCCGGATATACCGTAAACAGGCAGGTTTCCACCACCTGCTGCTGATCCAGCGTGCGGACTTTTCGCCCCGATACCAGCTCCCGTTTTGCCCACGCTTTTCCCGATTCAACCTGCTTTTCCGGGAGCGGTTCGCCCAGCGGCCCACGACCGGACTGAACGTAGCTAATTGCAATGCGACAGTTCATATCACCCGGTTTCAGGCTCATAGCGTATGCTCCTGCAGGGGGAAAAGAAGATGCCTCACCGCAGCGGTTTCCAGCCACTGTCCGGTATGGCCATTCAGATACGCATCGCTGACCAGAAACTGAATGGCCAGCCGGATATCTTCATCCGCGATAAATCCGCGGACGGTCTCCGGGAGTGCCTGCAGCTCTTCATCACTGGTGACCAGCTTGCAGTAATAATCACGCTCGATGCTCCGCTGCGCGGCATTCACCATTTGCGTGAGCATGGCGTCATGCTCCGTGAAATCCAGTTCCAGGCGTAGCTGGGTTTTCACATCACCCAATGTCAGTATCAAAATCGCTGTCTCCCGGCTTCGGTTTCAGCGCACGTTCGGCATCCTCCGGCCATACCGCGATACGCCGCTTAACCAGTTCTTCGGCGCGCGTTCCTTCAAAGCACGCGATATCACCACGGGAATAACGGTGGTGCGGCCCAAGGAACACAACGGATTTACGCTCTGCCTGTGCGACCACGGTCGCATGGTTGTCCTGTGCGACCGTTTCTTCCGGCTCCACTGCTTTATTTTTCGCAGCCATAACATTCTCCTGAAAGGGAAAAGCCCGCATATGCGGGCCGTATTTACTGAGGGATGGGTTAGAACAGGACGCCGGTACCCAGCACCAGACCTTCCGGATGACGGAAGCCAATATCATGCTCAGTAACAACGCGGATTAGCGACTGGTTACGGGAAAACGCAGATACCAGGGTGCCATCGGCATCGATGTAAGAGGCTTCCTTCGAGAAGTCGACTTTCATATTGCCGTCTTCAGCGATAACCACATCATTGAAGTCAGCAAAGTAAATCTCAGTCTCCTTACCCCCGGTCCCCAGATTCGCAGGGATCGCGCTGGTACGCTGAACCGGATATCCTTTAAGTAATCCCTGAGCCATTTCCGGATAGACTTTGTTGCCGTTGCCGTCACGCAGCCCAAACAACTTCATATAGGTACGGTTCGACATGCCCCAGCCGCTGCTGATCATATTGCTGTTGCCGTCCATCGCCATCAAAATGATCTTGTCCAGGTACTCGTCAACCGTGTTCAGGTTGATCGCTGCATCAGCTTCCCACGGCAGCAGGCGGTTCCACTGCGTCGCGCGCGCCTTCATACCAATCGGTGTATCGCCGGTACCGTCATCGCGCATAAAGGCTTTATCCTCACGCACTGAGATGGCGGTCAGAATATCCTGCAGGACCAGCTGCTCGACGTTGAATCCGGCGCGGCCAATCAGTGCATTGGAAATAGGCACCATCGCAATCAGAGTTTTCGCCGTAAGTTTTACATCATCAAAGCGTGTTTCTGATGTCTTGGCGTCTTTGTTTTCTCCTGTGTAGCTTGCCGTTGCTCCACCGGCCACGCGTGGTAGCGTCATATTACCGTTAGGCAGCGGAACGGGACGGGCACCCAGCTTGCGGACGATGGTTCGGTCGCTCAGTAGCTCGATCACCTCACTGTGGAGGTTCTGCGGAATAAGCACACCCCCGGACGCCGCTGCGGTGGAAATGGCCATCGATACTGACTGGTCATTCAGCTCTTCTGAAGCGAATTTTGCCGCGTCCTGCAGATTCCCTGCGCCTGCGGCGACAGACATAACCAGTCGGGTCATGCCAGCACCGGTGTACTGTTTCGGCTCCTGCTTAACAATAATGCCGGGGGCCTGCTGAGTCGCTTTCACGGGTTTTGCGACCAGCGCCGCAGCTCGTTCGGCGGCTTCCAGGCGTTCAATTTTGGCGCTGATATCAGTGAACTGCTGCTGCAGGTTCGCAAACTCCGTCAGCTGCTCCGCAGTCAGCGTGCTGCCGCTGGCGTCAATGGTTGCCAGGGCCTGAACCTGTTCGTTGATACCCGCACGCTGACGACGCAATTCTTCAATATGTGGCATTTTATTTCTCTCTTTTTAGACATAAAAAAAGCAGCCTGCTGGCTGCTTAAGGTGACGCGGTTTGTGTTTGCGCCGGGTTACATTTTGGTTTGCAGATCCATCGCGGCTGCCTGCATCTGAATGGAAGTTTTTTGACGGGCTTGCTGATACTTTGCCGCGATAGCATTGATCGCCGCCTGGGGGTCAGAGACTTCATCCGCCAGGCCGGCAGACACAGCGCCAGGGCCAAAATACAGCCCCGCCTGCGTATCAATGACGGCCTGCTGCTTCAGGCCGCGATATTCGGCCACTGACCCCGTAAACGTCTCGTACATTTCGTCGATCATGCCCTGGAACATACCCAGCGACTCTTCACTCAGTGGTTCATGTTGGGTGCCGTTATTTTTGTTATCTCCCCGGTAAATGGTGGTGAACGTCAGCCCCATTTTTTCTTCCATCTTCGACGTATCGAGGTGCTCCATGATCACACCAATCGACCCCACGCCACTGGTCTGGCTGACGATGATTTTGCTGCAGGCCGATGCGATGAAATACGCGGCGGAATACGCGCTGTAGTTCACAATAGCCGTGATGGGTTTCGTGTCGCGAGACTGATAAATGTAATCGGCCAGCTCCTTGCACCCCACCGCTGCGCCGCCGCCGGAGTTAATATCCAGAACGATTTCGCTGATTGAGGGGTCGTTTAATGCCGCCTGCAACTGCCCGCGGATCCGCTCGTAGCTGGTCAGCTCGGAGCACATCGCCGTAATCTGCCCCCGGCGTGGAACAAGAATGCCGTGAACGGGGATCACCGCCACCCCGCCGGTGGGCTGGACCTGCTCAGCAGCAGGTGATTTACCCGGATTCAACGCCATCTGAATGGCGGCATCTTCGGTGATCCCCTGAATACGGGGGATGAGCACCGCTTTCACGGAGTCCATTGTTTGCCGCGTCACGTAATGCGGCACACCAAAGACCATATCTGCCAGGTGCGGCAGGTTAATTAATTTCGTTGTCATGTTGTCTTCCAGGTCATCCCGCGCAGCGGGAAATAATCAGGCTCTGGCCAGAAGGGTTTCGATTTCGGCCAGCTGTTTTGCTGTCGGCGACTTATCGCCAGGAAGGATCTTCGCGCTGTCGACCATATTGAGCGGCGTCAGGTATTTGTCCCCGCCGGCAATTGGCGGCAGATTCTCCATACGCCGGATATCGTTGGTGGATAGCCATCCCCACTGGCGGCCCAGCGCATACGATTCATAGCGTGACTTCTGGTCGCCTCGCAGCAGCCCGGAAACGTTGAACTCGATGTACAAATCGCGGCGTTCGCTGGGCAGAAGCAGATCGCGCTGCAGCGCACCCTCATGGCGTTTCAGCCAGGCCAGAAGCGTATACATCACGAACTGCAGGCCCTGGTGCTCGATGTTGTTGTTGGTCGCTTTCGCCAGCATCTGCACCATATGTGGCGGGATTTTATAGAGCCGGCAGACCTCTTCCACGCCCCACTGCCGCGACTGTAGCAGCTGCGCCTTTTCGTTATCCTGCGACAGTTGTTTGTAGCTCATGCCCTCCTGCAGCAATGCCACAGAGAACATATTGTGAATACCGGAATGGCGCTCGGTCCATTTCGCCAGCAGGCGATCAATAGCATCCTGGCTTTTAATGGTCGCAGCCTCTTTCGGACGCTCTATCACCCCGCTCATCGTTGTCCCGCGCCGGAATGTCGCGGCCGCATGCTCCTCAACCGCCAGATTCAGCCCCAGAACATCGGCGTTCGTCTGAATGGGGGAACTGCCGATATAGCCATCCAGAGAAAAGACCTTCACATGGTGCATCATGCGCATCGGCAGAATTTCGCCGACTTCCGGGAGTTGGTAATACGGCATACCGTCCGGCCCTTTCAGCACAATGACCTTTTTCGGGTTAATGGGGATCAGCTCTTTCGGGTAGCCTTTTCCGTCCCGTTCGATGATCGAGTAGCAATTTCCCTCCAGCCCCAGCAACCCCTGCTGCTGCTCGAAATACTCGAATGAGGTGTCTTTCCTGTTGGGCTGGGAGTGAATCAGGTCATAAACCGGGTGGTCCGTCGCACGCTGGCGCCCGCCATTTTTATCCCGCCGGTAAAGTTCGCACGGCAGCTGCGCGACGGACTCAGCCAGGAGAGTGACACAGGCCCGGACCGCTGAAAGTCCCAGAGCGGTTTCCGGCGTGATTATGATGCCAGTTTTGCTCTGGCTTGAACGAACCCCGCCCAGCATAGCTTCCCAGAAGCTATTACCCGAGTATTGTCGGCCCCTGAACATCTGGGGTAGGAACATTATTTACCTCCGCCATTGCTGACGCCGGAGGAAAAGGCCCGGGTTGTCATATATGACCAGCCCAGACAAATAATCCCTCCTGTTATCAATCCCACTGATGGAGAAATAAGCCAGGCACCTGCGGATAACAATCCAGCACCAGTGAGGCCGACAATAAAACTCAGAACTGAAATTAGCATGCTATATCTTCCTCATCGTATACGGATGTCATCACTGAACTGTTAAGCATGGCGCGCCCCAGCCCCATCATTAAACCAACCGCACCATCTATCTTATTCTGCCGCCCTTCTTTCCCGGGACGCACAATATCGTCACTTCCGGGAAGGTACTGGCCGACGATATTGGAAATACACCAGTTCATGACAGGGTGTCCGTCATGATGGAATCTCCCCGAGATGAGCGCAGCCTCAATCTCTCTCATAGGATCACTCATATGGGTAAAATTTTGTCTTATCTCGACAGGTTCAAGCCCCTCTTCCTCGAGCATGTGACGTAATGAAGTCGCGCCATAAGGGTCAATGGGGCATTGGGCAATTTTTACGGTATTCCGCAGTTTCAGGATCGTTTCAAATATCAGCCTGTAATCAACTTCGCCACCATCGGTCGGGATCAACTTACCCTGCCGGACAAAGGACTGATAACGTTCTGCGGTACTTTTCAGCGCGGTCTCCTGCGAGTAAATGGTTTCTTCGGGTGCCCAGAACAGAGGAGAAACACAGTAAAAATGTGTTATTCCGTCTATTTCACGACGAAAAACTGGAACCACAGCATTGAGGTCAACTTTCGAGGCCAGATCGATACCCAGCCAGCATTCTTCCCCTTCAAAATCTGACAACTTAAGATTTTTATCGGCTGCATCCATCCATTTCCTCAGGTCGTAATAAGCTGATTTTGCGCTTACCCAGCGATTGAAATGCTTGGTCAGAATCTTGTTTGTCTGCCCGGGCGTCGACATACCCAATAATTGTTTAGCCCGGAGAAAATCTGCTTTTACCGAAATGCCATAGTTGGGGTTTGCCTTGATTAATGCCTCAGGAGTCGTCCAGTCATCATCGTCATCAAGGCCATAAATCAGCCCAAATATGGTTTCATTTTCCTCACCATTACGGGTTCTCCGCAGGATCTCGACAACCTGAGTACGCTTTTCATAGCAAGGGGATGTAATGTCATAGCCGGCGGTGGTGATGATCAGTGTCATCGGTTGTTCACGAGCCCCCATACCGGTGGTCATGGTGGTGTAAAGCGCATCAGTAGTATGTTCGTGATATTCATCAATGATGGCGCATGATGGCGAATCACCATCCCCCGGGTCACCGATCACAGGCGCAAAAACCGAACCATCAGGGCGCGTCATTTTTTTTGCCCAGGGTTTTATCGAGAATTTTTGCCGCAATGCCGGCAGCTTTTTCACCATTTGCAGCGCAGGAGAAAATACCTTCCATGCCTGTTTTTCAGTCGTGGCGCCGCAATAGACTTCTGCACCATGCTCGCCATCTGCACAAAACATATAATTTCCTACAGCAGCGGCAATAGCGGATTTCCCGTTCTTCCTGGGCACCTCGATATAGATTTCAGAGAAACGACGCAGGCCTGTCTTCTTGTGTACCCATCCAAACGGTACGCCAAGAGCGAACTTCTGCCAGGCTTCAAATTCAATCCGGAGTTTACGCCGGGCCCATTCCCCTGAGGTATGAGGCATTTTCTGGGCAAAACGAAGAAATCGTTCTGCTTTGTTTTTATCGAAGCGGTAGGGCCAGTGGGGATCCTTTGCTCGTTCGAGGTCGTCCAGATGTCGCTGACAGGCAAGTATCGTTAACTGACACGCCAGAATCTTCCCGCCAACGATATCCCGCGCATACTGGTTCGCTGCATTGACGTTCGGATAGGTTGCCATCAGTCAAACTCATCGAATTCATTCCCGTCATCATCCGGATCCTTTTGTCCGCTGGTCATGCGAAGACGACTGAGCGGATCTAACCCCAACAGAGAGCCCAGGCGGGCAAGCTGGGAAACCGAGTCATTCCGGACATTAACTGCAGGGTGTTTTTTTAGGCCCCCCATTTCACTTTCTGAGGTCAGTCCGCTGGCCAGCATTTTTTCGGCTTCGAGCATCAGATGAAAAGCATTGCAGTAAGCCAGCAACAAAGGTGCGTCCTCCAGCTCAAACACCCCTCGGTCGATGAGTATTTTGCTTTGCGTTTTCCACATTCTTATTGCCGCCTCCCCCATTAACTCAGCGGGAGGCGCAATACGTGTTAATTTGCTTTTTTGCCCGGTGGGTAAAGTGGGTTTTCGGCCACCACCGGACGATCGAATTCCTCCGGCCATAAACGTTCCTTTGATAGATGAAACCTTCCGGAAAAAAGTTTCTTATTTCTGGCGTGTAAAAATAGACTTCAACGGGCAGTCCCGAAGCGCGAAAGGGGTCAGGGATTTGATCCCCCCTCCCCCCTGCCAGCAGCTGGCTCAGTCGAGGTGGAAATCGTCATTCCGGCTTCGCCGGCGGCGCATACGGTTCACATTGCGAGGTCCGGAAAATCCCAGGCTCTTTGTGAGCACCTGACGTAATACCTGCTGTCAGGACCCTGGCGCTGTAGCGGAGCCCCCATCGGCCTGCAGTACGCTTTCTGGTAGCCGTTCAGCTAATGGCTGGTTCTCGAACACCTTCATCCCAAACTGGCCGATCCAGGTGCTGACTGAGTTGATGTTCCCTGCGATGAAGTCGGTCACCTCGGCGATCAACCCTTTAACGACGACATCCGTACTCTGACGCCAGTAATTCTCAATCGCGACCAGCAACGGATCGGAACCATTACTGACAGATTGTTCACCTACGCTATACGTTTTTTTCTTCGCGCTATCGGTTATACATCGCAGTTGGCTGGTCTGGACGGCTCCGACCTCTGCCGCAATTACCTGCATCGTCAACGTAGCCACTTTGTTCCCGTCTGCATCAGCGCTGGATGCATAGAACATGGAAAGCGTCAGATCCGTGCGTTGATACATCATTGCTTTCCTCCACGACGATGACGTGAACGGCGACCGCCGGGAAGCGGAGATTGTTGCTCCTGTACCAGCTCACCCACTAAAGGTTCCTGAGCCGACTCAGCAGCCGGTGCCGGTGCAATATCATGCGCAATCGTCAGTTTCAGCAGTGGGCGGCCGCCCTGGACATGCTCAAAATGGATGCCATGCACAGCTTCATTCATTCGTGACTGACCATCCGTCTCCAGAACGGTCAAAACGCCATCAACGTATTCAATTTTGAAACTCTTCATCGGGTTCTCTCTGTTGCTGTTTTCTTGCTGTGGCAGGTCCAGCACAATGACTCCAGATTAAAGTCATCATCGGTACCGCCATGAGCTTTAGGAATGATGTGATCGACACTTGAGGCTTTCGTGGCAATACCGTCTCGCCTGCAGTTCTGACAAAGGTATTTATCCCTCTTCATGATACGGGCCCGTTTAATTTCCCACGGTCGACCATAACCACGTTCCTGCCGAGTTTTTCCGGGCTGGTAGTTACGCCAGCCATCACCAGCGTGTTGCTGCCGATGCATCTCACAGTATCCTCCTACATCATTGGTCACAGTCGCGCATCCTCTGTGCCGGCAAGGTCGTTTAGCTCGTGGCGGCATAAGCATCCTCGAGCATGAGTTGAGGGAGAGTTAAAGCGGTACTGTCGATGGGAAACTCTGAAACGGGCAGCGATGAGCATGACAATCCGTCACACTCAATCGCCACCAGCTTCTCGTCTACGTATGCAATTTTTAAGTTCTTCATCACATTACCTTTTGCGAATAAAAAAGCCCCGCAGATGCGAGGCCATTCAGTTGATATCCCTACAAAGGGATAAACATCATGTTATCCCTTACTGGGGATAGACGTTCTTACTGATTCGTAAATCCGCTCACAGGTCATTCCTGCTGTGTAGCGTTCGTCAGCGATTGCAGCATACCGTCGAGCTTCTTCTGCAAGGTTTCCAAGCATGTCGGCGAGCACTCCGGCGGTGGCGCCGGTTGTTTTGCTTCTGACGGTAGCGGCAAGACTTGCGGTGTGGCTTGCGGCGTCCAGGCGGGTGGCAAGTTTTTTTGCCTGCAGCCGCAGCTGGCTAACAGTATCAGAGAGATTAGCGGCAACAGTACGCGCTGCAGCTGTTTGCGCTTGAGCATTTTTTACGGCCTCATCGCGGGCGATCAGACGCCCCTGTTCAATCATCCGGGCGGCGGTTTGCGCGTTAACTTCCTGGGACGATTCGTCGCTATCACGTTCTGCCCACCGCTTTTCCCATGCCCGATCGCTCCAGGCTAAACCAGCAACAAAGGCACCAGCAATAATCATTACGGCGATAGCTGGCTTTAAGTAGGCTGCACTCACTGGTCAATCCCCCAGCAGGTCAGCGCACTTTCCTGATCACGGCGTGTTACCTGCCCATAGCAGTTATTGGAGCGCACCCGGCAATCCTTCCCTCCGTCTTTTATCCACCAGCGAATCGCTTCACATGCGCCTTTACGATCACCGGCGTTAATCCGCTGATAGAACGTAGACGGGAAGCATTTACCGGGCCCGATGTTGTATGGACAGAACGAGGCAATGCCTACTTTTTGTGGCGGGGTCAAAGGGACATGGATATTCCGATCCACCCATGCCAGCGCTTTGTCGCGCTCTATCGCGTTTACCTGATCGCATTTGGCCTGGGTCATTTTCATACCCTGAGTGACGGGTTTACCATCTATACGCGTAGCCCCGCGGCAAATTGTCCAGATCCCCTGACTGCCATCGCGATACGCTGTAATGCTGTTACCTTCTTTCTCATCAAGGAACTGATCCATCAATGTTGGAGCTGAAGCACCAGCAGCCATGAGGGCCAGCATTGCGGCACTAAGTTTCGCTCTGTTTCCCATCACCACTCCGTGCCGCTTTGCGCCGGTCATCTTTAATTTTGAAATACAGATTCGTCAGGTACGTAAGCAGACCAAAAAGAAGGCTGCCAAGCACGCCAATGGCTGCCCATTGTGATGGACTGACTTTATCTAGCACCTGAAGCATCCAGAACCCGGCGTTTCCAGCTGATGCGCCATAGGCAATGCCGGTTGTTAGTTTGTCCATGCGATACATACTCTCACCTCGCTGTGTGCGGGTGCTGTGCGTGTGTTTGATAGAAACAGGCCCATCGGGCTGATTTAACAACAAGCCGTATCGATGATCATTCCCGTGAGCCTGAAATGAAAAAGGCCGCCAGTACGGCGACCTTTGATTAGGAGATATAGAGATTAATGGACGACAATTTCCATCTTTTGCCCCAACGCTGATAGCGCTTTTTGGATCGTATCGATTTTGGTGCTGTGACCAAGAGATACGATGCGCTGCACTTCCTGTGGGCGCGTGTTAATCATGCGGGCGAGATCAGCATTGCTGGTGTTGGTGCTGACCAGACGGTTTAACAGCAATACTTTAGCTGCCACGCTGGCCGGAACCTCAACAAACGCATCACCTTCTGCTGATGGAGCGGGAATCTCCCGGCGGTCGTCAAAGTAAAAATCAAACGCCGTCACCAAGGCATCTTGCGCCATTTCTAACGCTTCCTCCCTGGTCTCTCCTCCTGTCATTGCCTCTGGGATATCCGGAAAGAATACCGCCCAGCCGGTTTCGTCATGCTCAAAAATTACCGGGTATCGCATATTGATTAAGTGAACCTCCGCGAGTACCAGCCCCGAGGGGCTGGATTTTATTTGATGCCGAGCTGCTTAAGAATTGCCTTCCTCAGCGGTTCCGGTATTTCCTTCCCCGGATGTCTCGGCATTACCGTTTGCTTGCCGTTGAGATAGATTTTCAAGTGGTTAGTACCATCTTTAAATTCTGCCCCTTGAGCTGCAAGCCAACGCCTCAACTCGCTTTGCTTCACTTCCTCCTCCTGTCTGTTTAACTTGAGATAAGTATAAACATTTTTGTTTATACCATCAAGCAAAGAATAAACATTTTTGTTTATATAAATAACAGAGGGAGCTATTGCCCCAGACCTCTACGCCACGGTGAGGCGAAGCAAATCAATTATGCGACATACGACGATATGACAGGGGGTACTGATGCAATGCATCTCGCCACTCCCCCTGTCGTATCGCCGGAAAGCAAAAACCCCGCAAGCCGGCAGGGTTTCAATGATGTAAGCTGTGTGTCGAAGTTACCATTCTTAACAGATTACGATAGATTTTGCGTACGCGTTAGGTATTTCTTACAATCATCTTTTTTACATGAGGTTTTCATCACATGACTACACTAAAAGAACTCAATGAAGAGCTTAAGCAGCTCACCGATGATGGCGATAAAACGAGGAAAAAAGCAGAAATTGCGGCTTTGGTAGCCAAAGCCGATAATGACATAAGACTTGCACAAAGGAATATCGGCTACAACGTCAGGGAGTGGACCGTCGAGGTCATTGTCCAGAAATATGGCGAGAATCTCGATATTGATGCGAACGAGTTATTTATCCCAGATTATCAACGTGATTACAAATGGGATGTGAAAACTGCCTCTAGATTCATTGAGAGTATATTACTCGACTTTCCTATTCCTTACTTATACATCGCTGATGTATTCAATGAAGACCCAGAACTGGATGGAAGAGTAGAAATCATAGATGGTTCTCAACGAATTCGTGCAATTCATTATTTTTGGAACAATGAATTTGAACTGAAGGATCTTAAGGAACTTAAGAGCTTAGAAGGCTTCAAGTTTTCAGATCTTTTAGCGAGTCGACAAAGACGTTTTCTCCGGGCTTCGCTAAGATTCATTGAGTTAAAAGGTGATGTTGAAGAACAACACCGAAGAGATCTTTTTGAAAGAATAAATTCTGGTGTGAAAAGACTCGAGGCAATGGAAGTAAGACATGGTTCTGATGCTGCAGCTTCCATTTTCTATAGGGATGTGATCTCTCCATGTTCAGTTAATCCATTATTCTCACAGTTAGCTCCGTTATCAGATCGTAAACGTTCTAATGGCGATCATAGGGAGCTTGTATTACGTTTCTTTGCTTATTTAAATGACTTAGATAATTATAAAGGTTTCGTTGCTCCATTTATTGATCAATATATGAACACCCAAGCAAATCAAGTAACACAGCAAAATGTAAGTTCATATACTGATGAATTTGAAAAAATGCTTCAATTTGTCAACGCTCATTTTCCTATGGGGTTCAAAAAGACACCTACAAGTAAAACAACCCCCAGAGCTAGGTATGAAGCGATTGCAGTAGGAACAGCTTTAGCTTTAAGAAGTAACCCGCAGCTCCTGGAACCAGCCCAGCCTATTTCTGACTGGTTATTCGAGGCAGAATTTGAAGGAATTGTAACAGCAGATAGTGCCAACAACACTACGCAGCTCAAGAATAGAATATTCTATGTTAGAGATAAGTTATTAGGGGTCTGATATGAGTCTTATTGACTTAAGAGATGAGTATGAAGAAAGAGCAAGTGATATAGGTGAGATCATCTCGCTAGCTTTGGCTATTTCTGAACAATCTGAGAGTTTAGATCAAAATACTCAACAGAGCTTAGCATCATGCTTAGAAACCCGGGTTAACATTTTAAAGTCATCTCTTCACATGATGCTATACAATCAAGTTGAGAATACTGCAAGAGGATGTATTGAATCTATTTATGATCATTTACAGGATAGCGAAGTAAGCTATTCATCCTTAAAAGATAAATTTCAGATAAGCATATTGCATCGTATCATTTCAGATAATGAAACAGGTAAAAGCCTATATCAAAAAATTGGCAGTGATATATCTAAGAAGATAATCTCAGCATCTATGAATATTAGAAAAGAGTTTAATGGCAATGTATGCAAACCAGTGTTGCATAAGATAACTCAAGCTTACGGCATTCAAATTGCAACATCCCCAGAGTGCCGTAATGGCGCTGATCTTGATCTTTTAAAGGACATTCGAAATGAATTAGCACATGGTAGTACAAGCTTTTCTAGAAAGGGTCAACTTGACCCTTTAGGAGAGGTTATAAGTAGAGCTCAAAGAATAGACATTTACTTACGTCTACTAATAAGCTCTACTGAAGAATATATTGCTACAAGTGGCTATTTATCTGCGCAACATGCCTAATGAAAGTCTCTCCTATAGCATGACCGATTATAGGAGGGACTGCATTTCCAATCATCGTGCCCAATTTTTGAAACGAGAAAGGGGTTTTCCCATCTAAGAAATTATATTCCAATGGGAAAGATTGCAATATAGCAGCCTCTCGTAGAGTGATAGCTCTATTTTGTTCTGGATGCCCAAAACGCCCATTTCCATACCCATAACATTGGGTTGTTATTGTTGGACTAGTATCATCCCATATCATGCGCCCATAAACACTTTTATAGGTCATCCCTGAATCTTTTTTATGGCATTCAGCTCTAATTTCCTCAGGCCAATCATCCCAAGTGCCGCCGGGTAGGGAGTGCATAATCCTTTTTAAGTTTAATTCCCGCAATTTTGGCGAACAGTGAAGCGCATCAGTTGCTAATTTTTGCCCAGCCTCGACCTTTGGCAACATACCGATTGCATCTTTAACTGTCGTTTTACGATCTTTTTTTTCTTGATCAAAAGAGATCGGGCCCAATCGTGATCCAATCAATATTAATCGGCGTCTATTTTGAGGTAGACCATAATCTGAGCAATTTACTACGTCATACCATAAATGATAACCCTGAGCCCTCAACGTTTTAACAAATCCTTTAAAAACTGGATGGATTCTAAGTTGCGGAACGTTCTCCATAGTTACTAGTTCAGGATTAATATCAATCACTAACCTTTCAAATTCACGAAGTAACCGCCACTTGGAGTCATCCTTCTTGCTATTGGGATTCCGATACTTCGAAAATGGCTGACATGGCGCACAGCCGGCCAATAGTTTCACATTTCCTGTTTGAAACATTGAGGAAACTTCATCAGATGACAATTCAGTCACTGACCTATGAACAAACTCAGTATTTTCATTATTTTTTTCAATGACATAACGACATGACTCATCAATATCAATGCCATGAGACACGTTAATACCAGCGGTTCTCAGCCCATACGTTAAACCACCCGCGCCACAAAAAATGTCTACTGCTTGAATGTTCACAAGATTCTCCGTAACAATGTCCTGTTATTATATACATATATAAGACAGGTGAGTAGAGTGAAAATGGAATTACCATAACCAATTGAAAATCAATGAATTATACATAAAACACCTTCAACAAACCCCATTGCAGAGCGTAACTCACCTCGAATTTTTCCATCAGAACACCTGCGTTTTTTAGCAATCGCACGCAACGACATTCCGATTACAAAGTGAGCAATGATTAACTCGTACTCTTCCGGCTTACACCTACGTAATCGCGCAACGCACCCATCAATCATAATCCCTTCATCATCATCGCATTGCTGGCGTGTTTTCTTTCCATGAGGTAGCAAACCTTTAAACCCAGCAGCAATGGGTTGCCAGTCAACACCACTATTGTCAGATGCCGCCCAAGCTCCCCAACGGTCCATTATTTCGTACATTTCTCTCATTTTTAAAGCTCCTCAGGAAAGAACGCCGAGCGAGTATGCCCGGTCCAGCAATTTAATAATCAATACCGGCTGGGGGCCGTATTCACGCTCAAAAGCGGCAGGATCATGGTGCAAAGCACGGTGGTGCTTGCGGCATAATGGGATCGTAAAAATATCGTGGGCCTTGGTGCCTACACCTCCCTGCCCCCAGCCAATAAGATGATGTGCATCATCTGCAGGCTGCCCACAGCAAATACACGGCTGTTTTTTAACCCATGAGATAAAGTCAGCTGATAACCATCGAATCCGCTTAGGTCTGGCGAATAGTGTCGCCGGTGCAACAGGATCGACGTTCACAGGTACCAGAGGTTTGCCCGGCGTTGTTATTGCCGTTGGCTTGATTGCTTTTTCGAGACGGGGAGAAAGAATGCTGGTGGCCGGTACCGACGGAACAATCTCACTCTCCCTGTAAACCGATTTAATGCCATCGTCTCTAATACGCAGGGATCGGCGCGCCATTTCTTCTGTAATTTCATCGCCAATCCCGGCGCCTACAGCCCACCAGCATAGCTCCGCCAGTGACAATGAGCGCTGAGCGTCCAGACCAAGCGCGATGCGGGCAGTGTCGATTACCCAGTCAGCGTTATTAACACCTACCAGTTGATCGAGGGTGTGTTCCGTTTGGTTTTTCAGCTCATTATCACAGTGCCAGCATGCGATTATTACACCCGTCGAATGGCGAAACGGGACGAGCTCATGGTGATGGTAATTGGAATGTGTCCACTGACAGTTTTTAACCTGCCTACGCAACCATGACTCGAGGGCACTAACCCCACCAGCTGCAGTGATAACTGCCTTCTTCATGAAAAAAGGTCTGATCCCCATATCATCCCGCAACGGCTGCCGGGCATCAGGAAGACGTCCACTGGGTATCTTTTTCATGCTTGCCGGCGGTATTTCAACAAGAACTCGGCCGGCACCGAATAACGGCATTAATTCACTACCCGGCTTAAGCAGCACAATTCCAAGATGGCGTGCAATATCCACGTTAAGCAAAGCTCGCATCAGTCCCTCCACATCTTCTGTATGTAGGTCCTGTCAATCCGTGGCGGCTTCTTCGATTCCGGCAACAGCACGCGGATCTCCCACGATGCAAAGTCTCTGGACAAGCTCTTCTCAACCACACAGTTATTTTTACGGTATCGCTCCACCAGCGCTGTAGCCTCAGCCTCTGAAAGTTGCTCGTGTAAAAACCAACTTTTCTTCATGGCTGATCACCGAACAGTCGCAAAAACTCAATCGCTCTTTCACGCGCACCGGGTTCTTCAGCGATCATTTCCTGCAGCAGCTGCACGGCGAGCACAGGCTCCTTTTGCCCGACGATGGAAATTCCTCTGGAGACACGGCGAGAGAGTTTTATAAAATTTTTTCTCTCTAACGCACGCAGATGCAACAGGACAGCATTAGACGAGCTAACGCCGAGCATATCGGCCAGCTCAGATAGCGTAGGTGGGTAGCCATGCTGATTGATGTAGGCGACCAGCAGATCGAAAACTTCCTGCTGTCGAAAAGTGAGTTTCGAAGACGAGAGTAAACCGGCGCTCGTTGAAGGAGCACCAGTCTGGTGGGATTTTGATACTTCGGTTGTTTGCGTCATGGCTTCTCTCCGTGACGCAGCAGGTATAGGTTGTTCAGGCCTATGACGGGATTGTAACAGAACCAGGGGGAACCTGGTAACCAACTCCAGACTTAGCCTTTTCAATCATCTGTGAAAAAAGAGAGAGAGTCCCAACGATCTCATCTGGCTGCAAAGGCATAAACGAAACAGTGTCGCCGCGGCGGTACATCAGAGCGCGCTCACACAAAGGAAAGGATGTCAGACGAGCAACGATCACCCCATCGTCGCATCTGATAATTGCATAGCCGGTGTTCGGCATTTCTTGTTTTTTACTCACAGCGAAATCCTCAAAATAAACCAGGCAAGCCACTGGACCTCAACTTAACAAAACCAGTCATCAGCGCTTTCCCAGGTGTCCTGCAGGATTTCCTCAATACGTTTTTTATCTCCGTCCATTCCACCAAGCACGGTCAAACCATCGGAGCTGGTCCGACGAATCACAAGACTGCAGTTATTAAAGTTTTGATCCAATCGCCGCAGTAGCTCCTTCTCCAGAGCAGGCACAGCGCCATCCGGCAATTTTTTTTGGCGATCAATTGTGATTTCCACTTTCATAACTAGCTCCTCACGCAAGTACTGTATAAATAAACAGTATACTTGTTAAGTGAAATGTTCAAGCGTTTAATGCCACTTTTCGCTAGCCCATGCTCATGTTTAGATTGATCTTTTCTCCACAAATGACGAAATCCGCTATTACAGGGATACAGTCATTTTGTGGTGATCAACAACGTTGATAAGAAACGCCGCTACTTCTGGCGTTCCAGATTCCGCTCTTGGCACAGAGCGGACAATCTGGATGGGATGAAGGTCTGCTTCGAGCGAGGATCGGAAGTTAGTAATTCCTCTCATAAATAATTAATATAAAAAAATCACTTATGGACTTCTTAATATAAATGGGGCGATTTATGATCTATGCTTGGATTGATGGTAAGAGACGTCAGCCATTGGTAAAGGGTGAAAAGACAGTATGCAGGGACTGCGGGGGGACGTTATCAGCCGTTTTACCAGCACAAAACATTTACCACTGGAGGCATAAAGCTGGAGACTGCGATACCTGGAGTGAACCTGAAGGCCCATGGCATCTCGGCTGGAAGGAAAATTTCAATGAAGAGTGCCGAGAAGTTTCACTCAAGGACGACTTAACAAATGAACTTCATCGGGCAGATATACTATATGGGCAAGGTACAGGCTTTGAGACAGTCTTAGAGCTACAGCACTCACCTATATCCGAAGAGGAACGAATTTCCCGCGAGACATTTTATAGGAAAGGGCGTCGCATGTTCTGGCTGGTGCATATTGATGCTTCGTCAACTTCTTCAAATGGCTGGAATTTCCATATTTCACTCGATTTTAAAAGCCGTCTTGTGAAGCAGGGTATTCATAGCTTCGGAATAATGCAGTGGTTTGGTCGCAGCACGCAGTTTATCGAGAAATGGAAGAGATCCGACGCCTATGTTTTCTTCGACTTTAAAGAACACATTTTTTTTCTAGCCAATAAAAGATTGGCGGAAAAACTTAACCATGGCATTCCTCTAATGAAGGGAGAATTTGCCCTTTGCTTGCTTACTCGTGAAGAATTTATCGATGCAGTGAAACGCCCCCGCTCCTAATGGCAGTATTAGCTTATGTGTAAAACTAAATAGCTGCGCGGAATAGTGCTCCACTTTTTGCGGGCCCTTGCGGGGCAAGGGATTGGGGTGGCCACCTCCGCTAAGAGGCACTACGCCCAGCTTGCTGTGTTTACTCTTACGTGGCTACCATATGTCAAAAAATGGGAAGTGTAGCGGTATTAGACGCGGCTATTTAGAACACGACATAAAAGCATTCTAGAATGGCTAAGCTTCCGCTCCTGGCACACTGCAGACATCCACAACAGCCAGTGTCCGCTGTGAGCGAGAAGCGGACACTGCTAACACCCTTCTGTGTGAACTCTCAAGGGGCAGGTCTACTACTCACTACATTTAGGGGTAATTAAAATAAAATCACCTACATATAGGGGTTATTGTTTTTTAAGTGCTTGACAATTCTGCACATGGCATTTAACGGTGTCTGTGGTAAACTATCCACAGAATGAGCAACAGTGTTTGATTGTGGATAACCGTTGGATAGTTGGATATATGGGGAGGATTAATGGCTAAATATGAACTTCGACCGCTGTCAGACAGTCGCAAGGCTGACATTGCTCGCAGTGCATTAGCACAAAATAGCGCCCCTGCTAAGCCTGCTGCTTCGATGTCTTCTGGCTCTGCCCCAATGCAGAGATCACGAGATAATGCGCGAGTGATGATGGATCGCGCATTCAGGGCAATTGTAGCCAAAGGATAATTTTACTTTAGTTGATTAAAGCGCCTTTTCTGGCGCTTTTTTATTGCGGAAAAAACCAAATGGAAAAGCTCTGGGTTTTTACTCAATTAGTTACAGGAAAAGATGATACCTCAGGATTTTTGGCTTACGCGCTCTATAAGCACGACAAAAATGAATACGCAGAGAAGTTGCGTAGGAGCGGCGAATGCACAGAAGACTATATTAACACCCAGCTGAAGATCTTTCATGAGCAGACAGTTAATACGCCTGGCCGAATCGAGTCTTACAAAGAGAAAGCTGAAGCCATCGTCACTAACTTAACAGACCAGATTGATGCTGACATCAGGCTTGAGTACGATGCACAGTTAGCCGGTGCTAACTTACAATATGTTGAAATAGAACGGCTGAAAGCAGAAATACAGACAATGAAGGCATCACGTGAGAGCGAATTAAGGAAGGCTGGAGAGGATGCTATCCTCAATTTTCACCGTATGGTTGAAATCACCCAAGCACGCAAACGTGGGCGTGTTTCCCGCTCGTTAGGATGGTACTGGAATGGGTTTGCCAGCATTTTCGCCACCATAACCTTCGCTGTCATTGTCTATGGCATTTGTACTTGGGCATTGCCACAAAAATCTAGAAACGACATTGTGGATGGAGCGTTTAAAAATCTGCAAGGTTCATTATTCCAGCAGCCAAACATTCAGCTTAATAACGAAAAAAATGAGAACGCTCAGCAACCTAACATAACCGCCGAATAGTACCTACTTAATGCGCGAGTTGCCTCGCCATCTCGCGGGGCTTTCCTTTTCAGATACTTTGCTATCCCAATTCGCCCGCGCGGCTCATTAAAATAGATTTCGTGGGTTGTTACTGTGCATTTGATTGACATTCCGATTTCTCCTGAGATTCAATGAGTAATTAGAAAAACCATTTCCATTCAGTTAATGGTATTTACTTGGACGGAATAACCAGAATGCCTATGAGCACGCGGTTTCATGTCAAAAATAAACAGCTGAACGACCGCTCCTGGCACTCAGCGGACATCTCAGCTTTGCCTCACCCCGGTATAATTAAACTTAGCTTTGACATCCCGTACCAGCTGGTGTTGATTCCATTTTAGGTATAATTAGCACCTCGCCGCATTGCGCAGGCAGCGGTTACGCATTTTGGCAAGCAACCAGAGCTCGTTTGCTGTTGTCGTCATTCCAAGCATCGATGTGTAAACAGTCGCAGCCCGGCGCCACAGCTTTTTGTCTTCCAGCGTCTTCGCCAGGGACAGTGCGTTTTGGACTTTTTTCACATCCTCTTCAGATAATGGTGTTGCAGTCTGCGGCAGGGCAACATCGGGAACCTCAACGCCTGCAACCACTCGATAGACATACTGGTAGCCGTTATGGGTACGATGGAGTTTTCCCGCGGCATGGAGCTGCCGCAGTAAGTTACCTGCTGTACTGGCTTGCAAGTCGAGCGCATCGCAGACATCCTGCAGGACGCATTCTGGCGTCCTGCTAACGATGGCAAGCACCATCTGTGCTTTAGTTACTTTGGCTTTTAGTTGTTTGGTCATGGTCAAAACTCGTTTACTTGGTTAAACCTGCCGCCTTGCGGCGTTTGTACTCTTCCATCAGAAGCTGTGCTGGTGTGGGCCCAGCCGGATGTCGCGGCGCTTCAAGCTGACGGCGAATCGGCGGGATCGAGAATCCATTAGCCAGGTGCTTCGTCCACTTCGTGAGTAATTTTTCTGCCAGTTTTTTTAGTTCCCCCTCTGTGAGGTTTCGCTCAACTCCCGTTCTGCGCATCTCAACGCAAATGTGATACAGCACGTCCTGTTTCCAGGGATATCTGTCGCTGCCCGAAAAGCGATAAGACTCATTGCGCCAGCGCTTGTATTCAGCCATCACAGCTTCGGATGTCAGGTTGAATGGGTTGGCTCCACTCGCCGAAACCAGCGCAACGAATTCAGCCAGATCCGGTGGCCATGTGTTACCCGCGGCGCAGCGCTCCATGCACTGACTGCAGACCAGAGTAATCTGGGCTTCACTCATCGATCCAATCTGGGCAATCCACATATCCGAGGGCGCCGCCCCGTTCTTCTGGGTCCACCGGTTCGAAAATATTTCCCCCATGACTGTCCATAGCCGCCATGCCGTATCCGCCGCCAGCAAGTCCGTTTTGCTTTTCCCAGCGTTCTCTGGCTGCCTGAATTTCCTGAACTGCCCGGGATGCGGTGTTAACTGGTTGAATTCCTGCATGGTCTTTACCTCCGGTTGCTGGTTGTGGTTTAGATTTGGCTCTGGCACTTATCACGCTGCGGGCAAATTTCTGCTCCCATTGAATCTGAGTGAACACTTTCCCCTCGGATTTCCAGTACGCGATGAACTCTGCCAGCTCTGTCGGCAGGTATGCCGGTTCGGGAAGCGCTATACCCCAGGTAGCAGCTAGCCGCGGCCAGTCCTGTGACGGCAGCCAAAGGTCGTACATGGTGAATTTCCCGATCGGAATATCCACTCCAGGCAGATACTGAGGTTGCAGGGGAAAATTTCTCTCCTGCGCATAGAGAGTGGGGTTTGATCCTTTTCCCTTCCCTTCCCTTCCTTTTCCGTCAGTGAGCCCTCCTTGATGATTCACTGAGTCCTCATTGAGCCCTCCTTGATTAGTCACTCTCTTTTCTTCCTCTCCTGCCTTATCCTCAGTGAGTTCTGGTGGAAGAGGTATTTTTGAAGCTGAAGGCCTGTTTATTTTTTGATGCTTAAGGAAACCTTTAATCTGTAAATAGCAGACATCATTCACTGAATACTCAATGAGTAATCCATGAGTAATCAGTTCCTGTATTAGTGGTTCGCAATCGAGCGCGTCCGCAGGGAAGATTTGCATCTTCAACCGTTTTGGCGAACGCTCAAGGCATCCCATATCGTTGGCGAAGTTGAACAACCCGATAAACAGGAGACGCGCTGGAATTGAACATTCCACCACCTTCTCATCTGTCCAGAATTCAGGTTTAACTGTTCTGATGCGGGCCATCTGAAACCTCTTATTAACCAGCTGGTGCTGGTGGTCATTGTCAAAACTCGATTAGAAAAACTGCGGCGCTACGGCGCTGATGCTCGCCAGTAGTGGTCCCGCCGCATCTGCAGGGAGCATGTTAAAAAGTGCAATTGCAGCTTCCCGTATTTCACGCTCTAGTTTCTGCAGAGGTGCGCCAAGTAACTTGGCCTGGTGCGCTTCGCTGCATTCTTTGATTGCATTGGCCACCAGCTCGGTTTCAGTTAAGCCATGTTTTAGGCCATGTTTGCGCGCGATCTCTATCGGCATTGCATCAGCGATCGCCGCCGAAAGCTGGATGACATAACTGGTGTACTTCTCTGAACCGCCCTCGTTTTTCAGGTAGCGATACAGATTTTGTTTATTGACGCTGATACCGCGCCCGTTTTGTTTCTCCCACTGTTCGGCCACCAGCTGCGCGACGTGGTCTTGCGCACGCCCAGGTAATGAGGACTCCCATTCCTGAACGGCGGCCAAAATGGCTCGGCATTTCTTGCCGTCACGCCGACGGGGCAAATACTGATTTTCCGTTTTCAGTTGCATACTCATCACCGGAGTATGATTTTCAAAAGAGGTGGTTTGCATGGTCACTCCTTAGGTATTCCATCCGTTGGATTCGGATATAGATCAGGACGTAATTCATGAGGCGTAACGCCCGTTGCATTAAAAACCTGTAAAACTCGCGATGAAGGCACAATACCTTTTGTTTTCCACTGACTTACTGCCATGCCGCTTACTCCAAGCGTTGATGCTAATTTATTGGCTGAGCCAGCTACTCGAATTGCGTTATCAAGGGCTGTCATATCTATCTCCTCGTTAAGTTAGGCATAATAAAGCATAGGTTTATATTCAATGCAAATTTTTAATTTATTGTGGCTATAAACTAAACCTTTACAATGGGCTTATGAAAAACACTGAAGAACTCAACAACCAACTGATTGCTCGTTTGGAAGAAATTACTCAAAGAGGGATCAGCAAGGCGGATATGGCTCGCATTGCTGGAGTTACACCTCAAGCGGTGAATGGGTGGTTTAAGAAAGGAGTAATCAGTAAAAAGTCCGCAATTGCCCTCGCGGAAGCTGCCAATGTGTCTGTAACTTGGTTGCTTGGAGAGAAAGTATCTGAAGATTCAGGCCTCAAGCCAAATGAGAGCAAAATGTTACGTCTGTTTAGGCAGTTACCTGAGGCAGAACAAGAGAGAATGATCGATACTTTTGAAGTCCGCCTAAAAGAAATCGATGATTATGTTGAGAAATATCTCCGTGGTCGATTTAAGGCTAGCGACACTAACTAACATCTCTGATCTCACCCCATGAAACCGGCAAATGCCGGTTTTTTTTTGCCTGCCGCGCAGCCTCAATCAATCCAACAGCTCCCCTGTCTCGATTAAAGCAAAAGTTTGCATCTGCATAAATCCGATATTGACATCAAACATAAACCAATGCTTTAATCATTCCATCGCAGCAAGTCATCGAGGCAGGAAGCCCACGAAGTAGCTGCCGGCGGCATACGAAACACCGGATGAGATGACAGCAATATAAATCGCAGCAGGTTCAACGTTCGGCTGCCCGGCCTTAAGGGAAGGAAATGAGTATGGATAAAGCATACGAAGACTATTTTGAAAGCCTCTCTGAAGGTGAGGAGGCACTGAGTTTCAGCGAGTTTACCGCGGCGCTTTCAGGTAAGCCGGCAGACTGCGCCTCTTCTGAAATGTAATGGAAATCCTGCGCGCTTCGTGGTGGTGAATTGCAGGGTGAAAAAGCTCAATCGTGAAGATCAGCGTCACGACACCACCGACGAAGCGCGTCGAAGTAGTGAAAATAAAAAATCAGGGTTTGCAATGCGGTGAATGCGGCTATGCGCACGCGACACAGTTAAAAAAGTAAACATGGCGGTTATTCACACGTTGTGGGGAAAAAGTTGTCGGCGGTAGTTGTTAACTGGCTGCCGTCACCGGGAGGCACCCGGCGCCGCATTGCAAAACCACATCCTAATACTGAGTTAACTGGAGATAACTATGAAGGATTTTGCCCGAGTACCTACCGGGAACCAGGCGACCCGCCTGAACTGGTTCGAGGTGAGACTGCGCCAGCTGTGTTACTTACTGGCGCAGAAAGGAAACCCTGAGGCTGAGGCATGAATACCCTGTTTGCCCTTGTCATCAGCGTATGTGCTCTTACTGGTGAATGCTCTGATGTTCTGATCGGTGTTTATCCATCAGAGGCCAGTTGCAACAGCAACGCCGATGAACAAAAAGTACAGGGCCAGTGTCTCCCCTACCGAAATGCACAAAAAATGGCTGACGACCAACAGCCAGCAGTGAGTTTTTGAATCGAGTTTTGACCAATGGCCGTTACGGCCGGAGAAGTGATTATGGAATTTGGAATGAAACGCGTTCTGGCATCTGTCCAGGCCGCCGCCACTTTGAATAAGCTCTATGACGGCTCGCCCGTTTCACTGACGGCCATTAGTAAAGAGTCAAAGCTGTCTACTTCATACCTTGAGCAGATCTTCAAAAAGCTGCGGGCGGGTAACCTGGTTATTTCACAGCGTGGCCCAGGCGGTGGTTATAGCCCCCGCGGCGATGACATCACCGTTACAGAAGTGATCACTGCGGTATCTAAACTGCCAGCCCATAAAACTTTTGAGCCTATCCTGCGAGCGCTTGACGACGTTCGCGTATCACAGCTGCTGCGGGGCGATTCGCCAGCCCCATAAAGCACAAAACCCGCGCGAGGCGGGTTAAGTACCCGGTCAGCCGACCAAAGCTTTCCGGAATCGAGTTTTGACCAATGACCACCACCAGGGCGGCTGCCATCAGCTGCCGGGTATCTTACAATCCAAAGGAGCCCAAACGCAATGAACAACTACCCGTATCTCATTAAAGCGAAGGCAAAAGCAAACGAAGCGAAAAGTCTCTTCTGCTGGTTCTCTGCTAAATCCGATTCTCGCGCCGAGCGCAAAATCCTGGACATCCTGGAAGACGCTGAAATTAACGTTGGCCGCGGCGCCAGCCATCAGTTGCCGATCCGCACCAACTGGCTCATCGTTGATGACTTACCGGAAGAAGGTGTACTGGATGACACCTGGTGCGATCGCTACGAGCTTGGTGGTGAAGACGGGCTGACATGGCAAAAAATCGTTGCGCCGGCGGCTGCTGAACCACAGCCCTCCAGTAAACCAGAAAACGATATCTCTCCTGCAAATAGCGATGAAGAGGACTATTCGAACAATGAAGAAGCACTCTTCAACCTGGCGGAAATGTCATTCCGCACGCAGCTGCTTGCCCAGTATATGGCCGACGAGCGTCACGTGTATCACATTAGCATTCCTCATCGTAACCGCCTTTCAGCGATGGAAATGGATACGGATAATCACGGTGTGCAGAATCTGCTGCTGACGGCAGAAAATATTCCGGAGCTTAAAAAATATGATATGCCTGGCCTGTGGAAATTTACCAGTGCATTTAAGAGCGTATTTCCTGTGGGGAAACGCCATGAGCTCGGCAAGCAAATTCAGTTCGCCAAATTGTGGCTTGAAACGTCGCACATTGACCGCGGGATCCTTACAAAGGAATGGGCTGCTGGAAACTATATCACCTCAATAAACAAAACCGATGCCGGCGCCAATGCTGGCGGCGGTAACAAAACTGACCGCAATCCGGATTATCAGCATTCGCTGGATACTCTGGATATAGAGATCGCTCTTGCAACGATGCCTATGGATTTTGACATCTATAATTTTCCGGCATCAGTCCACCGCCGCGCGAAGGAAATAGTACAGAAGAAAGAAAGTCCATTTAAAGAATGGTCTGCAGCATTACGGAGCACACCAGGCATCCTTGATTATTCCCGTGCAGCGATTTTTGCACTGATCAGGGAAGCATCCAGTGGAATAACTCCTTTTCCAGATCGGTTGCGTGGCTACATCAACGCGAATCTGACTGAACATAAGCATGATACCCCGAGCGCTGAAACGCTTGCCAAGGCGGGGCATATTCCATCTGCAGCTGTCACTCTGGATGCAATAAACCAAGCAATCGCCGGAGAGGATAGCAGCGCAAACCTGGAAACACTCTCCTCCGACTTTAAAGCAGTTGGTACCGAACAGGTAAAAGAGGCTCAAAAGCAACGTCCAGACGCTAATCAGGTTCTGGCCTCCGAGCGCGGCGAATATGTTGAAGGGATTAGCGACCCTACGGATCCGAAGTGGGTAACCGAAGACCTTACCAAGACCAGGCAGCCTGAAGTTTCAAAAATTGGGGACGGAGTATTTTCCATTGACAGTCTTGTTGATGTTAAGGGCAAGGTTAACCAAAAAGAAAAAACGGATGAAGTTGTTCATCAAACGGATGCTGTAGATATTGAATCCGGTCATCATAATAAGCAGGAAGATCAGCCAATTGATTATGTTCACGTTATGGTTGATCTGGAAACCATGGGTAAAAAACATAACGCCCCTATCGTCGCTATTGGTGCGGTTGTTTTTGACCCGGCAACCGGCTCTATTGGAGAAAGTTTCTATAAAGTCGTATGCCTTGAATCCTCTGTGAACTGGGGCGCCTTAATCGATCCCTCTACTGTTATCTGGTGGCTTAAGCAGTCCTCCGAAGCACGCTCTGCGATCGTAAATGATGATGCTATCCCGTTGCAGGATGCATTACTCCAGTTCAGAGAATTTGTTTCTGATAATGTCGCTGGCGGGAGCAAAAAGGCGCAGGTATGGGGTAACGGTGCGTCATTCGACAACTCTATTCTGCGTTCTTCTTACGATTGCATTGCTGAAGATTATCCGTGGGAATACTGGAACGATCGGGACGTACGAACAATGGTAGAGCTCGGCCAGGCCATTAGCTTCGACCCCAAAACAACGATCCCGTTTGAAGGGTCTCGTCACAATGCCCTCGCTGATGCTATTCATCAGGCCCGCTATGTATCAGCGATATGGCAGCGAATAATTGCCGGCAATCAGGTGCTGCAAAAATTGATGCAAAACTGATTTTTTATTTTCAGATACTGGCCCAGCAATGGGCCATAATGAGGTAAAACATATGCTCCAGATGTTAACCCTTGAAGAGTGGGCAAACGAGAAATACAGAAGCAATCCTCCAAGTGTTTCCACTCTCAGGAATTATGCTAAACAGAATATGTTTTCTCCCCCAGCCAAAAAAGAAGGTCGATTCTGGCGCGTCAGGGAGGATGCTGAGTTGGTCGGTACATTGACCACTCCTGTAGTAAAGAAAAGCGACCCTGTTCTTTTGCAGAGGATTTTGAACGATGGCTGCCAGACCACGTAAAAATAATATATCTATTCCAAATTTATACCCACTCTTCAGCAGAAAGGTTAATAAAGTATACTGGCGTTATAAGCACCCGATAACTGGTAAGTTTCATAGTCTAGGAACAGACGAAGCAGAGGCCACGGCAATAGCTATTGAAGCAAATAAACGACTCGCTGAACAAAATACCCGCCAAATTTTGGCACTCAGTAACAAAATAGCCACCAGCAAAGGAAAAGCCATCACAGCAATAACTTGGCTTGATCGCTACTGGAAGATTCAAGAAGAACGGCTTGCAACAGGCGATATCAAAAAAAACACATACAAACAAAAGGCCAAACCAGTTGCATTATTAAAAGAGCGAGTCGGGATGAAGCTTATATCTGCTGTTGATGTTCGTGATATTGCTCAAATCCTTGATGAATACATATCGGAAGGACAACCAAGAATGGCTCAGGTGATACGTTCGGTCTTGATTGACGTCTTTAAAGAGGCTCAGCACGCTGGTGAAGTTCCTCCGGGACATAACCCTGCACTTGCGACCAAACAACCGCGGCGTCGCATTACCCGCCAGCGCTTAAATCTGAATGAATGGCAGAAAATTTTCGACATTGCTGATGCAAACCATAAGTACATGGGAAATGCAATGTTACTGGCCCTCATCACTGGCCAGCGATTGGGGGATATCTCACGAATGAAATTCACTGATGTATGGGATGATCACCTCCATATTGAGCAGGAGAAAACCGGCAGTAAGATAGCAATCCCGCTGGCACTAAGGTGCGATGCTATTAACTGGAGCCTAAGGGAAGTCATCGCACGTTGCCGGGATTATGCAGTAAGCCCATATCTGGTTCATTTCCTTCACTCAACTTCGCAAGCCGAGCGCGGCGCGCAAGTTAAAGCGAGAACACTTACCATGAATTTCAGTAAAGCCAGAGATAAAGCGAAAATTGATTGGGGAGATGGCACACCAGCCACCTTCCATGAACAGAGATCTTTGGCAGAGCGACTATATGAGGCTCAGGGAATCGATACTCAGAAACTACTCGGCCACAAGTCACCAAATCAGACTGCTCAATACCATGATGACCGTGGGAAAGATTGGGTTAAAGTAGCCCTCTGACTAATGAAGGCTACTGATTAGTATAAGTTACATTTAGCGTACCGCTGGTTCTGCTTGAGCCGGCGGATCATTGGATATGATCAAATTGAACTGACCACGCGCAACATGTCCGTTTTCGGTCACTTCTAAATAGCTAATTCTTACTACCTCACCAGTCACAATAGCTGAAGCAAGCGCCTTTAACTCAGCCGGGCGAGCAATATCCTCAGCCACTTTGATAGTAAAACTCTCACCGTTACTGACTCGGACCACACTTAAATTTAGCTCTGGACTTGACATTCCCGCTCGAGAGATACCCTTAATGTAAAAGTTATCAAAGCGCTCTGTTCTCTCTCTGTCCACACTTTGCCTGTTTCGATAATCTTGAAGGGCTGCGCCGTCATATCGTTGATTTCCAACCTTCACGGATTCAGCATCCGATGCAACCGATTTGAGTAAAGAAGCCTTTCCATCTTCACCATGTGCTTCAATTTCGCGGCTAAGACTAGTTTCCCCTCTACGTTTGATCTCACTCCCTAACTCAAATGAGCGTGTCATACCCTCTACTACAGTTTGAGTCGTCTGGGTTTGAGCATTTAAATCTGCGGCATGATCTTGACTATTTGTATGCAAATAATAGCAACCACCTACCGTCAAAGCGGTAATCAGTGATAGCAAAATTGTCATTTTCTGAACGCCAGTCATACCTTCAAACGCTCCCGTGAGGAATGCCAGAAACTGATTAATGGTACCTGACCAGTCAGTCTCTGAGTCAGTCGAGCCTTCCTTTATTTTAAATATAATGTCCAAAGACTGTTTATCTTCATTAGTCAGCCTTTGTAAATTTGAGGTGCCATACTTCGCCAATGCATAAGCTCGTTGAAATGACTCATGCATACTCGCCAAGCCATACACCATAGAGCTAGTCAGTGAAGAATGAAATTTTTCGCCTTTTACGTTGATATGAAGATTTGGCCACCCTTGAAAATCTATATCTGCAGGAATATCCGCACCAGGATGTTCTGCTTCCTGTTGCAGAAAATCATCTACAACGTCCCAAAATGTTTCTGCATTCTCGATAACAATTGCTGCATTAGTCATCAAAAAAAACCTTATATGATATGTATCCTTCCTGGGACATCTATACCATAGTTTGGCGGTCCAAAACTATGTTTATGGCGGCGGGTTTTGATAACTTATTTTGATAAAATTTTGATAACCATTCAAATGATAATAATAAAAACGGGAACTATTAAGTTCCCGTTATGGTTTAGCCAAACTATCTGAATTACATATTCGCGATGATCGCGTCACCAAACTCGCTACATTTCAGTAGTTTAGCGCCTTCCATCAGACGTTCGAAGTCATAGGTCACGGTCTTGGCAGCGATAGCGCCTTCCATGCCTTTAACGATCAGGTCTGCGGCTTCGAACCACTGCATGTGGCGCAGCATCATCTCTGCGGACAGGATGATGGAGCCCGGGTTCACTTTGTCCTGGCCGGCATACTTCGGCGCAGTACCGTGAGTCGCTTCGAACAGCGCGCACTCGTCGCCGATGTTGGCGCCCGGGGCGATACCGATACCGCCAACCTGTGCCGCCAGGGCGTCAGAGATATAGTCGCCGTTCAGGTTCATACAGGCGATAACGTCGTATTCCGCCGGACGCAGCAGGATCTGCTGCAGGAACGCATCGGCGATCACGTCTTTCACCACGATCTCTTTGCCGGTGTTCGGGTTCTTGATTTTCACCCACGGACCGCCGTCGATCAGCTCGCCGCCGAACTCTTCGCGAGCCAGCTGGTAGCCCCAGTCTTTGAACGCGCCTTCGGTGAACTTCATGATGTTGCCTTTGTGCACCAGAGTGACGGAATCACGATCGTTGGTGATCGCGTATTCAATCGCGGCGCGCACCAGGCGTTTGGTGCCTTCTTCAGAGCACGGCTTGATGCCGATGCCGCAATGTTCCGGGAAGCGAATTTTCTTCACACCCATCTCATCGCGCAGGAATTTGATCACTTTGTCTGCTTCCGCAGAGTCGGCTTTCCACTCGATACCCGCATAGATATCTTCTGAGTTTTCACGGAAGATAACCATGTCGGTCAGTTCCGGGTGTTTAACCGGGCTCGGGGTGCCCTGGTAGTAACGTACCGGACGCAGGCAGACGTAAAGATCCAGCTCCTGGCGCAGCGCCACGTTCAGAGAACGAATGCCGCCGCCGACTGGGGTGGTCAGAGGACCTTTGATAGCAACGCGGTAGTCACGAATCAGATCGAGGGTTTCAGCTGGCAGCCAGACGTCCTGGCCATAGACGTGGGTTGATTTCTCACCGGTGTAAACTTCCATCCAGGAAATTTTACGCTCGCCCTTATAGGCTTTCTCAACGGCGGCATCAACCACTTTCAGCATCGCTGGGGTAACGTCAACGCCGATACCGTCACCTTCAATGAACGGGATAATCGGATTGTGAGGGACGTTCAGTTTGCCGTTTTGCAGGGTGATTTTTTGACCTTCCGCCGGAACTACTACTTTGCTTTCCATTAACCTCTCCTTCGAGCGCTTCTGGTTCTGCTCTTCCCTCTTCACGCGAGCCTGGTGTTGGCTGAGTCGGCCAGCTTCGGCGTACCGGGTCTTCCCGCTAACCGGAGCTATCGCGTCCGTGTCGCCTTCCTGCCTGTAGTGCGAATCGGTTTGAGCAATTTTTTGTTAATAATTTGTAATGAGCATGTCAATACTACCTGAATGTTTGCGTCCATGAAAGGCATTCGTAATTAGGCTATAATGCGGCAATTGATAAAGCCTGAAAATACCATGCAGAAAACTTCATTTAGAAAACATCGCGTTGAGCGATTCAGCACACAACAAGTCACCAGACAACGTAAAGAACGCCAGCCAAAAACTGTGATCTTGTTCAATAAACCCTATGATGTGTTGCCGCAATTTACCGATGAAGCCGGGCGCAGCACGCTGAAAGATTTTATTCCGGTGGCGGGCGTCTACGCCGCAGGTCGGCTCGATCGCGACAGCGAAGGCCTGCTGGTGCTGACCAACGACGGCGCGCTGCAGGCGAAGCTGACCCAGCCGGGTAAGCGCACCGGCAAGATCTACTATGTTCAGGTGGAAGGCGAACCCACGCCCGAGGCGCTGACCGCCTTGCGCGACGGCGTCACCCTTAACGACGGCCCCACCCTGCCTGCCGGCGTAGAACTTGTCGAGGAACCCGTCTGGCTGTGGCCGCGCAACCCGCCGATTCGTGAGCGCAAATCGATTCCCACCCGCTGGTTGAAAATCACGCTCTACGAGGGACGCAACCGCCAGGTTCGCCGGATGACCGCCCACGTCGGCTTCCCCACCCTGCGGCTGATCCGCTACGCCATGGGCGGCTATACCCTCGACGGACTGGCCAACGGCGACTGGCGCAAAGCCGAATAACTGAAAAGGAAAAGCGATGTTTAAACCTCATGTCACCGTTGCCTGCGTGGTTCACGCCCAGGATAAATTTCTCATCGTCGAAGAAACCATTAACGGCAAAGCGCTGTGGAACCAGCCGGCGGGCCATCTCGAGGCCAATGAAACGCTGCTGCAGGCCGCCGAACGTGAACTGTGGGAAGAGACCGGCATTCGCGCCACGCCGCAGCACTTCATCCGCATGCATCAGTGGCTGGCTCCCGATAACACCCCGTTTCTGCGCTTCCTGTTCGCCATCGAACTTAGCGATCTGTGCGCCACTGAACCACACGACAGCGATATCGATCGCTGCCTGTGGCTCAGTGCTGAGGAAATTCTTAACGCGCCGAACCTACGCTCGCCGCTGGTTGCCGAAAGCATTCGCTGCTACCTGCAGGACCCGCGGCAGCCGCTGTCGCTGATTGGCGCATTTAACTGGCCGTTCACAGGGGGTGAATGAACGGTGAGCGCGTGCTAGAATACGCCGCCTCGAAGTTCAATGTAGCGAGTATTTCCATGTCAGAAAGCCAGAAAAAAGTGATCGTCGGCATGTCCGGCGGCGTCGACTCCTCGGTCTCCGCGTACCTGCTGCTGCAGCAAGGGTATAAGGTGGAAGGCCTGTTCATGAAGAACTGGGAGGAAGACGACGGCGAGGAATACTGCACCGCCGCCGCCGACCTTGCCGATGCGCAAGCGGTCTGCGATAAGCTGGGCATTGAACTGCACACCGTTAACTTTGCCGCCGAATATTGGGATAACGTCTTTGAGCTCTTCCTGGAAGAGTACAAAGCCGGCCGCACGCCGAACCCGGATATTCTGTGCAATAAAGAGATCAAGTTTAAAGCCTTCCTCGAGTTTGCTGCCGAAGACCTCGGCGCCGACTACATCGCCACCGGGCACTATGTGCGCCGCGCCGATGTCGACGGTAAAAGCCAGCTGCTGCGCGGCCTCGACGGCAACAAAGATCAGAGCTACTTCCTCTACACCCTTAGCCACGAGCAGATTGCCCAGAGCCTGTTCCCGGTGGGTGAACTGGAAAAACCGCAGGTGCGTAAGATCGCCGAAGAGCTGGATCTGATCACCGCGAAGAAAAAAGATTCCACCGGCATCTGCTTTATCGGCGAGCGTAAATTCCGCGATTTCCTTGGCCGCTATCTGCCGGCGCAGCCGGGCAAAATCCTCACCGTCGACGGCGAGGAGATCGGTACCCATCAGGGGCTGATGTACCACACCCTGGGCCAGCGTAAAGGGCTGGGTATCGGCGGCACCAAAGAGGGTAGCGAAGATCCATGGTACGTGGTCGATAAAGACGTTGAGAATAATATTCTTATCGTCGCCCAGGGCCATGACCACCCGCGCCTGATGTCCGTCGGTCTGATTGCCCAACAGCTGCACTGGGTAAACCGTGAACCGCTGCAGGGCACCCTGCGCTGCACGGTGAAAACCCGCTATCGCCAGACCGATATCCCCTGCACCGTTACCGCGCTGGATGAAGACCGTATCGAAGTCCGCTTCGATGAGCCGGTCGCGGCGGTGACCCCGGGCCAGTCCGCAGTGTTCTATTTAGGGGAAGTGTGCCTCGGCGGCGGAATTATTGAACAACGACTGCCTCTGCAGTCCTGAACGCGCGTTATTTCCGCCGGGACGAACCGCCCTGGCGGCTGACAAGGAGTATGTGTGGCGAAGAATTACTATGACATCACCCTGGCGCTGGCTGGCGTTTGCCAGGCGGCGCGACTGGTTCAGCAACTGGCGCATCAGGGACATTGCGACAGCGATGCCCTGCATGTGTCGCTGAACAGCATCATCGACCTCGATCCTGAGTCGACGCTGGCGGTGTTCGGTGGCAGTGAAGCCAATCTTCGCCTCGGTCTTGAAACGCTGCTCGGGGTGCTCAATACCAGCAGCCGTCAGGGCCTCAATGCTGAACTGACGCGCTATACCCTGAGCCTGATGGTGCTGGAGCGCAAGCTCGCCGCCAGTAAAGGGGCGATGGACACGCTCGGCAACCGCATCGCCGGCCTGCACCGTCAGCTGGAACACTTTGACCTGCAGTCCGAAACGCTGCTCAGCGCCATGGCGGGCATCTATGTCGATGTGATAAGCCCGCTGGGGCCGCGTATTCAGGTGACCGGCTCCCCTGCCGTGCTGCAAAGCCCGCAGGTGCAGGCGAAAGTTCGCTCAGCGCTGCTGGCAGGTATTCGCGCCGCGGTGCTCTGGCATCAGGTAGGCGGCGGACGTCTGCAGCTTATGTTTTCCCGTAATCGTCTGGTTAACCAGGCAAAGCAAATTCTTGCTCATTTAACCCCGGAGTTGTGATCTATGGAATTATCCTCACTGACCGCCGTTTCCCCTGTAGACGGCCGCTACGGCGATAAAGTCAGCGCGCTGCGCGGTATCTTCAGCGAATTCGGTTTGCTGAAATTCCGCGTTCAGGTGGAAGTACGTTGGCTGCAAAAACTGGCCGCCCACGCAGCGATCAAGGAAGTTCCTGCTTTTGCTGCCGACGCAAACGGTTTCCTTGATAAAATCGTTGCCGATTTCAGCGTTGAAGACGCGGAGCGCATCAAAACCATCGAGCGCACCACTAACCACGACGTGAAAGCGGTAGAGTATTTCCTGAAAGAAAAAGTCGCTGACGTCGCCGAGCTGCACGCGGTATCAGAGTTTATTCACTTCGCCTGTACGTCTGAAGACATTAATAACCTCTCCCACGCGCTGATGCTGAAAACCGCCCGCGACGAAGTGGTTCTGCCTTACTGGCGCAAGCTGATTGACGCGGTAAAAGATCTGGCGACCCAGTATCGCGATGTGCCGCTGCTCTCCCGTACCCACGGCCAGCCGGCAACGCCGTCCACCATGGGTAAAGAGATGGCGAACGTCGCCTACCGTATGGAGCGCCAGTATCGTCAACTGAACCAGGTGGAAATCCTCGGTAAAATCAACGGCGCGGTGGGTAACTACAACGCCCACATCGCCGCCTACCCGGAAGTCGACTGGCATCAGTTCAGCGAAGAGTTCGTTACCTCGCTGGGTATTCAGTGGAACCCGTACACCACGCAGATCGAGCCGCATGACTATATCGCTGAGCTGTTTGACTGCATCGCGCGCTTCAACACCATTCTGATCGACTTCGATCGCGACGTGTGGGGCTATATCGCGCTCAACCACTTCAAACAGAAAACCATCGCCGGGGAAATCGGCTCCTCCACCATGCCGCACAAGGTGAACCCAATTGACTTCGAAAACTCCGAAGGCAATCTCGGCCTGGCCAATGCGGTCATGCAGCACCTGGCCAGCAAACTGCCGGTTTCCCGCTGGCAGCGCGACCTGACCGACTCCACCGTTCTGCGTAACCTCGGCGTGGGCATCGGCTATGCGCTGATCGCCTATCAGTCCACCCTCAAAGGGATCAGCAAGCTGGAGCTGAACCAGGATCGCCTGCTGGACGAACTGGATCACAACTGGGAAGTACTGGCTGAGCCGATCCAGACCGTGATGCGTCGTTACGGTATCGAAAAACCGTACGAGAAGCTGAAAGAGCTGACCCGCGGCAAACGCGTGGACGCGGAAGGGATGAAGCAGTTTATTGACAGCCTCGCCCTGCCGGAAGAGGAAAAAGTGCGTCTCAAAGCGATGACCCCGGCCAACTATATCGGTCGGGCAACCACCATGGTTGACGAGCTGAAGTAATCGCCCTGCCCCTCTTTCCGCCGGAAAGAGGGGCGTTTTATCGCCGGAAAGCGATCAGATCCAAACGTCGTTCACCGCCGTCCGCTCGCCGCCCTCGTGGCCGGTATTCAACACCCCGCGCGGCTCAATCAGCATCAGCTTCGCTTCCGTCTCCGCCGAGGTCTTATGTTCCACCCCGCGCGGCACGACGATCATCTCCCCGGCCTTCACCAGCACATGCCCGTCGCGGAAGTCCACGCGCAATGCCCCCTCCACCACCATCAATGTCTCATCGGTTTCCGGGTGGCTGTGCCAGATAAAGTCGCCGGCGATGCGTACGACCTTGAACTGATAGTCGTTCATCTCAGCCACCACTTTGGGCTGCCATTGTTCGCTGAACAGGGAAAATTTCTGAGCAAGATTAACGAGTTGATACATGGGCTGTCTCCTTATGATAAAGGCAGTCAGCATAGTTCGCCTCGCCGCGGTCACGCTTGAACGATTGTGCAACCTGAACCGCGCTAGCCGCGGATCGCCCGCAGCCAGCGGCCCGGAGAGAGACCAAAGCGGCTGATAAACTGGCGCGTCATGTGGCTCTGGTCGGCAAACCCCGCGTCGGCGGCAATATCCACCAGACGCTCCCCGGCGCGCATCCGCTGGCGGCAAAAATCGAGCCGGCGCATCATGACGTAGCGCCACGGGCTGGTGCCGTACAGCGTTCTGAAATCCCGGCTCAGGCTCCAGCGGTCCCGGCCGCTGACCTGCGACAGGGTGTCGAGGGTCATATCCTGCATAAAACAGGCATGAATATACTCCCGGGCCCTCTCCGCCGCCTGATAATCAAACGCCTGGCGACGGGAACGTTGGCCGCCGACAACGGCCAGGGTCTGCGCCAGGTCGTACAGAGCATCCTCTTCCTCCAGCGGCTCGAAGGTATCCGTGACCGCTTTCAACAGCGGCTGCGCGGCGCGACGTAGCCGTGGATCCGCCGACAAGCCGTCGGGGATAAACGGTAGTGGCCTGCCGCCGAGTATCTTCTGGATCAGCGCCGGTTCGATATAAACCATACGGTAGTGAAACCCCGCCTCGGTGCCCGCCTCGCCATCGTGTATTTCGTCCGGATGAAGCACCATCGTTCCGCCGGGCAGGCTGTGCTGGAGTCCGCCGCGATAGTGAAAGCTCTGCACGCCGGCGATCGTCTGGCCGATGGCGTAGGTATCATGCCGGTGCGGTTCGTAGCCGTGGCCGCCGAAGAAGGCTTCGATGCGTTCCGTCCGGCTGGGCGATTGCGCCAGCCTGACCCAGTCCGCGCTCTGCTGCTGAGACATAATGGATAACCTGCGACGTTCTTGAGGGGTTATTCCAGCACTATTACACAAAAAATTAACATCACCAACCCGCTCGCCGTTCGCATCCTGCCGCTGGGCGTTTACTGAAATTACGCATAGAATGAAGAAGTTCCATGCAGTATGCGCAAAGGGCGCCGCCGAATGCTGGCCAGCCCGGGGCACCAGGGGCCCTTTTTATAAAAAGCTTTATTTAACAGCCGTTTATATTTTGCGTATATAATGAGCGTCAGACTACTATCGAAAATGCTAGGGAGAACAGCCATGCGCGTACTCGTGGTTGAGGATAATGCCCTGCTGCGTCACCACCTCAAAGTTCAGCTGCAGGAGCTGGGCCATCAGGTCGATGCGGCGGAAGATGCCAGGGAAGCGGACTACTATCTGGGCGAACATCTCCCGGATATCGCCATCGTCGATCTCGGCCTGCCGGATGAAGACGGTTTATCACTGATCCGCCGCTGGCGCAGCCACGACGTGTCGCTGCCGGTGCTGGTGCTGACCGCCCGCGAAGGATGGCAGGATAAAGTGGAAGTGCTGAGCGCCGGGGCGGATGATTACGTCACCAAGCCTTTCCATATTGAAGAGGTTGCCGCCCGCATGCAGGCGCTGCTGCGCCGTAACAGCGGCCTGGCCTCGCAGGTGATCTCCCTGCCGCCGTTCCAGGTCGACCTCTCCCGGCGCGAGCTGTCGGTGAATGACCAGCCGATCAAGCTGACCGCCTTTGAATATACCATTATGGAAACCCTGATCCGTAACCGCGGCAAAGTGGTCAGCAAAGATTCGCTGATGCTCCAGCTTTACCCGGATGCCGAACTGCGAGAAAGCCACACCATCGACGTGCTGATGGGTCGGCTGCGCAAGAAAATTCAGGCTGAATACCCACAGGACGTCATCACTACGGTGCGCGGCCAGGGCTATCTGTTCGAATTGCGCTGATGAAGGGACTGTTGCGGCATATCTTCCCGCTGTCATTACGGGTTCGCTTCCTGCTGGCGACCGCCGGGGTGGTGCTGGTGCTCTCCCTGGCCTACGGCATGGTGGCCCTGGTGGGCTATAGCGTTAGCTTCGATAAAACCACCTTTCGCCTGCTGCGCGGCGAGAGCAATCTCTTTTATATGCTGGCGAGATGGGAAAACGGCGCTATTGACGTCGACATCCCGGAAAACCTGAATATGGAAAGCCCGACGGTGACCCTTATCTACGATGAGCAGGGCAAACTGCTGTGGGCGCAGCGTGATGTTCCATGGCTGGCGAAACGCATTCAACCGGAATGGCTGAAACGCAATGGCTTCCATGAGATTGAAGCCGATGTCGACAGCAGCAGTATGCTGTTGCGCAATAACCATGAGATTCAGGAACAGCTGGACGCTATCCGCGAACAGGGCGACGACTCTGAGATGACCCACTCGGTGGCGATCAACCTCTACCCGGCCACCAGCAAAATGCCTCAGCTCAGCATTGTGGTGGTCGACACCATTCCGGTGGAGCTCAAGCGCAGCTATATGGTGTGGAGCTGGTTTGTCTATGTGCTGGCCGCCAACCTGCTGCTGGTGATCCCCCTACTGTGGGTCGCCGCCTGGTGGAGCCTGCGGCCCATTGAGTCGCTGGCCAAAGAGGTGCGCGAACTGGAGGAACATCACCGCGAAAAGCTCAATCCCAACACCACTCGCGAGCTGACCCGGCTGGTCAGCAACCTCAACCGCCTGGTTCGCAGCGAGCGCGAACGCTATGACAAATACCGCACTACCCTCACCGATCTCACTCACAGTCTGAAAACGCCGCTGGCGGTGATGCAGAGTACACTGCGCTCGCTGCGCGGCGAGAAGATCAGCGTCGACGAGGCGGAGCCGGTGATGCTGGAGCAGATAAGCCGCATCTCGCAGCAGATTGGTTATTACCTGCATCGCGCCAGCATGCGCAGCGGCGGCACCCTCTTGAGCCGGGAATTACACCCGATTGCCCCCCTGCTTGACAGCCTGACTTCCGCTCTCAACAAGGTCTATCAGCGCAAAGGGGTCAATATCTCGCTCGACATCTCGCCGGAGATCACTTTTGTCGGCGAGCAGAACGATTTTATGGAAGTGATGGGTAACGTTCTTGATAACGCCTGTAAGTATTGCCTGGAGTTCGTGGAAGTTTCCGTGCGCCAGACCACCGACAGCCATCTGCACATCCTGGTGGAAGACGATGGGCCGGGGATCCCGCAGAGCCAGCGCCGGGCCGTTTTCGACCGCGGCCAGCGGGCTGATACCCTGCGTCCCGGCCAGGGGGTAGGGCTCTCCGTTGCGCGTGAAATTGTCGAACAATATGATGGAGAGATCATCGCCGGGGAAAGCCTGCTCGGCGGCGCCTGCATGGAGGTGGTGTTTGGCCGCCAGCAGATGGAAGATAAACAGAGTTAATCGTTGAGATTTTTCACGGCGCCTGCATCGCCAGGGCGCCGCATCCGTTATAATCCCTGTCAGACACCTGCAGTGGAATATCAATATGGATTATCAATTAACGCTTAACTGGCCCGACTTTATCGAACGCTACTGGCAAAAACGGCCGGTGGTATTGAAGCGCGGCTTCGCCAATTTTATCGACCCCCTAAGCCCGGACGAACTGGCAGGACTGGCCATGGAGAGCGAGGTCGATAGCCGCCTTGTCAGCCATCAGGATGGAAAATGGCAGGTCAGTCACGGTCCTTTCGAAAGCTACGATCACCTGAGCGAAAACAACTGGTCCCTGCTGGTGCAGGCGGTTAACCACTGGCATGAACCGTCCGCAGCGCTGATGCATCCGTTCCGTGCTCTGCCGGACTGGCGTATCGACGACCTGATGATCTCCTTCTCGGTGCCGGGAGGCGGCGTCGGCCCGCATCTGGATCAGTATGATGTGTTTATCATTCAGGGCACCGGTCGTCGGCGCTGGCGCGTTGGGGAAAAGGTGCCGATGAAACAGCACTGCCCGCATCCGGACCTGCTGCAGGTTGACCCCTTCGAGGCGATCATCGATGAAGAGATGGAGCCGGGCGATATTCTCTATATTCCCCCGGGATTCCCGCATGAGGGTTATTCGCTGGAAAACTCGCTTAACTATTCGGTCGGCTATCGCGCGCCGAATGCCCGCGAGCTGTTTAGCGGCTTTGCCGACTATGTCCTCCAGCGCGAACTGGGCAGCCAGCGCTACGCCGATCCGGACGTGCCGTCCCGCGACCATCCGGCGGATATTTTACCGACCGAACTCGACCGCCTGCGCGAGATGATGCTGGGTCTGATTAACCAACCGGAGCACTTTAAGCAGTGGTTCGGCGAGTTTATCACCCAGTCGCGTCATGAGCTCGACGTCGCGCCGCCGGAGCCGCCGTATCAGCCAGATGAGATTTACGATGCCCTGCAGCAGGGCGATACCCTGGAACGCCTGGGCGGCCTGCGGGTGCTGCGCATTGACGGCGAGGTATTCGTTAACGGCGAGAAGATCAACTCCCCGCACCGTCCGGCGCTGGACGCCTTAGCCACCCATCTGACGCTGCGCGCCGACCATTTTGGCGATGCGCTGGAAGATCCTTCTTTCCTCGCCATGCTGGCAGCGCTGGTCAACAGCGGCTATTGGTTCTTTGGCGACTGAGCCATCATCCTGCCCGGCGGCGCTGCGCTTGCCGGGCCTACGGGTCCCGCGCTCACCGGCTGGACCGTAGGCCGGATAAGGCGAAGCCGCCATCCGGCATCTTGTCCGACACGCGGCCTACCGGGCCACCTGAGAAGATTAATGCCCTTTGCGTGCCGCCGTCAGCTCGGCGATACGCACGATCACCTGCACCGCTTTCTCCATTCCTTCCAGGGTGACAAACTCATGTTTGCCGTGATAGTTGTAGCCACCGGTAAACAGGTTTGGGCACGGCAGTCCCATAAATGACAGCTGCGCGCCGTCGGTGCCGCCGCGGATCGGCTTCATCTGCGGTTCAATATCGCAGTCCACCATCGCCTGGCGGGCAATATCGACCACGTGCGGATGGGCGATCACCTGCTCATGCATGTTGTAATAACTGTCCTCGATCACCAGCTCAATATAACAGTCCGGGTGCAGTCCCTTGCCGACCTTTTTGGCGATCTCCATCATCTTGCGCTTGCGCGCCTCGAAGTGCTTACGGTCAAAATCGCGGATGATGTAATGCATCTCGGCCCGATCGACGCTGCCTTTCATGCTGGTGAGGTGATAAAAACCTTCATAGCCTTCAGTGGTCTCCGGCGCTTCATCGGCCGGTACTTCGGCATGAATGCGCGCGGCCAGCGACAGCGCGTTGACCATCACCCCTTTCGCGGTGCCGGGGTGCACGTTATTACCGACAATTTTAATCGTCACCGAGGCGGCGTTGAAGTTTTCAAACTCCAGTTCGCCGACCCCGCCGCCGTCGACGGTATAGGCCCAGCGGGCGTCAAAGGCCTCGACGTCGAAATGCTTCGCCCCTTTACCCACCTCTTCATCAGGGGTGAAGGCCACGCGGATATCGCCATGAGGAATATTTTTCGCCTGCAGGGTCGCCAGCGCGGTCATAATTTCGGCAATGCCGGCTTTGTCGTCCGCCCCGAGCAGCGTTTTCCCGTCGGTGGTGATCAGCGTCTGTCCCAAAAGCTGATGCAGAACCGGGAACATCACCGGGGAGAGCACCTCATCGCCGATACCCAGCGCGATATCGCCGCCGCGATAGTTTTCAACAATCTGCGGATTAACGTTTTTACCACTGAAATCCGGGGAGGTGTCGACGTGGGAGATAAAACCGATGGCCGGGATATCGCCCTCAACGTTAGCGGGCAAAGTTCCCATTACCGTCCCTTTTTCACTCAGCGTTACCTTGACCAGTCCCATTTCTTCCAGCTGCGCCTGCAACAGGCGTAACAGCTTCCACTGCCCTTCCGTGCTGGGGACCTGACGAACGCCAGGCTTTGACTGCGTGTCCAAAGAAACGTACTGCAAAAAACGCTCAAGCAATTTATCCATGTAGCCACCCTCTTCTTTTGTGACAACATTATTCATAAGCCAGAAAAGACAAATATTGCGTCAGGTCATTTTTAGCCCGTAAAGCGAAATTTAATAACGGAACCGACGTTATGGTGTAAAGGTAGACTATGCGGGCGTATCAAGGATTGGCGATTACCCTCGTTTGCCGTAGAATGCTGGCCCTTATTAAAAACGTGCAACCCCAAAGGTGGTTAATCACAAACCCCGCAGCGGCCGGAAATTTGCCGTTGCGTCTACATGGGACAGAGTCAAAAATTGAATATACAACCGCGTTCGCGTTCGCCGCTGGTGCATCTGGCGGGAATTCGCAAGAGCTTTGATGGTAAAACGGTCATCGACAACCTTAACCTGACCATCAACAATGGTGAGTTTCTCACTCTGCTTGGCCCCTCTGGCTGCGGTAAAACCACCGTTCTGCGCCTTATTGCCGGCCTGGAAAACGTCGACAGCGGACGGATCCATCTCGAAGATCACGATATCACTCATGTTCCGGCGGAAAACCGCCACGTCAATACCGTATTCCAAAGCTACGCCCTGTTTCCGCATATGACGGTGTTCGAGAACGTCGCCTTTGGCCTGCGGATGCAGAAAACACCGGCGGCGGAAATCACCCCACGGGTGATGGATGCCTTAAAGATGGTGCAGTTGGAGGCGTTTGCCCAGCGCAAACCGCACCAGCTCTCCGGCGGCCAGCAGCAGCGCGTGGCCATCGCCCGCGCGGTGGTCAACAAACCGCGTCTGCTGCTGCTCGATGAGTCTCTTTCGGCACTGGATTACAAGCTGCGCAAGCAGATGCAGAACGAACTGAAAGCGCTGCAGCGTAAGCTCGGGATCACCTTCGTCTTCGTCACCCACGATCAGGAAGAGGCTCTGACCATGTCCGATCGCATCGTGGTGATGCGTGATGGCAAAATCGAACAGGACGGCACCCCGCGAGAGATCTACGAAGAGCCGAAGAACCTGTTTGTCGCCAGCTTTATCGGCGAGATCAATATCTTTGACGCCACGGTAATTGAACGTCTCGACGAACAGCGCGTGCGCGCCCGCGTTGAAGGACGAGAATGCAACATCACCGTCAATTTTGCCGTGGAGGCCGGCCAGCGTCTGCATGTCCTGCTGCGCCCGGAAGATCTGCGCGTCGACGAGATCCACCATAACAGCGACGCCGATGGCCTGATCGGCTATGTCCGCGAGCGCAACTATAAAGGCATGACTCTGGAGTCGGTGGTGGAACTGGAGAACGGCAAAATGGTGATGGTCAGCGAGTTCTTTAACGAAGACGACCCGGATTTCGACCACTCTCTTGACCAGAAAATGTCTATCAATTGGGTGGAAAGCTGGGAGGTGGTGCTGGCCGATGAAGAACACCAGTAAATTCCAGAATGTGGTGATCGCCACTATCGTCGGTTGGCTGGTGCTGTTTGTCTTCCTGCCCAACCTGATGATCATCGCCACCAGCTTTTTGACCCGCGACGATGCCAACTTCGTCAAACTGGTCTTCACGCTGGATAACTATTCGCGGCTACTGGATCCGCTCTATTATGACGTTCTGCTGCATTCGCTAAACATGGCGCTGCTGGCGACCCTCGCCTGCCTGGCGCTTGGCTATCCGTTTGCGTGGTTCCTCGCCCGGCTGCCGCAGAAGGTACGGCCCCTGCTGCTGTTCCTGCTGATCGTCCCTTTTTGGACCAACTCGTTGATCCGCATCTACGGGCTGAAGATTTTCCTCAGCACTAAAGGTTACCTGAACGAGTTTCTGCTGTGGCTGGGGGTGATCGACACCCCGATACGCATTATGTTCACCCCCTCGGCGGTGATCATCGGCCTGGTGTACATCCTGCTGCCGTTTATGGTGATGCCGCTCTACTCCAGCATTGAGAAACTGGATCGCCCGCTGCTGGAAGCGGCGAAAGATCTCGGCGCCAGCAAGCTGCAGACCTTTATCCGCATTATCATCCCGCTGACCATGCCGGGGATCATCGCCGGCTGTCTGCTGGTGATGCTGCCGGCGATGGGGTTGTTCTACGTTTCCGACCTGATGGGCGGCGCCAAGAACCTGCTGATCGGCAACGTGATCAAAAGCCAGTTCCTCAATATCCGTGACTGGCCGTTCGGCGCGGCAACCAGCATTACCTTAACCCTGGTGATGGGCCTGATGCTGTTGATTTACTGGCGCGCGGCGCGCCTGCTGAATAAAAAGGTGGAGCTGGAATGATCGGTCGACTGCTGCGCGGCGGCTTTATGACCGCCATCTACGCGTATCTCTACATCCCTATTATTATTCTGATCGTTAACTCGTTTAACCGGTCGCGCTTCGGCATCAACTGGCAGGGGTTCACCACCGACTGGTATAGCCTGCTGATGAACAACGATAGCCTGCTGCAGGCCGCCCAGCACTCGCTGACCATGGCGGTGCTGTCGGCGACCTTCGCCACCCTTATCGGCTCGCTGACCGCCGTGGCGCTGTACCGTTACCGCTTTCGCGGCAAACCGTTTGTCAGCGGCATGCTGTTTGTGGTGATGATGTCGCCAGATATTGTGATGGCCATCTCTCTGCTGGTGCTGTTTATGCTGATCGGCGTCCAGCTTGGTTTCTGGTCGCTGCTGTTTTCGCATATCACCTTCTGCCTGCCGTTTGTGGTGGTCACCGTTTACTCCCGCCTGAAAGGCTTTGACGTGCGGATGCTGGAGGCGGCGAAAGATCTGGGTGCCAGCGAGATGACCATCCTGCGCAAAATTATCCTGCCGCTGGCCCTGCCGGCGGTAGCCGCTGGGTGGTTGCTGAGCTTCACCCTGTCGATGGATGACGTGGTAGTCTCCTCGTTCGTGACCGGTCCGGGGTATGAAATCCTGCCACTGAAGATCTATTCGATGGTCAAGGTTGGCGTTTCGCCAGAGGTGAACGCCCTGGCCACGATTTTGTTGGTTCTGTCGCTGGTGATGGTCATCGCCAGTCAGTTAATTGCACGTGATAAAACTCAGGGGACGTTAAAATGAAAAAATGGTCACGCCACCTGCTCGCGGCGAGCGCTCTGGCAATCGGCATGGGCGCTGCGCACGCGGACGATAGCAAAACGCTCTATTTCTATAACTGGACCGAGTATGTGCCGCCGGGCCTGCTGGAGCAGTTCACCAAAGAGACCGGCATCAAGGTTATCTATTCGACCTACGAGTCGAACGAAACCATGTACGCCAAGCTCAAAACCTATAAAGACGGCGCGTACGACCTGGTCGTCCCGTCGACCTACTTTGTCGACAAGATGCGCAAAGAAGGCATGCTGCAGAAGATCGATAAGAGCAAGCTGACTAACTTCAGCAACCTCGATCCGCAGATGCTGAATAAACCGTTCGATCCGAATAACGACTACTCCATCCCCTATATCTGGGGGGCGACGGCCATCGGCGTCAACAGCGAGGCGATTGACCCGAAAACTATCACCAGCTGGGCCGACCTGTGGAAGCCGAAATACAAAAGCAGCCTGCTGCTGACCGACGACGCGCGCGAAGTGTTCCAGATGGCGCTGCGTAAGCTGGGCTATTCCGGCAACACCACCGACCCGAAAGAGATTGAAGCCGCCTATAACGAGCTGAAAAAGCTGATGCCCAACGTCGCAGCGTTTAACTCTGATAACCCGGCGAACCCGTATATGGAAGGCGAAGTGAACCTCGGGATGGTATGGAACGGCTCGGCTTACGTCGCCCGCCAGGCAGGTACTCCGCTGGAAGTGATCTGGCCGAAAGAGGGCGGCATCTTCTGGATGGACAGCCTGTCGATCCCGGCGAACGCCAAAAACGTTGACGGCGCGCTGAAGCTGATTAACTTCCTGCTGCGCCCGGATGTCGCCAAACAGGTCGCTGAAACCATCGGTTATCCGACGCCGAACCTTGCGGCGCGCAAGATGCTCAGCCCGGCAGTGGCCAACGATAAATCGCTCTATCCGGACGCCGCAACCATTGAGAAAGGCGAATGGCAGAATGACGTCGGCAGCGCCAGCGCCATTTATGAAGAGTATTACCAGAAGCTGAAAGCGGGCCGTTAATCCCGCAGGGCGGAACCGCGGTTCCGCCTTTTTTTTGCTCTCACCTTAGCCCCGCAGCGCGCGCCAGAGGAGCGCCGGCAATTTGCGCCAGCGCGGCCGATGGTAAAAATCCACCAGCCGCTGCGCCACCGCTTCCTGCCCCCGGTGGGTGATGAACCAGGGCGGCAGGGGCATCAGCGTCAGTTCGCCATGCCAAAGACTACGCGGAAACGGCCGAAACGGCGCCTCAATCACCGTGCGCTCCGTTTTCTCCAGCATAAAGCTGTTATGCACCTTGCCCCGCCCGCTCTGAATATCGTCGAGCGTGTGGCCGGGAAACGCTCCCCACGGGCAAGGGGCTAACAGGAAGGCCACCCCGCTCCAGCAGTTGATCGCCACCGTGCCGTAGCGCAGCTCGGCGATCAGCGCATTAAAACGCTTACGTCCAATCGCTTTGCGGGTGCGCGGGTGGATCACAATATTGGCCCCCAGCGTGCCCTGCAGCCGCTGATTCGCATAGCCGATCGCCTGGCGCAGAAAGCTTTCCGCACTATCGGCCTCAAGACGGCTGACCGACAGCCCCGGGCCAAAGACCTCCTGCTGGCAGAACCCGGGATCATCGTCGGTATTCGCCACAATCAACGGCAGCGCGTCACCGCGGGCTATCTCCAGCGGCTGACGGGCGCGCAGGCGAAAGTCGGTCAGCCGGTTTTCAGCGCCGGGGTAGTAGTCCGGGCGGGTATTCGCGGCGATCAGTCGGTACAGCTGATTCAGCAAGGCCGTCGCAGGCTCCCAGCCTTGCTGCAGGATCAGCACCTGGCTGGCCACGCAGTTAAACCCGCCGTTGTTCATCTTCTGCGTCGCCAGCTGCTGCGCCTGAAAAGCGATGTCCGCCTCGCTCCACGGCCCGGGTACGATAATGGTGGGGCTGACGCCGCCCAGCTCCGAGGTCACCCGACGCGGGTTCAGCGGCGTCCCGGCGGCCCGACGCTGGCGAGCCGTCTCACCCTCGCCCCAGACGATGACGTCATGGGTCTCGCGGGAGCCAGTGATATGGATCTCATCGACAGCGGGATGGGTAGTCAGCCACGCTCCCGCCCGGGCGTCGCCGGTGACGATGCGGAGCGCATCCATGGCAATCAGCGGCGCCAGGGCCTGGGCCAGCAGATCGTGCAGATAATCATTCACCGGATTGAGCTTCAGCAGGCAGACCTGATTCTCAATAAACAGCTTGTGTAGCACATCCAGTGGCGCAATCGAGGCCACATTGCCGGCGCCAAGCACCAGCGCCAGCTTGCCCTGCCGCGCGGCAGGCGGGATGTCGTATGCCCGCGCCGCATAGCGGTCGAGATGGGCCCGGTTGACGCCTGGCTGCATCCATATCTCAGCGCGAACACCAGACAGAAGCAGCCGATCCCAGAGCGTGCCGGGCACCACCCGCAGCGCCAGGCGGCCGTCCGCCAGCGTCCGCAGCGGGATCCGCCGCAGAAAGGTCTTCTCCTCCACTTGCTCCAGGGTGGCGATAAGCCCGTTGCAGCCGACCATTAGCACGCAGGGGCCCGCCAGCCACTCTTCCCCCGCCAGCGGATCGCCCGCCGGCAGCCCTTTGGCCGCCGCTGCCGCGGCCACCCACGCCGGGGCAATGCCGGCCAGGGCATCCTTGATCTGGCGCAGGAGCGCCAGACGACGGTTCACTGAGGTTTCCGCCCAGCGCTGGCGCGCCGCCGACAAGGCGTGCAGGGCCGCATCATACTGAGAACAGGTCGTCAGACCGGGTCGCGCATGGCTCATTTTCCCTCACTCATTAAAATCTCTCCGTAGGCCTGGCGCAGCTGATTTTTGAGCACCTTACCCGTGGCGCTGACCGGCAGCGCATCGACAAATATCACCCGGTCCGGGATCTGCCATTTAGGCACCCGCTTCTCAAACCAGCTCAGCAGATCGGTCTCCTCCACTTCGCCCCCTTCCGCACGGACGCACAGCAGCACCGGCCGCTCGTCCCAGCGCGGATGGCGGGCGGCGATGGCCGCCGCGCTGCGCACCCCCGGATGCGCGATGGCGATATTCTCCAGCTCAACGGTGGAGATCCACTCGCCACCGGACTTGATAATATCCTTTGCCCGATCGCTGATCGCCAGATAACCATTGGCGTCGAGCGTACCGATATCACCGGTATCAAACCAGCCTGCCGCGGTCAGGGCGCTCGCGTCCTGACCATAGTATTGCTCTACCACCCAGTGCCCTCTGACCTGCAGATACCCCTGGCTTTGACCATCCCGGGGCAACGGTTCGCCATCCACGTCCACCACCTGCAGTTCGATGCCGAAAATGGGCCGCCCCTGACCGGCGCGCTGCTTTTGCTGCTCCTGTGCCGGGAGCGCGTCATGTTTGCTCAACGGTGTGTTGATGGTGCCGATGGGCGATGTTTCGGTCATTCCCCAGGCGTGGGTCAGCGCAATGCCGTAATCACGCTGAAAGGCCTCGGCCATCGACGGCGGCAGCGCGGAGCCGCCGACCAGCGCACGTTTAAATTCAGGCAGCCGGACCTCTGTCCGGCGCATCGCCGCCAGCAAGCCGGCCCAGATCACCGGCACGCCAAACCCCACCGTCACCTTCTCGGCGGCCAGCAGCTGCAGCAGGCTGTCGCCATCGAGGTGCGGCCCCGGCAGCACCAGCCGCGCGCCGACCATGGCGGCGATAAACGGCGTCCCCCACGCGTTGACATGGAACATCGGCACCACCGGCAACAGGCTGTCCTTCGCCGATATGCCGGCGGCGTCCGGCTGGTTGCCGCTCAGGGCGTGCAGGACCAGCGAACGATGGGTGTTCAATACCCCTTTCGGCCGGCCGGTGGTTCCCGAGGTGTAACAGAGCGAAGCCGGAGTCAGTTCATTGAGCTGCGGCCAGCGATAGTCTGCCATCCCCTGCTGCAACAGATCGTCATAAAACAGCAATGAGGGCAGCTGGCTGAGCGCCGCTTCGCTGCGGGACTCCATCAGCACGACGTGTTTCACCGTCGGCAGCTGCGGCAGCAGCTGCGCTACCAGCGGCAAAAAGGTCTGGTCAAAAAACAGCACTTCATCGGCAGCGTCGTTGAGGATATACCGCAGATGGTCAACCGACAGCCGCGGATTGACGGTGTGCGTCACCCAGCCGCCGGAGGCGACGGCAAAATAGATCTCCAGATGGCGGCGGTTGTTCCATGCCAGCGTGGCGCAGCGGGCGCCCGGCGGCAGCCCCAGCGACGCCAGCGCCGATGCCAGCCGCTGAGCACGGCTGGCCACCTCCCCCCAGCAGCTGCGCTCCTTCTCACCGCCAGTACTCACCGAGACAATCTCGGTCTCGCTGTGATACTGCGCCGCATGGCCGAGCAGCGCGGCAGTGGTGAGATCCTGATAAATCATCGGTGACGGCATGGCGGGGTCTCCTTTACAGACGTCCTGCGGAATCGAGGGGCGCGGCGCGATCGTGCGGGCGCCTATTGAATCTGGTCTACATTTGCCGGTCTGCACAAAAAAACGTACAGAAATCAGCGGTCACGCACAAAATAGAGTGGGAAATGGTTCAGAAAGGAAAAGACAAACTCATGACCGGAAGATCATTACTCAGAGAGCGTATCGCCCGACTTCGGGCCGGGCGATAGCGGTGGGGATTTACAGCAGTGCTTTCGCTTTAGCAACCACGTTATCGACGGTGAAGCCGTACTCCTCGAACAGCTGCTCAGCCGGCGCAGACTCACCGAAGGTGGTCATGCCAACAATGGCGCCGTTCAGGCCAACGTATTTGAACCAGTAGTCAGCGATACCCGCTTCCACGGCAACGCGCGCGGTCACGGCTTTCGGCAGTACGGATTCGCGATAAGCCGCATCCTGCTTGTCGAACGCGTCGGTGGACGGCATGGAAACCACGCGTGCCTTCACGCCTTCGGCAGTCAGTTTGTCCCATGCGGCAACCGCCAGCTCCACTTCTGAACCGGTGGCGATAAAGATCAGCTCCGGCTGGCCGGCGCAATCTTTCAGCACATAACCGCCGCGGGCCACGTTCGCCAGCTGCTCTGCGGTACGCTCCTGCTGCGCCAGGTTCTGACGGGAGAGGATCAGCGCGGTCGGGCCGTCCTGACGCTCCACGCCATATTTCCACGCAATCGCGGATTCAACCTGGTCACACGGACGCCAGGTGGACATGTTCGGGGTCACGCGCAGGGAAGCCACCTGCTCTACCGGCTGGTGAGTCGGGCCGTCTTCGCCCAGACCGATCGAGTCGTGGGTGTAGACCATCACCTGACGCTGTTTCATCAGCGCGGCCATACGTACCGCGTTACGCGCGTATTCCACGAACATCAGGAAGGTGGAGGTGTACGGCAGGAAGCCGCCGTGCAGCGCGATACCGTTGGCGATAGCGGTCATACCGAACTCGCGCACGCCGTAGTGGATGTAGTTCCCGGCAGCGTCTTCGTTGATCGGCTTAGAGCCGGACCACAGGGTCAGGTTGGACGGCGCGAGATCTGCGGAGCCGCCGAGGAATTCCGGCAGCAGCGGGCCGAAGGCTTCGATGGCGTTCTGCGAGGCTTTACGGCTGGCGATTTTCGCCGGGTTGGCCTGCAGCTTCGCGATGAACTCGTTAGCTTTCGCGTCGAAGTCAGACGGCATTTCGCCTTTCATACGGCGGGTGAATTCGGCTGCTTCCTGCGGGAAGGCTTTGGCGTAAGCCGCAAACTTCTCGTTCCATGCGGCTTCTTTCGCCTGGCCGGCTTCTTTGGCATCCCACTGGGCATAGATGTCAGACGGGATGTCAAACGGCGCGTGTTTCCAGCCCAGCGCTTCGCGGGTCAGGGCGATTTCGGCGTCGCCCAGCGGCGCGCCGTGGGAGTCGTGGGTGCCGGCTTTGTTCGGCGAACCGAAACCGATGATGGTTTTGCACATCAGCAGGGACGGTTTGTCGGTGACCGCCCGCGCTTCTTCTACCGCGCGTTTGATGGCGTCAGCGTCGTGACCGTCCACGCCGCGCACCACGTGCCAGCCGTAGGCTTCAAAGCGTTTGGCGGTGTCGTCGGTGAACCAGCCTTCAACGTGGCCGTCGATGGAGATGCCGTTGTCATCATAGAACGCCACCAGTTTACCCAGTTTCAGGGTACCGGCCAGGGAGCACACTTCGTGAGAAATGCCTTCCATCATGCAGCCGTCGCCCATGAAGGCGTAGGTGTAGTGGTCGACGATATCGTGTCCCGGACGGTTGAACTGCGCCGCCAGGGTTTTCTCGGCGATAGCCATCCCGACCGCGTTAGCGATACCCTGGCCCAGCGGACCGGTGGTGGTTTCCACGCCTGCGGTGTAGCCGACTTCCGGGTGACCCGGGGTTTTGGAGTGCAGCTGGCGGAAGTTTTTCAGCTCGGATATCGGCAGATCGTAGCCAGTGAGGTGCAGCAGGCTGTAAATCAGCATCGAACCATGGCCATTTGACAACACAAAACGGTCACGGTCAGCCCAGGCCGGATTGTTCGGGTTATGGTTCAGGAAATCACGCCACAGCACTTCGGCAATGTCAGCCATACCCATCGGGGCCCCCGGGTGGCCGGATTTGGCTTTCTGTACAGCGTCCATGCTCAGGGCGCGCAGCGCGTTGGCGCATTGGCGGCGAGTGGTATTTGTCGTTTTCATCAGTCTTTATCCCCGCGGATTACAACATCTGCTGAATCTGTTGTTCCAGTTTCACCTGATCGACAGCAAACAGTCGGATCCCTTCCGCTAGTTTTTCCACTGCCATGGGATCCTGATGATGCTGCCAGAGGAACTCCGCCTGCGTCATCGGGCTGGGACGGGTTTCCGTCACGCAGCCGGGAGTCAACTGGCGGGTCAGCACTCCTTCGCTGGCCGCCAGCTCGTCCAGCAGTGCCGGAGAGATGGTCAGGCGATCGCAGCCCGCCAGCGCCTGGATCTGCTCAATACGACGGAAGCTGGCACCCATTACCACCGTGTCATAGCCATGGGATTTGTAATACTGATAAATCTGGCGCACAGAGACCACGCCCGGATCGCTGTCCACCTGATAGGCTGACTGCGGCTGGTGCTTCTGATACCAGTCGTAGATGCGGCCCACAAAGGGCGAGATGAGAAAGACGCCCGCTTCGGCGCACGCCCGGGCCTGAGCGAAAGAGAACAGTAGCGTCAGGTTGCAGTTTATACCGCTCTGCTCCAGCTCTTCGGCAGCGCGAATGCCCTCCCAGGTGGCGGCGAGCTTAATTAAAATCCGCTCGGGACCAATGCCATTTTTCTCATATAACTGGATGAGCTTGCGCGCCTTCGCGACGCACATCCCGCGATCCCAGGCAAAGCGGGCATCCACTTCGGTGGAGATACGCCCGGGCACATGGCGCAGCACCTCGCTGCCGATATCCACTGCCACCTGATCGCAGGCGTTAATCAATTGCGTTTCTGCGCTGCCTCCCTGGCGGCGTGCCTTGCCAATCGCATCGGCAATCAGCGGCTGATACTGCGGCAGCTGCGCGGCCTTCAGCACCAGCGAGGGGTTGGTGGTCGCATCCTGGGGTGCAAACTTTTTAATCGATTCAATATCGCCGGTATCGGCAACAACCGTGGTGTATTTTTTCAGTTCGTCTAACTGGCTCATCATCTGTTCCTTATCTTACGACTGCGGAGATTAATCTCTGGCATGCTGGTGTTCGTAATAATCAATACGTTCCACTTTGGGCGCGGATCCGCCGCCTTCATATTCGGACTCAAGCCACGCCTGAATAATTTTTTTGCCCAGCTCAGCGCCAATCACCCGCGCGCCGAGGGTAATAATCTGCGCGTTGTTACTTTTACGCGCTCGCTCGGCGGAGAAGGTATCGTGACACTGTGCGGCGCGGACCCCGGGGACTTTATTGGCCACAATACTCATCCCAATGCCGGTACCGCAGATCAGGATCCCACGCTCGTGTTCGCCCTGTTTAATCGACATCGCCACCGCATGGGCAACATCCGGATAAACGGTACTCCCCTGGCGTTTATCGCTGCTGTAATCCGCGACGTTAATTCCCAACCCATTCAAATAAGCGACGATGGAATCGCGAAAAGCATAGGCGGCATCATCCGCACCAATAGCGATTGTTTTCATGGTTATTTCCTTAATTTAACAGTACGTCTTAATGACAATTCGGGTAAAACGAAATTTGGTCGCCAGGCTGAATAATTTGTGGTGGTTCGCCGTAAAGGTGTACCGTCCCGGGTAATTCAGCGATATCTGCGCCATCAAAATTTAGCGTGATATGGCCAAGCTGTCGTAAATTTGCCGTTGCCACACGGCCTACCGCGGTCACCCGATAATTTTTATCATTTAATTTCATTTGCTGACCAGGCGATAACTCGGCGGTCAGTTCGCTGGCCTGGTGTACAGCGCAATAACTCGCAATATCGTCGGGAACGGCATCGGAGAATAAAATAAGCCGCAGCTCCCGCAGAGAGTACTCAACATATTCCCCGACGGCGGTAATCCGTAATGAATACAACGGCACGCTCATACTATTTGTGTCCTTTGGCGGCAGGGGAAGATAATGTCACGCTCTCTTCACTTTTCACCTCTTTCAGCGGTTCAGCGGCTGGCGCACGCTTTTTCAGCCGTTTATCAAACCAGGCGACCAGTATCGGCGCAGTGATCATGGTGATAATGCTCGCCGTCGCCAGCTGCGCGGTGGCGGCATCCACGTACATCGCCAGCGAAGGATCCGCCTGGGCAACCATCGCCGGCGTCAGCGCCGAGCTGGCGGCGGTGGTTCCCAGCGCGGCGCCCAGCGCGCTTTTCTTCTTCAAAAACAGGTTGTAGATAAAGTAGAACACAATCCCGGTTAGCGCGGAGATAATCCCCAACAGGATCCCGGACAGCCCGGCGGTGAACACCGTATTGATACTGGAGTTGGCGCCGATGGCGAACGACATAATAATGATCACCAGCGGCTGCGCCGCAGCGCATAACTGTTTAAAGCGTTCGTCCAGATTGCCCCACAGCATGCCAATCAGCAGTGGGATCAGCATCGACAGCAGCGCGGCGAAGGGAATATTGGCCAGGCCGCTGACGCCCAGCACCATCATGGTAACAAACGGACCATCCTTGATGCAGAATACGGAGATCGCCCCGGCATCACTGGCATCGCCATAGTTGCTGCACAATGCGATATAGAGGGAGCTGTTCGAGCTGGTCAGGCAGGCAATCAGCGCCAGGGTCGATATTCCGAGAAAACCGCTCGGGCCAAACAACGTTCCCGCAACCCATACCGCCAGTGCCCCGGCCAGACATTTGAGAAACAGCAGCACGGCGCCTTTATAGAGCGGCAACCCGGCCTGACGGATATTGATCGAGGTTCCGCAAATGAGCAAAAATATGCCCATCATGGCGCTGGAACCGACTTTAAATAAGGCGGTGGTCGGGCCGCCAATGCTGAGCACCTGGGGCGCGAAAGTATTAATTAATATAGCCACCAGCAGTGGAATAATAATTAACCCACCGGGCACCTTATTCATTTTTTCAAGTATATTAATATTCATAGGGTAACTCTTAAATTAAGATTTAACAGAGATAACGACGCAATACTACCCTGACGACCATTACGTCGTTTATTAGTTATTAGATTACTGGGTTATTGCTGTGCTTCCTGATAAATTCGGTCAACAATGATGCTAATAATATCTTCCGGTCCGGTTAGCCCTCCTTTCCCGACGCAAATTAAGCCGGCATAATCGCCGCCAATGATCCGCACCATATCGGTTTGCGGGATGACATAGTCAATCATTTCTATTCCGGTGGCGCCCAGCTCTTTTAGTACATTGACCATGGTGTCACCACCGGTCATATACAATCCTTTAATTTCACCCGACGCACAGTTAAGCACCTCGCGCACAATACTGCCCAATCCGTGGTTAATATTTTGCGCAGCCTCACCGTGGGCCAGACCAAATCGCTGCTCCTCTTCCTGAAGGTTTAGCAACCGCCCGGTCAAGGCGGACTCAAAAACAAAGAGCGCGTTGTGCTGCGCCGGAACGCACTGTCGGGCATGCTGCACCACGCGATTGACTTCAATCTCAGCGGCGTTTTTCCGGTCAACCAACAGCTCGGCATCCACCGGGATATGGCAGACCCGGGCATCATTAGCGATCAAATACTGGAGCTGTTTTTTGGTTACTGGCGTTGCGCTGCCGGCAACGATCAAAATCGAGCCGCGCTGGCCGTCCGCTGTCAGGCTCGCGGGCGCGCTGCTCCGCGCTTCGCGCATCAGGCCGCGACGAACCGCCAGCCGTTCGGTAAAGGGCCCCGGATCGACGGCCAGCACGTTCCAGTTCAGGGCCACTACCGCCCCGGCGATGGCATCGACATCGTCGATGGTTATCGCATCGACCACTATCACCCGCACGCCGCGCTGTTGTTGTTCCTGTAAATCCTGCTGGATTTGCCCTTCGCCTTTCATCACCGATGTCAGCGCGATATGCCCGACCTGATGATGGGTCTGCGCCGCCAACAGTCCCGGCACCCACGACTCGGTGACCGGGGTACGTACATCGCGAGCCACATCGGTCCGCGACAGGGCTACCGAATCAATCACCGAGTAACCGCCGACGAGAATACGCCGTGACTGCGGCATCGCCGGCACCACAACCGCCACCGTCTCCTGCGGCAGTTGTTCCAGCATGGCGTCGATTTCAAATCCGATGCCGCCGCGCAGCGTGGTATCAATCCGCTTGGTGAAGTAATGCGCGCCGCGAGCCTGCAGCTGTTTCACCGCAGCGCTCACTTTGTGCTGGGCCTCCGCTTTCGGCAATGGGCGGCTGTCGCTGCTGACCACCATCGCCGGATACTCTACCTCATTGCGGGCGAAGGATTCGGTATCGAAAAACGCGGCGGTTTTTAAACCACTGCGCGCCAGCAGCACCCCGACGGTAGTTGCCCCGGTCAGATCGTCAGCCACGATCCCAAGCTTTCCGCCTTCCCCTTGCGGCCAGACCATCTCAATGCAGGCTGGCGTCACGCCGGAGACGTAGATCCCTTCGTGTATAAATTCCGCCAGCGGGCCGCTTTTACCGGTGGGATGCAGGTTAATGGTGGGAATTCCCCGCTTCGGATAGAGTCCGCAGCGCAACGTGCCGCCGCAGTCGATGACCATTAAACCAATCTCTTCCGCCGGCGGTTCGCCATTCTTGAATACATCAATGGAAGGCCAGCCGGTCAGTTCGCTCAGGCGGTCGACGACCGGGGGACGGATCCCCCCGGTGATGTACGCAATCTTTTTCCCCTGACCTGGCGTGATAGTCAGCGGCCCGCCCCAGCCCTTACAGCCCTTGCTAATCAACAGATGTTTTTCCATTTCTCTGTCCTCGTGATTCGCATGAACCTCAGCGATTATTGATGCTTCATTTTCCAGTAACGGGCCGCCACCAGCGTCGACTCCAGCATACTGACGGTACCCGCCTTACCGGTACCGGCGATATCAAACGCCGTCCCATGGTCGACGGAGCTGCGCATAAACGGCAGGCCGAAGGTAATGGTGATCGAACGTTCAAAGTCGAGGGTTTTGCAGGCAATATGCCCCTGATCGTGATACAGCGAGAGAATGGCGTCGTAGCGCCCCTGTTTGCCGAGATGGAACACGGAATCGGCCGGAACCGGCCCGATAGCGTTGATCCCCATCTCCTGGGCCGCTTTCACCGCCGGGATCAGATTGTCAGCCTCTTCGTGACCAAACAGACCATTGTCGGAACCATGCGGGTTCAGGGCGGCCACGGCAATACGCGGATTTTTGATGTTCAGGGCGGTAAATTCATGGTGAATCTGCTGAACGCAGGCCAGCACTCGCGCTTTGTTGGCATAGTCACAGGCTGCTTTTAGCGCCATATGACGGCTCACGAAGAAGACGCGCAGGTTGTGGACGTGGAACATGGTCAGACCGTAATCAGATTGGGTTTCCACCTGATAGATTTCGGTATGGCCCGGGAGCTTGCATCCTGCCAGCTTGATGGCTTCCTTATGAATTGGTGCAGTAGAGACCACGTCGATCAGCCCCGCTTTACCCAGCTCGATCGACTTCATCACATAGTCCAGCGACATTTGCCCCGCCAGTTTCTGCACCTTGCCCCATTCGATACTGTCGCAATCGTAGTCGCCAGTTTCCAGAACATCTAACGTCCCCCAGCTAAAACGGGCCTCCTGCGGATGGGCAATTTTATGGATAGCAAAATCGCAGCCCATGATTTTCATCGCCCGGCTGATAATCGGTACCGAGCCGATCAGGAACGGTTTGCACTCGTCATACACGCTTTTGTCCATCATGGTGGCCACGGTGATCTCCGGGCCGATCCCTGCCGGATCGCCAATGGTAATCGCCACAACGGGTTTTTTCTCTGCTGACATCATGCGCCTCTCATTTTTTCAGTTGATTGTTCATATGTTCAATGCCAAATCATATGCTCAAAACATTACCTGATGAATGAGCCGCCATGAGTGATGGAGATCACATAAAAAAATTCATAGATTTTTTTCATCGAAAAATGTGATCTAACATATGTTCATACAGTGATAAAAAGTTCAACCTCAATACAGGATACGGCCCCGTTTCTGGCAACTATTTGATTTTATTAAGAGGAGAAGCAATGATGACCCCGATATGGTTAGGAACCAGCTGGAAAATGAACAAGCCGCTGTCGCAGGCCATGGCCTGGTGCGAAACGCTGGCAGCGCGGATGCCGGAGGGCTGTCACCCTGCTATTCAGCCCTTCGTCATTCCCCCCTTCACCGCGATCCAACCCGTCAGCCATTTTCTGCAAACGCATCAGTTACCGCTTCTGACCGGCGCGCAGAATATGCATGAAGCGGATCAGGGCGCCTGGACCGGGGAAATCTCGGCGGCCATGTTGGCAGAAACCGGCGCCACGCTTGTTGAGCTGGGACATTCAGAACGACGTGCCGCCTTTAATGAAAGCGATGCCGCGATTAATCGAAAAGTGCATAGCGCCTTAGGTCATGGCCTGCGCCCGCTGATCTGTATTGGCGATAGCGCCGAGGAGAAACGCTGGCAGGTGTCGCGTGAAAGCGTGGTGCGGCAGATGAAGATCGCCCTGTATGGCCTGAGCCACCAGCAGGCGCTGCGGACCCTGATTGCGTATGAACCGGTGTGGGCCATTGGCGAACATGGTACGCCCGCCTCACCGCAGGAGGCGGGCGTCATTCATCAGGCGCTACGTCAGGCGCTTTGCGAGCGGTTTGGTCACGAGACGGGAACCCGTATCCCGCTGCTCTATGGCGGCAGCGTAACGCTGCAAAACGCGGTGGAATTGCTGCGCCAGCAGGAGATCAATGGCTTGTTTATCGGCCGCGCGGCCTGGGACGCGCAAGGCTATTGCGACATTGTTCAACGCGTTACACAGGAATTTATTTTGCAGGCGCAGTAATATAAAAGGGACACCAGAGATGGAAATTCCAGGCCATGATTGAACAAGACTCAGATTACGCCCTGCTCACTGAAATTGCGGTGGCTTATTACGATCAGGAACAAACGCAGGAAGAGATCGCCAAACGATTCGGCATTTCGCGTATCAAAGTCGGGCGCCTGCTGAAAAAAGCGCGCCAGGAAGGGATTGTTGAGATCAGCGTCAAATACCATCCGGTCTTCAGCTCCCAGATTGAGCAGCAGTTTATTTCGCACTTTGGCATTAAGCGCGCGCTAATTGCCCTGGATCACCATGATGAAGATGAACAGCGCCAGCAGGTGGCGGCCCTGGTCAGTAACTACCTTGCCGGGGTGTTAAAAAACGATATGACCGTCACCGTTGGTCAGGGGCGCAATGTGGCCGCGGTGGCGAATCACGTTGGCGTGTTTCCTGAGCGCCACTGCCGCTTTATCTGCGGCATCGGCGGAACCAAGCGTGACAATCAGCTGATTGACGCCGACCACATCAGCCGGAATCTGGCGCGCAAATTTAACGGCTTCAGCGAAACGCTTTACGCCCCGGCCTATGTGGAAACCCCGGAGCTGCGCGCGGCCTTTATGCAAAACCGCCTGATTAAGGCCACGCTCGAACAGGCCAGCAAAGCTGACGTGGCGATCATCGGCCTCGGCGATATGAATGAAAACAGCTTTATGGTGCAGCTCGGCTGGTTTACGCCGCAGGAAATTGCCACCGCGCGTCAGGAACAGGGGGTGGTGGGCGATCTGGCGGGGTACAGCTTTTTCAATATTCAGGGCAAACCCGTCGATACGGTGATGAATGACCGGGTCATTGGCTTAAGTCTCGAACAGCTGCGGGCCATTCCCTGCGTCATCGCTATCGCCTCCGAAAGTACGAAAGCGACGGCGATCCTGGGGGCATTACGCACCGGGGTTATCGATGTGCTGGCTACCAGCGCCTCGAACGCCCGTTCGGTCATTAATATGCAAAAGGCGCTATAAATAAGCCACGGCGCAGGCGGCGGATCAGCGTTGACCGCCGTCGTGCTGGCCTTTGCCCTTCCCTTTTTCGGCTCGCCGCTGCACAAAATCTTCAATGATGCCGACAACCCAGTTGAGAGGTTTCCACAGCACCACCAGCAGCAGCAACGGGCCGTATATTCGCACACCGCCCGTCGCGACCTGACCGGTCAACAGCAGGGCTAAGATATCCAGCAGCAGGCACAATGCGCTGCCAGTGCCGAGGAACAGACATAGCAGGAAGAGGATCGGTCGGCTATCGGCGTGTAGCGGTAAAGCGCGCTGGCTCCAGACGCCAACGATAATGGCCGCGATCAACATGAGCGCTTCGATAACCAGCGGATTATGCATGGTCTGACTCCTGTCATGACGTGACATCCTTGTCAGCAGCGCTGCCGGCGGCCGTGGGCTGCGCCCTGGCTACCGGCAGGCTGCTTCAGTTTACAGCGCGTTTTCCTGCAGCAGCTTATCGATAAAGGCGGGTACCACTTCGCTTGCCAGCCCGTAGTGCTTCTCGGCAAACTCGCTGCCCACCTGGCTGGGCTCCAGGTTCAGTTCAACGGTATGGGCGCCGTGCAGTCGCGCCTCGTGCACAAAGCCAGCCGCCGGATAGACATGGCCGGAGGTGCCGATGGCGATAAAAATATCTGCGTCGGCCAGCGCGCTGTAGATCTCATCCATCCCCAGCGGCATTTCGCCAAACCAGACCACGTGCGGACGCAGCGCCGCCGGGAACTGGCAGCAGTGGCACTTGTCCTCGGCGGTGACGTCGCCGGTCCACTCCAGCACCTGGCCGCTCCACGAACAGCGCACCTTTAGCAGCTCGCCGTGCATATGGATCACCCGGCGGTTGCCGGCGCGCTCGTGCAGATTATCAATATTCTGGGTGACCAGCAGAAAATGGTCGCCCAGCAGATCCTCCAGACGCGCCAGCGCCAGATGCGCCGCGTTCGGCTTGATTTCCGGACTCTGCAACTGACGACGACGGGCGTTGTAGAACGCCTGCACCAGCGCCGGATCGCGGGCGAAGCCTTCCGGCGTCGCCACATCTTCCACCCGATGCTCTTCCCACAGGCCATCGGCCGCGCGGAAGGTTTTGATCCCCGACTCTGCCGAGATGCCCGCGCCGGTTAACACCACCACTCTCGGTTTTGCCATCGCTTCAGGCTTCATCCTGTCCTCCCTAAAGAAAATCCGCTGACGCAGACGGTCACGCAACCGACGTTTATTGCGACGAAAACGGCTCAATCGATGTAAACGGCGCGACTGCATAGCTACCTCTGTGATTAATGGGTCAGGTGAAGGAAGGCCGCACCGCGCATTCCCCCGGCATCGCCGTGGCGCGCGCGCTCAATGCGCGGAACCCTGGCGACCGGCAGAAGATGGCGCGGCAATCGTTGCGCCAGCCCTTCGCTAATGGCCGTAAAGTTAGATAATCCACCGCCGAGCACCAGCAAATCCGGGTCGACAATGGTCAGTATATTCCCCAGACACACCGCCAGCAGATCGAGATAGCGCTCAACGTGCGCCTGCGCGCGCGGATCGTGCTGCTGCCACTGCGCCACAATCTCCGGCGAGGAGAGCGGTTGCTGATAAAAATGTTCGTACAGCCAGGCGAAACCGCGACCGGAGAGATAATTTTCAATACAGCCCAGCTGGCCGCAGCCGCAGCGCAGCAGCGGAAAATCGCGCCCAACCACCTCCAGGGCATCCACCGGCAGGCGAATATGACCGAACTCGCCGGTGATATAGCTATGTCCGGTAATCGATTTACCGTTCAACACCAGGCCGCCGCCCACGCCGGTGCCGAGGATCAATCCCATCACCAGCGGGTATTGCGTAAACTCATCGTCCCACGCTTCCGACAGCGCGAAACAGTTGGCGTCATTATCGAGACGCACCTCGCGCCCCAGCCGCGCGCTGAGGTCAGCGCGCAGCGGCCGGCCGCTGGCGGCTGGCACGTTAGCGGCATACAGCGTGCCGTCCGCCGTTTCCGGCATTCCCGGAATACCGATCCCGACCGAACCCTGCTGGTCGAAGCGATCATCGGCCTCGCGCACCAGCGCCTCTACCGCCTGGAGAAAATCCTCATAACTACTTTTCGGCGTGGCGACGCGTTTTTCCCACTGCAGTCGCCGCTCCTGATTAAATACGCCCAGCGCTATCTTGCTGCCGCCAATGTCAAATCCATAATACATTTCAGCAATTCCTCTTTTGTCGTCAGCCAGGCCGACGATGACGATAAATTACTGGCCACTCAGCACCCTCGCCGGGTCGATGCGGCTGGCGCGGCGGGCGGGATACCAGCTGGCCAGCAAACTCAGCAACAGTGCTGTCACCAGCACATAAAAGACGTCCAGCCAGTGCAATTCTGACGGCAGGAAGTCAATAAAATAGATGTCGCCGGAGAGGAATTTATGCCCAATCAGGTATTCGATGCCGTTGATGATCGACGTCAGGTTCAACGCGCAGATCACGCCGATCACCACCCCAAACAGGCTGCCTACCGATCCGGCTAATAAACCATACCACACGAAAATCGCGCGAATTAAGCCGTCTTTTGCGCCAAGCGTGCGCAGCACCGCAATATCGCCGCTTTTGTCTTTGACCGCCATCACCAGCGTCGAGACGATGTTAAAGCAGGCCACGCCGATCACCAGCACCATCGCCAGGTACATAATGGCGCGGATCATCTGGATGTCGCGATACATATAGCCATAGGTGCCGATCCAGCTCTTGATGTAGACGTAGCTGTTGGTCACCTCGCCGGCGTCGCGTACCAGCTTGTTAGCATGGAAAACGTCGGTGACCTTGATGGCGATGCCGGTCACGCTGCTGCCCATCTCCAGATACTGCTGCGCATCCTGCATCGGGATCATGGCAAAACTATGATCGAGCTGGCCGCTCAGCTGTAAAATTCCGGTCACATGCAGCCTGACGCGTTTTGGCTGCAGCAGCTGATGGTCGGCGTCGGCATTAGGGATCATGATCGACACCCAGTCCCCCTGCTTCACGTGCAGGGCATCGGCGACCCCTTTGCCCAGGATCACCTGCTGTTCGCCAGCCTTGAATCCGGCCCACGCGTTATTCTGCACAAAGGTAGGCAGCGCGCTGAGCTGGCTCTCCTGCTGCGGGTCGACGCCTTTCACCTGGATGGCGCGCATATTGCTGCCGCTCTCCACCAGGCCGGTGAAGTTAATATAGGGCGCTGCCGCGACAATCCCCTTCACCTTCTGCACCTTCGCCAGCGCTTCCTGCCAGTTATTCCACGGCTGATTCACGGGTTCGATTTCGCCGTGCGGTACCACCGCCAGCACGCGGTTATTCAGCTCGCGCTCAAAGCCGTTCATCGCGCTGAGGCCGACGATCAGCACCGCCACCCCCAGCGCAATGCCAATGGTGGAGATCACCGAGATCAGCGACACCATGCCGCCGCGCCGCCGGCCGCGGCTGAAACGCAATGCAATCAGTAACGATAACGGAGACGCCATTACTCGGCCCCCATCAGGGTCAGGTCGGCGGTCAGACGGCCATCGCGCATCTCCAGCTGGCGGCTCATGCGCTTCGCCAGCTGCAGGTCGTGGGTCACCACCAGAAACGCGGTGCGCTGCGCGACGTTCAGTTCGCCCAGCAGCTGGAAGATGCTGTCGGCGTTGCGAGCGTCGAGGTTACCGGTTGGCTCGTCCGCCAGCACCAGCCGCGGTTTATTCACCAGCGCGCGGGCAATCGCCACCCGCTGGCGCTCGCCGCCGGAGAGCTCCGACGGACGGTGATGGCTGCGGTGTTCAAGCCCGACCGCCTGCAGCATCGCTTTCGCCTGGCGTTCAATATCCGCCGGCTTCTTTTTGCCAATCAGCAGCGGCATCGCCACGTTTTCCAGTGCGCTAAAGTCCGGCAGCAGATGGTGGAACTGATAGATAAAGCCCAGCTCGCGGTTACGCAGGTCGGCGCGCGCGGCGGTGGAGAGCTTGCTCATCGGCTGACCGGAGAAAATCACGTCGCCAGAGGTGGGCGTATCCAGGCCGCCGAGCAGATGCAGCAGCGTACTTTTGCCAGAGCCGGAGGTGCCGACGATAGCCATCATCTCGCCTTCACCAATGCTGAAGCTGACATTGTGCAGGACATCGGTTTGCACATTGCCTTCCTGATAGCGTTTGCACAGGTTGTCGCATTGCAGCAGGATCTTATTCATAACGTAAAGCCTCAGCGGGTTGGGTGGCGGCAGCGCGCCAGGAAGGGTACAACGTAGACAACAGGGCCAGCACCATCGCCACCAGGGCGATAACAATGACCTGCAGCGGCTCAATCGCCACCGGCAGCGCCGCGCCATCAAGGAAGGCGCCGATGATCGGCATTAAATTATTCAGCTGGCTGGCCAACAGGGCGCCAAGCACCGCTCCCAGCAGCGCGCCGACGATCCCGGCGCTGGCCCCCTGCACCATAAAGACGGCCATAATCTGCCGCGGCGTCAGCCCCTGGGTCTGGAGGATCGCCACTTCGCCCTGCTTCTCCATCACCATCATCCCCAGCGAGGTAATAATGTTGAAGGCCGCGACGGCGACGATCAGGCTCAGCAGCAGGCCCATCATATTTTTCTCCATGCGCACCGCCTGGAACAGTTCGCCCTTGCGCTCGCGCCAGTCCTGCCACTGAGTTCCCGGCGGCAGCGTCTGCTGACTCAGGGTGTCGACCTGCAGCGGTTGATCCAGCCACAGGCGCCAGCCGGTGATATTCCCCAGCGGATAGCGCATCAGACGGGAGGCGTCGTCGATGTTGGTCAGCATCTGATAGCCATCGACTTCGCTGTTGGCGGCGAAGGTGCCGATGACCGTGAACAGACGCTGGCTCGGCACGCGGCCCATCGGCGTAAACTGACTCGCGGAAGGAACCATCACGCGAATTTTATCGCCGCGATTAACCCCCAGTTGGCCCGCCAGCTGCTCGCCGAGAATAACGTTATATTTGCCCGCCTGCAGATCGCTCTGTTTGACGTTCACCAGGTATGGAGTCAGGGGATCTTTCTGCGCCGGATCAATGCCCAGCATAACCCCGACCGCCACGCTGCGCGCGCTCTGCAGCACCACGTCGCCGGAGGTGATCGGCGCTACGCGGGTTACCCCATTAAGTTTCGCTTCGCGCTCCGGCAGTTGCTGAGGGTTCACCGAACCCTGTTTGGCGCTAAGAATGGCCTGTGGCATCAGCCCCAGGATGTTGTTTTGCAGCTCGCGTTCAAAGCCGTTCATCACCGACAGGACTGTCACCAGCGCCATTACGCCAAGCGTAATACCGATAGTTGAGAGCCAGGAGACGAAACGACCGAAGCGGTCGGCTGCGCGCCCGCGCATATAGCGTAGGCCGATAAAGAGTGCGGCAGGTTGGTACATGTCATCCATCTGGTTGCTGATAGCCGATGCCCGAGTATATAAGCGATTAGGGGCAGCGTAAACGACTGATACATGACGACTTTATTAGCAATAAACCTAAAAACCAAGTAAATACAAACGGATAGATAAGTACTTACTTATTTATCTTTACGCTTATCGACAGCGCTGACCTTTCTTCACCCAATACGCGATGGCAATTCGGGTTGGCGAATCCAGACCAATCGCGGATAATCTCACTATTGAATATCAGCGAGTTGCCCTCCATATCGGCAGAGCGAATCCCTAAGAGATCATGAAACCGTCTATGCCTGAACAATATCGATACTCATTGCCGGTCAAAGCCGGCGATCAGCGCCAGCTTGGCGAGTTGACCGGCGCAGCCTGCGCCACCCTGGTGGCGGAGATGGCCGAACGCCACAGCGGCCCGGTGGTGCTGGTGGCGCCTGACATGCAAAACGCGCTGCGTCTGAACGACGAGATCAGGCAGTTTACCGACAGCATGGTGATGGGGCTGGCGGACTGGGAAACGCTCCCTTACGACAGCTTCTCGCCGCATCAGGACATCATCTCCTCCCGTCTTGCCACCCTTTACCAGTTACCCACCATGCAGCGCGGCGTACTGATCGTCCCGGTCAGCACCCTGATGCAGCGCGTCTGTCCGCACAGCTTCCTTCACGGCCACGCGCTGGTGATGAAAAAGGGCCAGCGCCTGTCGCGCGATGCGCTGCGCGATCAGCTGGAGGGGGCCGGCTACCGCCATGTCGATCAGGTGATGGAGCACGGCGAATATGCTACCCGCGGCGCGCTGCTCGACCTGTTCCCGATGGGTAGCGATCAGCCCTACCGCCTTGATTTCTTTGACGATGAAATCGACAGCCTGCGCCTGTTCGACGTTGACAGCCAGCGCACGCTGGAGGAAGTGGCGGCCATTAACCTGCTGCCGGCGCACGAGTTCCCCACCGACCAGACCGCTATTGAGCTGTTCCGCAGCCAGTGGCGCGACCGCTTTGAGGTGAAGCGCGATGCCGAGCACATCTATCAGCAGGTCAGTAAAGGGACGCTACCTGCCGGTATCGAATACTGGCAACCGCTGTTCTTCAGCGAGCCGCTGCCGCCGTTATTCAGCTATTTCCCGGCCAGCACGCTGATCGTCAACACCGGCGATCTCGAGGCCAGCGCGGAACGATTCCAGAATGAAGCCCGCGCCCGCTTTGAAAACCGCGGCGTCGACCCGATGCGCCCGCTCCTGCCGCCTGAGCTGCTGTGGCTGCGCAGCGATGAGCTATTCAGCGAACTGAAAAAATGGCCGCGCGTGCAGCTGAAAACCGAACGTCTGGCGGACAAAGCGGCAAATACTAATCTGGGCTACCAGACGCTGCCGGACCTCGCCGTCCAGGCGCAGAACAAAGCGCCGCTGGATAATCTGCGCCGCTTCCTCGAGTCCTTTACCGGTCCGGTGATCTTCTCGGTGGAAAGCGAAGGCCGCCGTGAAGCGCTGAGCGAAATGCTGGCGCGGATTAAAGTTGCGCCAAAACATGTGCTGCGTCTGGAGGAAGCCACCGGCAACGGCCGCTATCTGATGATTGGCGCCGCCGAGCACGGGTTTATCGACAGCCAGCGCGGCCTGGCGCTGATTTGCGAGAGCGACCTGCTCGGCGAGCGGGTGGCGCGCCGTCGTCAGGATTCGCGACGCACCATTAACCCTGACACTCTGATTCGCAACCTCGCCGAACTGCATATCGGCCAGCCGGTCGTTCACCTGGAACACGGCGTGGGCCGCTACGCGGGCATGACTACCCTGGAAGCCGGCGGCATCACCGGCGAATATCTGATGCTGACCTACGCCAACGATGCCAAGCTATACGTTCCGGTATCGTCCCTGCATCTTATCAGCCGCTACGCCGGCGGGGCGGAAGAAAACGCCCCCCTGCACAAGCTGGGCGGCGATGCCTGGACCCGGGCGCGACAAAAAGCGGCTGAGAAAGTACGCGACGTGGCGGCCGAGCTGCTGGATATCTATGCCCAGCGCGCGGCGAAGGCGGGTTTTGCCTTTAAACACGACCGCGAACAGTATCAGCTATTCTGCGACGGCTTCCCATTTGAAACCACGCCGGATCAGGCGCAGGCGATCAACGCCGTCCTCAGCGATATGTGCCAGCCGCTGGCCATGGACCGCCTGGTATGCGGCGATGTGGGCTTCGGCAAGACCGAAGTGGCCATGCGCGCCGCCTTCCTCGCCGTGGAGAACCACAAGCAGGTGGCGGTGCTGGTGCCGACCACCCTGCTGGCTCAGCAGCACTATGACAATTTCCGCGATCGTTTCGCCAACTGGCCGGTACGCATCGAAATGCTCTCCCGCTTCCGCAGCGCTAAAGAGCAGGCGCAGATCCTCGAGCAGGCCGCGGAAGGCAAAATCGATATCTTGATCGGCACCCACAAGCTGCTGCAGAGCGAGGTGAAGCTGCGCGATCTCGGGCTGCTGATCGTCGACGAAGAGCACCGGTTTGGCGTGCGGCATAAAGAGCGCATCAAAGCGATGCGCGCCGATGTCGATATTCTGACCCTCACCGCCACGCCGATCCCGCGGACGCTGAACATGGCGATGAGCGGGATGCGCGATCTGTCGATCATCGCCACGCCGCCGGCGCGACGTCTGGCGGTGAAGACCTTCGTTCGCGAATATGACGCCCTGGTGGTGCGCGAGGCGATCCTGCGCGAAACGCTGCGCGGCGGCCAGGTCTACTATCTGTTTAATGACGTTGAGAACATCCAGAAAGCCGCCGACAAGCTGGCGGAGCTGGTGCCGGAGGCGCGGATCGCCATCGGTCACGGTCAGATGAGGGAGCGCGAACTGGAGCGGGTGATGAATGACTTCCATCATCAACGCTTCAATGTGCTGGTGTGCACCACCATCATCGAAACCGGGATCGACATTCCCACCGCCAACACCATCATCATCGAACGCGCCGACCATTTTGGCCTCGCCCAGCTGCACCAGCTGCGCGGCCGCGTTGGCCGTTCGCATCACCAGGCCTATGCCTGGCTGCTGACGCCGCATCCGAAAGCGATGACCACCGATGCGCAAAAGCGCCTCGAGGCCATTGCGTCGCTGGAAGATCTCGGCGCCGGCTTTGCGCTGGCAACCCACGATCTGGAGATTCGCGGGGCCGGGGAACTGCTTGGGGAAGATCAGAGCGGTCAGATGGAAACCATCGGTTTCTCCTTGTATATGGAGTTGCTGGAGAACGCAGTCGATGCGCTGAAAGCCGGGCGTGAACCCTCGCTGGAAGATCTCACCAGTCAGCAGACGGAGGTTGAACTGCGCATGCCTTCCCTGCTGCCTGATGATTTCATCCCTGACGTCAATACGCGCCTGTCATTCTATAAGCGCATTGCCAGCGCCAAAAACGAACAGGATCTGGAGGAGATCAAAGTCGAGCTGATCGATCGTTTTGGCCGCCTGCCCGATGCCGCCCGCAACCTGCTGGATATCGCCCGTCTGCGTCAGCAGGCGCAGAAACTGGGGATCCGCAAACTGGAAAGCAACGAAAAAGGCGGCGTGATCGAATTTAACGAGAAAAACAACGTCAATCCGGTGTGGTTGATCGGCCTGCTGCAGAAGCAGCCCCAGCACTTCCGCCTGGACGGGCCGACGCGCCTGAAATTCATGCAGGACCTGGAAGAGCGTAAAACGCGGATGGACTGGGTTCGCCAGTTTATACGCCAACTGGAAGAGAACGCCGTCGCCTGACTGGCAGGAGATACGGCCCCGCTGCCGTATCTCCTTTCCCACATATCTGGCAATCTTTACAAACATTTTGCAATCCGCCTGGATTTCCCCACACAGACTCACGCCATAATCTCATCTGCTTTTCGTATAAAAATAACCACTTACATATTTTGGAGTTATGGTAATGAGAAACCGTTTCCCCGTGACGCTTTGGCTGACGCTAGTCGCGTTAGTCGCCGCGCTGGCCCTCCCCGCGCGCGCTAACACCTGGCCCCTTCCCCCGCCGGGCAGCCGGCTGGTGGGTCAGAATCAGTTTCATGTGGTACAGGATGACGGCGGTTCGCTGGAAGCGATTGCCAAGAAGTACAATGTCGGCTTCCTGGCCCTGCTGCAGGCCAATCCCGGCGTTGACCCCTATGTTCCGCGCGCCGGCAGCGTGCTGACCATCCCCCTGCAGACGCTGCTGCCCGATGCGCCGCGCGAAGGGCTGGTGATTAACCTCGCCGAACTGCGCCTCTACTATTACCCGCCGGGCAAGAATGAAGTGACCGTCTACCCAATCGGCATCGGCCAGCTGGGTGGGACCACCATCACACCGACGATGGTCACAACCGTGTCCGACAAACGGGCCAATCCGACCTGGACACCTACCGCCAACATTCGCGCGCGCTACAAGGCTATGGGGATTGAGCTGCCGGCGGTAGTGCCTGCTGGTCCTGACAATCCGATGGGCCATCACGCCATCCGCCTCGCCGCCTATGGCGGAGTCTATCTCCTGCACGGCACCAATGCCGATTTCGGCATCGGTATGCGCGTCAGTTCCGGCTGCATTCGTCTGCGCGATAACGATATCAAGGCGCTGTACAACACTATCTCGCCGGGCACGAAGGTGAACATTATCAACACGCCGATCAAGGCGTCGGTTGAGCCGGATGGCCGCCGTCTGGTTGAGGTCCATCAGCCGCTGTCTGAGCATATCGATGACGACCCGCAGACCCTGCCCATTACGCTTAATGCGGCCATGACTGCGTTCAAACAGGCGCCGCAGACCGACGGGACGGTGATGGAGCGCGCGATGAATTACCGCTCGGGCATGCCGATTGACGTCACCCGTCATGCTGAACCTGGACCGCAGTCGCTGTAGTCTTACGCTGCATAAAACAAAAAACCCGCCTGATGGCGGGTTTTTTGTTGGCAAGGGTCAAACAGGGGTACAACAGGGTCTTACTCATCGCCGTCCGGTGAAGGGGGCCGGGCAGCGACGCATCGTGCTTACTTGTAGATAACGGCGGTACCGTGAAGGGTATTCGGACCGGTTACCGAAGTAATACGGTATGAAGTGGCGCCCATCTCATCCGCTTTCTGCGCCAGCTGGTCTTCCAGCGAGCCCAGGTTAGTCCCGGCAGAAGCAGAGATGGTGCCTACTTTATGCTGTCCTGCAGGGGTGGACTGCACCTCTACAGCGGCAAAGCTGGCGAAAGAAAGGGAACTTAAAACGGCGGCAATAGCCAGAGTATTAACGGTTTTCATGATTATTATACCTGTGCAGATGAATTTTATAGTAGGGTCGCAAGCATTAACTTAACGATCGATAGGTAAATAATAATGTGATCTATATCACACGTCAATGCATTTTTATAACGACCGTTTAACTATTTATAAAAAGCTTAAATTTCATACATATATGAATTATTTATTTTTAAACCGACAGCGCTGGCCCCGGCGATCGTTTATTTTTATAATGGCCTTTCACCAAACCAACATAGGTACAACGGCACCATGACAACTGACGTTCAAAGTTGCGCCAAAAAAAGCCGTGGCCGACCGAAGGTGTTCGACAGGGATGCGGCGCTGGACAAAGCCATGACACTCTTCTGGCAGCACGGCTATGAGGCGACCTCGCTCGCCGATCTGGTCGAGGCGACAGGAGCAAAAGCCCCCACCCTGTATGCGGAATTTGTGAATAAAGAAGGCCTATTCCGCGCAGTGTTGGATCGTTACATTTCGCGCTTTGCCGCGAAGCACGAAGCCGTGCTGTTTGCCGAGGGAAAATCCGTCGATCGCGCGTTGCGTGACTACTTCACGGCGGTCGCCACCTGCTTTACCAGCAAAGAGACGCCGGCCGGCTGCTTTATCATCAATACCTCCGCCGCGCTGGCCGCCTCCTCGACGGATATCGCCAATACCATCAAATCCCGCCATGCGATGCAGGAGCAGGCGCTAACCCAGTTTCTGCAGCAGCGGCAGGCGCAGGGCGAACTGCCCGCGGGCCGCGATGTCGCGCAGCTGGCGCAATTTCTTAACTGCGTTCTGCAGGGGATGTCGATTAGCGCCCGGGAAGGCGCGGATTTCGACAAGCTGATGCAAATCACCGACACCACTCTCCGTCTCTGGCCGCAGGTCCTCGAGTCCTGATGCGCCCTGCTTCCGGCGGTATTCTGCCGCCGGATCCGCTCTCCTGTTGGCTTTATCCCCACAAAATAGATTGATTTTTATTACCTTTTCTCGCGCAAGATAAACGCAAATGATATTGATTGCGATATTCATTATGTGCAAAATCCTTTTTTGAGTTTTTCCAGATGTTTCGCATTGTAACGAATACCGGCCGACGCCGGCCCATAACAACGACAAAGCAACTTGCTCATAAAAGGAATGGATATGAAAAAGCGCCTCTGGGTGCTCCACCCTCTGCTGCTGGCCAGCACGCTGCCTGCGCTGGCGGCTCAGTCTGATGAAGACAGCATCATCGTTAGCGCAAACCGCACCCATCGCACCGTGGCCGAAATGGCCCAAACCACCTGGGTCATTGAGGGCCAGGAGATTGAGCAGCAGGTCCAGGGCGGGAAAGAGTTCAAAGACGTGCTGGCGCAGCTGATCCCCGGCATCGACGTCAGCAGCCAGGGGCGGACCAACTACGGGATGAACATGCGCGGGCGCGCGATCGTCGTGCTGATTGACGGCGTCCGACTCAACTCCTCACGCACCGACAGCCGCCAGCTCGACGCCATCGATCCATTCAACATCGAACATATCGAAGTGATCTCCGGAGCGACCTCGCTGTACGGCGGGGGCAGTACCGGCGGGCTTATCAACATCGTTACCAAAAAGGGGCAGCAGGATCGTCAGGTCGATCTCGAGGTGGGCAGCAAGAGCGGTTTTGCGAACAGCAACGATCATGATGAGCGCGTCGCGGCGGCCGTCAGCGGCGGAACAGACCACGCATCCGGCCGCTTGTCGGTAGCCTATCAGCGTTTCGGCGGCTGGTACGACGGCAATAACGATGCGCTGATCCTCGATAATACCCAAACGGGGCTCCAGCACTCTGACCGCCTCGACGTGATGGGGACGGGGACGATTGAGATCGATGATAACCGCCAGTTGCAGCTGGTCACCCAGTATTATAAAAGCCAGGGCGATGATGACTACGGTCTGTGGCTCGGGAAGAACATGTCCGCGGTCACCAGCGGCGGCAAAGCGTATACCACCGACGGGCTCAATTCCGACCGTATCCCCGGCACCGAACGCCATCTGATCAGCCTCCAGTACTCCGATGCCGACTTTTTCGGCCAGAATCTGGTGAGCCAGGTGTACTATCGCGATGAGTCCCTCACCTTCTATCCGTTCCCGACGCTCACGAAAGGTCAGGTCAGTAGCTTCTCCTCGTCGCAGCAGGATACCGATCAGTATGGGGCCAAGCTGACCCTCAACAGCCAACCGCTGGCGGGGTGGGATCTCACCTGGGGTCTCGACGCCGATCATGAGACCTTTAATGCCAACCAAATGTTCTTCGATCTGCCACAATCGATGGCCTCCGGCGGGTTGCACAACGAATCGATCTACACAACCGGCCGCTACCCGGGATACAGTATTTCCAATGTCGCGCCATTCCTGCAGTCCAGCTACGATCTGAACGATATCTTTACCGTCAGCGGCGGGGTACGCTACCAGTGGACCGAAAACCGGGTCGACGACTTTGTCGGCTACGCCCAGCAGCAGGATATCGCCAACGGCAAAGCGCGCTCCGCCGACGCCATCAAAGGCGGCAAAACCGATTATGACAATTTCCTGTTTAACGCCGGGATCGTGGCCCACCTGACCGAGCGTCAACAAACCTGGTTTAACTTCTCGCAGGGGGTCGAGCTACCGGACCCTGGTAAATACTATGGCATCGGTAAATATGGCGCTGCGGTGAATGGTCATCTGCCGCTGATCTCCAGCGTCAACGTCGATGACTCGCCGCTGCAGGGGATCAAAGTTAACTCGTATGAGCTGGGCTGGCGCTACACCGGCGATAACCTGCGCACCCAGCTGGCGGCGTATTACTCGACCTCGGATAAGACCATTGTCGTCAACCGCACCGACATGACCATCGACGTTCAGTCCGACAAACGGCGTATTTACGGCGTTGAGGGGGCGGTCGACTACTTTATTCCGGATAGCGACTGGAGCGTCGGCGGTAACTTCAACGTGCTGAAATCCCAGGTGCAGACCGACGGCCGCTGGCAAAAATGGGACGTCACCCTCGCCTCGCCGTCTAAAGCCACCGCCTGGGTGGGCTGGGCGCCGGATCCGTGGAGCCTGCGCGTGCAGAGTCAGCAGGTATTTGACCTCAGCGATGCCGCCGGTAACAAGCTGGAAGGCTATAACACCGTCGATTTTATCGGTAGTTACGCGCTGCCGGTGGGGAAACTGACCTTCAGTATCGAAAACCTGCTTAACGAAGACTATGTCACTATCTGGGGCCAGCGCGCGCCGCTGCTCTACAGCCCAACCTACGGCAGTTCATCGCTGTATGAGTACAAAGGTCGTGGCCGCACCTTTGGTCTGAACTACGCCTTAACCTTCTGATAAAAAAAGCCCCTCAGCCTGAGCGATTGAGGGGCTAATCACTACACAAATCTGTTTTTAGATTTTGTTGTTCAGGACCAGCTGGCCGTTGTTGTCCAGCGGGATCTGGCTGCCGGGATCGTGATCCATGCGGATTTTCCCCTGCTGATCGCCTATCTTATAGGTCACATCGTAGCCGAGCATTTTATCGGATTTGTCATACACCGTTTTGCAGCGCTGCTGGGTGGTGGTGTAGGTATCGTTGTCCTGCATCGCGCCCTGGATCTGGTTGCCTGCATAGCCGCCGCCCAGCGCACCTACAACCGTCGCCACGCTGCGTCCGTGACCGCCGCCAAACTGGTGGCCAATCACCCCGCCCGCCACCGCGCCCAGCACCGAACCGGCGATGCGGTTTTCATCCTGTACCGGACGACGATGAGTCACCGTGACATTGCGGCATTCCTGACGCGGCGTTTTCACGGTTTCTTTAATCGGTGTACTGGAGACCACTTGCGCATACTGCGGGCCGCGATCCAACACGTTGAGACCAGCGACAGCTGCAACGCCCAGCGCGGCAGCCACGCCTATCCCTATACCCGCCAACATAGATTTATTCACGGGAGTTCCTCCTTTGTTGCTGTTGATACAATTTTGCAACCGGAGCCGGGAGGGCGCAAATCAGATAGCGGATGAAAAGTGCGAGAATTCGCTGCAAATCAAAGGGATTCAGAGGATTCCGAGCGGGATCTCTGCGGTTTCAGCAGAAGAGCCCGGAGGCGCCCTCAGAGCGCGCCTCCGGGTCGCGACAGCGATTAGTGCAGCTTCAGGCGCGGGCGAATGATGCGGTTGATGCGCCCGACCAGCATCATCAGGCCGGTCTTGAAGTAACCATGCAGAGCAATCTGGTGCATACGGTACAGGGAGATGTACACGAAGCGCGCAATGCGCCCTTCCACCATCATCGAACCGCGCATCAGGTTACCCATCAGGCTGCCGACGGTGGAGTAATTTGACAGCGACACCAGCGAGCCATGGTCTTTATAGGTGTATGCCTTCAGCGGTTTGCCTTTCATCTGCGCCAGGATGTTGTTCAGCGCGCAGGTAGCCATCTGGTGCGCCGCCTGGGCCCGCGGAGGCACAAAGCCGCCTTCCGGACGGGCGCAGGAGGCGCAGTCGCCGATGGCGAAAATATCCGCATCGCGGGTAGTCTGCAGCGTCGGCTCGACCACCAGCTGATTGATACGGTTGGTTTCGAGGCCGCCGATCTCTTTCATGAAATCTGGCGCTTTGATCCCCGCCGCCCAGACCATTAGATCCGCCTCAATATATTCGCCATCTTTAGTGTGCAGGCCGCCCGCATCCGCGCTGGTGACCATGGTCTGCGTCAGAACCCGTACGCCCAGCTTAGTCAGCTCATTATGCGCTGCCCCGGAAATGCGCGGCGGCAGCGCAGGCAGAATGCGCTCGCCCGCCTCGACCAGCGTGACGTTCAGCGCTTCGTTGGTCAGCCCTTTGTAGCCGTAGCTGTGCAGCTGTTTCACCGCATTGTGCAACTCAGCGGAGAGCTCCACGCCGGTGGCGCCGCCGCCGACGATGGCGATATTTACTTTACCGTTAGCGCCGAGGTTAGCAGAGTATTTAAGGAACAGGTTGAGCATTTCCTGATGGAAGCGACGCGCCTGGTGCGGGTTGTCGAGGAAAATGCAGTTCTCTTTTACGCCAGGGGTATTAAAGTCATTCGAGGTACTGCCCAACGCCATGACCAGCGTGTCGTACGGCAGTTTACGCTCAGCCACCAGCAGCTCGCCTTTTTCATTGCGCAGCTCGCCGAGGGTGATGGTTTTCCCTTCGCGGTTGATATCAACCACCGAGCCCAGCTGGAACTGGAAACCGTGGTTGCGGGCATGGGCCAGATAGCTCAGCGCATCAACGCCTTCATCCAGAGAACCGGTGGCCACTTCGTGCAGCAGCGGCTTCCACAGATGGCTGTGGTTACGGTCCACCAGAGTGATTTTCGCTTTCTTATGGCGCCCTAACTTTCTCCCCAGCTGAGTTGCCAGTTCCAGTCCGCCAGCGCCGCCACCCACAATTACGATTTTTTTCAATGGCGTAGTCATGTGTACCCCTAAAATTATTAACTAATTGTTAAATAAAAGTTATTGAAATAGCCTTTATTTAACAACAAGTTACGTTAATGAAACCATTCAGCACTGTCGAGAATACCATGAACGGTGCATTGGTCATACCAAAATTGATGTGCATCAAGTTTTGTCGCGTATTTTTTCAGCGAAACCAATAAGTGTAGACATGAAAAAACCCGCGTGGTGAACCCGACGCGGGTTTGGGAACAAGGGAAAAGCAGTTAGCCGAGGGTTTTAAACGCTTTCAGCCGCTGCAGATGCGGCGAGATATTTTTAAACTTATGGGTCTGCTCTTCATCCCAGATAATTTCATAATAGTGGTGCAGGAGATCGGCGGAACGCTGGCTGTCCAACGCCTCGTCCTGGCGGGAAAGCACCACCAGGCAGCGATCGCGGTTCTTCTCGCGGAAGTTGGTCACGCACTTGGTGGCGATGTCAGCATACTCTTCCGGTCGGTCGATTTTGCCTTCCATGTTCTCATGCGGAAACAGGTTTGGATTGAACACCGCCTGGCGGATATCGCACAGAAAACCAATCCGCTCCGCCCAGTAGCCGCCAAGGCCGACGCCGCAGATCAGCGGCCGGTCATCGGCAGTGAGCTGCAGCATTTTATCGACCTCTTTCAGCAAATGCTGCATATCGTGCTTGGGATGCCGCGTGCTGTAGCTAATCAACCGCACGTCCGGGTCGATAAACTGCAGCTGCATCACCTTCTCATGGTTACCGGGGCTGTTCGAGTCAAAACCGTGTAAATAGATAATCATCGCATCCTCACCAGACAACAACGCCCCGTAGAGCGTTACGCGGACTTCGCCTCTTGCCAGCGCGCATGAAGCTGCTCCAGCTGGGCACTCACCGTTTTCCAACGGGCTGAATCCCTTAACTCCTGACGGGAAAAGGAACCTTTATGATACAATTTCGTAACACGCTCTGCTTTGATCGGCGACAGGTTATCCAGCACACTGACCGCGCCTTTACGATTATTGCAGACGAGGATCATATCGCAACCGGCGTCGAGCGATGCCTGACCGCGTTCGGCATAGCTGCCCATGATCGCCGCCCCTTCCATCGACAGATCGTCAGAGAAAATCACCCCGTCAAAGCCCAGTTCGCCGCGCAGCACCGTTTTCAGCCAGTACGCCGAGCCGCTGGCCGGACGCGGATCGAGCTCCGGGTAAATCACATGCGCCGGCATAATGGCGTCCAGACGCTGCTCGGCGATAAGGCTTTTGAACACCGCCATATCATGGTCGCGGATAACCGATGCCGCCCGCGGATCGAACGGCGTCTCTTTGTGCGAATCGGCAGTCACCGCCCCGTGTCCCGGGAAGTGTTTGCCGGTGGTTTTCATGCCCGCGGCGTGCATCCCGTCAATGAAGTGACGCGCCATCGTCAGCGCTTTCTGCGGATCTTCATGATAAGAACGTTCGCCGATTGCGGCGCTGATATGGCCGACGTCCAGCACTGGCGCAAAACTAATATCGATATCCATGGCGATCATTTCGCTGGCCATCAGCCAGCCGGCTTCGGCGGCCAGTTTGCCCCCCTCTTCCATCCCCAGCAGCGCGGCGAAAGACTGGGCCGCCGGTAAACGGGTAAACCCTTCGCGGAAACGCTGAACCCGCCCCCCTTCCTGATCGACCGCCACCACCAGGTGGTTCCGGGAGGCGTCGCGGATCTGGCGCACCAGCTCGCGCAGCTGCGCCGGATCGTGATAATTTCGGGTAAAGAGGATCAACCCTCCCACCAGCGGATGCGCCAGAATTTCTCGCTCTTCCGCATCCAGCTCATACCCTTCGACATCCAACATCACTGGGCCCACACTGACCTCTCTTATCCTTTACGTTCGTTGTCTAACTGACACCATGTTTCATCTGCCAGCGTGATAAATTGCCGGTCCCCGCTCTGCCGCCAGCGCATTTCATACCAGCCCGCCATCAGCAGCAGTACCCACGGGCGCCAGAGTGCAACCTGCCGCCAAAGCAGCTGCGCGTCGATGGCCGCCCGCCGGGCATACGCTTCTACCAGCCGACGGCGCTCGCCAGGCGTGATCCACACCGCGGCCAGCTCCAGCGCGATATCGCCATCGCCGGCATATTCCCAGTCGATCAGCCTCAGGCCGGACTCATTATGAATAATATTGCCAGCATGGACGTCCATGTGCAGCGGCGCCAGCCGCAGGGGACGGGGCTCGCCCTGGCGGCGCAGCCGCTGATGCCAGCGCAGCCAACGCGGCTTGCGCCGCGCCGGATCGCACCTCTGCCAGTACTGGGCCAGCAGTGGTGTGAGGCTAACCCGCCAGCCAAACCGCGGTTGCTGATGCAAATCATACAATAAGCCTGACAGCTGCGGGGAGGCCGGTAACTCGCTTTTCACCTCCCCTGCGCAATACTCCACCACCATCCAGCAGGGTGAGTAAAACAGCGGGGTTGGCGCCAGCCTGGCAGGCAGTCGGCGGAGTGCGTGATACTGACGGCGAAAATAGTAAGTGCCGGCAGACGGATCGTGCGGCTGACGCAGCACGTGCCGCCGGTCGCCGTCGCTGATAATCACACTGCCGCCGCTGAGGCCACTCTGGCTCAGCGAGGCGACAGGATGATAATGGGGAAAGAAGCGCGACAAGAGCTCGTCGCGCGTTAGCTTATTGTTGCTGAACAGCACCTTTACCTGACCAGATAATCTCACCGGTTTGCACCAGCATGAGCTGCATTTTCAGCTCAGGCGCGTTGACGTTGCCGGTGGCATTGGAGTAAAGCACATACTGCGCGCCCACGTTGCGGGCGATGCCCATGGCTTTGCTGCGGCTGCCGAGGCTGTCCTGCGGCGACAGGCCCAGCTGCTGCTTGGCGACCGCCAGCTGCTGCGCCGATACCAGGGTAAATTTGCCGTTACCGGCCAGCGCACTACGTAGCGCAGTGGTGGCTTCTCCAGCATTCAGCGAACCGTTGGTGCGGTTGTTCACGCTGTCAACCAGCAGAATACTGCCGGCATTGACCCCACTCGCCTGCAGCATCTGCCCCACCAGCGGCTGAACCGCGCCGTTCCAGTCATAATGACGCACGCGCGGCGCCGGCTGACCCGACTGCTGATCCTGATGCTCAATCGGCCCAGGCTGCGCCGGGACAGAGGGCACCGCCGGTACGGTCGGCACCGTGGGCTGCGGCTGCGCAGGCTGCTGCGGCTGCGGTTTGGCCTCTTCTACCGGCGCGGGCTGCTCCCGCAACCCCGCACAGCCTGCGAGGAATATCGCCAGTGCTGTGATTAACGCATAGCGACACATTTTCATCATTATAATTACCCCTTACAGATAAAGATAAAGGCGGGCCTTATGCGCCCCCAGGATATTGGCGCTGCCATATAACGTGACCGAGGAGCGGGCCGGTACCACGATGGTGCGCGGCGCGTCCAGCGGATGCATCTCCAGCCCTCGGGCGTCATACCAGAAAAAACGATAGTGCACGGTAACCGGCTGCTGGCGCTCGTTATATAGCGTTGAGGAGGCGGTAGCCTGAATCTCTGTCGCCACGACGGCAGGCTCGCTGGCGCTGATCCCCGCCGCCAGCACGCTCGACTCCATCACCAGCGCCTGCTGGTCAGAAACCGGGATCTCCGGGTGTGAACTACACCCGGCGAGTAGCCCCGCCGCCAGACACGCGCCCAAAAGGGTCCTGAGCATGACGTTAGCCTTTGTGCGCCAGCATCGGGCCAAGCGGACGACCGCCCAGCAGATGCATATGGATATGGTACACTTCCTGGCCGCCGTGGCGGTTGCAGTTGACGATCAACCGATAGCCATCGTCGGCAAGACCTTCATCGCGGGCGATCTTCGCCGCGACGGTCATCATCCGGCCCAGCGCCAGCTCATGTTCAGCGGTGACGTCATTTACGGTAGGAATCAGAACATTCGGGACAATCAGAATATGGGTGGGCGCCTGCGGGGAGATGTCGCGAAAAGCGGTCACAAGCTCATCCTGATAGACAATATCCGACGGGATCTCCCGGCGAATGATTTTGCTGAAAATCGTTTCTTCTGCCATGACTGATTCCTTATAAGTTTTATCCCGTGCGCTGGCCTGCTTCTGCAGATAAACGCGGACGCACAGGTTCCGCTAAGAGTATGAGCGACATTCTCCCTCTCTTTCAACCTGAAAGCTCTTTTTCTTATTCAACTATAGACTTAGCTGCTGAGGGAATAAGCATATGGCGGACTGTTTTCAGGGTTATCGCTTGTGGGGCACCGACTTTAGCGCATAAAAAAGGCAGCCAGTTGGCTGCCTTAGTCTCCCCGATACTACGTCTTAACTGTTACGGATGTACTCATCCATTTCAGTTTTCAGGTTATCGGACTTGGTACCGAAGATGGCCTGTACGCCAGAACCTGCCACTACCACGCCAGCGGCGCCCAGTTTTTTCAGGCCAGCCTGGTCAACTTTCGCTACATCCGCCACGCTAACACGCAGACGAGTAATACATGCGTCGAGGTTGGTGATGTTCTCTTTACCGCCGAAAGCGGCGACCAGAGCCGGAGCCATCTCGCTGGTGGCGCCAGCTTTGCTCTCTTCGGTGGTGTCTTCACGACCCGGAGTTTTCAGATCCAGGGCTTTAATCAGCACACGGAAAATGACGTAGTACACGATCGCATAGCAGATACCAACAATCGGGAACAGCCACAGCTTGCTGCTGTTACCGGACAGCACGATAAAGTCGATCAGGCCGTGAGAGAACGAGGTACCGTCACGCATACCCAGCAGGATACAGATCGGGAACGCCAGGCCCGCCAGAATGGCATGGATAACGTACAGGATCGGCGCCACGAACATGAACGAGAACTCGATCGGCTCGGTGATACCGGTCAGGAACGAGGTCAGCGCGGCGGAGATCATGATACCGCCCACTTTGGCGCGGTTTTCCGGTTTAGCAGAGTGCCAAATCGCGATAGCCGCTGCCGGCAGACCATACATTTTGAACAGGAAGCCGCCAGACAGTTTGCCCGCCGTCGGGTCGCCTGCCATGTAGCGCGGGATATCGCCGTGGAACACCTGACCAGCCGCGTTGGTGTATTCGCCGATCTGCATCTGGAAAGGAACGTTCCAGATGTGATGCAGACCAAACGGCACCAGGCAACGTTCGATGAAACCGTAGATACCAAACGCCACCACTGGGTTCTGATAAGCAGCCCACTGGGAGAAGGTTTGGATCGCGGAGCCGATCGGCGGCCAAATGAAGGAGAGGATCACGCCGGTGAAGATAGCGGCCAGACCAGAGATAATCGGCACAAAACGCTTGCCCGCAAAGAAGCCGAGATATTCTGGCAGCTTGATGCGATAGAAGCGGTTGAACATGTAGGCGGCGATAGCACCGGAGATAATACCGCCAAGCACGCCGGTATCAGCAAGGTGTTTTGCCGCAATCTCGTCAGCAGGTAAATGCAGCACCAGCGGCGCAACAACCGCCATGGTTTTCACCATGATGCCGTAAGCCACGACTGCAGCCAGTGCGGATACACCGTCGTTATTGGTGAAGCCGAGGGCCACACCGATAGCGAAGATCAGCGGCATATTGGCGAAAACTGAACCGCCTGCTTCTGCCATAACGTGGGAGACCACGGCTGGCAGCCAGCTGAAGTTAGCGGAACCGACGCCCAGCAGGATACCTGCGATAGGCAGTACGGATACCGGCAGCATCAGCGATTTACCGACCTTCTGCAGGTTAGCAAATGCATTCTTAAACATAATTGAGAGTGCTCCTGAGTATTTGGTACTTTTTTACGCTTTCACGCATTGGCCCGGGGGGAGAACCGTGCCGTGGACAGGACATCTAAGCGCCCTTTATTTATTACACAGAGTAAAATAATTAACGGGATGATTGTTTGACGGCTATCACGTTTCAATCAGCCTTCCGGTAAAAATTTACATCAACTTACATAAATTGTATCCAGATGTTGCTAAAAAACCTTCACCGCCACTTTTGTGGCGGTGAACTTTACTCGCTTTGGCTATTAATTACGAGCCTTAAAATAATAAGCAGATCAAGCAGGTTGCAAACGGGCGGGGTCGATGTGGAACAGGGTGGCGAAATTGTCGGTGGTCTGCTGAGCCAGCTGCTCAAGCGACACCCCCTTCAGTACCGCCATATACTCGGCAACGTCACGGACCAGCGCCGGCTGGTTCTCTTTGCCGCGGTGGGGGACCGGCGCCAGGTACGGCGAATCGGTTTCAACCAGCAGGCGATCCAGCGGCACGTAGCGCGCCGCATCACGCAGCTGCTCGGCGTTACGAAAAGTGACGATACCGGAAAACGAGATATAGAACCCCATATCGAGCAGCTTGCCCGCTGTCTCCCTGTCCTCAGTGAAACAGTGTAGTACGCCACCGCAATCCGTCACCTTTTCTTCGCGCAAAATCGCCAGAGTATCGGCACGCGCGTCACGGGTATGGACGATCACCGGCTTATTGAGCTCACGGCCGATACGAATGTGGTCGCGGAACGAGCTTTGCTGTTGGGCTTTAGTTTCCGGGGTATAAAAATAATCCAGACCGGTCTCCCCCATCGCCACGACGCCCTCTTCCGCTGCCAGCGCGCGCAGAGTCTCTACCTCCCAGGGCTCGTCCTGGTTTAATGGGTGTACGCCACAGGAGAAGACGACGTTGTCACGCGTCCCCACCAGTTCGCGCATACTGCGGTAGCCAGGCAGCGTCGTGGCGACGGCGAGGCAAAATTTCACATCGCGTGCGGCCGCTTTTGCCAGCACGTCGTCGACGTTTTTGTGCAGAGTTTGATAATCCAGACCATCAAGATGGCAGTGGGAGTCGACTAAAAACATAATGTCTCACTCAGAGGTGGGAGACGGGTAAACCCGTCCCGGGTTGCAGGTAATGTTCCCAGCGCAGCAGGCGCTCGGTAAGCAGCAGTTCGCGGTTGACACCGACAACGTTGAGCAATTGCTCGCGGCAGGTACAGACGTCATGGGCAATCGCCTGCAGCCGGGCGGCGGGCAGGCTGTGCGCCAGCTGCTCCAGCAGCGGCCAGACGTCAGGGTTACTCACCAGGGTAATCCCCTGCTGTCGTTTTTGCGCATCGACCAGCAGCGACGCCAGCCAGTGCAGGCGAACCGCCGCCTGTTCATGATTGAGTATCGGCAGCAGCGCCAGCCAGTCACCGCTCGCCAGGGTAGCCGCCAGCGCCTGACACAACTGCTGCCGCGCCGTCCACAGCGGTTCCTGTAACAGTTCGAGCGCCGCAGCCGGCGCGCTGGCGCACAGGCGTAACGCGGTCAACAATGACTCCTGCGGCAGGCTCACCTCACGCTCCAGCCAGGCCAGAGCATAAGGCTCAGACGGCGGCGCCAGATGATGCAGGCGACAGCGGCTGCGCAGAGTGGTCAGCAGACGCGCCGGCTCCTCGCAGGCGAGGAAGAACCAGGTATTCTCCGGGGGCTCCTCCAGCGTTTTCAGCAACGCGTTGGCGGCGGCATCGGTCAGCAAGGCAGCATCGCTAATCCAGACCACTTTTGCCCCACCAAGGCGCGCATGTTCATAGAGCTTTTCATTGACATCGCGCACCGCGTCAATACCCAGCGCGCTCTTGCCCTTCTCGGGGCTGAGCGCATAGTAATCGGGGTGCGTGCCGGCCTGCATCAGCTGACAGCTATGGCAGTGGCCGCAGCTTTTATGTCCTTCGGGCTGGCGGCACATCAGGAAGCGGCACAGCGCGTAAATCAACGCCTCGCCGCCCATCCCGTTCAGGGACTGTAACAGTAAGGCGTGGTGGCCTCGTCCGGCCTGATAGCTACCGACCAGTTGCTCGAACGAGGGGCGCAGCCACGGATACCATTTCATGCCGCTTGCTCCGCCATCCACTGGGCGATCGTGGCGCGAATGTCGCGCGCCACGGCATCCAGCGGCTGAGTTGCGTCAACCGTGCGGATAGAAGGATCGGCGGCGGCCAGCTCAAGATAGCGCGCGCGGGTACGGTTGAAAAAGTTCATGGACTCCTGCTCAATGCGATCCAGCTCGCCGCGGGCCCGGGCGCGCTGCAGCCCCACTTCCGGCGTGACGTCGAGATACAGCGTCAGATTGGGGCGAAAATCACCGAGTACCGCGTCGCGCAGCGTCGCCAGCATCGTGCGGTCAATTCCCCGGCCGCCGCCCTGATAGGCCTGCGTCGACAGATCGTGACGATCGCCGATCACCCACTGGCCGCGGGCCAGCGCGGGCTTAATCACGGTCTCCACCAACTGGACGCGCGCCGCGTAAAACATCAGCACTTCCGCTTTATCGTTAATCACTTCATCGCCCGTGGACTGGATATCCAGCACCAGGCTACGCAGTTTTTCGGCAAGGATTGTGCCCCCCGGCTCGCGGGTAAACACCATATCGTGAATACCCGCCGACTGCAGCGTCTCCACCACCAGTTGACGTGCGGTGGTCTTCCCGGCGCCCTCCAGCCCCTCGATGACGATATAGTTACTGCGCATTTTTTTCCTTAAGTACTTTCAGATAATCCTGCACCGCACGGTTATGACTGACCAGGTTTGTGGTAAACGTATGGCCCCCTTTCCCGTCGGCGACGAAATAAAGATATGGCGTTTTCGCCGGATGGGCGGCCGCCTTCAGCGAGGCCTCGCCCGGCACCGCGATAGGGCCCGGCGGCAAACCGCTGATGGTATAAGTATTGTATGCGGTCGGCGTCTCGAGATCCTTACGCGTTAACTTACCAGTATATCCTTCGCCCATCCCGTAGATTACGGTCGGATCGGTCTGCAAGCGCATACCGATGCGCAGGCGGTTGATAAATACCGACGCGACGCGGTCGCGCTCTTCCGCTACCGCGGTCTCTTTTTCAATAATCGAGGCCATGGTCAACAGCTGGTTCTGATCGGCATAGGGCAGATTCTCCATCCGTCCTTCCCAGACCTTCGCCACTTCGGCGACCATTTTCTGATGCGCGCGCTTGAGGATGGCGATATCGCTGGTGTTGGCGGTGTACATCCAGGTATCCGGCCAGAACCAGCCCTCTACCCAGTCGGCATGCTCAAGACCTAATGCCTTAGCCACCGTCGCGTAGCTATCGTCTTCAAGCGTGTGCTTCACGTACGGGGCATCGCGCAGCTGGCGCAGGTAGTCGCTGACGCGCATGCCTTCGACAAAGCGCAGCGGAAACTGCGCCTCTTTGCCGCTGGCCAGCAGCTGCAACATCTCGCGCACCGTCATTTGCGGCGTGAAGCGATAGGTCCCGGCCTTGAAGTGAGACAGCTCAGGTTCCACCCGCAGCAGCCACTGGAAAACGCGCGGGCGATTGATCACCTTCTCGCGATAGAGATCCTGGCCCAGCGCCAGCCGGCCGGTGCCGGCTTCGAGGGTAAAGATGGTCTCTTCCTTAATCAGCAGCTTGCTGTCCGCCAGCTGGCGTACCTTCCACATGCCTGCCGCCGCGGCGATGCCCAACAGCACGACCAGCAACAGGATAAAACGTAACATTTTCTTCATACTAACCAGACAGCTCACACAAAGGGGCTAAAAAATGGTAAAGCTCACGCGAGGACCAGGTGGTCTCCTCCCAGCGGCGAACCGGCACCAGCGGCATCAGCGCATTGCAGATCAGCACTTCATCGGCCTCCCGCAACGTCTCGGGACGCGCTGTCACTTCGACAACGCGAAACGTCGATGGTGCCAGCTGCGCGATACAGCGCTGCCGCATAATGCCGTTGACCCCGGCATAATCGAGTCGCGGAGTAAATACATCACGTCCCTGACGCCAGAATAAATTCGCGGCACAGCATTCCGTAAGCCACCCGTCACTGTCAAGGACCAGCGCCTCATCGGCGTCCGTCTGCTCAAGATGAGAGCGGATCAGTACCTGCTCAAGGCGATTAAGGTGCTTCAGGCCGGCAAGCCAGGAGTTGCGCCCCAGGGGCACCGGACTCTGGGTCAGAGTAATGCCCTCCTCCCGCCAGCGCGCATAATGCGCCGGGAATGGAGAGAAGCTGAGAATGCGAGTGGGCGACACGCAGCCTGCCGTACTGTATCCCCTTCCCCCAACGCCGCGGGTGAGAGTCACCTTGAGCACGCCCTGCGCGTGCGGCCGAGCCAGACGCTGCATCTCTTCGCTCAGCGTCAGCCAGTTGTTAAATGGGATATGTAATTTTTCACAGGTTGTCTGTAAACGCTGCAGATGGGCGTCCAGTAGCGCAACCTGCCCTTGCTGGATGCGGGCGGTGGTAAAACAGCCGTCGCCAAACTGGGTGGCGCGATCGTTCGCTGCCAACGTGTCCTGTACAACGCCGTTTATCAAGAACATAAAGGACTCCTTTTCACTGGTCGGTCAGTGTGTCAGGACCCAGAGCAGAGAACAAGCGGAGAAAGCTGAATAAAAAAGGCCCGACGAACGGGCCTTTTGTTAAAGCAGTACCGGGGCAAGCCCTGTCACACTTTTTTGAAGATCAGCGAACCGTTAGTGCCGCCAAAGCCGAAGGAGTTGCACAGGGTGTACTCCATACCGGAAACCTGACGCGCTTCGTGTGGAACGAAGTCGAGGTCGCAGCCTTCATCCGGGTTGTCGAGGTTGATCGTCGGCGGAACCGCCTGATCGCGCAGCGCCAGGATAGAGTAAATCGACTCTACCGCCCCTGCCGCACCCAGCAGATGCCCGGTCATGGATTTGGTAGAGCTCACCAGTACGCGGCTCGCCGCATCACCGAAGACAGACTTAACCGCCTGCGCTTCCGCTTTATCGCCGGCCGGCGTCGAGGTGCCGTGGGCGTTGACGTAGCCGATCTGGCCCGGTTCGATACCCGCATCGCGAATAGCATTCACCATTGCCAGCGCGGCGCCCGCGCCATCTTCCGGCGGTGACGTCATGTGGTAAGCATCGCTGCTCATGCCGAAGCCAACGATCTCGGCGTAGATTTTGGCGCCGCGTTTTTTGGCATGCTCGTACTCTTCCAGCACCACCATACCCGCGCCGTCGCCCAGCACGAAGCCGTCACGATCTTTATCCCACGGACGGCTCGCCGCCTGCGGGTTGTCATTGCGCGTGGAGAGCGCACGCGCCGCGCCGAAGCCGCCCACGCCAAGCGGGGTGCTGGCTTTTTCCGCGCCGCCTGCCACCATCGCATCGGCATCGCCATAGGCGATGATGCGCGCGGCCTGGCCGATGTTGTGCACGCCTGAAGTACACGCGGTCGCGATAGAGATACTTGGCCCACGCAGACCAAACATGATGGTCAGATGTCCGGCCACCATGTTAACAATTGTGGAAGGAACGAAGAATGGGCTGATCTTGCGCGGTCCGCCGTTAACCAGCGAACTGTGGTTTTCTTCGATCAAGCCGAGACCGCCGATACCGGAGCCGATAGCGGCGCCAATACGGGTTGCATTCTCTTCCGTCACTTCAAGGCCAGAATCCTGCATGGCCTGAACGCCAGCGACAATTCCATATTGAA